>OIWM01000001.1_pt1 | contig 682821 bp, 639 predicted proteins | sample 1587451 | NCBI WGS metagenome assembly OIWM01 (sample SAMEA3888907, study PRJEB22519) | human gut metagenome | biome: human gut; feature: human-associated habitat; material: faeces | place: Denmark | collected 2011 | reverse complement strand
TCTACCGGGACGAAACAGCGGTTCGCCTGATTGACGAGATCGACTACGATTTTTCAGAGGCGGAGAAAAACTCCCACGGCCTCATGCAGCGCTTCGGCTCGCTGGAGGTTGCCATGCGGCAGAACGACCTGGAATGGGAAATAAAGGATTATTTGAAAACCCATCCTAATGCAGCGCTGGTCAATCTCGGTTGCGGGCTGGACAACACCGGCAGAAGTTGCGACAACGGCAGCTGCAAAATCTACAATCTGGACTTTTCCGATGTCATCGCCGTGCGCAACGAGCTTTTGTCCGCCGGGGAGCGTGAGGAAAGTATCCCATGCGATTTGAATAATACTGAGTGGTTTGCAAAAATCGATGCATCGGGCGGTGCGGCGTTCTTTGCCTCCAGCGTGTTCTATTATTTTCTGACCGAGCAGGTCAAAGCTTTTGTGCAGGGTATGGCAGACGCTTTCCCCGGCGGTGTGCTGGTGTTTGACGCGGCAAACCGAACGGCGGTGAAGATGATTGCAAAAACATGGCTCAAGAGTGCGAAGATCAAGGATGTGGGCGCATATTTTGCTGTTTCGGACGCGAAAAGCGAGCTTTCTCCGTGGGACAGCCGCTTGCAGGTCACAAGCCGCGGCTATATGCTGGGCTACAACGATCTGCGTGACCCATCCGTCAGCGGCTTTTTCCGTTTTCTCGCCAAGGTCGGCGACGGCATGATGAAAATGCAGATCGTGAAGGTCGGATTCGGAGGCAGAAAATGAAATACATGGGTATGCCCATGGGGATGTGGGCACTGTTTGCAGGCTCATTCCAAAAGCAGCTGACGGCGGTGTTCGGATATGATACCGATACAGCGAAAGCAATCGCGAAAAAAGCAAAGCCAAAATACAAAGCAATTATCTCAGACCTGCCGGAATTTGAAAAAGAGGATCGCTTCAAGATGAACATCGTCAACTGCGCAATGATCGGCGCATTCATTCTCTCCATGCCTGAGCGCCCGGATGTGGAGCGACTGACAGAGTATTATGCAAAGGCCATGATGACAAAGCCGATGAAGTGGTTCTGCCGAATGAGCGGAAAGAGTAAATTTAACGAAAAGGACATTGCCGGCATGAAGGCCACCGCCGCGCTGAAGGCCGCCGACCGCAACCCATATTCGTGGAACATGGAGTTTTACGAATATCCCGACGGTAGCGGATACGAAGGCCGCTTTACAAAATGCGGTATCTGTGTACTGATGCAAGATCTGGGGCTTTATGAACTCACTCCGGCGCTGTGCCATCTGGATTACACCATGAGCGAAGCAGGCGGCGTGACCGACTTCGTGCGGCAGTATACGCTCGCCTCCGGCGGGCCGTATTGCGATTGCGGCTATAAGAAAAAGCGGTTATAACACATTTTACACGCTGAAATATCCACCCGCTATGCGGGTGGATATTTCAGTTTATATAGTCCAATTTTGTGAGGCGGTTTGAAGTTCAACCATATGTCTGAACAGTCCGTTTTTATTCATAAGTTCGTTTGGATTGCCGGTTTCTGTAACAGTACCGTTTGAAAGCACGATAATTTTATCAGCATTTTCAATCGTTCTCATTCTGTGTGCTATGACAAGAACGGTTTTGTTTTTGATAAGCCGTGACAATGCTGTTTGGATAAGTGTTTCATTTTCTACATCAAGAGAAGCGGTTGCTTCGTCAAGGAGAATGATAGGCGCATTTTTCAAAAATGCACGTGCAATAGAAATACGCTGTCTTTCACCGCCCGAAAGGTTACAGCCGTTTTCACCGATTTCGGTATGGTAACCGTTGGGCATCTTATTTGCAAATTCATCGCAGTTGGCAAGTCTTGCTGCATAAAGTACTTCTTCATCAGTCGCATCCTTTTTGCCGAGACGGATATTCTCCATAATTGAGGTATTAAACAATGTAACATCCTGAAATACAATTGAATAAAGTTTTAACAGGGTTTCGGGTTCAATTTGCGAAATATCCATACCGCCAACTGTAATTGTTCCGCTTGAAGCGTCCCAAAATCTTGCAGCAAGCCTTGAAACCGTGGTTTTGCCGCCGCCTGACGGACCAACCAAAGCGGTGATTTCACCCTGCCTTGCGGCAAAACTTACATTATTGAGCACCTTGTTATCGTCTTTGTACGCAAAACTTACATTGTTGAATACAACATCGTATCCGTTGTTGTTGATTTTTGTATCGCCCGATTGAACCTCATGGTCCAAAATTTCATTCATTCTGGCAACATTTGTCTTTGTGCTGATGATTGCGGCAAGATTTATTAGTGCGGCTTGCATAGGGTCATAAAGACGGGAAACAAGAAGCAAAAATACAAAGAATGTAAGTACATCAAGCTCACCTTTTACGAGTAACAACGAGCCAACGAGTGCGGTTGTTGCAATACCGAGCTTGAGTACCATCTGAGCACTTGACACAAAAATCGCTGTACCGAATTCACTTTTAAGTGCTCTGCTTTCTACCTTTTCAATCTTTTTGTAAAGTGTTGCAAGGTATCTATCCTCGGCGTTGTTTGATTTTAAATCTGCAACGGTGTCTATGCATTCTTGAATACCGTTTGCACAGTCTATTTTTGCCTTCATCGATTTTTGACCGAGCTTTTCCTGAACCTTAGCCGATGAACCGACTATGATAAACGCAACTGGAAGCACCCACAAAGAGGCAATCGCCATTTCGGCATTGAAGAAGAAAAGACTGATCGCCACTATTACCGTAGAAATCATTGAACCGACAAACGGCGGAATAAAATGAGAAAAGGCTGTTTCAAGATAAGTACAGTCCGCCATAATCGTACTTGTCAAATCCGCCAAGTCTTTTTTTGCGAAAAAGGAAAGCGGAATTTTGCGTAGCTTTTCGGCAAGAGTGAGCCTTCTTGTTCCTGTTTCAACATAAGTTGCAAGAAATGTTGAATTATATTGCCAAAGCGTTATACAAAAAATGACAAGCAAACATATAATCGCTCCGCCGACAAAGAAAGTCGTATTGTTTCTTACATTTCCGTTCAATAATGCCTTAACAAATAAATATAACAAGGTTACAGGAAACATAAATGAAATGTTTTGTAAGGTGCAAGCAACAACACCCTTTATTAAATCTTTTGCACCCTGTCTTGAAAGTGCGTATTTGTGCATCAATTTTTCAATCATTTCAATTCCTCCTTTCCAACCTTCCATTTTACGGAGGTGAGATAATTTTTAAGCATTGAGGCAAACACGCCGTTTTGACTGCAAAGTTCTTCTGTTTTACCCTGTTCGATGAGTTTGCCGTTTTGCAAAACAAAAATGCAATCCGCATTTTTAACTGTTGAAAGTCGATGAGCAATCATAATAACGGTTTTGCTTTTTGAAAGTTCATTGAGAGCCTTTTGAATTTTAACCTCGTTGTCAGGGTCGGCAAAAGCGGTCGCTTCGTCAAGAATAACAATCGGTGCATTTTTAAGAATTGCCCTCGCAATGGCTATTCTCTGTGCCTCACCGCCTGAAAGGTAAACACCGTTTGAACCGATAACGGTATTAACTCCGCTTTCAAACTTCTCGATAATATCCTTACATTGTGCTTTTTCAATTGCCGACATAACCTCATCCAAATCCGCATCCGGCTTTGCAAGGCGAATATTGTCAAATATACTGCCTGTGATTAGCTTACTGTCCTGGAACACATATGATACGGCGTTTGTCAAATCCTCTTTTGCGATGTTTTTAACATTAACTCCGCCTACAAGAACTTCACCGCTGTCTGCGTCAAAAAATCTTGTAATAAGGTTTGCGAGCGTTGTTTTGCCACCGCCTGACGGACCGACAAATGCAACTGTCTGACCTGATTTAATATCAATCGAAACATCGTCAATTGCCTTAATTTCTCCGTCATAGCTGTAACTTACATTTTTAAGCTGAACAGACGAATCTTTCGGCTTTTGACATTTCGTTGATTTCAAAGGTTCGATATTCATTACGCTGTCGATGCGTTTAAACGAATCTTCAACAAGCATTTTATTTTCACTTTGGAACATTACTTTTGTCATTGTAACGGTTAAAATCGGTGTGATGATTACATAAAACAAAATGTTCAAAATCAAATCGTTTGTCACTCCGTCTTTTGTAAAAATCAATCCGCCGAAAATGATAAACGCAAAAATTCCGTTAATCAAAGTTGTAAAGCAAGCCATAGGAATACGAAGACTTTTTGTGTAATCTATAGCCCAATCACTGTATGAATCAATAGCTTTTTTGAATTTTTTGAAGCTGAACACACTTTGACCGAATGCCTTTACTACAGGAATACCTCTGACATATTCAACGGCTTCGTTTGACATATCATCAAGCGCATTTTGATATTCTGCCATTTTCTGCTGAAGCGTTTTGCCTGTCATAAATGCCATCATAACGACAAATGACAAGACAATCGGAATAAGCGAAACTAAACCGAATCGCCAATCAAACGCAATCAGGAATATAAGTAATCCAATAGGCGTTACAACCGAACCAACCATATCCGGAAGCTGATGGGCAAGATATGTTTCGGTTGCAGCCGAGCAATCGTTTACAATTTTGCGTAGTTTTCCGCTTCCGAATTTTTCAATTTCTCCCGGCGGTAATTTTACTATTTTGTGCAGCATCTGCTTGCGCATATTTGCCTGAACCCTGAAAGCACTTGTGTGTGAACACATCAATGCGACAATATAAATCAGCATTGAAAGTGCGGCAAAAACTACTGCTGTTACGCCGTTTTTCACTATGCCCGTTGCATTTTCAAAATTTGGCATAACATCAAGTACTTCTTTAATTATCTTCCATATATAATAAAACGGAAGAAGTGCAAGCGCACTGCTGACTGCACTGAGCACCAAAGATATATAAGTGAAATACCTATAATTTTCGGCATAGTCCATCAGTCTTGAAAAGTTTGACTCCCTTTTTTCTTTCAATTTAATTCCTCCTATATAAGTATTTAGTTAGCCATAGCTAACTCGTATCTAAAAATTAAAAGTGCTTCCTTGCCGGAAAAATAACCATAAAATGCTCCTGTTGTTACACCTGCGGTTTTTACAATATTACGAAGCGAAGCCGAGTTAAAGTCTTTTTCCAAAAACTCTGCTTTGCCTGCAGATAATATTTTTTTTAGAGTTGTTGATTCCTCATTAGACATTATTCCACCTCATATAACACTGTTATATTGCATTTAGTATAACACTGTTATATTACTCTGTCAAGCGTTATTGCTTGATTTTTCAAGCAATATAATATATTTTGTGAATTTTTGCCAAACAGCATCAAAAATTGTTGACATCAATAATTTTTTGAATATAATAAAAATTAAGAATTGGGTTAGTTAATGCTAATCTTGTAAATATAATAAACCTAAAACGAAATTGAAAGGAGATTTTATTATGATTAGTGAATTAGCAGCATTTGCAGGCGGTGTGCTGTTTGGTACGGCAGGAGTTAAGGCTTTGGGAAGCAAGGATGCAAAAAAAGCATATGCTCACACTGCGGCTTTTGGTTTGAGAGTTAAAGACTCTGTGATGAAAGCGGTAACAGAGGTTAAAGAAAACGCAAACGATATTTTGGCAGAGGCTAAAGAAATTAACGAGAAAAAAGCAGCCGAAGCACAGGAAAAAGCAGAACAGAGCGTTATTGAAAACGCAGCTGTTGCAAACGCATAAATTATCAAAAGGCTGTCAAATTGGCAGCCTTTTAGCAATTCGAGGTAAATATTATGAAATGTCAAATCTTGCACGAAACAAAAAACAGAATGAGAGTGCATTTTTGCAAAGAAAATATGACAATTGAAGAAGCGGATAAGGCAGATGCATACTTGAAATCAATCAGCGGAATTGATGATGTTACAGTTTATGAAAGAACCGGCGACTTGATTATTTATTATTCTTTTGACAGGAACGAACTGATTGAAATTCTTGCTCACTTCAGCTTTGAAAATGATGAAGTGAAAAACATTGAGATTGTCGGCACAGCAAGGCTTGTTCAGCGTGAATATGAAGAAAAGCTTATTATGACAATTGCTTTGCGCTATTTCAGAAAAATATTTTATCCTTTACCTTTAAGAATTGCACTTGCTTATATTAAATCTATAAAATATATATTAAAGGCATTGAAGTCGCTTGCCAAAGGACAGCTGAACGTTTCGGTTCTTGATGCTGTGGCAATTACGGTTTCGCTTATAAGAGGTGATTTCGAAACGGCTTCAAGCGTTATGTTTTTACTCAAAATCGGTGAAATTCTTGAAGAGTGGACCCACAAAAAATCTGTCAGTGACCTTGCAAATACAATGTCGCTCGGAATTGAAAAAGTGTGGTTAAAGAATAAAAATGATGAAGAGGTTTTAGTTCCTACAAACAAGGTTAATGTAGGCGACAAAATTGTTCTGCGCACAAGCAATATGATACCGCTTGACGGTGAGGTTATAGACGGCGGTGTAACGGTTAACCAATCAGCTATTACGGGCGAAAGTGTTGCCGTGAACAAAACGGTGGGTTCTCATGTGTATGCCGGCACGGTTGTTGAAAGTGGCGAGTGTATTATAAAAGTTACGCAGATTAATGGTCAGGGCAAATACGACAGAATTGTAAAAATGATTGAAGATTCGGAAAAACTAAAATCATCACTTGAAAGCAAAGCATCAAACCTTGCGGACAGGCTTGTTCCGCTTAGTTTGTTCGGCACGATATTTACATATGCAATTACACGAAATGTAACAAAGGCGTTGTCTATTCTTATGGTGGATTATTCCTGTGCATTAAAACTTACAATGCCCGTTGCAGTTTTGTCTGCTATCAACGAATGCAGTAATTATAACGCAACCGTTAAAGGCGGAAAATACCTTGAAGCGCTCTCAAAGGCAAATGTTGTTGTCTTTGACAAAACCGGAACGCTGACAAACGCACAGCCGAAAGTTGCAGACATCATCACATTCGGCAACAACGACAAGGCTGAAATGCTCAGACTTGCCGCTTGCCTTGAGGAACACTTCCCACACTCGGTTGCAAATGCCGTTGTTAACGAAGCTAAGGCGAGAGGTCTTGACCACGCCGAACAGCATTCAAAGGTTGAATATATTGTAGCTCATGGAATTTCGAGCCTTGTCGGCGACGAAAAGGTTGTTATAGGCAGTTATCATTTTGTCTTTGAGGACGAAAACTGCACCGTGCCGCAAGATGAACAAGACAAATTCAATAAAATACCAAACGAATATTCACAACTCTATATGGCAATCAACCGCACACTTGTTGCCGTAATTTGCATTGAGGACCCTATAAAAGACAATGTTAAGCAAACGCTTGACGATTTGAGGGCAAACGGCATAGACAAAATTGTTATGATGACCGGTGACAGTGAACGCACAGCAAAGGCTGTTGCAGAAAAATTGGGAATTGATGAATACCATGCAGAAGTTATGCCCGAGGACAAAGCTATGTTTATTGAAAAAATGCAAACTGACGGCAATTCTGTTATTATGGTGGGCGACGGCATAAATGATTCACCGGCATTGAGTAAAGCAGATGTAGGAATAGCAATAAGTTCAGGTGCTGCAATAGCAAGAGAAATTGCGGATATAACCGTTTCAAGTGATGATTTGAATTCTCTTGTAACGCTTAAAGAAATAAGCAATCTTTTGATGGCAAGAATCAGGTCGAATTACCGTTTTATTATATCGTTTAACACTGCATTAATTGTGCTTGGCGTTGTTGGAGTAATTCCTCCGACAACCTCGGCTTTTTTGCACAATGCTTCTACTCTTGCTTTTACATTAAAGAGTATGACAAAACTGATGTAAATCCTGTTTTATTCGGAGAATACTTATTACGAGCGAAGCGAGTAACAAGGTTATCGGGACCCATTCAAAATCTGTGATTTTGTAAATGGTTGATATAATCTGCCATCACCTCGGAACATTCGTGTTCCGAGGCTTTTTTATGCCCGAATACTGCTTTTTACGGCGGTATTCTGGCATTTTTCTTTGCCTTAAAATATCGTGAGAGTCTTTGAGAGATTCTAAGAGACAGCAAATTTCAAAATTCCAAAGTCATTTTAGTGCGATTTAGGGCATTTATGACTGAGACTTTTGAGAGACATCGCTCAAATCAAAATCGTAACACGAATTGAAATGAGCAAAAAATTTGAGAGACATTTCAAAAAATAAAGAGGGCTTAAAATAATAAAACTTTAAACCCTCACTTTAAATTTGCCCTTTTATATTGTTTATCCATCAAAAATGTAAAGGTAACTACTGAAATTTTATTTACTAATATTAGCCTTTCAAAGTCGTCTTTTTTTCATAAGAAAAGATTTTCTGTAGTAAATAAATTCATAGAAAGTGTTTCTTGATTAAAACAAAGAATATATCTTATTTACTATAATGGAACTAATATTAGAAATGGAATGTTGTTGAAAAATTTTATTATTTATTTTTCTTTTCAAGTTGAATTATATATATGAATAAGATATACTAAAATAAATAAATTAAACATAACTTATTTAGGAATATTGATACATTTTTTTGGACCTTTAAGATACAGAATTAAAAAAATCAACAATAGTCAAATTCATGTGAATTTAGCATAATTCTCACAATGACATTTAAATTAATAAGATTGGAGATAATTTATGAATGATATTTTAATAAATACTATTATTGAGCATACGAATTTAATGTTTTATAATTTTTCGATTACATTAAAAACATGTGATATGGATTTGATATTATGCGATATGCCAATATGGAAACATGTGTACCATACTTTACATTCTTTGGATCAATGGTATATCAATCCTGAAGTATATACTGAACCGGATTTCCATGAACCAAATTTAAATAGTCTTGATGATTATGATAATCAAAAGGTATTATCACGAGAAATGTTAATTGATTATTTTGAAACAATCAAAGAGAAAATAATGGAATATTTAAACTCGTTATGTGATGAGGATTTATATGAAAAACCCGATGGTTGTGAGTATAACAGATTATCGTTAATTCTGGGTCAATTTAGACACTTTCATTGCCATATGGGTAATATAAATGCAACAACTATCTACAATACAAACAAATGGCCTAAAGTGCTTGGTATGTATTGGTTAGATAAAATTGATGATTGTCAAGATATAAATGACTTATATGAATGATTTCATATATTAGAATCATACTGATACTCAATAAATTTTTTGTGGGTTATTGGAATACATAATCAAATCTAATGTAGCAGATATTATATCTTCATAAGAAAAATTTGTTACAACTTATTTATCATCATTGAAACGAATATGTCAACTTATAGAAATAATTCATCTGAATTTACTATGTAATCTTTATCATCCCGAAGTTAAACTTATTTTAGTGTTGCCATGTGAAAATCAAACGAAATATTGGAAGCAACAAGATATTGATGTGTATAATGATATTAAGTCGAGAGCTGATAAGGTAAAGGTTCTTGCTCCGCATTACTATAACGGATGTATGCAAAAGAGAAACAGACACCTTGTTGATTGTAGTTCTGCTTGTATTTGCTTTCTTACAAAGCACGAGGGTGGCACAGCATATACCGTTGATTATGCAAAACAAAAGGGCCTTTATTTAATAAATGTTGCCGACCAATGCAGTTAAACTTAACAAAAGGATTACTTATCTGACAAGTTTATATGGTGGAAAGTACGCTCCCTCAATGCTATAATAATTTATAGTTAAGGGGGCGTATTTATGTTTTCGGATAATTTATTATACTTGAGAAACCTTAAAGGCTTATCGCAGGAACAAGTTGCCGAAGCAGTCGGAATTTCTCGTCAATCGTATTCCAAATGGGAATAAGGAGATACTTTTCCCGATATTGATAAATGCGATAAGCTGGCAAAGTTTTATGGCGTTACTATTGACTCACTGATTCACTCCGATGAAAAAGTAGGCAAAACAAAGATAGCACCTGCGCCTATCGGTAAGCATCTTTGGGGAACAGTTACTATCGGAAGCAAGGGGCAAATTGTAATACCAAAAAACGCACGAGATACATTTGATATGAAAGAGGGCAACCGTCTTTTGCAACACAGCATTAGCACACAGGATGCAAAAGCGACGCACCGTTTGGTGCGCCGCTGCGTAGAGTCCTATTTACCTGTCAAATCGGCGACAATCCTAACGCCAAACGCCGGCGCATCCTCCATAACGAACCGCTTTTCCCGGGCGTTTATATTTACACATTTCCGCATAAATGGCAAATAAATTCAGCTTACCTATCTAAATGCTTTGCGATAAAATCCTCGACTGTACGCCAATACAGCGTGGGCGCAACAGAAGACGAGAGCGCATGGCCTGCGCCTTCTACGGTAAGTTCCTCTTTTTCGCAGGCTGCAGCCGCATACAATTCGCCCAGCATACTGTACGGTACAAGCTCATCCGACGAGCCGTGAATAAACAGCGTTGGTATGTGGCTCTTTTTCACCTGCGCAAGGGCGCTGGCCTGCTTGAAATCATACCCGTCACGAATCTTTGACAATACCGATGTGGCGTTGAGCACGGGGAACCACGGAATATGCAGGGCATCCGCCTCCCGTCGGAACTCATCCCATTCCGACGTGTAGCCGCAATCTGCAATAACAGCCTTCACATTTCCGGGTAAATCTTCACCTGACGCCATCAAAACCGTTGCCGCCCCCATGGATACACCGTGCAGAACGATCCGGGCGTTCGGCTCCCATGAAAGGATCAGGTTTATCCACTTTATAATATCCATACGCTCCGGCCAGCCCATACCGATTTTTGTTCCCTCGCTGTCGCCGTGGGCTCTTGCATCTACTGCCAAAATATTATAACCAAGCGTGTAAAATTTATGAACAAATCCGGCCATATGCTTGGCCTTGCTTGTGTAGCCGTGGCATACGAGAACATATTTTGTGCCGGTATTTTTGAACCGTTTTCCGTGCAGGCGCAGCGAATCAGACAGAATATACACATCCTCTCCGTGTGTAGCATACCATTCTTTAATTTCCGGCGTGCCTGTCATACCGCTGTATTTTGCACTTGCTTCCTCTTCATTGCCGTCAGTATTCGTGGCTTTTTGAACCAAGTTGTTGAGTTTGCTCATATGGATAGGCGATTTCGTGTTGATTGAGATATCATAGAATATTTCCGCTGCCGTTGCAGTTAAAGCTGCCAGCCCACAAAGCGCGCCGAAAGCTATACCTATATTTTTTCTATTCATAAAAATCTCCTCCTGCCGTCAAAAGCATAACATTGTCGCAAAATGTCATTTTGCAATCTGAAGCTGTTTTGTGCGCGCCCCGGCTGTCTTTACAATACCAAAGCGCTCTATGTATATCAAATCACATTTTTGGACGGATGTCAATAAAACCGCTGCCACATTTTGCAAGAAAAAGATAAGGATTCGAAGAATCGTTATTACGAGCAAAGCGAGTAACAAGGTTATCGGGACCCATTCAAAATCTGTGATTTTGTAAATGGGTGATGTTCTTATTACGGGTTTATAATGCAATTAAACCCGTAACATCGTTCCGGTTCTTGACAAATTAATGGCATTCTTATATTATGACAGTGTGAGTTAACAGTAAACCAAAGAACAATATGTCGATCATGAAAGAATGCTCCTTTGTGTTTTCCGTGCTTATGATTATAACAAGCAAAATAGCTAACGGCTAAAACATTTACACAAAATCAGTGTTAAAAATACAGCCGATGCAACAATAACAAAATGCCACTCAATTTGGAGAAAAATTATGATTTTTAAGAAACCTGTTTTGTCAGATGGAATTACAGAAAGCACCTTTGAATGCAAAAGAGATGGATTGACGATTCGTGGAACAATCTACCGTCCAAAAGGAGATCATCTTCCAATTGCAATCGTATGTCACGGATTTATGGCATGGCAAGACAGTGTTAAACATTATGCGGCTTTTTTGGCTGAAATGGGATATGCTGCATTTACATTTGATTTTTGTGGCGGTTCTGCTATGTGTGGAAAAAGTGACGGAAAAACTACAGAGATGTCTGTTCTGACGGAAACCAAAGATCTGGAAGCGGTCATTGAATATGTTAGAAATCTTTCCTATACAGATTCTGAAAAAATTTTATTGATGGGATGCAGTCAGGGCGGTTTTGTGTCTGCTTTGGTAGCAGCAAAAAACAACTTTCCGATAGAAAAACTTGTCCTGTTTTATCCGGCATTGTGTATCCCGGATGACGCCAGAGCCGGAAAAATGATGATGGCAAAATTTGATCCGCAAAATGTTCCCGATACTTTCCGCTGCGGACTGATGAAATTGGGGCGTTGCTATGCAATGGATGTCATGCAAATGGATGCCTTTGCAGAAATTAAGAACTACGCCGGCAGGGTGTGCATCGTGCATGGTACAAAAGATAAAATCGTAGATGTTTCTTATGCCAACCGTGCGGCAGAAGCATATAAAAGCACGATGCCAATCGGAATGCAAGAGTCCAAGCGGGTGCAACTGCATTTTATAGATGGCGCAGGACATATGTTTTCAAAAAAGCATGATGTCATTGCAATGAAATTATTAAAAGAATTCGCCGCAAAACACGAATAATTTTCATCTGATACCATATGGACAAATCTCCACCTTTAAAGACTTGACAGGTTGATATAATCTGCCACAAGGCTGGAAGTTTTACTTTCAGCCTATTTTTATGCCCGAATACTGCTTTTTACGGCGGTATTCGGGCATTTTTTCTTTGCCTTAAAAGATCGTGAAAGTCTTTGAGAGATTCTAAGAGACAGCAAAATTCAAAAAACTAAAGCGATCTGTTTATTGAACAAGTCCAGTAAAAATGGACAATAGAAAAAAGCCCCCCTATGGTAGAATAAAAATAACTACCATAGGCTCGTATAGTGAGACGCGAACAATTTGATGCTCATTGTTGACAAGTTGGGAATAAGAAAAATCGGCAAAGAGCTATAATTTCGAACTGTCTCGTTTGGCAATTATAGATTTTTTATACTCGTTTGGGCTGATATTGAATTTTCGTCTAAACGCAGCGGCAAAGGAACTTAGGCTCGTATAGCCACATTTTGCGGCACATTCATTTATAGTAATGTTTTCGCTCTCAAGGAGCGATGCTGCCATAGCCATTTTTGATTCATAGCGCAGCTTTCTGAAAGATGAATCGTAATAATCTTTGATAATTCTTTCTGCCTGACGGGGTGACACACCCATACCTCTGGCAAAGTCATTAAGGGTTACATCACTGCAATCCTCCAACAAAAGAGTATCGAGTATCCATGAACGATTTTCATTCAGGTCGCAATCTTCAGGAGGGAGCAGAGAGCTTGCATTGTCGGGATAGTAGAGGCGTGTCATCTCCGTAATCATTTGTAGGGTAAGGGCGGACAGAATGCTTTCTCTCCACAGACCTGTTTTTGAATTTTCGGAGACGAGCTGATTAAATATCTTACGCAGCCGAGGACTGCATTTTCCTATCCAAAAAAACTTGGAGGCAAAAAATCGTATTGCCGCATCATCGGTATTGCCGAGAATTTTCAGATAAACACTGATTTCAAACATTGGGGCATCCTTGCCGGAAAGTTGTTTGTGGAGCACATTGGGACCGGTAACATAGAGAGAATTTTTCTTTATGTCATACCGGTCTTTTTCTGTTTCGAGTACACCTTTGCCTCCGGCAATATAATGAATCTCGTACCCGTTTTTTGCGTGAGAATGCATCTGAACCACGGAATCGAGCGTATCGGAAAATATTTTGAAAAGCTGAATTCGGCAGCCGTTATAATTAAATGATAAAATCATATTAAAGTCCTCTCTGTATATACAAACAATATAATACAAACCGAAATTTATTTCAATAAAAACTTTATATAATGCGACACAATATTTAATTTGTTGTCGTATTATATTCTTTTATTGGCGGCACAACAATATTATAATTAAGTATATAGAACAGCAGGCGGAGGTGTATGTGTATGAAAATAACAGTCATCGGAGGGGGCGGAGTCCGCTCAATGTTCCTCGCAAAAAGCATAGCACAAAAAGCAGAAAAGCTGCGAATAGACGAGCTTTGCTTTATGGATAACAACAAAGAAAAATTAAGAATTTACGGCGGTATGGCGAGTCATGTTGCAAATCTCCTTTGTCCTAAAATGAAATTTACGCTGACGACGGACAGCATTGAGGCGGTAAAGGATGCCGACTATGTTATAACCACAATCCGTGTAGGCGAAGATGAAATGAGAGCAAAGGACGAAAGAATCGCACTCAATCACGGTGTCCTCGGTCAAGAAACAACGGGAGCGAGCGGACTTTCTTTTGCAATGAGGAGCGTACCGGCTCTTGCCGAATATTGCGAGCTTATCAAAAAATTTTCAAAACCCAATGTAAAAGTTTTTAATTTTACAAATCCTGCCGGTGTAGTGAGCCAAACCCTGCGTGATATGGGATATGATTTTACATACGGAATATGCGACGCTCCATCGGGAATGCTTCGCACCTTTGGACTCATGTACGGCGAAAGTCCCGATGACATAACGGGCGAATGTTACGGCCTTAATCACCTGTCATATTTCAAGAGTATAAAGCTAAATGGCAGAGAAATAATGCCGGAACTGATCGAAAATGACGAGGCATACAAAAAGAGTGATATGCGTTATTTTGAAAAGGAGCTTCTAAGAGACAGAGGCTGCGTTTTGAACGAATATCTCTATTATTTTTACTATCGTGAAAAAGCTGTTGAAAACATACTCAAAGCCGGTCAAACCCGTGGCGAACAAATACGAGATATAAATAAATCCATGACGACGGAACTTTCGCAAATGAATATAGAAAACGATTTTGAAAACTGCTTAAAGATTTTCAACAAATGGTACGGTATGCGTGAGGGCAGTTATATGGCAAGTGAAACAGGTGAAAAGCGTACTCAGCCATGGCACTTTGACATTTACGAAGAAGATGACGGCGGATATGCCGGCGTTGCACTCAAGTTTATCGAAATTGCTCAAAGCGGAACAAAGGGTACTATGATTATGTGTATTCCAAACGACGGCTCTATTGACGGTTTAAGGAACGACGATGTGGTCGAAATCACCTGTGATGTCGATAAAAACGGTTGCACACCGCACCGTATCGGCAAGGCAGACGAGCAAAATCTCGAGCTGATACGCAGAGTCAAAAACTATGAAAGACTCTCCTCCAAAGCAATAAGGGAGCGGAGCCGCTCTGCCGCAATTCAGGCGCTTACACTCCACCCTCTCGTAAACAGCTACTCGATAGCGGTAAAACTTGTGGATGAATTTATAGAGCACAATAAAAACTATTGCGGCGGATGGAAATAAAAAATCAGATAAAAATTATTGAACGGAGCTAATTTTTATGGAAAAAGAAACAAGGTATGTAGGCGTAAAAGAAACGCTGTCATACGGTCTCGCAAATGCAGGTCAGGTGTTCGGATACAATCTGATAGCCGGCGGATACCTTTCGCTGTTTTTTACAAAGGTTTTTGAAATTCCTCCTGCTGCAGTGTCAACAATGATTTTGTTCCTGGGCATTTGGGACACAGTAAACGATCCGCTTATGGGCGGAATAATTGACAAAACGAGAACGAGATACGGCAAACTGAGGCCTTATCTTTTGTTTGTGCCGTTGCCTCTCGCAATAACTACGATTATGCTGTTTGCCGGTCCCGAAATATTGGCAGATGCAAAATCGACGACCGTAAAAATCATTTATATGTATGTTTCCTATTTCATATGGGAACTGTTTTATACTCTCGGTGATGTTCCGTTTTGGAGTATGAGTGCGGCTATTTCGCCGTCGCCGAGTGACAGAACAAGGGTTATTTCAACTGCAAGATTTTTGTCAAGCCTTATCGGAGGCCTTTCGACAACAATGCTTGTGGTTATGATGGATTTCAGTAACAAAGGTGTTTGGAATATCACACTTGCACAGGACTTTTTGATTCTTGCTTGTATAGCAGGTGTGTTCGGTATGGGGCTGTTCTCTCTTGCAGGACTTAAAACAAGAGAAAGAGTAAGTCAAAGCGTAAAGGAGCCGTCACTGCTTGATAACTTCAAAGTTCTCATTAAAAACAAGCCGCTGCTCCTAATTATTGTTGCGAATGTGCTCGGAAGTCTCGGCGGTATATCAAATGTTTTTCAGACCTACTACTATTCGGAGGTACTCGACCTGAACTCTGCTGTTTTGTGGATAACACTGCCGGGTACTCTGCTTGGCTTTATATCATATTTGCTGATACCAAAGCTGAAAGAAAAAATGGACAACAAGCATATAGTTATGATGAATATTATTTTCAACGCTGTTTTGGGCACGGCAGTATTCTTCTGCGGCCTCGGATTTTATAAAACAAATGTTGTTGCCATCTCTGTTCTGCTTATGCTCCAAAACTTTTTCTTTGCCTTTTTCCAAACTGTCAACAATGTCATTCCTACTGAGATGATAGGCGACACGGTAGACTATATGGAATGGAAAACGGGAAAAAGAAATGAGGGAGTCAGCTTTTCCGTGCTCACCTTTGTAGGCAAGCTGACCGGTTCTCTGTCCACCTCTATCGGTACTGCACTGCTGCCTCTGATAGGTTTAACTTTCACTAAAGACGCAGTCGGTAATTCGGTCGCCGTAAAAGGAGAACACACCGACTTGTGGATATGGGCGCTGTTTATTCTGATACCTAAACTGTTAGGTCTTATTACTCTTATTCCGTATGCATTCTACAATCTGAATGGCGAAAAGCTAAAGCAAATTCGTGAAGACTTAAAAAACAGACGAGAAGAAAAAGCAAAAGTTCAGACGATGGGAGGCAACGAAAATGAGTAACAAATGTCCTAAATGCGGTGCCAAATTAAGCCCGTTTTATCTCAAGCCAAACTGTCCGAGCTGCGGCGTGAATATCGTGCAATATGGCTTTGACGAAAGGCTCGAAAGCGACAAAATAAGGGCAGAAAAAGAATGGGAACGATTTGATAATTTTTTGAACGGACTCAAGATGTCCTCCATCGGCTCGCCCATAGCAATCGTCAGACTCATATCGTTTTTTCTGCCAATAGTCGCACTGCTGATACCTGTATATAAAGTGAACGGTGCAGGCATAAATCTTATATCAATAATCAAAAGTATCATTTCGGATTCTTCATCGGTGTTCCAAAACAAGGCGATGCTGCTTTGCTTTATATCATTTGCGGCAGTTATTTTGACTTCGCTGGTTTGTGCGGTTATATCCCTGTTTTCTTATACAAAAAACGGATATAAGCGAAATATAATTTTGTCGGGCATACAAATCTGCACATTTATAGCTTTAAGCACAGCCGCTGTTATAAACGGGGCAAGCATTTTTGCAGGGGCGGCAGCAGTAATTCTGCTCCAAATACTCACCCTGTATCTGCACAAAAAGTATAAAAAAATATAGAGGAAAATAAAAACAATGAGAAATAAAAAGAAAATCTATACAGTCGCAACTGCACATCTCGACACTGTTTGGAGCTGGGACTTTGAAACTACTGTAAGCAAATATATCTACAACACACTTGTTGACAACTTCAAGTTGTTCAAAAAATATCCTACATACACTTTTTCATTTGAAGGCTCATACAGATACGAGCTGATGGAGGAGTATTATCCGGAACTTTTTGACAAAATGAAAGAATATATAAAAGAAGGAAGATGGAATGTCTGCGGTTCATCATTTGAAAACGGAGATGTAAACATTCCGTCACCTGAGGCTTTGTTTAGAAACATTCTTTTCGGCAACTCATATTTTGACAAAAAATTCGGAAAAAGAAGCGTTGATATATATTTGCCGGACTGCTTTGGCTTCGGTTGGGCGTTGCCGAGCATCGCAAGTCACGCCAATCTTATGGGATTCACCACCCAAAAACTCGCTTGGGGCAGTGCCTACGGAGTGCCGTTTGACATAGGTCGATGGAGAGGCGTAGACGGCAACGAGATATATGCGAGTGTAAACCCTCACGACTACTACTTTACGCTCAAAAAATTGCGTGACTGGGATTTTGTCCAAAACAAACTGAAAGAGAATGAAAAATACGATCTCGATATGACTTATATTTTCCACGGAATCGGTGACCGCGGCGGCGCACCAGAGGAAGAAAGCGTAAAATTTGTTGAAGAAGAAATAAGCAAAAACAACAGCAGTGATATTGAGGTTTTGGCATCTTCAGCCGACCAAATTTATCACGATATTGACGAAAATTTCACACCGGAGCAAAAGGCGAAGCTCCCTGTCTGGAACAATGAGCTGGTCATGAAAGACCACGCAGTAGGCGGTTACACTTCCAGAGCGGTGGGAAAACGCTGGAACAGAAGATGTCAGGAATTGGCTGACATTGCAGAAAGAGCAAGTGTAACAGCATCTTATCTCGGCATCAAAGAATATAACAAGAGTGCTATCGACAGAGCATGGAAAAGATTCATTGCTCACCAATTCCACGATGATATTCCGGGTACAAGCTGCCAAAGAGTTTACAAGCGTTCATGGAACGACTATGCCGTGTCAATGAATCAATTTGCAAACGAGCTGGAAGCTTCTGTATCGGCATTGGCACTGAATATGAAAACAGATTTTTGCAAGGGTACACCTATTATGGTATACAACCCGATTGAGTCCCAAAGGCAGCAGACCGTAACTGCCCGACTGAGCGGTATAGGCAATAAAAATGTGAGAGTGTTCGATGATGACTCAAACGAGATTAAGAGTCAGGTTATAAACCGAACCAACACTTATACCGAAATTCTGTTCATTGCAGATGTAAAGAGTCTCGGCACAAGAATTTATGATGCGAGAGTAAGCGATATACCGTGCGACGCAGAAAGTGCTGTTTTCATCTCAAAGAATAGAATGGAAAATCAAAAGTATATCGTCACCCTAAATCAAAACGGCGATATTGAGTCAATTATTGACAAGGAACAAAACAATTTCCAAATTCTGAAAGAGCCTGTTTCTCTCGGGCTGCTCAAGTACAACGGCTCACGCGTTTGGCCTGCGTGGGAAATGGATTATAACGAAAACAAAAATGCGGCAGACAGAATCCCCGTTAAATCTAAAATGCAAATAATCGAAAACGGCCCATGCCGTGTCGCATTCAAGGTTACACAGCGTGACAAAAAGAGTACCTTCACAAACATTATTGCACTTTCGGACGGCGGAAAATGTGTAGAGATATATTCCGAAATAGAATGGCAGTCTCTGCGCACATTGGCAAAAGAGCAATTCAGCTTTAATGTAAGCAACGGCACAGCCACATTTGACCTGGGACTCGGTGCAATAAAAAGGCAGAATATGTGCGACAAACTCTATGAGGTACCTGCTCAAAATTGGGCAGACATTACAGACAAAAACGGAAAAAGCGGTGTATCCGTAATCAGCGAATGTAAATACGGCTGGGACAAATTCAACGACAGCACGCTGAGACTTACCGTTCTGCACACGCCTAAGAACAACTATCGAATCGACTCTATGCAGTCAATGATGGACTTGGGGCTCAACAGATATTCATTCGCAATTTTCAGCCACAAGGGAGATGTCGGCACAGACACACAGCTTGAGGCACGAAAATTCATTACTCCTATGACTGCATATATTTGCAAAAAGCACAACGGAGCTTTGGGTACAAATTATTCTTTCGGCAGTGTTTCTTCCAATGATGTCATTGTTCGTGCTATCAAAAAAGCCGAAAACAGCGATGAAATTATCATAAGGCTCAATGAGGGCGCAAACAAAACCATAAACAAATTTTCGCTCACACTCGGAAACGGCATAGAGGATGCAAAAGAAGTTTTTGCAAGTGAGGAATACAAGGGCAAGGCTGAAACAAAGGACGGAAAACTTATTACAAGCTTTAAACCATACGAAATCAAAAGTTTTGCACTCAAGCTAAAGAGCGGTGAAAAGGTAAAAGCGCAAAAGGCTGTACCGATTGAACTGCCTCTCGACAAAAATATTATCACAAAGCAAGGCAAATGCGGCGACTATGACTACACTGTTCCGTTTGAAATTGTGCCTGATGAAATCAATTCAAACGGATACAAATTCATCATTAACAAGAATGGAAACAACGCTCTTACTGCCTCTGCACAAAAGATAAATACAATCAGTAAAGACAGCAAAATTGCATTCCTTTGTGCCTCATTGGTCGGGGATAAAGACGCCGAATTTGTCATAAACGGCAGAGAAGTAAAGGCAAAGGTAAATTCCTGCTTTGAGCGTTTTGCAAGATGGGATTTGTACGACTTCGGCGAAACCGCATATATCAAAAAAGGCAAAATCGCATATGAAGCAACCCATTGTCACAAAAACGGCAAGGATGAAATTGCGAAAAGTATGTACTTTTACATTGTCGAATTTGATGTGCCTAAAAACAGCACCGTCATTTTGCCTAATGACAGCGACATTGTGATTTTGGCGGCTTGCTCACTGCACGACGGAAAAGCAACTCTCGCCGCTCCTGTCTATGACGAAATTCAAAACAACAGACCTTTTACATTCAAAATGAGCAAGAAAGAAAAGGCTGAATACATTTTAGGTAAATGTGTATGGAATCTAAACGACAAAGACGAGTTCATAAAAGCCAATAACAGAGGCAAAGAAGAATGACTGATGAACTGAAATTCACGGTTATCAGCGACAGAAACGCTACTGTTTATTTTGGAGAATAAAAATGGATAATTATTCAAAAACAAACAAAAAATTTTTAAGCATATTAAAAGATTCTGAGGCTAAAACCCCGTGGCACATAATGCGGCTGCTCTCTTTTTTAGCATCCCTTGCTGTGTTGTGCCTGCCGATGTTTTATGCAGGTCACAAAAATGTTTCGCTAATCACTTTTGCGGCAAGCATACGCAACCACGGAATAGACCTAACCGCCATATTGAGCGACAGGGCATATCTGTTTGCTGTGTCGGCAATACTCTGTGTTGTGATTTTTGGTATTGCAGAAATAATTTGCTCCTTCTTCACTTCTGCCAAAAGCGGATACAAGCGTGATATTATTGCATTTAGCGTAAACTTCGGTGTGACGGTACTGATGTCATTTTGCTCTGTCGGCTTTGGCGCAAGGGCAAAGGCAGGATTGATTTTGACTCTTTTGATATATTTCATTAGATTCATTTTGCACAACGCAGTTCACAAAAAGGGAGTCAATACCTACAATACCGTAGTGGCTCTGATAATCGTCGGTGCTGTTATCGCTTCTTCTTGCTTCGTTTATCGCTCACCTAAAGCGACATATACACCTCCAAAAAGTGCTGACTGCGACATAAGCGCAGTAACATTCAATGTTGCTGCCGCTTTTGGTGAAAAAATAGACGGCACTTCAAGTGCAGAACGCTGCGACCGATTTGCAAGCTATATGAACAGTATAAAACCTGACATAATCGGCACGCAGGAAATGAATTCTATTTGGCTGAAAAAGCTCAAATCTACTATGCCGGATTATGAAAACTACGGAGTAAAGCGAGGCGGCGACAGCGAAGAAAAGAACAGCGAAATGAATGCTGTATTTTGGAACAAAACCAAGTTTTCCGCTGTGGAAAAGAACACAATCTGGCTCAGCGAAACTCCCGAAAAGGAAAGCAAATACACCTACACCGACAAAGACGGTAATCACTGTGAAGCCGGATGCTACAGAATTTGCAGCTATGTTGTTCTGCTGAATAAGCAGAGCGGCAAAAACTTCATTTTTTTGAACACTCATCTGGATAATGCATCGGAGCAGGCAGCTAATTTCGGTGCAAATGTAGTTATGAACAAACTCAATGAGCTAAAAGAAAAATACAACAATACCGACGGCACCGTTTTGACCGGTGATTTCAACGAAACCCAAGACGGAGCGGCTTATAAGCTCGTTGCGTCCAAGCTGAACGACTGCACGAACCGAGCAAAAAAGACAGCCACATATCAAGAGTGGGGCTATCGCTCTACCGGTAATGAGCCTATCGATTTTATATTTACCAACGGAAAAGCAGTAGATTATACCGTGCTGAACGACCTGAACAACGGGTATGTGTCCGACCACTACGGAGTATATTCAGGTATTAACTTTTAAATTGACTGACAAGTTGGTTAAAATGATAAATGATGACAAAAAGCCGACTTATATCGCCGCTTCAATTTGTGAGAATTGCAAAACTGTAATTTTGAAATATTAATACAGTAATATTTGAATTTTTTTACCGTTGACTTTATAAAAGCTCGGGTGCATAATCAAAAAAATAAAGCTGTCTCGGCTGATGAAGACTATAAATTTTGCTGTTTCTGAACACAACAGCAGAGTTTACAGTCTTATTTTTTTGTAGGTGATAATATGAAATTTAAAAAATATGCAACAAAAACGCTGATGATCGTTATCGGATCAATAATATCCGCATACGGAATTACGCTTGCAATAGGCGCAGGTTTCGGCGGCGCAACACTTGCGATATTGTGGCAAGGGCTGACGAATGTGACAGGTATGTCAATCGGCACATCGTCGCTTGTTGTGGCTGTGGCAATGATAATTTTTGCCTTTTTCTATGACAGAAAGCAAATCAATGTCGGCACAATTCTTTACCAAATCATTTACAGTTTTTTCGTGGATGTATTCACAAAAATTCAGCATTATACAGATATTAAAGCGGTTAATTTTGTTATAATGCTGCTTGGTATTGCTGTATTTTCGTTCGGAACGGGGCTTTACTCCGCCGCTGATTTCGGCAGGGGCTCATATGAAGCAGTCACATTTTCGCTTGCCGAAAAAAACGGTTGGAAAATCAAAATCGTACGAATGGTTCTTGATATTATAATGGTAATTATCGGCGTTTTGCTCGGCGGTAAATTCGGAATTTGCACAATTGCCACCGTTTTGCTCTCCGGTCCGATAATTCAGGCAACCGTAAGCACTGTTAAGAAATCAAAGATTTTAAAAAACATTTCTTAAATTCTAATACAAGCCTAAAAGTGATAAGACATACAAAAAGGATGAAATTCGATTTGAACAAGTCCTTAAAAAATGGACAATAGAAAAAAGAGCTGAATTTTCAGCTCTTTTTTATTTTTGCGTTTGTTTTTTATTAATATTTTAAATCCAATGAAGCATTAGTTGAGCTTTTTACACTATTGTTTAATCAGAAAAAGCATTTGATATCTCAATTAAAGACTTTATCGGAAAACAAAAACATTGAGAAATTAGATTTTATGCAAGCCCTACATCCTCAACTACTTCATCGTTATAAACATAAACTCTGTTAACACGAACAGGTATTCTGCAAGGTAGCTCGTAATTAAATGAATATGCGCTGTTTGACAGTTCTTCTAAAGAAATGTGAGCATTTTTTTGTGTGCCGAATAAAACAACTTCGTCATTTATATTACATTCAATATCGCTGACATCAACCATAAACTGGTCCATGCAAACTCTGCCGAGTATTTTCGCATATTTGCCGTTTATAATAACTTTGCCTTTATTGGATAAGCATCGTGGAAAGCCATCGGCATAGCCGACAGGAACAGTCGCAACTTTGGTGACTCTGTCTGTTTTGAATGTGCCGCCGTAAGAAATCTCTCTGTTTGGCTCAAGCTCTTTAATGTGCGAAATTTTTGCGTGCCAGCTCATTATCGGTTCAAGGTCAAGTATATCTTTGTCGACTTCATCAGACGGATAAAGACCGTATGTGATAATTCCCATTCTGCACATATCAAAATACTCGTCAAAATTCATGATACCTGCACTGTTATTAAGATGCTTGATGGGAATTTCAATTTCTCTGTCGCTTAGCATTTTGCAAAATGCTTTGTACTTATTTCTTTGCTCTACAGCCTTAGATAAATCCTTTTCGTCAGCAGTTGCAAAGTGGGAAAACAGCCCTTCGGCAAATATATTTGGCAGTTCGGTTATGCTTTTGCAAATATCGGCACTTTCTTCGCTGACCTGAAAGCCTATTCTACTCATTCCTGTATCAATGCAAAAATGAAACGGCATATTTTTTCCCTGCTTAACTGCTTCGTTTGAAAGAGCAACTGCGTCATCATATGAGAAAATCGGTATCCTCACATCATATTTAACAGCAGTTTCAATATCAAACGGAAATACTCTGCCCAAAATAAGTATCGGCGTTTTAATTTCTGCTTTTTTCAGTTCAACTGCCTCTTCAATACACGCAACTCCGAAAAAGTCACACTTTCCATCAAGAAATTTGCCTATCTCAACGGCTCCGTGACCGTATGCGTTAGCTTTGATTACGCCAAGTATCTTAATATTGTTTGGCAGTTTGTTGCGAACGCAGTTAAAATTATGCTCTAACTTATTCAAATCAATTTTCAAATAAGTACGATGGTTCATTATTTTATCGCCTCGATTAAATCTACTGTTTTTATATCGTTTTTGCCGAAAGCCTCGTTTAGTTTTTGCACGAATACAAGTGCCTTTTCACTGTCTCCGTGAACACAAACCGAGTGAGCCTCAATGTCGATTTCTTCGCCCGTATAAGCTGTAACTTTCCCGGTTTGCACCATTTTGATTACTCTTTCGACAGCCAAATTCTCATCTGTTATCATTGAGTTTTCAAGCTTCCTCGCTCTCAGCGAGCCGTCAGCCTCGTATGCTCTGTCTGCAAAAACCTCGCTTGCATATTTTATGCCCTTTGCTTTTGCCGAGTCAATCATTTGAGAGCCTGAAAGCGCCAACAAAATTAAATCTTTGTTATAATCCGCAATTGCATCTACTATCGCATCTGCAAGGCCTTTATTTTTGGCAGCTTGGTTATACATTGCACCGTGCGGTTTAATATGAATTATTTTGCCCTTACTTCCGACAATGTCGCCCAAAGCCTTTAATTGAGCTAAGGTGTAATCATAAACCTGATTAGGGGTTGCATCAAGATTTGTTCTGCCGAAATTTTCCTTGTCGGGATAACCCGGATGTGCGCCTATACCGACATTGTTATCAATGCACAGTTTGACTGTGGTTTCCATCATATCCCGATTGCCTGCGTGAAATCCGCAAGCGATATTTGCGCTGTTAATCAGCGGAATAATTTTTCCGTCAAAGGCTGCACCCTCGCCTAAATCGCAATTTAAGTTGATTTTATACATATAATCACCTAATATTTTAAGTCGGTATTTTTTACATCGGTTATAAACATATGCCCGGGCGAATGTGTTATGGCAATTTCCGGCTTTGTCTGCATTACTGCATTTTGCGGAGTAACGCCGCAAGCCCAAAACACCGGCACTTCTCCTTCTTTAATTGTCACGCTGTCACCGTAGTCGGGTTTTGTAATATCCTTTATTCCTATCGCTTCGGGATTTCCTATTTGTATCGGCGCTCCGTGAACTCTCGGCATAGCGGCGGTAACATTGACCGCTTTAACAACCAAATCATTTGGAATAGGTCGCATTGATACGACCATATTGCCGTGAAATTTACCTGACGGCTGAAGTTTGATATTAGTATTAAACATAGGCACATTTTTGTTTTCCTCAATATGCCTTACGGGAATATCAGCCTCTAAAAGCTCGCTTTCAAAGCTAAACGAACAACCAATGAGAAAATATACGAAATCATCCTGCCAATAATCAGTTATATCCGTAACCTCTTTTTCAAGCACACCATTTCTCCAAATTCTGTATTTTGGAAAATCCTTACAAACATCGCCCTCACTCGCCATTGTTTTGAACTGCTTTGAGCCGACATCGCCAACTTCCAAAATCGGACACGGCTTTGGATTTCTGGTACAAAACAGTAAAAAGTCAAACGCATAATCTTTTGGCAAAATGCAGAGATTAGCCTGTGCGTAGCCATTGCACATACCTGATGTCTGATAATCTATTTCGCCTGTTCTGATGAGCTTTTTAACCTCTTGAGGCGACATATTTGAATAGTCCATAGCCACTCCTAAAATAATTTATCTATGTGTTTTTTCTGCTTAATCGCTATTTTTTCGGCAATATCAATGTCGATAATTTCAAAGCTGATTTTATCTTTTGGTTTAACTTGAGCAAGTTTTGGCAAATCTGCGCTTATTACTGTTGCTATTTTTGCATAGCCGCCTGTTGTTTGATGGTCAGCCATAAGTATAATCGGCATCCCCGAATTTGTAATTTGTATCGAGCCAAAGGTAATTGCGTCGGAAATGATTTCTAATTTTTCCTTGCCGCGCAAAGCAATACCCCAAAGCCTAATTCCCATCCTGTCAAGGTCGGAGGTGACGGTGTATTGTTGATTTGAAAACAATAACAAATCGTTTTCGGAAAACATATCGTCCTGCGGACCCAACACTACTCTTACTTTTACGGGATTATTATAGGTGTTTTCCGGGAGTTCTCTCTTTTCGATATTTTTAATCTTATCAGCCTTGCCGATTTTAAGAATATCACCCGCTTTAAGTTTTCTTCCGTTAAAACCGCCGACTTTTATTTTGAGGTTTGTTGCGGCACTGCCCATAAATAAAGGAACATCAAAACCGCCTGTAACCGCAAGATAACATCTTAATCCTTGCTTGGCGCTCTTAATGCTTAAAATATCACCGTCTTTTGCAATGTAAGCTTTATTCGTTCTGATAGGCTTGTTGTTCAGTGAAATATCAAAAATTCCGCCTGAAATCGCAAAAACATGCTCGCCAATAAATTTGGCTGTTATTCCGAACATCGTCATTTCAATAACGGGTGCGTTAATATCGTTTTTGCAAAGTTTGTTTGCAATTTTTGTTGAATATGTGTCCATTACACCGCTTTGAGTAAAGCCGTTTTTCATTACTCCGAATCTGCCTAAATCTTGGACGGTTGAGAGCATACCTGCCGATATAATTTCTATCATAATTTAATCTCGCTTACCGCAGGAGTGTAAACGCCGCTTGCAACCTGCTTTTCTATTTCGAAATACTCTGCCTTGTCTATGCTGAAAAATTTTATATAATCGCCGGCTTTATACAATATAGGTGACTCTTTTGACTTGTCAAACACTTTTACGGGTGTTTTCCCAATCAACTGCCAACCTCCCGGTGACGCAATAGGATAAATTCCTGTTTGCTCTGAGCCGATACCGACAGCCCCTTCAAATATTTCCAGCCGCGGTGTTTTTAATCTCGGAGTAAAGAGCCTTTCGTCCATACCGCCGAGATAAGCAAAACCGGGCAAAAAGCCCAACATATAAATCAGGTAGGGCTTTGATGTGTGAAGTCGAATAACCTCCTCTTTTTCAAGAGATGTATGCTTGCACACATTTTTCATATCCAATGCAAACTCGTCATCGTAACACACGGGTATGTTCCAAACCGTAGCCGTGCTTTTAACACTGTGTCCTCCGTCATTTATAAGGGCTTTGATTTTCTTTTTCAGTTTTTTTGAAGTGATTATTGTGCAGTCGTAAAAAACTGTTAACGAAGCAAATGTCGGCACAAGCTCGATAACACCGTTGATGCCTTTTGCCTCTATTGCGGTGCAAAGGTCCGTAACGCGACGGTTGACTTCTTCGCTTATTTCATTTTCAAACTGTATAGTAATTGCACCGTCGCCGTTTTGTAAAAATGAATATATCATTTGAAATAGCCTTTTTTTATTGTTGTTTCAAACCATTTGTCGGTTTTATCTTCAACTGTATGAGGATATTCAATCAATCCACGCATAAGTGAAATAATCGGCAAAACAATGTTTTTACCGATACCGTCAATGTAAGGCCTTGCCTCTCCGTACATATCAAGCATACCGGCTTTTGCAGCAGCGTCCATAACTGCCGATTCTTCTTTTTCTGTATGAAAAAGGTCTACATCATCTAAAAGGAAAGCCGTACAAGCCATAAGTGCATTCATACCCCAGTCGCTTACGGTTGCAGTGATAATATTGTCGGCAGCAGTGTCTGCCAAAATGCCGAAGCCTGTTCCTGCCTTGCAACCGCCTTTTTCGGCATAAGGTATATACTTTCTTATATGCTCCTCAATAGTGCCCATACCAAGCTCGTTGCCGAGGTCGCCGATAGAAAGATTATAAACTCCTCTGTTTTGACATTCTTTGAAAAGCACATCATACTTTGCTTCAACATCGGTTGTGTTTACGCCAACGGCATTGTGGTAATAACCGTTTTTGTTTCTGCCGGGAGCTTCGTTTGAAATAACAGCGCAAGGCAAACCATGAGAAAGCAACTCTGCCGTTTCCTCATTTTCTTTGTTTTTATCTTTTGTAAAAGAAATAATACAAATTGTGTTGTCGGGTATGTTGTCAATATCATAAGTAATATTAACGCCTAAAACCTCACTCATAGCCTTGATGGCTTTTTCGCATTGCTCAGGCACTATCATAACCGGTTTTGCGCCAAAGGCTCTGATAACAAAGCGAGCAAAAACAGTTGACGAAATAATTCCGTCGGTTTCAGCCTCGTTCCAAGGGAGAAGAATAAATCCTGTTAAAATAAATACTTTTTCACCCTTTTTGATATTTTTCACAAGTCCCTCCGCACCGTTAAGCGATAAGGGCTTGCCTGTATATTTGCTTGCTCCGTCGTAAAGAATTCTGCAAACGCCGTAACCTCTCGGATCAAGATTCATAAGCCAATCGAGATTGTATCCGACATTAAGTTTGGTAAGCTCTGTTTTGTTCATTGTACCTTGCACTGCTCCTCAAAATCGTTCACTAATGCGTCTTGGATTGCTTTCAACATTTCGGGTGCTTTTCCGCCTACGCTCTTACCGTCGACTGTTTTTACCGGAATACAGAAAGAACCCGTTGAATGAACAACGATTTCGTCTGCGGACATCAGCTCGTCGAGAGTGTAATTTCTTTCTTCAACTTCGTATCCCAGTTTTTTTGCAAAGGCAAGAAGTCTTATTCTTGCCGTTCCGGGAAGCACCATATCGTCAAGCTGATGAGTGATAACCTTGCCGTCCTTAAAGATGGAAATATTGGAGTGTGCGCACTCGGTAACAATATCGCCTCTGTGGAAAATCGCTTCCTGACAGCCTGCTCTGTCGGCTGCGGTTGCCGCAAGACAGGACGGAATAAGATTGAGCGTTTTGCAATTGCAATAATAAAATCTCTTGTCCTCGTATGTGATAACATCAATCGGTTTGTATGTATCAGCGACAGGACAAGGTGTAAGTGTAATCCACAAATTGCCCTGCATATTTTCAGGGTAAATATGTCCGCGAAGTCCGTTTCCGCGAGTGACCTGCATATAGACAAATTGGTCGCCGTCATCAACCTTTTTAACCAATTCTCTGAGCAATTTGTCAAGCTCATCACGCTCTATCGGAATATTCATGCCGAGAAGCTTTGCCGAATTATAAAATCTTGTAAGGTGTGCGTCCATATCAAAAACGATATGATTATGCGCATAAGTAGCATCATAAACGCCGTCACCAAACCAGCAAACTCTGTCAAGCATCGGGATTTGCATATTCTCGATTTCGTCATATTTACCGTTATAATATCCTAAGTTTTTCATTATGATTACCCCCATAAAGCAAATTAGGGGCCTGCCTTGCAGACCCCTTTGTCTTTATTAGAGTAACACATTTGTATTAATATGTCAATAAAAACATTTGCCGTGCTTTGCTTTTTCTGCCAAACTGCACGCTTTTTGATTTTGCGTTCTGTTCACGCTATAAACCAAAGTTTGACATTCTTTTTTTACATATTATATTAATGCGATGAGCGGCGGCTCGTCGCGTTTTTATTTGTAAATGCCGATTAAAACAAAAAATTTGATAATTTGAATAAATGTTGCATTATATCTAAAAATATTGCCGATTATAATAAAGGTCGCAATAAATGCGCAAAATAAAAGCGCAAGGCGGTTTTTAAATGTTTTGGAGGTATTTTATGAAAAAAATAATTATGATAATTGCGGCGGTGCTTGCCGCTGCGGTAGGACTTACGGCTTGTTCGTCACAAAATAATTCGACAGCCGACAACGGCGGAGCTAAGGGCGAGGTTTCCGTATTTTACTATACATTCAGTGACGCATACATTTCAAGTGTGCGCTCTGCAATGGATAAAATTTTAAAGGACGGCGGATATACCTACAACGATTATGACGCAAACGGCAACCAAACCACCCAAACCGAGCAGGTGCAAACGGCGATTGCAAAGGGCGCGTCAATGCTGATTGTCAATGTTGTTGACACAGGCTCAAACGATGCCGCGCAAAATATAGTCAACATTGCAAAGGGACACGATGTGCCGGTTATCTTTTTCAACCGCTCAGTTGACAAATCTGTTATCGAAAGCTATGACAAGTGCAAATTTGTCGGCACAGATTACGAGCAGGCAGGGCATATGCAGGGCAAAATGATCGGCGAGTATCTTGTTAAAAATTACGACAGGGCAGACCTTAACGGCGACGGCAAAATCAGCTATGTTATGTTCAAGGGTCAAGAGGGCAATTTGGAGGCGATTGCACGCACAAAATACAGCGTTGAGGATGCAAACAAAGTGCTTAAGGAGGCAGGCAAGCCCGAACTTGTTTTTTATGATTCGGCAAACAAAAACAAATATCTTGTCGATCAAGACGGACTTTGGTCATCTGCTTCGGCAACAAATTATATGGGCACCGCGCTTGCGCAATATACCCAAGCCAACAAAAATATGATTGAGCTTGTAATCGCAAATAATGACGAAATGGCTCTCGGCGCAGTTTCGGCTCTTCAATCTGCCGGCTACAACAAAAGCGGCGGCGTTACAATCCCCGTTTTTGGAGTTGACGCAACCGATGCGGCAAAATCGGCGGTCGGCAGTGGCACAATGGTCGGCACAATCAAACAGGATGCTGACGGTATGGCAAAGACTATCGGCGTTATAATGAAAAATCTTTTTGAAAGCAAGAATGCTTTTGACGGAATTGATGCGAAAAATATTGTCGGCAATTGGCGCGTGAACATCCCTTATTCGGCATATACCGCACAGAACGAATAAGTTTTTACAAAGGTGCGGATTTGAAATGATTTTATCGCCGCAATTGATTGTCGGCAGAGGAGCGTTTAAATGGAAAACGGCAGAGAAAATGCGCCGATTGCAGACGGTGTGGTTTTAAAAATGGTTGATATTCAAAAGGTGTTCCCCGGTGTTAAGGCACTTGACAATGCTCGGCTCACCGTCAGGCGCGGCACCGTGCACGCCCTTATGGGAGAAAACGGCGCAGGAAAATCAACCCTTATGAAATGCCTTTTCGGCGTTTATGCAAAGGACGGCGGCAAAATTTTTGTTGACGGCAAAGAGGTTGATTTCAAAAGCTCAAAAGAGGCACTTGAAAACGGCGTCGCAATGGTGCATCAGGAGCTTAATCAGGCGCTCAAACGCAGTGTTACCGACAATATGTGGCTCGGCAGATTTTTGACTGTATCAAAATATCTTCCCTTTACGAGCGAAAAGAAAATGCAAGCCGAAACGAAAAGAATTTTTTACGATTTAAAAATAGATGTTAACCCGAAAACGATAATGAGCACAATGTCGGTTTCGCAAAGGCAAATGGTCGAAATAGCCAAGGCGGTTTCGTACAATTCAAAAATCATCGTTTTTGACGAGCCAACCTCCTCCCTCACCGAAGAGGAGGTTGAGCACCTTTTTCGAATAATAAATATGTTGCGTGACAGAGGGTGCGGCATAATATATATTTCGCATAAAATGGAGGAAATTCTTCGCATATCAGACGATGTTACGATAATGCGCGACGGAAAATGGATTGCCACCAAGCGGGCAAACGAGCTTACGATGAACGAAATTATCAGGCTGATGGTGGGGCGCGAGCTGACAAACCGATACCCTGAAAAGCACAGCAAGCCGAGCGGCGTTTTGCTTAAGGTTGACAATTTAAGCTCTGAATATGCCAATCTGCACGGTGTTTCGTTTAAAGCCGACAGAGGCGAAATTTTGGGCGTTGCAGGGCTTGACGGCTCGGGCAGAACAGAACTGCTTGAAAATCTATTCGGCATGGCGACGCGCCGCGGCGGCACAATTGCTCTCGACGGCAGGGAAATTAAAAACCGCACTCCGCGCGAGGCTGTCAAAAACGGTTTTGCACTGCTCACCGAGGAGCGCCGTGCAACCGGTATTTTCGGAATTTTGAATATCCGCGAAAACACCTGTATTTCAAGCCTTAATAATTACAAAATAGGTCCTCTTTTAAGCAAACGAAAAATGAAAGAAAAAACCGATTGGGCGATGAAGTCGATGCGGGTCAAGGCGCCGTCACAGGAAACAAAAATCAGCACGCTTTCGGGCGGCAATCAGCAAAAGGTCATACTCGGCAGGTGGCTTTTGACCGACCCGACGGTTTTACTGCTCGATGAGCCGACAAGGGGTATTGATGTCGGCGCAAAATATGAGATTTATCAGTTAATACTCGGTCTTGCCGAGAGAGGCAAAACAGTTATAATGGTTTCATCCGAAATGCCGGAGCTTTTGGGCGTGTGCGACAAAATTCTTGTTATGTCCGGCGGTCGCCTTGCAGGCGAGGTTGATGCAAAAACAACAAATCAAGAGGAAATTATGGCGCTTGCCGCCAAATATGTTTAAGGGGGAATTTGCCCGTTATGTCAAATACAAACAAAGCAAAAAAGGGTAAAATTTCTGCATGGACAGATTCGTTCGGCGCAATGACGCGCGAGGATAAAAAGCGAGCAATATCCGATATAATTTTTAACAATGCAATGTATATCATAATTGCCGTTGCCGTAATTTTTATTGCAATCAGGGTGCCGGCGTTTTTGAGCGTTTCGTCAATAGTCAATATCATTTCGCTCACCGCGGCAAAACTGCCGATTGCTTTGGGTATTGCAGGGTGCATAGTTTTGACAGGCACCGATATTTCGGCAGGCAGATGCGTAGGACTTACAGCATGTGTTGCCGCATCACTTTTGCAGATGACTGATTACGCAAACAAAATGTTTCCGAATCTCAAAACAATGCCGCTTATCGTTGTGTTTCTTGCGGTAGTTGCAATCGGCGCACTCGTCGGGCTTGTCAACGGTTTTTTTGTCGCAAAATTCAAATTGCATCCGTTTATCGTCACACTGTCAACACAGCTTATCGTGTTCGGCGCGGTGCTTATGTATTTGATGATAGGCGGCAACAACGGTCAAACGCTTTCGGGGCTTGATTATTCGTATATCAAATTTGTTGCAGGCACACTGTTTAAAATCGGGCGTGTTTCTGTGCCGAAATATGTGCTTTATTCCGTATTGCTCACGATTTTTATGTGGATTGTATGGAACAAAACGAAATTCGGCAAAAATATGTTTGCCGTCGGCTCAAACGAGGAGGCTGCAAGAGTAAGCGGCGTTAATGTGTTTTTGACGATTGTCGCCGTGTTTGTGCTTGCGGGTGTTATGTATGGTATAACCGGTTTTATCGAGGGGGCGCGCATTGCGTCATGCTCGGCAAATACGGGCTTGAACTATGAAAGCGATGCGATTGCCGCGTGCGTAATCGGCGGCGTTTCGTTTGTAGGCGGTACAGGCAAAATCAGCGGAATAGTCATCGGCGTTTTGCTGTTGCAGATTATTTTTGCAGGGCTTAATTTCCTTTCAGTGTCGGCAAATATGCTTTATATTATCAAGGGAGTTATCATTCTTGTTGCGTGTGCGATTGATATGCGAAAATATCTTGCACGCAGATAATTTATCTGTTTCGGGTGTTTATATTGAATGAAAATGAAAAATTGTCCGCAAAAATCGAGGCTCATAGCTCGGGCGGCCTTTATAAAAATGTTAAAATGTCCGTCAAAACGGCGGATAAAATAATTCTTTTGGGCGTAATTGTGCTTATTGTGCTTTTTGTTACCGCCGTGTGCGGCGCAGAGCCGAACAAATCGCAAAATGTCCCCGACGGCTCGCCAACAGAGGTTTGGGAAGTAACTCAAAACGAAACAAAATAACCGAATATTATTTTTGCATCCGATGCGATATGCGTCGGATGCTTTTTGTTGAAAATTTGTTGATTTATTGTCATACAATTATATATCTGCATATGATTTGTATAAAATGTTTAGCAAAAAATTAACAATGTTGAAATTTCTGTGCAACTGTGATAAAATCAAGTAAATAATCCGAAAGGTTGGACTGAATATGAAAAAAGTCCCTTTTAAGTCGGGTATTCATCCAAAGGAAAATAAGGAATACTCGATGAATGAAAAAATCAAAATAATTGCGTCCGACAAAATTGCTGTTTTCCCGATGAGCCAGCATATCGGCGCACCGGCAACGCCGACTGTTAAAATAGGCGACATGGTTTGTGTGGGCACAAAAATCGGCGAGGCTTCATCCTTTGTGTCAAGTCCCGTTTATTCTTCTGTTTCGGGCAAGGTTAAGGCTGTCGAACAGCGCATGCTTGTCGGCGGCAGAAGTTCGCTTTGCGTTGTTGTCGAAAACGATTTTCAAAATGAAACGGCAGAGGGCTTCGGCGTGCCGAATGATGTTGAAAAACTTGACGGTAAAGCGATTACAAAAATCATAACCGATGCCGGAATTGTCGGACTCGGCGGCGCAGGCTTTCCGACAGGAGTTAAAATTTCGCCGAAAAATATCGATGAAATTGACTACATAATTATCAACGGTGCGGAATGTGAGCCGTATCTCACCTCCGACTATCGCCTTATGCTTGAAAACGGCGAAAAAATCATTGACGGCATAAAGGCTGTGCTTAAAATTTTCAAAAACGCACACGCGGTTATCGCCATTGAGGACAATAAACCAAAAGCAATTGAGAATTTTGAATCGCTTTTGAAAAACAATTCAAAAATCACCGTTAGGTCGCTGAAAACACGCTATCCGCAGGGCGGCGAGCGCAGGCTGATTGCCTCTGTTACCGGCAGAAAAATAAATTCGCACCTTCTCCCTGCAGACGCAGGCGTTGTTGTGCTCAATATTGCTACGGTCAATGCGATTTATGAGGCTGTTTACCTTGGCAAGCCCCTTGTTCACCGCGTTGTTACCGTCACGGGCAACGGTGTGAACAAACCCGGCAATTTCGATGTGCCGCTCGGAATTTCGGCAAAATATCTTGCCGAGCAGGCAGGCGGAATAAAAGATGAAACCGTCAAACTGATTTCAGGCGGACCGATGATGGGTTTTGCATTGTCCTCGCTTGATGTGCCGGTGACAAAAACATATTCGTCTATCCTCGCATTGACAGAGGATGATGTCGAAAAAATGAAAACAACCGCCTGTATCAGGTGCGGAAGATGTGTCGGTGCATGTCCCGAAAATCTTGTTCCGCAGCTTATGGTTGCCGCCGCAAATGCAAATGATTACGAGCGTTTTGAAAAGCTCGGCGGTATGGAATGTATTGAGTGCGGTTGCTGCACATATGTTTGCCCGGCAAAAAGGCAACTTACACAGTCATTCAAACTTGCAAAATCACAAATAAGGTCAATCAAGGCACAAAATAAAGGAGGGAAAAAATAATGTATAATGTTTCTGTTTCCCCTCATATAAGAGATAAAAGCAACACAACAAAAATAATGCTTGATGTGTGCATTGCGCTTGCGCCCACTTTGATTTTCGGCGTTTGCTATTTTGGACTTAATGCGCTTGTTGTCATCATTTCAAGCGTTGTCAGTTGTGTTTTGTCAGAGGCTGTTTTTGAACTCATCACAAAAAAGCCGATTACCGTCGGCGATTTGAGCGCGGTTGTAACCGGTCTTATCTTGGCACTTAATATGCCTCCCGAAATCGCGTGGTGGGTGCCGTTTATCGGCGGCGTTTTTGCAATAATTATTGTTAAAATGCTTTTCGGCGGAATCGGTCAAAATATTATGAATCCGGCGCTTGCCGCAAGGTGCTTTTTGCTGATTTCGTTTGCATCGAGGATGACGAATTTCACTACCTGTCACACCGTCGATGCATCGTCGAGCGCAACTCCGCTTGCTGTTATTAAGGCAGGCGGCAGTGTCAATGTGCTTGATATGTTTATCGGTTTTCAGGACGGTTGTATCGGCGAGGTTTCGGCGCTTTGCATACTTATCGGTTTTGTTTATCTGCTTGCACGCAAAGTCATTTCGCCGCGTATTCCGGTTGTGGTTGTTGCAAGCTCAATGTTGTTTATCGCATTATTCAGTATCGGCAAGGGCTTATTGAGTGTAAATTATATGCTTTCTCAGCTTTTCACCGGCGGCTTGCTTTCAGGTGCCGTGTTTATGGCAAACGATTACGCAACAAGCCCGATTACAAAGCGCGGTCAATATATTTATTCCGTAATAATCGGCTTGCTTATTGCTTGTTTCCGTGTTCTTGGCTCAAGTGCCGAGGGTGTGTCTTATGCAATTATAACAAGCAACCTTCTTGTTCCGCTTATTGAAAAAATCACAGTTCCTAAACCGTTTGGAATGAAAAAGAAAGAGGAGGTGTGAGAGATGGCTAAATCAAAGGTGTTTAAAAACTGTCTTGCACTGCTTCTTATAACGCTTGTTGCCGGCCTTGCGCTTGCCGTTGTAAATGAGATTACGGCAAAGCCTATTTCCGAGGCGGAGAATAAGGCAAAAATGGCAGCGTATGAAAGTGTATTTTCGGGTGTAGAGTTTGAAGAAATTAATTCTTCAGACAAACTTATTAAGGCGGAAAACGATTCCGCTCCCGTTCAGAATGCGAGCGTTGACGATGTCCTGCGTGCTGTGGATAAAAACGGAAATACCGTGGGATATGTTATGTCGGCAACCTCGGCAAGCGGATACGGCGGCGATGTCAAAATCGCAATCGGTATTTCTGCCGCAGATGATAAAATAACAGGTTTTAAGGTGCTTTCTCACAGTGAAACGGCAGGTCTCGGCGCAAAATGCACCGAGGACGATTTCCAAAATCAGTTTGCCGGCAAGTCGGCAGGCAAGCTTTCTTATGTTAAGAACGCCGCCGCATCCGACAGCGAGATTGACGCTATCAGCGGCGCAACAATCACATCCTCTGCCGTTACCGACGCTGTGAACGCCGCCACTCATTTTTATTCGACACTGAAGGAGGGACAACAATGAAACAGCTTCTCGAAAGACTATACAACGGCATTGTTAAGGAAAATCCCACCTTTGTGCTTATGCTCGGAATGTGTCCGACACTTGCTGTCACAACCTCTGCGATAAACGGCATAGGAATGGGTCTTGCGACAACCGTTGTGCTTGTTTGCTCGAATTTAATGGTGTCACTGTTGCGCAAGGTTATACCGGGCGGTGTGCGTATGCCGGCTTATATCGTCATTGTCGCATCGTTTGTAACAATCGTGCAAATGCTTTTGCATGCGTATGTAACTTCGCTTTACGATGCACTCGGAATTTATATTCCGCTTATAGTTGTTAACTGTATTATTTTGGGCAGAGCAGAAAGCTACGCCTCAAAGAATAAGGTTCTTCCGTCGATTTTTGACGGCTTGGGTATGGGCATCGGTTTTACAATCGGGCTTACGTCAATCGGCATTGTGCGCGAACTTATCGGTTCCGGTACAATCTTTTCACAGCGCATTTTGCCGCAAAGCTACGAGGGTGTTGCAATGTTTGTGCTTGCTCCCGGTGCGTTTCTTGTGCTTGCGTTTTTGTGTGCACTTCAAAACAGACTCGGCGCAAAGGGCGCAAACAGACACACAAAATCGGATGAGCCGGAGGGATGCGACGGCAATTGTATGACCTGCTCACTCCACACAACAGAAAAGGAGGGCGAAAATAATGGTTAAAACACTGTTTCTTGTTCTTCTTTCAACGGCACTTATAAACAATGTTGTGCTTTCGCAGTTTTTGGGAATTTGTCCGTTTTTGGGTGTCTCAAAAAATGTCAAAACAGCAGCAGGAATGGGCGGCGCGGTAATATTTGTTATCACAATTGCATCGGCTGTCACAAATCTGCTTTATACATATGTTATCAAAAAACTCGGCATTGAATATCTCAATACGATTATATTCATTCTTGTAATTGCGGCACTTGTTCAGTTTATCGAGCTGTTTTTGAAAAAAGCAATGCCAAAGCTTCACCAATCGCTCGGCGTATATTTGCCGCTCATCACAACCAACTGCGCGGTGCTCGGCGTTGCGCTGACCAATGTTCAGGAGTCAAACGATTTCATTACCTCGGTTGTGACGGGATTCGGCACAGCCTGCGGTTTTGCAATTTCAATTATAATTCTTGCCGGAATCAGAGAGAGAACTGAAAATAACGATGTTCAGAAATCGTTCAAGGGCACACCGTCTGTTCTTCTCACCGCGTGCCTTATGGCAATTGCGTTTTACGGCTTTGCCGGTTTGGCATAAGGGGGTGGCACAATGAATATGCAAAATATCATCATCGCCACCGCAGTGGTTGCTGCAGTCGGATTGGTTATCGCCATTCTTTTAAGCATCGCCGAAAAGGCATTTCATGTCGATGTGGATGAGCGTGAGTCGCAAATTAGGGATTGCCTCGGAGGCAACAACTGCGGCGCGTGCGGATATGCCGGCTGTGATGCACTTGCAAAGGCAATCGTCAGCGGCGAGGCAGAGGTCAACGCCTGCCCTCCTGCGGGACAGAGCGGCGCGGATAAAATTGCCGAAATTATGGGAGTTTCGGCAGGTGAGTTTGTTCGTAAAACTGCTTTTGTTGCGTGCTCCGGCACAGCAGATAAAAGGCAGGAGAAATACAAATATTTCGGCACCGAAACTTGTGCCGATGTTAAGGCAGGCTTAGGTGTCGGCAAAATGTCGTGCCGCTTCGGCTGTATCGGCTACGGCGATTGCGCCGAGGTTTGCGACAACAGAGCCATTCGCCTTGTAAACGGCAAAGCTGTTGTTGAGGAAGAACTTTGCGTTGCGTGCGGCAAATGTGTCAAGGCTTGCCCACAGCATCTTATTGAGATTATTCCTGCCGCCTCAAAATACAGGGTTCAGTGTGTAAATAACGACCGCGGCAAGGCTGTCAAGGTCAATTGCGACGCCGGCTGTATCGGTTGCGGACTCTGTGCCAAAAATTGCCCGAAGGATGCAATCACCTTTGCAAACAACATTGCAAAAATTGATTATGAAAAATGTGTCGGTTGCGGACTTTGCGCCGCAAAATGCCCGGCAAAGGTTATTGTTAAGGCTTAATAATATCATATAACATAAAACTAAAACGCACCATGCAAATTTGCGCAAGGTGCGTTTTATTGTTGTCTTATGAATTTTTTGTCTACTGATTTTACTATGTATTCGTGCTCCGTGCGTGAGGAGTAGATTGTTGACTCGCTTTTCAGCAGTGCGGCATTTATTTCGAGTATGCAAAACTCGGTGTCCTTGCCGCATTAAAATTCAATCGTGTGTGGCTTTATATATGTTGAATTAATTTATAATCAGATTCGTTTGCGCGATATTAATTGTCATTCTTTGTCATAAAGATGATTGAAATGTTGAACATTTTTTCGTTTGGATCATAGCTAAACTCAATATCACCGCCGTATTTTTTAACACTGCGCGTGATGCTTTTGAACCCGTATCCGTGAACCGATTTGTCAGCTTTGCTGGAAACAAGCCTGTTTTTGTCTACATTTGGCTCCTTGTCGCATGAGTTTGAAAGGTCAACAACAATCATCGAATTGATTTTGCCGATTTCAAATTTAACTTTGCGCTGAGTGCTTTTCGTTGCCGATTCAACCGCGTTGTCAAGCAGATTGTTGAACAGCGCCGTCAAATCGTTTCTGTCGATAAAGTCAAAATTGGAATAATTTATCTGACGCTCAAAGGTCAATTCGTTTTTGCGGCAAACAAAAATGTATTTGTTTATAATCAAATCAAGCAGTTTGTTTGATGTTTTGCCGATGTTGTTTGTATTGTCAATATCATCAACAATGCTGTTGATATAGTTTTTAATTTCTTTATTGTCGCCTGCCATTGAATAAAGGTTGTGATAGTGCTTTTTTGTATCATGAACAAACATTTGCAGTTGGTCATTTTGGTGTGCAAGCAGCTCGTAGTATGTGTTGTTGATTTGCCTTTCGGATTGGATAGTGCGAAGCTCAATAAGCTCTGCCTCTTTTTCCGACGTTTTTTGCTGATAAATGCTTGTAAAAACAACGGATACGATAAGTACAAGGCTTGAAACCGCTATCAAAATTTTAAAGCTGTCATCCAAATTAACTTCATATGAAATTATTACAAAAACGGTCAAAACCAAAAGAAGCGACGCAGGATAAATCAACAGGTGCCACTTGATTGCCTCTTTATAGTCTGTTTTGCGCACAACTGCCACAACAACGCGCAGCAAAACAAACAGCAACGATTTGCTTGCCACTATAAGAACTATGTATGAATACGGATTTGAAATAAATGCCTTTGAATGCGTGTCGAACATAACGGCAAGCACATTTATTACGCTGATTTCCGTTATCGTTACGCCGACCGTAAACAGCAGGGAATACAACAACGAAAAAACTGCTTTCATTTTGTAAAGAATCCGTGCGAAAAGCAATTGAAAAATCAACAGCACGGCAGTGTTGATTATTACATTATAATTAAAAAGAATATTTATTCCCGCCATTATCAGGTATCCGATCTGAATAGTGACGGCGTTTATCAATTTTCTGTCTGTATTGTTTATGCTTTCGTAAAAATTAAAGCATATCAGCGCTTCTATCGCCTGCAAAATCAGGTTCATATACACAGAATGCAACTATTTTCTCCTTTTTAGATAGCTGTGAAAGTGCTTTCTGAAATCGGATTTCTTTCTATATGAAATAGGAATAATTTCTCCGTTTGTGAGTGTCACTTCATCACGCCTGTATTCGTTGACATAATCAAGGTTGATTATATAACTTTTATGCACCCTGTAAAAGCAAAGATGGTTGAGTTTCGTTTCCCACTCGTCCATCAAATTCGCCGAGTAATATACCATATTTTCGGTTACAACTTTTACCTTGTGCTCAAGTGTTTCAACATACATTATTTCGTTTGACTGAATGCGTTTTAGCTTATTTGTGTCCTTAAGATAAAACTGAATCGAGTCTTTGTTGATAAGCTCAATGGCTTTATCAAGACCCTTGTAAAACCTCTCGTAGTTAAGCGGCTTTTTGATGAATCTGAGCGCAAAAAGATTCATAGCGTCATCAATATATTTTTCATATTCGGTGATAAAAAATATAATAACATTTTTATTTCTGATTTTCAGGAATTTTGCAACATCAAGACCGGTTTTTTCACCAAGTTCAACATCCAAAAAGGCAATATCATACGCTTTTTCGGAAATTATTGCATCCTGAGCGTTATCGCAACTGTCGTATGAATAATTTATGCCACGATCTTCGCAGTAGCGCACAAAATAGCTTACTGTAAGTTCGCGGCATTCGGTATCATCATCACAAATAAGAGCTTTAACAGACATATTTCAATTTCTCCCAAAAATAAAATAACTCAAAGACATCAGCTTTGAGTTAAATATAACATATTTAAGAAAATAATTCAACACTTATTAATTTAGGCTTATTGCCTTTCAGGCTAAATTTTATTGCTGTCATAATAAGCAAGGAGAAGATTGTAAAGCGTTTCCTGCTCCTTTTGCGAAAGATGTTTTATCAAATCAATTATGTTTTCCGGTACAGATGCCTTGAGTGCGCCTGTTAGCAGTGCGCACGGACAAATCTCCAGTTCCTCGCAAAGCCGTTGCATTGTTTTGTATGAAAGATTGCTTTTTCCACATTCGAGATTTGACATTTGAGTGTTGGAAATCGACACCTTTTCAGCCAATTCTTCCTGTTTCAACCCTTTTGAGCCTCTGTAAAATTTAATTCGGTTGCCAATAATCATATTGCTGTCAAATTTCATAAAATCTATCCTCGTCTTTCAAACTGTCGCTTCTTTTATATATATTAACATTATTAAATCGGCAGATGAAGAAAGTGCGGTTTCAAAACTTCAAATGAAGATTGAAATTATTCAAGGTGTTTTTAAATTATAACAATCATATTTGAAATCTGTGCAGTTTGGGGCAAAAAACGGTGCAAAATGCCAAATCTGTTGCAATGTTGTCGAAAATGTTATATAACCAAGAAAAAAGGAGGTGAAACGTATGAAAACTGATGCTCTTTCAAAGGTTGTAAAGGCTATCAACTTCTCAGTTAAAGTTGACTCAAATTCAACAAACACAACAGCCGCATTCCAACCTAAGTTGCCGAAGCAATACAATCAATTCAAAAAGAATGACAGATGATATAGATAATGATAAGTAAACTTTCAAAACGAATAGCTCAATATTTGGCGGATAAAAACAAAATAGACGGTGACGAGATTGATTTGTATCATTACGGCTTATTTGTTATGATAAGCGAGTTTTTTCTGATGTTTTGCAGTCTTGTAATCGGAATAATATTTAAAATCCCGCTGCAAGGCGTCATATTTTATCTTGTGTTTTTTATAACACACAGGTATGCCGGTGGCTTTCATGCAAAAACAGAATTTCATTGCCAGGCAGTGACTCTCTCTTCATTCTTTATAGGCATTGCGTGCATCAAACTTGCCGAAAATGCAAGTTTTGCGCTTCTTGTCGCAATACCGATATGCTGTCTTGCGATTATGGCAATACTCTGTCCTGCCGATACGCCGCAAAAGGAACTGACGCGAGGGGAAAAACTCCGATTTAAAAAAATAACCGCTGTTTTGATTTCTGCAATAATATTGCTTGTCGTTTTGTTGTTTAAACTAGGGGTATCATCATCTTATATCGGCGCAATTGTGTTTGCTGTTTTGCTTGAAACAATATCCGTTGTTTTTGGCAGAGCTTTTAACGGCAGATTGCGCGATGAATCGGAAACTTAAATTAATACAAAAGGTACAGCCCGGTTGATGAAACCGGGTTGTTCTTTTTTTGTTATTATAGTATAATGATGTCATAAAATATAACAAAAGGTGATTTTATGAAAACCGTATTCAAAAATTGCATTTTGCTTGACGGCACAAAAAATATGGCTCCCATTGAGCACACCGATGTTGTGACAAACGGCGACAAAATCGTTTTTATCGGCAAAGCCGAAATCGGCGCGGGTGACAGGGTGTTTGATTTAAACGGCAAATATCTTATGCCCGGTCTTATCAACCTCCATGTTCACCTTCCTGCCGGAGGAAAACCGCAGAAAAAGCCGCTCAAAGCAACTCTGCTTTCAAAAATTGCGCTTTCGTCCGCCGTTATGCGCAATTTTACGCTCAAAATGTGCCATTCCTACGCCATGCAGGGGCTTATGTCCGGCGTTACCACAATACGCACTGTCGGCGGACTTGACAATATAGACACAAAGCTCCGCGACAAAATCAATTCGGGTGCACTTGAGGGACCGAGAATTCTCGCCTCCGACTTTGCAATCGGCGTTCCGGGCGGTCATATGGTCGGTTCGGTTGCGCGTGCGTCAGAAACGGTTGATGATGCCGTGAGAATGGTTGATGAGCTTAAAACCCATAATGTCGATTTGATTAAGCTTATGATTACAGGCGGTGTAATGGACGCAAAGGTTAAGGGCGAGCCGGGCAGGCTGATGATGCAACCGTATATGATTAAGGCATGCTGTGACCGTGCGCATGAATACGGCTTTAAGGTCGCCGCACATGTTCAAAGCCCCGAGGGCGTCAGGTGCGCCGTCCAAAACGGAGTTGATTCGATAGAGCACGGCTCAACTCTTACAAAAAAGGAAATTGATGCGTTCAAACAGCACGGCGCTGTTATGGTTTGCACGATTTCGCCTGCACTGCCCATGGCAAAGTTTGATATGCAAACGCTCGGTATCACCGAGGCGGTGCAGTACAATTCAAATATCGTTTACAACAATATGATTGCAGGCTCAAAAACCGCGCTCGCAAACGGAATAACTGTCGGCTTGGGTACGGATACGGGCTGTCCCTACACAACACATTACAATATGTGGCGCGAGCTTCATTATTTTGAAAAGAATGTCGGCGTTTCGCCCGAGTTTGCGCTCTATACCGCAACGCTTAACAACGCGGCTATACTCGGAATTGACGATATAACAGGCAGTATCGAGGTCGGAAAATGCGCCGATATGCTTATTTCAAACACAAATCCGCTTGACGATTTCAGGGCACTTTCAAATCCGTATATGGTTGTTGCGCGCGGCAAGGTTTATGAACAGCCGAAAATCGAAAAATACCCGACCTGCGACGCCGAACTTGACAAATATTACGGTTAAACCGTTAAAAGTATCTATCCGTGTCAAATATTAAATTTTATTTTAAATTATTGCATTATTTTTTAGAAAGGAGGCCTTTTTATGGGTATTTCAAATGTTATTTTATTACCGTCGCTTTTGGCGCTTGTGTGGTATGTCCTCGTAATCGTCGGCGGTTTTAAAATGTTTAAAAAAGCAAACAAGCCTGCAATTTTGGCTATAATTCCCGTTGTCAATTTCTTTGTGCTTGTTGACGCCGTAACGGACGGCAAATGGTATAAAGGATTTTGGATGCTTGTTCCGATTGCCGATATTGTATTTTTGATTAAGTTTTCAATAAAAACAGCAAAATGCTACGGCTTTTCCGTCGGCTTCGGCATTCTCACGCTGTTTTTTCCGTTTGTATGCTCACTCATCATGGGCTTTTCAAGCAACAGATTTGCCGTTGTTGATTGATAGTTTAAACAACTCAAAAGAACAGAAATTTCCTGCTCTCAGCCGGTAGAAAAGTTATTTTGTTTAACATTGCTCATTACAATGCAGATATAGGGTTATAAAATATAAGGAGAGGTAATATATATGTGGTGGTTGTTCGCATTACTTTCAGCCGTATTTGCGGCGCTTACATCAATTCTTGCAAAGGTCGGAATTGAAAATGTTGATTCAACCCTTGCAACGGCTATCAGAACTGTTGCCGTTGTGGGAATGTCGTGGCTAATGGTATTTATCACAAACACGCAGTCGGGCATTTCAAGCATCAGCAAAAAAAGCTGGATATTCCTTATCCTTTCCGGTCTTGCAACGGGCGCATCGTGGCTTTGCTATTACAAAGCAATCCAAATGGGCGATGTGTCAAAGGTTGTGCCGATTGACAAATTGAGTGTTCTTTTCACCCTTGTGCTTGCTTTTGTATTTTTGCACGAGGAATTCAACACAAAATCGCTTATCGGCTCAATTCTCATCACTGCCGGCACATTGGTTATGGTATTATAAGGTGAATTTTTGACAGTTAGAAAGCGGCTTGCGATATCAAATATTATAATGATTGTTATACCTGCCTTGAAAATAAAAATCAATAATAAACACCCTTATGTAAAAATCACCGCGGCGGTTATAATCCCGTCACGGTGATTTTTTGCGTTGTATTGAGTTGATGCTTTTATTAGCTCCACGGCACCTGGATGTCCGTGTCGGGTGAATTATCGCCCGGGTCACTCGTTGTAATTACATCAATTGCCTTAAATTCGACAACAGTAATATCAGGTTTTGTATAACTCTCTTTCATGCTTATACCTACTTATTAAGTGATAATCTTACTTGGCCTTTTATGCTTTGCCCTATTGTGTCATCATTCGGCACGGCGGAGCCGAGGGTGTCGGGTCCGCCGTTGTGAATCAGTTGTGGTGAATCAATATTTAACCGGTGTGGAATTGAGGTATTTGTTGACCATGAGGGCTACCTTAAATACAATAGCATCGTCAAATTCTCTCAAATCAAGTCCGGTGAGTTTTTTGATTTTTTCAAGTCTGTAAACAAGCGTGTTTCTGTGAACGAAAAGCTTTCTGGAAGTTTCGGAAACATTAAGATTGTTTTCAAAGAATTTTTGAATGGTGAACAATGTTTCCTGATCGAGCGAGTCGATTGAGCCTTTTTTGAATACCTCTTTAAGGAACATGTCGCAAAGTGTTGTAGGAAGCTGATAAATAAGTCTTGCGATGCCGAGGTTTTCATAGCTGATGATTGAGCGCTCGGTATCGAATACCTTGCCTACCTCGAGTGCAACCTGTGCCTCTTTGAACGAACGAGCAAGCTCTTTTATGCCTGTAACGCATGTGCCGATGCCGACGATTGCGTTGCAATAAAACTCGGTTGAAAGTGTGTCGCAGATTGACTGTGCAAGCTTTTCAAGGTCCTTGCCGTCAACATTCGGGCGAACCTCTTTGATAAGTGCAATATCGGTTTCGTTGATGTTGATGACAAAATCCTTTGTCTTGTCGGGGAAGAAGTTTTGAATGACATCAAAAACAGAAACATCGTTTGATTTTGTCACCCTGATTAAGAACACAACGCGTGTTGCATCGTTGTTGAAACGAAGTTCCCTCGACTTGATATAAATATCACCCGGAAGGATATTATCCAAAATAACATTTTTAACAAAGTTTGAGCGGTCGAATTTTTCGTCATTATTTTTCTTAATTTGGTCAAGAGCAACAGCAATAATGTCCGCAAAATGGCGGCTCATTTCGTCTGTGCCGTCAACAAAAACAGCATATTCCGGATGAACGCTGTCGCCGAATGCCTTGTATGTGCAGGAATCAACACAAATCTGTGCGCCGTTGAAAACGCCTGCAGCGATAACGCCCTTTCTGATTTCGCCGATAAGTCCAAGCTCACTACATGAAATAACTGTTCCGCTTTCATCAACAACGCCGATAATTCTGTCTGTCGCATCGCGCATTTGGTTGATGATGCCCTGAAATAATCTGTTTGGCATAAATATTGTCCTCTCTTACATTATCTTGTGAAATTATTATATACAAATCTGCACAAAAAAAATTCAAGTTCATTGTAAATATTATACAATCAACTTGAATTTTTTGCAACCTTTTTCACAAATTTTTTTGAAAAAATTGTGCTTATTGCATAAACAAGCAAAAAATACGCAATATATTGTGTTGTTTTTTGGTAAAAACAGACTATATAGTAACGCCGCTTCGACATTTTACGGCATTTATTTCGTCATTTGTCAAATATCTGCATTCGCCCGGAGCCAAATTTTCGTCAAGCGGCAAATTGCCCATAGCAACGCGGTGCAGTTCAACAACCGTGATTGAATGCTTTTTAAACATTCGCTTGACCTGATGATAAAGCCCCTGTTTCAGCACAACGCGCGCAATGTGATAATCGCCGTTGACCGGCTCGATATGCGCCTTGAGCAGCTTTTCGCCGTTGAGCGTCATTCCGTTTTCAAAATCCGCGGTGACCGATGAATCAAACGGCTTGTCAAGCGTTGCAATATATGTTTTGTCGATATGCTTTTTTGGACTGAGAATATCGTGGGCAAATGCGCCGTCATCGGTGATGAGCATAAAACCGGTTGTGTCCTTGTCGAGCCTGCCGGCAGGGAAAAGATTTTTTCGTTTCATTTCCTGCGGCAAAATGTCGACAACGGTGACATCATCAGCCGATTTTGCGGCAGAGATAACGCCCTTCGGTTTGTTCATCATTATATATACATATTTATTGTTTGAAATCAATTCGCCGTCAACCGAAATCGCACAGCCGTCGGGGCATTTTAAATTGCCCGAGGTGATAACTTTGCCGTCAAGCGCAACGCGCCCGGAGCGCAAAAGTGTTTTTGACTGTGAGCGTGTAATATTCAGCTCGCGTGATAAAATTTTGTCTATTCGTTCCATAATTTGTATTTTTGTCGGGCGCGGCTAATCCTTTCCGCTGAGGGCAGTTAAAAAACCGCTGTCGGCAGATGGGTCGCACAAATCGGCGCCGATAAGTTTGCCATCATAAACAATCAAATCGGCAACAACATTGTTGTTTGATTTGTAGTTTGTTATGCTGTATGTATAAATCGTTGCCTTTTTGCCCTTGTATTGCTCCAAATCAAAGCCCTGCTTTTTTTGAATATCATTGTAGCGAGTATAAACATCGTTGAACTTTGAGGGGATAATGATTTGTTTTTTGTTTTCGTTACCATCGGTTTCCCAACCGACGGAATTTAGATATTTAACCCTTTCCTGCGTGTTGGCACAGCCGATTGCCGCGCTTGTCGGCTCTGTTTTTTCACTGTGATTGCCGGCAAACGAAAGAATGATGACGATTATACCGGTAATGGCAAGAACTATGCCGAAAATAGTTTTTGGGTTTGCTTTAAAAGTTAAAACTCGCATAAAATCACCTAAATAATTCTATGCGAAGAATTTATATAATATAATCTTTTAATTGCTTTATGTCGGAAATGTTCACGGTCGCATCGTACAAAACGCCGTTTTCTGTATATTCTTCGGAGTGAACCGTACCGTCGCGAACAATTGAAGAAAGTTTCATTTTGTCAAACGGCAAAAGAATTTTCACCCTTTTTCTGTCCTTGGGCAGTGCGTTTTCTATCGCCGTGAGCAAGGAGTCAATTCCGTCGCCGGTGGCGGCGCTGATTTTGACCGAATTTTCAAAGAAATCAAAATCAAGTTCTGTTGGTTTGTCACACTTGTTGAGAACATTTATAATCGGTTTGCCGCTGCAACCGAGGTCGCTTAAAACCGACTCGGTAACTCCGATATGCTCGGCACATTCGTCGCTTGATGCGTCGCAGACATTGAGAATAACATCAGCCCAAACGGCCTCCTCAAGCGTTGAGCGAAATGCATCGACAAGCTGATGCGGCAGTCTGCGGACAAGACCAACTGTGTCAACAAGCATAATTTGTCTGCCGTCGGGCAAGACGAGCTTGCGCGCTGTCGGGTCAAGAGTGGCAAAAAGCTTGTCCTCTTGCAGAACGCCGGCGTCTGTAAGTCTGTTCATGAGCGTTGATTTGCCTGCATTTGTGTAACCGACAATGGCAACGCAAAGTGCGCCGTTTTTCTTGCGCCTTTGGTGCATTGCAACACGGCGCTTTTCAACCTTGTCAAGCTCCGCCTTAAGGTTTTGTATTCTGAAACGGATATGCCGCCTGTCGGTTTCGAGTTTTGTTTCGCCCGGGCCTCTTGTGCCTATTCCGCCGCCGAGTCGCGACAGCGCAGTACCTTTGCCCGAAAGGCGCGGCAACGAGTATTTCAGTTGTGCAAGCTCAACCTGAAGTTTGCCCTCGCTCGACCTCGCTCTGCCTGCGAAAATATCAAGTATAAGCGTTGTTCTGTCGATAACGCGAACGCCTGTCAAATCCTCAATGTTTCTTATCTGAACGGGCGAAAGCTCGCCGTCGGCAATAATCAAATCGATGTTATGGTTTGAACAAAAGTTGCATATTTCCTCAAGTGCACCCTTGCCCATATATGTTGCCGCCTCCGGAGCGGGGCGTTTTTGAATCATTTCGCCGATTATTTCGGCGCCGCTCGTTTTTGCAAGTTCCTCAAGCTCCGCCATGGAGGACTCGGCGTCATATTCGCCGCAGTCGAGAGAAATCAAAAACGCGCGTTCTTTATTTTCTTCGTTATAATTTTGTATCATTAATATTTTTCTACCAAAGCCTTAAGCACGCTGTTTGCAATCGGCGCCGCCGTTTTGTGACCCGAATTGCCTTTTTCGACGGTGACAACGAATGCGTACGGATGGCTTTCATCTTTCATGTAACCGACAAACCATGCGATATTGTGAGCATCCACATTGTCTATTTGCGCCGTGCCGCTCTTTGCGCAGACATTCAAATCGGTGTCCACAACATCATCATATGCCTTTTTGCCGTTGTTTTCCATCAAAGCGCCGATTTTTTGCGCAACTTCACTGCTGAGCATTTTTGTTGTTGATGTGTTTTTGTAATTAATATCGAGGTTTGCGCCGAGCTGATTTGAAAAGCCCTTGACCATATTGAATGACGGAGCCTCGCCGCCGTTGCCGATTGCCGCCGCAATGCGAAGCATTGTAATCGGTGCAACCCTTGTGTTGCCCTGACCGATACCGGTCCAACCCAAAAGGTCGGTGCCTGCTGCACCGCCGTCAAATTTTCCCGCAAAGGATACGATTTTGTCGCTGATTGTGACGGACGAGCCTATTCCGAGTTCCTTGGCAGTTGTTTGCAACTTTTCGGTTCCGAGTTCAATTGCGATTTGAGCGAATACGGCATTACAGCTGTCCTTAAACGCCTCCTCAAATGTTTCGTGACTGCCGTGGTTGGCGTTGCACTTAATCGGAGTGCCCGAGCCTGCGTCATATTCGCCGTTGCACTTCCATGTTCTCGTATAAACATCGCTCATATTTTCAATCGCGCATACGGCGGTGACAATTTTGAATGTCGAGCCGGGCGGATAGTGAGCGCTGATGAGGCGGTTGATATAGACGCCCTCGTAATCACTGCTTGTTTCCAAATCGTCGGGAACATTGTTTACATCATATGACGGCGAAGAAACTGAGCACAAAATGTCGCCCGTTTTGTAATTGACAACGGCAACCGTGCCCTTTCTGCCGTTGAGCTTTTTGTATGCAAGGTTGCAAATTTCGCTGTCAACTGTCAGCGTCATATCATTACCTTTGCCGTATTTTTCTATATTATACACGCCCGAAACTATACTGTATCCGGTAAGTTCGGCGTCAAACTGATTTTGAACGCCTGTTGAAATAAAGTTTTTAGGGTCGCCGACGATATGGAGAGTCGATTTTCTTGTTGTTTTGTCGTCGCTGTAAACACGGTTGCCGTCCTTTGTCGAAACAAGCGCAACCTTGTTTGAATCGTAAATTGTGCCTGCGGCAATAAGCTCACCGCTTTTGTATACATGGTGGTTGTAGCTTTTCATAACCCAGGTGCTGCCCTCGGTTACGAGCGAATATGTCATAAATCCTATTCCGATAAGAAATGCAAAGGACAAAATCCAAAGGAAAATGCCTCTTTTTGTAATCATTTTCATCTTTTCTTCACACCTCCGAGATAGTTATAGGTGCGTATATCCGAAGCCTTGATGAACGCAAGAAGTCCCCAACAGCTCATCATTGATGAGCCGCCCTGGCTGACAAACGGAAGTGTAACGCCCGTAAGCGGCAAAATGTCGGTGATGCCGAAAATGTTGAGCGCGCATTGGAACAAAAGAAGTCCTGCGGCGGCAACTGCGCCGATTGAATAAAATGTTGAGCGTGACGCAATCGAGTTCACAAGTGCCGAAACGGCGATGCATACAAACGAAAGCACAAGCGCAATTGCAAAAATATATCCCCACTCTTCACAAATCACGCCGAAAATAATATCCGTTGTCGATGCGTAAACATTGCGAACATAGCCGTTGCCGATTCCGAGTCCGAGCAATCCGCCCGACGCCATACCGATGAGCACTCTTGATTGCTGAAATCCGCCGCGCTCGTTATAATGCTCCCAAACATGGCGGTATGCGGCAAAGCGAGTTTTAACATATGCTTTGTATTTAAGCACGATTGCGCCGCCCATGACTGCCGAAACGACAGCCAAAATAATTGTTTTAATATCGCCCGAATTCATAAAAGCGATGATGAGAAATGTTATAAAGAAAATCAGCGCCGTGCCGAAATCCTTAATTATGATAAGCGCGCCGACGCACGCAACAGAAAATCCGATAAATGCAATGATGTTTTTTGAGGTTTGGATTTTTTCAAGCGTTGCCGAGCCTACAAAAACAAATGCTATTTTTACAAATTCCGACGGTTGGAGCGTTACTCCCGCAATTTCAATCCAGTTTCGCGCGCCGTTTGTCGTTTTTGCTATGACGAGATTTAACAACAGCAGTGCGATTGCCGCAATTGCGACATACAAGCGCATTTTCATACAAAAATCGACATTGCCCATTATAAATACAAGGCAAACAAAAATTATCACGCCTGCCAAAATCATTAAAAGCTGTTTAAATGCCGCATCGGGATTGATACTGCCGATTGTGGCAATTCCCACTCCGCACAGGAAAAACGCAATAACCTCAAGCTCAAAATTCCGCCTGTGCATCGCAACATAAAATACTATAAGATAAATCCACTCGATTGCAATAAGGCAAATCATCGCAAGCAAAACCGAAAACTCGAATTTGCCATTTGCGTTTGCCGAAATGTAACCGGTGACAAGCTGAAACACGCTCAATACCGCAAGCAAAAGGAAATTGTTTACGGGCTTTATTTTAGGTGCTCTTTTATTTTTTACTTTGGAAGCCATAAAAATCTCCTTTCGTTATTTGTCATAGAATACGAAAACCTTGTCGCCGAAGGTCAGCATATCCTCGTCAAAAATCAGCTGAGTCTGATTGATATATCTGCCGTTGAGCTTTGTGCCGTTGTGTGAATCAAGATCGGCGACAGCCCAACCGCGGCTTGTCTGGTAAATGCGCGCATGGTTTGAGCTTACCGTATCATCAAGAATTTGAATATCACAATCATTGCCTCTGCCGATAAGCACATCGCGCTTTTTCAAATAAACGGGGCGCTTTGTTTTGACATCAACAAGCACGCCGTATGCAACTGTATTCGGTGCCGTCTGCACCTGTGAGCGAAGTTGAGTTCTGCTCTTTTGCGAAAGCGCATCGTCACACTCAAATTTAAGCGGAATGTTGCCGATTGTGATAATATCGCCGTTTTCGATAACAGCCTTGCCGTCGACACGGCGACCGTTCAGCATAATGCCGACCGTCCTGCCCGATGTGTCGGTGATTACCCATTCTCTGCGTTTTTTTGCGATAACTGCGTGAAAGCGATAAACCGTCGGGAACGGTAAAACGACATCATTCGCCTTGCTTTTGCCGATTGATGTTTCCCAATGATTGATTTCGATTTCCGACCCGTCATTTTGGTCGATTAGTTTTGCAAGCGTGTGTATTCTCGGTCTGTTTCTGAAAAGCGAAACAATGCAAACAAGCAGTATAACAACCGCCGCAACCGGTGACACATAGCGCATAGCCGATATGAGATATTCCATAAATCTGCTCCTAAATATACTTTCTTAATTTAATATAGTAATAATATTTTGTAAAAATGTCAAGCGGGGCGCGCAATAGTTAACAATTAATACACTTGAAATTGCACTCAAGATAATATATACTCTAACTAACAAATATATAAAGGGGCAATTTTTATGAGTATTTCAAAATCCGTTTTCGGCAAATTAGACAACGGAACGGTTATTGATTTATACACAATCACCAACAAAAGCGGTGCAAGCGTTTCGCTTCAAACACTCGGCGCAGGTATTCAGTCAATAAAGGTGCCTGACAAAAACGGCAATTTGGCGGATGTTGTGCTCGGCTTTGACAATCCGCAGGCATACAAAAATCCCGACAACGGCTATCAGGGCCTTGTTGTCGGCAGATGGGCAAACAGAATCCGCGATGCAAAATTCACATTCGAGGGTGTCGAATACAACACTCCGAAAAATCAGGGCACATGGACACTTCACGGCGGCGGCAGATTCAGCTTTACACCGTGGGAGGTTGACGACACAAACGACAACGGCGTTACATTTAAGCGCTTTTCGCCCGACGGTGAGGACGGCTTCGGCGGCAATTTCACAATGAAGGTTAAATACACTTTTGACGATGACTGCACGCTTAAAATCGAATACATTATTTTGAGCGACAGCGACACTGTTGCCAACCCGACAAATCACGCATATTTCAACCTCAGCGGCGACAGCAAGGCAACTGTCGAAAATCATCTTCTTCAAATCAACGCAGATCATTTTACCGAAACCGATGACAGTCAGCTCCCGACCGGAGAACTCGGCGAGGTTAAGGGCACGATGATGGATTTCACCTCAATGCACAAAATCGGCGACAAAATCGACGAGCCGTTCAGAGCAATTATCGACGGCATTGGATATGACAATAACTATTGCTTAAATAAAAAATCGGGCGATTTCACCTGTGCAGCAATCCTTAAGGACGAAAAAAGCGGAAGAAGGCTCGATGTTTACACCGACCTGCCGGGAATCCAGCTTTATTGCGGCGGCTGGCTCGACAAAAACAACACCGACGGCAAGGGCGACAGCAAGGTTACATATCGCCGCGGCGTTGCGCTTGAAACACAGTTCTATCCCGACACTGTAAATCATCCGAATTTCCCGTCAAAATTCGTCAAAGCAAACGAAGTGTTTAAAACAACAACCGAATTCAGATTTTCCGTTGAATAAAATCAACTGTTTCAACAGTTTTAAACAAGGAATAATACGGGATGATTAAAATAATGTTCGTCTGCCACGGCAACATTTGCCGCTCGCCAATGGCGGAATTTATACTTAAAGATATGGTTAAGAAAAAGGGCTTGCAGGATGATTTTGTTATCTGTTCAAGTGCTACGAGTACCGAAGAAATTTTCAACGGCGTCGGCAATCCCGTTTATCCGCCGGCAAAAGCCGTGCTTGAAAACCACGGAATCAATCCAAACGGAAAGTACGCTGTTCAACTTAAAGCAAGCGATTACGACAAGTACGATTTGTTCATCGGCATGGACAGCGCAAATATCAGAAATATGAACCGCATTCTCGGCGGCGACAGCAAAGGCAAAATCCGCAAACTGACAGAATATTCCCACAGCACCGCCGATGTGTCCGACCCATGGTACACGCGCGATTTTGACAAATGCTACAGCGATATTTACAAAAACTGCCAAGCCTTGCTTGAATCGCTGATGTAAAAGGGCGGTGATTATTTGAACACATCAAAGTATTTAATAATGATACGAAAAGACGGAATATTTCAAGACAAAACAAAAGACATCAGGTTTTGCAAATACGATTCCGTTACAAGAAAATATGATATAACATTCTACGCAAGTCAGAAAACATTTTCTTATAACTGCAATAATGTGGCATGGTACAGTGATCCGGTTGTAATACCGCCGTCAACAGTCAGAATCAAACGGAACGGTAAGAACTTTTTTAATATTAAATATATTGCTTTGTTCAACAATCAATATTACCATATCATTTTTGACGATTTTGAAAAGACCTTTCACCAATCGGAAATTATTGTTGAAAAGTCATGCCTTTTAGACGATAGTTCTAAAAATGTATTTTCATATTTAAGGCTTATTGCCGATGAGATAAGCGTTAAAACCGAAGATGATATAAAAATTTTGTCTAAACAGTACAATGAAATGAAACAATACATAGGTGGATTCACTGCTGCCGCCAAATATTTGAGTGCCGGAAAATCCGATGAAAGAACCGATAACAGTTTGATTATATTTCCGTTCGGCAGTAACGCAAGCCAAACCGAGGCGGTAAAAAATGCTCTTACCAATCAAATCAGCGTAATTGAGGGACCGCCGGGTACAGGTAAAACACAAACTATTCTTAATATTGTTGCAAACCTTATTGTCAGAGGAAAGACAGTTGAAATAGTATCAAACAACAATTCCGCAACCGAAAATGTCTATGAAAAACTATGTAAATACGGTTGCGGATTTTTAGTTTCGCCATTAGGCAAAGCGGAGAATAAAGAAAAATTTATTGCCAATCAAACAGAGAGACTGCCTGATTTAAGCGAATGGAATACCGATGATAATAAATTGATTGAAATAAGCTCTGCGATTGTTAATGAGTCGCAACAGATAAACAAAGTATTTGAAAATCAAAATAAATCAGCAAAGCTAAAACAAGAATTGTCCGATATAAAAACAGAGCAGTCTTATTTTGAAGAACAATGTATTAATAACAATATTTCGGATATAAAATGCAAGACTGATATAAAATCATCACTTTTATTAAAGCTTTGGACAAGGTTTGAGTTGCAAAATAAAGGCATTAATCGAATATTTAATATGATATTGTTTTTGTTTTGTTTTGGATTAAATAACAGACAATATCTAAAATTTAAGAATGACATAATTGTTTCAATAGCAAAACGAAATTACTATACAGTAAAAATAAACGAAACGGAACTATTGATTTCTCAAACACAAACAGAGCTTGATCAGGTAAATGCCAAAACTCTCCTTAACAGTTATGTTGAAAATTCCTCTGTTTTATTCAAAGATTTTTTGTATAAAAAATACGGAAATAATACCGAAAGAAAGATTTTTGAATTAAAAGATTTAAGTTTAAAGCCACAGGAATTTGTTAATGAATATCCGATTGTTTTAAGCACTACATATTCATCAAGAAATAATTTAGGCACACCTATAAACAGATATAATTATGATTATGTTATAATGGATGAAGCATCTCAAGTAGATGTTGCAACGGGTACAGTTGCTTTGTCAGTTGCCAAAAACGCAGTTATTGTTGGTGACAGACAGCAATTGCCGAATGTTATTACGGAGTTAGATAAAAAGAAAACCAAAATAATATTTAAAAAATTTCAAATTAAAAAGAGCTATGACTTTTCAAAATACAGTTTTCTGTCATCGGTTTATAATATTGTAAAGGATGTTCCCGTAACTTTGTTAAAAGAACACTATCGTTGTCATCCGAAAATCATTGGATTTTGCAACAAAAAATTCTATGACAATCAATTAATCATAATGACAAATGATAATGGCGAAAAGGACACATTAAAAGTATTTAAAACTGCCATCGGCAACCACGCAAGAGGTCATATTAATCAAAGGCAGATTGATGAGATAACTCAAAATATTTTGCCGAACATTGATTCCGACCCATCGCAAATCGGTATTATTACACCTTATAGAGATCAAGTTAAAGAGATTAGAAAGAATATTGATAATAGAGAAATCCTTATTGACACCGTTCATAAATTTCAAGGCAGAGAAAAGGATGTAATGATAATGTCAACTGTTGATGATGAAATTACAGATTTTTCAGATGATAAGAATTTATTAAATGTAGCTGTTTCAAGAGCTGTTAAAAATTTCTATATAATCATAAATCCAAATGATAAAAACAAAAATACAAACATAGTCGATTTGGTAAATTATATAGAATACAATAATTTTGATGTTGTGGAAAGCGATATTTATTCAATTTTTGATTATTTATATTTACAATATCGAAACGAAAAAGAAAAGCTTCTTGAAAATGCGAAAAAAGTTTCTTATTATGATTCCGAAAACCTTATGTATAATCTTATTAAAAGCATTTTTTCAGAATATCATTTTACAAATTTAGGACTCATTGCACATTTGCCGCTTAAAGAAATCTTTAAAAATCTTGATAAACTTAATGAGAACGAAAAAAGATTTGTTACCGATACGGACAGCCATGTCGATTTTATGATTTACAATAAGGTCAGCAAAATGCCGATACTGGCTATCGAGGTTGACGGATATGTTTTCCATAAAGAAGGCACTAAACAACATGAAAGGGATATTTTAAAAGACGGTATTTTCGCAAAGTATGATTTACCGCTGATGAGATTGAACACAACAGGAAGCGGCGAAAAAGAAAAAATAGTTTCAAAATTAAATGAATTGTCTGCATAAAAACACAAAGGCTCAGGAACGCACCCCGAGCCTTTGTGTTTTTATAAGTTGTTGAATTTTTCATTTCTCTCTGTGCCGACCGGCGAAGGTAGGCATGGGAAAGAGTATTTATCGAGCGATGGAGAGTTGTGGTTATATGGGATTGACTTTGAATTTAAGCATCGCTCCGATAATCAAAAGTGTTGTTTTATGCAGAAACCTCGAGCGCCTTAACATTATTGGGGTTGTTTTTGAATTCTGTTTTTGCGATTGATACCTCGACGGTGTTGCCGACTTGTGATTCTTCAAAATTGTCAACCAGTGCTTTTTGAATTATTTTATATTGAACGGAGATTCTGTCTCCGGCGTTGAAAATGTCATTCGATTCTGTTATGTGCCCTTCAAATTCTCTGCTGTTGATTTTGCCTATTTTCACGCAAACGGTAACAACTTTATCCGACTCGAGAACGTTCTTTTTCACCACCATGGCGTTTATCGCAAGGGAGAATATTACCGTTACAATCACCGTAAAAACGGCGGTGCAAATTATGATTGATTTTTTGTATTCCATTCGTTGTTTCTCACTGTCATTTTAGTAGGTATCTCAGGTTGTGTGTCGGCAGAGTTGAAAGCCGACACACGGGAGATACATAAGAGCGGCTCGGAGCTTGATTTTTTACTTGGGATAGATTTTTGTCCTCGCCTCTCCGTCAAGCAAACGGCATTCCGTTTTGTATAAAACGCCCCTTGCTTTCAAAACATAAATAACATTTTGTAATCGCTTTGTCAATAGGTTTTACAAAAGTGCATTACTTTTCCTACCAAACTGCACACTTTTCGATTTTATGACATTTTGCATTATACTCACGGTATAAAATAGCGAATTTTTGATGCGATTTTTTGATGATCGACAAATTATTTTTGTCATACTATACTTGATTTGCTGCATCGTCACTATAGAGTAACATAACAGCCCGGTTGCAAGACGGGGATATTTATGATAATATAATGTTGATTTTTAAACAGGTATAAATATTTTGCTTACAAATTAATGCGAGGTGCGGTATGACACTGCAACAATTGAAATATTTGGTGACGGTTGCCGAGTGCAGGAATATTACAGAGGCGGCTGAAAAGCTTTTTATATCACAACCGAGTTTGAGCGCGGCTATACATAATCTCGAAAGTGAGATGGGCGTTACCGCGTTTGTGCGCTCAAACAAGGGTGTCAGCATCACCCGTGAGGGTGAGGAGCTGCTTTCGTTTGCACGCAATTTGCTCGAACAGGCGGAGATTATGAAGGATCATTTTTGTGCCGACGAAAAGCGCAACCCTAAATTTTGCGTTTCGTGCCAACATTATTCTTTTGCGGTCAACGCATTTGTCGATGTTGTCGGCAAATATGACGCGGACGAATACAATTTTATTCTGCGCGAAACTCAAACGGGCGAAATAATCGACGATGTTGCAAACGGCAACAGTGAAATCGGTGTTCTTTATATTTCAAAACAAAACGAGGATGTTTTGACAAAACTTTTTAAGAAAAACGATTTGCTCTTTGAGGAAATGTTCACCGCATCACCGCATATTTTTATCAGCAAAAATCATCCGCTTGCGCATAAGGACAAAATCACGCTTGACGAGCTGAAGCCTTATCCGTATCTTGTGTATGAGCAGGGCGAGCGAAATTCGTTTTATTTCAGCGAGGAGTTTTTGAGCGTGCTTGATATGCCGAAAAGTATTCAGGTCAGGGACCGTGCAACACTTTTCAACTTGGCAATCGGACTTAATGGTTTTACTGTCAGCTCCGGCATAATCGACAAGGAGCTTAACGGGGAGGATATTATCGCAAAACCGCTTGAAATGGATTGCGATATGCATATCGGGTTGATTAAAAAGAAAAACATTATGCTTTCGCGTTATGCGGAATCATATATAAGTGCGCTGAAAAAGTATTCTACCATAGTTTAAAACTATGAGCGGCTGCGAATTTTTAGTATTTTTCAAAAGAATATTTTTGTGATAAACTGTCCTTAGCAAAAAACGAAAGGACAGTTTTATTTATGAGCACATTAAAAACACCGTTTAAATATGATTTTGTAGGAAGCTTTTTAAGACCGCAGGCGCTTAAAGACGCAAAGGAAAATTACAAAAGCGGAAAAATTCAAAAGGACGAGTACGACAAAATCGTAAATGACGAAATCACAAAACTTGTAGCAAAGCAAAAGGAACTTGGCTACCACGCAATCACCGACGGCGAATTCAGAAGAACATTCTGGCATCTCGATTTTATGTGGGGATTTGACGGAGTTGAGCACAAGGCAACAGGTGGCGGAGTTCCGTTTAACAACGAACTTGCCGTTCTTGACGACACGTATCTTGTGGGAAAATTCAAGGCAAAGGCTCATCCGTTTGTAGAGTATTTTAGGTTTTTAAAGCAGTTTGAGGACGAAAACACCGTTGCAAAATACACAATTCCGGCTCCGGCGCAAACATATTTGCAGTTTACCGTTCCCGGAAATATTGAGCTTACAAGAAAATTTTATGCAACAAATGATGAACTTATCGAGGATATTGCCGCCGCTTACCGTGATGTAATCACACAATTTTATGCAGCAGGTTGTCGCAATCTCCAACTTGACGACTGCTCATGGGGCACTGCACTTACCGACAATGGCACCGAAGTATTCGGTGTTACCGCTGAGGAATTTAAGAATCAGCTTCTCAAGGTCAACAATCTCGCTCTTGAGGGCAAGCCGGAGGATATGGTAATCACCTCGCACATTTGCCGCGGCAACTATCACTCAACATTCTTCACAAGCGGCGCTTATGACCCGGTTGCCGATTGGGTTTTTGCAAACGAAAATGTTGACGCCCTTTTCCTTGAATATGATGACGAGCGTTCGGGCGGATTTGAGCCTCTTGCAAAGGTTTCATCCGACAAAATTGTTGTTTTGGGCTTAATCACAACAAAATCACCTAAGCTCGAGAACAATGACGAGGTTATCAAGAGAATTAACGAGGCGGCAAAATATGTTCCGCTTGACAGACTTTGCCTCAGCCCGCAGTGCGGTTTTGCATCGTGCGAAATCGGCAACAAACTCACCGAAGATGAGCAATGGGCAAAGCTTAAACTCGTTAAGGAAATTGCCGACGAGGTTTGGGGCTGATTGAATATTTGATTAAAATCGGTATGGTTTTCGCAACCATACCGATTTTGCTTTAATTATTGAGCATTTATTCTTTATGCAGTGTGCCCCCTTGTGAAGCGGTTTTAATTTATCTGTTGAAATTGTCAGATTTTATTATATAATATATTTGGGCGACACAAATAAACGGAGAAGAGAAAAAAGCATAACTAAACTTTTAATTAAAATCTATCAAAAAAATGTTGAAAACAAAACAATTGAGCGCTGTTTAACAGCGCGGCTGATATTTGTTTAAGTTAAGGAGAAAATGTGGATTATCCAATTAATGAAGATTTTAAAAAACTAAAAATGATGACATTTCCGATTGTTGAAGGCTTTGCCCCTGCGGCAGAAAAGGTTTTGGGCGTTTTTGTGAATGTCAATCATTCCGACAAAAATGTTTCGGTCGAAAAATTCAGTATTAATTCAGACGGAGCGTCATTGCCGTGTCTTTTGTATTCTCCGCGCGGCAAAAACGGAAAGCTTCCTCTTGTTGTCTATTATCACGGCGGCGGATTTATTTACAAGGCGGCGCCGTATCATTATCGTCTGCTCAAGGAGTATTGCCTCGGCGCAAATTGCATGGTGCTTTGTGTTGATTACAGAAACACGCCGAAATATAATTTTAATCAAATTTTCCCTGATTGCTATTCCACGCTTGAATGGGCGGTTAAAAATGCAGACAGAATAGGTGCGGATTTAAATAAATTTGCCGTAGCGGGCGACAGTGCAGGCGGATGCCTTGCCGCCGCAACTGTTCTCAAGGCGCGCGATGAGGGATTAGTCAATCTGTGCGGAATGCTCCTTGTTTATCCGGTGCTTGACAGCGGCGTTTCAACCGAGTCGATGAAAAAGTTTGTTGATACCCCTGTTTGGAACAGTATTCTCAATCGCAAAATGTGGCAACTTTATTTACCTGAAAAGGTCGACGGTCAAAATGCGCAATATGTTTCGCCTGCATCCGCAAGCGATTTGTCGAATATGCCGCCGACATACATACAAACAGCGGAGTTCGATTGCCTCCACGATGAGGGCGTTGCCTTTGCCGATGCGCTGGAATCCGCCGGAAATAGCGTTGCTTTGGACGAAACAAAGGGCACAGTTCACGGCTTCGATATGGCGTCCCACAGCACCATAACCGCCACTGCCGTAAACAACAGAATTTCATTTTTAAATCAAATATTTGAATAAAGAAGGGTAATTATGACTCAGGATAAGTCGTTTTTGGGGACACAGCCGGTGGGAAAACTGCTTGTTAAGCTGGCTGTGCCTACCGTTATTTCGCAAATTGTAAATATGCTTTACAACATCATCGACAGGGTGTATATCGGGCACATTCCGGGCGAGGGCAGTTTGGCGCTCACGGGTATGGGCATTTGCATGCCGATAATTCTTATAATTTCGGCGTTTGCCGCACTTGTTGCCTCGGGCGGTGCGCCGCGTGCGTCGATTTGCATGGGAAAGGGCGACAACGAGTCTGCCGAAAAAATACTCGGCGGCTGTTTCGCGATGCAAATTATCATTTCGGCGATACTCACCATTGTTTTGTTCATTTGGGACAAGCCGTTGCTTATGGCGTTCGGCGCAAGCGAAAACACAATTGATTTTGCTGTTGATTATATGAATATTTACGCCTTGGGCACCATTTTTGTTCAGCTTACCCTTGGTATGAATGCCTTTATAACGGCGCAGGGTTTTGCCAATATCGGAATGATTACCGTTTCAATCGGCGCTGTTGCAAACATAATTTTGGACCCGATTTTTATTTTCGGATTCGGCATGGGGGTTAAGGGCGCTGCTGTCGCAACGGTTATTTCGCAGGCACTTTCATGTGCGTGGACAATTGCGTTTTTAACGGGTAAAAAGACATTTTTGCGTCTTAAGAAAAGCAATTTCTTCGGTGCGCCTAAACTTATTTTGCCGTGCGTTGCTCTCGGCTTGTCGGCATTTATTATGCAGGCGAGCGAAAGCGTTATTTCGGTTTGCTTTAATTCGTCGCTTTTGAAATACGGCGGCGATGTCGCTGTCGGCGCGATGACTATTTTGACAAGCGTTATGCAGTTTGCAATGCTTCCGCTTCAGGGAATTGCGCAGGGCGCACAGCCGATTACAAGCTATAACTACGGCGCAGGCAACGCAAAAAGAGTCAAAAAAACATTCAGACTTTTGCTTGTTGTTTGCCTTTGCTATTCATTTTTGCTTTGGGGATGCGTTATGCTGTTTCCGCGCATTTTCGCAGGAATGTTCACAACCGACGCCTCGCTGATGGAGTTTACGGTACATGCAATGCGCGTTTATTTTGCGGTTATGTTTATTTTCGGCATACAAATTGCGTGCCAGATGACATTTGTTTCAATCGGCAACGCCGTTTGCTCGATAATCGTTGCGATAATGAGAAAATTCGTTTTGCTTATTCCGCTTATCTACATATTGCCTAATTTCATTTCAGACAAAACAACTGCCGTTTACACCGCCGAGCCGGCTGCGGATATAATCGCAGTGACATTTACGGCAATACTGTTTGCAATTCAGTTTAATAAATCGCTTAAAAAGCTTGAAAAAAGGAAGTAACCGATGTCACTTACAGTCATAAGAAACGATATAACAAAACTTAAGGTTGATGCTATCGTAAATGCTGCCAACAATTCGCTTTTGGGCGGCGGAGGTGTTGACGGAGCCATTCACGCGGCGGCAGGCAAAGCACTTTTAGAGGAGTGCAAAACTCTCGGCGGCTGTCGAACGGGCGAGGCAAAAATCACCTCAGCTTACAATTTGCCGTCAAAATATGTTATTCACACCGTTGGTCCGATTTGGAGGGACGGCGAGCATAATGAGCGTGCTTTACTTGAATCGTGCTATAACAATTCGCTTGCGCTCGCAATGCAATTTGGGTGCAAATCTGTTGCGTTTCCGCTGATTTCGGGCGGAGTTTACGGCTATCCTAAGTCACAAGCGTTCAAGGTTGCCGTCGATACAATCAAAAAACACTCGGCAGTCAACAAAATGGCAATTTATATTGTACTGTTCGACGCCGATGCAATGCGCGCAGGCAGTGCTGTTATTGACGATATTAAGGAATATATCGACGATGTTTATGCCGACTCGCATTTTGAGCAATCGGTTCGTTTAGAGCCTGATTTTGCGTCCGATTTACCTCCGCTTTGTTCGCCGAGTATGGGCGCTCCGCTCTCATGCCCAAATAGTTATCAAAGTGAGTCTTTGCCCGGCTATGCTCAGGACGATTTATTTGAGGAGGACGATTTGCAAAGCCGACTTAATATGCTTGACGAAAGTTTTTCGCAAATGCTCATAAGGCTTATCGATGAAAGGCATATGACCGACCCCGAGTGCTACAAAAAGGCGAATGTTGACAGAAAACTGTTTTCAAAAATAAAAAACAACCCGACTTATAAGCCGAGCAAAATAACAGCTGTTTCATTTGTGATTGCGCTTGAACTTGATATTGCCACGGCGCGCGAAATGCTTGCAAAAGCAGGCTATGCTTTTTCGCACAGCGATAAATTCGATATTATAGTCGAGTATTTCATAATTCATCATGTGTATGATTTTTTCACCATAAATGAGGTGTTGTTCGAGTTTGACCAACAGCTTATAGGCGCATAATTTTGCATATAAAAAGGCACTGTCGATACAATGTATCGGCGGTGCCTTTCTTATTGCTCGGTTATGTTTGCAAGCGCGGTCGAATTATTCCTTTTTCTGCTTTGCACCGAAAATGTCTGCCACATCGGTTATCGAAATGTACGCCGCCGGGTCGATTGAGTGAACAATTTCGCGCATTTTGCCGATTTGAAAGCGGTTGAGCACAAAATAAATCACGGTTTTGTCGCTGTCGGAATAATAGCCTTTTGCGTCAAAAAATGTTATTCCGTTTTCAAATTCAACCGAAAGCTTTTCGCATATTTCGTCGTGCTTTGTTGTGATAATCATTGCCGACTTTGAGCGGTCAAAGCCCTCAACGATATAGTCAATCACCTTCAGCGCGACAATATATGTTACGATTGAATAAAGCGGCAAAATCCAGCTTTGATATATTATGCCGCATATTATGTAAAGCACAACATTGTATATCATCACAAATGTGCCCACAGTAAGCGAAAGCCGCTTTGCAAATATCACGGCAAGAACTTCGATGCCGTCCATTGCGCCGCCGTATCTTATTGCAATTCCGCTGCCGGCGCCCGAAATAAGTCCGCCGAAAACGGCACACAAAAACAAATCGTCCTTTGCAAACGGCGACAAAAATTCAACATCAATCGGCAAAATATCCGTTATCAGCCAAGCCGACAGCGAATATATCGCCACAACATAAACGGCGTAGAATGTGAAAACACCGCCCTGCTTTTTTGCGCCGAACAAAAATATCGGTATGTTTAAAACGGCAAGAAAAAAAGACAGCGACAAAAAGTCCGGCGTGAGCTGCCCCAAAAGCATTGAGGTGCCGGATATTCCGCTGTCATAAAGGCGCACGGGTTGCAGGAACATCGTCACGCCGACGGCGTTTATTATTCCTGCAATCGTGAGCATTAATATGTTTTTTAATTTAAGCTGTTTAAAAAATTTCATCGGGCATCCTTTCTTTGTCGGTGAAATCTAACGGCTATTTGTTTCTTATATCGTCCCCGAATAAGTAAAGTTTGACATACTCTCCGGTGATTCTGCTTGTGATTCGCTGGTCATATTTGTTGAGCAGTTCCTCAAACTCGCAGTTTGTGCTGATTATCGTCGGCTTTGCGGAGAGTAGCCTTGTGTTGATTATGTTATAAATCGTGGCGATGCTGTATTGATTGTCAAGCTCGGTTCCCAAATCGTCAAGCACAAGCAAATCACAGTCGAGCACCTGCCGCTTTGTGTAGGCTATATTTTCGCTCCTGCCGAACTGTTCCGACTGCAAATCGTCGCAAATATTTTGGCTTGTGCCGTAGCAAACACTGTATCCCTTGTTTATTACAACATTCGCGATTGCAAGCGAAAGGTGTGTCTTGCCGAGTCCGGTTTTGCCGAGAAATAAAAGGTTTTTGCTGTTTGTTGAAAAGTTTTGAGCGTATTTTCTTGTCGCCTCCAAAACCTTTTGCGCCTTCGCTCTCGGAACGATTGAGTTTTCAAGCGGCGTTTCGCTGTAATAGCTCAAATCAAAGTTTTCAAATGTGCATTTGTCAAGCGGTGCAAATTTTGCAACCTCACTGCGCATAATATCTTTTAAAAGTTGTCTGTGGCACGCGCAAAGTCTGCCGCCGACAAAGCCCTTGTCCTCACAAACGGGGCAAACATATTCGGGCTTTAGCGCATTTTCGCTGTATCCGTTTTTCTTCAAAATTATTGTGCGCTCCTCAACAAGTGCCTCGCTTTGCATACGCAGTTCGCGCACCTTTTCGTCCTTGTCGCCGTTGTAAAAAAACAGTTTTGATATTTCAAGTCCGATTCGTGACAGCCTGCGCTGAATTTCGGCAACCTCGGGGAGCTTTTCTTTTATCTCCTCGGCTCTTGCGTCTGCCTGCATAACTGCCTTGTCGCGGCGTTTTTCCAATATCTGCTCTGCTTTTTTGTATATTTCGGTTGAATAAGGCATATTTTTATCCTCTGTTAAATGTCAAAATTATCGTCAAACATGGCTTTTTTTGCAATTTCGTCAATATCAAAATTCGGCGTTGACGAAAGTCTGTTGCTCTTTTTGGAGTCCTTTTTATTTGAATTTGTGTGCTTTTCGTTGTCGACAATCACATCGTTGGGCGTTTTGATGCCCTTTTTGTGCCAATTTTTAAGCACGCCGTCAACATATTTAAGCGTCGGTTTTTCTGCGTTTTCGCGCATTACATTGCACGCAATTTCTATCATTTCAAGCGAAAATTCCTCTGCCCAGCGGTTAATCATTTCGCGCTGTTTCATTGTCGGGCTTTTGTGCCTTATTCCGGCAAGAGCAACAATGTCGGTCCACAACTTGTCGGATTTTTCAAGCGATTGCAGGCGCTCGTCTGCGGCGTCGAGCGTTGTTATTCCGTCCTCGCTCCAATTTTTAGCCATTGCGCCTATGTATCCCGTGCCGACAGCCTTGCCGCGCTCCTTTTGCGTTTTGTAATAGTGCAAAATTGTGAGTACTATTTCATACGGCAATCCGTAGTATGTCACCATATTGATAATTAATTCCTGCTCTGCGTGGCTTAGCGTTTTGCCCAAAACTTCCTGCGCGTTGCGCATAAGCTCTGTCAGCTCCTTGCTTTCGCGGCACGCGGCAACTATATCCTTGGGCGATAAAACGGGTATCGGCATTGTCTGCATTTTTTTGACTTGCTCGATTTTAACTTGCGCTTTCTCGGGTTGCGGCTTTTCGGGTTTTGCCTCTGTCTGCGGCTCTGCGGCGGTTGCCTGCGCCTCAATCGGCTCGCTCTCAGCGGCAACGCCGTCCTTTGAAAGCACGCCCTCCTCAACCCAAAAGTCGAGAAAATCGTCGGCATCGCTCTCGGTACAGCCGAGAATTTTTGCAATTTCTTTACTGCTTGCCTTGCCGTTTTTCGACAAAATTATCATAAGTGCCTTAAGCTGATATTCGCTTGCAAGTTTAATATAGCGCGTTGCAATCCTCTGCGGCACGCAAAATGCGCCGTCCTGCCAGGCGTTACCTATGGGCATAATTTGATATTCCGTTTTGCTCACCCCTTTTCACGATGGATACTATTTATTTTATCAAAAATACATATAAAAGTAAAGTGTCTAATATATGACAAAAATAAAAGCGTAAAGCCAAATAGCCTTACGCTTTGTGGAGCGGATTACGAGACTCGAACTCGCTACCTTCACCTTGGCAAGGTGACGCTCTACCGGGTGAGCTAAATCCGCATTTACTTTGCGAGATTCATTATACATACACTTGCACCGTTTGTCAAGAATTATTTTTTACTTTGTTAAAAAATATGTTTTGCGCCGATTTTTGAGCGGCGGATTTTGTCGGTATTGCTTATTTTTTATTTATATGTTAAAATGATTAAAATTACCGTTGCCTTTAACGGGGGTGAAGCTTTGGGAAAAAAGTATAATTACTTTGACGATACCGACACTTCGGCACGCAAGGACAAAAAGCTGCGCTTTGACAAAATGGATATTTCCGACTTTTTGAGTCGGCTTCAATCAAAGGAACGCAGTGAAAAAGCCAAAATCGTTGAGGATTTGCGCGACGCAAAGCAAATTGTCGGCACAAACAAAAGAGTGCGCGTTACGGCGCTTGCCGTTTGCATTATTGTTGTGATTGTTTTGCTTGTCGTTGTTGTTGCAGTCAAATTCAGCAGCGAAAACCGCAGAATCGAGCAGTTTAAGGCGGATGCGGGCGAGGTTTGCGCCAAATATGCCGCAGATTACGGCAACTGCAGTTATGAGGGCGTTGCGGCGGCTGAAAGCGAAGGCGGCTACAGGATGACCGGTCTTTGCTACGCACGCGAAATGGATTTTGATAACGACGGCACAAGCGAACTGCTTGTTGCGTACCGTGACAACGGCATTTATTATGCTGATATTTGGGGATATAAGAAAAAGCACGAATTTGAAAAGCTCTATCACCAAAAGGCGGCGCAGACAACCGACAAGGCATCGGATGTTTGGATAACTCTTTATTATCATCGCAACATTTATTATATAGGCAACCACTCGGGCGAAAATCTTTCAAAGGTGGACCTTTACACGCTCAAGGGCGCGAAGTTTAAAAACAAAAAGTCCGCAACCTTTGATTCAAACTCGCAAAGTTTTAAGATTAATGAGAAAAACGGCGATTTTGAAATGATTCGCCTTTCTGTTCTCACCGAAAGCCGCGCAACAAAAACGGCAGATCTTATTAATTCAACCGTCGGAGGCTTTACGCGAAGCAGTGAAAACTCAACCATTAAAACGGTGACGGGTCAGTCGCTCAACGATGCATATTTTGAACTTGTCAACGAATATACAAAAAAATACGGCTCGGCAGAGCTTAAAAAATCAGGCTCAAAGGCTTATATCAACGGACTTGCGGTTGTTAAGCTTGTCGATTTTAATAACGATAATGTAAGCGAACTTATGCTTATTTATCGCCGTGCCGTCAAAATCCGTTCCGAAGATTCCGACGGCAACTATATCAGCAAAAATGTTTACAGATACAATTGCGATATTTATTCATACAACGGCAGTTCGGCAGAACTTGTTTATCAAAACCAAGGCTCGTCAAACACCTTGAATGACAGCGACGAAATTTATTTTATGCTCAAACATCAAAATAATATCCAATATATTTGTATAAATGATTTTGATGTCGAGGATTACGGCAGAACGATTAATGCCTCCTCGTCGATGTATTCGTTCAACGGCAAAAACTTTAAGCGCACATATGACGCCAAATATAAAAAGGAATATGGCTATCTCAAATATTATATAGACGGCGAACGCGTGTATAATTCCGAATTTGAGGAAAAGGGCTATGAGGTGCCTTTCTTCAACGGCAATACCGATTATGACGACGATGTTTATGATGTTATCCGCCTGCAAAGCGATACGAAAAATTCCGATGCTTTGCAGCAGGCAATCAATTCCACAGGCTACACGGTTAACGAACTTAACAAATAGTAAGATTTTGCCAAAGCATTAAAATTTTGCAAACAAATTTTTCATTCGTTGATTTTTAAAAAGGCATAGTATATAATTGATTTATAACAAAAATTACGGAGATTAAACAATGATTTGTCCAAATTGCAAGGCAATTATAGATGATAATTCAAGATTTTGTACGGTGTGCGGCTTTCACATTACACCGCAGGAAAAACCTGCGATAAAATACAATGCACCCGATTTGGGCTTTCCCTCACAGCCGCGTCAAACGCCTGTTAAACCTGTTCCGAATTATACCTTGCAGGAGCAGGACTCGCGCACCATTATTTTACCAGATGATCAGCGCGGCATTGTCACTCCGATAGGCGTACCCGCTCAACAGGCGGTACAGCCGAATTACGGCGGCTTTTCACAAAATCCGCCGATTCGCAAAAAGAAAAACGGTGCAAAAATCGCCGCAATCGTTTCTGCGGTTGTTGTGTTGCTTGTTGCCGCATGCGTTGCGGTTGTGCTTTTGTTCACGGTGCAGACCAAATCGTTTGTGACCGACGCCGACAACGGCAAAATTTTCACGGGGTGCGACGGCTACGGCTCCGTTACCGATGATGCAAGCGGAGTTTTTGACACATTCGCACTTTATAAATCACTCGGCGGCGAGGTTTTCGGCACCGAAAACGAGGCAGATTTTTTAAGCCTTGATGTTGCCGATGTCAAAAAAAGCTACAGCTATTCGTCGCGTGAAATTGAGTCGGTTTTCACCTCGTACAAAAGCTTGAAATCGGCAGTAGAAATCAAGTATTCATCAGATGACAACATTAAAAACGGTGAAACCGAAAAATTTTATGTTTCGATAGATACCGACAAAATCAATTCGCTGGGATTTGCAAAAAAACTGATAGGCAAAAACGAATTTGAGGTGAGCGTTGCCGCCTCTTCATTGCCGCAGGCTGTCGATGTCAATGCGTTTGAATTTTTAAACGGCGTTGTTTATGACAAAACAAACGGCGAAATTCACTGCGTTTATAATAAACAGCTTATCAAGAATGTCGGCGATTTCAAAATTACTGTTGACGGCGACGAGGTTGCCGTTAAAAACGGCGCCGGAAATACTGTCGGCACATTCGACCTTTGTCCGGATTCGGTAATTTCATCGCAAAAGCCGAGTGAGATTTCGGTTAAGCTTTCGTGCAAAAAAGAGGAATTTGCGCAGTACGGGATTGTATTTACGCAAACTGATAAGAAATTTACAGTAGGCGATTGTGATTATACATCAGATATAACAAAATTAAACGCGTCCGATTTGTCAAGTTTAAAAAATGCAGCTTTCAAGTCAATTCAAGCTTATCATTCCGATGCCGAAGAAGAAAAAATCTATTTTTCGTATCGGGGCGAGGGATATACAAACCGATTGATTTTCACTTATTCATACGATGATTCGTCAACGGGCAAAAAACTTTATGCAACCGTTGCGTTTACGGATATTAAATCCGACTCGGGCAAAAATCTTGTCACAAATCCCGAGAACGCGTCAACAAGCGTGACTGATTCGATGGCTTCGCTTAAGGATATAGAAAAGGAATATAAGGCGTCGAGCAAATCGTTTTATTCGGTTAAAATTCAAAAATTAAATTAATGGCCGTTTTGGCTAAGGAGGAATATAAAATGAGATTTTGTAAATACTGCGGAAGACAGTTAGGCGACAACGAGCTTTGCACCTGCCCCGACGCACAGGCAGAGGCACAGCGCAATGCGCAACAACCCGCACCGCAATCGACGGATACACCCGTTTATGAGGAGGCACCGGCACAGCAGCCTGCACCGCAGGAAATTCAGTACGAAACACACGAGCAAGTCGCTCCTCAACCACAGGAAATGCCTCAACAGCCTCCTGTTCAAGAGGCTCAACCGACGGCACAACAGCCTGCACCGGCAGAAAATCCGACACCCGATTTCAGCGAAAATCCGGCAGCGGTTTTCAATGCGCCGCCACAGCAGCAGGAGTCACCGATTAATCACAATCAGCCGGTAGCACCGCCTCAACAGCCTTATTATACTGCGCAGGGCCAGCCGTACGGTCAGCCGTATAATCAACAATATGTTCCGCAGCAGGTTCAGGCGGCTCCAAGCTCAGTTGATTTTTCAAAATTTACTCATTTCTTTAAAAACTATTTTGTAAATCCGAACGAGGCGGTAAACGAGCACGCAAAGGCAAAAGATCCGGCAACGCTCATTATTTTAAGCGTTTTATTTGTTCTTATGAGTGGACTTTGCGATTTGGGACTCGGCATCAATATCGGCTATAAAGCCGGCGCATGTTTTGTTTTCGGAGTTGTGTTTGCACTTGTCGGCTTGGCTATGACATTCGGCTCAAACATTCTTTACACAACACTCACAAATCAAAAGCAAAACCCTGTTGAACTTATAAGCAAGGCAATCCTTCACACACCTATGACAACGGCGCTTTTGTTCCTCGGCATATTCATTTCGCTTATTAAATCGCCTGTATTTATTGCGGTTTACTATGTGATTATTGCCATTACCTATGCCGTTTCACAAATCAGCGTTTTGATTGAATACACAAAAACGCAGGGCACATCAATGCTCAAAAAACTCTATTTCTTCGGCGTTATTTTCGTATTCACCATTGTAATGCTGATTTTTGCTTATCTTCAGTGCAAAACGGTTATAAGCTCCGTAATCGATTCTTTCTTTGGTTCTTGGTTCTAAATTTTAAATATCCAAAATAACAAAATGGAGGCATTCACTTACGAATGCCTCCTGCTTTTTATGTGTGTCAGTTTATTTTGTATTTTAAAAGATTTTCTTCAAACATTTCCATAAAGCTCTTATTTGAATGGCTCTTTACGCCCTTTAAGTACGAGTGCGTTTGATACGAGCGCTTTGACAGCTCGATAATGCACACCGCAAGGTTAGAACAATGATCGGCTATTCTTTCAAATGAATTGATTATGTCAAAGAAAAGCAAACCGTTTTCGATACTGCATCCGCCGCTTTCAAGCCTTTTTGCATGGCGTGCGCGCAGCTCTTCTTTCAAATTGTCAATCGTTTGCTCAAGCGGCTCAATTTCTGCCGCAAGTGCAATATCGTCATTGTTAAACGCTGTTATTGATTTGTCGATGATGTCACAAACCGCTTTGCTCATAACCTCAAGCTCGTGGTTTGCATCGTCCGAAAAGTGAATGTTTTGCTTGTGCATGCGGCGTTTTACTTTCAAAATATTTACGCCGTAGTCGCCTATTCTCTCAAAGTTGCTGATTGAGTGGCTGAGCTTTGAAAGCTTTACGGAATCGTCAACGCTCAAATCCATTGCGCTGATTTTTACAAGATATGTTTCAAGCCTGTCCTCGTATGCGTCAAGTTCCTTTTCGTTTTTGCTTATCAACTCGTCCTTTCCCTTTGAATATGCTTTGATAAATTCAAGGCAAAGCGAAATGTTTTCTTTGGCAAGCTCGCCCATTTTTTCTGCCTGCTCCTTAACCTTGTCGATTGCAAAGCCGGGGGCTTTTACAAAGCGCTCTTCAAGCAATTCGCTTGATTTTGCCTGTGGCTCTTCTTTATCCCTTATGATAAGGCAGGCGAGCTTTTCAAGCTGTTTGCCGAACGGAAACAGAACAACTGTCGCAAAAACATTAAACGCCGTGTGTATGATTGCGATTGTCGCCGCGTTAACTTTGTCATTTATAAACGGCAGACCGATAATTGCATTTGCGCCGTAGAACAACGCCATCGCAAGCAAAACGCCTATTGTATTAAACGCAAGATGCACAACTGCTGTGCGCTTTGCGTTTTTGTTTGTGCCGATTGATGACAAAACCGCAGTGATACATGTGCCTATATTTTGACCCAATATAATAGGAAACGCAGACGATACCGAAATTGTGCCCGTAACTGCAAGCGCCTGCAAAATTCCGACAGATGCGGAGGACGATTGAATAATCGCCGTTAAAACTGCGCCGGCAAGAACGCCTAAAATCGGGTTAGAAAACATTGTCAGCATATGTGTAAATTGCGGAACGCTTTTCAGCGGTTCAACAGCGGCACTCATCGCTTCCATACCGTACATTAATACTGCAAAGCCAAGCAAAATCGAACCGAAATTCTTTTTCTTCTCATTTTTTGCAACCATAAGCATTACTATACCGATTAAAGCAAGCACCGGCGTAAATGACGACGGCTTCAAAAGTGCAACAAAAATATTGTCGCTTTGAATGCCTGTCAGCGACAAAAGCCACGCGGTGACCGTTGTGCCTATGTTTGCACCCATAATTATTCCGATTGCCTGGTGCAGTGACATAATGCTTGAATTTACAAAGCCGACAGCCATGACGGTGACGGCGCTTGATGATTGGATAATCGCAGTTACGCCCATTCCGAGCAAAACGCCTTTGAATCTGTTGTCAGTCATCTTGGCAAGAACGCTCTCGAATTTGCCTCCGCCGAATTTTTCAAGGCTTGAGCCCATATAATTCATGCCAAACAAAAAAAGTGCCAAGCCGCCTACAAGCGACAGTGCGTTAAAAATTGTCATATATCTATTCACCTCGATGTTAAAATACTTTAACATAGTTTATTTTGCGTTCGGTTTATGTTAAATTCGTGTAAAACTGCGATTTAACATAAATTTAACACTGTGCAAATTTACAATTAACTGTTATAATATACTATATTGACAAAGAGGTGATTAACTATGACAAGCAACCTTATTTATATTGTTGAAGATGACAGCAGTATCAGAGAACTCGAAAAATATGCATTGTTAAATTCCGGCTTTACAGTTGAGGGTTTTGATAATTCAAAGGAGCTTTACAACGCGCTCGGCACAAATTTGCCGGTGCTTATAATTCTTGATATTATGCTCCCGGGCGAGGACGGACTCAATATTCTCAAAAAAATCCGCCAAACTCCAAACTATAAATATATACCTGTTATTATGGTTACCGCTAAAACAAGCGAGATAGATGCGGTTAAAGGGCTTGATATGGGCGCCGACGATTATATAACAAAACCGTTTGGCGTTATGGAACTTATAAGCCGCATAAAAGCTGTTTTGCGCAGAACGCAAACGCAAAAGGTCAACACCGTTTCACTTGACGAAATTACGATTGACGAGGAACGCCACATAGTTTATATCAACGGCGAACAGGTCGAGCTTACATATAAGGAGTACGAAATTTTAAAACTTCTTATTATAAATAAAGGCATTGTTCTTACGCGTGACAGATTGATGGAAAATATTTGGGGCTATGATTTTGAGCAGGGAAACAGAACGGTTGATGTTCACATTCAGTCGCTCAGAAAAAAGCTCGGTCCCTCGGGCGACCATATAAAAACGATTCGCCATGTTGGTTATAAAATAGATTAATGGTGATATATTATGATTAATAAAACCTTTTCAAAAATTTTGTCCTTGGGCATTGCGATTGTGCTTACCACAAGCGTGATAACCGTTTGCATATTTCATACTTATTACGAAAAGCAGGCGCAAAGCAATCTTAAATCAATTGCCGAAATTGTTTCGTCAGAGCTTAATACAAACGGCGATTATTCCTTTATCAACGACGGTATAGACGACAATACCCGCCTCACGCTGATTGCGCCCGACGGCACCGTTTTGGCTGATAATACGCAAAGCGATGTTTCAAAAATGGAGTCACACGCAAACCGTCCCGAGTTTAAAGAGACGCTCAAAAGCGGCACCGGTTCAACAATCAGAAAATCATCGACAATCGGAGAAACAACATTTTATTATGCAATAAAACTAAATAACGGCGATGTTTTGCGTGTAGCCGTTACTAGCCAAAGCGTTTATGTTGTTTTTTATAATTCTCTTATTATAATTGCCGCCGTTATGCTTGTTGTTTTGATAATTTCGCTTGCACTCAGTTATGCAATTACAAAAAGCATTGTCAATCCGATTACCGAACTCGGCAAAAATCTTGACGATATTGAAAATGTCAAAACATATGAGGAACTTCAGCCGTTTGTTGAAACGGTTAAGGAACAGCGCAAAAAACAAAAACTGCTCGACAAGCAAAAAAAGCAGTTTACGGCAAATGTTTCGCACGAACTTAAAACTCCGCTTACTTCGATTGCCGGCTATGCCGAGCTGATTGAAAACGGAATGGCAAAGCCCGAGGATGTCAAGCCGTTTGCACACACTATCAGAAAACAGGCGCTTCGCCTTGTTTCGTTGACAGAGGACATTATTCAGCTTTCACAGCTTGATGAAATTGAAGATGACCTTTCAATCGAAGAGGTTGATATGGGCAAAATTGCAGAAAAGTGTGTTGACGCACTCGAAATGAATGCAAAGGCAAAGGGTATTGAAATCAATCTTAAAGAGGAGCACGCCGTTGTCAACGGCAACGCATCGCTTCTTGAGGAGCTTGTTTACAATCTTATCGACAACGCTGTAAGATATAATAAAGAAAACGGCACCATTGATGTCAGCGTTACCGCAGGGAATCATATAACTGTCAGCGTTTCCGATACCGGTATCGGAATACCCGAAAAATATCAGTCGCGTATTTTTGAAAGATTTTTCCGCGTCGACAAATCACGCAGTAAGGAAACCGGCGGCACGGGTCTCGGTCTTGCTATTGTAAAGCATATCGCCGAGGTGCACAACGCAACAATTTCCGTTCACAGTGTTGAAAATGTCGGCACAACAATTATGGTTGAGTTTTAAAGAAATATAATTTAATATTTTACTGTGCGGTGCGGCTTTGCCGTGCCGCATTTGTTAATTTTTGATTTATATGTCGTGTCTTCGATTGACGGATTGCCGTGCTTGATGATATAATATTGTTATACGTTGTTTTTTTGAGGAGAGTTTTATGAAAAAACAAAATAATATTATTTGCACCGTGCTGCTTGTCGCACTGATTATCGCAATTCCGCTTGCGGTATTTTTAATTCGTGATATTGACAATGACACATGGTTTATGCTGAATCACGGCAGATATATAATGAAAAACGGACTTTATCCGCAGTATGAGCCGTTTACCGTTCACGAGGGAATGGAGTTTACATTTCAAAAATGGCTTTCGTGCATTTTGTTTTGGCTGATATATAAATATCTCGGCAAGGTTGCGCTGAAACTGTTTTTATACGGCGTTTATATGGCATTTGTTTTTGCGATGTATAAACTGCTCGAATATATCAAAAAAGATGCAAAAATCCAAAATCTCGCAACGCTTGTTGTTCTCAACGCCGCAATGACCCAATACCTCTACACCCGACCGCAGATGTTCACTTATCTGTTTTTGGCAATAGAGCTTATTGTGCTTGAAAAATATGTCAGAGAAAACAAAGTGCACCTGCTTGTGATTATTCCGATTTTATCGCTTGTCGAAATTCAGCTTCATTCGACAATATGGCCGATTATTCTTATATATATGTTGCCGTATATGTTTGATGTGTCATTCTCCGATAAGATTGTCAAAAAACTAAAAATCCTGCCCGTCAGGAAATACAAAAGATTACCGATTTGGCTCGCCTTTATTGCAAGCGCTGCTGTTGCGGTTATTAATCCGTACGGTTTTGAATCTGTTGTTTATTTGGTTAAGTCTCTTCAAATTCCGGAGCTTAAAATGCTTATATCGGAGGTTAGGGCGCCTGAGCCGCTCTCGGTAAATGCTTTTGTAATTGCTGTGTCGCTTGTTATTTTTGTTCACAGTTTTGCGAAAAAGAAAAAAATTGAACTGCGCTATCTCTTCCTTTTCGGAGGAACAACGCTGATGTCGATGATGTCCGCTCGACAAATGTCATTTATGCTTATACCTGCGGCAATGCTTATGGCTTATTTTTTTGATTTCAAAAAAATAAGCAATGTTATGAAAGCGTCGTTCGTTTTGATTCTTGCACTTGTGTCGTTCGATTCCGTTTTTGAAGCTTCGTGGGGACAAACCCACTATCAGCAATATGTCACCGACGCGTGCGACGCACTTTATGAATATGAGCCGAATCCCGAAGACACAAGTGTTTTCAATCTTGATGACGAAGGTTCGTATCTTGAATTTCTCGGCTTTAGGACTTATGCCGACACAAGAGCAGAGGTGTTTTCAGACAAAATCAACAACAGCAAAAACTACCTTGCCGAAAAAATCGGCTTTGAATCAGAAACGGTTTCTTATAAGAAATTTATTTATCAGTACGATTATAAATATGCTTTCATAAGAAAGGTATATAAAAAGCAAATAAAAGCTATGGACAGCGATAAAAATTTAAAGCGTATTTATGAAAATCGCCTTTTTGTTATTTATGAAATCGAAAATCACGGCATAAAGGGACAATAGTATAATCAAATTTAATATTGAATAAAAAAACGGAGCTGTCCTGTGTTGGGGACAGCTCCGTTTGCTGTTGTTTAATTAATTATTAACCGAAATATCTCTTGAGAAGACCTTCAAAAGCTTTGCCGTGTCTTGCTTCGTCACGAGCCATTTCATGAACGGTGTCGTGGATAGCGTCGAGATTTGCAGCCTTTGCTTTTTTAGCAAGCTCTGTCTTGCCTTCTGTTGCGCCTCTCTCTGCGGCAACTCTCATTTCGAGGTTTTTCTTTGTTGAGTCTGTTACAACCTCACCGAGCATTTCAGCAAATTTAGCTGCGTGCTCTGCCTCTTCATAAGCAGCCTTTTCCCAATAAAGACCGATTTCAGGATAACCCTCTCTGTGGGCAACTCTTGCCATTGCCAAATACATTCCGACCTCTGAGCATTCACCGTTGAAGTTGTCGCGAAGACCCTGAACGATTTCCTCGTCAACACCGTCGATGATTCCTACCTTGTGCTCAGCAGCCCAAGCGTTGTCTGCAGAGTCGTCTCTTTCAGCCATTTTTGCACCGCAAATCGGGCAGATGTCAATAGGTTCGTCACTTTCGTAGCCGCATACCGGGCAGTAATATTTCTTTGCCATTTTCTTTTACTCCTTTAATTTAAAAAAATTATTTACATTCAGGGCATAAGCCACTGTAATATACATCTCTTTTTTTGATTTCAAAGCCGTCTATGCCTTTGCAAAACGAGTCGTCAACCTCAAAATCAAAAATTCTTTTGCATTTCTCACACAAAAAGTGACCATGCAGTTTGTAATCGCCGTCGTAATGAATCTTGCCGCTGTCGATTTTAACACTTTGAATCAAGCCCTCTTTTTCAAGCGCTTGCAACGAGTTATAAACCGTTGTGCGCGAAAACGCCGGATTATCAGCCAAAACAGCCTTGTAAATTTCGTCAACATCGGGGTGTGTCGGATGCTCGCGCAAATATTTATAAACAGCGATTCTTTGCGGAGTCGCTCTGAAATTGCGCTCCTTAAATATTTCGACTATTTTTTGCTCTGTCATTCATACACCACCTAACCTGTAACAATTACTAACTTGTAACGATTACAATTTATATTATACATATTTTTTTTGATTTGTCAACACTTTTTTATATAACGCTGTTATAAAAATAATTTTGCATTCCTTGACATACAATATTTATTGTGTTACTATTGTTTTTGCCGAATGGCAAAAGAAAAAGCGGAGGTTAATGCTATGGAAATTACAAAAAACACCACTATGGGCGATATGCTTGAATATGATAGAGGAATCGGAGTTGTTTTGATGGAGGCAGGTATGCACTGCGTAGGCTGTCCGGCATCAATCGGCGAAACACTTGAAGAGGCTTGCCAGGTTCACGGCCTCGACAGCGATGTTGTCCTCAAATCAATCACAGACTATCTCGCTACAAAATAATATGTTATAATTTATATATTATATAAATAATCATATCATTGTTGATTTTAACAGCAGTTCATCCAAGAATGAACTGCTGTTTTTTTGCATCGCTACAAATACAGACACATTTCGCATATCCTATTGTTTATAATTCTTTTGATTGGATGTGTAAATATGCCGTTAAAGGAAAAAATCAGAATTGACGATATAAAAAAAGACAAGCCGCTTTTAAGGCGCGCAATAAAATCGCTGTTTTATTTTATAATCGGCGTTGCTATGAGCACAGGCAGTGTTATGGACGGATTAAAGCCGTTTGGCATATCAATAATTGCCGTGTCGGGCAAAAAATATTTTCCGTTTTCTGCGGCAGGGTCGATAGTCGGTTATTTAATCGCCGGTATAGACGCACAATCGGCGCGCTACATAGCCGCAGCGGTGATTGCAACAATAGGTGCGTTTGCAGCCGGAGCTTTTGATTTGAATACACGGCCGTATTATTCAATTGCTGTTTCATCGGCGGCATGTCTGTTCAGCGGTTTGGTGCTCAACTTCAGGCTCGGCGCAATAGGCAGCGACTATCTTGTCACGCTCGGCGAGTCGGTGCTTTGCGGCGGCAGTGCATATTTTTTTCACAAGGCACTCGGTGCAAATTATAAGCGATTGCGATTCAAGGCGCTTCCGCTGTCGGATATAGCATGTATCTTGATTTCGGGAATGACGGTTATACTCAATCTGTCACAGTTGCACGTCGGTGTCTTTTATCCCGTTATGGCGCTTTCGGTCGGTGTGATTTTGTCATCCGTAAAATACGGCGGCGACAGATGGGGGATAATCCTGTCGCTTTGTTTTGGCTTTTCATTTGCAATTACATCAAAGGAAACGCTGTTTATAATCGGTGCGCTTACATTTTCGACAATGCTTGCTATGTTGTTTTCGTCGCTGTCGAGTCTCGGTATTTCGGCGGCGTATATGTGCTCAATCGGATTTTTCGCCGTTGCGGCAGGGAATGAATATGCGCTTGCGCTTTTTGTGAATTCGCTGATAGGCTCAGTTGTATTCCTGCTTTTGCCGAATGCGGCAAACGAAAAATTGGAGGAACTGTGGGATACAGGCAAAAATTCGCCGCCGGACGGCTCGCTGCGCCAAAACCTTGTACTGAAGTTGCGCTTTGCCTCGTCTGCAATGGCGGCAATCAGTGACAGCGTTGACCAGGTGCGCGAAAAAATCAACGATATTACAAGACGCGAAAACGAGAAAAACAAGGACAAAATTACGCCCGAGGAATATGTCTGCCGCGAAATAGTGCTTGAAAAAACAAATCAAATCAGAATGGTTGCGTCGGACCAATTTTTTTCAATTGCGGATATGCTTGAGGACCTCGCCTTTGAGTTTGACGAGGCGGAGCGGTTTGATTCAGTGGCGTCTGCAAAGGTACGCAGGCTCCTCGGCGAATATGAGATTTATCCCAAAAACATTTCGGTGATTGAGGATAAGTTTGGCAGAATTAGGGTTGAAATTCTTGTCGATTCGGGTGTAACAGGGATTGAAAATCCAAAACTGCCGACAGAAATCGGTAAAATTTGCTCACGCTATTTTCAAAACGGAAAAATCACTAATTTTAAAAATGAAACAATGCTCTCTTTTTCCGAAAAGCCGAATTATCGCCTTTCAATCGGTTTTGCACAGCACAGTGCCGAGGGCACCCTCTGCGGCGATACGGTTAAAATAATCAATGATAACAAGGGCCATTCAATTTTGATTATCAGCGACGGAATGGGTAAAGGCTCGCGCGCGGCACTCGACGGAGCAATGGGCGCCGGGCTTATTTCAAAACTTTTGAATGTCGGGTTCGGTTTTGACAGCGCACTAAAGGTTGTTAACTCCGCGCTTCTTGTCAAAAGCAATGACGAAAGTCTTGCAACGCTTGATATTGCAAATATAGATTTGTTTACCGGTAAGTGCGAAATCTACAAGGCAGGTGCGCCGGCAAGCTTTATTATAAAAAATTCAATCGTCAACAAGTGTGAGTTAAGCTCGATGCCGGCAGGAATTTTGCGCGGTATTGAGTTCGCAAAGCGAACGGCGGTTTTAAGCCCGAGTGATTCGATAGTGCTGTTCAGCGACGGCATCACCGATTTGGGCGACGAGTGGATAAACAAGTCGCTGCGCCTGATCAACGGAGAATCGCCGCAAAAAAGTGCTGATTTTTTGCTATCCTCCGCACTTGAAAACAGCAGGGGCAAAAAAATTGACGATATGAGTGTGATTATAGCCAGGATGGAAAGGAATTGATTTTATGAGCGGTATAGTGTGCTATGTCGGCAGAGAACTTTGCAAAGGCAATTTGACAGCCGCCTTGCAAACTATGAAAAAAAGAGGAAATTCTGTCGCCGGTGCGGCGTTGCAACAAAAGAATTTTGTGTCGATTGTGTCAAACGGAACATCCGGACTTTGCGATGAAATTCAAAAATATGACGGCGACTCTACATTCGGAATTGCCGAGTGCAGTTCGATTTTTAACAATTCGTGTGCGGCTGTGCCTGCTGTTAATAATATGTATGCCGTTGCCGTTGACGGCGAGATTGAAAATTTTGAGGCGATTGAGCGGTGGTGTAAAAATCCTTTCCCTGTCAACAGCTCCGAGGATTTGCTTCTTGCAATGCTGTGTGTCAATTCGAGCGACAACAAACTTGCGCTGATTAAAAAAATATTCACCGCCGTCAAAGGTGAGCCGACTTTTGCTTTTGCGCAAAACGGAGATGATGTTTTGTATTGCCACCGCGGCGATTCTCCTTTGTTTGTCGGCTTTTGTGACGACGGTTACTATGTCGCAAGCGAGCTTAATGCGATTGTTCCGTATTGCAAAAAATATGTATTCTTAAAATATCACGAAAGCGCACGCATAGCGAGAAACAGAATTATTTTTTATGACAGTCGAATGAAAAAAATCAAAAAACAGGCAAAGCCGTGTCCCGATTATGCGTTGTTTGAAAACAGTTATACTCCGTCGGAAGAGGTGTATTACTGTCCGCTCGTTCTGCGAGAAATCTATTCACGGATTGTCAAAAAAGGCGAAATTGCGCTTGACGAATTGAATTTTACAAAGCGTTCAACAGAGAAAATCAAACGCATTGTAATTACCGGCAACGCTTCGGCCTACAACGCCTCACGCGCGGCGGCATATTATATCGAAAGCCTTTGCGATATTCCTTGCACCGCTGTCGAATCAACTCAACTGCGCTGTTCGGGCGCGGTTTTCGATAAGGGCACGTTGCTTCTTGTTGCATCGCATACGGGAGAGGATAATGACGCGGCGTTTTGCATTCGCAGAGCAAAAAAATTCGGAGCAAAAACAATTGCCGTCACAAATTCTGCAATATCATATGTTGCCGAAATTTGCGATTATGCCGTCAATCCCGGTGCCGATTTCAACAGCGAGCGCGTGTCATTTCGTGAATTTGTGTCGCTCTATATGACGCTGTGCCTCATTGGGCTTTATATCGGCAAAAAGGCAGGTGTTGTGTCCGATGTTTATATGTCGCTTTCACTCAAACTTGCCGAGCAGCTGCCGTCAAAAATACTTTCGCTTATCCGTGACGAAAAAATGATGAAAAGTATTATTCCTCAAATTATGCAAAGTAAAAGAGTTTTTGTGACAGGCTTGGGCGCCGATGCCGCAATTGCAGATGAATGTGCCTTTTGGCTTGAGGATGTCGGCGGTGTGTCCTGCTCTGCACTTTCATCTTCAAACCTTGCCGCTTTGAATAGGGAGTCCTTTGTCGGCAGTGCCATTTTGTGTTTTGTTACCGACGCACTTCTTATGCCTAAAATTTTGCCGATGCTCAAAAGGGCGGAATTTTACGGGGCAAAAGTTATGCTTATCGCAACCGACGCGATTTATGAGGAACGGTCGAATGATTCAAACGCTGTCACTTTCGGCGACAGCATGCCTATGCTGAATGTGCTCAACGCCGCTGTTTGGGGCGACAAACTCAGCGTGTTTATTGCTCAAAATTCAGCAAAAAATGATAAAAAAGCAGCCGTTTAATCACAAAAAATAATTTTTTGCCGTATTTTTTTAAAAATGATGCATTATTTTCCTTTTTTGTTTGATTTTTTAGATTAAATGTACTATAATTAAGAATAGTGACATTTAGTAATTTATAATTAATTTCACGGAGGAATTAAAATGAATGTATTTATGATTGGCGGCACAGGCCTTCTCGGCTGCGAGGCTGCAAAACAACTCATTGCACACGGTCACAAGGTAACATCTGTTGCTCTTCCTCCACTTCCTGAAGGAGCTCCTATTCCTAAGGAAATGGAAATCATCTTCGGCGACATTAACAAGCGTTCGGACGAAGAAGTTGAGGAAATGCTTAAAGGCAACGATGTATTTATCTTTGCTGCAGGCGTTGACGAAAGAGTAGAATTCCCGGCACCTGTTGAGGATTATTACTACAAATTCAACATTGCACCTCTTAAGAGAATGCTTCCTATGTGTAAAAAAGCAGGTGTTAAGAATGCAGTCGTTCTCGGCTCATATTTCTCATGGCTTTCAAAGAAGTATCCTGAAAAAGGCTTCCAAAAGAAAAATAAGTATTTTGCTGCAAGACTTCAGCAGGAAGAAGTTTGCCGCGGTTTCTGCGACGACGATTTCAGCGTAAAGGTTCTTGAACTTCCTTATATTTTCGGTACACAGCCGGGCAGAAGACCTGTTTGGACTATACTTATCGAACAACTTAAGGGTATGGATAAGCTTCCTTTCACTCTTTATCCAAAGGGAGGCACATCAATGCTTACATGCCGTCAGGTTGGTGAGGTTATCTGTGGTGCCGCTGAAAGAACAGTTAAGGGCTTTGAAGCTTTCCCAATCGGTATGTATAATATGAAATGGGATAAGTTCCTTAAAATTGTCTATGCTGCAAGAGGTATGGGCGCAGACAGAAAGATTGTCGGCGTTGCTCCTTGGATGATGAAGATGGGTATGTTCAGCATCGTTAAGGACTACAAGAAGAGAGGCATTGATTCGGGTATGGATCCGTTCAACCTTGCTGATATTATGGATATTGATATTTTCTATTCGAATAAATATGCAAAAGAACTTGGTGCTACCGAAGACGATATCAACGCTGCTATCACAGATTCTATCAAGGTTTCTGTTGAAGCTGAGGCAGGCAGAGTTAAACTTCTTGAAATGAAGGGCGAATAATCTGCTTTTGTTATAATCAATACATAAAAATCCCCTCGTATGAGGGGATTTTTTACATTATGTTATGATATTAAAATTGGAAAAGATAAAACAGCACCGACGGTTTGACTGACTGTCGGTGCTGCTTTAAATTATGAAAAAGTTTATGAACATTTTTTGGTGAAGCGCCTTTTGCATTTCACACATATTTTTTACATTATAAATGTTAGTAAAATGATGAAGAGTTGTGAATAAACTATTAACTTACAAAAAGTTTTGACTTATTTTGTGTTTTGCTCTTTTTCATCAAGAATTTCGTTTGCAAGTTCTATTATTTTTTCGGCGTTCTTTTTCTTTTCTTTGCCGTAGAAAAAATAATATGCCGGGTATGATATAACTATAAAAAGCCCTGATACAAAGCAAATGACAAAAGTCACATAAAAGTTTTTTAAAACAAACGAAAGCACAATGCCTGCGACAAGACCTGCCGCGCCAACAATGACTATCGCCATTGCAATCATAAAAGCCTTTTTAGGCGCCTGTGCATCAAGTTCTTTCAACTGTTCAATCTTTGATTTTTCGCTGTTTATGTATTTGTCGCGAATGTTTTTTACTTCTTGATTTTGTGCCGAGGAATAAGTGTATTTAAAGCCGTTATCTTCCATAATTTGCCTCCGCATTATTTATAAATGCCAACCGAGAAAGTCGAGCCTTCGCCGAGTTTGCTTTCCACTGTGATTTCACCGCCGATAATGTCTATCACTTTTTTTACAAGTGCAAGCCCAAGGCCGTTGCCCTGCGATGCGCGCGATGTGTCACCTTGATAAAACTTGTCAAAAATCCGCCGTCCCGTTTTCTGTGACATTCCGCAGCCGTTGTCCCTGATTGTCACAACCGCTTTTCCGTTGCTCTCGTCAACGGATACAGTCAGCGTGCCGCCGTCATCGGTGAATTTCAGTGCGTTTGATATGAGATTGTTCCAAATCAGCGTCAAAAGTTCGCTGTCTGTTTCAACGATTATTTCTTTGTCAAGGTCTGCATTCAGCGTTATGCCTTTGCGTTCGATTTCATCTTCAAAATAAAACAGCGACTCGCAAACATTTTCACAGAGATTGATTTTTTTCAAATTTGGATAAATCTCCTGATTTTCAAGTTTGTTCAGCTTTAAAATGTTTGAAATCAGCGTTGAAAGATTTTTTGTTGCCTCATTTACGGCGCAAAGATATTCGCCGCGCTGTTTTGGCGTCAAATTTTCGTCCTTCAAAAGCGTTGTGTAGTTTTGGATTACGGCAAGCGGGGTTTTTATTTCGTGCGACACATTGGATATGAAATCCGAGCGCAATGTTTCCGTTGAGCCGAGTTCTTTAACCATTTTGTTGAAGTTTTCAAAAATAACATCAAACTCATTTTCGCCCTTGTTTTTGCTCAATTGGATTTGCGTTGAAAAGTCACCCTCGGTTACTCTCTCCGTAGCGTCAAGGATTTTTTTCAGCGGCTTTTCAATCGTCACCTTTCTGTATATCTCATTTGCAACACAGGTTGCCGACGCCATAATTATGATTGTCATTGCCGTCATTACCTTTTTAAACAGTGCATCGTCCGCCGTTGTGCCGGATAATGTCGCAAAAAGTAAAAAACAAAATGCAATCACCGCAAGGTAAAATACAAAATGCACAACAAAGTGACCGAACGAAAACAGGCTTCGCTTAACCTTTTGATTTATTTTCATTTAATCACCGCCTTGTATCCCAAGCCGTGAACGGTTTTTATTTCAAAATCTTTGCAACTCGATACCTTGTCGCGTAGTTTTGTCATATAAACATCGACCGTGCGCGGACCCGACGCTGTTCCAACATCCCAAAACTCGTCCATAAGCTGAGTGCGTGTGAACGCCTTGTTAGGGTAGGAAAGCAGTTTAAATAAAATGTTAAACTCTCTGACGGTGAAAGCAACATCTTTGCCGTCGATTGTTGCCGTGCGCTCGTCAACATTCATTGTCAGCGTGCCGATTGTGATGCTGTGCTGTTCGGCGATTTTTGCCCTCCTCAGCAGTGCGCCCATGCGCAAAAGCAACTCCTCAAGGTCAATCGGTTTTACCATATAATCGTCAATGCCGGAGTTAAAGCCGCGCTGTTTTGATGCAAAATCATCCCTTGCCGTCACAAAAATTATCGGTATATCGCGGTTTATCGTTCTTACAGCCTGCGCAAATTCAAAGCCGTCGATTTTCGGCATCATTACATCAGATATTATCAAATCAAAAACGGTGTTAAAAATTTTGTCATACGCGCTCTCCGCTTCAAGACAGCCCGTTGCCTCATATCCGTTGTGGTTGAGATAAGAACACATTGATTTGTTGAGATTTGAATCGTCCTCAACTACCAAAACTCTGAACATATGCTCCCGCCTTTTCTTTGTGATTGCTAAAATGACAGCACAAAGCTGCCTTTATATAATTGTATAATATTTTTAATAAATATACAATGATTTTTGCAAAAAAATAACGGTGCTCAACTTGAGAACACCGTCGCACTGTATTGTGTCGAATATAATATATCGTTATGATGAATATAAAATAATAAAAGACATCCGTTTGGATGTCTTTTATTATTGGTGGAAACAACAGGGCTCGAACCTGTGACCCCCTGCTTGTAAGGCAGGTGCTCTCCCAGCTGAGCTATGCTTCCGTTCAGCGTTATTAATTATAACATATCTTTCGCATTTGTCAAGTGCTATTTTTCTATTCGCTGATAATTTTAAATAATTCTTTCATTCTCGGCATTTGTTCGGTCAAATAAAGCCAGCCGAAAAGTGCCTCCATACCCGTAGCTGTGTGGTATTCGCTTTGACTTGCCGATTTCGGGTTGTGGCCGACTTTTGCGTTTCTGCCGCGTTTGAAAACCGTCGTTTCCTCCTCGGTCAAAATGTCGGCTATTTTGTGATAAGCCGCCGTTTGCGCCTTTGCGCTTACGAATTTTACACTTTCCTTGTGCAAATCGTTGACAGGGCGGTTGGCGTTGCAAACAAGCTGTTCGCGCACAAATATTTCGTATATGCAATCGCCTATGAACGCCAAATTCAGCGGACTCAATTGCTGTGGATTAACCTCTTTGTCTACAAATCTCATTACGGAATATACTCAAATTCAATATCATAAAGTGAAACAATGTCACCCTCTTGAATGCCTTTCTCCTTTAATGCGTCAAAAATGCCGCTTTTTTCAAGCACGCGTTGCATATATTGCAATGCCTCATAGTCCTCAATATCAATGCCCTTGAGCACTTTCGGGAACCAGCTTGCCTCGACAATGTAGTAGTTGCCGTCCTCAACGGTGATTTTGAATCCGTTGTCGTCTTTAAGGATTGCGTCAAGCGGAATTTCCTCTCGCTCGTATTCCTTAATCGGCGGCAGTGACTGCAATTTGTTCCAAGTCACATTCATAAGCTCTTGCGTGCCCTCACAAATCGGTGCGCATATCGAATAATATTCATATCCTTTTGATTCGACATATGCTCTGAATTTTTCTATCTGTTCCGGCTCTGCCATATCAATTTTGTTGCCGGCAACAATCATCGGTCGCTTTGCAAGCTCGGGGTTGAATTTTTCAAGCTCCAAGTTAATTTTGTTAAAATCGTCAATCGGGTCTCTGCCTTCGTGACCGCTGACATCGACAATGTGAATGAGCAGTCGGCAACGCTCAACATGACGCAAAAATTGGTGACCCAAGCCGATTCCGTCGCTTGCGCCCTCAATCAAACCGGGAATATCGGCGATAACAAAGCTGTTGCCCTCGCCCATTGAAACAACGCCCAAATTCGGAATAAGCGTCGTAAAATGATATTCCGCAATTTTCGGCTTAGCCTGCGAAACAACGCTGATAAGACTTGATTTTCCGACCGACGGATAGCCTACAAGACCGACATCGGCAAGCAACTTCAATTCAAGATTGATTTCCCATTCTTCGCCGGGAACGCCGGGCTTTGCAAAACGCGGCGTTTGCCTTGTCGGCGTTGCAAAATGAACATTGCCCCAGCCGCCTCTGCCGCCCTTTGCAGCAACAAAGCGCTCGATTTTGCTCATATCAGCCATAATCGCGCCGGAGTTCGCCTCTTTGATTATCGTTCCGCGCGGAACTTTGATTTCAAGGTCGGCGCCCTTTTTACCGTTGCATCTGCCGCCTTTGCCGCCCTCGCCGTTTTGAGCGGAGTATTTCCTTTTGTATCTGAAGTCGGCAAGCGTTGCGAGATTGTCATCGACAACAAAAACAATGTCGCCGCCTTTGCCGCCGTCGCCGCCGTCGGGTCCGCCCGAGGCAATATATTTTTCTCTGTGAAACGCAACGGCACCTGCGCCGCCGTCGCCTGCCTTGATTTTTATTTTAGTAGCATCAACAAACATAATTTTGTCCTTTTAATATAAACATATATGATATTAATTTCTTTTATAAATACTAGCAGAAAATGACTAAAAAATCAAATTTTATTTAAAAGATTGAATTTTGCCGACAATAATGATATAATGCATAGGTATAAATGGGACAATCTGTATTGAAAGGAATACATTATGCAACTTACAGACGCTTTTAACGGCATTATTAAGCAACTCGAAAAAACAAATGAGGAGCTTGGCTTTAAGATTTCGGAAAAAACAGACAACAGCGTTGTTTTCAAGGGCGACAGGGGCATTTACCGTATGGTATATGACGACAAAAATACGATTCTTTCGTTTGACTGCGCTTATGAAGAGGGCGAAAACGGAACAGAATTTAATACCGTTTCAAGGACGCTTTTTGATATTAACCATATCGACGACAGGGATATTAAAAGTGCCGCAAATGAGGCACGCGACGAGATTGAGCAACTTTTCAACGCAAGGAAAAAGGTTAATCTCGACAAGGTTAAAATGCCTAAGGCTGTTTCAAGAGGCAAGGCTAAAAACGGTATCGTAAGCTATGATGTCGATACTCTTGCAAACCGCTTTGCAACGCTTTATCCCGAGCTTAAAGATGATATTAGACTTAATATCGCAACATACGGCGAATTTTTGCCCGAAACATTCTTTATGGAAAAGGGCAATGCAAAGGTGCTCGATATTATCAAAAACGGCACTGCTGCTGAGCAAAAAAAGCTTTTCAAAAACCTCGGCGATATTTTTGAGGACGGCACAAACGAAGTTCAGGATATTATCGCTGTTACAATTCTCGGCGAAATGAAGAATGACCCCGAGATGATGGCTGTTGCCGATAAGTATATGACAGAATATATGTCCGGTCCCGTTCACGAGGTTAATAAGATTACCGCAAAGAAAAACCGGCTCACAAAAAAGCTTGCAAATCCGCCGGTGTATAAGCCGAACAAAAAGAAAAAAGCATTTTCGCTTGACAATATGATTCAACCTCAGTGATTTTTTATTTTTGAATTTTAGGGAGAAAACGATGAAGAGAAAAGATTTTTTGCATACCGCAATAATATTGCCCGTGATTTTGGGCTTGGCTCTCTGCGTCGCTTTTTCTCTCTTTTTTTATTTGCGTCCGCAAACGATTTTGCCGTTTGAGCAGGGTAAAACATTTGCCTATTTTGACGAAACGGAGCCGTCGGGCGCGCCTTACAAGAAAAACGAAACGGTCGGAAAACTCGAAATCGGCTCGTCTGTTTTTGATTTGAAATATGACGCCGATTTTTCACAACTCGGCACAGCGCTTTCACTCAAAAAAGAGAGCAATCTCCCGGGTGAAACGGGTTGCCTTTATGCCTATGCACTTGGCAATTCGCTCAAAACCGATGCCGCTGCTGATGAAATCGTGCTGACAACGGCAAACGGCGAACAGCGTTTTGCACTCGACAAAACAGTTACCGCTTCGTCTGAAAACGAGGTGCTTTCGCTCGCACCCGACTGCAAAAACAGCCTTGTCGTGTATTATGAAAAAACGGCGTCTGTCGGATTTTCGTCAAAATACACCGCTCATATTTACAAGGGGGTGCAGTGATGGTAAATTTGTCGAAAACACGAAATATAATTTCCGTCATTTTGTGCGCCGTTATCGCAGTGTTAACAACACTTATGCTTACTGCTTTTACATTGCAGGCAACATTCGGCAATAAAAGCTTTGTGAAAAAGTTTTTGGTCACCGACAACCTTGTTTCGCAGTGTGAAAAAGAGCTTGATGAAAATTATACCGCGCTTGAAATCAAAAGCGGCATACCGAAAAGAATTTTTCTTTCGGTAGAAAAGGATTTTTCAACAAAGGATTCACTTAATCTTGCCGCCGAAAACATGTTTTCAAACGAAAGTTCAACGCTATACAGCCAAGAGCGAGTTGATTATTTCTATAAAATTTGCACGGAATATCTTGATGTTAAAAAAATATCATACAACAAGTCGAATGTCCGCAACACGGCGCGTCAGGCGGCTGAAATATACAGCAACTGCGTCGGTATGCACAATACCGACTCCGTAAATGCGGCGATTATCGAATTTTCCGGCTCGTGTTCAAAGGTGGGATTCGGTGCATTTTTAGTGGCGCTCGTTGCATTCGGTGCGATTTTGTATGTCTATCGCAAAAAAGAGCAGGGATATTTGTATTCCGTCAGCGGCTGGCTTGCAGGCTCGGGCGCGGTACTCCTCGGCTCGATTTTGTGCCTTATTTTAAAAGTCGGCAGTAAATTTGATTTTTCGCCTGCCGTTTATTCACAATGCTTTTATTCGATGACAAAATATTTCTTTGCGATACTTGCGGCTGTTTCGGCTGTCACAACGGCATTGCTTATCTGGGCTGTGTTTATTATTAAAAAACAAGCCAATAAGCATTCGGACGATTTTTCACAGCTTATATGATTTGATTCTGCAAATTGAATAAGAATATAACAATCTCAATTTCAGCCGCGCGTTTTGTGCGGCTGATTTTTTATTTTGCGCCGATTTTTGCGTAAGTATGATAATAAATTAACAATTTCTTGTCTAAAATCACGAAATTTACATATAGATATTGACAAAAAGTTAAATATCTCTATAATATTCATTATGCGGTTGCGAAATCGCATATTATTAAAGGTATATATTAATTGATATAAGAGAGGTTTTATATTATGGCAAGAGTTTACAATTTCAGCGCAGGTCCTTCAACACTGCCGGAAAAGGTATTGAAAACCGCAGGTGCAGAGATTATGGATTATCACGGTTGCGGTCAGTCCGTTATGGAAATGAGCCACCGCTCAAAGGTTTTTGACGATATTATCAAAGAGGCAGAGGCTCTCATGCGTGAGCTTTATAAAATTCCCGATAATTACAAGGTGCTGTTTCTTCAGGGCGGCGCATCGGCTCAATTTTCCGCAATTCCGCTCAATTTTATGAACGGCAGCGGTAAGGCAGATTATATCATCACCGGTCAGTGGGCTAAAAAGGCATTCCAAGAGGCTCAAAAATACGGCGATGTTGTTGCGGCTGCATCATCGGCAGACAAAACATTTACATATATTCCGAAAACAAAGCCCGAGGATTTCAGAGAAGACGCAGACTATGTTTACATTTGCATGAACAATACAATTTACGGCACTGTTTACAAGGAACTTCCGCCGGTAGGCGACAAGGTACTTATTGCCGATGTTTCTTCTTGCGCACTCTCCGAGCCGCTTGACATCAGCAAATTCGGTATGGTTTATTTCGGCGCACAAAAGAATGTTGCTCCGGCAGGTCTTGTTGTTGCAATCATCCGCGAGGATTTGCTCGGCAACGCAAGAGATATTACACCGATTATGATGAACTACAAGGTTCAGGCAGACGCAGATTCGCTCTACAACACTCCTCCGTGCTGGACAATTTATATCTGCAAGCTCGTTCTTGACTGGATTAAGGAGGAATTCGGCTCACTTGAGGCTATGAAGGCTCACAACGAAAAGAAAGCCGCAATTCTCTATAACTTCCTTGACAATTCAAAAATGTTCCGCGGAACTGTTGTTCCCGAGGACCGTTCGCTTATGAATGTTCCGTTTGTAACGGACAGCGACGAGCTTAACGCAAAATTCATCAAGGAAGCAACCGAAGCCGGCTTTGTAAACCTCAAGGGCCACAGAACAGTCGGCGGTATGCGCGCATCAATCTACAACGCAATGCCGATTGAGGGCGTTGAAAAGCTCGTTGAATTTATGAAGAAATTTGAGGAGGAAAACGCATAATGTATAATATTAAAACATTAAATAAAATTTCAAATGTCGGACTTTCAAAGTTTGACAAATCAAAATATGTTTACGGCGACGATATTGAAAATCCCGATGCTATTATGGTTCGCTCCGCATCAATGCATGATATGGAAATGCCGAAATCACTCCTTGCAATCGCAAGAGCCGGTGCAGGCACAAACAATATCCCCGTTGCGGATTGTGCGGATAAGGGCATCGTTGTTTTCAACACACCCGGTGCAAACGCAAATGCCGTAAAGGAGCTTGTTATTCTCGGCCTTTTGCTTTCGTCAAGAAAGGTGACAAAGGCGATTGATTGGTGCAAAACAATCAAAGACGAGGGCGACAATGTGGGCAAAACCGTTGAAAAAGGCAAATCCGCGTTTGCAGGTCCCGAAATCAAGGGCAAAACACTCGGCGTTATCGGTCTCGGCGCTATCGGCAGACTTGTTGCCGATGCTGCTGTTGATCTCGGTATGAAGGTTGTGGGATACGACCCGTTCCTTCCTGCCGATGCACAGCTTAAGGCAGGCATCACAGTTAATAACAATCTTGATGAAATTTTCCCCGTTGTCGATTATTTGACCGTTCATGTTCCGCTCACCGACGATACAAAGGAAATGATTAACAGAGAGTCAATTGACAAAATGAAAAATACAGTTCGTATTATGAACTTTGCTCGCGGCGCTCTTGCAAACAGCGACGATGTTATCGAGGCTCTCGAGGACGGCAGAATGGCTGCATATGTCACCGATTTTCCCGATGCAAAGCTCATCGGTGTTGACGGCGTAATTGCCATTCCTCACCTCGGCGCATCAACACCCGAAAGTGAGGAAAACTGTGCTGTAATGGGCGCTTCGGAACTTATTGATTATCTTGAAAACGGCAATATCAAAAATTCCGTTAATATGCCGACCGTTGCAATGGCAAAATCAGGCTCTGTCAGAGTAACCGTAATCCACAAAAATCAGCCGAATATGATTGCGTTCATCACTGACACAATCTCAAAGGACGGCGTAAATATCGCATCGTTCGAGGATAAAAACCGCGGCGCAATTGCTTATTCTATTATCGATTGCGACACCGATGTTTCAACAAGCGTTGTTTCGGATATTGAAAAAATCGACGGTGTAATTAAGGTAAGAGTTATTAAATAATTTATAAAAAATGCCCTGCAAACTTTGTCGTTTGTGGGGTATTTTTGCGTTTATTGCCGCTTTTTAAGAAATTTTAAGACTTTTGTTAGATTTAATTTATTGACTTAACATTGTATATAATATATAATCTGCACTATGAAAAATGTATTAGAGTATTTTGAAGAAACAACAAAAAAATTTCCGAACAAAGTAGGATTCACCGACAGCGGCAGAAAATCAACATTTTCCGAAACAATGCAAAACGCAAAAAGCATTGCTTCATCGCTGACAACTTTCGGCACAAAAAAAGCCGTTGCAGTTGTAATCGATAAAAACTGCAATTGCATCGACGCAATGCTCGGCGCACTTTACGCCGGCGATTATTATATCGTTGTTGATGTTCATTCACCGCAGGACAGAATCGAAAATATTCTCTCAACACTCGGCAGTGCAGTAATCATCACGGACAGTGCGTCGCTTGATGTTGCAAATGCCGTAAAGGGCGACAATAGCGTTGTTTTGTATGAGGACGCAGTCAAAACTGCAATTGATGAAAATGCGCTTTGCGCCGTTCGCTCTGCAATGATTGATATGGATACCGCCTACATTCTCTTCACAAGCGGCTCGACAGGCATGCCCAAGGGCACAGTAATCAGCCACAGAGCACTCATCAGCTATATCAATTGGGTGACAGAGGAATTCGGCTTTGACGAAACAACTTCTTTCGGCTCACAAACGCCGCTTTACTTCAGTATGTCGGTTACCGATTTTTATTCATCGATAAAATGCGGCTGTACCTATAACATCATCCCAAAGGCAAACTTTTCGTTTCCGCTCAATCTCATTGCTTATCTTGATGAGCACGAAATTAACACGATTTATTGGGTACCGACTGCAATTTCAATCATTTCAAACTGGAAAGCGTTTGATGTCGCAAAGCCAAAATATTTAAAAACCGTTTTGTTTGCCGGTGAGGTTATGCCGACAAAACAACTCAACTATTGGATAAAGAGCCTCGACGGCGTAAAATTCGCAAACCTTTTCGGCCCGACCGAAACAACCGATATTTGCACATTTTATGTTGTTGACAGAGAATTTTCAAACGACGAAAGCCTGCCTATCGGCAAGCATTGCGACAACTGCAATGTGTTTATTGTCACCGATGACGGCAAGCAGGCTGCTCCGGGCGAGGAGGGCGAGCTTTATGTCCGCTCAACCTTTATGGCAGACGGGTATTATAAAAATCCCGAAAAAACAGCCGAGGCATTCGTTCAAAATCCGCTCAACAATTGCTACCCCGAAAGAGTGTATAAAACAGGCGATATTGTTAAATACAACGATTTCGGCGAGCTTATTTACATATCGCGCAAGGATTTCCAAATCAAGCGTATGGGCTACCGCATCGAGCTTGGCGAGATTGAAGCGGGCGCCAACAGCGTTGATAAGGTGAAGGCGTGCGCATGTATTTATGACAAGGATGCCGATTGCCTTGCTCTCGTTTATGAGGGAAAGGTTAAGGACCCGTCAATTATTTTTGAAGCAGTTAAAAACAAGGTGCCGTCGTATATGATGCCGGACAGGTTTTTGCGCATTAAGGAAATGCCCAAAAACGCCAACGGCAAAATCGACAGAAAGGCGCTTCAAACAATTTATAAGGATTTGATGTGATTTTCAAATCCGGGAGGAGTTAACTATGGAAGAATTACTTGAAATTTTGCAGGATATTAAGCCCGGTGTTGATTTCGAAAACGAAACCGCACTTATCGACAACGGTGTTCTCGACTCGCTTGATATTATCAAGCTTGTAGGTCAGATTTCTGACGAATTTGATGTTGAGGTTGAAGTAACAGACCTTGTTCCGGCAAACTTCAATTCGGCAAAGGCAATGTATGCCATGATTCAAAGATTGGAAGACGAGGACTAAAATTTGGAATACACTTCGTTTATATATGTCATCTTTTTGGCTATATGCGGTATTCTGTATTATGTTTTACCTAAAAAGATGCAATGGATAGTTTTACTCATTGCATCTTTAGCATTTTATGTGTCAATTGCGCAGATTCTTGTGCTTTATATGCTTGCAACAACGCTGATTGTTTATCTTTCTGCAATGGCGATACAACGGCACAAGGATGATTTCAAAAGCAAAAAAAGCGCACTTGACAAGGCAGAACGCAAGGCTTTAAAGGAAAAGACAAAGGCAAAGCAAAAAAGAATACTCACCGCAACGGTTGTTGTCACAATCGGTGTGCTTGCCGCGCTGAAGTATTGCAACTTCTTCGGCTCGATAGTCAACGGCATCGTCTCGATTTTCAGCGCAACGGCACTTGTTCCGGTGTTCAAAATCGCTTTGCCGCTCGGAATTTCATACTACACGCTTATGTCCGTCAGCTACATAGTCGATGTTTATCGCGGCACAATAAAGGCAGAAAAAAATTATTTTCGCCTGCTCCTTTTTGTGTCATATTTTCCGCATATTATGGAGGGTCCGTTCGACAGATATGATAAGCTTGACGCGCAATTTCGCGAGCCGCATTCGCTCGATTATGATGTGATTAAAAACGGCGCACTGCTCATTATGTACGGACTTTTTAAAAAGCTTGTCATTGCAGACAGGGCAGGGCTTATCGTTTCGGGTATTTTTGATTCGCAAAGCGCGGGCGGTACTTCGATTTTTGTCGGAATGCTTGTTTACACGCTCCAACTTTACGCCGATTTCTCGGGTTGTATCGATATTGTAAGCGGTACCTCGCAAATGTTCGGCATCAATGTTGCCGAAAACTTCAGACAGCCGTTTTTCTCACATTCAATCAACGAATTTTGGCGCAGATGGCACATCACCCTCGGTCTGTGGCTTAAGGAATATGTTTTTTATCCCGTTTCGCTGTCAAAGAATTTCAAAAACTTTGACAAATTTGTTAAAAAACATGTCAAAAACGATTATCTCACAAAGATGATTCCTGCCGCATATGCGCTGTTTTTTGTTTGGTTTTGCAACGGTATTTGGCACGGCGCAAGCGGAAAATATATTTTCTACGGCTTGTATTACTATTTGCTGATGATGCTCGGCGAATTTGCAAAGCCGCTTTGCGACAGTTTTTGCCAAAAAGCAAAAATCAACAGAGAGTCAAAGGCGTTCGGCTTGTTCCAAATTGCGCGAACATTTATTATTGTCAATATCGGCATGCTGATTTTTCGCAGTGCAACTCTCGCCGACTGCGGCGCATATATCGCAAAAATGTTCACATCGTTTGATTTCGGCGCGCTGTTTAACGGCACAATCGCTATTAAAAATGTGTCGAATTATGACTATCTTGTTTTGATTTTGGGCGTTGCCGTGCTCTTTGTAATCGGCTTGCTCAAGGAAAAGGGACACAGCATAAGAGCCGAACTTTTCGCAAAGCCGCTTGTGCTGAGGTGGTCGATTTATCTTGTATTGATTTTTTCAACAATTATTCTTGGAATTTACGGCGGCAATTTTGAAAACGCCGGTATGATTTACGCAGAGTTTTAATTATTATGAAAACACAAACAAAAGCTTTAGTTAAGAAAAATTTAAAAGGACTTTTAAAATTTGTTGCCTTTCTCGGCATATTTGTGCTCATTTTCACTCAGCTTTCAATCGTGTTTGACCCAAAGGACGGTAAGGACAAAACGGGTCTTTCTCGCAATGTTTCGTATTCATACAGGGCTGAGGATGCTAATGTGCTCGATGTCGTCTTTATCGGCAATTCAAATGCTTACAGAGCGTTCAACCCAATTCAGCTTTGGGAGGATAAACAAATTACCTCCTGCGTTATCGGCAAGCCGATGATGACAATGAGCAGTGCCTATTCAACGCTTGAAGATATGTTCAAAACGCAAAAGCCGAAGGTTGTTGTGTTTGAAACAAATTGCCTTTATCTTTATTTGGATACAAACGATTTCAGCGCACAAAAGGCAAGTTCTTCCTCACCGTCCGTTGCGGTTGATTCTCAACAGGACAAGCAAGAATCGGATGACACTTCGTCCGACAACGGTCACGGTGCAACGCAGGAGCAAATCGGCGATTTCGATTTCTCGGCAGTTAAGTATGACAGCAAGTTTATCAAAAATTCTGTTTCGTTTTTGAATGACGCACTGCTTTCAAAGGTTGCATATGTTGCGCCGCTTATGAAATATCATGACAGATGGGAGCATCTTTCGATAAATGATTTCAAAGATGCAAAAAAGCGTTTTTATTACATAACAAAGGGCTTCCTTTATTCAAAAACCGTTAAACCGTTTGAATACGGCGATACATATATGGGCAACAAGGACGATGCGCCGCAAAAAATCAGCGCTTCAAATATGAAATATTTTGACAAAATCGTTTCTCTTTGCAACAAAAACGGCGCAAAGCTTGCGCTGATAAGTGTTCCCTCCGGCACAAACTGGAATTATAAAAGGCACAACGAGGTGACGGTAGTTGCAAAGCAATACGGTTTGCATTATGTCGATTACAATGTGAATTTGTCCGAGGTTAAAGGATTCAACTGGGCAACCGACACAAAGGACCACGGCGACCATTTGAATACATACGGCGCAACTAAGGTTATGCGTGCCTATGAAAATGTGCTTGAAAATGAATTTAAGCTCGGAAAATCGGATATTACGCCGACGCAGGTCAAAAATTGGAACGAAAATGCCAATAAATTTCATTCCGATATAGAATCATAAAATAAAAAAATCAATTTTTGCTTTTTGTGAAAATTGATTTTTTATTTTCTCTCGACAATACGCCTGTGCAGTGTTAAAATATAACCGGGTACTGTGAAATTTATCAGGCATAATATAAATCAAGGGGGCGGTGTTTACGGACAGCAGGCAGTGCGAAAAACTTTTGGAAAACGCGCTTGAACTTGGCAGACAGTATGTTGAAACCGGCGCGGAAATTAAGCGCGTTGAGGATTCTCTGCACAGAATTTTTGCGGCATACGGTTTTGAAAGAATAGAAATTTATGCCATAACAAGCCTTATTGTTGTTACAATTTCAACGCCCGACGGCAGACATTTCACGCAAAGTGTTCGTGTTACCTCCGGCGGCACTGATTTGGGCAGACTCGAGGAAATTAATGCTCAAATCAGGGATATTTGCGCAAAAACGCCGGATGTTGACAAACTTGCCGAGTCTGTCAAGGGCTATCATCGTCCAAAGCCAAAGCCGTTTTTAAAATGCATTGGTTATATGCTCGCGGCAGGCGGTTTTGCCGTGTTTTTCGGTGGCACCGTTTTGGATGGCGTTGCGTCAGCCGTTGTCGCAATTGCCATTTATCTTATGGATTATAATTTAAAGTTGCGCAATGTCAACAATGTTATTTATACATTTGTTGCAAGCTTTGTTTCGGGCACAATTGCTCTCGTTTTTGCGCATTTCGGCTTCGGCAATGATGTGGCAAAAATTATGATTGGCGATATTATGCTTTTGATACCGGGACTTTTGCTTGTCAATGCGTTCAAGGAAATGCTTAACCGCGATATTGTCGCAGGGCTTTACAGATTTGTCGAGGCGGTATTTGCAGCCGTTGCAATCGCCGCCGGCTTTGCTCTTTCCATAATTACGATTGGAGGTGTGCTGTGATGAAGACGGCTGTTGTTCAAATCATTACTGCCGCAATCGGCACACTCGGATTTTCAATCTATTTTCGCGTCAGCGAAAAAAATGTTTTTGCTTCCACACTCGGCGGTGCTCTCGGATGGGGCGTTTATCTGCTTGTCGACAAAATCGGCGGAATTTTGTTTTTGTCAAACTTTATAGCTGCACTGTTTGTTTATCTTTATTCCGAGTTTTTTGCCCGCAGGCTCAAGGCTCCGGCAAATATTTTTCTCATTCCGGGAATAATTCCGCTTTTGCCCGGTAATGCGCTTTATTATATGATGTCGGGTCTTGTTCAGGGTGACGGTGCAATGTTTGCGCAGTATGGCAAAAACACAGCAATAATTACCGTCGGCATTGCGGCAGGCATTGCTGTCGGCGCAGTGTGTATGATGTATTTTGCAAAAACGAAAGAACCAAAAATTAAGTGATTTGATATGAAACCAAACAAAAATTCTTTAACAACTAAAAATCTTCGTTCGATTGCAAGGGGATTGGTGTTTGTCATGCTGTTTCTTGCTCTGTATGTTGTGCTTTCAATGGTTTTTACACCAAAGGTTGACGGCGAGCCCGGCGGTATGACGAACGATATAACATATTCCTATCGTGCCGAAAGCAAAAATTCGGTCGATGTTGTCTTTATCGGCAATTCCGATGTTGCAAGAGGGATAAACCCGGCTCAGATTTATCGCGACACGGGTATAACCTCGGTCACGGTCGGTCCGTCCGCCGTCGATTCTGAGAAAGTGTATGATTTGCTTTGCGACATTCAAAAATATCAGTCGCCGAAGGTTATTGCGCTTGAGGTCGATTGTCTTTACGGCGCGTCAAACAAGTATTATAAAATGATTACTCGTGAATACAACGAAAGTCAATCGTCAGCCGCAACGATAAAGGACTTTTTGTCAGAAACGGAGGACAAAATCGTTTCAGGTCTTGCGTTTTATTGGCCTGTCATGAAATATCATGACAGGTGGAGCACGCTCTCCGCCAATGATTTTTCCAACCTAAACGGCAGATATAAATATTCCGCCAAGGGATATATGTTCACTACCGAGCGTCGCGGCTTTAAATACGGCGACGAATATATGTCAGAAAAAACAAATTCGGCAAAGCCGCTGTCGGACAAAAGTGCGGCAGGTTTTGAAAAAATAATTGCCTTTTGTAAAGAAAATAATATCAAGCTTGCGCTATTTGCGATACCGTCAGGCTCGAGCTGGACTCCGCAAAAGCATAACGGTGCTGTTAATCTTGCACAAAAATACAGCCTTGATTTTGTAGATTATAACACAGACACATTCTTGCTTGACAATTTCAGCTGGCTGAATGATACAAAGGACGGAGGCAATCATATGAATTATTACGGCGCAACAAAAGTGACCGCCGCGTATGAAAAGCACTTGCAGTCGCTGTTTGATTTAAAGCCAACCGCGCTGTCAGCCGATGAGCAAATTGTTTGGCAGACCGATTCCGACAGATTTTATAATGTTATCCTCAAAACATACGAGGAATAGCATTTTTTGCGGTGTTAATATTTTAATTAAAAAATTTAAAAAAAGTATTGACACCGCCGCACTTTTCTGTTATTATGTATAAGCACTTGAGAAAAGTGAGACATTCCTCTTTAGCTCAGTCGGTAGAGCACTCGGCTGTTAACCGAGTTGTCGTTGGTTCAAGTCCAACAAGGGGAGCCACAAAGACCACACAGAAATGTGTGGTCTTTTCTTTTGTTTTAGATTTGTGAATTGACAACGAGGTTAACAGCCGGGCTGTTAATTGGTTCGTTTGCGACCGCCGCCGGTGGCGGATGAAGGGAGTAAAAAGAACTCGGCAGCGGTCTGAATTTTGGAGCGTTGCTTGACAATGCGAACAAAAATTCAGGGCACCGCACCGCGTAGTTGTCGTTGGTTCAAGTCCAACAAGGGGAGCCACAAAGACCACACAGAAATGTGTGGTCTTTTCTTTTGTTTTAGATTTGTGAATTGACAACCGTAGAGGCGAACTGTGTTGAGATTTTGAATAATGTTTCATAACCGCCGCTGAAATTAAAACGGATTGACACTTAATTGAAAAACATATTTGCTTTATTTATCACCATTATTGCCGAAAAGCAGTATGCGCCGTACTGCTCTTTATTTAGTATTGACACGGCAAAATTATATGATATAATAATTACAGACTGTGATTTATTCGCACGAAGGGGCACACCACCGCGGGTGTGGTTTTCTTCGTGCGTTTTTTTATTGCAAAAATGATTTAAAAGGGGTGATTTTTTGGTTAAAATCAACGGAAATGAGGAAAATGCGGCAGGCGTTACCGTTACTGATTATCTCGAACAAAATAATTACAACGCCGCGGCTGTGGTTGTTGAGCGAAATGAAAATATTTTACCTAAATCGGAATACGGCACAACGGCATTTGCCGACGGCGACAGTATTGAAATCGTTTGTTTTATGGCAGGCGGCTAATTGATATTTATTATCGTATATTACATTAAAAAAGAGGGTTTACTATGAATAATGACAAATTGATTATCGGCGGACACGAATTTGATTCTCGCTTTATTTTAGGTTCGGGCAAATATTCGCTTAAACTTATTGATGCTGCCGTTAAGGATGCAGGCGCAGAGATAATCACACTTTCGGTGCGCAGAGCAAACACAAAGGAACACGAAAATATTCTTGATTATATCCCAAAGGGCGTTACACTTTTGCCGAACACATCGGGTGCAAGAAATGCAAACGAGGCTGTTCGCATCGCACGAATGGCTCGCGAACTCGGTTGCGGCGACTTTGTTAAAATCGAAATTATGCGCGACACGAAATATCTTCTTCCCGACAATGAGGAAACGGTGAAGGCAACCGAAATCCTTGCAAAAGAGGGCTTTGTAGTTATGCCGTATATGTATCCGGATTTGAACACTGCGCGCGACCTTGTAAACGCAGGTGCCGCAACGGTTATGCCGCTTGCATCGCCAATTGGCTCAAACAAGGGGCTTGCCACAAAGGATTTCATCCAAATTCTTATTGATGAAATTGATGTGCCGATTATTGTTGACGCTGGCATCGGCGCACCGTCACAGGCTTGCGAGGCTATGGAAATGGGCGCAGACGCAGTTATGGCTAATACGGCACTTGCAACGGCAGGTGATATTGTTCAAATGGCGTCGGCATTCAAAAAGGCGATTGAGGCAGGCAGACAGGCTTATCTTTCGGGACTCGGCAGAGTCCTTTCAAGAGGCGCTTCCTCCTCTGACCCGCTCACGGGATTTTTGCACGATTAGGAAGTGGATTAAATGGATAACGATAACAAACAATATTTTATTGACGACGAAACATTGTCGCCTGCGGCACTAAAGCGCAAGCACGAGCTTGAAACAAATCCTGCGTGCCGCACAAATCATATGGAATATATGCCGGGCATGGAACAAATCAAATCGGATGTTATGCAAAAGGTTATGGAGCATATGAAGTCGTACAATCCCGATGACTACACGGCGCGTGATGTCAGGGCGGCTTTGAGCCACGATACATGCACGGTTGAAGATTTCAAGGCGCTTTTGTCACCTGCGGCACAGCCGTTTTTGGAGCAAATGGCACAGCGTGCGCAGATTGAAACACAAAAGCATTTCGGCAACACGGTATATATTTTCACTCCGCTTTATATTGCCAACTACTGCGAAAACTATTGTGTTTACTGCGGTTTTAACTGCTACAACAAAATTCGCCGGCTTCAGCTTTCATACGAGCAAATTGAGCATGAAATGAAAGTTATCGCCGATTCGGGAATGGAGGAAATACTCATTCTCACGGGCGAAAGCAAGGCAAAAAGCGATATTAAATATATCGGTGAGGCGTGCAAGCTGGCGAGAAAATATTTCAAAATGGTCGGTCTTGAGGTTTACCCCGTCAACAGCGAGGATTATAAATATCTTCACGAGTGCGGCGCAGATTATGTCACTGTCTTTCAGGAAACATACGATTCCGACAAATACGAAACACTGCACCTTATGGGTCACAAAAGAGTTTGGCCGTATCGTTTTGAATCGCAGGAAAGGGCGCTTATGGGCGGTATGCGCGGCGTAGGATTTTCTGCACTGCTCGGCTTGTCGGATTTTAGAAAAGACGCTCTTGCAACGGCGCTCCATGTTTATTATTTACAGCGCAAATATCCGTGGGCAGAGATGTCGATTTCATGCCCGAGGCTTCGCCCTATTATAAATAATGACAAAATCAATCCGCACGATGTTCACGAAACACAGCTTTGCCAAATTATCTGCGCATACAGAATTTTTCTTCCGTTTGCAGGCATAACGGTTTCGTCGCGTGAAAGCGCAAGTTTCAGAAACGGCATTGCAAAAATTGCCGCAACAAAGGTTTCGGCAGGAGTTTCAACCGGTATCGGCGACCACGAAAGCAAATACACAGGCGAAAACGACGGCGATGCAGAGGGCGACGAACAGTTTGAAATCAACGACAGCCGCTCAATCGACACTATGTATAAGGATATGTCAAGCGAGGGCTTACAGCCTGTTTTGAATGATTATTTGTATGTCTGATTTTATTTGTATCACAAACAGAAAATTGTGCCGTGAGCCGTTTATAGAGCGTGTAAAATCGGTGGCTGAATCAAAGCCGAAAGCGATTGTCCTGCGCGAAAAGGATCTTGACGAGAGCGAGTATATTTTGCTTGCCGCCGATGTCCTCAAAATCGGTGAAAAATACGGCGTGCCAATTATTTTGCACACCTTTGCCGGCGCGGCAATCCGCCTCGGGTGCGACAAAATCCATATGCCGCTCCCTGCGTTGAGGAATATGAGCGATGACAATAAAAAGCATTTTACGGTTATCGGATGCTCATGCCACAGCGTTGACGAGGCGGTTGAGGCGGCACACCTCGGCGCAACATATATCACAGCGGGTCATATTTTTCAAACCGATTGCAAAAAGGGCGTTCCGCCGCGCGGACTTGACTTTCTGCGCGATGTCTGCAACGCCGTTTCCGTTCCGGTTTACGCCATCGGCGGCATAAAGTTTTCTGACATTGATGTGCTCAAATCCTGCGGTGCGGCAGGCGGTTGCATTATGAGCGGATTTATGGCTCAAAAATAACACTTGAATATTTGTAGTTTCTTTTGTATAATAGCATTATAAAGTGAATAGGGCGTAGGGGAGCCGATTTTTCGGCTGAGAGGATATAATTGAGTATCGACCCTTTGACCTGATTTGGATAATGCCAACGAAGGGAAATTAAGATTTATTGAGATTTGTCTTTTTCGGCAAATCTCTTTTTTATTTCAAGGAGGTAAAATTTATGAGCTACACAACACAAATGAATGCCGCAAGGCAGGGTATCATCACCGATGAAATGCGCACCGTTGCCGAAAAAGAGGGCATCGCCCCTGAAAAACTTATGGAATATGTTGCCGCAGGAACGGCTATTATACCGTGCAACAAAAATCACAAGGCAATCAGCCCTGCCGGCGTAGGTTCAATGCTTAAAACAAAAATCAATGTCAATCTCGGCACTTCGAGGGACTGCAAGGACCTTAACATGGAACTTGAAAAAGTGCAGAGCGCGGTTGACATGGGCGCAGAGGCTATTATGGACCTCAGCTCCTGCGGCGATACACAAAAATTTCGCCGACTTCTCACCGAAAAATGCCCGGCTATGATAGGCACCGTTCCGATTTATGATGCGGTTGTTTATTATCACAAGCCGCTTATTCAAATCACAACCGACGAGTGGATTGACATTGTCAAAATGCACGCACAGGACGGCGTCGATTTTATGACAATTCATTGCGGAATCAATAAGGAAACAGCCGTTAAATTTAAGAGAAACAAAAGGCTTATGAATATTGTTTCACGCGGCGGCTCAATCATCTTTGCTTGGATGGAAATGACAGGCAACGAAAATCCGTTTTATGAAAGATTTGACGAAATCCTCGATATTTGCCAACAGTATGATGTTACATTGAGCCTCGGCGACGCTTGCCGTCCGGGCTGTATTATGGATGCAACAGACGCTCCGCAGATTGAGGAGCTTATCACCCTCGGCGAGCTTACAAAGCGCGCTTGGGAAAAGGATGTTCAGGTTATGATTGAGGGTCCGGGTCATATGCCGCTCAATCAAATTGCCGCTAATATGGAAATTGAAAAAACTCTTTGCCACGGTGCTCCGTTTTATGTTCTCGGCCCTCTTGTTACAGATATTGCACCGGGCTACGACCATATCACAGCCGCTATCGGCGGTGCTGTTGCCGCTATGAACGGCGCGGCTTTCCTTTGCTATGTCACACCGGCAGAGCATTTGCGCCTGCCTGATCTCGACGATGTTAAGGAGGGCATTATTGCCTCTAAAATCGCGGCTCATGCGGCAGATATTGCAAAAGGACTTCCCGGTGCAACTGATTGGGATTTGAAAATGGACAAGGCGCGCAAGGTGCTTGATTGGGAAAAGATGTTTGATGTCGCAATCGACCCCGAAAAGGCAAGACGCTACCGTGAATCGTCAAAGCCTGAGAAGGAGGACACCTGCTCTATGTGCGGCAATTTCTGCGCTGTTAAGAATATGAACAGAATTTTGGACGGCGAAATTGTTTCTATTTTTGATGAATAAGGGCGTGCGAAATGAAGGTTAAAAGCGAGGATATGCTCCTTTATGCCGTTACCGACAGGTATTGGCTTAAGGACGATACATTGGAAAATCAGGTTGATAAAATTTTGGCCTCGGGCGCAACATTTTTGCAACTGCGCGAAAAAAACATTTCAACCGAGGAATATATTGCAATAGCAAAAAGCGTTAAAAAGATAGCGGACAAATACGCTGTCCCGTTTGTTATCGACGATAATGCAGAGGTTGTTGTTGCGTCAAATGCCGACGGCATCCATATCGGTCAAAATGATATAGGTCCCGTTGAGTGCCGCAACATAATCGGCGATGATAAAATAATCGGCGTGACCGTCAACACCGTTGAGCAGGCGCTCAAAGCGCAGGCAGACGGTGCGGACTATCTCGGCGTCGGCGCGGCATTTTCAACCTCGACAAAGGCTGATGCGTCAAATATCAATCACAAAATAATTGCCGATATTTGCAGTGCTGTTGATATTCCCGTTGTTGCTATCGGCGGAATAAACGAGCATAATATTCTTAATCTTAAAGGGCTTGGTATAGACGGCGTGGCTGTCGTTTCGGCAATTTTTGCAAAGGACGATGTCGGCGCGGCCACAAGCGAGCTTTTGCAATTATCAAAGCAAATGACCGGAAAAGAGTAATTACATGAAAAAAGTATTAACTATTGCAGGCTCGGATTGCAGCGGCGGCGCAGGCATTCAAGCCGATTTAAAAACAATGGCGGCGCACGGCGTTTACGGTATGAGCGCCATTACTGCGCTGACAGCGCAAAACACAACCGGTGTTTACGGCATCCTTGAAGCTGACGGCGATTTTGTTGCAAATCAGCTTGATTGTGTTTTCACCGATATTTTTCCCGACGCAGTTAAAATCGGCATGGTTTCAAACAGCGATATTATTCGTGTTATTGTTGATAAGCTAAAGCAATACAATGCAAAAAATATTGTGGTAGACACTGTTATGGTTTCAACAAGCGGCTCAAAGCTGCTTTCCGATGAGGCGATTGACACGGTTAAAAATGTTCTCATTCCTGCCGCCGATTTGATTACCCCGAATATCCCCGAGGCGGAGGTTTTGTCGGGCATAAAAATCAAAAACGGCGACGATATGATAAAAGCGGCAGAGATAATCTCCTGCTTTTATGACGGTGCAATTTTGGTTAAGGGCGGTCATCTTGTGAACACCGCAAACGATTTGCTCTTTACAAACGGCAAAGGCGTTTGGTTTGAGAGCGAGCGTGTCGATAACGATAACACTCACGGCACCGGATGCACCCTTTCGTCTGCGATTGCGTGCAATTTGGCTATGGGCTTTTCGTTCGAAAAAAGCGTTGAAAACGCCAAGGAATATATCACGGGCGCTCTTAAAGCAAATCTCAATTTGGGCAAAGGCTCAGGTCCGCTCAATCATATGTGGAAATTTGTTTGATTTTGTTGTATAATAAATTCAGGCTCCGCAGCTTAATAATTTCAGGGAAGGTGACGAATTTTGAAAAAACTTGCTTCAATAATTCTCGCCTTCCTTTTTTTATTGCCGCTTGCGGCATGCTCGCACGGCGACACGCCACAGTCATATTCAAAGAGCTTTAACGATTTGTTCGACACGGCAAGCACAATATCAGCCGTTGACTCGTCGCAGGAGGCGTTTAACAGCCGGTTTGCCGCTGTGTACGATACTCTTAAAGCCTATTCACAAAAATTCGATATTTATGCCGATTACGCAGGCGTGGTTAATTTAAAGAGTGTCAACGACAACGCAGGTTCACCCGTCAAGGTTGACAGCGATATTATCGAACTTTTGAAATATGGCAAAAATGCTTATTACTCAACCGGCGGCAGAGTTAATATCGCGATGGGCAGCGTGCTTTCGCTTTGGCATGACAGCCGCGAAAATGCGCTCAAAAATCCGAAAACGGCGTCAATTCCCGATGATAAGGCACTCAAAAATGCCGCAAAATATACGAATATTGACGATTTGATTATTGACGAAAAAAATTCAACCGTCATGCTCAAATCAAAAAATATGTCGCTTGATGTCGGCGCGATTGCAAAAGGTTTTGTTTGCGAAAAAATCGCCGAATATATCAAAAATAATGGCATTTGGCAAAGCGCGGTTGTTTCGCTCGGCGGAAATGTCAAAACAATCGGCACAAAGTATAATGACGGCAAAACAAAATTCAATATTGCCGTTGAAAATCCGTCGGGCGGCGATTATCTCTGCACCGTCGGCGCAAGCAACGGCTTGAGTGTTGTTACAAGCGGCGACTATCAGCGCACATTCACCGTCGGCGGCAAAAAATACTGTCACATCATCAACCCCGACACGCTTATGCCGAGTGAATATATGTCTGCCGTGACGGTTGTCTGCAACGATTCCGCAAAATGTGACGCAATGTCAACGGCACTGTTTAATATGAGTATTGCGGACGGCGTTCGCCTCGTTGATTCAATGGACGGCTTGTGCGCAATGTGGGTCGATAAAAACGGAAAAATAACTTATTCAAACGGATTTGAGGATTTAATAAATTGAACGGATTTAAAATCAAAAAGGGCGATATAATAATTTTTGTCTCAATAATTCTTATTGCCGCGGTAGGCTTTTTGTGCGTCAAGCTTTTGCCGTCGGCGGGTAAAACCGCTGTTATCGAGCAAAACGGGACTGTTGCGGCGCGTCTTTCGCTTGACAAGGACACGACATACGATGTCAAAATTGACGGCAAAACCACAAATACCGTTGTCATAAAAAATCATGCGGTTAGCGTTTCATATGCGGACTGTCCCGATAAAATATGCAAAAACCACAAAAGCATTTCAAAATCGGGCGAGACAATAGTTTGCCTGCCCAACAAGGTTACGGTGACGGTAGAGGGCGGCGAAAATGAAATTGACGGAGTGGCAAAATGAGCAAAACAAAAAGAATTTCGATAATTGCGCTGAATATTGCGCTTGCGTTTGTTTTGTCATATCTCGAAACGCTTATACCGCTTAATTTCGGCATTCCGGGTATTAAAATCGGGCTTGCAAATATTGTTGTTGTGTCAGCGCTATATACTTTACCGCGGCGCGACGCATTTTTTATCTCAATGGTGCGAATACTTATTTCGGGTCTTGTTTTCAGCGGCGCATTTTCTCTGCTTTACAGTTTTGCCGGCGGCGTTATTTCGTTTGCCGCAATGGCGATTTTGAGCAAAAACAACAGCCGATTCTCGATTATGGGCGTTTCGGTTTTGGGCGGTGCGCTGCACAACACGGGTCAAATTATTGTTGCCGCAATTGTCATGGAAAATGACAAAATTTTCTATTACCTGCCGGTGCTTTTGGCAGTCGGCGCAGTGTGCGGTGCGGCGGTCGGTGCGGCAGGTGCAATCGTCACAAAAAGAATGATAAAAATTTATAAATTTAAGCGCTAAACTATTGACTTTTGTGTAATAATGTGTTACCTTTTTGTTACAAAATCAAGCAACAAGATTTTGTCGAAATTCATATAAATTTTGATAATATACTATATATTGCGTCTAAATCTCTCGTCAGTATCGTATGTGGTGGCTTTAATGGTTACATTTTGGATAAAATGATTAGGGATTTATTCCTTTTGTGCGCATTTTTTGGTATAATACCAATTAAATATGGAATACATATTTAATGTTTTAAAAATAATACTATTTATATAGATGAGAAGTCCCATAAATTAGGGGGAGTAAATTTGGAAAATTTTGTTATTAACGGCGGTCACGAATTATTCGGCGAAGTTAATATCAGCGGCGCAAAAAATGCCGCTGTCGCAATTATCCCTGCGGCAATACTTGCCGATGACAAGGTCAGAATAGAAAACATACCGCAAATCAGCGATGTTCAGCTGATTATCGAGATACTCGACAGAATGGGAGCTAATGTAAAGCTCATTAATAAAGACACAATCGAAATTGATTCTTCACATATTTGCAACCAAAGTGTTCCTTACGAGCTTACATCACATTTCAGAGCAAGCTATTATCTTATCGGCGCAATGCTCGGAAGATTTAAAAAGGCAGAGGTTGCAATGCCGGGCGGCTGTAATTTCGGCGTAAGACCGATTGATCAGCATGTAAAGGGTTTTGAAATGCTCGGTGCCGATGTTGATATTATTGACGGAATGGTTTGCGCAAAGGCTGAAAAGCTTGTCGGCACATCTATTTATATGGATGTTGTTTCTGTCGGTGCTACTATAAATGTTATGCTTGCCGCTGTCCTCGCAAGAGGGCTTACAATCATCGAAAATGCTGCTAAAGAGCCGCACATCGTTGATTTGGCAAACTTCTTAAACTCTATGGGTGCGGATGTTCGCGGCGCAGGCACGGATGTTATCAAAATCCGCGGCGTTGAAAAAATGCACGGCTGCACATATTCTATTATTCCCGACCAAATCGAGGCAGGCACCTATATGGTTGCGGCTGCTGCGTGCGGCGGCGATGTGCTTGTTAAAAATGTTATCCCCAAGCATCTTGAGTCAATCAGTGCAAAACTTGAGGAGGCAGGCGCAGAGATAATCGAGTATGACGATGCAGTTCGTGTTACACGCTTTAAGCCGCTTAACAAGTGCAATGTCAAAACTATGCCTCATCCCGGTTTCCCAACCGATATGCAACCGCAGATGGCAGTTTTGCTTTCAATCGCTCACGGAACGAGCATATTGTCCGAAAGTGTGTGGGACAACCGCTTCCAATATGTCGGTCAGCTTTTGCGAATGGGCGCAAACATTCAGGTTGACGGCAAGGTTGCCGTTATTGAGGGTGTTAAACAGCTCACAGGTGTTAAGGTTAAAGCAACCGACCTCAGAGCAGGCGCCGCAATGATTATTGCCGGTATGGTTGCCGAGGGAACAACTATTGTTGAGAATATTCAATATGTTGACAGAGGGTATGAGGATGTTGTTGTGAAGTTCTCATCGCTCGGCGCAGATATTAAGCGTGTTCATGTTGAGGAGAGCACGGCTGTTCAGTCGGCAGGTTAATATTTAATATAAGAAATACCCGGTGAAAAAGCACCGGGTATTGTTTTGACTGTTAGACACAGCGGATTTTATTTTACGGCAGAAGGGTGTTGAAAATTTTATGGCAAAGGCGTGCCAACTTTTTTCCGGCAGCAGCGGAAATTCAATTTTTATATCGGGCGGAAATGCCAAATTTCTTGTTGATGCGGGAGTCAGTGCCAAAAGAATAGGCGAGGCGCTTTCGTCAATCGGCGAAAATCCGCAGGATTTAACTGCAGTTTTCGTTACCCACGAGCATATTGACCATATAAAGGGCATTCGTGTGTTTGCTAAAAAATATAACATACCTGTTTTTGCACAAACCGATGTGCTTGACAAAATGCGCGACGGCGGCGATGTTAATGAGTACATATCAGCCGAGGCAATCAGTGAAAATATGGAGCTTTCGGGCGTTGAAATTTTGCCGTTTAAACTCAGTCATGACAGCGTTGCGTGTGTTGGCTACCGTTTTAATTTGCCGGGCGGCAGGTCCGTTTCCGTCTGCACCGACACCGGTTTTGTGACCGACGGCGCTCATTCAGCGCTTGCAGGCAGTGACCTTGTTTTTCTCGAATCAAACCACGAAACAAAAATGCTTGAAAACGGTTTTTATCCATATCAGCTCAAAAAGCGAATTATGTCGGACAGAGGGCATCTTTCAAATGACGCCTGCGCCGTTTTTGCCGCAGAACTTGCGAAGGGCGGTACAACCCGTTTTTGCCTTGCGCATTTAAGCCGTGAAAACAATCACCCGGATGTGGCGCGCCAAACAACGGTTGCCGCGCTCTCTGACGCAGGCTTTGCCGAAAATGTGGATTACAGGCTCCGTGTTTCATCACCCGTAAACAGCGAAAGGCCCATTGTTTTATGATTAAGGTTACTGTAATTGCAGTCGGACGGCTTAAGGAAAAATATCTCACCGCCGCGTGCGACGAATATTTAAAGCGGCTTTCGGCTTATTCAAAAGTGAATATTGTTGAAATAAACGAGGAGCGATGCTCCGACAACCCGTCGCATGCCGAGATTGCGCGCGTAATTGAAAAAGAGGGCGAGCGTATTATTTCAAAAATCCCGAAGGGGAGTTTTGTCATTCCGCTTTGCATTGAGGGCAGTCAGCTTTCAAGTGAGGATTTTTCAAAAAAACTCGAAAGTGCGTCGCTTTCGGGTTTCGGCGAGGTCACATTCATTATCGGCGGCTCGTTCGGTTTGTCAAACAATGTCAAATCGCTTGCAAAGTTTAAACTCTCATTCAGCAAAATGACATTGCCTCATCAACTTATGCGTGTTGTTTTGCTCGAGCAGATTTACAGAGCGTTTTCAATTTCAAATAACGGAAAATATCATAAATGATTATATAAAAATTGCGAAAGAAGCATTTGCTTCTTTCGCAATTTTTTAGTTCGTATTTAATCAAAAAAATGAGCATAGCGCGGCATTTGGCTCATTGATATTGCCTCTCTGTCGCCGACTATTATGTGGTCGTTAAGCGGAATATTCAAATTCCTTAAAATATTCAGCAAATCCGCTGTAAAATCAACATCGGCAGGCGATGGCGCAGGGTCACCGTGCGGATGGTTGTGCGCAATTATAACGGACGCGGCGTTGTCTCTCAAAACGCATTTGATTATCTTTTTAGGGTCAACGCCGGCAAAATTAACTGTGCCGTCGGCAACCGTTTCGGTGTTGATTATGTTCAATTTGTTGTCAAGCGAAATGACGATTATACGCTCTGTCGGCAGGTTGCGCAAAATATTGCTTGCGTATTCCTTTGCCTCGGTATAGCTCGAAAGCCGCTTGATATTTTTGTTTTTGTCGGTGTCTATTCGCTTATTAATATCGTTGATAAGTTTGATTAGCATTGCCGTGCTTTCACCCACGCTGTCAATACTCAGCAAATCCTCGTATTCTGCGGAAAACACTTTATCAAGCGTTTTGTAGCGGTTCAAAATATTGTAAGCAACGGGCTTAACATCTTTTCGCGGTATCGAATAAAACAGCAAAAGCTCAAGCAAATGATGATCGTCGAGTGTGTCGCTTGAGCCTTTTATATATCGCTCCTTCATTCTTTTGCGGTGTCCCTCGGGGGATAAATCAGCCAAGCGCTCACCTCCTTAAAATCATATGGGTTTGATTAATAAAACTTTTTGTTTTTCGAGTCATAAACAAAGCCGACAGCTTTCAGCTTTGCCTCCAATTCTTCGCGGTCAACCTCCAAATCATCGCACAATGCGTCGAGCGACGGATAGCAGTCGCGCAGTTTCATATTAACAACGCTTAAAAGCATATATGGGTCCTCGGGTAAAAGCATTTTTGTCACCTCTTTAAAATCTTTTCGGCGGCGGAAGATAATCGTCGTCATCGCCGTAGCCGTTTTGCCTGTCAAGTTCCTCCTGACGGCGGCGCTTTTGGGTTATGCGTTTTTTGTCCTTTTGGGTTCTGATTATAAATACCGCAATGTATGCAATAATTGCGAGTATAATCAAAACAATCAAACTGATTACTATTTTGTTTTTAAAGAATTTTTTGAGTGAATTTAGAATTTTCAAAAATGTTGAAAGCTCAATGCTGTTTGCGGCAACAAGGTTGACCTTTTCGATAACACGGTCGCCGTAAATAATGTTAGCCGTGCAAACAACCTGCCCCTTTTTAATCGGTGCGTTCAGCGTTGACGGCGGTTTTTGCGGCTCTATGATAACTGCCGACGGGTCGAGCGATGTCGGCACAAGCGTTGTAATGTCTTTTTCGGCAACAAGTTGAACGGTGTCGGCGTCTTTTCCGTTTTCAACGGCAACTTCGGACACAACAGTATTTTGCCTTACAACTGTTGAATATTTAAGGCTGTTGAAAGCCCAATCAAAAAGTGTTGCCGCGTCGATGAATGAGCATTTCGTCATTATTCCGTCGATAGACTGTTTGGGAGAGTCCATGACAACCGCAAGGTAGTTGTAGCCGTCCTTTGACGCTTTTGTTATTACGCAATATCCCGCCTGCTCTGTTGAGCCGGTTTTGATACCCTGGGCATATTCGTAGTAATACGAAATATGATACTTGTCCATCATATAGTTTGTGTGAACGAACTTCCTGCCGTTGTATTCATAACTTTGCGTTGACGATATTTTGTTGAATGTGTCATTCTTAATTGCAGCAAGAGTGATTGTTGCCATATCTGCAGCAGTTGTGTAGTGATTTTCGTCGTGCAAGCCGTCGGGATTTACAAAATTTGTGTTTGTGCAGCCGAGCGATTTAACCCAATCGTTCATCATCTTTACAAATCCGTCAACACCGCCGCCGACATAATCGGCAAGTACCTGGCATGCGTCGCACGCGGAGTGCACCATGGTGAGATACAATAACTGTTCAATTGTGATTTCGTCGCCGATTTTCAGCCCCGCAACCTGTGCGCCCGTGCCGTAAAGCGACTCAATAGCTCTTTTGGAAACGGTTGTTTTTTGCGACAAATCGTTCACATTATTCAGTGTTACCATTGCGGTTACTATTTTAGTGAGTGACGCGGGATATTTTTTCTTTTCTGCATTTTTTGACGCAATTACGGGGTATGCATTGTCGTCAAGATTTATGAGCATATATGCGTCGGCATAAACCTTTGTGTTTACCTGATAAATTCCGTCGGTCGATTTCTTTGTGTCGCCGTCAGCCGCAATTGATGCAATCGGAGCACAAAAAACGGAGATGATTATTATATTCAAAGTCATAAAAAAAGACAGCAGTTTTTTCATAGACTTGACACCTTTCAAAATAAAATATATTATATATATTATCTTAACACATTTTTTTACATAATAAAAGCATTAAATTGTTTTAAAACGATTTATTTGGAGGCAAATTATGGTTTATGTTACCGGTGATACCCACGGGGATATAAGTTTTTTTAAGGACCCGAAACTCAAAAAGCTGACCGATGAGGATATACTTATCGTGTGCGGCGATTTCGGCTTTCTGTGGGATAGGTCGGATAAGGAAAAAAAGGCGCTTCAAACGCTTGAAAAAAAGAAATACACCATCTGTTTCGTTGACGGTGCTCACGAAAATTTCGATATTTTAAATTCGTACAAGGATTATCGATTTAAGGGCGGCAATGCGCACAAAATCGCACCGAATATTTTTCAGCTTTTGCGCGGCGAAATATATACATTTGATAAAAAAACTTTCTTCTGCATGGGCGGCGGCGAAAGCGATGACCGTGAAATGCGCACCGAGGGCGAAACCTGGTGGAAAGAGGAAATGCCGAGCGCAGAGGAGCTTATGAACGGCGCAAGAAACCTTAAGGACAATGATTTTAAGGTCGATTATGTCATCACCCACGAGGCTCCTGCTATCGCAAAGGATTTTATCCGACTGCATAAAAATCAGGAGATGCGACTCACTCCGCTTAATACCTATCTTCAGGAACTTATGAAAAGCGTTGAATACAATCATTGGTTTTTCGGCTCGCTCCATATGGATTTGAATATAAGCAAAAAAATGACCGCCGTTTTCAACGACATTATTAAAATAAGATGATTTTGATGCTCTCGTTTGAGAGCATTTTTAATTGTAAACCTAATCGAAATTTATGGTTGACAATCTTATTTTTGCTGATATAATATTTTTGTTCTTAAAAACAGAGCAATTTTTTGAAAGGTAATATCAAATATTATGAGTGAAGCAAAAACAGAAAAATCAAAATCAAAATTCAAAGTTATCGACCTTGTGTATATCGGTCTTTCGGCGGCGTTGATTGCCGTTTGCTCGTGGATTTCAATTCCTCTTCCGACAGTTCCGATTACATTGCAGACAATGGGCGTTGTTCTCATTGCAAGCCTTTTCGGCGCTAAAAGGGGAGTTATCGCAACGGTTGTTTATATTCTTCTCGGTGCAATCGGTGTTCCTGTATTTTCCGGCTTTTCAAGCGGTCTCGGCGTTATCGGCGGTGCAACCGGCGGATATATTATCGGCTTTATTTTCACCGCATTGATTGTAGGCATCACTGCAGACAAAACAAACAAACTTTGGGCGCTTGTTGTTTCAATGATAATCGGCATTCTTGTTTGCTATGCGTTCGGCACCGCTTGGTTTGCAATTGTTTATACAAACAAGGGCACTCCGATGGGCGTTGGCACAATTCTCGGTATGTGCGTTGTGCCGTTCCTCATTCCTGACGCTGTTAAAATCGTTATTGCGGCTGTTCTTACAAACCGTCTCAAAAGATTTATTAAATAATGAGAATTAGGTATCACCATTTGATGTGTGCGCCGCGATTCATCGGCGAGGGCTACAGTGACGCATTTTGCAAAAATATGCGTGCCGTCAGCGAAAAAATGAAAAGCGGCGACTATACGCTTGTTGACACATGCGACGATATTTGTGCGGCTTGTCCGAACAATAAAGGCGGCGTTTGCGCCGACGAGGTAAAGGTCAAAGGCTATGACAAAGCCGTTAAAAATGCGCTTGCCGACGGAAAAACTCCGCACCCCGAGAGCATTTGCAGTGACTGTCACTGGTATTATATTTGCAAAACAAAAGAAACGGAATGTATCTAAACGATACATTCCGTTTTATGCTGTATATGTGTTGTTTGATTTTTAATCTTTAATCTTCGCCTTTTTGCAACGGGTTTTGCCATTTGCCGAATATCGTGTAAAGCACCATCATAACGGCGCCTATTGCCCATGAAATAGGGTAGAGGATAAAGATACCGTCTATTGAATCAAACTGCGGCATGGCGAATTTTATCCATACTATACGAAACAGACACATTGATATGAGCATTATTATCATAGGCGGCACTGTTTTGCCCGTTCCCCTGACGGTGCCTGCAAGGCAGTTGAGTATTCCGAGTATCCAATAAAACGGACAGAAATATTTCATTGCCTCCGCGCCGTAATAAATTACCGCCTCGTCTGCCGAAAACATTCTGATTATCGGGTGCGAAAATGTCAGCAGTAACACACCTGTGATTATCGTATAAATCGTTGTCATCGCAAGCGTCACCCACATGCCCTGTTTCATACGCTTGTGGTTTCCTGCGCCGTAGTTTTGACCGACAAAGGTTGTGACAGCCATGCTGAAACTGAGCACCGGCAGAATGTTAAAGCCGTCAACCTTGATATATGCGCTGTATCCTGCCATTGCAGTTGCGCCGAAACCGTTTATGCCCGACTGCACAAGCACATTGGAAAGCGATATAACCATATTTTGCAGACCCGTCGGCAAGCCGATTTTGATTATCAAGCGAGCCGTGCTTTTATCAAGTCTGATTTTTTTGAGGCTGAGCCTGTAATCCTCCTTGACTCTCATCAAATACAATACGGCAAAAACGCTTGAAACAAACTGGCTTATGTCGGTTGCGACAGCCGCGCCGGTTACGCCCATTTTAAACCAAGCGACAAATACCAAGTCAAGCACAATGTTTGTGATTGAGGCGTAGGCAAGGTATCTCAGCGAGCGCTTTGAGTTGCCTGCGGAGTTCATAATTCCTGCCGCCATATTGTATATGATGTTAAAAATCAATCCGCCGAAGAATATCCGCAAATATCTTACGGAATCGTCTAAAACTTCACTCGGTGTTTTCATCCAAATAAGCAACTGTTTGCTGAATAAAATGCCGACAACAGTGATTATTGCGCCGATTATAATGCCGATTGCCATTGATGTGTGAACAGCTGTGGAGAGCTTTTCTTTGTTTTTTGCGCCTATGTACTGCGCTATAATAACTCCTGCACCGACTGCCGTGCCTTGCGCAAAAGCGATAAGCAAATTGATAAGTGCCGTGCCCGAGCCAACTGCAGCAAGCGCATTGCTGCCTGCAAAGTTGCCCACTACGATTGAATCCGCAGTGTTATATAATTGTTGCAACAGATTGCCGAGTATCAGCGGCACCGAAAAGAAAAACAGTTGCTTGAATATATTGCCCTCTGTCATAGAGGTTGATTTTGTTTTTTTTGTCTTGTTCTTTTTCACCTTAATCCCTTCTTTATCAGTGTATTATATATCCGATTATGATTTTTTGCAACATAAAACTGCACCTTAAATTTTAAGATGCAGTGTATGATAAATTATCTTATTGTTTCGCCGAAACCGAATACCGTTACAAGGTTTCCGTCAACATCCCAAATAACCGTTTCGGCAGGGTAATATACAGTTTTGTCCTTGCCGGTTGCCGACATTCCGTCGTCGCTCAATGTGATTTCGCCGTTTTTATCGTATATAAAATTGCTTTGCTTGTCGACAAAACAGTGTCGTGACGGATATTTGTTGCCGTCTTTGTCTTTATAATACGAGTTTTTTGATTGACTGACTAAAGTGTAAGCGTTGCCATCGCTGTCATAAAGCGGCAGGGTTTCGTATGATGAGTGCTCTTTGCCGTATCGGTCATAATATATACGCGCCGATGATGCCGATTGTGAGCCTTGCTCCGTTGACTGCGCCGTTTGCGAAACCGCTTGAGTTTGTGCGTCGGCGGTTGTGCTTTGCTCGTTGTTCGCTGACTTTGAGCATCCGCAAAATGCGGCGATAACGGCAACAAGCGATACAATAATTACAGCCGTTTTAAAATACTTTTTTGTCATTTTGTTTGACCGCTTAATTGCTTGTAGTGGATTTTGCAAAAATGCTTGCCTTTATATTCTTGAAGCTCGGGGTATTTCTTTTCGTCTGTTTTAGCCTCGTTATAGCAGTTATATTCCGCCTCGATTCCGTATTGCTGTGAAAGCTCTGCGTTGTAATCACAGCGCGGCTTGTCACTGCTTGAAAGCGACGGAACAAATGCGATGAGGAAAATGATGAAAGTTGCCGCCAAAATTGTTGCTGTTCCTGCCTTTGGCGAAATATCTTTTTTTGTTATCTTTTTTACAATCTTTTCGGCATCAATGCTGTCAAGGAATTTGACTTTTTCAAAAATCATGCACGCAAGTTTTGCGAGATAGAATGCCAAAACACCCGAAATTGTGCCCACGATAAGACCGCCGATTACATCAGATGCGTAGTGTACCATCAGATATACTCTTGAGCCCATCGTGCAAATCGCGATAACGGGCGGTATCCATGAAAGTTTTTTCTTGCCTTTTTCTCTCAGACAAAGTGCAACGGATACTGCAAGCTCAAATGCCGCGGTTGTGTGACCCGACGGGAATGAGTAGTCGCTCTCGCTGAGTGCGCCTGCGCCTATGTACCACTTGCTGTATTCTGCCCATGCAGAGGTCGCTTGAAGCGTGTTGTAAGGTCTTACGCGCAAAACAGCCGGTTTAACTATGACATTTGTCACTATTGTGCCTATGGCGATTGCAAAAAGCATTGAAAAACCGAGCTTTCTCGTCTTTTTGAAAAAGCAAAGCACTACTGCGAGCACTGCCATCGGAATAACAAAGTTTTCGTCACCGAAGGAGGTGAAAATTTTTGCAACGGTTGTCAAAAAGCCGTTTTGGATACCTCCAAAAAATTTGAACACCCAAATATCAAAACCGAAAAATGTGCTGTCGATTTTGTCGCCGAGTGTTGCCGCGATTAAAATAGGATTCATAATCCGTTCCTTCCCACCGAAAAATCGGTTTAGTTTATTTCATATCAATGATACCAAATAAGCCCCGTATTTTCAAGACATAATTTATTGTGTTTAATAATAGTTTATGAATGTTTAATTTCGGTTTATGACAAAGCCGCCCCGAGGGATATTCCCAAGGGACGGCTTTTGCGTGTGTTTTGTTTGATTATTTTGCCATTTCGGCTCTTGCCTCTTTGATTCTCTGAACAAAGATTTTGCCTGTTTCGGTGATTTTGTCATAGTCGCCTGTCTTTGCGCCTGCGATAAGCGATGAGCCTGCGCCGCAAGCGATTGCGCCTGCCTTAATCCAATCCTTAACATTGTCAACATCAACGCCGCCGGACGGCATCATTACTGCGTTAGGAATCGGACCGTGAATGTCCTTAATGAATCTCGGACCTGCAATGTCGCCGGGGAATACCTTAAGAACATCTGCGCCGCATTCCATAGCCGCAACGGCCTCAGTCGGTGTGTAAATGCCCGGCATTGAAGGAATGCCGTATCTGTTACAAGTCTTTACTGTTTCAGGGTCAAAATAAGGTGAAACAATGTATTCTGCGCCGGCAAGAATAGCGATTCTTGCAGTTGCGGCATCCATAACGGTGCCTGCGCCGATGATGATTTCGCCGCTTGTGTATTTTGCTTTCATTGCCTCAATGAGCTTGTCTGCGTGAGGAACAGTGAATGTCAATTCAATTGCCGCAACGCCGCCTGCGATGCATGCGTCCGTGATTTTTTCAGCCTGTTCGATAGATGTTGCACGAACAACGGCAACAATACCTACCTCTTGAATTTTTGCAAGTGTTTCGATTTTGTTAGACATAGTTTATCTCCAATCCATGATGATTTATTATCTTTGTACTCTTGCGCCTGCGCCGTTAACCTTTGCCTCAACCTCTTTGAGCGATGCCATTGAAGTGTCGCCCGGTGTTGTCATTGCAAGTGCGCCGTGAACAACGCCGTAGTTAACTGCCTTTTGTGCGTCTTCATATGTCATAAGTCCGTAAATAAGACCCGATGCAAAGCTGTCGCCGCCGCCTACACGGTCAAGAATTTCAAGACCCGGGAATTCAAGCGAGTTGTAAATCTTGCCGTCAGCCCAGCAGATTGCTTTCCAATCGTTAACGGTGGCAGTTTTAACGGTGCGGAGTGTTGTTGCGATTACTTTGAAGTTTGGATAAGCCTTTGTAACGGTTTCAATCATCTTGTAGTAGCCGTCCATATTAAGCGACTTGAGGTCCTTGTCGTTGCCTTCAACCTCAAAGCCGAGAGATGCGGTGAAATCCTCTTCGTTACCAATCATAACATCAACATACTTTGCGATTTCCTTGTTGACCTCTTGAGCCTTTGCCTGACCGCCGATGCCTTTCCAAAGTGACGGGCGATAGTTAAGGTCATAAGACACGATTGTGCCGTACTGTTTTGCCTTTTTAACAGCTTCGATTACAGTTTCGGCTGCAGTTTCGCTTAGAGCCGCATAAATTCCGCCGGTATGGAGCCATCTCACGCCGAGTGTGCCGAAGATATAGTCCCAATCAATGTCGCCGGGTTTGATTTGTGATGCTGCGGTGTTGCCTCTGTCCGATGCGCCTACTGCACCTCTGATGCCGTATCCACGCTCTGTGAAGTTGATACCGTTTCTGACAGTTCTGCCGATTCCGTCATACGGAACCCATTTGATAAGCGATGTGTCAACGCCGCCCTGAAGGATTAAATCTTCCATAAGATAGCCGACCTCATTTTCCGCAAATGCGGTGACAACGGATGTTTTGAGCCCGAAGCATCTGCGAAGACCGCGGGCAACATTGTATTCGCCGCCGCCCTCCCATGCGCGGAATGAGCGTGCTGTTTTAATTCTTCCTTCGCCCGGATCGAGTCTGAGCATAATTTCACCGAGAGAAATTTCGTCAAATGCGCATTCCTCTTTAGGTCTTAAATTAAGGTTCATTACAGTTCCTCCTATATATTAAAAGTTAAAATATTTGATTGCGTTGTTGTAGCAAATGCCCTGAACGATTTCCTTAACAATGTCCTCGTCAAAGGCATACCAGCCGTCCTCAATCCATCTGCCGAGCAGGCGGCACATAATTCTTCTGAAATATTCGTGTCTGCCATATGATGTGAATGAGCGCGAGTCTGTTTCCATTCCGACAAATTTACCGAGCACGCCGAGATTGCCGAGCGATTTCATCTGTGCGGTCATGCCGTCCATTGTGTCAAGGAACCACCAAGCCGGTCCGTATTGAATTTTTGACTCTGCCTCCGATGATTGGAAATTGCCGAGCATTGTTGCAAGCACGGTGTTGTCCTTGTCGTTAAGGTTGAACAAAATTGTTTTCGGTAGTTTGCCCTCACTGTCGAGCATATCGAGAAAGCGTGAAAGATTTTTTGCGATTTCGCTGTCGCCCACGCTGTCAAATCCCGTGTCTGCGCCGATTTTTTTAAACATTCTTGTCGAATTGTTTCTGATAGCGCCGATGTGAATTTCCATCGCCCAGTCAAGTTCGTGGTATTTTTCGCCGAGAGCCTTCATTATTGCTGTTTTATAAATATCTGCTTCGCTGTTGCTGATTTGCTCGCCGTTCATCGCCTTGGTGAATACCGCATTGATTTCGCCATCGTCGGCAGGTGAGCAGGGGACATATTCAAATGCCTGATCGGATACCTTGCATCCTACCTCGTTGAAATAGTCAACTCTCTTTAAAAGCGCGGTGATAACATCGTGGTAGTCGCCGATTTCAAGTTGTGCAGCTTCTGCAAGCGATTTGATATATTCGGCAAAGCCGTCAAGATTTATGTTGAGCACCTTGTCGGGCCTGAAAGTCGGAAGTACCTTGCAATCAAAGCCGTCAACATTTTTGAGCAGTTTGTGATATTCAAGACTGTCAATCGGGTCATCTGTTGTGCAAACAACCTTTACATTCGATTTTGTGATGAGCGATTGCGGTCTGAAATCGCCCTTTGCCATCGCGGCGTTCGCTTTTTCGTAAATATCTTCTGCCGTTTTTGCGCTAAGCGGTGTGTGAATACCGAAATATCTTTGAAGCTCAATATGCGCCCAGTGATAAAGCGGATTGCCTATGCAATATTGCAGTGCTTCGGCAAATTTAACAAATTTTTCTTTTGGCGATGCGTCGCCCGTGCAATACTTTTCATCAATGCCGCAACTGCGCATTGCACGCCATTTGTAGTGGTCACCCGACAGCCAAAGCTGTGAAATGTCTGCCGGTTGTTCGTTTTCATAAATTTCCTTTGGGCTTAAATGACAATGATAGTCGCAAATCGGCATGTTTTCGGCATATTCGTGAAAAAGCTTTTGTGCCGTTTGCGTGTCAAGTAAGAACTCCCTGTCCATAAAACCGTTCATACATTGCTCCTGTAAATATTCTTAATTTTTCACTGTAATTATATACCTATTATTTGATAAGTTCAATATAAAAAACTTACAAATTAATTATTTGTTGCCAAATTTTTTCATATATGATATTATGTGAATATATAAGCAATGCTGTCGCTGATTGAATAAATCGCGGCATAACGATAAAAGGAGAATGCTTATGCAATATGAGATTAAGGGTGCGCCGTTTCCGGCTGTTATCTGCACGCTCAATGACGGAGAACAGATGATTACCGAGGGCGGCGGAATGAGTTGGATGTCGCCCAATATGGTTATGGAAACAACCACAAACGGCGGTTTAGGCAAGGCTATCGGCAGAATGTTTTCCGGCGACAAAATGTTCCAAAACAGATACACCTGCCGCGGCGGAAACGGATTGATTGCGTTCACAAGCTGCTGCCCGGGCGAAATTCGCGCCATTGAAATTCATCCCGGTCAAGAGATTATTTGCCAAAAAAGTGCATTTTTGGCGTCAACTCCGGGCGTTAATATGTCCGTTTATTTCAAAAAGAGCCTCAGCGGCGGCCTTTTCGGCGGCGAGGGCTTTATTATGCAAAAGTTCGACGGCGAGGGAATAGTTTTTGTAGAGCTTGACGGCTCCGTTGTCGAATACAATCTTGCGCAGGGTCAGCAGCTGGTTCTCGATACCGGTCACCTTGCAATGATGGACGCAACCTGCAAAATGGATGTTCAAACCGTTAGCGGCGTTAAAAATGTTCTTTTCGGCGGTGAGGGTTTGTTTAACACCGTTATTACGGGACCGGGCAAAGTTCTTGTTCAAACGCTGCCCGTTAACAAATTTGCAATTGAGCTTTATAAATATATGCCAAAAAGCTCAAAATAAAAAGGCAATAAATAACAAAACCGACAGTCACTGATGACTGTCGGTTTTATTTTGCAGTGATGTATTTATTTTTTCTTGAATTTGTCAAAAAAGCCTTCTTTGCCGCCTTTTCCGGGACCTGTATAGGTTTTGTCAAATTGTTTAAGCAATTCTTTTTGCTCGGCAGAAACATTCTTCGGTATGTCAACAATAACTCTGACAAACAAATCGCCTTTGCCGGTTGAGCCGATACGCTGAATACCTTTGCCGCGGAGCTTAAACACCTCGTGCGGCTGTGTGCCTGCCGGCATTGTGTATTTAACATCGCCGTCGAGTGTCGGCACGCGAAGTTCTGCGCCGAGCGTAGCCTCAACTATGCTGACATGTTTTTCATACCAAAGGTCATATCCGTCACGCTCAAAGTCTTTGCTCGGCTTGACATTGACAACAACTCTCAAATCGCCGCTCGGACCGCCGTTCACACCGCTGTCGCCCATGCCTCTTGCATTGACAGCCTGACGGTTGTCAATACCTGCAGGGATATTGATGTCGATTTTTGTCTTTTTGCGGACTTTGCCTTTGCCGTTGCATTTTGAGCATGGGTGTTCAACGATTTTGCCTTTGCCGCCGCAGTGCGAGCACGCAACAGTTGAGGTGCTCATTCCGAGGAAGGTGCGCTGTTGAACGGTTACATAGCCCTTGCCTTGACATTCGGGGCAGGTTTTAAGGTCGGTACCCGGCTCTGCACCTGTGCCGTGACACTGTGAGCAGTCCTCAACTCTTGATATGTCAACAGTCTTTTTACAGCCTTTTGCCGCTTCTTCAAAACTGATAGTAATGGATGTTTGAATATCGCGACCCTTTCTGGGAGCGTTCGGATTTCTTGTGCCAAATCCGCCGAAGCCTCCTTGACCGCCGCCGAAGAATGAGGAGAAAATATCGCCCAAATCAATGTCGCCGTCAAAGCCAAAGCCGCCTGCGCCGCCGTATCCGCCTTGACCTGCACCGTAGTTGGGGTCAACTCCGGCAAAACCGAATTGGTCATATTTTGCCTTTTTGTCAGGGTCGGACAAAACCTCGTACGCCTCGTTGCATTCTTTGAATTTTTCTTCTGCTGTCGGGTCGTCGGGGTTAAGGTCGGGGTGATATTTTTTTGCGGTTTTTCTGTATGCTTTTTTTATTTCATCTTCCGAGGCGTTTTTGCTTACGCCGAGCACCTCGTAATAGTCTCTTTTTTCTTCAGGCATATTTGCCTCCGTGTATAGATAGAAATTTTTAAATCAATCCCACCATTTGCGGTGGGATTGATTTTGCTTTAATTGTGATTAGTTGTCGTCAACCTCTGTGTAGTCTGTGTCTGTATAATCAGCCTGTTGTGCGTTTGCACCCGGTTGAGGTCCTGCCTGAGGACCTGCCTGAGGACCTGCCTGAGGACCTGCCTGTGCGCCCTGTGCCGCATTAGCCGCGTTGTAAAGCTTTTGTGATACTTCATAGAATTTGTTTGTCAAATCCTCTTGAGCAGACTTGATTGCGTCTGTGTTTTCACCCTTAAGAGCTTCTTTGAGAGCTCCAAGCTTTGTTTCAAGTGCCGATTTGTCATCAGCAGAGAACTTGTCGCCGTTTTCGCTGATAAGCTGTTCTGTTTGATATACCATCTGCTCTGCGTTGTTTCTGAGGTCGACAGCCTCTCTCTTCTTCTTATCTTCTTCGGCAAATTGCTCTGCCTCGTGAACAGCTTTCTCAATGTCTTCTTTAGACATATTTGAAGATGCTGTGATGGAGATGTGCTGCTCCTTGCCTGTGCCGAGGTCCTTAGCCGATACATGAACGATGCCGTTTGCATCAATATCAAATGTTACCTCGATTTGCGGTGTGCCGCGTCTTGCAGGAAGAATGCCGTCAAGATGGAACATACCCAAAGTTTTGTTGTCTTTTGCAAATTGTCTTTCACCTTGGAGAACATGAACTTCAACAGAAGTTTGGTTATCTGCAGCTGTTGAGAAGATTTGTGATTTCTTTGTAGGAATTGTTGTGTTACGCTCAATGATAACAGTGTTTACGCCGCCCATTGTTTCGATACCGAGTGAAAGCGGTGCAACATCAAGAAGTACCATACCTTTAACATCGCCGCCGAGTACGCCGCCTTGGATAGCAGCGCCGATAGCAACGCATTCATCGGGGTTGATGCCCTTGAAAGGCTCTTTGCCCGAGAACTTTTTGATTGCTTCCTGAACAGCCGGAATACGGGTTGAACCGCCGACAAGGAGGATTTTGTCAATATCGTTCATTGAAAGACCTGAGTCGCTCATTGCCTGACGAACGGGACCCATTGTTGCTTCAACAAGGTCTGCTGTCATTTCGTTGAACTTTGCTCTTGAAAGTGTAGTCTCAAGGTGTTTAGGACCTGTTGCGTCTGCTGTGATGAACGGAAGTGAGATTTGAGCAGTTGTCATGCCCGAAAGGTCAATCTTTGCCTTTTCTGCTGCTTCCTTAATTCTCTGCATAGCCATTTTGTCGCCCGAAAGGTCGATGCCGTTTTGTGCCTTGAAATCGGCTACAAGCCAATCCATAATCTTTTTATCAAAATCGTCACCGCCGAGGTGGTTGTTACCTGCTGTCGCAAGAACTTCCTGAACGCCGTCGCCCATTTCAATGAGAGATACATCGAATGTGCCGCCGCCGAGGTCGTAAACCATTACCTTTTGGTCATCCTCTTTATCAATGCCGAATGCAAGTGCTGCTGCGGTAGGCTCGTTGATGATTCTCTTTACATCAAGACCTGCGATTTTGCCTGCGTCCTTTGTTGCCTGACGCTGTGCGTCTGTGAAGTATGCCGGAACGGTGATAACTGCCTCTGTTACAGGTGTGCCGAGATAAGCCTCTGCATCGCCCTTAAGCTTTTGAAGAATGATGGCGCTGATTTCCTGCGGAGTGTAACCTTTGCCGTCAATGTTTACTTTGTAATCTGAGCCCATATGTCTCTTGATTGAAGAAATTGTTTTGTCCGGGTTTGTGATAGCCTGACGCTTTGCTACTGCGCCGACCATTCTTTCTCCGTCTTTTGAAAATGCAACAACCGACGGAGTTGTTCTTGTGCCTTCTGCGTTTGCGATAACGACAGGATCGCCGCCCTCAATAACAGATACACAACTGTTTGTTGTACCTAAGTCAATACCGATAATTTTAGCCATGATAAATATCTCCTTTGTTTATTTATGATTTGTTGTCAGTTCGCTGTTTTAACCATAGCTGTTCTGATAACCTTGTTGTTTATTCTATATCCTTTTTGGAAAACATCGGTTACTACATTTTCGCCGTAATTGTCGTCCTCAACGTGCATTACTGCGTTGTGACAATTCGGGTCGAACTCGTCGCCGCTTTCGCCAAAGGATTCAACACCTAATTTTTCAAGCGCGCTCATTAAACTTGAAAGCGTCATTTCAACGCCTTTTTTCAATGAGTCGTAATCTGCGCCGTCCTGCGCCAATGCTCTTTCGAGATTGTCGATTGACGGAAGAATTTCTGCAATTACAGTGCCTTTTGCGGATACATAGGTTTGTTCTTTTTCTTTTGCAACCCGTGTTCTGTAATTCGCAAATTCAGCCGCTGTGCGAAGCAATTGGTCTTTTGCATCTGCAAGTTGCTCCTCCAATGTCGGCTCCTTCTTTTTCTCAGTCGCTTTTTCTTCGGGTTTATCGGTTGTTTTTTCGGCTTTGCTGTTTTTGGCCGATTTGTCTTTTACCTCATCAGGTTTGGACTTTTTATTCATATCTTGCGCCTCCCTCAGGCAGAAGTTGTGAAACTGCATTTATTATATAATCAACTATCGGCAAAATTCTTTTATAATCAATTCTTGTTGAACCGATTATGCCGATTGTTGCAGTTTGCATATCATTGTATTGTAATTTCGCAATTGCCATTGTTGTGTTTCTCAGCTCGTACATCGGATTTTCATCGCCGATTAAAAGTCGCGCCTTTGCGGTCGTTTTTGCAAAGCTTTCGAGCATTGCAGCGAGCTTATCTTTTTGAGCAAGCAACAGCAGCAGGTTATACACGCTGTCGCCCAATTCGCTTTGCGACAGCAGTCTTGTTTCGCCGCTTATTACAAGCGAACCTTCGGATGCCTCTGCGCAAAGCGAGCACAGTGACGAAAGCACCGGTAACATATCAAAAATTTTGTCTTTCAAAAACGGAGCCGTTGATTGAATCAGCGACAGGTCAATGTCCGAAAGGGGAACGCCGATGAAAAACTCATTTGTTATGCTGTAAAAAATTTGCTTAAATTCGTTATCGACAGGGCAGTTGATTTTGCAAATCGATGATTTGATTTTGCCGCCTACCGACATCATAACAAGCATTGCTTTTGAATTTCCGGTCGGTATCAATTCGATACCCTGAACACAGTCGAGTGGGTCTTTAACCGTGCTGTAAAATGCGGCGCAACCCGTAAGCTCTGACAAAAGCTTTGATGCGTTTGCAAGCAATCTTTCGGGGTCTGATGCGTTCGTGCTTAAAACCTCATCGATTTTTTGCTTTTCATATGGCGAAAGCGTGCCGCCGTTTATTATATTGTCGATATAATATCTGTATGCGGCTTTTGTCGGAACTCTGCCGCCGCTGGTGTGCCGCTGTTCAAGAAAACCGACGCTTGTTAAAAACGCCATCTCGTTCCTGATTGTTGCTGAGCTGATTGAGTAGGGCAGCATTTGGCAAAGTGTTTTTGAACCCATTGGCTCGCCCGTTCTTATATAATAATCAATTATCATTTCAAGAATTGCCGAGCGTCTTTCACCAAGCATTGCTACTCCTCCTACTCTTATATTTATCCGTTAGCACTCTTGACACCCGAGTGCTAACTATGCTTATATATTATATCCCTTTTTCATATTTGTCAACACTTTTTTCAAAAATTTTATTTTTTTTACAAAAAAACCGCCCTGTGTTCAGGACGGTTAATAATATATGTATGTTTATTATAATAATTGAGACATAACGAGAGTGCCCTCGTCGATTGTGTTTGTCGAATCCGCTTTAAACATATTTACATAGCTGTCGGATTCAATCGGAATGACAACATTCTTTTGATATGGCGCGTCAATCGTTTGATTGCCTGCTGATTTATCCTCATAGGTGTAAATGTAGCCGTAAAACTTTTGACCGAAGTGTGACGACATATCCGAATAAGTCACCGTGTCAAAATATGTGCCGCCCCAATGCGACTCCGAAAGAGTTACCGCACCGCTGTCGCTGATTTTTTCAACAACGGCAACATGGTTGCTCCAGCACGCAACCGCTCCGACTTTCGGCTCACTGCCGTAGTCGTAATATCCGGCGCGCTTGTTCATACCGTACCAGTCACCGGCACTGCCGTGAGTGATTTTGGGTGCCTCGCTGTTAAGCTCATAAATTCTGCCGTATGCATATGCCACGCAGTTTGGCATCGGTGTGCCTGTTTGAAAATAAACATTTAGCTTTCTTGAGTAATAGGGGCTGCTTGAGCTTGGTGCCGTGAGCCTCGGTTCGTAGTTATCATTATCCGCATATGCGCAAATCGGCGTTAAAGCGGAAATCAGTATTGTCATAATCATAACAATAGGGATGATAAGCAGGGTTTTCTTCTTAGCCATAAAATGCCTTCCTTTTTCTTTAGCAATCAAATATATTGATGCTGTGGGATGATTACGAAACGATTTTTTGTTTTCGATTGAACTCGCTTATTTAAACAAAATTGTCAATTGAAATTGACTGCTTAAAGCGCTGTTTGTGAAAATGATACAATAAATGTTCGCTTTTTCACAACAACATTTGGCATTATAACAAATTACGGCTTTGTAATCTATGGCAATAAGTCACAATGTATTTTGTTACATTTTTGTAACCATTGTGTAATATTTACAAACTTTATTGTTTTCTGTTGACAAAATACGCAACTTTTGTCTATTAAGTCGGTTTGCCTTTCAACTTTTTGTCGATTTGCATTTCTTTTATTGTTATATTGAACAAAAGCGCAAAAGAAGGTCAAACAGCGAAAAAAAATAAGGAGACTAAAGTGTCTCCTTATCTATATATTATAATTTATTATACATAATTATTAATTACTATTATATTCTTGCAACACCGTCTTTTCTTGCGGCATTGGCTACGGCACTTGCAACAGTGTCTTTGATTCTTTCGTCAAAAGCATACGGCAAAATGTAGTCTTCGGTCAATTTGTCATCGTCAACAAGCGATGCGATTGCGTATGCGGCGGCTATTTTCATATTCTCCGTTATTTGGCTTGCGCGCACATCAAGCGCACCTCTGAAAATGCCGGGGAAAGCAACAACATTGTTGATTTGATTTGGAAAATCCGATCTGCCCGTTCCGACAATTCTTGCGCCTGCCTCTTTTGCCTCATCGGGCATAATTTCGGGTGTCGGGTTTGCCATCGCAAGCACAATCGGGTCACAATGCATTGTTTTAATCATTTCCTCCGTCAAAACACCCGGTGCAGAAACACCGATGAAAATATCTGCGCCGACAACTGCGTCTTTAAGAGTGCCTTTTGTCATTTCTCTGTTTGTGACTTTGGCGATTGCGGTTTTTGATTCGTTGAGCTTTTCTCTGCCCTCATAAATCGCACCTGTTCTGTCGCACAAAATAACATCCTTCAAGCCAAGCGTCATCAAAAGCTTTGCAATTGCGATGCCTGCCGCGCCCGAGCCGTTGATAACAGCCTTACACTCGCCGAGCGGTTTGCCGATAAGTTTTGTGGCATTGATTAATGCCGCCGAAACAACAACAGCCGTGCCGTGTTGGTCGTCATGGAAAATCGGAATATCGCATTTTGCCTTTAATTTTTCTTCGATTTCAAAGCATCTCGGTGCCGAAATATCTTCGAGGTTTATACCGCCGAACGAGCCGCTTATGTTGTAAACGGTTTCAACAAATTCATCAACATCCTTTGTTCTTACGCAAAGCGGAAAGGCGTCAACATCGCCGAATTCCTTAAACAAAACACATTTGCCCTCCATAACGGGCATGCCTGCCTCGGGTCCTATGTCGCCTAAGCCGAGAACGGCAGAGCCGTCTGTGATTACGGCAACAAGGTTTGAACGGCGTGTAAGTTGCCAGCTCTTTTTGTAATCTTTTTGAATTTCGAGGCACGGCTCGGCAACGCCGGGTGTGTATGCAAGTGATAATGAATCTTTATCGTTAACCTTTGCACGCGCGTTGATTTCGATTTTTCCGTTCCATTCATAGTGTTTTTCAAGTGAAACCTTGCGATAATCCATATTTTGAATCTCCTTACTTGTTTTATATAGTTATTATTAGTGCTTGATTTTTAATTATCAAACAATGACAATTAAATAACAAATCAAGGGCAGGTCCCTCAGCGCAGAACGCCGAGGGCATCCTGCCCTTGAAATTGTTAAAATATATTCGGTTTATCTTTCAATATGAGCTGTGATTTTTTCGTCATGCTCATAAGGAACATAGTTGTCTTCCCATGGGAATGTGTATGAAAGACCGAGCTTATCTCTTACTGCGTTGATTTCAGCCTGAACAGCCTCGTTAATCGGAACGCCGTGCTCTTCTCTTTCTTTCCAAATCTCGTATTCTTTTTCGCCTGCTGTATAAATTCTTTCAGCTCCCGGAGCAACTGTCGAATTTCTAACCTCGCGAATAATATCGCCTGCCTTGCGTCTTACAAGTTCCTCGCCGAGGAAGTGGTCTGTGTCGATGGCGATGAAGAAATGGCCCAATTGATACGGCTTGATGTTGCCGTTTTCATCCTTACCGTTGAGGTCCTTGCAGTATAAGCCGTCCTGCAACGCTGCCGAAAGAAGCTCAACAACCATTGCAAAGCCGTAGCCTTTATATCCGCCGAGAGCCTCGCCGATTCCGCCGAGTGTCGTCAAAGCGGCGTCGCCTGAACGGATTTTTTTGAGTGCCTCGCCTGCGTCGCCCTCAATAGGCTTTCCGTCCTTGCCGATTATTGTGCCGGGATGAACAGGCTCGTTGATTCTTGCGTAATATTCAATCTTGCCGTTTTGTGTGATTGATGTTGCACAGTCAAAGATGAAATCGAATTTTTCATCGGTTGGCACGCCGATTGTGAATGGGTTTGTGCCGAACATTCCGTCAACGCCCCAAGTCGGAGCAACAGACGGTCTTGCGTTTGTGCCGGTCATACCGATACAGCCCTGTTCGGTTGCCTGCGTTGCATAATAGCCTGCAATGCCGTAGTGACAGCTGTTTCTTACAACAACCATACCGAGGCCGTATTTTTTAGCCTTGTCAATAGCCATCTGCATTGCTCTTTTGCCGATAACCTGACCCATGCCGTCATGACCGTCAACAACAGCCGTTGTTTCCGTTTCTTTTACAATTTCAAAATTTGTTGTCGGCGATTGAATGCCTGCAACAATTCTGTCGATATAAATAGGTTTAAAGCGGTTGCAACCGTGGCTCTCGATTCCTCTCTTATCGGATTCAAGCAAAACATCGGCGCACACCTCTGCGTCCTCCCTCGGAACACCGTAGCCGACAAATGCGTCGGTAACAAAATCGGTGATTAAATTCCAGGGGCATACAACTTTTCCCATAATATAAAGTCTCCTTTTAAAAAGTAATTATTATTTAAGCGGCAGAGCCGCATATTGACATTTTATCTTTCCCAATTTCGAGAGCGTTCAACCGCTCTTTTCCAATCGGAATATTTTTTGTTGCGCAACTCGGCAGACATTGACGGCACAAAAATTTTGTCAACCTGTCTGTTTTCCTCGATTTCCTGTGTGTCTTTCCAAACGCCTGTCGCAAGTCCCGCAAGATATGCCGCGCCGAGAGCCGTAGCCTCTCTGTTTACGGGGCGGTTGACACTGCAACCTGTCATATCGGCTTGAATCTGCATCATAATGTCTGAAACCGAAGCACCGCCGTCAACGCGCAAATCTTTAAGCAAAATGTCGCTGTCAGCCATCATTGCCTCGAGCAAATCCGTCATTTGATATGTGATGCTTTCGAGAACTGCGCGGCAAACATGTTTTTTGTTGATTGAGCGTGTTATGCCAACCATAATTCCTCTTGCATACATATCCCAATACGGCGCACCCAAGCCGGTGAACGCAGGCACAAGGTAAAGACCGTTTGAGTCCGGAACCTGCTCTGCCAAATCGTCGCATTCCTTTGCGCTTGAAATTAATTGCAGTTCATCGCGCAACCATTTTATTACTGAGCCGGCGTTGAATGCCGAGCCCTCCAAATCATATGTGATTTTGCCGTCAAGACCCCAAGCGATGCCCGACAGTAGGTTTGATTTGCTGTCTATTCTGTTTTCGCCTGTGTTCATAAGCAAAAAGCAACCTGTGCCGTATGTGTTTTTTGCCTGACCTTTTTCAAAGCATCCCTGTCCGAAAAGTGCACCCGGTTGGTCGCCGATTGCGCCGGCAATCGGTGTTCCCGAAAGCTCCTCAATACCGGTGATATGGTCAACTTCGCCGTAAACACAACTGCTCGGTTTAACCTCGGGCAGTATGCACATAGGTATTCCCATTTCTTTGCACAAATATTCGTCCCAGCAAAGTTTGTCAATGTCAAAAAGCATTGTTCTGCATGCGTTTGAATAGTCGGTTACATGCACCTTGCCGCCTGTTAAATTCCAAATGAGCCATGTGTCGATTGTGCCGAAAAGAAGTTCTCCTTTTTCCGCTCTTTCTCTTGCGCCCTCGACATTGTCCAATATCCACTTGATTTTTGTTGCGCTGAAATATGCGTCAATCAAAAGACCGGTTGTGGTTTTTATGTATTTTTCAAATCCGTCTTTTTTGAGCTGTTCGCAATAATCGGCAGTTCTTCTGCACTGCCAAACAATTGCATTGTAAATCGGCGCACCCGTTTCTTTGTCCCAAATTACGGTTGTTTCGCGTTGATTCGTGATGCCGATTCCGGCAATTTGCTCGGGCTTAACGTCGGTATTTCTTATACAGCCCATAATTGCGCTTATCATGCTGAACAAAATTTCATTTGCGTCGTGTTCGACCCAACCGTTTTGCGGATAGTATTGGGTGAACTCATTTTGTGATTTTGCAACAATTTGACCCTTTTTGTTGAAAATTATAGCCCTTGAACTGGTTGTGCCCTGGTCAAGAGCCATAACATACTTTTCTGCCATATAAACACACCCTTTGTGCAGAAAATAAAAAAAATAAAGATTAGTTTCCTAATCCTTATTTTACTATTATAGTAATTATGTGTCAACGAATCAAAATCACGAAAATTTGCCGACTTTTTTGGCTATTATGACTTATTCCGTAAAATTCATTATCCAAAAACTGCTGTTTGTATCAGTTTGCGTCGGTGTTTGATTCAATAAACGAAACAATGTCCTCAACTGTTTTCATATTCTCAATGTTTTCATCCGGCACTTCAATTGCATATTGATCCTCAATTGTCATTACAATATCAATTGCGTCGAGCGAATCCGCACCGAGATCCTCCGCAAGCTTTGAGTTCATTTCAATGCTGTCCTTGTCAACATCAAGTTGCTCCGCAAGTATTTCTCTTACTTCATCAAAAATCATTGTTATATACGCTCCTTAAAAAAATGTTGTTAATGTTTTATATTTATGTTATTATCATATTATAAATTTTTCTCTGATTTGTCAATATCTTTTTGGAGGGAATTATGAAATTAGATTTTTTGGCAAAAAAACAATTCGGCCTCATCGGTTGTCCGCTCGGTCATTCTATGAGTGCCGTAATCCACAAGGAACTTTTCAAAATAAGCAAAACGGACGCAAATTATATGCTGATAGAGGTTCCGACCGAGGAGCTTCAAGAAACATTTGATTCGCGACTCAAAAACTTGTGCGGTTTTAATGTTACAATTCCGCATAAGATAAATATTATTCCTTTTTTGGACAGGCTTTCGCCCAAAGCAAGTCTGTTCGGTTCGGTCAACACCGTCGATGTCCGTGAGGATAAAATCATCGGCTACAACACCGATTGCAGCGGTTTTTTGCGTGCTCTTGAAATGGCAGGCATCGAGCTTAAGGGCAAGGTGCTTTTGTGCGGTGCCGGCGGCGTTTCGCGAATGATTGCGTTTGAATCTGTTTTGGCAGATTGCGATTTGACAATTGCCGTGCGCCAATCAAGCCTTCAATCGGCAAACACGATAAAGGACGAAATCAGACAAAAACTCGGTAGGGACTGTCGCGTTGCAATGCTTGACGAAATCAGCGGCGGCTATGACCTTATAGTTAACGGCACACCGGTAGGTATGTATCCAAAAATTGACGCCTGCCCGGTTGCCGAGGATGTTATCAAATCGTCAAAAGCGGTATATGATGTTATCTATAATCCTATTAAAACAAAACTCATTCAATGTGCAGAGAGTGCAGGTATAAAGTGCTCGGGCGGTCTTTCAATGCTCGTTTGGCAGGCGGCAGTTGCCGAAGAGATTTGGAACGGCGTCAAATTTTCTTATGACGATATAAATAAGGTTATCGCCGTGACAGAAAGGGAGTTGAGCAAATAATGCAAAATATTGTTTTGTGTGGATTTATGGGCAGCGGTAAAACTGTTGTCGGCAGAGAACTTGCAAAAATTATGGGCTGTCGCTTTGTCGATACGGACGAGCTTATCGAGCAGGAGCAGGGCGTAGCCATAAAAGCAATTTTTGCCACAAGGGGCGAGGAATATTTCCGCGACCTTGAGCATGAAATGTGCAAAAAAGTTGCAACAATGAAAAACTGCGTTGTTTCAACAGGCGGTGGCGCGATGACATACAAGCGCAATGTCGATGCAATCAAGCAGGGCGCAACCGTTGTATTTCTCGATGCGTCATTTCCTGTTATCTGCGACAGAATAGGAAATAATTCAAACCGTCCGCTGTTTCAGGACCGCAAAAAGGCAAAAAAACTGTATGACGAAAGAAAGGACAAATACACCGCCGCAGCCGATTATATTATTGACGGAGATATGTCCGCAAGAAAGACTGCGCTGGAAATTTCGGAGATTTTCAAATAGTAACAAAAGTAACAATATTAAAAATTAGTTGAAAAATCGGATTGTGTGTGCTATAATGTCACATATTTGAGGTGGGCAAACGATATTTGCCCATTATTTTCGCTGTTTTTACAATATTATATTAAAAATTGAGGTGTTTTTATGGGCACTACGAACGCTAATGAGGAACTTAATCACAGCGTCAAGATGTTTAAAAAATATAAAAACCTCCTTGGCGAGCTTACACGAAAGAATGTTAAACTGAAATACAGAAACTCGTGGCTCGGCATTTTTTGGAGTTTTTTGCAGCCGCTTCTTAATATGATTGTTTTGTCCGTTGTATTCGGAAGCATTTTCGGCAGACACAATAAAAATATTGTCTGCTACCCGGTTTGGCTTTTCTCCGGCCGTCTTTTGTATGAATTTTTCAGCACGGCGACAAAACAAGCCATGACATCATTCAGAAGAAATGCAGCCATTATCAAAAAGGTATATGTTCCTAAATATATGTACCCTTTGTCGTCGGTTCTTTCCTGTTTTGTTAATTTCTCAATCTCGATGCTTTGCTATGTGTGCGTTTGGATTTTCTTCAAGGTTACGGGATTGAGCGGCGGTCACGGACTCCATATTACATGGTATTTCCTTTTGTGCATTGTTCCGATGATTATACTGCTTATCTTTTCAACAGGTCTCGGTCTTATTCTTTCGGTGCTTGAGGTTTATTTCAGAGATATTGAGTATATCTATTCGGTATTTATCACACTTGTTATGTACCTTGTCCCTATTCTTTATCCTATCCAAACGATTAAGAATAGGTATTTGCTATATGTAATAAAGATAAATCCGCTGTATTCAATGATTGAATTGTTTAGGCAAAGTATTTTGTACGGTCATATGCTCAGCTGGAAAATGCTTGTTTACGCCTTAGTTTCGGCAATTCTCGTGCTTACAATCGGCATCATCTTCTTCAATTGGAAGAGTGACGACATTGTTTATCACTTATAATTCAAAAAACAAAGACTGTGAATCAAATTTTGATTCACAGTCTTTTTGTATGTTTGTCGTTCATATCAATTCGCTGATTATTGTGTTTGAAACAAGCATTCCTTTGGGGGTCAGCGCAATTTTGTCGCCGCTTTCCGTCATAAACCCTGCTTTGACAAACTTATCATATGGTTTGTCTACAAGCGATTTGTCAATGCCCTGAGTCAAGCGCAGACCGAGCATGATTTTTTCCTCGGTCGAGCCGCCGTCACCGTCGGGTATTTTGTTGAAATCTCTGTCATAATAAAAACGCTTGCCGCCCCAAAACGAGTGCGCCGATGCACCTATTCCGAGATACGGCACAAGTTGCCAATATTTTATGTTGTGCCTGCTTTCAAATCCGGGTTTTGCAAAATTGCTTATTTCATATTGAACAAAGCCAAGCTCTGCGAGGGATTTCACCGTTTTTAAATACATTTCGGCAACCTCGTCATCGTCTGGTAGGGAAAGTCTGTCTCTCATCTCAAAAAATTTTGTGCCGCTTTCAATTTTAAGCATATACGCCGATATGTGTTTAACATTTGTTTTATCGATAAAATCAAATGTTTCCTCCAATGACGCAAGCGTTTGCTTCGGAGTTCCTATCATCAAATCAAGGCTGATGTTCTCAATGCCCGCATTTTTTGCGCCGTCGATTGCCGCGACAACCTCTTTTTTGCCGGCTGCTCTGCCGAGCGCAAATCGTTCGCTGTCAACTGCACTTTGCATTCCGAGGCTTATTCTGTTTATACCCGATTTTGCATATGCCTTAAAATCATCGTAGAGATTTTTTGACGGATTGCATTCTATGGTGATTTCGCTCTCGGGCAAAATCGTAAATGCCGCCCTCGCCTCGCTTAAAATGCGACAGATCAGGTCGCTTTCGAGAATGCTCGGCGTTCCTCCACCAAAATAAACGGTATCAAAGATACCGTCATATTTTTTCATTTCTCCGACTAATTTGTCGGCATATTTATTTGCACATTCTGCGTTGTACTTTACGCTGAAAAAATCGCAGTAAGGGCATTTGTTTTTGCAAAAAGGAATGTGAAAATACAGCCCTGCATTGTTATCCATAAATCAGTATTTTTTCCTTTTTATAGCGTTGACCATTATGTTTCTGAGCTCCTCTTTGTCAAATTCGGGGAGATTTTGAGTTATTGCATCAACGCATCCGCCGATTAAAAAGGTGAGCTTTGATACCTGATGATAATTGTCGTGAATATTTAAATTGTTTGCCTCACAAAGCGATACTAAAAACTTTTGCTTAAGTATTCTGACAGAATTATCATAAAGCACACTGTTTTTAAATTTGAGTATCAGCTCCATATTGTCCTCAACAACATCAAGCATTTTGTCAACGGTCTCCTCTGGCGCGTTGGCAACATCGGTGTAGTCGATGCTTTCGCTGAGCTTTAAAATCTTGTCGGTGAAAAAGCCAAAACATTTTTGAAAGCAATCGTCAATGCTTGTGTAGTGCAAATAGAATGTGCTTTTGTTTATGCCTGCTTTTTCGCATAGCTCAACGACGGATATTTTGTCTAAATCCTTATCCGCCGAAATTTCAAAAACGGCATTGAATATTGCCGTCCTTGTTTTTACAATTCGTTTGTCCATACTTTGATTCTCCGTCTAAATCATTTATAAACTATAAATAATAGACTAATAATAACACATCGTTGATAAACTTTCAATATTAACAGCCGTATTTTGTGAAAAGTGACTTAAACTGTTCTCTAAAATTTGACGAATTGCATAAGTATAAATGTACCCAAAACAATTTCTTGAAATTGGTTAAACACAATTTTGCCGCAATGTGTAAAAAATAATTGTTGTAATAAGGAATTTTTTGTTGTATAATTTAATAGACTAATAAAATTGGAGGCAAGTATTATGGCATGCTGGCTTGATGGAAAAACAGTTGTTGTTACCGGCGCATCCGGAGGTATGGGCGCAGGTATCGCAGCAACACTTATAAAAAAACACGGTTGCACCGTTATCGGTATCGCACGAAGCGAACCGAAAATGCTTAAGTTTATTGATGAGCTCGGTCCTACATATGCAAGTCAATTTTCTTACAAGCTCTTTGATGTTTCTATTAAAGAGAATTGGGAGAATTTTGCTCAGGAACTTCAGGATAACGACACAAAGATTGATATTCTTATCAATAACGCAGGCATTCTTCCAAAGTTCAAGAGATTTGACAGATATTCATATGACGAGATTGAAAAGGCAATGAATATCAATTTCTATTCTTGTATTTATTCAACAAAAACACTCTTGCCGATGCTCCTCGAGTCACCGACACCGGGTGTTATCAACATTGACTCATCAGCCGCTCTTATGACTCTTGCAGGCACATCAATGTATTCTGCATCAAAAGCGGCGCTCAAGGGCTTTACAGAGGCTTTACGCGTTGAGTTCCAAGGCAAAATGTATGTAAGCCTTGTTTGCCCGGGCTTCACAAAGACGGACATTTTCCGCGACCAGGGCACAGAGTCAAATTCAAAGGGTCAAAAGGTTATGGATATGATTTCAACCGATTGCGACCTTATGGTTAAAATGATTATGAAAGGCATCGAATTGAAGGCTCCTATGCAGGTTCACGGACTTGATGCTCATGCAATGTCAATTTGCAACAGAATTGCTCCTGTTTACGGCTCAAAGCTCTTCAGCGCAGTTATGAGAATGGCAAATGTTGACATTTTCAAAGAGGTCTTTAATGACTGATTAAATTTTTGAAACGAAACGGCAAAAGGCTGTCAACGGCGACGGCTTTTGCCTTTTTGTATTTTTATCGCTTTTTATGGAGGACCTTATGGAAGATATTACAAAGAAAAAATACCTGAGTTTCAAGGAAATTGCCGCATACAGCCTCGGACTTTTCGGCTTTCAGGCAATTGTCGGCCTCTTAAACTCATATCAGGCAGAGTTTGACGGCTCAATTCTCGGCGCTGATGTTACCGTTGTTGCAATTCTCATTCTTGTAGCAAAAATTTTGTCGGCTGTTGCAGACCCGGTTGTCGGCAGTCTTGTTGACCGCTCGCACAGCAAAATGGGTAAGTTCAAATCAATGATTGTTTACTCAATCGTGCCGCTCCTTGTTTTTACGGCGATTATATTTGTTGATGTTCCGTTTAAGGACAACAAAATGCTCACCTATGTTTGGATTTTTGTTACATACCTTATTTGGTCAATTGCAATGACAATGGGTGATGTTCCGTCACAGGGTATCGCCGCATCACTCACGCCTAACCCGACAGAAAGAACAAATGTAGTTTCGATTTCAAACACATTTAAGCAGATTGGATTTTCTGCATGTGTTGTTATCGTCCCGATTGTTTGCCTTATCGTTCCCGAAGGTTCAAAAGTTTTTGTTAAAAAGGGTGAAACCGACAGTCCGATGATAAGCACCGAGTATTTTTGGGTTGCCGTTTTGACTGCGATTTTGGGCTGCGTTTTGTTTGCGCTCATTCCGCTTATCAATAAAGAGCGCGTTATTACCGAAAGCAGCGAAAAAATCACCGCAAAGGATATGGTATCCGCACTTAAAGATAATAAGCCGCTTATGCTTGTTATCGTTTCGTATTTTCTCGGCTTCGGCAGACAGATGGCAATGGGCATCCAGGTTCAGGCGGCAAATGTTCTTTTAGGCTCACAAAATCTTGTTGCCGTTCTTGGCATCGTGACAGCCATCGGCTCAATGATAAGCATGGCTTTGTGTCCGCTCCTTATTAAAAAACTTGATGAAAAGAAAGCATATATTTTGCTTTCGGTTTACGGCTTTGCCGCTTCGATTTTCTCATTCATAATCGGATTTTTCTGGTTTAAAAATCCCGACAACATTGTGCTCACTGTTTTGTTCTATGCATCGCTTTTCCTTATCGGTCTTCAGTTCGGCGCAGTAACACTTATGCCGATGATTATGACAGCCGATGCAGTGGATTATTATGAATATAAAACAGGCAAAAGAATGGAAGGCGCAGCTTACTCTATTCTTACACTCACAATCAAGGTTTGCCTTGCTCTCGGTACGGCTCTCGGCTTGATTTTTGTTCAGCAGTCAGGCTATTACGAGTCGCTTGCAAGCGGCGAATTTTCGCTCCATACAAAGAATATTATCTTCTTTGCATACACTGCAATGCCGGGTATTCTTGCTCTTCTTTCAATAATTCCTATGTTCAAATATGATATTGTAGGTGCAAATAAGGAAGCAATCACAAAGGCACTTGCTGCCAAAAAAGGCGAAATCACTGAATAATAAGTGATAAACAATAAAAGCACGACAATTTTTAATAAACTGTCGTGCTTTTTGCGCTAATTGAGGTAGAGTTGAATATTTAATTGACACCCCTATATTATTAATGTATAATTGTTAATAAATGGGGGATTTTTTATGGCAGAAACAAAAATCGCGTCTAAACAGCGCTTGAATAAGAAGGCGAAAATAATGATAATTGTTTTGTCCGTTATTGCGGCAATTGCAATAATTGCGGCACTTTTTATCAATCTTTCAACACTTCCGAAAAAGGACAGCGACAAAAATGTTATTTATGTCGGCGGAATGGTCGTTTCCGATACTATTGATTATCAAAATGATGATGCACGCAAAATAATCAAAAATCCGCTCGTCAAAACAATGCAAATGATTTGGCGCTATTGCGACACGAGCGACAAAAATAATCATGAAAAGCAAACTCCGCCGCAGAATGTGACCGAAGTTGAGGACATTGCCTATATTGATGACGGCAATGTTTATCACAAGCTTGATGTTATGTATCCCGATAATTTGAAATCGGGCGAAAAGTTGCCGGTTATAATTGATATTCACGGCGGCGGCTGGATGTATGCCAACAAGGATTTAAACGATAACTATTGCCTCTCGCTTGCCGACAGAGGATATGTTGTTTTCAATATCAGTTACAGACTTGTTCCCGATGTCACGGTTAACGAGCAAATTCAGGATGTTGCATACGCGCTCAAATGGATTGGCGAAAATATGAAAAACTATCCATGCGACACGGCAAATATTATGCTTACCGGTGACTCGGCAGGCGGTCAGCTCGCTGCATATTCGGCTGTTATCATGCAAAGCGAGGAACTTCAAAGAACATTTAATACCGTTGACCCAAAAATCGAAATTACAACGCTTTTGCTCACCTCGCCGGTCGCATTTATGAAAACGGCAGGCGCGTTCAGCCTTTACACAAAACCAATGTGGGGCACCGATTATAAGCAAAAGCAAACATATCAATATATGGATTTTGACGAAATAATCGGCTTTGCCGAAAAAATGCCCGATACATATTTGATTACAAGCAGCGGCGACACGCTTGCGCAAAAGCAAACAAACAGAATGTACCAAACTCTCAAATCACACGGCGTTAAGTGTGAAATTGCCGATTATGGGACAGAATACGGTAAAAAGCTAAAACATGTTTTCAGCGTGCTCGAACCGTTCGACAAGGCAGGCAGCGAGGCAATTGATAAGGCGGTGGCGTTTTATCGCGAATCAATCGCTTCAAAGCAGACAGTTTGACATTGATTGCAATTTTATTATTTACAATTGAAAACGGGAGGTGCTCATGTCGAGTACCTCCCGTTTGTTTTTAATTGAGATTTTCGTTCAGCTGTTTTTCTTCCTTTTTCATATCCTCGAGGGATTGCGGAGCGGTGTCGATAACCTCCATCTTATTTGCCTGCATCCAAAGCGACGGCGTAATTCTGATTTTGTATCCGTATCCTGCGTCCATTTGCCAGTGTGCCATCGGAGCCTCAGGTAAGCCGTAGCAAGCCAAAATCGTCATAATAACGCCGGCGTGGGTGACTATTGCAATTTTTTCCGTTCCCTGCGAAATACAGCCGTTTATAACCTTTTCAAACGAGTCGCAAATTCTTTGTGCAAATTCGGCGTTTGATTCACCGTACGGCGGAGCGGAATAAATGTCGCCGTGAAGCCAATTCTTAAAATCCTCATTATCTTTCAAATCCTCGGCGGTACATTCCTCAAACTCGCCGAAATTGTATTCGATAAAGTTATCTATTACAATTTTGTTATTTTTGGGGAACATTATGTCTGCGCTTTGAAGCGCCCTTTTAAGCGGCGAAACAAACACGGCGTCAACCTCGGGATAGTGGTATTTGCCTTTGATTTTTTTTAAACTTTCTATACCATCTGTAGTAAGTGGATAATCCGTGTGCCCAATATACTGTGCGTTTATGTTTCCTTTTGTTATTCCGTGGCGGAATAAATACAGAGTGTATGTTTTCATATAAAAAGCTCCTCCGAAATTAATAGATTCGTGTCATTTGTTACAAAAAAATAACAAATTCAAATTAATTATTTACTTTCCGTATAATTAGCATTATAATGTGTAGGAATTACAAATTGTATATATGGATGATGAATAATGAGTAACAACAGTAAAGAAAAGTTATCAAAATTTGCGATTATTCTCTCTCAGCTGAGAAAGGAGAGGGGAATCAGTCAGAAAAAAGCCGCTACCGATTTGGGAATTTCACAGGCACTTCTTTCTCACTATGAAAAGGGTATAAGAGAATGCGGCCTTGATTTTGTTATAAAATGCAGCGAATACTATGGCGTAACAACAGATTATCTTTTGGGTGTCAGCGACAGCAGAACAGGCATTGCACCCGACAGTCTCTCACAACTTGACGAAGACGAGGAGCACTCGGTTTCGACTCTTGCAAAGGCTACAAAATATCTGCTTGATATTTCAGCCGCCTCATCAACAGAAAGCAGTAAAAAGAATTATATTTACGACTACTATATGCTCAGCATTTACAGAGGCGCGCTCACACTTGCCAAGGCAGGCGTTCTCCCAAAGGAAATGTTCAAGATTGACTACACAATCGCAAGGGATCTTGCCTCTGCCGCAATTGCCGTGCAGGATGCAAAGTTTGTTTTGATTGAGGACCGCTCAAGAACGGGACTTGACCAAAACTTCCGCGACAATGCGCTCACAACCCTTATCGAAGAGGCGGAAAAGCACATTATCGAAAACTACATTCTTTAATATCGCTTAACATTAAATATTTTTCGTATAATAAGCCGTCGAGCAGACGGCTTGTTTTTTATTTGTTATTAAAATAATTCCAACTGCGTTTTTTGCGTTTTGACAAAATTCAATATTATGTTTGTCGAAATTGACGCGGCAATGTTTTTGAATGTCGGATAATCCATAAGCGAGTTTTTGTCGCCTCCGTCACTTACAGAGCGCAAAACAGCAAATTTAACACCGTTTGCACTGCAAACATGACCGATTGCGCCGCCCTCCATCTCGCCGCAGATTGCGCCGAATTCATCCGCAAGCTGTTTTTTTAATTCGGCAGACGCAATAAATTTGTCGCCGCTTGCAATCGTTCCGCGGTGAATTTTTTCGCCGCAGTTAATTGCGGTGCGTGCAAGCAATTCCGACATCTCTCTGTCCGTCTCAATCTTAATGGTGTTAAGCCCGTTTATAAAGCCCTTCGGTTCGCCGAGAGCGGTTATATCTATGTCATATTCGCAAACATCGCTTGCAATAACTATGTTTTTAATCACAACATCGTCGCTCAGTGAACAGCCGACACCGATATTAATTATCATATCGGGGTTGAACTTGTCAATCATGGCCTGCGCACAAAGTGCCGCATTTACCTTGCCGGGTGAGCATTGCGCAACGCAAACCATAACACCTTCAATTTCGCCGCAAACAAAATCGACCCCGGCGATTGTCGTCACCGTCGAATGTGTCACCTTTGCTTTTACGGCGTTAACCTCAACATCCATTGCTCCGATAATTCCAAGCATAATTGTATTCCTTTCGTTCGGCGATTTGTGCAAAAAGCAACAATAATTGTTGTATGATTTACACAAATACCCAAGATGTAGTATCATTATATAATATAATTAAAATAAATACAAGTTTTTGTTGACATTTGGTCTTCGTTTGTAATATAATATCAACGCTGTAATTATAACCGATAATGTTTTTTGTGCATTGCTCGGTATAAATTTTAGTAATTGCCTATGCTATACCGCATAGAGAAAATAAAGATTAAGACAAGTTTAGTCTTTCGAATGGAGTGAAAAAAATGAAAAGAACTTTCCAACCTAAAAAGAGACACGCTCAGAAAGTACACGGCTTTAGAAAGAGAATGTCAACAAGCAACGGAAGAAAGGTACTTGCTCGCCGTCGTGCAAAGGGCAGAAAAACACTTTCTTACTAATTAACAGACAGGAATGTGGATTTTGTGAAAAGTAAAACCTTTAAGCAAAACAAGGATTTTCGCAGACTTTACTATCGCGGTAAAAGCAAAGCCTCGGACACGCTTGTCACCTATGCAATGAAAAAAAGGGGCGGCTCGTGCAAATACGGCATAACCACCTCGAAAAAAATCGGCAATGCTGTTTCGCGCAATCGTTCGCGCAGAGTTATCAGAGCGGCATATTCCGTCCTTGAGCCTTCAATAGTCGGCTCGTGGGATTTTGTGTTTGTTGCAAGGTCAAAAACAAGCAGGGTAAAAATGCAAAATGTCCTTGAAGATATGAAAAAGCATTTTACGGCTCTCGGTGTTATAGATGATAAAAATATTTCATAAAATCAACGATTCGTTGAAAAAAGGTATGATTTTTTTAATCAAAACATATCAGCAAACTATTTCGCCCGTGTATTCTCACGGCGCGTGCAGATATACGCCGACATGCTCGCAATATGCGTTAGAGGCTATCCAAATTCACGGTCCCGTTAAAGGCGCGTGGCTGGGTTTTAAACGAATACTCCGCTGCAATCCGTTTTTTAAAGGTGGCTATGATCCCGTTCCGCCAAAGAAAGAATCAAAGAGGAATAGGCAAAAGTGATAAATAATTTTATTCTTACTGCAGCCGTTTCAAACGGCATGGGCATTCTTAAACCTCTCTACCTGTTTTTCGGTAAATGTATGGAGGGCTTGCTCTTTGTTTGCGGCAATAAATACTTTATTGCGCTTACAATATTTACAATTCTTACACGCTTGGTTTTGTTTCCTTTTAATATAAGACAACAAAAATCAATGGCGAAAACGACTCGCCTCCAACCGAAAATTCAGAAAATTCAAAAAAAGTATTCAAATACAAACGACCCTCGTGACAGACAAAAAATGAATGAGGAAATGCAGGCTCTCTACGCAAGAGAGGGTCACAACCCGATGAATATGGGTTGCGGCACAATGCTGTTTCAAATGATTTTCCTTATGGGTGTCATAGGTATCATCTACTATCCGCTTCAATACATTTTGGGCATCGACGCAATTGCAGACAAGGCAAACGATATTGTTGCAGTGCTCCAAAAGTCATTTGATATTGAAACGGGCAGCAGATACTACTTCCAACTTGATATAATTCAAAATTTCGCTCAATATAAAGATATTTTGGCATCGAAATTCCCTAATATTTTCACTGCCGAAAATATTGCCGCTATCGAGTCATTCAAAAGCCATCTTACGATTTTCGGCATTGATATGACCCAAACTCCGCATTGGAAAGACGGCATTATCGTTATATTCCCGATTTTGTGTCTTGCATCATCAATGGGCACATCTGTTATGTCAACAATCATCCAGAAAAAGACAAATCCGGCTGCTGCCGCACAAACATCTCAAATGATGATAATGATGCTTATGATGCCGTTTTTCTCATTCTGGTTCTCGTTCCAGGTGCCTGCCGCAGTAGCGTTCTATTGGATTGTTTCAAGCCTTGTTGCTATTGTTCAGCAACTTGTTATGACAAAATTCTTCCCACCAAAAAAGAATATGGCAAAATCTATGATAGAAGGCACTATCGAGCGTCGTTCAAGAGAAGAAAGCATTAAAAAAACAAAATAATCGGAGGATTATATGATAAAGGAATTTATCGGAACCGGTAAAACCGTTGAGGAGGCAACCTCTGCCGCCAAAGCCGGTTTGGGCGCTCCGGATTCTGCCGATGTCAAGGTTGAAATTGTCGAAATGCCTAAAAAGGGATTTTTGGGCTTAGGCAGTAAACCTGCTCAGGTTAAAGTAAGCTATGATGACGGCGTTAAAGAATCGGCTCCCAAAAAGAAGCCTTCAAAGCAAAAAACAGAGGCTAAAAAGCAACAGCCTCAACAAAAGCCGGCTAAAAAGGCTCCTGTTAAAAAGGAAACTCAAAAGCCTGCAAAGCAAGAAGTCAAAGAGCCTAAAAAGGAAAGAGATTATCCCGAAAGCGTTGACCTTGAGTATGCAAAAAGCTATTTCGGCGAGATTGTAAAGGGTCTTGAAATTACAGACGCAAAAATTGACGCCGAATACAGCGAGGGTGTTGTAACTCTCACTCTCGAGTGTGATGATTACGGCATCGTTATCGGTCGCCGCGGCGAAACACTCGATTCTATTCAATATCTCCTTTCTCTCGCTATGAAGAAAAGTTCAAACGGCTATGTACGAGTTGCCATCAATGTCGGCAATTACAGAGAAAAGAGAACCGAAACATTAAAGCATCTTGCAGCAAAAAATGCCGCATATGTTCTTAAAACAGGAAGAAGGCACACATTTGAGCCGATGAATCCTTATGAAAGAAGAATCATTCATACTGCCATTCAGGAGATTGACGGCGTTGAATCGCGCTCTGTAGGATACAATCAAGACAGACGCGTTGTTCTTGAGCCTACCGGCGGTGTTAAACCGCACTCAAACGGCGGCTATCGCAGAGGTCCGCGTCCTGCTCAAAGAGCATCTGCTCCGGACCCAAACCGTGTTCCAAAGGCTGACAGAACAGATGTTCCGAAGTTCGGCAAAATTGAGGTTAATAAAGACTGATTTTAAATCTTTTAAACGAGGTGCAATGCGCCTCGTTTTTTTTGCGTATTCTTTAATTGAAGTGATTTTTTATCAAATTTTGACTCGTATATAAAATTTAAAAATCTTTTCAAAAACCTATTGACTTTTGCATAGTATATGATATAATCAAATTAACAAATGAACAATTAATCATATGTTTGATTGATTGGGTATGGTTATAATTAAATTATACGAGGATAAAAATATGAAAAAGACATACAAAATTGATGTTGACTGTGCAAACTGTGCCAATAAAATGGAAATTGCCGCTCAAAACACAGAGGGTGTTAAGGATGCAACCGTAAACTTTATGGCTCTCAAAATGATTGTCGAGTTTGAGGACGGCGCAGATGAGAAAAAGGTTATGAAGCAAGTTCTTAAAAACTGCCGTAAGGTTGAGGACGATTGCGAAATCTTTATGTAATATTCGGCAGGCAGGGTAGAAACTGCCTGCTGTATTGCGACAAAATATATGAATAAATGCTCACATATTTGAATTTAAAGGAGATAATTATGACAAGAAAGCAAAAGAAAATGCTCATTCGCATTATCGTGTCGGCGGCGCTACTGTTGCTTTGCAAGGTGATATTCAAGCTTGTCGAGCTTCCAGATGCATATTCGCCTTATATTAAATTTGTTGCTTATATGATACCTTATTTCGTTATCGGCTGGGATATTTTGAAAAAAGCATTCAAGGGTATTCTCAATAAGCAAGTGTTTGACGAAAACTTCCTTATGGCTGTCGCTACGGTCGGTGCAATCGGCGTTGCAATTGCCGACAACACAAAAGGCGATTATACAGAGGCAATCGCCGTAATGCTGTTTTATCAAATCGGCGAGCTGTTTCAAAGCTATGCTGTCGGCAAAAGCAGACGAAACATCAGCGACCTTATGGATATTCGCCCCGACTATGCAAATGTCGAGCGCGACGGCAAAATTGAAACTGTTGACCCCGACGAGGTCGAAATCGGCAGTATAATTGTTGTCAGCGCAGGCGAAAAAATCCCGATTGACGGTGTTATTGTTGAGGGTACAACATCGCTTGACACTGCGGCACTTACGGGCGAAAGTGTGCCGCGCAACGCAAAATCGGGCGACGAAGTTATTTCGGGCTGCATCAACCTTTCGGGCACTGTTAAAATCAGAACTACCAAGGTATTCGGCGAATCTACCGTGTCAAAAATCCTTGATTTGGTTGAAAATTCAAGCTCAAAGAAATCAAAATCGGAAAAATTCATTTCAAAGTTCGCAAGATACTACACTCCGATTGTTTGTTACAGTGCGCTTGCACTTGCAATCATTCCGCCGGTTGGCAGACTTATTGCCGGATATGACGCTCTTTGGTCGCAGTGGATTTACAGAGCGCTTACATTCCTTGTTATCAGCTGTCCTTGTGCACTTGTTATCAGTATTCCGCTCAGCTTCTTTGCCGGAATCGGCGGCGCAAGCAAGGAGGGCGTGCTTGTAAAAGGCTCAAACTATCTTGAAACGCTTTCAAAAACAAATTGCGTTGTTTTCGATAAAACAGGCACAATGACAAAAGGCGTTTTTGAGGTCAGCGAAATTTGTCCGCAAGGCGATGTTTCAAACGACAAACTTTTGGAATATGCCGCATTTGCGGAGTGCTATTCAACGCACCCAATCAGCAAGAGCCTTCAAAAGGCATACGCAAAGGATATTGACAAGAATACCGTTACCGATGTTGAGGAAATCAGCGGTCACGGTTTAACGGCAAAGGTTAACGGCGTTTCTGTTGCGGCAGGCAACGCAAAGCTTATGAAAAAGCTCGGCTTGGAATACAGCGACTGCGATAAAACAGGCACCGTTGTTCATGTTGCCGTTGACGGAAAATACGCAGGATATATTCTCATTTCCGATACTCTTAAACCGACTTCGGTTGAGGCGATTGCCGCACTTAAGAAAATGGGAATCGAAAAAACGGTAATGCTCACCGGCGACTCCGATAAGGTTGCACAGGCTGTTGCGGCACAGCTCGGAGTTGATGAGGTTCACAGCGAGCTTTTGCCTGCCGACAAGGTTAAACAGGTAGAGTCACTTCTCGCTCAAGAGGGCGAAAAGAAAAAACTGGCGTTTGTCGGTGACGGAATCAATGACGCGCCCGTGCTTTCAAGAGCAGATATAGGCATCGCCATGGGCGGACTCGGCTCGGATGCCGCCATCGAGGCTGCGGATATTGTTCTTATGGACGACGACCCGCTTAAAATTTCAAAAGCAATTAAAATTTCCAAAAAATGCCTTAGGATAGTTAATCAAAACATTTATTTCGCTATCGGAATTAAGGTTTTGTGCCTGCTTTTGGGCGCTGTCGGTATCGCCAATATGTGGGTTGCGATTTTTGCCGATGTAGGCGTTATGGTTATTGCCGTTTTGAATGCAATTCGCGCATTAAGAGTTCACAATTTATAATTTTTGATGTATAATACTATCGGTGATGATAATGGATAATAAAGATAATCAAATCGAATGTTGCGAAACGCAGTGTATTCACAGGGAATTGCTCGATATTGTCAACGAAAAACTGCCGGATGAAACGGAACTGTATGATTTGTCGGAACTGTTCAAGGTTTTCGGCGATTCAACAAGAATAAGAATATTGTTTGTTCTTTTTGAATGTGAGGTTTGTGTTTGCGATTTGGCAGAGGCGCTCAATATGACGCAATCGGCGATTTCGCATCAACTGAAAATACTCAAGCAGTCAAAGCTTGTGAAAAGCCGCAGAGAGGGCAAGTCGGTGTTTTATTCTCTTGCCGACGAGCATGTGCGCACAATAATTTCACAGGGTCTTGACCATATAGAGGAATAGAATTCAGGCGCAGTATTAACACTGCGCCGTTTTTGCGCTAAAATTTGTACGCAGCTATTGCAAAATCAATACAAAGTGCTATAATAATTGTTATATAAATAATTTTTATTGTAAAAGAGGTTTTACATTATGGAAAAGAAAAATATAGATTGGTCAAGCATCGGCTTTGGCTATATCCCGACAGATTACAGATATGTTTCCTGGAACAAAAACGGCGAGTGGGATAACGGCGAACTTACAGATGACCCTAATATCACAATGAGCGAATGTGCATGCGTTCTTCAATATGCACAGACAGTATTTGAAGGTTTAAAGGCATATACAACAAAGGACGGCAGAACAGTTTGTTTCCGCCCCGATATGAATGCAAAGCGCTTGGCAGAATCCTGCAAAAGACTTCGTATTCCGCCCGTATCTGAAGAGCAGTTTATTGATGCGGTTAAAAAGGTTGTAAAGGCAAACGAGGCTTATGTACCACCGTTCGGAAGCGGCGCAACACTCTATCTTCGTCCGTTCGTTTTCGGCTACGATTCAATCATCGGTGTAAAGCCGGCAAATGAATTTCAATTCAGAATTTTCTGCACACCGGTAGGTCCTTATTTCAAGGGAGGCGCAAAGCCGATTACAATTCGCGTATCCGATGTTGACAGAGCGGCACCTCACGGTACAGGCGACATTAAGGCAGGTCTTAACTATGCTATGTCGCTTAATAACATTGTTGACGCTCACGAAAAGGGATTTGACGAAAATATGTATCTCGACCCTCAAACAAGAACAAAAGTTGAAGAAACAGGCGGCGCAAATTTCATCTTCATCACAAAGGACGGCAAGCTTGTAACACCTAAATCAAATTCTATTCTTCCTTCAATTACACGCCGTTCACTTATGTATGTTGCGGAGCATTATCTCGGCATGCAAGTTGAACACAGAGAAGTTTATAAGGAAGAGTTGAAGGACTTTGCAGAGTGCGGTCTTTGCGGCACTGCTGCTGTTATCTCTCCGGTCGGCAAAATCGTTGACCACGGCGAGGAAATTTGTTTCCCGTCGGGTATGGAGAAAATGGGTCCTTACACCAAAAAGCTTTATGATACGCTCACCGGCATCCAAATGGGCGAAATTGAAGCACCCGAAGGATGGATTTGCGAAATCAAATAATTCGGCGTTTTCAAAAGCATATTTTCAAAGCACATTTCACCTTTTGTTGAAGTGTGCTTTTGTTTTGTGTCTTGATGCGACACGGCGGTGAAGTTGATATTACAAAATGTAATATATACAACTGTTCAAAAACACGCTTTTATGCTGTTCTGAGCGTTTTTGGCATATGTCGCAATACTACATTTAGTATTTATTGCTGTACCTGTGCAAAATCTCAACACAATATCTTGTATTTTTTTGGAAATATCTATTGACAAGGCAATTGCTATTTGATATTATAGAAAAGGTTTCACAAACGAATGTTACCTTTTTGTAACTTTTTACTATACACTAAGCACTGAGGAGATGGGCTACAATGAAAATTATAAAGAGAAACGGCTCAGAGGCGGATTTTGATTTAAACAAAATTGTTATTGCCGTAACGAAAGCAAACAATGCCACAGAAAAGGGCGAGCTGTCTGCAAGCGAGATAAACGATATTGCCGAATATGTCGAATTTAAAATGGCAAAGGCAAACAGAGCGCTTTCGGTTGAGGAAATTCAGGATATTGTTGAGGACCAGATTATGGCAAAGGGCGCCTTTGAGGTTGCCAAAAGATATGTCAGATACCGTTATACCCGTTCACTCGTGCGTAAAGCAAACACTACCGACAATCAGATTTTGTCGCTTATAGAATGTAATAACGAAGAGGTTAAGCAGGAAAATTCAAACAAAAATCCAACTGTCAACTCTGTTCAGCGTGACTATATGGCAGGCGAGGTTTCAAAGGATATTACAAAAAGAATCCTTTTGCCGCAGGATATTGTCGAGGCGCACGAACAGGGACTTATCCATTTCCATGATGCAGACTATTTTGCACAGCATATGCACAACTGCGACCTTGTAAATCTCGAGGATATGCTTCAAAACGGCACTGTTATTTCCGAAACGATGATTGAAAAGCCGCATTCGTTCTCAACGGCGTGCAATATTGCAACTCAAATCATTGCACAGGTTGCTTCAAGCCAATACGGCGGTCAGTCGATTTCGCTTTCTCACCTTGCTCCGTTTGTTCAGACAAGCCGTGAAAAAATCAAAAAACAGCTTATTTCGGAGTGCGAGCAGTTCGGCTTTGAGATGGATGACGACAAACTCTCCGCTCTTGTTGAAAAGCGTCTTCGCGACGAGGTTTCACGCGGCGTTCAAACTATTCAGTATCAGGTTGTAACACTTCTTACAACAAACGGTCAGGCTCCGTTTGTAACAGTGTTTATGTATCTTAACGAGGCTAAAAACGAGCAGGAGAAAAAAGACCTTGCAATGATTATCGAGGAAACTCTTACGCAGAGAATTCGCGGTGTCAAAAATGAAAAGGGCGTTTGGATTACCCCTGCATTCCCAAAGCTTATTTATGTTCTTGAGGATGATAATATCACCGAGGACGCACCTTATTATTATCTTACCGAGCTTGCCGCAAAGTGCACGGCAAAAAGAATGGTGCCCGATTATATCAGTGAAAAGGTAATGAAAGAACTTAAGGGCGATGTTTACACCTGCATGGGCTGCCGTTCGTTCCTCACTCCTGACAGATTTACCGATAAAGGTTTGGGCAACATTGCAAACGCAAAGAATTATGACCCTAAAAAGCATAAATATTACGGCAGATTCAATCAGGGCGTTGTTACACTCAACCTTGTTGACATCGCATGCTCATCGGGCGGCGATATGACAAAGTTTTGGAAAATATTTGATGAAAGGCTCGACCTCTGCCACAGAGCGCTTATTTGCCGTCACAACAGGCTTATGGGCACACTCAGCGACGCCGCTCCTATTCTTTGGCAGCACGGTGCGCTTGCAAGACTCAAGAAGGGCGAAAAAATCGACAAACTTCTTTTTGACGGCTATTCAACGATTTCGCTCGGCTATGCCGGTCTTTACGAGTGCACAAAATATATGACAGGCAAATCGCATACAGACAAAGAGGGCAAGCCGTTTGCTCTCAAGGTTATGCAGTATATGAACGATGCCTGCACCAAGTGGAAAAATGAGGAAAATATTGATTACAGTATTTACGGCACTCCGCTTGAATCAACAACATACAAGTTTGCAAAATGCCTTCAAAAGCGTTTCGGCGTTATCAAGGGCGTAACGGATAAAAACTATATTACAAACTCCTACCATGTTCATGTAACAGAGAAGATTGATGCATTCACAAAGCTCAAGTTTGAGTCGGAGTTTCAGGCTCTTTCACCGGGCGGCGCAATTTCCTATGTAGAGGTTCCGAATATGCAGGATAATATTCCGGCTGTTCTTCAGGTTATGAAATTTATCTATGAAAACATTATGTATGCCGAACTTAATACAAAGAGCGACTATTGCCAGGTTTGCGGCTATGACGGCGAAATCCGCATTGTCGAAAATGAGGACGGAAAGCTCATTTGGCGTTGCCCGAATTGCGGCAATGAGGATCAGGACAAAATGAATGTCGCAAGAAGAACATGCGGCTACATCGGCACACAGTTCTGGAACCAGGGCAGAACACAGGAAATCAAGGAGAGAGTTCTCCACCTTTAATAAAAATCAATAAAGCTGATAAAATAAAACGCGACAGATGTGTGATTGCATCTGTCGCGTTTTATTATATTGGTTTTTTGTAAAGCGCTATTCCGTTATATATTCGTCGAGAATCGAGTTTCCGCCGCTGTAAAGCTTGTCCAAATAGCCGTACAGTTCGTTATAAAATCGTTCGGCCTCGCTTTTCATTTCAAGGGCAATTTCTTTTCCCTTGGCGGTTGTCATTTTGTCATACACCTTTGACAGCTTGTGAATGTACTCTGTGAAGAAATTTTGATTTTCCTTGTCGATGCCGTTTTGCACCTCGCCGTTTTTGACAGTGTATATCGGCTCGCCGATTGTGCCTTTAAATTGCAATGTGCGTGCTATCCCGATAAGTCCTGCGGCGTCAAGTTTGTCGGCGTCATAAAGAATTTTTGCCTCAATTGTTTTCGGAATGTTGTTTCCTCTGTATCTATGGCACAAAATGCACTCCGCAACACTTTGGGCAAAGGCGTTATCATAATTGTTTTCAATAAGCCAATTATACGCCGTTTTACTGCCGTATTCCGCATGGTCAATCGAGCTGTTTGCAATTTCAGCCGGTCTGCCTATATCGTGCAGCAGGCAAGCGGTTATGAGCACATCAAGGTCGACATTTTCCTCATTTGCGGCTATATTCAGCGCGTTATAAAGTACGCGGTAAATATGGTCCTCAGCGTGAGCGGATTTTTCGCAATTTTGCCTCATATACGCCTCTGCCTTTTCAAAATCCTTCTTTTTCATAAAAAACTCCGTATTTTCGATTATGATAAAAAACAAGCACTCGCAAGAGTGCTTGAATCAATTTTGTTATGCGGTTTCGCCGGCTGCAAGCGCTGCTTCTTTTTCAGCCTTGCGCTGTGCTCTTTTTTTCTTTGCTTTGTAACCCATGAGCTTGTCAAGGTTTTCCTGCGGCGTTAAATATGAGCCTATTGTAACCGAACTGCTGCCGTATGTTCCGTGGAAGTTCGAGCCGCCGGTGAGCAATAATTTTTTCTTCTTGCAAATATCTTGGAGCATTTGCACTTCCATATCACTGTTTTCGGGGCACCAAACCTCAATTCCGTCAAGTCCCATTTCAACATATTTGTCAATCTCGTCAAAATTATCGAATTTGCCGGGGTGTGCAAGTACCGCAATACCGCCTGCGCCGTGAATTTCGTTGATTACATCCTCAACGGTAGGGTATTTTGTCGGCGCGAGAACATTTGACTCGCTGTCCTCACTGAAAAGTGTGTTGTAAAGGTTGCCGAAAATTTTATCGGTATATCCTGCGTCCATAAGAGCGTGCATAATATGCTGTTTGTAAAGGTTTGTGGAGCCGCTTGCGTGCGAAACGATAAATTCGCTTGTAATCGGGAAGCGTGCCGCAACCTTAAGCATCATTATCTGACCCGCTCTTTTGCGTGCAACCGATGTTTTTTTGCATATGCTTTCAAGTCTTGCCGGTGCGTCTGCAAGGTATGATAAAATATGAACTTTTTTGCCCGCCTCAAAATCGAATGCAGAAAGCTCAACGCCCGGTATAACGGTAACGCCGTAGCGCTTGCCGATTACCTGGCCTCTTACCGTGCCGGCTATGCAGTCATGGTCCGTTATGGCAATAGTGTCTATTCCGCTTTTTTGTGCTATAACAATTATATCTTCAATTCCGACCGAACCGTCGCTTAATTTTGTATGACAATGTAAATCTGCTGCCATAACAATCTCCTTTCAGGTAAAATCTATAAAATGTGCGAATTACCTTGATTACACTATATCACCTTTTTTGTCATATTTCAACTAAATAATACTAAATCGTCGAATTAAACAAAAATATCGCATAAATAAGCGACATAGTGGGGTTATTTCGGGCAATCTTTCAAAACTCGGTTGAGCGTGCTCACGGGCAGTCCGACAACATTGAAGTAGTCGCCGTCAATTTTTTCCACAAGCAGCGAGCCGAAACCTTGGATTCCGTATGCGCCTGCCTTGTCAAACGGCTCACCGGTGGCGATGTAGGTGTTGATTTCGTCATCGCTCAAATCAAAAAATTTGACTTTTGTTTCAACAGAAAATGTTTTTTCTTCGTTTTTGCAAATCACCGTAACACCTGTAAAAACGCTGTGCTCTCTGCCCGAAAGTTCTTTTATCATATCAAACGCGTCCGCTTTGTCATTCGGCTTGCCGAGGATTTTGCCGTCGATGCTTACAACTGTGTCTGCGCCGATTATCGTGTCAACGCCGTTTTTGAAAGGCTCTGCCTTTATTTTTGACAGGTATTCAACAGCCTTGTCGGGTGAAATGCCATTTTCAAGCGTTTCATCGACATTTGCCGTTTTAACTTCAAAATCATTTGTTATGTATTTTAAAAGCTCGCGTCTGCGCGGGCTTTGTGACGCTAAAATAATCATTTGCCGCTCCTATAAAACTCCGCGGTAATACAGCCCTCTTGTGTATTTTTCGCCGTATTCTGCCGATGTGTTATACATATCTATAATTTTTTCAACCTCGTTTTTGCTTTCATCAGTGAAATAAAAGTGAATAAAGTCGGTGTGAATTTCATTCATTCTGTCGCCGAGGTATATCGGAATCGGGTTTAAAATTTCCACACACGGATAGGGTGAGCATTTTACGGGGAATTTATACCCTTTTCTGTCTGTCAGCGTGCCCTGTTTCATACATTCATAACAACCGATGTTGTTCTTTATCGGGCAGTTGCGCGTCAGCATAAGAGGCACTTTGCCGTATCCGATTATGCCTGTGTCCTCTGCATTTATGCGGTTTGCTCTTTCGAGAGTCAGCTCAAACGAAAGAATAGGGGAGTTTATCATGCTTGCCGTGTTGCTGTTAAAAACATTCAGCCCAAAATCGCCGAATACATTAAATCCCATTTCTTTTGCTGTTTTGTATGCGCCCAAATTTGAGCAAAGCGCGTTTTTGACTCCTGCTTTTTTCAATTTGGCAAGGCGATTTTTCAGTTCTTCCTCCATGCCGAACAAGCCGCGCGGAATTTCAACTCCTGCTCTGTTGTCTACAAAATCCTCGATTGTTGACCAAATCGGGATAAAAATTCGCTTAAAAGGATGCCTGTCCGGTATAGCCTCGGGGTCGGCAAATCTTGCCGTATAGTATGGCTCTGCGCATTTTTCGATGCCGCCTGCCGAAACAAACGGAGCACAGTCAACGGTGATTTTCGTTTGCTCATTGAGTTTTTCAACGGCACTCCTGCGCATTGCGTTAATCTCGCTCGCAGGGAGAATCAAGCCGTCGTCAAGCTCAATTTCAAAATCGCGAAGAAAGTATTGTGTGTTGCCGAATTTTGAAAGGCGCTGTTTGAGCACCTCCTCGGTCATCGGTTTGTTGATTGCCTTTTCGGGCACCGAAGACGATATTGTCACAGTTTTGCCGAGCGCACTCGCCGTTAATTTTGCAGGCAAGTCCTCGCGGCACTCAAATTTCAAATCAATCGGAACAAGCGGATTTTCGTTGTCATAAAGATGCGACAATTCTTTGAGCACATCTTTTGCCGACACAACATCTTCCTTTTGGCGTGTGCCGAACATATCCTGCCTTTTGCCCGTGAAATATCCGTCCGTGAATCCGCTTCGCGAAAAAACGGATTTCAAAATTTTTTCGTCCCTTGCGCTGTAATTGCCGCAAAGAGCGTTTTTGCAAGCCGTTACCGCCGCCGCAACATATTCGGGGCGCTTCATTCTGCCTTCGATTTTGAGGCTGATAATGCCTGCGCTTTCAATTTCTTTGATTTTATCAATCAAACTCAAATCCTTGAGTGACAAATCAAAACTGCCGGAGTTATCTGCGCTGAAACTCAAACGGCACGGTTGAGCACAAAGCCCCCTGTTTCCGCTTCTGCCGCCGAGCATTGCCGACATATAACATTGCCCCGAAACGCACATACAAAGGGCGCCGTGAACAAACATTTCAAGCTCGACATCTGTTTTTTCGCGGATTTCCTTTATTTCGTCAAGGCTCATTTCGCGCGGAACAACAATGCGCTTGAAACCAAGCTCCTTGAGTGCATTCACTCCGTCGGGAGTGTTGACACTGCATTGTGTTGACGCGTGCAGTCTTGCACTCGGGAAGCATTGCCTTATCATTTTTGCAACGCCCAAATCCTGCACGATAAATGCGTCAACTCCGTATTCAAGCGCGGTTTTTATTGTATTGTATGCGCTGCTCATTTCGTCATCGGCAACAAGTGTGTTTGCTGTCAAATAAACTTTTACATTTCGCTGATGACAATATTCAACGGCGCTTTTCAAAGCACTGCCGTCAAAGTTATCCGCGTTGCGGCGGGCGTTAAAATTTTTTGTGCCCAAATATACTGCGTTTGCGCCGCATCTTACAGCCGCTGTCAGGCTTTCAACACTGCCGGCAGGCGCCAAAATCTCAATTTGCATATTTTCTCCGAATTAAAAAGGGCAGCCGCAGCCGCCCCGTGTATTTTGTTTTATTTTTCAGCAAGCTTACTTCTCAAGTTGCTGATTTCACGATTGAGTCGCTCAATTTCACGCCTTGCTACATCGACTTCCATCCTTGCCCTTGCACTGTCCTCAAGATAATCCTTGATTTGCGCTCTGAGGTTATCTGCCGATGCTGTTGCCTTTTTGCAGGCGTCTGCCTGGTCAAGCGCAACCAAAATTGCGCATTGCGTTGTAGACAGTGTCGGCGAGCTTTGTGAAACACCCTTCATTTCGCTGTCGATAAGCTCGCCGAGCCCTTCAACATACTCCGGTTCATCTTCACTTAAAATTGTATAGCTGCTGCCGCATATTCTGAGGTTAACTCTGTTTTTTTCCATTATTGTCACCTGCTTTGATAAGAAATAACATTTTTCGCTTATTATTACTAATAGATAGTATAACAATTAAACATTTACTTGTCAATTGCTAAAAAGTTTGATATATTAAAATTATTAATAAATGGATGGTTTTTTATGAAAAACATAATAGCAATAGAAACGAAAAATACACACTATGTATTAGGCGTAGATAAAAGCGGAGTTTTGCACTGCGTCCATTGGGGAAAAAAGGCAAATTTTGCCGATTACGAGGTTGTCGAAAAGCGCGAGATAAATTCAAACCATTCCGTGCTCGACTGCACCCAAACGGAATATACCGTTTTCGGCGGCACAATGTATCGAGGTTGTGCCTTTAAATGCACATACGGCGACGGTTGCCGCGACAGCGTTTTTAAATACAAATCACATATTCAACGCGACGGCTCGCTTGATGTCACGCTTACCGACCCGGCGTACAATGTCGATATTGTGCTTTCATATAAATACAGCCGCGACAGCGATGTCATAACAAAATACATAACTGTAATAAACAATTCCGGCGCCGATATAAAAATTGAAAGAATAATGTCGGGCGAGCTTTGCCTCCCCGGCTGTGAACCTTATGATGTCACAAACACAAACGGCTCTTGGGGCGGTGAATTTCAACTCGAAACCGCACCGCTTAAGGCAGGTACCGCTGTATTTGAATCGCGTAAGGGCACGGCAGGTCATACAAACTCGCCGTTCGTGGTTTTGTCGCAAAATGCAACGGAGGACTGCGGCAGAGTTTATTTTGCCGCTCTTGGCTACGGCGGCAATTTCAAGATTGAGGCATCACGCGATTTCATCGGCAAAACGAGAGTGATTGCCGGCATTTCGGATTTTGATTTTTCATACACTCTCAAAAACGGAGATTCGTTCACAACACCAAAGCTTTATTTCGGTATGTCCGACGGCTTTGCCGATATGAGCAATATGATGAATAAATTTGCCGTCGATAATATTCTGCCAAAATCGTTTGCAAAATCTCCGCTTCCCGTTTTATATAATTCTTGGGAGGCAACGGGCTTTGATGTCGATTGCGAAAATCAGCTTCAAATCGCCGAAATCGCAAAGAAAATAGGCTGTGAGCTTTTTGTTGTCGATGACGGCTGGTTCGGCGCGCGCAACAATGACTGTCAGGGTCTCGGCGATTGGTATGTCAACAATGAGAAGTTCCCCGATGGTATAGACAGGCTTATTTCCGGTGTAAATGCGCTCGGTATGGATTTCGGCTTGTGGTTTGAGCCTGAAATGGTGCAGGAAAAATCGAATTTATACAAGGCTCACCCCGATTGGACATATCATTATGATACTCGCACACCGTCGGAACTTCGCCACCAGCGTGTCCTCAATCTCACTAAGCCCAAGGTTAAGCAGTATGTTTTTGAATGTATGGACAAAATGCTTGCAATCCACAATATCCGTTACATAAAGTGGGATATGAACAGACCGTTTTCTGAAATCGGCGCGTCAAATCTCGAAAATCCGCAGGAGCTTTGGTATCGCCACACCGCCGCGGTTTATGATATAGCGGACAGGCTGAAGGCGAAATATCCCTATTTACAGCTCGAGGCGTGCTCGTCCGGCGGCGGCAGAGCCGAGCTTGGTGCGCTTGAACATTTTGATATGGCGTGGACTTCGGACAATACCGACCCTGTTGACCGCCTTGACATTCAGCGCGGCTATTCCATGCTCTATCCTATTAAATGTATGCGTGCGTGGGTGACAGATTGGAACAACAGAGAGCGACCCGTGTCGCTTGATTACAGATTTAATTCGTCAATGCAAGGCTCACTTTCAATCGGCGCAAATCTTTTGAATTACAGCGCCGCCGATTTAGAAAAATGCAAGCATTACATTTCGCTTTACAAAAAAATCCGCGCCACCGTTCAGTTTGGCGACTTTTACAGGCTGAAAACTTTTGACAATGCCGCATTTTATGCAACGCAGTATGTCTCCGCCGACAAATCGCAAAGCGTTTTGTTTATTTGCGATGATGCAAATTCTTTTTTCAACAAACGGTTTGTTTCGCTCTCTCTCAAAGGGCTTGATGAAAATGCAGTTTATGATTTTGAGTTCAGGGGCAAAAAATATTCAAAATACGGCTCGTATCTTATGAATGTTTCACACGAGTTTGAACTTAAAGGAGCGCTTCAAAGCGATATTGTTGTTTTTGAAAAGCGCACCGATTGATTTTATTGACAATATCTGTCATAATTTGTATAATTTTATCATTATAATATTTAGGAGTTATTTACTATGGCTTATTCATTATCAGATGTTCTTAATACAATTAAAAAAAGTATGCCTAAGGATTTAAAAAATGCCAACCCTGAGGAACTTATGGGCGCTCTCGGCTCGCTTAAGGATTTAGCGAACAGCGTCTCGCAGGATATGAATCAAAATGCATCCGAAGAAACAAAGAAAAAATACGCCGACGGCTTTGAGTCGCTAAACAATATGATTGAAAAGGGAATTGAAAATCCCGAAGGCGACATTGACACCTCGGGTCTTGACGAATACATAACCGTTGCCAAAAGCTCAAAAAAGGCAAAAAAGGCAATTGATAACATCGAAAAGTAAATAAATTTCCATTCAAAATTTCTTATGAACAAAATTTGTGCAAATTTTGAATAGTTTTTACATAATTTCGCCGATTATTAACGAATTTTGGTTAAATATAAACAGATTTTGAAAACTTCGTTACTTTTTTAGCAATTGTGTCTAAATTGTTAATGCCAAAATTATAGAAAATGTCAATTGAATTTGTCTATTATTAGTGATAACATTGAAACATACAAACGAAAGGTAAATAACATAGGTACTCATTATATGCTTGTAAAAATAATTATCTCAATAGTTTTCGGAATTTTGGGATTGGCAATCGGGTTTCCTGTGTTTAAGCTTGCAAAGCACCAAATCAGCGTCAGGGACAAGCAGTTCCCGATGTTGCGCGAAGATTATCCCGTAGACCTTTTGGAAAGCAAAAAATCGTTTGCGGTGTTTGAAATTTGTTTTTTTGTGACATATTTCTTTTCCTACTTTGTGCTTGGCGAAAATGTTGTTTCGCTGATATTCTCTCTTGTGCTTTCAACCTGCTGTATTGATTTGTCGGCGGTTGATTTGGCAATCAGAAGAATACCGAATCAAATGCTTTTGATAATATTGATTGCCGGCTTGGCAAACGATATTATAAATCCTTTGATTTACGGCGGCAGCATAAAGCAAAACCTTGTAATGTCGCTTATAGGCATTGCGGTTTCGTTTTTGATTTTCTACATTCCGAAACTTGTCGGCTTGTATATGGGCAACGGCGATGTCAAACTAAGCGCTGTGTTCGGATTTGCACTCGGTTTTGTGGGCTACATTCAGGCGATGGTGGTTATGGCTGTCATTTCCGTTTTGCTCCTCATAGTGCTTATTATCACAAAAAAAGGCAACGGCAAAACAAAAACTCCGATGGGTCCCGCCCTTTCAATCGGCGCAGTGTTAACTGTTTTGCTTCCGCTTTTAAGCAATGTGATAGGCGACGCACCGTTTTCGGTATTGTAAATTATTCGGTAATAACTGTTCGAAACAGGGTTACATAAATAAATCCAAAATTAATTAATTCAGGAGGAAAAGTTTATGAAAAAGTTTATGTCTTTCTTAAAGGATGAAGACGGTCAAGGCATGGTTGAATATGCAATCATCATCGGTCTTATCGCAGTAGCAGCAATCGTTATTCTTATTGCTATGAGAAACCGTATCAGCAACCTCTTCGGAAAAGCATCTAACGGTCTTAACCAAGCTGATGCAGACTAATTGATTATATCAATTAAATAAGAGTTCAAGGGGACGGCGCGGGGCAACCCACGCCGTTCTTATTTTAGGTGTTAAAGTTATGTTAAAGTATAAGATTAAAAAGAAAATAAAAAGCGAAGAAGGACAGGCTATGGTAGAGTTTGCCCTTGTTTTGCCGTTGTTGCTTTTGATTTTATGCGGCATTTTGGATTTCGGCTGGCTGTTTTATAATCAATTCAATGTCGATAATACAGCCCGTCAGGCGGCGCGTACAATTTGCACCGAATGTGCCGACCGTGATTTCAACGACACGGTTGACGACGCCGTTGAAATTGTCAGAGATCAAATTTATAATGAGGACACTTTGCCCGAAACGGGCGGTGTTACCGTTGAGCTTTTGGACCAAAGCGGCAATGTTGTGTCAAATGTCAAGCAGGCTGAAAGCATAAGGGTAACTGTTAAAATAAATATGCCGATTTGGACCTTTGTACTCCAAACGATTCAACAGAGCAAAACACGCACTGTTGTCTCTTCGGCGACCTATAAAATAGAGAGCGGCACAGTGACGGAGGCGCCGTCATCGCCGTAATTTATACTTATAAAGATATACTGTTTGCTTTTGCGAGCATTATATTTTTTATATTAAAAAATTTAAATTCGGATATAACAGATTTCAAATCTGATTTGATATATCACTTCACTATTTAGCAGTGCGGCTTGCCGTCTGCATCGGAAAGGTAATGGGATTAAGTTATGAAAAAGGTTTATTTGATTGCAATTGTATTTGCTCTTATCGCAGGATTTGCAACATTTATGTTTGCATCCGATATTTCGGAAAAGCTCAGCTATAAGGATGCAAATAAGGTTACCGTCTATGTTGCAAAGCAGGAGGTTCCGGCAAACTCAACAATCAGTACCGAAAATTTTGATACATATTTCGAGGCGAAAGAGATTGTTTCGGATTACAAACTCAGCGACGCTTTGACAAATACGGCAGAAAGCAACAATGCAATTACGAGACAAACCCTTTATAAAGGCGAGCAACTTACAAAATCAAAATTAATCACATCAGATAGTTCGGATGCCACACTTTCTCTTAAAATACCGGACGGATGCGTTACATATTCAATTACCGCTTCGGGTACAAACTCGGGCGACGGTTATTTTGCACCGGGTGATAAGGTAGATATTTATGTTTACAATGGCGCTCAAACACAAATTCCGCTTAAAAATCTTGAAATCCTTATGGTTTCAAGCAAGGCGGATAACGATACTGCAGAAACAGACGGCAAAACAATCAATTCATATTCAACGCTTACACTCCTCGTTACTCAGGCTCAGGCAGAAAAACTTATGAGTATTGAATACGGCGGAAGCAAATACAAGCTTGTTCTTAAGCCGAGAGCTGTTGACAGCACTCAAGACAAAATAGGTGATAAAAATAACAGCACCACTACCGCAAACAATTCGGTTGATTTATAATTTTCAGTAACGAGGTTTTAATTTATGAATGTTATCAATGTTGTTATCGTTTCAAACGAAACTCAATATAAAGTAAAAGTTAAAAATATGATTACCGGCGACGATATGGCAATCGTAGGCTATGCCGAATTTAAAGAAGAGGCAAAAATCAGGATTGAGGGCTATGTTCCGGATGTTGTTGTTTGTGCCGCAAACAGCACAACGATTGATGCCGATACGCTCGAATTTATCAAGAACGTTCAATATCAAAACACCGGCACGGCAATTGTTCTTGTAACAGACAAAATCAATGTCAATCTTGTTAATGCTGCCGCAAGAATCGGTATTCGCCAGGTATTTGAGGCTGATATGGAGCCGGAGGCTTTCTCAAACGCTCTCAGAGATGTTTACGCTCTCGAGCAGCAACTTATGAGCCAACTTAATATTTCAAAGCGTGTTCGTTCAAAAGTTTATTGTTTTTACGGCGTGAAAGGCGGTGTAGGCACTTCATCTCTTGCTACAAACACTGCGGTTTCGCTTGCCGACCAGGGCAAAAAGGTTTTGCTTATAGACCTTGATTTGCAACACGGCGACGATAATCTTTTGCTCAATATCGACCCCAAGGATACAATTGTTGAGCTTTCGCGTGACCCCGACGGTATTTCGATTGAACGCGTTAATTCAACCGTTGAAATGCACGAAAGCGGCGTATCCGTTTTGTGTGCACCGAAACTTCCGGAATATGCCGACTATGTAAATGTCAATCACATTAACAAGCTTATCGAAAATGTTCGTTCTTATTTTGAATATATTTTGATTGATCTCGGTGCTAATTTTGAAGATTCAACACTCACCGCTCTTCAAAATTGCGACACGATTTTCCTTATTGCAACTCTTGATTTGCCTTGTCTTAAAGGCCTTAAGGCAACACTTAATATTCTCAACAGAATGAAGGTCGACACAAAGGCAAAACTTATTATCAACAAAAATACATCAAGCCTTATTAAAATTAACGAATTTGAAAATCTTTTGCAAAGAAGATGCTATTCAACAATTATTTCCGACAGAAACATTGTCAATAAGGCAATGAACAGCGGTATTCCGTTCATTTCCGGTTCACCGCGTTCATCGGTTTCAAGAGATGTTACAAAATTTGCAAATCTTATGATTACCGACAAGGAAGAAAGAAACTAATCGTTTCAGAGGTTTAATAAATTATGGGATTATTATCAATGATGGAGGGCTCGGCACCTCCGCAGCAGGCTATTCAAAACGATGATGCCGCAAAGCAAGCAGCCCAAACCGAAAAACAGTCGAACAAGGTTGATTATGATGTTGTTTACAGGGATGTCAAGCAGCGTGTGCATTCATCGGTAATTGAAAACTTCAATACATCGGGTGTCACCTCGGTTGACCCCGAAGCAATGAAAAAATTTCTCCTTGAAGAAATCAGCAATGACAAATACGGCGTTCCGCGCGGCGACAGAGAGCCGCTTGCGCAGGAAATGTATAATGATATTCTCGGCTACGGTCCTATTCAAGAACTTGTCGACAGCGATGATTATTCTGAAATTATGGTTAACGGACCTAATCAAATATATGTCGAGCATAAAGGTAAACTTAAGCTCACGGATATTAAATTCCGCGACGAGGAGCACCTTATGAATACAATCGACCGTATCGTAAGTGCCGTAGGCCGTCATATCGATGAGGCAAGCCCGATGGTTGACGCCCGTCTTCCCGACGGCTCGCGTGTTAATGTAATTATTCCGCCGCTTTCACTTGTCGGCGCAGTTCTTACAATTCGTAAATTCGGTAAAAAGCCTATCACTGCAAAACAGCTTGTTGAGTGGGGTTCACTTTCGCCGAAAATGCTCAATTTCCTTGAGGCGTGCGTAAAGGGCAAACTCAATATCATCGTATCCGGCGGTACCGGCTCGGGTAAAACAACACTTCTTAATGTTTTGTCCTCCTATATTCCGTCAGATGAGCGTATCGTAACTATCGAGGACTCTGCCGAAGTTCAGCTTCACCAAGACCATGTAGTAACGCTTGAAAGCAGACCTGCAAACATCGAGGGCAAGGGTGCAATCACAATCCGCGACCTTGTAGTCAATGCTCTTCGTATGCGTCCCGACAGAATTATCGTCGGCGAGGTTCGTTCAAAAGAAACGCTTGATATGCTTCAGGCTATGAACACCGGTCATGACGGCTCACTTACAACAACCCACGCCAACTCACCGCGTGATGCCGTTTCCCGTCTTGAAACAATGGTTATGATGGGCGGCGTTGAGCTTCCGTCAAAGGCTATCAGAGATCAAATCGCCTCCGCTATTGACTTGATTGTTCAACAATCCCGTTTGCGCGACGGCACAAGAAAGGTGGTTTCTGTCACTGAGGTAACCGGTATGGAGGGCAATGTTGTTCAAATGCAGGATATTTTCAAATACGAACATACCGGCGAAACGGGTGTTGACGGAAAGTTTATCGGCGATTTTGTTGCCACCGGAATTATTCCCAACGCGCTTGAAAAGATAAGAGAAAACGGAGTTGCAGTAAATAATGACTGGTTTACAAATTAAAATGATTTTGCTTTCCGTTACTTACGGATTGCTTATTGGTTGCATAGTTTTCTTCGTAGTCAGAAAACTTACGCTCCATTCGCGCAATGCAGAAAGCAGGGTTCGCAAAATTGTAGGCGCTCAAATCGGCTCCGAAAATGTGCTTGTCCGTGCGAGGCGCAGGGGCTCAAAGAAAAAGAAAAAAGATGGCGAAACATATGTTCGCAAAAAGAGCATTGTTGACAAAATCGGCGACGCACTGTTTGAGGAGCTTCTCGCGGCAAACATTTTGATGAAACCCGAGGAGTTTGCGACAATTTGGATTGCCGTTGCGTTTGTTCCCGGTGCCATTTTGGCTCTCTTTGTAAAAAATATGTTCATCCCCATAGTTTTTGTTTTCTGCGGTGTTTTGGGACCGATTGTTTACATAAAGGTTAAGAAAAACAAACGCACCGCGCAGTTTGAGGATCAGCTCGGAGATGCACTTATGATTGCGTCAAGCTCGCTTCGCTCCGGCTTAACATTTCCGCAGGCTATGGAAACCATTTCGCGTGATATGTATCCGCCGATCAGTGAGGAGTTCGGACGCGCCGTAAATGAAATAAATATGGGATATTCGCTTGATTCCGCGCTCGACAATATTTACGACCGTGTAAAGAGCGAGGATTTCAAAATTGCCGCAGTTGCCATTTCTGTTCAAAGACAAACCGGCGGTAATCTTTCCGACATTTTGACAACCATTTCGGATACCATTAAGGAAAGAGCTCAGCTTAAGCGCGAGGTTAAGTCAGCAACCGCAACCGGCAGAATGAGCGGACTTATCGTAGGACTTATGCCGATTGCCATCACTGTGGTTTTGAATATGGCAACACCGGGCTATCTTGATCCGTTATTCACAAAAACCGGCGGCAGAATTGCACTTGCAATCGGTGTCGGCTTGGAAATTATGGGTCTTCTTGTAATCAAAAAAATCACCACCATCAAATACTAAAATGTTTTACATAGGCTGGAATTATTATGAGACTTAATTTTATGGTTTTAAGCATTGCCGCTTTTGCATTTGTTTTGACTGTTTTGCTTTTTAGCAAGGCAGGCAAGGCTGACGATGCAAAACGCCGAATGATAAAATCTATTACAAAGGATGATGTTGTCAAAATAGAGCATGAAGAGCTTGAGCAAAGCTTTTCAAAGCGATTTTTGGCACCTATACTTAATAAACTCAAAGAGTTTAGTGCCAATCAAAGTAAAAAGAAAAAAGAGAAAAACGAGAAGGTTGTTGATGAAAAGAAGCTTGCCAAGGTTAAAGAAACCGAGCGTTTGCTCCGTATGAGCGGCATGCACACAAGCTATCAAAACTACAACTTTGCACGCCTTGCATTTTCAATTATTTTCTCTATTCTCGCCATCGGCTTTGCAATTATATTGGGCGGAGATATTATGATGACTGTTCTAATTATCTTTGTCGGCATTGTTCTTGCAATGTTTTTGCCGAAATTCATTCTCAAAACAAAAGTTTCATCTCATCAGCAGGCTATTAAATCCCAGCTTCCCGATGTTTTGGACCTTTTGAGTGTTTGCACAAGTGCAGGACTCAGTTTTGACAGCGCGCTTTCAAAAGTTATCGAAAAAATGGAGGGCCCGTTTATTGACGAGCTTTCAACCGTTTTCAATCAAATGCAAATGGGCGTTCCGAGGAATGAGGCTATGAATGCACTTTCTGAATGTACCGATATTCAGGAACTTAAAACATTTGTTTCCGCCATTGTTCAGGCAAACACACTCGGTATTCCGATTACAAATGTTATGTCTGTTCAGGCAAAACAACTTCGTGACGCACGCCGTGAAACCGCAAGAGAAAAGGGCAACAAGGCAGCGACAAAAATGGCGTTGCCGATTATGCTTTTCATTTTCCCGGCATTGTTTATAGTTATTCTCGGTCCGGTTGTAATGAATGTTTCGGGCTCGTTAGGTTAAAGTTATGAAAAAACATTATGTAAAACTGATGTTAAACAAAAGGGTTATTTGCAAAAAGTGTGAGGTTGCAAACAATCCGATAACACGGTTTAAAGGACTTATGTTCAGAAAAGAGCTTGAAAAAGGCAGTGCATTGCTTATAGAGCCATGCAACGAAATTCACACATTTAGTATGAAATTTCCGATTGATGTTGTTACACTGAGCAAGGACAATGTCGTTTTGACAGTGTTTGACAGTGTTCCACCAAGCATGGTTATGCCTCCGGTTAAAACCGGCAGAAAGGTTATAGAGCTTAATGCGGGCGACGCAAAATTGCTTGGCATAAATCGCGGAGATATACTTCAAATTGTCGAAACAGACTGATTTGAAAATTTTTAATACGAGGTACAAAAAGAGTGGCACCATTCAACAAAAACAGAGAAAGAGAAAAAACAAGAGAGTCGGAGGATTTTGAAAACGAATACGGCTTCAACAAATCCGCAAGGGGATATAATGCCAAAGAGGTAAATGAATTTATCGGCGAGCTTAATAAAAAGAACGCAAATGTAGTAAAAAATTACGAAAGAAAAATCGACGATATGAAAAACGCAAACGAAATGCTTGCGTGTGAGGTAGCGGAACTTAAAAAACAACTTGCGCAAAAAACAGAAAACGAAAAAACCGCTATTGCCGCGGCAGACAGCGTGAGGGCAAAATATGCTCACCTTAAAAGCGATATGAAAAAGGTTACTCAGCTGCGCGAGGAAAACGATAATTACGAAAAGGCTGTTGCAGCTCTTACAAAAGAAAAAGCTGACCTTATGCGTGATTTGCAGGTTCTTAAGGTTGACAAAAAAGACCTTAAGGAAAAACTTGAAGCAGTCAAAAAAGAGTTTAGCGAATACAAAAACGGCGCTTCACCCGCACAGCCCGACCCGGCACCGGCTCCAGCTCCGGCACCTGCCGCACAGCCTGCCGACGAAGGCGAAATTCAGCGAATTATCGGCGCATACACAATTCATCTTAAAAAAACAAAACAGCTTGTCGACCAGCTTGAGGAACAGCTTAAAAAAGCAGACGACATTTTTTAATCAAAGCAAATTAACACATCTCATTTTCGGGTAGGTGATACCATGAACAGAATTAAGCAATTCAAAAAAGACGAACACGGAGCTATAACGGTTATTGTGGCTATTCTGCTTGTTGTCATTTTGGGATTTACCGCCCTTGTAATCGATTTGGGCTTGTCATATCATAACAAAAACAAGCTCCAAAGCGCAGCAGACGCCGTAACGCTTGCCGTTTCTACCATGGGCGCAGATTCGCTCAGCTACAATCCTGTCAAAAACTACACCGAAAATATAAATCTTTGCACCGAGATTCAAAAATATTTTGAAAGCAACGGCATTGAAGATTTTAAATTTGACAAAAATAATACCTCTGCGTCAAACATCAAGGTTTACAGTATGCGAAACAAGGAGCGCGCAATTCAGGAACTTAGCGATAATCCCGACGAGAGCGCAGCACTTGTTTTCTATAATTCCGACACCGAAACACAGTATATCGAAATTTATGCTCATAAAAAGACAACAGCCATTTTCGGCAATATTGTCGACATCGGCGCATATGACCTAACGGTTGACAGCGCCGCTAAATGCGAAGTAAAATTCGGCGGCAATCCGGAATCACTTAATTATCAAATCCTTGAAATTGACGGCACAGAGAATTTTGATATTACCGGTCCTATTGAAAACACAGGACTTAAAACATTTTTGACTTTTGTCAACAATGCGACAAACGGCGTTTTCAAGTTCCTTCAGGAGGACACAAAATTTATTTCAAAATACATTATGGGCGGCAAAACCGAGTTTACATGCCCATATTGCGGCAAAAAGGGCTTAAAAGCAGAGTTTGAGGTAACTGATGAAAGCGGAAACATTTCGTATGCCTGCCCTGACTGTAATAAAGAGGTTTCAATCACCGACGATTCAACAGCCGTTGTAACAACATGGACAACCTCGGTTGCTGTTATTAACGGATATATTCACTCTAACGGCGGTGTTAAAATTAATATCGATTCAATTCGACTTAACCGATCACTTGTTGAAACAATAACCTGTCCGACATGCCACGAAAGGGGCAGAGTCGGCGAGGGCTTTACAAAAACAGAGGTTCCGGTTGAGGATGGACCGGCCGAATACAAAATCACATGCGATAACTGCGCAAGAAACGGCACAACCACCGAGGTCGGCACAGCTGATTCCGTTTGGACAACATACTGGAATGGAATGAAATATTCCGCTCGTCCTATTCTTGAGCTTTGCAAAGGCGCCAACAGCCTTGATATCGACACAACAAATGCCAGAAACGGTCAGCCAAATGATGTATACCTTGTCGGTGACGAATATCAGGTCACAAATGAGGCAGGAGAGGTAACAAACAAAATTACAAGAACTCTCTATAAGTCGGGCAGTGAGGCACAGCACGCAGATTTTATGCGTACAAGCAAGCAAATTCTTTATGGCTCGAGCGATGTCAAAAAATGTGATTATGACAACCAAAGCGTTTCATATTCAATAGATATGCTTGGCACAACCGTTAAAAAAATTGATATTGATCTCCTCAGCGCTGTTAAAAACAGTTACAACGATATTTCATCCGTTAACGATTCAACGGTTGTCGGCTCGGAAACCAAAAAATATTCCGGTCAAAGTGAAAAGGTTAATTTCAACCTCGGTGAGGCAGATACTTCGGTTACAAAAACTTCAAACACCACAGCGTCTCCGTTTGGCGAAATGAATGTGAACGGCAATACAATGCTCGGTAAAATTAATCTCGGCGGCAACAAAACATTGCCGGATGTATATGATGTTTTCACCTCGTACTATAATTTCGATTTCGATTTTGACGGTGCTATCGATTCACTTGACTGTGTTACAATCGGTCAGGTTGCGGCGGCAAAAGACGCTCAAAAAAAGGATAACAATGTTGCGCAAATTGTTGCAAACAAGCGCACAACGCTCACAGACACTTCAGATGATAATGACACAGCCCGTGTTTTGATTGATAAGGTTGTAACGGATATTACGGGCGAAAAGCACAGCGGTTGGTACGGCTCAAACAACTATAATGCAAAAAAAGTATATGATATTAATGTTCCCTATGCCGTTTCGACAAAGGGCAGAAATATTTTTACATCGCTGTCACAGCAGGAAAAGAGCTACCGAACAAACGATACAAACATTGCGATTGCCTCAACCGGTATCGGAGACACAATTAAAAACTATAATTCAATTGTTAAAAACACTGTTTTAAACAGATATCATTACGGCATCAATTTTGATGAGAAGGACGAATATAATAATTTTGCAGCTGCGCACCCGAATGACGAAAATTCGCACGCAAGCAGAAGATATTATGCCGTAAAATCCGATTATGAGGATTTGACAAATTCATCAAGCTATTATTCACCGGCATTTACAGTCAACGGCAAAAAATATTTGTCCGAGGACTTTGTTGTCGGCAGAGACGGCAAAGTTAAAGTAAGTCTTACCGATGTAATCAGCGAGTATTATACAAATTTTGCAAAATCGTTTACAGTTCCGGGTGAGGACCAATATACATACGATTCTATCGACTTCGACGGAAAAAAGTCGAGCTATAACCAAAAGGATTATATGCTCAACCTTGAAAACGGCCGCAGTTTCGGCAGAATCAGTAACCCAAGAGACAACAAGGGTATATCAGGAAACGAATTGGGATTTAAGATTGCTGACGGTTACAATATTATGCTCCTCGGCGGTGTTTATCTTTCAAAAACAAGCAAGCAAACTGTAGTTATAGGCGACAATGCAAAGCTTTATATTAAGGACTCTGCTAAAGATTCAAACGGTGCATTTTGCAACTCAGCTGCGTCAACAACAATCGGCAATAATTCAATTATGTATGTTGAAGGTGCCTTTAATCAGTCGGGCGGCGACCTCAACATCGGCTCAAATTCTATCCTTTATGTAACGGGCAATCTCACTGTTAATAAGGGCAAGAAAATAAATATGGGTCCGGGCAGTAAGCTCGTAGTTAAGGGCAATATTGATGCATCGGCAATCAGCGCATCTGAAACATCGGATATTTATGCTGCATCAATTCATAACGGAAACGAATCCGGCACATCGGTCGGCAACATTTATTGCTTCGGCAACTATACAGCATACGGATTTACCGCAAGAAACTGTGCGGCTGATACACCGGGTGTATTTCTTATCGGCGGCAATTATGTTTCACAAAAGGACACAAGCGGTATCGATTTTGGCAAAAATGTCAATGCCGTTATTCTCGGCGATATTTTGGGTTGCGGCATTATTAATGTATATGACGGAGCAACCGTTTATGTAGGCGGATCTTTTGGCACCACTGACAAGTGGGGCGGAACACTCCATATTTATGACAACACAAAAATCAATGTCGATAAGGATGTTACACTCAGCGGATTTATTGACGGTGCAAAAGCGGAAAAATGGGCAATGTCTGTCAAAGGCAATGTCGTTGTAAATGCGTCAGGCAACGATACGGGCAGCGGAGTCGGCAAAAACAGTTCGCTCACGATTCTCGGCTCATATAACGGTGCCGGTGATGATTTCTGCAACAACGGCAGTGTATATTGTCGCAGTGGATTTAAAGCGAAAAACCTCACAAATAATGGCGTAATGGGCGGATTAAACAACTTTACATCTGCCGAAAAAACAACAAACAACGGCGTTATTTATTCACAATACAGCCTCGTTGATGCGACAAATGATGTTGTTAACTCTCAAACAGGCTATATTGTTTGCGCAACAATCAATTCGTACAGCGGAGATTTTGTTAACTATGGTTGTGCCTATGCAAGAGAGAATATTAACTGCAAGGGTTACGCATGTTCCACAGCGTCGACATCCGCTTGGACATATGTAGGAAAAACGCTGAATATCAGCGGTTCAAGTGCTTCTGCGGATACATACGGTTTGACATATGTTAACGGTTGTGTAACCGGCAATGGCAGACTTAATATCAGGGGTGGATATTTTTGTGTAAACGGTGTGGCTGTTGATGAAAACGGCTCAACTGTTTCCGATATTGCACTTGCCGACCATACAAACGGAATAAATGCCTCTACCATTAATCTTTACAGTAATGCAAAGGTATTCGTAAACGGCAGAGTGGTTCTTTCCGCCGACCTTTCATACTGCGAGGACGGTAAAGCGCAAATGTTTGTCAACTCGTCGGGCGACAGCGGCAACGCTCTCACTGTCGGTACAAGTTTGACGATTTATTCCGGCAATAAGCTCTATGTCAGCGGCAATGCACAAATAGGCTACAGCAGTGACGGCTCAATTATCAACAAATCAAACGGCAGCAGTTTGGGTGCTTATATCTATGTTTCAAACACATTGACAACAACATCAAAAATTTCTGCCCTTCAAATGACAATTATTCATTGCGGCAATCTTGTGTGCAAAGGCTCAATGAAAATAGGCGATACAAACTTTTCAAAGAATGTTGTTCCAAAAACAGGCTTAATCGTTGACGGAAATTTGACCTGCGACGGTGCGCTTGAAAACTATGCAAGCATTTATGTCGGCGCAAATGTTGTTGCAAACAACGATTTGTCTATTGACGATAACAGCGAATTTTATGTCGGCGCAAATCTTGTTGCCGGTCAGCTCGTTTTCTTTGACAACGGCGGGCTTTATGTAAACGGCAACACTGTTGATTACAGAAACTCAAACAGCAATAAACCGACTTTTGACAGCAACAACAGCTACAACACTTTCCTTTGTACCGGCTCAATCACCTTTAACGGCACTGTTACGCTTAATAACACGGCAAAAGTGCTTTCGGGCAACGATATTATATCGAACGACGGTATTTATATCGGACCTAACGCAATGATGTATGCTCGCCGAAATATCGAATTTAAGGCGTCCTCAATCACTGTCGACAATATTTTGTATGCCGACAGCATAGACGGATATTCCGACGATGCGATTTGGGCAAGCTGTATTATCACAAACAACAGCGGCTACGGTATTGTTTCAAACAATTCGTCAATAAGCACGCTTACATATATGGTCAGAAGCAATGTATATCCGACACCGCCGATATATACATCTACTATCAGAAACCATGTCAGATATTACGGCAAAAACGGCGCAAATACAAACACCGTTTACTCTTATGACATCAACGCAACCGGAAACTATACAATCGGCGTAGCCGACAAGGATGTAACGGTTAAAAACGGCGTCACCATTAGAGTTACAGGCGGAGACCTTTATATCAACGGCTATGTTACAAGCTACGGCAACATTGTTTGCCTTGCCGATGAAAACGGCAACGGCGGTAACATTTATGTTCAAGGTAATTCGGACTATGCGTCACTTCGTAACTGCGGAACGCTTTATTGCGACAAAAACCTTGAGGTTCAGGGCACAGACTATGTGCTTTCGGCAGTCGGTGTAGGTGCGTTGCACGCCGGTCGTTCGCTTACCAACGGTACAAACAGCGACGGCAGGGCAGAACTGTATGTCGGCGGTCATATTAAAACATATGCATCGTTTGACAATTTCGGTCAGGCGTATATCGGCGATTATATAGAGGCAGGCACAAAGTATGATTGTGTAACTTATGCAAGCGGTCAAAACTCAACGGGTCCGAGTGTCGGCAATGTCACAGGTGTTGCCGTAGACAGTGAAAACAATTCGGTATTGCTTGTCGGCGGCTATATTTACGCATCGGATGCAAGTGCGAAAACTTCTGTTCTTGTTCGTAAAAATGCTGTGCTCTATTCGGGTCAAAGTGTTCGCACAACAAGAAACTTCATCGTCGGTAATGCTTTCTTTAAGGATGGCAAAACAAGTGAAAACGGTGCTCAGCAGTTTGAATATTTGAAGAGCTACAATGGTTTGAACACCTCGCTTGATGCGTATGTAATCTCCGATATTTCGGATAAGGCGGCGCTTCAGGTTGTTGCCGATTCTTCGGAAACCGTTTATCAAAACCAAATCAAATACTCCGATGTTAAGGGCAAGGTTTATGACCAATACGGCGAAAAATATAATGTATCAGTCGGCGATTATGTTGTATTCAAAAAGAGCATTGACGGTCATTCGTCAAGCACTGCATACGATTTTGGTTTCGCTTATATCAACGGTACGCTTACAACAGGCACCGGTTCGGCTAACTACTTCCAGCCGTACGGCAAGAGTGTGGTTTATGTCGGCGCAAATAAAACAAGTATGGACCGTTGCTACAATGTCAACTGTGCACTTGACACGCACCATATATTTACTTTCCCATACAGCCGTGTATTCATTAACGGTGCGGTAAAGACATACGGCGGCAACAGTGACGGCATTGCCTTTAACGAATGGTTCTATTCAATATTCGCCTGCAACGGCTCTATTGATTTCCGCGGCACGGTTAAAATGCGTGACGGAACAAAGACATTTATTAACGGCGATCTCACAACAAATAAATATTTTGAAATAGGCAAAGCGTATGACGGTAAGGACGAGGCATACGACCCTGTTAACCCAACTTTCGTTCAGTGTTCAGGTGATGTCCGCGTCAACGGCACATATTTGAAACTTTTTGCACGCTCAACGCTCAACTCAGGCGGCTCAATTGTTTCAACAACATATATCACATTGCGCCACCATGCAAATATCAGGGCACTCGGTGATGTCAGCGGCTCACAGCTCGACATAGGCTCCGGCTCGACGGCTTGCGCAGGCGGCTCGATGAAATCAAGGTTGTCAAATATCAAAATCCGCGATGATTGCACGGTTTATGTCGGCGGTAATAACGGCGGCAACCTTCAGGCACTCAGCTATATCGAAATCGGTAAGCATGAGAATGAGTCTTATAAATACAACAATTGTGCCACAAACAGGAAGAAAGATAAGGATTTAGTCGATAAAAATAACGAAATTGATATTGATGACGGTAACACCGGCGGTAGCGGCGAGGATAAAACGCCCGAGAATGACCCGACCAACGATGAAATCGAGCGTATTACTTGTCCGAACTGCGGCAAAGAGGGTTCGCTTTCAGGCGGTCAGTTCACAAAGAGTGACAACAATGGCGTTCCGGTTTACACCTGTGTATCGTGTAATTATCAATTCGGCGACAACTCAGATGCGTTTGAGGGCGACGATGCAATCGGCTCGACCGTTTATGTAAACGGCACGATTAAGTCGACTCTCAGCTATCTCAAACTCTTTGGCTACACAAATGCTTATGCAAACAAGAGCATCAGAAGTTTGAAATATATCACGCTCCGTCACCATTCGGGACTTTATGTTCTCACAGGCTCACCGGATTCAACCGGTATTGCATATGAATATGACAATTCGGGCAGACTCCTTGATGCAAACGGTAATGTAGTTCCTAATTTCTATGTTGACACAAACAGTAGGTCGCAGGAATACGGCAGTATTTATTACTATGGCTCATTTGACGGCGCCGACAGAAAGATTTACGGCTTCACCGTCAAGGTAGACGATTCCGAAAGCTTCGACGCCGATAAATCAAAGGGATATATTTACAACGGTATGCTTTATTATTACGATTCAAAGGGTGACAAGGTTACCTGCGAGGTAATAAAATATGCCGACGCAGATTTCACAGTGATTGAGGCGGAACATTATTACTATGTCAACAGCAGTTACCAGCTTGTCGAGGGCGGCGAGGATATTCCGTCATCAAAAGTTTCGGATACGGCGATTTCACTTGTTGTTACAGCCGGATCGGTTACATCTTACGGCGACTTGAGCGTAAACTCTTATGCAAGCCTTTATGCAACAGGCAATGTAAGCTCGTTCGGTAAATATTATGCCGGACCCAAATCGGTTACATATGCCGAGGGTGACTTTATTTGCACAAAACTGCTTGACATTTCGTCATTGCTCACGAAAGACAATCTTGATGCAAGCGGTTTCCAACTTTCACACGGCGCGCTTCATGCGGGCGGCAGAGTCAGGGTATATTCCTGCTCGACAATTGAGGGCGGCACGATTGATGCGGTCGGCGATGTCTTGTTTGACAGTATTTATACAAAATATGAGTATAAATACACCGACCCGACAAAGACACCATTCACAGACCCAACCGCAGTTGACCTTTGGATTTGTTCGGAAAACGGCAATGTCACTTTCAACTGCATTTATTGCGTAACCGGCGGCGTTACATATGCGCCTAACGGCAAAATCAAAATCAACGGCATATATTTCGAGCATTACGGCTGCTTTATCGGCGGCGACAATAATATTAATGCGTTCTACATCAACGTTCACCGTTTGGCAAATGCCGACACGCTCGATATGAAATGGCCGTACGCAGGCAAGGTATATCTCTGCAAGGCAGAGAGCTATCAGCCGTAAAACAAAACCATATGGGCAGGCTTGAATCGGCCTGCCCATAGATATTAATATTACAAATCTTGTTTAAGGAAAAATTTATATATGAAGGATTTTTTCAGAGAAAAATTTATTTCGTTCAGGGATTTTATGTCTCCACTATTCGCAAAACTCCGTTCACTGCCGAAAAAGACAAAAATCATCATTTCGGCTATCGCGGCGGCGGTAGTTATTGTATTGATTGTTGTCGGTATTGTTTCGTCGGTTAAAAATAAACCGACGGAAGATTATAAGGCAACCGCCGATCAATACGCAAAATGCGTTATGAATTATGATTATTATACTGCTCTCGACAGCACAATTGCCGCATATAAATCAACCGATAATTATTTTCAAAAATATATCGGCGATTTGACGGAAGGGGAGGAAGATTCCAAAACTTCCAAAACTATTGCAGACGCTATGAGCGACGATGTGCAGTCCTATATTTCGCTGAAAGGGCTTTATGATTTTGACGCGTTTTGTGCCGATTATTTCGACAAAGCAAAAACCGTTGGCAAAACATATGTCGGTGAGTCTGCAGTTACACAATCTGTGCTAAAGGCGGCGCTTAAATCAAATCTTTCTTCATATTTTTCAAAAACGATTGATGCATATAAATCCACTTACGAAAATAACGGCGGCTACAATCCATCACTTTCTCTCGCATCAACAAAGGATTTCACCGCTGACGAGGTGAATAAATACAAAAAAATAAAAGAGAAAAACTCCGCTTCTGCGTTTGAAAAATGCGGCGTTAAGACAAAGAATATTGATTCTGTCAAAAGAGTGATTTATAATGTAAATGTCAACAATGTGCCGATTAGGGAAATATCGTTTATTATGCTTCAAATAAACGGCAAATGGTATGTTGATTTCACTCAGGAATAGGTAAAAATATGGCAAAGGTTAAAAACAAAGACAAATCAAACAATATAAAATTTTTCATCATTGCGATTTTTGTTGCAGCGGTCATTGCAGTGCTGGCAGTGCTTGGTGTCGGATATTATCACGATGCAAATAATACCGAAACGATGTCGCCCGGAAATGTTGCGCTTGTAGTCGGTGATACGGAAATTTCGGTCGGAGAATATAATTATTATTACACTCTTATTTCAAACGATTTTATCAATTCTGCCGACGAATACGGAATTGACACCACAAAAGATTATTCATTACAAACAACAACAGATGACAACGGCAAGAAGCTGACATGGGCACAGGTGTTTGAAAATCAGACAAAAAGCCAAATTAAAACCGTCATCGCTTTTTATGAGGCAGGCGTTAAAAACGGCTTTGAGGTTTCCTCCTCGCAGTGGAATGAGATTAACGAATATCTTGACAACATTGAAAGCGCCGCTCTTAAATCGTCGGACAGCTACAATTCAACCGATATGAGCGACAGCGAAAAAATGTCTGTCATCAATTCCTATTTGTCCGATACATTCGGCAAATACTGTGGATATGAAACAGTAAAAAAAATACTCGTTCAAACATATATCGCAAGGGATTATATGAACAAGTATAATGTTGTGACACGCGCAACAATTGCCGATGTAAAAAGCTATTATAATGAGCATATTGATGATTTCAACAGCGCTACAATCGCATATCTCCCGATAAAGTATGACGGCAAAACCGTCACAAAATCGGATGCAGAAAAAACCGCTCAATCATGCGTTGCAAAAATAAAAAATCGCGACGATTTGCTTAAGCTTGTTCCGACAGCGTGCAAATCACTTCTTGATGCGCGTGTTGCCGATTCAACCTACAGCAGTTTTGCAGACGCGGTTGAGGGATTCAAAAGAGTGCTTGTTGCATCCGTTACAAAAAACGAAAGCTCGTTTCCGACTGCGGCAAACGAGTGGCTTTTCAGAGCGTCAACAAAAAACAATGCCGTCAAGGTATTTACAGACGAGCAAAACAGCATAGTTTATGTTATTTTGCGCGAAAGCATTGACAACCCGAATGTTCCGACATATTCATATCGTGATATTTTGGTTAAACCGTCGGAGAATAAGCAGAGTTATTGGACAGAGGCGCAGGAAAAAGCGCAAAATCTTCTTTCTGCATACAACAACAGTGAGCAAAGCGAGTATGCGTTTGCTCTCCTTGCTGAAAAAAATTCGGATGATTCGGCATCAATTTCAAGCGGAACAAACGGCATTTTCGGCGGTTTGTATTCGGGCATTTATTCAAATTCCGATGTTGATAAAAGTATTTTGAAATGGGTATCGTCAAAGCACAGTCGCGGCGATGTGGAGATTGTCAAGGGCGCCGACGGTTATCACATCCTGTATTATATCGAGGGCACAACAGACGGACTTTATCAAAGTGAACAGCAGGTTATCACCCAAAACAGGCAAAAACTCATCGACAGCCTTAAAGTAACAAATAAGACGGGCTTTTCAAATACCGTCAAGGCAACTCCCAAAAAATCATAATATACAATACTATTATATAATATAAAAAACAGCCGCAAACGCGGCTGTTTTTGCATGTGTTGTGAATTCTATAATTGCTCTGCGATTTCGTAAATGAGGGCCTTTGTGTTGTCCCATCCAAGGCATGGGTCGGTAATCGATTTTCCGTAAACGCCGTCCTCAACCTTTTGGTTGCCGTCAACGATGTACGATTCAATCATAAAGCCCTTAACCATCTTTTTAATATCGGCGCTGTGGCGCATAGAATGCAAAACTTCGTTCGCAATTCTGATTTGCTCCATATATTTTTTGCTCGAATTTGAGTGGTTTGTATCAACGATAACAGCCGGATTTTCATATCCGCCGTTGCAATACAAATCGTGAAGAGTAATCAAATCTTCGTAGTGATAATTTGCGTGGTTGATTCCGTGCTTGTTAACGCTGCCTCTCAAAATAGCGTGTGCAAGCGGATTGCCCTTTGATTCAACCTCCCATCCTCTGTAAAGGAAGGTGTGACCGTGCTGTGCCGCCTTGATTGCGTTGAGCATAATTGAAAAGTCGCCGCTTGTCGGATTTTTCATTCCGACAGGAATATTGAGTGATGACGAAACAAGTCTGTGTTCCTGATTTTCAACACTTCTTGCGCCTACTGCAACATATGAAAGCAAATCGCTCAAATATCTGTGATTTTCGGGATAAAGCATTTCATCAGCGCAGGTAAGACCGGTTTGCTCAATTGCATCTTTGTGGAGCGAGCGCACCTCGATAATGCCCTCAAGCATATCCGGCTTTTTGTCCGGGTCGGGCTGATGGAGCATTCCTTTGTAGCCGGCACCGGTTGTTCTCGGCTTGCCTGTGTAAATTCTCGGGATGATCAAAATTTTATCGTCAACCTCTTTTTGCACATCCGCAAGGCGGTGAATGTAGTCAAGAACAGAATCGGGTCTGTCAGCCGAGCACGGACCGATAACAAGCAAAAACTTGTCGCTCTCGCCGGTAAAAATCTTTTCGATTTCCTTATCTCGTGCCTCTTTTATTTTTGTAGCCTCGGGCGAAAGGGGATACTTTTCTTTTATCTCCTTAGGCACGGGAAGTTTTCTTTTGAATTCGGTGTTTATCATATTATCCATAGTTTTTTACCTCACTGATATAATAATATCATTATTGATATTATAAGTCAATAATATACAAAAAAGGCAACGGCTGTCGATTATCTCACTCGGCAGCCGTCAAATTTTATAATAATGAAGCTACAAGGTCGCCCATTTGCGATGTGTTGACAGCCTCAAAGCCGTCTTCGTAAATATCGGGAGTGCGTGCCTTGGTGAGCGCGGTGTCAACTGCTTTTTCGATTGCGTCGGCAGCCTCTGCCTCGCCGAAGGTGTATCTGAGCATCATTGCGCCCGAAAGGATTGTTGCAAGCGGATTAGCCTTGCCTTGACCCGCAATATCGGGTGCAGAGCCGTGGATAGGCTCATAAAGACCGAATGTGCCCTCTGCAAGCGATGCGGATGCAAGCATACCGATTGAGCCCGAAATCATAGATGCCTCGTCTGACAGAATGTCGCCGAAAATATTTGATGTAACGATTGTGTCAAACTGATTCGGGTTTCTTACAAGCTGCATTGCGCAGTTGTCAACATACATATATGAAACCTCAACTTCGGGATAGTCCTTTGATACCTCTTCCATAACTTTTCTCCAAAGTCTTGATGAATCAAGCACATTTGCCTTGTCAACGCAGGTGAGCTTTTTTTCTCTCTTCATTGCGTATTCAAAGCCTGCCTTAACGATTCTCTTGATTTCCGGATAGGTGTATCTTTCGGTGTCATATGCGCCTACAACGCCGTTTTCTTCATATGTTCCGCGGTCGCCGAAATAAATTCCGCCTGTGAGTTCGCGAACGATGAGAATATCCAAACCGTCGCCGATGATTTCCTCTTTAATCGGTGATGCCGATTTGAGCGGAGCAAAAATCTTTGCCGGGCGAAGGTTTGCAAAAAGTCCCAAATCCTCACGGATTGCAAGAAGTCCCTTTTCGGGGCGGTTGTTGCCGGGTTGGCTGTCCCATTTTGGTCCGCCTACTGCGCCCAAAAGCACTGCGTCCGACGCTTTGCACGCCTCTGCAGTTTCTTTTGGATAAGGCACGCCTGTTGCGTCAATTGCGCATCCGCCCAAAAGCTGATAGTTGTAATCAAATTTAAAACCGAATTTTTCGCCTGCCTTGTCAAGCACCTTGGTGCATTCGTTGACAATTTCGGGTCCGATTCCGTCACCTCTTAATACAGTGATTTTGTAGTTATTCATATTTACCTCCGTTGCACTGCGCTGTTTCACCTTTGCGGCTTTTATACGCAGTCGCACATAATCGACAATCCATTCGCCGTTTTTGCAAAATTTTCGGTATAATTTTCCGAATCCCAATTGTTTTTCACGGCAAATCAGCAAACATCAAAAATTCCGGGCATTGTGTCGTCGCGCATTGTGTCAGCTTGGTCACGGTTGATTGCGCAAATTACACCCTTCATACAAGCATAGCCGATATTGTGGCTTACGCCGATACCGAAAATTGTTTTGCCCTGCGGTGTTTTAAGCTGAATGTAGCTGATAGCCTTTGAGTCGGAGCCTACTGAAATAGAGTGCTCGTCATAATCAATAAATTCGTATTCGCGAAGCGGAGTTTTGTTCATAGCGTCGCAGAATGCGCCTACCGGACCCGAGCCGACGCCCTCAATTTTGACAGGCTCGTTGTCTTTGTATTTAAGCTCACCGGTGAAATGAACTTTTGTGAGGTAATCATCCTCGTTCTTTTCTTCGGTGATTTTATAATTCTTTAATCTGTAAGGACCGCAAACATTTCTGTATTCCTTTTGGAAAAGGTCAAATACTTCGTCAGCCTTAAGCTCCTTGCCTTTTTCATCGCACGCTTTTTGAACAACTGTGCTGAATTCGGGGTGCATAGCCTTTGGCATTTTGATTCCGTAGTTGTTTGCAAGGATAAATGCTGTTCCGCCCTTGCCGGACTGTGAGTTTATGCGGATAATCGGCTCATATTCTCTGCCGACATCTGCCGGGTCAATCGGGAGATACGGAATTTCCCAATATTCTGTTCCGCTTTCCTCCATATACATTTTGCCCTTGTTGATTGCGTCTTGATGCGAGCCTGAAAATGCGGTGAATACAAGTTCGCCTGCGTATGGGTGACGGGGCGGCACTTGCATTTTTGTGCAACGCTCGTATACCTCTTTTATTTTGTTAATGTTGTGAAAATCAAGCTCCGGGTCAACACCCTGTGTCCACATATTAAGCGCAAGAGTGATGACATCAACATTGCCTGTGCGTTCGCCGTTGCCGAAAAGTGTTCCCTCAACACGGTCGGCGCCTGCCATAAGCGCAAGCTCGGTTGCGGCAACGCCTTCGCCTCTGTCATTGTGCGGATGAAGCGAAATTATTGCGGCGTCGCGGTTGGGCAAATGTCTGCAAAAATACTCGATTTGGTCGGCATAGCCGTTCGGTGTCGAGCATTCAACGGTTGACGGAAGGTTGAGAATAATCGGATTTTCTTTTGTGATATGAAGTTCCTCCATAACACGGCGGCAGATTTCAACAGCATTGTCCATCTCTGTGCCGGTGAAACTTTCCGGTGAATATTCAAAGCGGATATTCATATCGGGGTTTCTCTTTTTCTCGTCCTCGGTCAGCTCATAAATAAGCTTTGCGCCCTTAACGGCAATATCAATAACACCCTGCATATCTGTTTTGAAAACAACCTTTCTTTGCAGTGTCGATGTTGAATTGTAAAAATGCACAATTACATTTTTTGCGCCGTCAATAGCCTCAAATGTTTTTTTGATAAGGTGCGGTCTTGCCTGAACAAGCACCTGAATGGTAACATCGTCGGGAATGTAGTTTCCGTCGATAAGTGTTCTTAAAATTTCATACTCGGTTTCGCTTGCGGATGGGAAACCTACCTCAATTTCTTTAAAGCCTACTTCAATAAGCGTTTTAAAAAATTCAAGTTTTTCCTCAAGATTCATCGGGTCAACAAGTGCCTGATTGCCGTCTCTCAAATCAACCGAGCACCAAATCGGCGCCTTTGTGATAACATTGTTCGGCCAAGTCCTGTCGGGAATGTTGATTGGTTTAAACGGAATGTATTTTTGATAACCTTTTTTCATAATTAATTATCTCCTTTCCCGTGCATAGGGTATAATAAAAGCCCCTACACACAAAGTATAGGGGCGTAATAACACGCGGTACCACCCTATTTCGGCAGTAGGTTGCACTGCCCTTTAGCATCTATCAATGCCTTAACCGATAACGAGGTCAGCCGACCGCACCTATAAATTTCTGTTCAGCGCGGCAACTCCGCAGTGAGTTATGCATTTGTTATTTTATATCGGCTTGCACCTTCCGCCGACTCTCTGCAATAAAATAAAAAATCTTTTTCTGCTTCATTGTTTTTATTGGGTACTGTTTAATTTTCAGTACACTTATTATAGCAAATTAAGTGTATTTGTCAAGTGTTTTATAATTTAGAATATCCGTAGCCGTTTGAAATTGCGTCAACAGTCTTGCCCTCGCGGCAAAGCGGACAGTCGTGAGCCGGATATGCGGCATATCCCGGAACATCGTCTGTTGAAAAAATTGTGTTGACCGGCAAGCCCGAAATTTCTTTTTTTGCACTGAAAACGCTTGAAATTCCGACAACATTGCCGCCGTAATATTGCACGCTCTCAATTGCTCTTTCAACGGTGCGTCCCGATGTGATACACGAAATCAAAACAACAACATTTTTGCCGTTAATCATTCTGCGCAGATTGTCACGAAAAATCAAATTTCCTGCGGCATCATATTCAGAGCCTACGGTGTAAACACTTTGGCTCGGATTTGGGCTGAGCATATTCGGCCTTGCAAGTTCGTGAGCAAGATAAGCGCCGAGCGCCTGTGTTTCGTAAAGGCACAAAACGGTGTCAACGGAAATATCGTTTGTGTTGTAGTATTCCGACAAAAGCATTGCCGTGTCAACCGATACGGCGTGATTGTGTTTAACATCGGATGTGCCGATATAATAATTAATATGATTGCTTGATGAAATAAAGTGACCTGCCATAAGGTGAATAAAAACATTGTCGTTTCTCGGACAGGTGACGGTGTAAACATCGCTCATTACAACATCTCCTTTTTCTTTATATTTTACTATATTTGCTCCTTGTTTTCAACGCCTTTTACACCGAAAAATAACCTTTTATTTTGTATATTATTACTAATAATTGATTTATTCGTGCCGATATGATATATTATTAAACCGAGGTATAAATTATGAACATTGGCAGTTTGCAATTTAATCATTTGGCTTTTCTTGCTCCTATGGCAGGCATAGCCGACCGCGCCTTTAGAGAGCTTTGCGTTCACTACGGCGCGGCATATACGGTCACCGAAATGGTTTCGTCAAAGGGCTTGACCATGGGCGACAAAAAAAGCGCGGAACTTTTAACAATAGGCGGCGAGCGTCCCTGCGGCGCGCAGATTTTCGGCGACGATCCGCAGATTATGGCGAACGCCGCGGTTAAGTGCCTTGATTTTAAGCCCGAGGTGATTGATATTAATATGGGCTGTCCCGCGCCTAAAATCGCAATGAACGGCGGCGGTGCAAGCCTTATGAAAAATCCGCAGCTTGCATATGAAATAGTGAAGGCGGTTGTCGATGCCGTCGATATTCCCGTCACGGTCAAAATCCGCAAGGGTTGGGACGATGACAGCGTGAATGCCGTCGAAACAGCACTCCTTGCGCAAAAGGCAGGTGCTGCGGCGGTCACCGTTCACGGCAGAACACGCAAACAAATGTATTCGGGCACGGTCGATTACGATATTATCCGCAGTGTTAAGCAAGCGCTTGATATTCCCGTTATCGGCAACGGCGATGTTGTTGACGAGCAGTCGGCAACGGTTATGATGGAAAAAACGGGCTGTGATGCCCTGATGATTGGAAGGGGAGCACTCGGCAATCCTTGGCTTTTTGCACAAATTAACGCCTATTTTGACGAGTGCAGAGTTTTACCACCGCCGACCGTTACGCAAAAAATGGTGACAATGCTCAAACATATTCAAAAAATCATTGAATACAAGGGCGAATATGCAGCGATGCGTGAGGCTCGCCATCATGCCGCATATTACACAAAGGGAATGCGCGGCGGTGCAGCTTTGCGAAAGGAAATCAGTTCGTTTGAGCACTTTGAACAGCTCGAGGAGCTTGCTTTTAAAATAGTAAAGGAAAATGAGTGATGATTTTTAAAAACTGCACATTTTTTAACGAAATGTTTGAAAAAGAAGTCGGCGATATAAAGGTCGAAAACGGCAAAATCGCAGAAATCGGTTTTTTTAACGAGGGCGGAGTCGATATGAGCGGCTGCCTTGTTTTGCCCGGATTTGTCGATATTCATATACACGGCGGTGAGGGTGCCGATTTCTCGGACGGAGACACGGCTTCGTTTGATGCAATGAGTCGCTATTTGGCAAAGCACGGCGTAACTTCATTTTGCGGCACTACAATGACTCTTTCGCAGGATAAACTGCGCCGAATTGTTTCAGCCGCGGCGGACTATACCGCGCCTAAATCAAAACTTGTCGGTATCAATCTTGAGGGTCCGTATATTGCAATGAGCAAAAAAGGCGCGCAAAATGCCGAATATGTCAGAGCAGGCAGTGTTGACGAGGTGCGCGAGCTGTATTCGATTTGCGACAAAATCAAGCTTATTACAATTGCGCCCGAGGCATTCGACAGTGCTGAGTTTATAAAAGAGGTCAGCCGCTTTATGTCGGTTTCAGTCGGTCATTCGGCGGCAAACGCCGAGCAGTGCCGCACTGCGTTTGAAAACGGCGCAAACCATATCACCCATTTGTTTAATGCGATGACACCGATGACCCACCGCGAGGCAGGTATTGTCGGCACTGCGTTTGATAACGACAATGTTATGTGCGAAATTATTTGCGACGGCGAGCATATTTGCCCGACTGTTTTGCGTAACTCGTTTGATATTCTCGGTGAGGACAGAGCCTGCGTTATCAGCGACTCGATGCGCGGCGCAGGAGTGGGCGAGGGCGAATTTGAACTCGGCGGTCAAACGACATATGTCAAGCCGGGCTACAAGGTTGCAAAACTTGCCGACGGAACTATTGCTGCATCAATCACAAATGTTTTTGATGAGTTTAAAAATCTGCTTTCATTCGGCATTGATTTTAAAACGGCGCTCAAATCCTGCACAATCAATCCGGCAAGGTCAATCGGCGAGCAGGATAATATCGGCTCGATTGCAGTCGGCAAGTGTGCCGATTTTATAGTGACGGATGAAAATTTCAATATAAAAGAGGTTTATATAAATGGAACACTCGCTTAATATAGTTTTAATAGAGCCGGAAATTCCGCAAAACACCGGCAACATTGCGCGCACCTGTGCCGCAACCGGAGCAAGATTGCATCTTGTCGGACCGATGGGTTTTAAAATTACCGATAAGCAGGTGAAAAGAGCGGGACTTGATTATTGGGACAAACTCGATATTTCTTATTACGATTCCACAGAGGAGTTTTTCGAGAAAAATCAGGACGGCACATTCTATTATTTTACCACAAAAGCAGAGCAGGCACACACCGATGTGCAGTATCCAAACCATTGCTATCTTGTTTTCGGCAAGGAAACAAAGGGTTTGCCTGAGGAATTGCTCAAGGCAAATCACGATTATTGCGTTCGCTTGCCAATGCGCGGCATTATTCGCAGTCTTAATTTATCAAACGCGGTTGCCGTCGGAACATATGAAACACTGCGTCAGTGGGACTATCCCGAATTGTCGCAAAAAGGTCAACTTCATAATTTGCATTGGTAATTTAATAAAGGCAAAAATAAACGCGCAGTTGAGATTTTCTCTCAGCCGCGCGTTTCGTGTTTTATTCGTTATTCTGTGTCAAACTCGTCGGTAAATTCCCGAAATGTTGAATATGCTTTTTCAACTTTTACCTTTTTTTCAAAGAGTGCCTGTGCATCTTTGCTCAAATCATCGCTTTTAAAGAATGTGGAATAATTCTTGTAATCGTTGTCCTTAACAAGAATATACTCTTCGCTGTCAGTTTCTTTGTCATCTATTTTGTAAAATTTTATTTCGTCATATTTTACATGTTCCGCTTTGTTCCAATGCTCACAAATATAAACATCATTTTCGCCGAGAGCAATGTTTTTTTGCGTGTCAAAATATGTCATCACACCGCCGGCGAAAATAATTGCAACGCCCAAAACCGTGCATATAATCTGTGCCGTTTTTCCTTGCACAAGTGCGGTCAAATCCTTTTTTCTCAAAATTGCATTAGCGGCGACAATTCCTATAATAACATCAATTCCGACCGTCAAAACCATAATTAATACAAAATTAAAATTGTGAAAGCTCATCGGATAATATCCGCTGTCCGCAATTGCACCGAGGGTGATTTTTTCAATCAAATAGCTTATGCCGTATGCCGCGAACATTGAAATCGCAACAGAAACAAGCGATATTTTTGAAACAATTGACGACCTTTTGTCATGTTCGCTTACACTGTCGTTAAATTGAGTATTTGAGGCTTCAAAATCATTCGCAATCAAATAGTCAAAATATCGTATTTCATAATCGAGGAGTTTATTTTTTGCAGATTTCTTCGCAAGCCATTTTTGAATTTCGCTCTTAGCTCCGGTCAAAATGTGCTTTTTGAATGTTTCGTCGCCGCATCTGTATGTATAAAGCCTGCTGTTGCATTTTTCAATCAAATTATTGTCGGAGTATTCGGCAAAACGGTCAAAGTCAACATTTTTTGCAACAATGCCCAAATCGTGTTTTGCGGATTGCAAAAGCGCCTCCTGCATATCGCCGCTTTCCGCAATTTTACTTGCTTTTCGGCTGTTCCTGCCGATAAATTCAAAAATCGTGTCTATTGTTGAGTCAACATCTTCCTTTGCATAAACACAATGGTTGTCATATGTTACAAAGGTTTGGTCATCAACAATGTTGTGAATGTTGTATATTGAAAATTCAATCGGCGAAAAAGCAAACTTAAACGCCGTCACAATAGAGTTTCCGAGATTTTCGCTCTCAATAAACGAATAGCTCTCCAGCAGGGTATTGCTGTATCTAATCATTGCCGTAAAGCCGCTGTATTTTATGCTCGCCGTTATGAGAGATGCATCCTCGTCATAATCAAAATCGACGCCTTGCGCATTTGTATCAATCGACACTTTGTATGATATTCTGTCCTTGAATATTTTTTCAAAGGGAAGGTTTGATTTTTTCATAATGATATATCCTTATTTGTTAAATCGGTATCCGCGTCCCCAAACGGTGTTTACATATTTGAAATTTTTGTCAACAGAAAACAGCTTGTCCCTCACTCTGTTTACATGCACGGTTACCGTTGATGTTTCGCCCATTGAGTCATACTCCCAAATTTTTTTGAAAAGTTCATCCTTGCTGAAAACGGTGTTCGGATTTTCCGCAAGGCAGGTCAAAAGGTCGAATTCCTTGTTTGTAAAGCTTATTTCAATGCCGTTGACAAATACACGGCGAGATTTTTTGTCGATTTTGATATTATCAATCTCGATAATGTCGCCGTTGTCCTGCTGTGTGCTTGTTAGGCGCTCGTATCTGTTGATGTGCGCAATAACCCTTGCAACAAGCTCCGACGGGCTGAACGGCTTTACGATATAATCGTCAGCACCGACACCCAAGCCCTTGATTTTGTCCAAATCGTCGCGCTTTGCACTTACAAGCAGGATAGGTATGTTTTTAACCCTTCTCACCCTCTTGCAAATTTCCATTCCGTCAACCGACGGCAACATTATATCAAGCATAATAAGATTGTAGTTTCCGTTGAGCGCAAGCTCAAGGCCTCTTGCGCCGTCAGTCGTTGTTTCAACCTCAAAGCCGTTTGCCTCAAGATAATCTTTTTCAAGTTGAAGAATGTTCATATCATCCTCAACAATCAATATTTTTTTGCTCATCGCCCTCGTCTCTCCTTCTGTCAAGCGAAATCAATATTGTCAAACCGTTGTTTTCACTGCCTGTTGCCCAAATTCTGCCGCCGTGCATTTCAATAATTCTTCTGCAAACCGACAGACCGATGCCCGAACCGTTTGAAACATTGCTCCGCGCTTTGTCCGCTCTGTAAAATGTGTCAAAAATTTTCGGAAAATCCTTTGGGTCAAGCCCTATTCCGTTGTCTGCAATGCTTATGATGATTGATTTTTGATAACTTTCTGCCGACAGCATAACTTTGCCCTTGACATCTTTGCGTTTGTATTTTATTGAGTTTGAAATAATATTTTTTATTACTCTTTCAAATCTGTCAACATCAATGTCGATAAAAACATCGTCATCGCAGTTGTTGCTGTATTCAAAATCAAAATCGTTTTTGGCGAGAATATCTGAAATTTCAGCCCTGCAATCATCCAAAAAATCGTTCGCACGAATAGTCTTTTGGTCGAGCAGAATATTATCGGATTCAAGTTTTGAAACGGTCAAAAGCTCATCGAGCAACTTTTCCATATCGCATGTGGAGGAATATATCGTTTTCAAATATTGTTCGCGCTTTTCGGGTGTGTTTGCAATGCCGTCAATCAAGCCTTCAACATATCCCTTTGCCGAGGTCAACGGAGTTCGCAAATCGTGTGCAAGCCCTGCAATCATTTCTTTTCGCGATTCTTCAATTCTGTTTCGCTCTTCGGTCAGCGTTTTAAGGCGCCTTGACATATGGTTAAACGATTTTACTGTTTTGCCAAGCTCATTCGTGCTTTGATAATCAATTACGCAGTCAAGATTTCCGTTTGCAATTTCGTCAGCTGCTTTTGACAGCTTTTTGAGCGGTTTTTTCAAAAATCCCGATGTTATAAGCGACATTGAAATTATCGAAAGAATAAATATCGCCGCAACAATTGTTATAATCACACCTGTTCTGCCGACAAAAAATGTCAAAAAATTTTGCGGCGAATATTGGTTTGTAACATCGTGCACCTTGTAGTTTTTGTTTGTGATAATCAGGGTGTATCGGTGCTTGTCCTTTTGCGCATGGTTTACAATCACCATTCCGTTTTCACCGAAATAGTTTGAATTTTGATTAATGTTGATATTTGTTATTTTGTTTGCAAGCTTGACAATATCTGCCTTGTTCGCCGTTGCGTAATACGGCGTGTTGTCGCATTCGATATATACAAGCGAGCCGATTTTTTCAATAGGCTCAACAAATCCCTGCACTTTTGAAAGCTTTTTTTCGTTTGTATCGTTTGAAACAAGCTCGTCGGATATTGACGACATCGTTGAGCTCCACTGTATCAGGTTGATTGTTGAATACGAATTTGTTGTCACTGTCGATATATTAAAATATGACGCAAGCATGCCCGAAAAAACAGAGCCGAATGTCGCAATTAAAATAACGGGTATTACAACGCTCATAACGGTTGTTATCGTCAGCCGTGTTGAAATTGACAGGTTTCGTCTGTGCCTTTTTTTGTTTTTGCTCATACAATTACCTCGTGTAACTACATTTTATAACATTTGCGCAATTTATACAAGATTAAAAGCTCTGAAAATGAAATATTGACAAAAATTTTCAATTTATTTATTAATTTTTGTTAATATTACTTGACTCTGCACTTGAATATAATTATCATATATACAATTTAAAATCTGTTTCGCATAAATATAACATGAATTTTGCATAAATATTACAAAACGGTGCTTACGATGGTGGTGATAGTACGGCAATAGCAACATTTAAACGATACGAGAAAAAATATCTCATATCAAAAGAAAAACTTGATAAAATTTTGCCCGTGTTGCTTGAATATATGGAACTTGACCCATTTTGCCTAAACGGCAACGAATACAGAATTTACAGCATCTATTATGACACGGTTAATCACGACATAATTCGCGAAAATTCTGCCGGCAAGCTTTATAAAGAGAAAATGAGGATCCGCTCATATTACGATAAAAAGGACCCCGAAGACACTGTTTTTATGGAAATAAAAAAGAAAAGCAACGGTGTCGGCAATAAACGGCGAATTAAAATAAAAATTAAGGAAATTGAGCCTTTTGTAAATGACGGAGTTTTGCCCGACACGGGCGACGATTATCTGTCAACCCAAGTTGCAAAGGAATTGCAATATTTTCTTAAAACGAACAAGGTCGCTCCTGCGCTCTATGTTCAGTATGACCGACTTGCTCTTTTCGGCAAGGAGGATAAAAATTTTCGTATGACATTTGATAGAAACATTCATATTCGCAGAAACAATTTCGTTTTCGGCGAAAGTGACGAGGATCAGTTTCTTTTGCCGGATGATACATACATTATGGAGATTAAAATTCTCGGTGCAATGCCGATGTGGCTTGCAAGGTTGCTGTCTGAGAATGAACTTTACAGCCGTGGCTTTTCAAAGTACGGCGTTAAGTACAGAAAGGACGCACAGCAGCGCGATCTCGATTATTTTCTCACCGACGGTGACGGAAAAGAGGTCGATTTTGATTATTTTAAAGATTAATAAAACGGAGGATTGTTTTAATGGAAGATTTTTTATACAGCCTTACAAGCGGTGAATGGGCAGGCCAGCTCAACGCAAAAAGCGTGCTTGAAGCGGTGCTTACCGCTGCGGCAATCGGCTTGATTATCAGCCTTGTTTATTTGTTTACACACAAAAAAGAGGGCTATTCACAGGCATTCTGTGTTTCACTTATACTTCTTGCACCGATTGTTGCAATGGTTATTCTTGTTATCGGCAACAATGTTGCCACGGCATTCTCACTTGCCGGTGCATTCGCACTTGTTCGTTTCAGAAGCGCACCCGGCGACCCAAAGGATATAGCATTTGTGTTTATGTCGGTTACAATGGGTCTTACCTGTGGCCTTGGCTACTGGATTTGGGCTTTCCTTGCAGTTGCCGTTTTGTGCGTAATCATTTTGATTTTGCATTTTACAAACTATGCAGGCAAAAAGTCGGAGAACTACGAGTTGAGAATTACTGTTCCCGAAACATTAAATTATGTCGGTGCATTTGACGAAGTTCTCGGAAAATATTGCCGTTCGTTCAAAATGACAAGGGTTAAAAGCGTTGATTTCGGCGCATTATTTGAACTTTCATTCAGCGTTGAACTTAAAGACAAAAATTCAATCAGAGAATTTCTTGACGATTTGAGAGCGCTCAACGGCAATCTTAAGCTTATGCTTTCGGTTGAACAGTCGGTAAAGAGCTTTCATTTTCAATAAAAAGCAATAATTGAGGGGGAGAGGAATGCTGTATTCTGGCATTCCTTTTCGTGCTTTATTCGGGAATATTTATTTCCGCTATTTTTGACAAATTCACAAAGCAGGTGGTGCAAATATGACAAATAATATGAAAAAAATAATTTGCCTTGGCATTTCGGCGACAGTTGTTGCAACGGCTTTTGCAGGGTGCAGTGCGGCTAAAACCTCCGGCAAGGAGGAGCATACCGTCGCCGTGACGGAAATAGTCACAAACTCCGAAGGCGAGGCGGTAACGGACGAAAGCGGCGAGGTCGTTACTGAGGTTGTTACCGATAAAAACGGTTTGCCGGTCACAAAGGTTGTCAAGGACGATGCGTCATCGTCAACCTCAGCAAATTCATCGACAGCCGCAAAATCAAACGGCGCAACAAAAGCAGGCTCGACAAAAGCAGGCGCAACAAAAACAGCATCCAAGGGCAAAAGCTCAGCAACCGCCGCTCAAAGCAAAAACGAATCGGTCAAAATTGTTCTTGAGGAAAACAGGCGTGCGTCCTGCTCGTCAAAGAATGTCGAAATCGAATCCGGCATTGTCACCATCAAAAAGGGCGGCAATTACAGAATATCAAGCTCAACAAAGGCATGGCACGGTCAAATCGTATTAAAACTTAAGGAAACCGAGAGTGCCGAAATTGCTTTTGAAAATGTTACGATTTCAAACGATTCAAAAAATATTCTTCGAATCATAAACACAAGCAACACTTCGGACAGATCGTTTATCGAGGCGGAAACAGAACCGGATACAAAAGAAGATAACAAAATCGAAGAAATTGCCGATTACGAAAATGCTCCCAAGGTTTCAATTTCGTTTCCGCAGGGAACATCAAGCTCGTTTACAACATCGGCAAACAGTGTCACGGGTATTATTTATAACGAATCAAAGCTCACAATCAAGGGCAGAGGTTCGGTCAGTATTTCAGGCGGCTCGAAAAATGCCAACAACTGCATTTGCTCGACAAAGGGCCTGACAATTAAAAATGTAAGCATCAACCTCACAACAGCCGCACATGAAAGCACAAGCAATCTTGCAAAAACAAGCGGCTCGGCAAAGGGAATTTTCTCATACAGCAAAGTTAATCTTGAAAGTGGCAAGCTTACAATCCGCTCAAACGGCGACGGCATCCGTTGCGACTCGTTCAACGCAACCGGCGGAATACTCGATTTGAAATCCTCCGCCTGCGACGGTATCGACGCCGACGACCAAATCATAATTTCCGACGGTGATATTAAATCAATCGCGTTGAAAAAATATTCGTTCAAAGTTCGCCGTGTAAACAACACATTTGAGAAAATTGGCAACAAGCCGGTTCGCTCCGGCAAAAACGATTGCTTCAGAATAGACGGCGGCACCGTTTGGGGCGAGAGCAAAAAAATAACATATCTCAATCCGTCGTTCCAATCCGATTCAAAAGGCTCAAAGCAGGCGAGCATCATTGCTAAGATGATAAAGAAAAATTCGACAGCAGACAGCAAAGAGGCTAATCAAATCAGCATCGACGAAGTGAATAAAACATCAATCAACAAATGCACAAAATTTCTTTATTCGTCATCAAAGATTAAAGACGGCGGCAGATATTGGGCTCATGCCGTGAACAGTAAAAATTCCATCGTTGTTTGGCATTCAACGGCAGGTATAGCAGAAGTAAGAGCAAACGTAAATAAATAATCCTGTTCAGAGGAATAAATATGAAAAAAGCTAAAATGAAAAAAATTACATCGGTTATAGTGTCATTGGCGCTCATAATTTCGTCAGTATTTATCTCACCGATTATCGCAGGCGCCGTTTCAACTCCGCCGCAACTTGAATCAACCGCTGTTCAGTTTTGGGCAGACCCCGAAAATACTCTCACTCAAAACGACCTCAATTCCTTTAACAGCGGAACAAATATAACAATGGTCGGTGCTGTCGGCGTTTATGCGCGCAGTACATCGTCAACAAACTATTATTTGTTTCTCCCATCATCTGCAGATTGCAACAACCTCAAGGTGTGGTTTAATGCGTCAACGGCTTCAATTGATTCAACTATAATTAAAAGCGGCGAGCCGACAAACGCTTTTGCTGATATTGCGGCAGGCGGAGTATCAAAAACATATACACTCGACCTTGATGGCGCAAAATATTCTGTTACCGCTATGAAGAGCGGCGATATAGGTGCCGTTTATGTTGATACGACATCAGGCTCAATTTCAAATGTTTATAATTCCAATGAGCATGACTCGTCTGAGGCAGGCACAATTATGGTTATTGATGCCAACGGCAATGTTAACTATGACGGTGCGCTTGATAAAATCCAGGGCCGCGGCAACGGCACATGGGGCGCCACAAATAAAAGACCGTTTAACATTAAACTCGGTGTTTCGACATCACTGCTCGGCATGAGCAAGGCAAAAAAATGGTGTCTTCTTGCAAACGAGGCTGACGAAACACTTATCAAGGACCAACTTACCTATGATTTTGCCGACTATATTGGCATTAAGTATCAGCCGCACTGCAAGCCGGTTGATTTGTATGTCAATCAGCAGTATTTAGGCTCATATCAGCTTTCCGAAAAGGTTGAGATTAAATCAAACAGACTCAATATTTCGGACGCATATGAAAATCTTGAAATTGCAAACGGCACAACCGACGCAACAACGGGCGTAACAACTCCTGCCGACTTGTCGGGCACAACCGTCAAAACAGTAAACTCAAGCGGTCAGCAGGTTTCGTTAGGTACGGGCAGTATGCTTTTCGACAACACAAACTCCCAAACCGTCGGCGTAAGGCGATACTCCGACTCGCTTTCATCTCCTTCCGATGTTACCGGCGGATATTTGTATGAACTTGAAATTTCACAGCGTTGGATAGAGGAAAACGCAGGCTTTTGTGCATATAACCGTCAGGGTTGGGTAATCAAAAACTGTGACTATGCAACACCGAGTATGGTGAATTACAGTTATGATTTGCTCTATGCATTAGGCTCGGCTGTTTACAACGGCGGTGTTGTTCCGAACAAGTCGACAACAACTTCAACTCCGTTGCAAACAGTTTTTACAATGCGAACAACGACAAATCCCGCTCCCGCAACGGAATATCAAAACAAAAAGTGGAGCGATATTCTCGACGCCGATTCTGCCGTAAGGTATTATTGGACTCAGGAATATTTCAAAAATATGGACTCCTCTACATCGTCAACATATTTTTATAAAGACAGCGACAGCAAAGATTCAAAGCTTTATGCCGGCCCTATGTGGGATATGGATAACACAATTATGTATAACAAATCGGAGTCAAGATGGGGCTGTGATTTGTCATCACCCGAGGGCTGGTACACAAAAAATGCCCGTATCTATCGTTTCAGATCAAACGATTCGTCAACAAAATATTCAAAAGACAGTGAGGTTCCGCTTAATTTCTATGCCGCACTTGCAACAAACTGCAGCGACTTTTGGGCAATGGCAGAAACATATTGGTATTCGACAATAGAGCCGGCAACACAAATCCTGCTCGGCAACGCAACCGACCCCAAGGGCATTTTGCATTCAACAGAATATTATGTAAAAACGGTTGAAAAATCAAATGCTATGGACAATTTGAGATTGAATCTCAACAGCGACAAGGCATATGACAGCGCTGCTGTTATCAAGAGCATAAACAATTGGTTTACAAGCCGTAATAATTGGATTGACAGCCAAATTGCAAAGACAGACATTGCAAACGCTACGGTCACAATAAAAAGCGTCGGTAAATGCACCGGCACACCGATTGTCCCCAATTACACCGTTACATACAACGGCAACACTCTTATAGAGGGCGCAGATTACACGGCTGAATATTCAAACAATGTTCAGGCATCCGCAATTGCAAAAATCACCTTGACCGGTAAGGGAAAATATACAGGCACAAAGACGGCTTTGTTCACAATCAATTCGGGCACGCTTGTAGGCGGCAGTGCTTCAATCCCCGAAACGGCATACGCAGGCGACACATTAAGCGTTGATGTTAAAAATGCCGACGGAATTGCAATCACCGATTTTGTTACATATCAGTGGCAGGCAAACGGCACAAATATCAGCGGTGCAAATTCTAAAGAATATACCGTAACCGAAAGCGACAAGGGCAAGACTCTCACCGTCAAGGTCGGCGGTGACGGCTCAAATGTTGCTTCAATCGCAATCACATCAAACAGTTGCGCCGTTTCGGAAAATAACAAGCAGCTCAGCTATACAAAAACTCTTGCATCGTGGAATTATGACTACACAGCCGATTCTTCGGCTCTTACTTCGTCTGACGGCTCCGGCAATTCATATTACTACTTTGCAACAAGCGGCGAAAATGCATCAACCGCAAAACTCACTGCATCTGTAAACTCAACATCGTCTGCACCGATTTCATGGTCAGGCACGGCAGATTTGTATTACAATCCGTCAACAAGCGCAGGTACAGACCAAACACCGGTGATTGCGACGAGTAAAACTGACGGAATTGCATGGGGCGAATATCCTTATTTCAATACTGTTGTTTCTACCGCCGGATATGAAAATATCCACTTCAGCGCAAGGCTCGGCGGCACAAAGAAGGGCCCGAGAGATTGGAAACTTCAGTATTCAGTAGACGGCGCAAATTATAAAGATGTCGAAAATGCATCATATTCAATCACTAAGAACAAATCAATGGAACTTGCGTTTGACGATATTGCTCTCCCGGCAGAATGCAATAACAAATCCGCCGTATATATTCGTATGGTTGTTTCAAGCAATGTTGCGATAAACGGCATAAACACCATTGTCGGTCAAAAGAGCGGCGATGCGGCAGTAAACAATATTGCGATTACGGGCGCGTCAACATCGGCTGTTACGGCTCTCACCGCTCCCCAAATTTCAACTTCGTCAACAAACGGCGATTCCTCTGTTTTGTTTGATACCGATACACTCACCGTTGCCGACACAAACGGCGGCGCCGATGTTTACTACTCGGTTAACGGCGGCGAGGATAAATTATACAGCGGTTCGTTCAATCCGTTTGACTCCGCAAGCGCAAAAATCGGCGACAAGGCAACAATCACCGCATATGCGAAATTTGAGGATATTAAGTCAGATACCGTTACATACACCGCTACATTCGGCGGCGTAAATATCATCAACTTTGATTATTCCGATTATTCTCAAAATGTTTCAAACGGCGCAGTTTTCTCAACAGGCGGTGTGTATGGCAAAAGCGGAAAAATGACCGCTTATACAGACGGCAAATCACAGTTTGTTCCGCTTTGGAAGGCTGCAAATAACGCTTATTGCGTAGCACCGGATGACGGCGCGCTTTGGTCATCGGAGTCGGGCTTCACATTTGAAATTTCGACAGCAGGCTATACAGGCACGGCGTTTACATGCAAGGCTTATACAACCGCATCAGGACCGAAATCAGTTTCGCTCCAATACAGCCTCGACGGAAAATCTTGGACAGATGTTAAAAAGAATATCGCCCTTCCGGCAAACGGCGCGCTCGAACAGTTTATGCTCACAGAGTCGCTCCCGTCGGAATGTGACAACAAGACAAAGGTTTATGTTCGCCTTGCCACAACCGAAAACTCGACTTCTTCGGGCTTAACGCTTCACAATAACGCGTCAAAAGGCAATTTATATGTCAACTCCGTTTATGTAAGCGGCGAGGACAGCGGCGATTACAAAATGCCTTACACCGAAAAGACTTCCGATTATTTCGGCTTGGGCGCAATCAAGTATATAAGTCCCGACAATAAAACGATGCACTATATCGTAACCGATTCGTCATCAAAAGTTTTGCTTTCGGGTGAATATCCGAGCGCAACGGGAATTGTTATCGCAAATGCCGCACAATTCAATCCAAACTCCAAAAATGAGTACAAGGTGACCGTTTGGGAGGGTGATGTTGACGACAAATCACAGGTAAATTCAAGAAATTTCTATTATAAGGGTGACACGGTAACAAAATTCAGTTATAATGATTCAAAGAGATTGTTATCAAGCTATATCAGCCCTGATGAAAAATCCGCAACGAACACCTCGGGTGCAAACGCCGGTACAATTGCAATGTATCCCGATTCGTCAACACCTGCAACGCTTTCATACACAAACACATACGGCGTTAAGGTTTCGGCATCCGCAACATCACCGTTTGCCGCAACAAAATCGCTCGATAATCCGTCGGGCAACGGCTATTGGCTCATCAAAACAAGCACCAAAGGATTTACAGATTTGACTCTCACTCTCGAGCAACTCTCGTCTAACAAGGGTCCGCGCGACTGGGGGCTTGCATATTCCACCGACGGCAAAACATACACTTATGTTGCATCGTCAAATGTTCGTGCAATCAGCAACGATTCCGCAACATCAACCGTTGAAACATACAACAACTTTGCGCTTCCGTCGGCTTGCGATGACCAAAGCGAACTTTATCTCAAAATATTCATTAACGGCGGCGAGGCTGTCAGCGGCGACGAGCTTGAGCTTTATACCTCGGGCAACACGGGTATGAACGGCATTGAGATTTGCGGTATTGCAAAGGCAAAAACAGTTCAGGTTGCCGTAACAACAGTCGGAATCACAGATAAGAAGAGCACGGTAAGCAACCTCGCTGTTGATTCAACAATCACCGTTGACGGCGTTGAATACAAAACAACCAACGGCGTTGCAACAATCCCGATGACAGCAGGCGAAACATACGAGGTGACTGCAAGTGCAAACGGCACATTTGCACGCACCGTTTCGGTTAAAGCGGCAGAGGGTGCGGCAGTAACAATCCCGATTGTATGTGTTGATTTAAACGGCGACGGTATTGTTAACGGCAAGGACTTTGCGCGTGCATTGCGCATTTCCGACGCGGAGCGTTCAAATGCTTATCAGGATATGCTCTATAATCTCCTCAACATTAGGGAGTCAACTTTCACCTACGCCGATTTATATTAATTGAAAGGATGTACTGATTTTGAATATGAGAAAAAGGCTTTTATCGTTGCTTACGGCGATTATTGTAGTGCTCGCTTTTGTCGGGTATTGCTTTACCTCGTCTGCAAAGACATTTCAAAATATAAAGCTTGATGTTATTTATACCGATTCTTTCAGCGGCGAGGGTGATATGATTTGGTACACCTACACCCCTGAGGATTCAGGCACATATTCATTTATCAGCTACACTGTTGCAAAAACAATTGCTTATTTATACACAAGGTCGGTTGATGAAAACGGCATTATGTCTTATCACGGCCTTGCGTATGCTCCGGCAAGCGACCCGAATTATCTTGAAACGGGCGTCAGGACCTTTGTCGACCCGCTTTCAGGTGTGACATATACTCACTCTGCAACTTCGTTTCGCCTTACATATCATCTTGAAAAAGGCACAACATATTATTTTGCGGCAGGTCGCCAAAATCAAAACGACAATAGGGGCGAAATCAGTGTTCGACTCAAGTGCGACGAGTATGACAACACTGTTTTGCAAAGCGTAAATGTTACAAGCTCGTCAACGCTCACTTGGTTTACGGACGGTGAGTGGCGCACCGATTCGTCGGGTGAAAGCTACTATTGGTATGACCCGAGCAAAATTATTCAAAATATGACCGTTACCATTACATACAAGGACGGCTCGACCTCATCGGTTACGGGCGGAAAAAATGTCATCGACGGCTATGCAATCAGCTATAATTATGACCAGTCAAAAACGCATTGGTATTACGAAGGCTCGGATAAATACACCGAAAATATTATGACAGTTACTGTCGGCACCGTAAGCTGTCAATACAATGTTGTTATTAAACAGGGCGCGCTTTACAGCGTTCAGGGCGTCGTTTCAGACTATGTAACGGGCGACGCAATTAAGGGCGCGACAATCAACATTGCCGGAAAAACCGTTGCCACAACGGATTCTAAGGGACTATTTAATTTCGGCTATTCACCCGGTGTTTATGAAATCACGATTAAAGCGCCGTACGGCATCGACAGAAAAGCAATGCTCACTGTCAGCGCGCAGGATGTTACAAAGAATGACCACACCTCAACACCGATTCCGATTATTGTCGGCGATTATGTTAAGGACGGCATTATAAACGGCAAGGATTTTGCCTATGCACTGCACAATTCAAGCGGCGACACAAATCCCGATGAGATAACGGCAAAGTTTAAAAAACAACTCAATTTCACCGATAAGGTTTATGACACGCTTCAATTAAAATAGTATATAAGTAGTATATATAAAATAAAGGCGTTGAAAGTACACATTGTGCTTTCAACGCCTTTTTCGGTGCCGCTTATTTTATACATATTTTAAAACATCTATAATGTCGGTTATCACCGGCACATCGTCGCGCAGGTCTTTGTCCTTAAACCAGCCGTAATTCATTCTTATTGCTTTCATTCCCGCATCAAGTGCGCCCTTAATATCGTTTATCGGGTGGTCGCCGACATAAACACATTCCTCAGGTTTCAAATTCAGCCTTTTGGCAACGATTTTAAAAAGCTCGGGGTCGGGCTTGTGAACGCCGACATCTCCGCTGACCGTCACAATGTCGCAATACGGTCGCAGTCCGCTTTCATCCATTTTGTGGTTTTGCAAATACGATGGACCGTTTGTGATTACTCCCACAATGTATCCGCGTTTTTTAAGCTCCTTTAAAAGCTCGACGGAGTGGGGGAATATCACATTGTGGTCGCCGAATGTTCTGTCATAATGCTCGGCAAGCTCCTCGGCAGGCGGTGCATCATTCCAGTCCCAAAGGCGGCGCAACTCTTTGCACCATTCAACACGGTTGACATATCCGCCCTTGCCTGTTATGCGCATATCATCCTTGCGCTTTTCTTTTTCTTCTTTTGAAATGCCGGGGCAGTAGGTGTCTAAAAAGGTGTCCATATACTTTTCAAACGCCGCCGTTCTGTCCTGCAATGTTTCGTCAAAATCAAATAATACTGCTTTTGTCATCTGTTAATTGTTTTTTGAGTTCCTCTGTTGAGGAAAACGCTCTTTCCTCTCTGATATATCTTATTAGCTCAATCCTCATGGTTTTGCCGTAAAGGTCGCCGTTATAGTCAAAAATATGTGTTTCGCAAAGCGGCTTATCAACGCGCCATGTAGGGCGTATTCCGATATTTGTAAAAGATTTCATCGCCCTGCCGTCAACAATCGTTCTGCTTTCATAAACGCCGAATTTCGGCGTTACAAGTCCGTCGGGCAAGTGTTGGTTAAGTGTTGGAAATCCGATAGTCCTGCCTCGCCTGTCACCGCAGATAACCTCGTTTTCAAATGTGAAATTGTAGCCGAGCATATCGTTTGCCTGCTCGATTTCGCCTGCGAGTATCGCCGAGCGGATTCTTGTTGAGCTGATCGGCTTGCCGTCATAGTCAAGGTGCTCGAGAATACGCACCCAAATGTCCTTTTCCTCAAGGTGGCGCCTTAAATCCATTGCCGACCACATTGCGTTTTTGCCGAAACGGAAATTAAAGCCGCAGAGGATAATCCCCGCATGTAGTCTGTCGATTAAAATATCGTCGATAAATTCCGTTGCCGACATATGTTTTATTTCGTTAAAATCCGCAAATATTGCGTTTGGATATTTTTCTTTAAAAATGCTTTTTTGCAAAAGCGAAAATCTGTTGTTCACACAGTAAATCACGGCGTTTTCGCCACCGGTTACAACAGTTTGGTGCGCTCTGTGCATTCCGTCAAAATCGCCGAGCGCAACCGATATTCGTTTTTTGTTGTCTTTTTCTTCCATTTTACTCATTGCCGGTTTAAAAGCCGCGCAACCGATATTTCATCTTTATTGCGTTGCCCCAAACCCAAAAATATTTTATCTGGTGAATATACAGTGCAAAGCTCGCCGCTTTTCGGCGGATTTTTTATTCTTGCAATATCAAGCGCGCCGCCGTTTGCAAACCGTTTTGTCTGCGCCGCCGTTACAAATATTTTGTGATAGTTGAGATACAACCTTTCAATGTCAACAAGCACGCTGTCAAATCCTGTGCCACTGTCCTTCATCTTTTGCAGTGCGTCAATTGTCGTGCAGTCATCAAGTGTAAAGCCCATTGCTCTTGTTCTGCAAAGTGCTGTCATCGTTGCGCCGCAACCGAGGCTTTTGCCTATATCGTCAATCAAACTGCGTATATATGTGCCCTTTGAGCACAGCACATCAATAGTGTATTCGTTTGTGCTTTCATTATAATCAGAAAGCGTCAATTCTTTAATTTCAACTTTGCACGGCTCTCGCTTGATTTCGACACCCTGTCGTGCCAAATCATAAAGTCGCACGCCGTCAACCGATTTTGCGCTGAACATCGGCGGTATCTGCATTATTTCGCCGACAAACGCGTCCATCGCTTTTTTAACATCCTCAACACCTGCGTTTACTTCGCTCTGCGACAAAATTTCGCCCGTTATGTCAAGGGTGTTTGTGGTTATTCCGAGTTTAAAAGTCGCGCGGTATCCCTTGTCGCTGTCCGGCAAAAAGTTTAAAAACTTTGTTGCGCCGCCGATTGTAATCGGCAAAACTCCCGTAGCCATAGGGTCAAGCGTGCCGGTGTGACCGACTTTTTTTTCTCTCGTAATACCGCGTATTTTCGCAACAACACCGAAAGATGTAATATCCTTCGGCTTGTTGATACAGATTATACCTGTCATTATTTAAGTAATTCCTTGCTTTTTTCTATGAGCATTTGCTTTGCCTCTTCAACGCCGCAGTCAAATCTGCAAGCCGCCGCCTGCTTGTGACCGCCGCCGCCGAATGCCTTTGCAAGCACCGATGCGTCAACGCTTTCATATGTGCGGATTGAGCATTTACAGGTTTTGTCTGCCTTTTCTCGAATTGTCAAGCCAATTTCAACGCCTTCGATTTGGCGGGTGAGCGGAGCGATTCCCTCCGACTCAAATTCGCCCGAGCCTGTTCTTTCGTACATATCCTGTGTAACGGTGATAACGCAAATCTTTTCGTTTTCAAAAAATTGCATACCCTCGATACAAAGGCGCTCAAGAGCGGCATATGTTTTTGTTTTTGTTTCAAACATAAGGCGATTGATTGCACCGTTGTTTGCGCCGTAATCAATCAGCTCTGCCGCCGCACGGAATGTGTTTGATGTTGTGCTTGAATATCTGAAACAGCCCGTGTCCGTTGTGATTCCCGTGAAAAGACAGTTTGCAATCCCTCTGTCTATTTCGACATTCATCGACTTGATAACCTTTAAAATCACCTCGCATGCCGCCGCAGCGTCTGCATTGAGCAAAAGATATTCGGAATATTCGTCATTCGTGCCGTGATGGTCGATACAAAGATTGATTTTGCCGCCGTATTGTTCCTTTAAATCTCCCAAAAGATTTTCAGTCGCAACATCCACTGCTACAATATACTCTTCTTTAAAATCAGGCATTTCAAGGTCTGAATAAAGATAGTCATATTTCTTTTGAATTTCGTCTGCGCAAATCACTCTTGCCTTTTTGCCGCATTTCAAAAGCGCGCGGCAAAGAGCAAATCCGCATCCCAATGTGTCTCCATCGGGGTGGGCATGGGTAAGAATAAGAATATTATCCTGCTCCTTCAAGATTTGAGCGCATTTTTCAACATTAATCTTCATTCTCAATTTCCTTCAGTTTATCAAAAAGCTCAAAGCCCTTTTCAATCGAATCGTCTGCAACAAATGTCAGCTCCGGCACCTTGCGAATGTGAAGCTCGCTGCCGAGGCGCTTTCTGATAAAGCCGCTTGCCGCCTTTAATCCCTTAACGGATTCCTTGGCAACATCAATGCCCTCAATAGCGCTGACATAAACCTTTGCATAGCTTAAATCGTTGCTGACATCAACTTTGACAATGCTGAGCATACCGCTTACGCGAGGGTCTTTAACCTCGCGCAGTATAGCGATAAGCTCTCTTTTTATATCTTCTGTTATTCTGTCTATTCTGTGTCCTGCCATAATTTATACAGCCTTTCCGAATACAAATTAATCTCTGTATTCCTCAACAATATATGCCTCAAGAATATCGCCCTGCTTAATATCGTCAAAATCCTTGAGAGTGATGCCGCACTCATAGCCGGACGAAACTTCTTTGACCTCGTCCTTGAATCTCTTGAGGTTTGCAAGCTCTGCATCTGCAATTTGCTTGCCGTTGCGAATAACTCTTACCTTGCCGTCGCGGCGGATTGTGCCCGATGTAACAAGTGAGCCTGCAACAGTTCCTGCCGAAGAGATTTTGAACACCTCGCGAACCTCAACGGTGCCGGTGTCAACATCGCGGTATTTCGGCGCTCTCATTCCGCGCATTGCGTTTTCAATATCCTCGATAGCGTCATAAATAATGTCGTATGTCTTGATTTCAACTCCGTCACGCTCTGCACTGTCTTTTGCAACAGGGTCAACATCAACCGCAAAGCCTACAATGATTGCGTTTGATGCCGTTGCAAGCATAACATCGCTTTCGTTTACGGTGCCTACTGCGCCGTGAATAATTTTAACTCTTACCTCGTCGTTTTCAATCTTGAGGAGCGATTGCTTAACAGCCTCAACACTGCCCTGAACATCAGCCTTAACAATAATGTTGAGTTCTTTCATCTCGCCGTCCTGAAGAGTGTCAAACAATGTGTCGAGTGTAACTTTCTGGAATGCCTTGAATTCTTCTTCCTTAGCCTCTTCCTTGCGTTGTTCAACAAGTTTGCGCGCAAGCTTTTCGTCAGATACTGCGTTGAAAAGGTCGCCGCTCATAGGTGCCTGGTCAAGTCCCATGATTTCAACCGGAACAGACGGTCCTGCTTCGTTGAGCTTTCTGCCTCTGTAATCGGTCATTGCTCTTACTTTACCTACGGCTGTGCCTGCAACGATAATGTCACCCGATTTGAGTGTGCCGTTTTGAACAAGGAGTGTTGCGATAGGACCTCTGCCCTTATCGAGCTTAGCCTCGATTACAACACCTTTTGCGCTTCTGTCGGGGTTAGCCTTAAGCTCAAGCATTTCTGCAACAAGGTTGATTGTTTCAAGAAGTTTATCAATTCCCATTTTAGTTTTTGCCGAAACGGGAACACAGATAACGTCGCCGCCCCATTCCTCGGGAACAAGCTCGTGCTCTGTGAGCTGTTGCATAACTCTGTCGGGGTTTGCACCCTCTTTATCCATTTTGTTGATTGCAACTATAATTTCAACGCCGGCAGCCTTTGCGTGATTGATAGCCTCAATTGTCTGCGGCATAATACCGTCGTCTGCGGCTACAACAAGCACTGCAATATCCGTTGCCATTGCGCCTCTTGCACGCATTGCAGTGAATGCGGCGTGACCCGGTGTGTCAAGGAAAGTGATTGTTTGCTTGTCGGGTGTAACAACTTGATATGCGCCGATAGCCTGGGTGATACCGCCTGCCTCGGTGGAGGTCACATCGGTGTTCCTGATTGCGTCGAGGATAGATGTCTTGCCGTGGTCAACGTGACCCATTACGCAAACAACGGGCGGACGCGGAATTGCATTCTCATCGTTTTCGTTGTCCTCTTCGATGATTTGCTCCTCGATTGTGACAACAACTTCTTTCTCAACCTTTGCGCCGAGTTCTGTTGCAACGATTTCGGCTGTATCGTAGTCGATAACCTCGTTTACATTAACCATCATACCGAGTTTCATCAATGCCTTGATAACCTCGGTTGCCGTCATACGAAGGCGTGATGCAAGTTCGCCGACAGTGATTTCTTCGGGTACGGTGATTTTGATTTGTTGCTTCTTTCTCTGCTCTGCAATGCGGGCAAGACGCTGTGCCTCTGTCTCCTTTTTGGAACGGGCACGCATGCCCTGCGGTCTTTTCTTTCTGTATTGTTTCGATTTCTGATTAAGCTTTTGCTTTTTCTGATAATCGTTCATATTGCTTGCAGGAGCAATATCTTCGTATTTTTGGTTGTATTTTTCAAGGTCAACATTGTTAACTCTTGTGTCAATGTGGCGTGCCTCGCCCTTTGTTCTTGCCTGCGGAGCCTGCTCTGCCTTTTTCTTAGCCTTTTCCTCGGCTCTCTTTGCGGCTTGCTCTGCCATTTGAAGAATAGCGGCTTGACTTTGGCGCTTTTTGTCCTTCTCGCTGTTTTTTGCCGGTTTGCTTTTCTTGCTTTCCTTTTTCGCGTCCTGTTTTTTCGATGCGAAATATGAATCAAAATTCTTTACACTGTTTTCCTGTGTTATTTTGTCGAAAACAACATTCAGTTCGTTTTCTGTAAGAACGGTGCCTGCTTTTTTTGCAGGTCCGTCACAGTATGCGGAAAGTAATTCAATAATATCTTTGTTTTGTTTTCCTAAATCTTTAGCGACATCGGAAACCTTAACCTTTATTACCATACACTATTTCCTCCTGTTTTGTATCACTCATTGCTTGCAATGAGCTGTGTTATTCTGTTTGAAAAATTGGCGTCGTCAACTGTGATAACGCCTGCCTTGTAACCGAGAGCGGCGTAAAGTTCGGTTATCGTTTCCTCGACATTACAACATATAATACTTTTGTTGTATCTTTCTGTCTGGGTGTTAAACTCGTTAATCAAACGAGGCGAAACATCGCTTGCAAAAATCAAAAGTTTTGCTTTGTGATTTTTAATTGCCTTAAGCGCCATATCGTGACCCATTGAAAGTTTGCCTGCTCTGCGTGCCATTCCAAGCATGGATAAGTATTTTTTACTCGGCATTTTTTATTTCTTCTTCCATTTTATCATAAACGCTGTCGTCAATTTGAATTGAAAATGCGCGTTCAAATGCGCGTTTTTTCCTCGCCTTTTTCAGACAGTCGGCATTTTTGCAAACATAAGCACCTCTGCCTGCTTTTTTGCCTGTCAAATCAAGGCTGACCTCACCTTCCGGGCTTTTAACAACTCTGACAAGTGTCCTTTTGTCAAACATTTCGCCGCATCCGGTGCACATCCTGAGGGGTACTTTCTTTGTTTTCATAAAATCACCTTAATTATTCGTTTTCCTGTGCGCCTTCATAAAATCCCGATTCGGGCTTTATGTCGATTTTCCAATTTGTGAGCTTTGCCGCAAGGCGAACATTTTGACCCTTGTTGCCGATAGCGAGCGAAAGCTGATCGTCCGGAACGGTTGCGCGGCATGATTTTGCGCCCTCGTCAAGAATTTCAACGTTCACTACATCCGACGGAGCAAGTGCTGCCGCAACAAATTCTGCCGGGTCGTCGCTGTATTTAACAATGTCGATTTTTTCGCCGCCCAAAGCGTCAACGATATTTGAAACTCTCTGTCCTCTCGGGCCGATGCATGAGCCTACCGGATCAACATCCTCGTCCTTTGAAAGCACGGCGATTTTTGTTCTGGAGCCTGCCTCACGGGAGATTGATTTGATTTCGATTGTGCCGTCAAAAATTTCAGGAACTTCTGTTTCAAACAATCTGCGAACAAGGCCCGGGTGTGTGCGCGAAATCATAATTTTCGGGCCCTTTGTGCCCTCCTTAACATCAACAACAAAGATTTTTGTTGTTTGACCTACGGTGTATGTTTCGCCCGGCACCTGCTCGCTCTTCGGAAGCAATGCCTCGTTTTTGCCGATTTCAAGCGTTACATTGCCTGTAGTCGGGTCAATTCTCGAAACTTTGGCTGAAAGAAGCTCTTGGTTTTTATCCTGAAATTCGCGGAGAATTTTGCCGCGCTCTGCCTCTCTGATGCCCTGACGGATAACATGCTTTGCGGTTTGTGCCACGATTCTGCTGAAATCCTTTGTTTTAAGCGGAATGTTGATTGTTGTGCCGACTTTTGCACTCTTGCGGTATTGTTGAGCCTGCTCCAATGTCAAATCGGTGTCGGGGTCCTCAATTTCGTCAACAACATTTTTTGTTACATAAACCTTGATTTTTTGTTTTTCGGGGTCGATGTCACAGTGAACAATCTCCTTGCCGTTGTAGTTGTGTTTTGCGCCTGCAACGATTGCAGCCGAAATCTTTTCATAAAGATAGTCGGCAGGGATACCTTTCTCTGCTTCAAGCATATTTACTGCTTCAAAAAATTCTTTACTCATTTTCCTATCATCCTTTCGGTTTATATTTCTTGATTAAAGTCATCAATATTAAAATCATCAAGCTTTACATATGATGTGTCTTTTTTGTCAAAAGTAATTTCGCTGTCATCCTCAAGCCTGAGTGTGATTTTTTTGTCTTTGTAATCGACCATTTTGCCGTTGAAATCGCGCACGCCGTCAATCGGTCTGATACTGCGGAGCATAACGGGGGAGCCGATGTATTTTTCAAAATGGCTGTCCTTTGTCAGTTCTCTTTCGACTCCGGGCGAGCTGACCTCGAGCATATAGCTTTGGCTTATCGGGTCTGCCTCGTCGAGCGGTTTTGTTACCGCATGGGTCAAATCAACGCAATCGTCAATCGAAACGCCGCCGTCCTTGTCAATGAAAACCCGTAAATACCAATCCGAGCCTTCCTTTGCAAAGCGAACATCCCAAATCTCAAGTCCAAGCTCCTTTGCGTAAGGGGTGATTATTTCCTCAACCCTTTGCACGGTGTTTTGTTTTGCCATTTGCCGTCACTGCCTTTCATCGGTGTGATTTTACACCGCATAACAATAAAAAGAAGCGGACTTTGCAGCCCACCTCACTTTGGTTGATAATCTTACTGATATATATTATATATTATAATTTTTATTTGTCAAGAAAAATTTTCTTGTAATTGATATAATCTTGTGATAGAATACACAAAGTCGAATAAATAAATCAAACATTGTTACAATAAATTTATCAATCGGGAGGCAAATTATGATTCAGGCAACAAATGTATCTGTTCAGTTTGGCGGTCGCTCGTTATTTGAAAGAGTTAATGTCACCTTTTCACCGGGCAACTGCTATGGTATTATCGGCGCAAACGGCGCAGGCAAATCAACATTTTTAAAGGTTCTCAGCGGTGATTTGGAGCCGACAAAGGGCGAAATCCATATGACCCCGGGCGAGCGCCTTTCCGTTTTGAAACAGGACCACTTCGCTTATGACGAGTACGAGGTTGTCCGCACCGTTCTTATGGGAAATCCGCGACTTATCGAAATTATGGAGGAAAAGGACGCGCTTTATGCCAAGGAGGATTTCTCCGAGGAAGACGGCATCAAGGCAGGCGAGCTTGAGGCGGAGTTTGCCGATTTGGATGGCTGGAATGCCGAGAGCGACGCCGAATTTATGCTCAATAAGCTCGGCGTAGGCGACGAATATCACTATCTCAAAATGGCGGAGCTTCCGTCGGATATGAAAGTTAAGGTGCTTCTTGCACAGGCACTTTTCGGCAATCCTGATATTTTGTTGCTTGACGAGCCTACAAACCACCTTGATTTGGCGGCTATCAGCTGGCTTGAAAATTTCCTTCTTGATTTTGAAAACACCGTTATTGTCGTATCGCACGACCGTCATTTCTTAAACAAGGTTTGCACACATATCTGCGATGTTGACTACGGCAAAATCACGCTTTATACCGGCAACTACGATTTTTGGTACGAATATACTCAAATGCGTCAACGACAGGCGCGCGACCAAAACAAGAAAAACGAGCAAAAGATTAAGGAACTTCAGGATTTTATCAATCGTTTCTCCGCAAACGCCGCAAAATCAAAGCAGGCTACAAGCAGAAAAAAGCAGCTTGACGCTCTTGAAATGATTGAAATGCCCGTTTCGTCACGCCGTTTCCCATATGTTGATTTTAAGCCCGACAGAGAGTGCGGCAATGACCTTCTCCGTGTCGACCACCTCACAAAAACAATCGGCGACAGAAAAGTTCTTGACGATATTTCGTTTGTTATTCACCCAAGAGAAAAGGTTGCTTTTGTAGGCTCTGACGCCGTTGCAAAAACAACACTTTTCAAAATTATTATGGGCGAGCTTGAGCCGGACGAAGGCTCATACAAATGGGGCGTTACCACATCGCAAAGCTATTTCCCGTCAGACAACAGCAGTTATTTTGACGGTGTTGACCTCACACTCGTTGACTGGCTCAGACAATATACGACAGAACAGCTTGAGGCCGATATAAGAGGCTGGCTCGGCAGAATGCTTTTCAGCGGTGACGAGGCACTCAAAAAGGCTAATGTTCTTTCGGGCGGTGAGCGCGTAAGGTGTATGCTTTGCAAAATGATGCTCAGCGGCGCAAATGTTCTTGTGTTTGATGAGCCTACAAACCACCTTGACCTTGAGTCAATCGCGGCTCTCAATAATGGACTTATCCGCTATCCCGAAACTGTACTTTTCACCTCGCACGACCATCAGTTTGTTCAAACCGTTGCTGACAGAATCATTGAAATAAGCGGGGATAAGATTATCGACCGTAAGGGTGCTTATGACGATTTCCTTGCTACATTTGACGAGGAACAGCTCAAAAAGTTCTGATTGCTATAATTATGGTATAAATAAATACGGCGCAGAGATTAAATTCTCTGCGCCGTTGCTTTATTTTGTCAATTGGTTAGCGTTATACATAAGTGTTTCAACCGCGTTTTCACCGCTCTTTTTGATGATTGCTTTTATTCCGTCCTCATATGCCGGCGGACGGGAGTCAAGATTGTGGCAATCCGAGCCGATTAAATGGATATGCCCTGTGTCAAGCAGTTTGAATAGCTTTTTCTTTAGAGAATGTTTGCCTGTTACAAATGATGAAATATTGACCTGCACAAGACAGCCCATTTCTATGTATTCCTCAAGCTTGTATGTGTCCTCCATAAGCGCTCTGTATCGCTCAATGTGGGCAAGCACCGGCTTCAGTCCGTAGTCGCAAAAAAGATTGTTCAGTCTGTAATAATCGTTATCGTCAAACTCAGCCGAAAACGGATGTTCAATCAAAACATAATTTGAATTGCCGATTTTCAGCGCATCGAGATTGTCATTGTTAAACAGATATTTGCTGATATAAACCTCTGCGGCAGGGATAAGTTCTGGACTTCCGGGGGGCAGGGCAGACAAAAGTGCGTTGAACGCCTTATCTCTGCGCCTCAAAAAATCGTTAAGCGAAATATTGTCGGAATAATAGTGCGGCGTCAGCACTATTTTTTTTGCGCCCTGCGTCTTAAGCCGCTCAATCATTTCAAGGCTTGTTTCAATGCTTTGCGAGCCGTCATCTACGCCGGGGATAATGTGAGAGTGAATCTCAACCAAATTGTCAATATACATTAATAAACACCCTTTGATGTGAATACGCCGTCAAAATTATTCGTTTCTCGGGTCGGTCTTGCGCATCGACTTTTTGCAGGCGAATAATCCGCGCCGTCATTTTTGCCGTAGCCATAACCGTATCCGTAACCGTAACCATAGCCGTAACCGTATCCGTAGCCGTATTTTTTGCCGTATCTGTATCCGTATTTACCGTAGCCGTACTTGCCGGACTGTCCGTCACCGGCAAAGTTTACAATAAATCCCAGAATTTTTGCGTCGATAAATTCAAGTGACGAAATCGCCTTTTGAATATCGGGGTGCGTTGTCTGATTTGAGCGAACAACAAGTATTACGCCGTCCGATTCTCTTATAAGCGGCAGTGCGTCGGATACAACATTGATAGGCGCGGTGTCGATTACTATATAGTCAAAATCCTTGCCGATTTCGGCAAGAAATCCTGCCATAAGCTCACTGCCCAAAAGTTCTGCCGGATTAGGCGGAATAGAGCCGGAGCAAATGACCGAAAGATTTTCAAATTGTGTCGGGTGAATAACATCAAACAAATCAACTCTGTCGCGCCTTGATGACGAAACTGTCGAGCCGAGATAATCTGTCAAACCCGGTGCGTTTTGAAATTGAAAATATTGGTGCACCTTCGGTTTGCGAAGGTCGCCGTCTATGAGCAAAACCTTTTGGTCTGCCTGTGAAAGTGTGATTGCAAGGTTGATTGTGGTTGTTGTTTTGCCTTCGTTCGGCGACGCCGACGATACAACAATTGTTTTGCACCCCTTTTTCATAATCGAAAACATTATGTTCGCTCTTATGCTTTTGTATGCCTCTTCAACCCTGAATCGAAGCGACGGGTCGATTGAAATATCCTGCAAAAGGTGTCTTGATGAGGATGATGCGCTTTTTTTGCTTTTTCTTGCCATTGCCGTTAATCCTCCTTACCTGCAACTTTAGCCGTCGACGAGCCCTTACTCTCAAAGTTCGGAATCGAGCCGAGCACGGGTATGTTGTATTTTTCAATAAGTTCCTCTTCCGTTTTAATTCTTATGTCAAGAATGTTACGGAGAATAATGTATGCCGCCGCTGCAAATGCGCCGATGATTGCACCGAGCGCTATTTTTTTCGGATAGCCGAGGCTTTCGGAATTAACTGCTCTGGTCGGTTCATCCTGTACGGAGGCTTTAACAAGACCTTTGTTTGTTTCCTCCATAACCTTAGGCAATGTTATTTCAAGCTGATGTGCTATTTCGTATGACAAATCCTTGTCCGTTGTGTTGACGGAAATTTGGAACATTGCCGTGTCGGTGATTGATTCGATTGTGAGCGCATTTTTTATCGTTGACGGTGTATAGTTTGCGTTGATTCGCTTGTTTAAATCGTTTGCAACTCTGTTGTCAAACTTGTTTGTATTGAAAATTTCAATATATGTCGGGAGCATTTTTATAGCATAATTCATTTTGCTTGTGTTGCTTGTTCTTGCATATTCGTTGCTTGACGACGAACCGGTTGAAACAATTTCATCCGTTGGATCATCGGCTTCTGCCAAAAATTCAACAGAAGATGTGTAGGTCAGTGTTGTAAATTTTGCCGTATAAAAATATCCGAGCATTCCGCCGATAACGGCTATAATCACTATCAATTGCCACTTCTTGAAAAGTGCAACAAGAATTTTTCTAACATTTGCGTCAACATTCATTAGAGCCTAATCTCCTAAAAAGTTCTATAATAATCTACTTATATAAAATGTATATTACTTTATAATTGTCAATTTGTCAATAAATTTTACGCTATTTTTATTGACAAATGGATTTTTATGGATAATAATATCTTTGACATTTTTTATTAACGGAGAATTTATATGGCTGATAAAATCAAAATGCCCCTCTGGGGACCCTATTCGAAAAAATATATGGGCATTTCAAGAATCGTTGAAAGCCTTTCAAGACAAGGTGCGCGCTTTGATTTCATTGCACATCCGACACTTTGGAACTCGGCAACTCCCGTGCCGAATGTAACTGTTCCTTCCTCCTATCATTTGTGGGAGTGCAGTAAGGATTACGGCTACTACGCATACAGATACGAGCTTATGTGGAAAGATATGGTTTATGCCGATGTTTCCTTTTCAAAAATCAATGACGAGGCATTTTTGCTCAGATGCGAGTTTAACAACAACACTCAACTTTCGCAAAACTGCATTCTCAATCTTTTCGGCTCGCTCGAATTTCCGACGGTAAATTATGCCGAGGTTTCGACACCAGAAAAGTGCACTCTCGTCAACGCAAACGATTATGCAAAATTTGACTATGCCGTTAAACGCCCGTGGGATGAGGAAATGCCCGACGGTATGTTTAAAGGTATGTTTAAAGACGAAAAATTCTATCTCGGCGAGGGTTTGGGCGACAGATGCGACAATGCCCATGTTCATTTCTACGGTTTTAAACCTTTCGGCGCAGTAAAGGGCGACACCGTTTCGTATAACCTTTCAGCCGACGGATTTGAGAATCCCGTTTTGGCTGTAAGATACAGAACGGTTACTCCGGGCAACGCAAAGTTCACATTGAACGGCAGCGAAATCACTCTTCCGGAAAGTGAAGAGCTTGCAATTATTTATTTGCCGTTTGCCGAAAATCCGGAATTTGTCAGCCTCGGTGCGGCAGGCGTTGAACTTGATTTTATCGCAGTTGTCGAAAACGGCGAAAAAGTTTCCGTAACAAACAAAAAATATGAATTTGTGCCGCAGATTACAACCGAAAAAGTCGGAAACGGCGCAAGAACAGAGCTTAAATACAACTATGACGGTTGTGACTATTATATTCTCACTCATAACGAGAACACACGTCAGCGCATTCTTGAAAGCGGCAGCCTTGAAGACGCACTCATTAACCGTCTTTCAAACGGCGACCATACATATGACGATCTTAAGGAAACATTTTCAAATTCGTTCAAGCGCAAAACAAGCGACGAGGGATTTTTCCACAACAGCGTTATCAAGTCGATTTTTGTTGAGCCGCTTTCATCTCATATCGAATATGTTGTTGTTTCAAAGGGCAAATTTGAGCCGCTCACAAACGGAGAGTATGAGGCAATTTATCAAAAGGCAAAGTTGACAGCCGAAAATGTTTTCTACAACAAGGCGGGCGAAAAGTATTGCCTTTCGACGAACATTTTAAAATCAACACTTTTGACAAATGTTGTTTATCCCGTTTACAGACACGGCGAAAATGTTATTCACCACACGCCGGGCAAGCGTTGGGACTCGTTCTATACATGGGACAGCGGCTTTATAGGTATGGGCCTTTTGGAATATTCAAACGAGCTTTGCCAATATGTGCTTGACACATATCTTTGCGACGAGGATAACAAGGATTTTTGTTTTCTTCTTCACGGCTCGCTTGTTCCGACACAGTTTGTCGAGTATTTTGAACTTTTAAAGCGCACAAACGATAAGCACAAACTTGACTTCCTTTATGACAAGATGAAACGCTACTATGAATTCTTGCGCGGCAGAACACATGGTTCGTCCTGCAACAAGTTTGACAACGGACTTCTCACAGTTTATGATTACTGGTATTCCTGCTCCGGTATGGACGATTATCCCGCACAGGTTAAAATGATTGCCGACAAAATGGAAGAACATTCCTGCCCGTGCCTTACAACGGCACAGGTTATCAGAGCCGGCAAAATTCTTAAAATGGTTGCCGACTATCTCGGCAAAGCGGACGATGTTGCCGTTTATGATGCCGATATTGCTCTTTCCGAGAAGGCGCTCAACGACCTTGCTTGGGACGAGGACTCGGGCTATTTCGGCTATACTATGTATGATAAAGACAAAAATCATCCGTATATTATGAAAACCGAGTCGGGCGAAAATTGGGATAAGGGTTTTGACGGCGTTTATCCCCTTATTTCAGGCTCTGTTTCGGGTGAGCGCAGACAAAGACTTATCGACCATATCAAAAATCCGAAGGAGATGTGGTCAAACGCAGGTGTAAGCGCCGTTGATATGTCCGCTTCATATTATTTTGAGGACGGCTATTGGAACGGCAATGTTTGGATGAGTCACCAATGGTTTGTTTGGAAAACGATGCTTGATAACGGCGACGGCGATTTTGCTTTTGAAATTGCAAACCGCGCGCTTGAAATGTGGAAAGACGAAACCGATTTCACATACAACACCTACGAGTGTTTCGGTATTCAGACAAAGCGCGGCGGCTGGTTTCACAACTTCGGCGGTCTTTCTGCTCCTATATGCATTTGGGCAGACGCTTATTACAGACCGGGAACGGTTACAACCGGCTTTGATGTTTGGACAGATTACCAAAAAACAACCGCCGACAGTGCCGAAATATCTTTCAAATATTACGGCAAAAACGATAAATACACAATTATCGTTACTCTTGACGATTCAAACGATTATTCCGTTAAGCTTGACGGCAGGGATATTGATTTCAACAGCCGCACAAACGGCTCAATCGAAATCACACTTGATTCAAGTGTTAAATCGGGAATCATCACGGTAACTGCAAAATAAGCAATGCTTTTTTGAAAGGAGATTCAGATGGCTGAAAAAATCAGCGGTTGCAATAACGAGCCGCTTAAAATCCAATTTATAACGGATACACACTATTATTCCCGCAAAGGCGGCACAGAGGGCAAAGCCTATGACAAGGCAGAGTCAAAAAGCCAAAAGGTTATCAAGGACACCGACCTTGTAATCAAAGCAGGTTTTGATATGCTTTGCAAGGACACATCAACCGATATTGTTGTTCTTGCAGGAGACACCACACGCGACGGCGAAATTGAGTCGCACAAGGAATTTATCGAAATGTTGCGCGACCTTAAAAAGCGCGGCAAGCGTGTTTATGTCATCACAGCTACTCACGATTTTCGCGATGGCGGCGTTGCCGACGGTTATAATGGCGACGAAACAATCAAAGTCCCCGCTGTTGAGGACAGACACGATTTGTGGGATATGTATTATGAGTTCGGACCAAATGAGGCTATTTCAACTCATCCCGATTCAATGAGCTATGTTGTTCAGCTTGCACCGGGCTACCGTTTATTCGCTCTTAACGATGATACAAACTACAAGCCGGAGGGCGAGCGCGGTTCGGGTTTCTCCGATGATTGTATGCAGTGGATTATGGAGCAACTTGAAGATGCAAAGAAAAATGACCAGTTTGTAATCGCCATGACTCACCACCCGATGATTGCTCCGTCACCGTTTTATGCTATCATCGGCAAGGGCGATATGCAGAGAAATCACGAAACCACGCGCGAAATTTTTGCCGATGCAGGTCTTTCGTGCATGCTCACGGGTCACACCCATATTCACGATATAAGCTATGTCACAACGAAAAATGGCAATCGCTTTTATGATATTGCGTGCGGCGCAATGATTGGCTGTCCTCCTACAATGCGTAATGTCACAATCGACCCGAAAAACGGCAAGATTGATGTTGACACGATTATAATTAAGGATGTCCCCGGTCTTGACACAAACGGCAAGCCGTTCGACGAATATATGAAGAGCTTTTTCTTCGGTATGATAGGCGAGGTTATTTGGGCAATGGGCAACGATATTGACCGCCTTTCCGAAATGACTTCCGCATTCTCAATCCCCGGCGAAAAGGTTAAAAAACTCGGTTGGCTTATCAAACCTGTCGGCAAATGGCTCAACAAGCTCACTTTCAAAAAGATGTGGCGCCTTTGCAAAAAGGAAAGCGGACTTAAAAAGGCAGATATTGCGGATATTGCCGATAACAAGGTTACAGATTTCATTCTCGAGCTTGTTCAAAATCTCTATTGCGGTGATTCACCGTACGGACCCGATACAAGAGAATACAAGCTCACCTGCGGAGTGCTCAATATTATTGACTCGTTTCTTGACACAATTCATCTTTCAATCGGCAAATTTCTTAAGGGTGCAACCTCTGTCAGAGGTCTTGTGGAGCCGCTTCTTTGGAATCCGGGCTACTGCGACGCAGAGGCTTCACTTCCGCTTTATCCCGTTTATGACAGCGAAAATCCGGCACCTGCCGAAATGTTTGAGGAAAAGAAGTTTGACGATCCGGTTAAAAAGAGCAAAAAAGGTCCGCTTGTGCTTATCGTTTTGATTTTGCTTGTCATCTTACTCCTTGCAATTGTTGCCGGCGTTATTGCGCTTGTTGTTTGGGCAATTGTTGCCATCATTCACGCCTGCGCAGGCACTGCGGCACTCGGCTTTTTATTTTAATTAAAGATTACAAAAGTTTTTGTTGCAATAGCGGCTTATTCTTGCTATAATGATTAAGTCGTAATACGAAACTAAAATTATATGTAAAGGGGTATTATTTATGGCAGACGAAAAGAAAAAATTCAGCCTCGGCGGCATTGATAATGCGGCAGAGGAAAAAGGCTCGTTCATCAAAACACTTTGGCAGCTTTTAAAGTTCCTTGTTGTTTCGGGCCTTGTTACTATTATTCAACTTGTACTTGCAAATGTTCTTCCGCTCATTTTTGACAGCGTGACAGCAACATTGCCTGCATTTTTACAGACTATTTTTGATCCTAATGTAGTATTTGACGCTTCTACCAAAGAAGGTCTCGAGCAAATCGGCAAGTATGTTTCGGGCGCTGTTGTCGAAAACGGCACTGTTACAGCCGGTATTGTTACATGGGGTTATCTCCTTCCTTTCTTCCTTTCAAACCTTATTGCTAACATTTACGGTTTCTTCCAGAACAAGAAGACAACATTCAAGAGTGATGCTCCTTGGTACAGCTTCGCAGCTTACATAGTAATTATGATTGCTCTTATTCTCTTCTCAACATGGTTCCAGGGTTGGCTCGTTGGCGTTATTGCAAAGATTGACTGGGCTTGGATTCAGCCGCTTGCAAGAACAATTGCCGGCTTGGCAGCAGGTTTCGTTCAAATGGTATTCCTTTTCCCGATGGAAAAATTTGTTCTTATGAGAGAAAAGAAAACCGACGATGCTCAGGAAGAAGCACCGCAGGCAGAAGCAGAATAATCAAATATTCAAAATTAAGAGCGGTTCTTTGGGGCACGCTCCGTAAGGAAGTAATTGGTTTAAGCTTTCTGAATTTTGCCCATTGCACTATTAAAAAAATATGCCAATACGCAAGTATTGGCATATTTTTGTTAATGCACACTGAACAAAATCAGTTTGCTTAAACTGCTTCGCACTCAAAAACCAAAGAAACAGATGAAAGACAAGGCATAATTCACAGTGCAGGCTGGCGCCTGCGCTATGAATTTAACGCAGTATTTCGCTGCTTATTTGTTTTTTGAGCATTTATTCCTTATGGAGTGTGCCCCTTAAACCGCTCTTTTTTATATTGTTTTATATTAATATTGTATATTTCGTCAAAAAATGTTATATTATTCTTGATAGGGCGCGTGCAATTTGTTGCGCCGCGCTCAATACAGAGGTGGATATATGACTTGTAAAAATTGCGGAGCAAAATTAAAGCCAAATGCCAAGGTGTGCCAAAATTGCGGTGCGCCGTGCGGAGATGACGACGGATATTATGTTTTGTCGTCCGACGGCTACGGCAACTATGCCGATTACGGCGAGCCGGAGCGCAGAAAGCCGCATATTGTAAGAACAGTTTTGTTTATTATCGTTGTAATCGCATCGCTTGTGGCAATACTTTATTTTACCGGGCTCGGTGAGCAGTGGGGTCTGCCGTTTTTCGACAAAAATTCAGATGCGCCTTCGCTCACATTTTCAACCGGCGCAGGAGTTATTAACGATGACGAAAAGGTGCTTTATCTGACAGTCAACGAAAATTCAAAAATTCAATATATCCACGGCGTTAAACTTTTCGCTTATAATAAAACGCAGGATAAAAACACTGCCGACCCGATTTCAACCGATTATGAATACACAAAATCCGTCGGGGGCGAAATTCGCGCAATTTATTTTGATGTCGATGAGCTTAACCTTGAGGCTGACCAAACTTATACCTACACCATTGAGACAGAGTTTCAGTTTTACGGCAATGACAAGCATTTCACATATGATGAACCGTTGACTTTCAGCGGAAAAATCAGCGAAAATGTTGCCGACAAGGTGTTTGACCACAGTATGCAAACAACCGTTTCGTCAAGCGAGCCTGAAACAGAAAAGCAGACAACAACTCAACCAACAACCGAAAAACCGTCCACAACCGCCGCGTCAACCGAAAAGACGGGCAGTACAAAGTTTTTGCAAAACAGCTTTTGGTTTACCGCTCCCGATAAAAAGGGCAGTGATTATGCAATTTCGGCAATCAAGTTTTCAAACGGCACCGAATGCAGTATTACAAAATACACAAAATCGGGCAACGCCGCTTGGAAAACGAGCGTTTCAAAGGGAACATATTCCGTCAGCGGCGACAAGCTGACCGTTACGGATTCCGACGGAACACAAACGCAATACAGCATTAATTTTGACTATTCGTCCGTTTCGGATTTAACGGCGAGAAAATATAACAGCGTTAAAAATGCCGAGGACTTTTTCGGTATGTAGTTTAATAAAATATAAGTAACAATTCTAATTTTAAGGAGCTTTGTATGAAAAAATTTCTAAAATCATTGCTTGCGTTATTGATGTCGGCATTGATTATATTCGGTGCCTCGATTCCTGCATTTGCAAGCGAAAACAATTATAAATACGGCGTCGATATTTCATATCACAACGGCGATTTTGACTTTTCTTCATCTGCTTTTGCGGGTAAAAGCTTTGTTATGATTCGCCTCGGATATTATAATCACATCGACAACGAGTTTTGGAACAATGTCAAAAAAGCAACCGCGGCGAATATTGATTTCGGCGTTTATCTTTACAGCTACGCTTATTCATCGGCAGAGGTAAAGGACGAGTCCGACTTTGCAATTAAAACACTTTCACAACTTACAGACGAGCAAAGGCAGCATTTCACCCTGCCTCTCGCGTATGATTTAGAGGATAAAAAACTGGCAGAACATCTCGGCAACAGCAAGTCAAAAATCACAGCGCAGGCTGTGCAGTTTTGTGATGCGGTCAAAAATGTGGGATATGTCCCGATGATTTATGCAAATCAAAATTGGTTTACAAATTATATCGACCTTAATACCGTTACTTCAAAAAAATATAAAATTTGGTTTGCCTATTACACACCAAAACCCAATTTCTCAAAGCCCAAAACAATCGGCACAACAGGTGTTACTGCCGATATTTGGCAATATGCCGAAAAATCGGGTGATATTTCGTGCGACCAAAATGTTCTTTATAATCCGTCGGAGCTTATAAAGCCGCTCTGTATTCATTCGTTTAAGCAGTATGTCACACGCGCCACAGCGACTGCCGACGGAAAAATCGTCACCAAATGCCAAAAATGCGGTATGGTTTCTTCAACAAAGGCGATTAACAAAGCATCAAATATCAAACTTTCAAGAACTTGGTACACATATAACGGCAAGGTGCAAACGCCGTCGGTAACGGTTAAGGACAGGAAGGGCAACACCCTCAAAAAAGGCACGCATTATACCTTGTCATATCAAAGCGGCAGAAAGTCGGTCGGCAGATATTATATCAAGGTCAATTTTAAGGGCAATTATTCCGGTTCAAAAACACTTTATTATGACATTGTGCCGAAATCGACCTCCGTCAGCAAAGTTACGGCAGGCAAAAAGTCCTTTAAAGTCACTTGGAAAAAGCAAGCCTCGCAAACAACAGGCTATCAAATTCAGTATTCGACACACAGCAATTTTAAAAACGCCAAATCCGTTTGGGCAAAAAGCAAAGTCACCTCAAAATCGGTTACAAAGCTTTCGGCAAAGAAAAATTATTATGTCCGCGTAAGAACATACAAAACAATTAAGTTCGGCGGCAAAAACCATTATCTCTATTCGACATGGAGCGGCTCAAAAAAAATTAAAACAAAATAAAATGAAAGCATATAAGCATACAAAAACGGCATCGTCAAGTGACGATGCCGTTTTGCTTACCTTATATGATATAGTTATATCATTGCTGATATGATTTTCCCTTTGGAAGATATGAAAAAATCTGCTTATACAATTTTTCAAAATCTCTCTTTTCAGGTTCAAGTTGAAGTTCGTTAATTGTTGCGCCTGTTGTCGAGTTTGCCCAAAACTTAACGAGTGGCTCGTAGTTTTTCGGCATTTGCAATGTGTTTTCAACATAAGCCCGGGTTATTGCATAAAACATAGCATAAAGGTCGTTAAAAGCAAGGATACATTTTGATGTTGTCATTGCCTTTGTGATTACTTTGCTGTATTTTTCGATAAATTCAGCCGTCATTCGTGCTGATTTTGCACAGTCTTTGTATGTTGCAAAATCGTTGCAAACAGTTTCTGTCTGACGCTTGAACAGCCAGCTCACCATTTTATCAACATCTTCAAAATGATAGTAAAAAGTTTGTCTGCTGATTCCGCATTTTCCAACAAGATCCGTAACTGTGATTTTATCATATTGTTCGTTAGAGTTTACAAGCTCTAAAAATGATGAAATAATCATCTTTTTTGTTTTACCGGCCATTCGTTTCACCTGCAATTTAATAATTTTTTATGTAGTATATCACAGCATTTTGTCAAATACAAGTCTAATCTTTTAAAACTTACAAAAATAAACAATTGTTTACAATATTAACAAATTCTCGGCAAACCCTGCCCGATTAGTAGATTAACTCGTCTTTTACCGCCGATATGAGTTTCCATAAAAACGCCGTTTGAGGCTGAAACGGTGCCGATGATTTTTGCCCTCTCGCCGTATTTTGACTCACTGATAATTTGAACGGCGCGCTCTTTTTGCTCGCTTGGTACAAATACAACAAGCTTGCCCTCGTTGCCCATATGCAAAATATTTAGCCCGAGTATTTTTGAAAATGCACGCACCTCATCGCTCACGGGAATATCGTCTTCGTTTATTTCGATTGACACATTTGATGCGTCGGCAAGCTCGTTTAAAACCGTGCCGAGTCCGCCGCGCGTTATGTCGCGCATACAATGCACATCAATTCCGTTTTTAAGCAGATTGAAAACAATGTCGCAAAGCGGTGCGTTGTCCGATTTTATTTCGTTTTCAATATCCATTCTTGCCGAGAGAATTGCGGCGTGGTGGTCGCCCATATTTCCGCTCACAATCACGGCGTCATTCGGTTTTATTCCTCCGGCGTTGATTTCGGTACCGTCGGCAACAAATCCCACACCTGCTGTGTTGATATAAATTCCGCCGCTGCCCTCAATAACTTTTGTGTCACCCGCAACGATTATAACGCCAGCCTCCTCGGCTGTCTGCGCCATTGATATTGCGATTTTTTCGAGCGTTTGGGTGTCTGCACCTTCTTCGATAATAAATGCGCTTGTGATGTATTTCGGCGTTGCGCCGCGCATCAAAAGGTCGTTTACCGTTCCGCAAACGGCAAGTCTTCCTATGTCGCCGCCCTTGAAAAACAGCGGTGTCACAACAAAGCTGTCGGTAGTCATTGCTATTTTATGCGCACCGTCAACAACGGCGCTGTCCTCCATTTTGTTGAGCACAGGGTTTGAAAAATGTTTTGCAAAAATGCCGTCAATCAGCTCGCTTGTGGATTTTCCTCCGCTTCCGTGTGATAATGTGATTTTCATTGCGTATATATCCTTTCAAGGGTGTGTCGGTGTCGGTTTTTGTTTCAACCGTCAGTCGTTTACAAAAAGGTTAAAACATGTTCCCTCGACGGAAACCATGCATGCGCCCATCGGGTTTTCCGGCGTGCATACTTTTTTAAACAGTGGGCATTCGCTCGGCGTTTTTTTGCCCGTGATAATTTCGCCGCACATACAGCCCTTTGATTTTGAAAAATCAGCTGTCAAATCGGCACTGCCTGCGTCAAAGCGGCTGTATTCATCGCGCAGAATAAGTCCCGAGCTTTCAATTTTGCCGAGTCCGCGCCACGATGCGGAGCAGGGAACAAAGTATTTGTTTACAATATCGAATGCCTTTTCGTTTCGTTCCTGCCTTACAACCGATTTGTAAAGATTCATCACGGTGCCTAATTCTTCGCCTTTGTCAATCGTTTTGACAAGCGCATATATTGCCGACAAAATCTCCTCCGCCTCAAAGCCCGAAACGGCAAACGGAATGTTGTATTTTTCGGCAAGCGGCAAAAATGCCTCTGCTCCCGTTACTGCGCAAACATGACCGGGTGCGATAAAACCGTCTATATCAGCCCCGTTGCCGCAAAGTCTGTCAATAACTGCAGGCATTGTTTTAAGCGCCGTTAAAAGTTTTATGTTGCTGATTTTGTCCTTTATTGCGCGGTCAATCAACAGCGCATAAATCGGCGTTGTTGTTTCAAATCCGACTGCGGCAAAAATGAATGTTTTGTCGGGTTCACGCCTTGCAAAATCAAGTGCTTGCATAGGCGAATACACCATTCTTATGTCCGCACCTTGCGATTTGATGTCCTTTAGCGCATATTTTCTGCCCGGCACGCGAATCATATCGCCGAATGTCACTATTACATTGTTGTCTTGCAACGCAAGCTCGCAAAGTCTGTCAACATATGATGAAACCGTTACGCAAACGGGGCATCCCGGACCGCTTATCAGGTGGATTTTGTCGCTTATAATTGATTGAATTGCGTTTTCGGCAATGGAAGCGGTATGGGTGCCGCAAATCTCCATAAGCTTTATATCTTTATTATTGTAAGATTTTAAATAATTGATTACATTATCTATATTCATATCATTTGCTCAATTGTTCAAGGTCGTTGAAAAGCTCGCGCATATATTGCGCCTCATCATCGGGGAGAACTTGTATAACAAGCCCTGCGTGAACAAGCACCCAATCGCCGATTTTTGCGTCAACAATGCCGAGCGCCGCGTTAGTTTTATTGCCTGAATAGTCAACAACAGCCGTGTCTCCGTTTATTTCAATAATTTTTCCGGGTGATGCAACACACATAGCTATTCCTCCGTTTTGTTTAAAATTTCAGCCGCCAAATAAGCCTGCCCCAAGCACAGTCCGTTGTCGCCGCATGACACCTGCTCGTTTGTGAATACCTTGAAATTGTGTTTTTCAAGTCTTTTTACTGCGCCCTCAAGCAAAATTCTGTTCACAAAGCATCCTCCGCTCAGCGTAATTTGCTCAACGCCGTATTTTTGGGCGATTTTCAGTATCATATCGCACAGCATCATATGAAAACCGAGTGCAACTTCTTCCTTTGGTGCGTCTGCCGCCTTGACAGCCGCGATTATTTCGCTCGGGTCAAGCGACGGCTCGATATAAAACGGCTTTTTCGCTTTCCTTGCCGCACTCTCAAGTGCAATTGCGCACTCGCCCTCATAACTGTTTTTGTGCTTAAGGTCAAGCGCCGCGCAAACCGCGTCAAAAAGTCTGCCCATGCTTGACGAATTAACCGTGTTTATCGATTGCTCGCGTGCCTTGTTGACAAGCTCGTTTGAGTCATCGTAGCAGGCAAGGGCAAGGTCTGCGTTTTTCGATATTTCATCGCCTGCCGTCATTTTGGTGTATTTCAAATGCTCAACGCGCTTTTGGTTCAAAAACACCTCGCCGCCCCATATCGCTCCGTCATCGCCATAGCCGGTGCCGTCAAAAACAAAATGAAGTGCATCGCCCTCGATTTTATGTTCGGCAACAACGCCGTATGCGTGCGCAAGGTGATGCTGGATTTCAATTACATTATCACCGTCGGCAAGCGATGATGAGTAATAAAGCGGGTGCTTGTCCTTCACAATAATATCGGGTTTGAATGAATGCAAATCGCAAAAGCGTTTTATGCCTTGTCTGTACGCCTCAAAGCAGTCGCAATCCTCCAAATCGCCGAAATATTGCGACGGAATTACATAGCCGCCGTGGCAAATCGCAAAACTGCTTTTCAAATCGCCGCCGAGAGAGAGAATGTTTTTTTTCGCCGTGATGCCAATTTTTATCGCAAGCGGCACATATCCGCGCGCCCTGCGTATAAGCTGTACTTTGCCGCTGTTTATTTGCACCACGCTGTCATCAATCGGTGTCAAAATTTCTCTGTCGTGCGATAAAATATCAATGCCGAATTTTTTTATTTCATCATCGTTTATTATAATTGCCTCGCCGCTTATGTTTGCGCTTGTCATAATCAGCGGCGTTATTTTTTCGAGAATCATTATTTGAATCGGATTGCATGGCAAAAAAGCGCCGATATAATCCGATTCACCGCAAACTTCCGCCGCAAAATCCTTTTTCTTTTTTAAAAGCACAATCGGGCGTGCTTTGCTTTTGAGGAGCGATTTTTCATTTTCGCTCACAAGGCAGTATTCGCCGATTTCGTCAATATCGCGAAACATAACGGCAAACGGCTTTTTCTCTCTGCCCTTGATTTTTCTTATTTCATCTGCCGTTTTGCTTGTGCATATTCCTGCTATATGATAGCCGCCGATATCCTTAATCGCAAGCGGCTTGCCAGCGCGCAAAATGCTCACGGCGGTGTCGATTGAAATATTAATTGTCGGTCCGCAGTTGTTGCAAGCAATTGTTTGGGCATGGCAACGGCGGTTTTTCGGCTCTGTGTATTCAGCCTCACATTCGCCGCAAAGCGGAAATTTGCCCATTGTTATTCTCTCTCTGTCATACGGCAGGGAGTTGATTATTGTATATCTCGGTCCGCAGTTGACACAGCTTATAAAGGGGTGGCGAAATCTGCGGTTGTTTTTGTCTTTAAGCTCGCTTTCACACTCCTCGCATGTTGCGATGTCGGGTGTGATAAACGGTATTTCGTTGTCATTTGTGCTGTGAACGATTGTGAATTTGTCAAAATCATGTTCGCCGACAGCACATTCATCATATTTTTCTATTTCAAAAATTGCTGTAAGGCATTGGATAAATTTATCCAATGCCTCTTTTTTTGCGCTTGCGACAATTGATACATTGCCGCCTGAATTTTTAACCTCGCCCCCGATGCCAAGCTCGTTTGCAAGCCGCAGGGCGGTGGGGCGAAAGCCGATACCCTGCACAATACCAGAAAAGGTGTATTTAACAGTTATGATTTATCCTCTTTTCCGAGTGTTATTCCTTGTGAAAAACAACGCTGCCCTTTTCACCGTCATCATCAATGATTGAAAGTGCCTTGAATTTAAGACACGCGTCAACGCATGCGCCGCATTGAACGCATTTGTCACGGTTGATTGTCCATGTTTTTTCACCTGTTCTGTCAACTGTAATGCACTCCTGCGGACATTTTCTTGCGCAAAGGCCGCACAAAATGCACTTCGTCATATCGTTTGTGATTTTGCCTGCCGGTTTTTCGGGGATAGGCTGTGAATAGCTGTCAACAATTTTGCTTGTTGACGGCACGGTGTATCCCGGCTTGATGCTCAGGCAGTTTTTTGGACAAGCGTTTACGCAGTTTTCGCACTGCACGCATCCCATTCGCTCGATTGACCATGTTTTTGTGTTTCTGTCAACCTTGATTGCACTTGACGGACACTTTCTCATACACATTCCGCACATAATGCAGTCGTCAATGTTGATTTCAATGTGACCTCTCGAGCGCTCGGGGTATATTGCCGGCTCTGCCGGATAGTTGCAGGTTGCAGGTTTTGAAAACAGATTTTTTAAGGCGATAGGAGCAAAATCCATCAATTTCATATCAGATTTCCTCCTATCTTTCCGTGCAACTGATGCACGGGTCAATTGTCAAAATTTGTATCGGCACATCGGCAAAATCCGAGCCCGGCAAAATGTGAATAAGTGATTGAATGTTGGTGAATGTCGGCGTGCGGAGCCTGAATCTGTCGAGAAACTTTGTTCCGTTTGCCTTTGCATAATAGATTGTCTCGCCGCGTGGCTGCTCGACTCTCACAAACGCCTCACCGTTTGGGTTGCCCTTTTGCGGATTGCATATTGCACCCTCCGGGATTTTTTGAGCAATCTGGCGGAGAATCGATATTGATTGAAACAGTTCACCAATTCTGACCTCACAGCGCGCATATCCGTCGCAGTCATTTGATGTGATGATGTCAAAATCGATGTCGCCGTATGCCTCATATCCTGTTTTTCTCATATCGTATTCAAGGCCGCTTGCTCTCGCCATTGCGCCTGCCGCGCTTAAGCGATAAGCGTCCTCCTTTGTGAGGATTCCGACGCCCTTAAGCCTTTTTTGAACGGTGCAGTCCTTGAGAAAAACATTTGTCATTTTTCTCAAATCCTTTTCCATCGAATCAAAAACGCCGATAAAGCCGTGTATCATCGATGAGTCCATATCCTTTAAAACACCGCCGATTTTGTTGACGGAGAATATAACTCTGCCGCCGGTAGACGCTTCAAACATATCAAGTACCTTTTCTCTCATACGCCAAGCCTGCATGAACAGTGCGTCAAATCCGAATGCGTCAGCCAACAAACCAAGCCAAAGCAGGTGAGAGTGGATACGGCTCATTTCAAACCAAAATGTTCTCAAGTATTTTGCTCTTTGCGGCACTTCGGCATCAAAAATTTTTTCAAGCGCCTCACAGTATGCCAAGCCGTGACCGAACGAGCATATGCCGCAGGTCCTCTCAACAACATATTGATAATCGTTGAAATCTCTCTTTTCTGCAAGCATTTCAAGTCCTCTGTGCACAAATCCCACAGACGGAATTGCCTCGACAATCTTTTCATCCTCAAGCACAAGGTCGATGTGTATAGGCTCCGGCAAAACCGGATGCTGAGGACCAAACGGTATAACAGATTGAATAGTCATTATTCCTTGTCCTCCTTTTTGATAACCTTGATTTGTTTTTTAAACGGTGTTTCTTTTTCTATGCGATAAAATTTGTTGTGATAATCAAGTGCCATTCCGACAACCTTAACACCCCAAAGCTCCTTTATCTCGTTTTCATAAAGGGCTGCGGCAGGGAATATGTCGGAAAACGATTTGATTTCCTCGTCAATCGGGAGGTTGATTTTGTAGTTTTCCATCTCATATTCCTTTGCAACGGAATATATAACCTCGTTGTATCCCTCGTATGCAACGCTCAAAATCTGCGCAAGGCGGTAGCCGTCGTTATATTTTTGCTCCATTATTTTATAAAGCTCGTCTTTAGCGACTTCGGTTATCGGAAAATCGTTGTAATTATTCATTCTCGTTTTCCTCCCTGTTTTTTTTCAACGCTTATGCCTTGGGCTTGGAGCTTTTCGCTTTTTTGCTTTAATATTGCAAGCGATTTTACAACTCCGTCAATTATTGACTGCGGCCTTGCGGCGCAACCCGGCACATATACATCAACCGGAATAACCTTGTCGATTCCGCCCAAAATGTTGTAGCAATCCTTAAATACACCACCGCTGCAGGCACAAATTCCGATTGCGCAGACAACTTTCGGCTCTGTCATTTGCTCATAAAGCTGTTTTACAACATCCTTGTTTTGCGTGTTCACCGAGCCGGTGATAAGCAAAATGTCTGCGTGCTTTGGGTTGCCCGTGTTTATTACGCCGAAGCGTTCAACATCGTAAATCGGGGTGAGACAAGCCAAAACCTCAATATCGCATCCGTTGCAGGAGGAGCCGTCATAGTGCATTATCCACGGCGATTTCGTTACATCAGCCATTATTTCATTCCTCCAATCACAACTTCAAGTATAATCAAATTCAATGCCCCCAAAACCGCTGTTACAATCCATGCGCTTTTAAGCATTTGGTCCCATTTAAGCCTTGCGTTTGTGTTGTCTATAAGAATTTCAATAAAATAGCAAACGGCAAGTGCGATTATTGTGATGATTATGCTTATCGGGCTTACGCTTGTTCCGTTTCCGTGGAGGAAGAACAGCGCCAAAACGCCGAGGAGAAATACATTTTCATACCAGTGCGAAATTTCAACGATAGCAAACATTTGACCGTTAAATTCGGTAGTCAAGCCCTTAACAAGCTCCTGATGAGCGTGGTGGCTTGTCGAAAGGTCAAACGGATGTTTTCTGAGTTTGATTGTGAGGATAAACATAAATCCCACAAAAATACCTAACAAATACACAACCGGCGGCAAATTGTCGCTTATTACGATTTGCGAAACCTTAAAATTACCGGTTACGCAGTAAAGACCGATTACCGTGATTAATACCATCGGCTCGTATGCAAGCATTTGGATAAGCTCTCTGCCGGCGCCCATAAACGAGTATGGCGAGTGACCGCTTGATGCGGCAATTACAAGAAAGATATTTGCCGTGGTAAGCGTGAAAAATACAAGCAGCAAATCGTATCCGCCGAAAAACAGTGCACCTGTTATTACAACAAAAATCAAAAATGACATAAGATACAAAATTTGCACGCGATTTATTGTTTTTGTTTCCTTTTTCAAAAGTTTTTCAACATCCCAAAACGGTTGCAAAACAGACGGTCCGCGTCTGCCCTGCATTCTTGCGGTGATTTTTCTGTCAACGCCTGCCAAAAGCGCGCCCACAAACGGTGCGGCGATTATGTAAACCAAGGCGGCTATAACAGATTTTACGATATTATCCATTAAAAACCACCTCCCACAATAAAGCTTGCCGCAGTCAGTATGACGAGCAGTGCAATTGATGTGTAAACACTCGGCTTATACATATGCTTTTCGCCAAAAATGTCTGTCATATACCAATTTGTCAAAAATTCCTTTTTTTCAACGCCGAATGAGTCAACAAATCCAACTTGGTCCGGTAAGCCTGCGCCGTTAAAGTATCTGTGTGCCTTTGGATAAGGCCTTTCCTTTGCGATTGAGTGGAATATTATTGCCGGAACGACAAATACAAATACAATCATAATGATTGTGAAAAAAATGTTTTCTTCTGAAAGTGCGGCAATTGCTCCGCTGTATTTTCCCAAATCCTGAATATACGGCACAACAACCTTGTCCGAAATAATGGGAAACACAAAGCAAATAGCAATCATCAAAACGCTGTGAACACTGAGGGAAATCCATTGGTTAAGCGAAATTGTGTTTTTGTGCCTTTTGTCTTTCGGGTTGCTTGCAAGAATTGTTGCAAGCCATTTTGACCAATAAAGCAATGTAGTTGCCGAGCCGAAGCAAATGCAAAGTACAAGCAAAACGGAAACGAGCGAAAACAATACATGGCCGCTCTGAAGTCCCGTGTCAACAAATGCTTTGAGAGCCGCCCATTTTGAAACAAGCATACCGAACGGAGCAAGAAACATTCCCGAAATGCCTATAACAAGCATCCATGTCAATGCCGGATAGCGTCTTACAAGACCGTGCATTGTTTCTATATCTCTTGAGCCGGTTTGGTGCTCGATTGAACCGACGGTTTGGAATAAAAGCGATTTTGAAACAGCATGAAAAATTACGAGAAATACAGCCGCCCATATTGTTTCGGCTGTGCCGATACCTGCACAGGCGGTGATAAGACCGAGGTTTGAAAGCGTTGAATAAGCCAAAACTTTTTTGCCGTCTGATACGGTGATTGCAAGCATTGACATTGCAAGAAATGTCAAACCGCCGATAAGTGCAATCATGTATCCCGAAAGCTGATCGCTCATAAGCGGAGCAATTCTGATTAAAAGATATACGCCTGCCTTAACCATTGTTGCGCTGTGCAGCAATGCCGATGACGGAGTGGGAGCAACCATTGCGCCGAGCAGCCAACGCGAAAACGGAAGTTGTGCGCTTTTTGTGAGAGCGGCAAACGCAAAGCAGATAACGGGCATAATAACAACTTTGCCGTTGCAAAGCAAAAGCGTTTGCAAATCCGAAACGCCGAATTTGATACCTGCCCAAACGATGCCGATTGAAATTCCGCATCCGCCCAAAAGGTTCATCCAAAGCGCACGAAAGCAGTTTGCGATTGCCTCTGCCGTTTTTGTGTATCCGATAAGAAGAAAAGAGCAAACGCTTGTGATTTCCCAGAAGAAATACATCCAAGACAATGCGTTTGACAACACAAGACCGAACATTGCGCCGATGAAGATATACATTATCGCAAAGAAGAAGCGCCTTCTGTCCTTAACATCGGTGTGGTGATTGTGATAATCGCTCATATATCCGCAGGCGTAAACCGTGATAAGCGTGCCCACAATTGCTATGATAAGCACCATTATTACAGTCAGTCTGTCAATATAAAATCCCGGCAGGTTTGACACTGCCTCTTTGCCGCTTGCAAACTCATACCAGAATACAAGTCCTGTTTGTAAAACAGACAGCACCGCACAATAGTATTTTTTGTACTTGATGCTTAAAACCGTTATCAAAACAACAAGAAATATTTCGCCGGCGCCGATAAACGATGTCATAAAAGCATCAAAATTCATCCCGAAAATTGATGGCAGATTTGTAAAGCCGTTTATTTCGTGGTTTGCCAAAATACTGCTGTTGTATGTAAAATATTCAACAGCAAAAATAATCGCCGCTGCAATTATAATTGCCGACGATGCGTAGGTCACCGCTTTTCGAACACGGTTGCTTTTGAACAATGCCAAAATCATTGCGCTCAGAAACGGAAAAGCGATTAGGAAAATCACTGTGTTTTCCATCTTAAAATTTACCCCTTTTATGCCGAATACATATCTTTACCGTAAAATTCGGCACATGTATTTTTACAATGATAATTTTATCACAAGCTCATACAAAAAACAATAATTGTCACTGTATAACAATGTTATAAATTAAATGCTTAAAAATTATTAAATAAAAAAATAAATGTTGAAAAAATTATATAAGAGATATATAATAGCCTTGAATTATGGGGAAAGAAGTGATTTTATGCCTAAAAATGACAACAAAAACGGTTTTTCAGCTTTTCTGAGTCTTTTCAACGGTACTAAGCCGCTGTCGGGCGAAGCAAAGCGCGGTCTTATTTGTTTTATAGTTTTGATTTTTACATTGATATTTACTGTCTGCGCAACAGCCATGCAGTCAAGAACAGCAGGCAGTGTTGAGGGACTAAAAGCATCTACTGCGGGCGATACATCCGTGTCATTAACTTGGGACAAGACAAAGGCAAGTAAGGGCTATTGTGTTTACGCCTCAAAGGACGGCAAAAAATACAATCTTGCTGCCACTGTTTCGGGAAAAAAGAATACTTCTGTAAAGGTTGAAAAGCTTGCACAGGGTACAAAATACAGTTTTTATGTCACAGCGTTTAATGCAAAGGAAAGACAAGGCGAAAAATCAGCCGTTGTGTCGGCATACACCGCTCCGCAGACAGTGACGCTTTCAAGCGTTATCTCAAATGATAAGGGAGTTTTAACCGCCGAGTGGAGTGAATGTCCAAAGGCAAGCGGTTATGAATTGCAGTATGCCGAGGGCGCAAAGGGCGATTTTTCAAAAGCTAAAAGCGTTGACGCATCGGGAAAATCAACAACTGCCAAAATTGTTGAAAAGCTCAAGGAAAAGACTGATTATTCGGTCAGAGTAAGAGCGTATATCAAGGATGGTCAAACTCTTGTAAACGGTGCTTGGAGCGCAGTTAAAACAGTCAATATTTCCGACACGCTTGTTATCAATAAATCAAAGCCGATGATTGCGCTCACATTTGATGACGGACCGGGATATAACGATGCGTCAGACAGAATTCTTGATGTTTTGGAAAAATACAATGCGCGCGCAACATTCTTTATGGTTGGCAAAAATGCCGCCGATCATCCTAACAATGTTAAACGCAAAATCAAGCTTAAATGCGAACTTGGCAACCACACCTACAACCACAATCACTACGGCAAAAATGTAACCGCAAACGATATTAAGGATGCGTCCGATGCAATTTATAAGGCTTGCGGTCAGTATCCGACGGCGTTCCGTTCACCGGGCGGAAACACAACCGACACAATCAGAAACGAGTGCAAAAAGGAAAATATGGCGCTTTATTATTGGTCAGTCGATACCGAGGATTGGAAGAGCAGAAATGCTGACAAGGTTTACAACGCCGTTATGAAAAATGTTAAGGACGGCGATATTATCCTTATGCACGAGATTTATTCGTCAACTGCCGATGCGGTTGAGCGCATGGTGCCGGAGCTTATCAAAAAAGGCTATCAGCTTGTGACTTGCGAGGAACTTATTCAGGCAAAAACAGGTGCCAAGCCGAAATCCGGCGAGCAATATGTCGATGCAAAAACAATCAACAACAAAACTTCATAAAACGAGATTAAACGGTCCCTGCGCATATTGTTTGCGCGGGGATTTTGTTTGTTTTTTATATTTTTTATTGAAAAGCTTTTCAAATTATGGTAAAATCTTCTTATTGAATTTTTTAGGAGGAGTTTTGTTATGGATCTTAAAAAGATTATTGACAAAAGGGCTGATGCCGCACAGTATATGATTGACGAAATCACTCATATCTGCAAAGATTTTGAAAAAAGAGACCCCGGCTCAAAGGGCGAACTTCAGGCATGTGAATATATGGCTGATGTTTTGAAAAATGATTGCGGCTGCGAAACTGCAGAGGTTGAATCGTTTAAGGAAAATCCGGGCTCGTTTTTCGGTTGGATTTATTTTACAATCTCGTTTGTACTTGCGGCTGTCGCATTGTTTTTTGTTTTCCCGCTTGCATCCGTTATTCTTATTGTTGTCGGCTTGCTTATCGCATTTATGGAGTTTGGTGTGTATAAAAAGTTTGTTGACCGCTTTTTCCCCGAAAAAACAGGTCACAATGTAACAGCAATCAAAAAATGCTCCGGCGAATGTAAAAGAAGAATTATGTTTAACGGTCACCCTGACGCTGCTTGGGAATGGCCGGTTAACTACGCTCTCGGCGGCGTAGGTTTTGAGGGCCACGCAATCATTTGCGGCGTCGGTGCTATTTATTATATTGTTGTTTCAATCATTTATATGACACACTACGGTTTGAGCGGCGTTGCTTTCAATTCCGCTGTTACAGTCGGCAACGCTTGGATTGTCAAAGCCGCTTTGTTCGGTCTTATCTTTGTTCCGTTCCTTATCGGTCTTTATTGGATGTGGAACGAAAAGAGAGTTGTTGACGGCGCAAACGATAACCTCACCGGTTGCTATATGGGTATCGCAATCCTTAAGGCACTCAAGGACGAGGGCATCGAGCTTGAAAACACAGAGGTCGGCGTTATTCTCACCGGCTCCGAGGAGGCAGGCTTGCGCGGCTCCAAGGCTTGGTGTGAGGCTCATCAGGGCGAATTTCAGGATGTTCCGACATTCATCGTTTCATACGATACTATCCACGACCCTAAATATCTCATGGTAAACTACCGCGACCTTAACGGCACCGTTGCCGTTGATAAGGATGTTTCAGACTTGTTCCTTGAGGCGGCTCAGGAGATTGATATTCCGATTAAAAAGGGTTGGGTGCCTCCGCTCGGCGGCGCAACGGACTCTGCCGCTTTTGCACAGGCAGGTTTCAGAGCAACCGGCATTACGGGACTTAACCACAAGCTTGAAGATTATTATCACACAAGACGCGATACATATGACAATATGAATGCAGAGGGTCTCGCAAACTGCTTTGCCGCATCTGTTAAAACACTTGAAAAGTTTGACAACGGCGAAAAGCAATAATCACAATAAAAATCAATCCCCCGAAACTTGTGTTTCGGGGGATTTTTGCGTGCTTTCGCAGATTGAATTATTTAATTATCTTGAAAAAAGTCGTTTGAAAAATGACGGCTTTTTCTTTTCGGTTTGCGGCTTTTCGTCGTTTTTGTCATCTGCCAAAATAGCGTCAAGCACACGCTTTGAGTTGTTTTTGTCGATGTTTACAAAGAAATTTTCAACTCTGTCGATATATTTGTTTTGACAATCGTTGTCAATAAGCTTGATAAGCTCGTTTACTGCGCTGTCCAAATCATAGCAAACCGGACCGAAACCGTCTGTTTCGTATTCAAAAAATCCCTTGTCATATGTTTGCGTTTCGTAAAATTCCTCTTTATCAAACTGAGTATAAACGATTGGCTTTTTAAGATACGCAAAGTCAAATGCAATTGTCGAATAGTCTGTTACCATTGCGGCGGATTCTGCAAATACCTTGTTGTAATCGATAAAGCCGTGATTAATATCAAAAACATCGTTTTTCTCAAAATCAACATACTGTTTCATGAATATAGGGTGCAAACAGAAAAGCCCCTTATAGCCCTTTTCACGCATTTTTGCAAGCAACCGTTCGTCGTTGATAAGACTGTTGTAGAATTTGAAATAATCGGTCTCAACAAACCCGTCAAAATAAACGCTTGATGTTTTGTCATCATATGCACCCTTTATGCTCTTTCTCCATGATGGAAGAATAAGCAGTTGCTTTTTCTTATCCTCATAAAGTGCGTCAAAACGGGGAAGTCCGGTAATTACACATTGGTCGGCTGTCATATTGTATCTGCCGTCAATAATTGCTTGGCGTTCTTTTACTCCTGTATTAAAGAAAATTTTAATATTTTTGTTGTAATGATTAAGCCATGCCGAGCAGTCGCCGCAGTTAACACCGTGATTCATAAAATAAAAATCAAAGTGATACATATCGACAAAATATTTTCTGTCGTCCTCAAAGGCATTTATAGTAAATTCGCCTGCGCTTGAAGAAATGATTTTATCCGCAAGAAGAAAATAATATTTAAAATCTGTATCTTCAAAATACAGCACTTCGCCTATTGATTCAAGGCGTGATTTTACATCGTCGCCGGCTTCTTTTCCGATTGTGAAAATCGGTCTTACGCCGCTAGGTGTGTTTTCGCAAATGTATTTAAAAAATACTTCGCCGCTGTCGCCTGCATTGTCGATTCTGTCTGATATAAGCCAAACACTGCCGTATTTTTCCTGCTTTTTCTTGAATTTCGGGAAGTTTGCTCTGATTTCGGCAAGGTCGTCTCTGTCAATTTCTTTAAGATAATTAACGCACGCCTTTTCAGCGTTTTGAATATATGCGTTGAGATTTTTGGGTGCCGAAATTTTGATTGCCCTTCTCATACATCTTACAACATAATTTCCGTAAACCTTATATGACGGTTTAAACAAATTTTTTGTTGAAATAAATTTGCTGTAAGTCATGGAAACGGAAGTTTCGTTATCACCGTATGAAATATATGGTCTGAAACATATTTCTTTTTCTTTTATGTTTTCAAGGCTGAATTCACATTTACAGAGATAGTAATAACTTGCGCGATTGAATTTTGCAACAACATTGTTCGGGTCGTAAGGTACCAATTGCGGCGTTACTTCTTGGTTTCCGAAACGAAGTTTAAATTTAACATCGCCGCTTTTTTTACATCTGAACAGCCACTGCGCAATAAAAACATCCACAAAAAGTTTGTCGCCCTTTACATCAAGTGCGGCAATTTTGCAAACTCCGCCTTTTTGTGTCGGCAAAACAAGCGACCACATATCTTTGTATTTCAAAGTGCCTGTTTCAGCATCAAAATCTATCATATCAAATAACGATTTGCCGTATTTGATTTCAAAAGCGGCATTTCGCTTATACATTGTTTTGTGCTTTGGATTGTTGAGCAAAATGTAATCGTCGATTTTATCAAGCAACATTTTAACTCTTTCAATATATTCTTTTTGTTCTTGTTCGTTTAACACTTCAAGATAGTGGTCGTGTCCGATTCTCCAATAAAGGTCATACGATACCATAGCCTGAACATACGGAATTACTTTGCCGTAGAGTTCTGCACAATAGCGCATAAGTTCCATATGGTAATAAACTATCGAGTTTATATAAAACGATTTGTCAAAAATTTGGTTGTTTACCGCAGAATCTCCGAGATTGCGGCGCCTGTAAAGATAAAGTGCCTCGCAAATAATGCCGACTTTTTTCTTTTTCAAAATTATTTTATTGATAAAAGTTGAATCTTCGCCGAATTTTAATTTGCCGTCAAATCTAATGTCACCGAGTGCGTCGCTTTTAATAATTGTTGTTGCAGCGGTTGACTGAACGGAAAACCATTCCTCTTTGTCCTCAAGGTCGGCTATTCTTGTGCCGTTTTTGAATTTGTAATCAAGCGAATGATAGTCGTCTTTTGCCTCAAAAAATTGAATCCTTGCCTCAAGAACATCAATCTCGTCATAATGTTCCTCAAAAAAGTTATAAGCGTTTTCAAATGAAGAAAGTTCCCATTTATCGTCGGAATCAAGAAAGGTAACATACTTGGCATCTACATATTGAAATGCCTCGTTTCTTGCGGCAGAAACTCCGCCGTTCTCCTTTTCAACATAAACAATGTTTTCGGGGTATAATGTCTTGTATTTTTTGCAAATATCGCCGCTGTTGTCCGGCGAGCCGTCGTTAATCAATATAAGTTGAATATTTTTCTTAAATCCGATGGTTTGATTTACTATCGAAAGAATTGCCTCCTCAAGGTATTTTTCAACATTGTAAACGGGAATTACTACCGAAAACAAAAATTTTTTTGACATTTTCTCTGTCTTCTCCTTTTTTGCATAAATCTGCATATAATTATGTTCTTATTTATGATAACATATAAAATATGCCTTTTCAACAAAACTTTTGAGTTATATGATAAAACCACCGGAAAATCCGAGGCTTTCCGGTGGCTTGTTGCATTATATCGTTTCGTTTTGGTTGTTGTATTTGCCGCCGGTGAGGATTGTGTCAGCGGTGAATATCAACCTTTTCATATCCGTGTTTGATTTGAGCAGTTTTGACGGTATGGACACTATCGACATCACAAGGCGGTAATATGCACTGTTTCTGTCATATTTTACAACCGAGCCGTCAATTGCCGAAAGCAAAAGCCGGTCGATAAAATCGGTGATTTTCGTGTTGTAAAATTCATGCACCGCCTCTTTGTCAATTCCTCTTGCCAAGCCGAGGTGTTTTAGCTTTTTATACATTTCGCCGACTGTTGCGCCGTCAACAAATTTCAAAAGCGGCTTTATTGCGAAAAAGAATTTTGCAACAGCGCCGCCGTTCGCCTGCAACGCTGTTATCCTTGCGGCAAATTCCTCCTTGTCCCTGCACGAAAGTACATTGTGAACAAGGTCGGTGCAGTGCTTTGCAAGAAACGGCTGTGCATCAGTTTCTCTGCCGTTTAAGGTGAATTTTTCAAGATGCTCAACCGTGTACGAAAGCGTCATATCGTCATTCACCGTCACATTCACAATCGGGGCAGGGTAGCCGACGAGCGAGCCTATGTTGACTTCAGTCAGTTTGTTGCCCGACGGAGTTGTGTAATCGTCTGTATGTTGAATATGGCTGTGACCGACAAACATATATTTCAAGCCGTTGTCGGCAAGGCGTGTGATAACCTCTTCTCTGTCGCCGACGCATGTTCCGCCGCCGGTGATAAGCGGATTGATGTGCGGAATAAGGAGGTGGTGCTCCATTCCTATCATCAGGCATCCGTCATCTTTTGCTTTTTTTAGCTGTTCGTCTATCCATTCAAAATGCTTGGGCTTAAATCCGGCTCTGCCCTTGCCGTTTTGGTCATCGTTCAGAGCGAGCAGACGCACCTTGTCGCTTAACTGCACAACATATGAATATGTGCCGAGATGCGTTTCGTATTTTGCGATTGCGTCATTGATTGTGTATTCCTCATAAAACGGATAAAGTTTGAACGAGGGCATTGTTTCAACATCGTTGCTCACCGTGTCACCGTCAAATTTGCGTGGGTTTTCATCACAGCACCAATCGTGTGTAGCTGTTATGAGATATATCTTTTTCTTTTTTGCAAGTCTGTCGAGCTTTTTTTTAAATTCGATATGCGAAACAAGCTCGCCGTCATTCGACACATCGCCCGCGATTAAAACAAAATCGGTGTCGCTGTTTGCGATTTTTTCAAAAGCGGCGTCAATAATTTCGCCCGTTTCGGCAAGGCACTTTTGGTCCGAGCCGGAGCGGAGTTCATACTGCCGTCCGCTTGTGCCGAGCGTTTTTGAATAATGGTGCGTGTCCGCAATAAATGTGAGCTTAAGCGGCTTTTGCATTTTCTGTTCCTCCGAAATCACTTGATTTGCACTATTTTGTCGCCGGTGACAAAAAACACTCTGTCCGCAATATCCATCATCGGCTTGTCATTCATCGAGTCGGTATAAAAATTGTCGATATGCGCGCCGTGGTAAAGCTCGTTAAAAATTTTCACCTTATTTTCAAGAAAGCAAAGGCGAATGAATTTTCCCGTATTTTTGTCAATCGACGAGCCGACATAGTTTTTAACTCCTATTCGTTTCATTATCTCGTCAAGCAAAAAATCGGTCGAGCCTGAAACGATAATATCGTCCTCACGCTGTACTTTTGCATACCACGGCTTGATTTTGTGCTCGTTTTCGTCCCAAAATTTTTTGACATCGTCATCAAGGTTGCCGAGTTTTGTGTAATATCCCTCCAAAAATCCTGCGTATGCAGTTATCGCCTCCTCAACCGTGAAAAGGTGGAATTTGTCCTTAAACGCGATTACAAGGAGTTTCGGAATGTACTTCCAAATTCTCGGGTCGGTTTTAACATAGTAAAGTATAAAATCAACAAGCGTTTCGCCGTCGTATATTGTGTTGTCAAAATCATAAACATTCATATCGGTTTACCGTGCTTAAAACTTTCATTAAATTAACTATATGTTAGCATATAAATTATGTAACTTCAACAAATTTGAGCAAAAAACCACGATTTAAAGGCAAAAATATTGACTTTGTGATAAAAAAAATATATATTTAAATAAGTGTAACTTGTTACACAATGATTTTTTATATTATAATTTATAAAAATGGTAAAGTGATTATGAAAAAAGAAAATTACATTAAAACAGACACAGTAATTGTAGGTTCGGGCGTTGCGGGATTGTTCGCCGCTCTCTGCCTCCCGAAGGACAGAGATGTGCTTATAATTACAAAAGAGGATTTAAAGGAGTGCGACTCGTATCTCGCACAGGGCGGCATTTGCGTCCTCAAGGACATTGCCGATTTCAAATGCTATTTTGAGGACACAATGAAGGCAGGTCATTATGAAAACAACCCCGAATCGGTAAAAATTATGATTGAGTCATCGCACGATGTCATCAATACGCTTGTCGACCTCGGCGTTGATTTCGATACCGGCTCGGACGGCAAATATGACTACACGCGCGAGGGTGCGCACAGAGAAAACCGTATTCTCCACCACAAGGACGAAACCGGCAAGGAGATTACAATGACCCTTTTGCAAATCGCAAAGGAGCGACCGAATATTACTTTTGTCACCCAAACAACGATGATTGATTTTATCGAAAGCGACAACACCTGCTACGGCATTGTCTGCGAGGATGAATTCGGCGAGAGGGGTGCAATCCTTGCTCACGATATTATTCTTGCAACCGGCGGCATCGGCGGATTGTTTACAAACTCGACAAATTATCCGCATATCACCGGCGACAGCTTTGCTCTCAGCCTTAAGCACGGCGTCGAACTTCAGAATATAAACTACATTCAAATTCACCCGACAACGCTTTACAGCAAGAAAAAGGGCAGAAGATTTCTTATCAGCGAAAGTGTTCGCGGCGAGGGCGCAATCCTTCTCAATGAAAACGGCGAGCGCTTCACGGACGAGCTTCAGCCGCGTGATGTTGTTACTAACGCAATTGTTGAGGAAATGAAAAAGTTTGGCACAGACCATGTTTATCTCACCCTCCCGACTATGACAAGCGAGGAGGCACACAAGCGCTTTCCGAATATTTTTGAGGCTTGTATGGACGAGGGTTACGATATGACAAAGGACAAGGTGCCCGTTGTTCCCGCACAGCACTATATGATGGGCGGCGTTAAAACAAACACAAACGGCGAAACCTCGATGAAATATCTTTACGCCGCAGGTGAAACCGCCTGCAACGGCGTTCACGGCAAAAACAGACTTGCGTCAAACTCACTTCTCGAAAGCCTTGTGTTTGCAAAGCGTGCGGCAGATGTCATCGCAAATGACAAATCGCAAAAGGGCGATAATTTCCCCGATGTCGATTTGGCGTCATACCCGAATAAGGACGAGCGTGCAAAAGAGTTTAAATCACTTATTATGAATGAAATTAAGCGAAAGGATAACGATTTCTATGCTAAATGGTGTGACAATGAAGATTAACATTGACGAATACCTCCTAAATACTCTTAAAGAGGATATTACCTCCGAGGATGTTTCGACAAATGCGGTTATGCCCGATGACAAGCAGGGAAAAGCCGATTTGATTTGCAAGCAGAACGGCGTTATCTGCGGACTTGATGTTTTTGAAAGAACATTTAAACTCCTTGACGAAACAAGCCATTTTGAGGCAAATTTCAAGGACGGCGATTTCGTTAAAAAGGGCGACCTTTTGGGCGTTATTTACGGCGATGTAAAGGCTATTCTTTCAGGCGAAAGAACAGGACTTAACTATCTTCAGCGCATGAGCGGCATTGCCACAATCACAAGAGAATACATGGACGAGTTAAATGGCTACAAAACAGTTCTTCTCGACACGAGAAAAACAACTCCCAATATGCGCCCGTTTGAAAAGCACGCCGTAAAAGTAGGCGGTGCAACAAACCACAGATACAACCTTTCAGACGGTGTACTTCTCAAGGATAATCACATAGGCGCGGCCGGTTCTGTTACAAAAGCGATTGAAATGGCAAGGGCATATGCTCCATTTGTCAGAAAAATAGAGATTGAAACCGAAACCCTCGACCAGGTACAGGAGGCAATCGATGCAGGCGCCGATATTATTATGCTTGATAATATGGACAACGAAACAATGCGCAAGGCTGTTGCTTTAATAGACGGCAGAGCGCAAACGGAGTGCAGCGGCAATGTCACAAAATCAAGACTTAAAGAGATTGCCGAAATCGGCGTTGATTTTGTATCGTGCGGAGCGCTCACTCACAGTGCACCGATTATGGACATAAGCCTCAAAAATCTCACACCGATTGAATAAAAATATAATTGTTTGAATAATATTTGATTTTAAGGAGACGATTTTTTGTTATTTAAACCTGAATATGACGAAAACGGCAAAAAAATTCTTTGCGAAATGAACGGCATAAATTCCGAAATGCTTATGGATATTTATGTTAAAAAACTCGCAAAGGGCGAAAAACTTGTGATTGAGGAGAAAAACAACGAGTGTGCTGTTCTTCTTCTCGGCGGCAATGTTAATTTCACTGTCGGCGACAGCATTAACGAGGATTGCAAGAGAGCGAATCCGTTTGAAAAAACACCGTATGCAGTGCATTTTTCAAGGGGGACAAAATGCGTTGTGACTGCGCTTGAAGACAGCGAGGTGCTTGTTCAGCAGACAGATAACGAAAGAACATGGCAACCGGTATTCTATAATCCCGACAATTGTCTTTATCAGGAATTCGGAAAGGGTCAGTGGAACGGAACGGGTCACAGAATCGTTTCGACAATGTTCGACCTTGACAATGCGCCTTATTCAAATATGGTTATGGGTGAAGTATTCAATCAACCCGGCAGATGGTCATCATATCCGCCTCACTATCACCCACAGCCCGAGCTTTATTATTATCAGTTCGACCATCCGGAGGGCTTCGGCGCAGGATTTGAGGGCGATCAACCGTATAAAACAGAAAACGGCTCCTGCCTTTGCATTCGCGGCGGCAACGCTCACCAGCAGGTAACCGCGCCGGGATACGAAATGTATTATGTATGGCTCATCCGTCACCTCGACGGCGACCCATGGGATAAAACAAGAATTTATGTTCCAGAATATGAGTGGCTTGCAAATGCAGACTAAGGGTGTAATTTTAAAGAATTTTACCGAAATTGAAAAGGTTTTTGAGCAAAACAATGTTCAAAGACCTTTTGTCTGTTGCGGTAAAAGTTTTGAGAAAACCGATATTTTTGAATATCTCAAAAAATTTAATATCACTGTTTTTGACAATATCCGACCAAATCCGCGCTTTGAGGATATGGTTACTGCGGCAGAGCTTTTCAAAAAGAACAATTGCGATTTTATGATTGGCGCAGGCGGCGGCTCACCGATGGACAGCGCAAAAATGATTCGTCTTATGGCTACAAACGATATTTCAAAATGTTTAAGTGAGCCTATGCAAAATAACGGCATTAAGGCACTTTTCATCCCAACAACTTCGGGCACGGGCAGCGAGGCGACAAAGTCCTCCGTCTTTTATGTTAACGAGGTTGACAAAATCAGCGTTGCAAATTATGATTTCATACCCGACTACATAATTTTTGACGAGAGGCTTTTGCAAACCGTGCCGCTCTATCAGCGCAAATGCACCTGTCTCGATGCGCTTTGCCATTCGATAGAGAGCTATTGGAATGTCAAGGCGAATGACGAGAGCAAGGCTTATGCCGCAAAGTCAATTAAACTTTTTATGCAGTATAAAGACAGCTATATGAAAAACGAGCCTAGTGGCAACAAAGGTATGCTTGAGGCATCATATTACGGCGGCAAGGCTATCAATATCACCGGCACAACGGCAGGGCACGCAATGTGCTATAACATAACGATGAACTGCCACACTGCGCACGGACATTCTGTCGCAAGCGGACTTGTCGAGATTTGGAAATATATGCTCTCTCATAACGAAAAAGTCAATGACAGCCGCGGCAGAAAATATGTTTTGAATGTGTTTGACGAAATCGGCGTTATGCTCGGCGGCAAAAATGCGGCGGACGGTCAGCGTATTTTTGCAAGCCTTGTCGATGAATTTAAACTTGAAAAACCGACTGCTTCGGCAGATAAAATAGACGAATTTGTTTCAAAGGTTAATGTTGCCAGACTCGGCAACAATCCGACAACACTCACTTCATCCGATGTTGCCGAGATTTATAAAGGGATACTTCTTTGATGGAATATAAGTATGAAATGCACTGCCACACCAAAACGGTCAGCCGTTGCGGCAGGGTAGAGCCAAAGGAAATTGTAAGGCTTTATAAGGAACAGGGCTATTCGGGCATTGTTTTGACTGACCATTACAGCCCGATGACCTTTGACGCCGTGGGCTATTTGTTTCCGCAAAAGCGCATTGATTTTTATCTCGGCGCTTATCACGAAATGCAAAAATATGCCGACGACGATTTTTCCGTTATGCTCGGAATGGAGCTTCGCCACTATGCCACCGCAAATGATTATTTGATTTACGGCGTGGAGGAGGATTGGTTGCGAAAACAGCACAATCTCCTTGCCGTTTGGGAAAAGCAAATGTATCAAATGATGCATGCGCAAGGCTATCTTGTTTATCAGGCGCATCCGTTCAGACCGGGTATTCGCCGCTGTAATCCCGATTATATCGACGGTATTGAGATTTATAACGGCAAAACCGATAAAGCTCTTAACGAAAAAGCGTTTGAATGGGCAAAGCAAACAGACAAACTGATGGTTTCCGGCTCGGATTTTCATGTTCTTAAAAATCTCGCTCGCGGCGGAATTATCACAAACCACAAAATCAAAAACAATTCCGACCTTCTCCAAACCCTGAAATCACAGGATTTCAAAATGATTCAAAATTATTAATCATAAGATATAGAAAACGCAGTTCAATTTTTATTTTGAACTGCGTTTCTTTGTTATTATGTGTTTTATTATGATATATATTATTGCGCCGATTGTGCCGCCTGCAGTGTTGAAAACCAAATCCGATATTTGAAAAGTGCCTCTTTTTGTGACTAATTGCAGAGTTTCTATAAAAAGCGAATACCCAAACGATACTGCCGCCGCGCAAACAATTGCCTTTTTCGTTGAGGCTGACAGTTTTTCAAATCCGAGCAAAAGCAATGCTCCGAACGGTATAAACATCAAAATGTTGCCGATAACCTGATAGTCAAGCCCCGTCCATCGCCGACGGAATATTGTCCACCCCTGCCAAACCTCGCTGAGCGGGTCGTATATAGGCTCTCTACCGATTACGGTGCGATAAAGCAGTATAAATACATATGCCCAAAAGGCGATTTCGCACACGGCATACAATTTTGGCTTGTCGATTTTAAAGACATATCGCTTCAACACAAAAATCAGCGCGCCTGCAAGCAAACCGAGCGGCAACGCGGCTTCAAGCGTTTTAACTATGTCTTTAAGCATATAGTACATTGCTGTTGTCCTCGATGATTATTTGCAAAATTATTTTATAAATACCTTTTGGAGTCCCTCAAGCGCTTTGCGCACAATTCTGCGCATTTTGCGATAGACGGTTGCTTTGGGGTTATGCTTTGTATAGTCCTTTACAAATTCGGTATATTGACGGCTTTTGATACAATCAAATTGGAGCGGGGTGAGATATTCAGCTAAAATATCATCCGTCAAAATATCGGCAAAAGTGTTTTCCGTTGTGTTTTGAATTTGCTTTGCTGCCTTTTCGCGCGAAAGCCACGCGATATAATATTCAACAAGTCCCCTGTAATAGCTTCCGATATACAAATGTTCGTATTTTTTCGGTATTTTATCAGCGCCGCCGAAATAGTCTGCAATTTTTGTGTAAACATATTTTTGCATTTCGTCCATATCGGGATAAAACTTCGCCGTCAAACCGCCGCGGATATGATGATAATTATATGTCATTTTTTCGGAGACAACAACCTTACCGGTTATATATTTTGAATACAAAAGGTTGAAAATATGGTCTTCGCCAAAAGTAATCGAGGTGTCATATGTAAGGTGATTTTCGTTGATTATGCTTGTTTTATAAAGCTTTGCGCAAGGCCACCATATTGTCCTGTCAAAATCACGAAAACGATTGTATATATCCTGAGGACCGTCAAAAACATTGTTTTGAAAAGGATTTGGTCTTGATTTGACAGTGATTTCATTATAAGAGCATATAACAAAATCAACATCATCGGCAGCAAGTTCAAGCATATCCGAAAATGCTGTTTTCGGAAGTGAGTCATCGGCGTCAACATATGTGATAAACTCGCCCTTTGCGTGTTTGAGCGCAGTGTTTCTTGCAGCCGAAACTCCTCCGTTTTTCTGTGATATTACTTTCAGTCTTGCATCTTTTTTTGCAAGCGAGTTTAAAATATCAAGTGTGTTGTCGCTTGAGCCGTCGTTTACAACGATGATTTCAAAGTCCCTATATGTTTGATTAAAAATCGTATTTATGCAGCCTTCAATAAATCTTCCGGCATTATATGCGGGTATAATTACACTTATCATAGTTTTCTCCTATTTGTATTGTTAAAATGAAATTTTAATCTTTGGCAGTCGAATTGATACATCTTTGTCAACCTCCACCTGCGATGCAAGCGCAATTGCAACAAAGCCGAGCATGCCCGACGAGCTTGTTATAATGCCGGATCCGATTGCGTGAATTACAAATTGAGCAAATGTCGCATACAAAAAAGCCTTCAAGTCGAAGCGTATGCTTTTGCTGTTTGTGAATGAAACGAAAATTCTGATATATACAATTCCCATAAGAATTGCGCCGATCCAGCCAAACTGACCGAGCACCGATGCCCAGTGTGTGTCATTAAGGAACGGACCAAAATCGCGGCTCATGCCCCAATGCTTGTCAAAATGATATTGCGTGTAAAGCGGAGAATAATTTTTTGCCGCCTCCGCTGAGCCGTATGTCGCAAAGCCCGAGCCGAATGGAAAATAGTTGTTTGCGGTTTTAACAGCGTATTCGTTGAATACCTGTCTTGCGGCACCTTCGTGCGTCAAATAAGTGCTGATTTGATATTGACCGAGAAACAGTATTCCGCATACTATGGCAATAATTACGATTGGGTTTAATCTGTCGTGTCGCTTGAAGTAGAACAAAAGCAAAACAAACATAAATGTCAAAATCAATGCCTGCGATTTCAAATTAAGCCCGATTGCGACAACCGTCATAAAATAATATAAGCCTTTTTGGCGCGGAGTCAGCTTATCGGTGCAAACAAATGCGGCAAAAAATACGAGAAATGTTGTTATGTATTCAAAGTTGTAAGTGTAGCCGAAAGCAAAACTGTTAAGCCCGAATCGTGTATCGTTTGTCATTCCTATATCGACAAATTGCGTTATAATCGAGCATATGAACGCTGCGATGCAATACAGCTTGCCTATCGGCAAAAACATATCAAGCGTTGCTTGTTTTTCTTTATCGTTTAAAAAGTATTTAACAGCGAAAAAAGCGGCTATTACTTTAACTTGAGTTACTGCGTCAACGCCGATAGACCACAGACTGACATTCAGTCCGCTGTACCAGTTCGAAACCAAACCGATGACAAGCGTAACAATAATTAAGGCAAATGTTACAAGGTCGTATCTTTTGATTTTTCTGTTGAAAACAATAAGGTATCCCATTGATATGACACCGAGCACTTCGTCAAAATAACTGCCGTTAAACAGTCGCTCGATTATCATAAGTGCAAGCACGATTAAAAATACCAAAAGGCTTTTGAGATGCACTTGGTATCTGCTTTTTTTCTTTTTATCAACAATATACAGTTGCGGCCGCGGTCGTCTTTCACTGTTGCCGTGGTTTAGTGTTTTTGTTGCCATTAAAATATTTTCCTCTGATTTTTATATTCTGTCTTTAAAAAATGACGATTTTTTCATCATTTGATACAGCTTTTTGCTTTTATAAATTTTGCGCCGCAAGAATGTGAGCGCTCTTTTTTTCGTGTTGTATTTTATAAGTGCTGCCGCAATGTCGCCGTTTTCCGCGAGTGCGGCATATTTTTTTGCGTTTTCGTTTTTATAAAGCGGTTTGTTTAACTGACCGTTCTTTTTCAACGCCTCGTCAAGCGTTCTTTCATACAAATTTATGCTGTTTTTTACACGGCAAAGCAAATCCTCGCCCTTTTTTGTATTTTGCAAAACAACATTAGTGCCGTTATTCGTTTTGTGCTCAAACGGAATTTCGTCGCCGAGTCCCCAAAAATCGCCGAGCGAAATATCGCCGACCCTTTGCGGCTGTGCATATTTGCAGGTGTAGCAATTCTCTCTTTGGCACACGCCGTCCAAAAATGCCGTTAAGTAATGGCTCTGCCTTTGCGGAACCTGCTTGATAATGTTGCCGTTTTTGTCAAAATATTTGATAATGTATTCATTTTTATCTCTGAATGAAACGGATCTTGCCTTTTTTAAATTGCCCTTAAGTTCAAAGCGCGAATATGCCTTGAATACCGCCTCGTCCGGGGCACCGTGGCATACAAGGTCTATCGTGAAAAGATTTTCATATTCTCTGCCAAGGCAGGATTTAAGTCCCGCAACCTGACACGGAGTTCCTACAAACAAGATGTTTTCGCCGTTTGTGAGGTCGGTTTTGATTTTTTTGAATGTGTCGCCGATGTGCGCGTGAAAATATTTTGAGCCACGCGTTTTGTTCAAATCGTCAACGGTTTTGCACTTAATGAATGACAGCGACAAACTATCGTTGAAAGTACAGGCGTAAACTGCGCCGTTATTTAAAAAGCTCTTGCATATTTCATAGCAAACACCGCCGGAGGTTGACAAAATATGTGTGTCCCTGTCCTTTGAATATGCGGCATAGACCTTTTGCGGCATCGCAAACTCTGCGCCGTTGATTGACGGGCAGGACCTTGTGCACATTTTGCAATCAATACAAATGCTCCCGTCAATTTCGGGATAAATCGCACCGCTTTTGTCCTCGGTCATATGTATGCAGTTTTTGGGGCAAGCGTTGACACACGCAAAGCAAGCGGTGCAATCGCTCTTGTCGCATAGTTTGTTCATTTTATTGCTCCGAAATATGTTTGTCTAAAAATTTCTTTGAGTCGTCAATAAAGCCGCCCAGCCTTTTATAAACTGCGTCATAGTTGATGCTCTCGTTAAAAAGCCTTTTTATATCGTTTTCGTTTTTTGCGAGACGGTCTGTCAGCCCTGCCTTTGACAGCAGGTGCAAAACTCGGCTGTTTTGGTTAAACGGGTTTGACTCTCTGTGTTTTGTTACAACGCAAAAATTCTTTTTGAAAATAATCGCAAAGCAAATTGCGTGAAACGAGTCGGTTATTATAAATTCGCTGTTATCCTCAAGTGCCAAAAAGTCGGCAGGGGATATTGTGTAGTTTTTCTTTTCGCTTTTGTCGAACATTTCGGTTGATGTCGGCAAAATAACATTTTTGATATTTAAGTTGTCAGTCGCATTGTATGCAAAGATGTTTCTTTCATCGTCGCCCAAAAAGTATGACAGCGCGTATTTTTCGCTCGGTATTCTTGTTGTGTCGGCGATTGTGCGCCATTCGTTTGCAGAAAGCAAAAATGTCGGGTCGCATACAATCGATACATTTTTGCCGCTGATTTTTTCAATATCTTTGCGGCAGTCCGGCTCGCGCAGGGATATTGCCTCAAAATCCTTTAAATACTCCGTAAGGCATTTTTTCGCATAGTCGGGTATATAGTTTATTCCCGTGCTTGCAGCATACGATATTTTCCTTTTTCCGTCGGCAAATGCTAAATAATAGTTTTTGTCGATTATCTGCGGGTTCCATATTTGGTCAGAACCGCAAATAAAAATGTCAAATTTGTCGCGTGCGTTGTCAATATCACCGTCAAAAAAGTTTATCTTTGACAAAAAGTCATCAAAACTTTTGTCGCGCTCGGCTTTAAGCTCCGGATATTTTGCGTTTATCTCGTCCGTAAGCGGCGTTTTTTTAGGCTTTAAATAATCCTTGGCGTGCTCACGCAGTTTATATAGCAAATGCTCCGCCTTTTTGCCGAAGGATTGCAGATATTTTTCCTCGCTCGGGTAATATTTTATCAGTTGAGCGTCTGCGCCGTATGCGTCATTTAAATATTTTTGCAGGGCGTATGCTTGCAACACTGTGCCGTAATTTTGATTTGAAAACCAGGTCATTATTGCAATTTTCATTGTGTCACCCCTACATTTTATATAGCTCACCGAGCTTTGAAAGATAGCTGTTTTCAGCCGCCTTGCTGTTGTCAACCTTGTGTGTCAGCTTGTGTACGGAAGTTATATTTTTTATTTGCTCAAAGCGCTTTTTGTCAAATTCCTTGCAAAAATCAATTGCTAAAATGTGATTGTCCATCTGGTTGTAATATGGCATTTTTTGCCATTCGTCCTCGTATATGTCCGTAACTGTTCTGAAAAACATATGAAACAGGAAATAGTGGCAAAGATAATTCTCATTTTCCCAATATTTTAAAAGCAAATTTTGTGTTTCGTTAAGCAAAATATTGTTTGCCTTACTGCGAATGAGCCAGTTGCCCATATTAACCGTTTCCTTATCAAACAAGCCGTCATGATAAACAAAAAAGTCGCTGTCCGTTATGTATTCAGGCAGGGGAGCGGTCAAATATGTTGTTGCGTCGAGCCAAATTCCGCCGTGCTCAATCAAAAGCTCAATTCTCAAAATGTCGGAAAATTGGGCATACGGAATAATGCCCTTTTCCCATTTTTCATAAATATAGTCGGGCAGATTAACATAGTCCTTTATGTTTCCCTTGTTTAAAAAAACAATTTCTCTGTCCTTTATATGATATTTGAGCGATTTAATGCAGTTTTGCACAATTTCGGGTGCGTTTTCGATTCCCTGAAACCAGCATACCCAAACCTTTTCGCTCTCGTCACCCGGATATTGCTTAAAATTTGTTTTGCCTACATATTTTGAGTATTTCTTTTTCAGCTTTGAATAAATATCGTATTTGACGCTTTGCTCGGCAAGATAGCCGCTCGTGCGGTCGGTTTTGCTGAAGAAATATTCCATTGCGCTATGAAATACAGTTTTGTTTTTTATTGAAATTTTTACTAAATTCTTAAAATCGCTCATATTATTTCAGCTCGTCAAACGCTTTGTAAAAAAGCTCCACCTTTGATTTTGTTGATATTTTTTCTCTGTATTTTCCGCACGCCTCAATATATTTTTTGTCTGTGATTTCTTTCAGCGTGTCACAGTTCCAATTGTCATCCGCGATGCCCAAACCGTATTCGGTGATGTAGCTTGCGTTGTACGGTACGGTTGTTGTCAAAACGGGTGTGCCGACCGCGATTGATTCGACAATCGAAATCATATTGTTGTCCTTTTCGGTGTAAACAAGCATTGCCATTGCGTGTGCAAGCCTTTTTTCAAGCTCGCTGTGCATCAGCCTGCCTGTGAAAACCACACTGTCGCAGATATTAAGGCGATTTACCTCGTTTTCAAGATTCTGTTTTTCATCACCGTCGCCCATTATGTAAAGTTTTGCCGTGATGTCATATTTTTTTAGGTAGTCGGCAAATGCGGCAAGTATTTTGTCAATTCGCTTTCTTTTTATAAGCTGTGAACTGACGGCAAAATAATTTCCCTTATCGGCGGTGAATGTGAATTTGTCAAGGTTTACGCCGTGGTCGATTATAATGTCGCTTACATTGCGGCAGTATTGAGATATAAATGCTTTTGCCTGCGGGCTTCTCGGTACAATCAGCGTGTTTTTAAAGCATAATCTTGCTATCACGCCGTACCAAAAGCGCGACGCAATTCCGTGAAAAATTTTGTTGTGCTTGCCCAGTTCGTGCCATACAATCAGATTTTTGCGGCTGTGCATTGACAGCATCAGCGAGTTGAGCGAAAACACCTCGCTCGTGATTATGCAGTCAAACGCCGTGCTTTTTGCAATCCTTTTTATTTCGGGGCAGTACGGCAGGGAATTGACCGGGCAGATGCTCTTGAACCTTGTTTTCATCCAAATTACCTCAAACGGATATTCTTCCGTCTGTGTCGGCTTGAAATCCTCGGCGGTTGCGAGGGTGACCTCGTTGCCGTTTTGCAAAAACGCAAGGCACAAATCATATATCATTGTGTCCTTGATTGATTTTGCTCTGCTGATATTTTTCGTTTCGGATGTGTATAAGATATGGTTTACGATTAAAATTTTCATCGCTTATCGACTGCTTTTCATTTGGTTTTCAATATCGGCGTCAACAATTGCCTCGCCCGTCGTTCCGACAAGCGCACTTTTCGACGCACTGCTCAATCCGTCATTTACGGTTGCGTTAAAATCGCAGGTGGAAAGTTTGTCAAGTTCTTCCTTTGTCACCTTTCCGTCGCGATAATCGCGGCAGATTTTGTTTTCATACATTGAGTATTTTTTGTCTTTGAAAAATCTCAAAAACTTGTGTTTGATAACCCAAGCGGCAGGCACCCAAATGTATTTGTGCATGGCAGGGGATACTGAGCCTATCATCCAGCACTGTCTGTCGCAACAGCGCACTTTTTTTCTTACCTTTTCTGCCTGCTCCGAGTTCCAAAGCTCGTCCCAGCTTTGCTCGTTCAGGTTGCCCATAACCTCTTTTTCTTTTGTTCCGTTGCAGGGCATTACATCTCCGTACGGATCGATAAAGAAGGTGTCAAATGCCATATCGCACGGAAGCAACCTTTTTTGACCGTATATATAGTTAATCAAGCCGTGGTTGAAGTATGCGCGAAACCATTTTTTCGGCTGATTCGATTTTAAAAGCTCGTTGACAAGATTTTCAAATTCAGCGGCAACGGCAGGTCTGTCATTGATAATGTTTTTTGCCTCAACAAAATAAAACGAGTTGTGAAGCGATGCGGTTGCAAATTCCATATTCATTTTGTTTGACAATTCATACAGCGGCACAAGGTCTTTTGCGTTTGCGTCCTGCACTGTCATTCCGAAACCGACATCTTTCATCCCCATTTCGACGAGCTTTTGCAAAGTTGTGTATCCTCTGTTAAAGCCGTCATCAAGACCTCGGATTTTGTTGTTTGTTTCCTCCAAGCCCTCGATTGAAATTCTTATTCCTATGTTGGGAAACTCCTTGCAAAGCTCAACAATTCTGTCGGTGAAAAATCCGTTTGTGGAGATTACTATTCTGTCGCTCTTTTTGTAAAGTTCGCGCACAATCTCTTTCAAATCGGTGCGAATAAACGGCTCGCCGCCGGTTATATTTGTGAAATACATTTCGGGCAGTTTCTTTATTGTTTCAACCGAAATTTCCTCCTCCGGTGTTGAGGGGCATTTGTATCTGTTACACATTGAACATCGTGCATTGCATCTGTATGTAACTATTACGGTACCGTTAAGCTTCTTTCCCATTGTTTCTACCTATATCCCTATGAATTATATATTTTAAGCAGTTTGTCACAGTATTTTTCAACCGTGTCAAATCTTGTCATACTGCAATTTTGAGCCATTCTTTCGGCGTTTTCGTCATCATTTAAAATCATATTGATTTTGTTTTCAAAATCGGCTGCGTTGCCGCTTTCAAACAAATATCCCGTTTCGCCGTCATTTATAAGCTCGGGGATTCCGCCGATTCGTGCGCCGACAACCGGTGTGCCGTACATTATGCTTTCCATAACGGAAAACGGACAGTTTTCGTACCAAACCGACGGATAAACTGTGCACTTTGCGTGGCTTATAAGGCTTGCAAGCTCATCGCCCGATTTAAAACCGACATTTTTTATGTTCGGCGCTTTGTTGATTTCGTCCTCGCACTCGCCGCTTCCGGCGCAGATAAAATCAATATTTTTTGCGTTCAGTATTGTTTCAATACCCTTTTCTTTGCTGTATCTGCCGAAATAAAGCACATAGTTGTCCTTTTTCTGCGGCGTATATTCAACAGCGTCGATAAAATTGTGCATCGCAACCGTTTTGCCGGCGAAAAGGGGATTGGTGTCCATTTTGCTTTTCATAAATTCACTGCAACAAATTATTTTGTCGAAGTGCTTGTATGCACCGAGTGTTTTGTAAAGCGTTGCCTCGGCTGTGCCGATAATGCTTTTCGCTTTTGACGAGTGAATGCAACTGTTTTTTGTGCAGTTAATAAATTTACCGCCGACGCATTTTTCACAAACATTGCCGTTGTTAAACATCATATGGTTGGGGCACAAAAGCTGATAATCGTGCGCAGTGAATATTATTTTAACATTCTTGCCTGCATGCTTTTTGTATGCCGCCGCCGCATAAAGAATGCTCGGCGTAAGCTGATAATTAAAGTTGTTTATATGTATAACATCGGGCTTGAAATCGTTAAGCACAATGTTAATTTTGCGTTTTGCCTCGGCAGAATAAATCGTTTTCAGCGGATAAGTCAGCTTTTTCAGCTTGCTTGTCGTGTGAAAATCCATATCCGTTGTGTATTGCTCTGCGTTGTTTGAAACGCATCTGCCCTCGTGCTCCATACCGAAGTATTGCACCTCGTTGCCGATTGATTTCAAATAATCGCCAAGCTTAAAAATATATGTTTCCGACCCGCCGTTCGGGTGAAGGAATTTGTTAACAAATAAAATTTTCATACTAAATCCTGCCGTAAATACTCAGCGTTTTGTCTGTTATATCATCCCAATTGTATTTTGAGCAAACATATTCGCTTGCACATTTTTTGTATTCTGCGACTTTTTCGCTGTCGCCCAAAAATTCTTCGAGTTTGTTTTTTAGGTCGGCTGTGTCGCCCTTTTTGAAATATACTGCGTTTTTGCCGCAAACCTCTGTGCATTCGCAAATGTCGCTTGTCAAACAACAGTTTCCGTAGCTCATTGCCTCCAAAAGGCTTATCGGCATGCCCTCGAGGTCGCTCGGGAGGCAGTATATATATGCGTTTGAGTAAAGCTCCTCAAGCTCCGCCCCCTGCACAAAGCCTGTGAAAATTATATTCTTGTTTGATTTTGCCTGCTCTTTGAGTGATGCTGCGTATTCGCTTGTGTGGCTTGCACCGCCTGCTATAACAAGCTTTTTGTCGGTCGATATTTGCGAGTATGCCTCAATCAGAGAGTGAATGTTCTTTTCCGGCACGATTCTGCCGAGATATAATATGTATCCGTCTTTTTCGAGAGAATATTGTTGTTTTATTATATTTGCCTCAATCGGTTTCGGTTTTTCTATTCCGTTTGGGATATAAACCGTTTCTCTGCCATATTTTTCTAAAAAATACTGCTGCACATTTTTCGACAATACTATTATTTCATCTGCATATTTTGCGGCGCATTTTTCGCCGTATTGTAAAAATTTTGTAGCGAATCCGCCCCATTTCGACCTTTGCCAATCGAGACCGTGAATTGTCACAACGCATTTTTTGCCGAATAATTTTGCAAGAGGGACCATTGACGATGGACCCTCTGCGTGAAAATGTATTATGTCATAATTGCCGAAAAGTGCCATTGCCGTTGCAAAGGCGCTGTAAACAATTGCGTTTAATTTTGATGAATTCGGCGTGGCAACCCATTTGAGGCTGACTCCGTTCCATTCTTTTTTGCCGAAATCGGTGTCAAACTCCTTGCCTGCGATATGCTCGCTCTTTCTGTTAAAAGCGGTTACGCTGTTGCCGAGGCTGACCATACGCCTTGAAAGCTCGCCTACTACTATTTCAACTCCGCCTTCTCGTGACGGAATTCTTTTGTGACCGATCATAGCGATTTTCATTGTATTCATCCTAACTTTTTATTCTGCGCCCTTGTGAGTCAAAACAACATAAATTGTCTTAAAAAAGATTTTCAAGTCAAGCATGGGCGACCAGTTGTCGATATATTGGCAGTCAAGCTCAACAACCTTTTCAAAATCGTTGATGTCCGATCTGCCGCTGACCTGCCACATTCCCGTGATACCGGGGCGCATTGATAAGCGCCTTTTGTGGCGGCTCTCATAATGCTCAAATTCGTCAACAGTCGGAGGGCGTGTGCCGATAAGGCTCATATCACCTTTTAAAACGTTGATAAACTGCGGCAGTTCGTCAATGCTGTATTTTCTTATGAATTTGCCGACCTTTGTTATTCTCGGGTCCTCGTCCATTTTGAACATAAGCCCATTCATCTTGTTTTGTGCCATCAAAGCGGCTTTGCGCTCCTCCGCGTCAACATACATTGAGCGCAACTTGTAAATGTTAAACAGTCTGCCGTTTTTGCCGACCCTTTGTTGCTTGAAAAACAGCGGTCCGGGCGACTCGGCGAGCAGAGGAATTGCGGTTATAAGTATAATCGGTGCCGATAATATACAGCCGACAATGCCGAAAAATATATCAAATATTCTTTTTACAGCCATCCATCTCGGGTCGGGAGCAGCGGCGGTAAATGTTGCCATCGGATATCCTGAAAACATTTTGCAGTTAAGATTGTTGAATTTGCTTTCATTCACCATTTTGTAAATTATCGGTAAATTGACATGAACTGTGATGCCCATATCCTCAAGCTCCTCAACAATTTCGGCAATCTCGTCATTGTTGTTATACGGAAGGTTTACGAACACCTCGTCCAGCGGAGATGAGCGAATCCAATCCATATAATTTGTTTCGTCGGCAACAACGGGAATGTCGCAAATTGCTTTAGCCTTTGTTGCAAGTCCTCCGCCGGAAAGCGGTGACGGGTCACCAAAAAGTGCGATTCCGCTTATTCTCAAAGACCAATCCTCGTTTATCCCTTTGACAAATTCCTCCGCCTGATCCTCGGTTACGATTACACCTGCGATAGACGCCGCGGCGCTTTTTGTAAACGAGCCGGTGATTTTTCGCTTTAAATGGTATCTTCCGAAAGATGAAAAGATAACGGTGAAAATGAAACTGAAAATAAATGTGTATCTTGAATCAAGCAATTCATTTTTCGTGAGTATCATCAGCGTGATAAACATTGCATATGTCAGCGACACATTTTTCAAAACAGACGAAAATTCCTTGAGCCTGTTCCTTTTATGGATGTCGATATTGCTGTGAAATATCACGAAAACCACAATGAATGATAAAGCAATGTTGACAATGTATTCAACCCATTCGGTGAACGGGTAATCCTGTATCTTGTTAAAAATGACGTGAAACAGAATGTATGTAAAAATGTTGCCAAGCACTAAGCATGAGATATCGGTTGTAAATTCCAGCCAAAACTGTGCAGTGGCGCGTTTATTCATCAAATCACCTTATCTGTATTTGTAGTTGTAATTATAGCTGTAGTTATAATTATATTTTCTGTAGTAGGAATAATATTTTTTCTTTTCGCTGTTAACATCGTTGAGAATGAAACCCAAAATGTTGCCGTCAATCTGTTCAATGTTTGTAACAGTTGTTTTGACATCGTGTGTATTTGTTGTGTCTGTTTTAACTATAACAATATACCCGGTTACTTTTTGTGCGAAAATTGTCGAGTCTGTAACAAGATTTATCGGCGGTGTGTCGATAAACACACAATCGTAGTGTTCTTTAACAAATTCAAGCAATTTGTCCATTCTTGCCGATGACAAAAGCTCTGCGGGATTTGGCGGAATTTTGCCTGCTGTCAAAACTGAAAGATTTTCAACATCTGTTTTTGAAACAGAAATGTTGTCTGTCAACCCTGCAAGAATTTCGGATAAACCGTTTTTAACGGAAATCGAAAACATTCTGTGTATTGTGGGGTTTCTCATATCTGCATCAATCAAAAGCGTTCTTTTGCCCATTTGCGCAAAGCTTACCGCAAGGTTGATTGAGTTGATTGTTTTGCCGTTGTTTGCAGTTGGACTTGTTACAACAAAAATCGGGCATTTCTCGCCTTGCTGGGTGAACAAAAGGTTTGTTCTGATTGCGTTGTATGCCTCTTTAACCGCAAAAGGAGAGTTTTGGCAAAGAATTTTTTTAGGGTCGGATTTACTGAAACCGTTGTTTTCGGCAAGTTTTCTTCTCTCGTTGCGTCTTTTATTTATCATTCTTTGCATCTCCCTTCATAGAATGTATGTTTTCAAGCAACTCACTGCTGGGCCGCACAGCAGCTGAAGGCTTTGGAGGTTCCGGTGACAGGAAAGACGAATTATCGTCATTGTCCGCTGTTCTTTCAACCGATTCAAGTCGCGGAATGGTTCCGAGTACGGGAATCTCAAAGTCTCTTTCAAGGTCTTTTGCGTTGGTGATTGTCGTGTCAAACATTTCATAGATAAAGAATCCGAGGAATGATATAACGAATCCGGCAAGCGCACCTATTAAAATGTTTTTCTTTGTGTTCGGCGCAGACGGACTGCTTGGCACTTTTGCTACATCAACAATCTTCAGCGTGCCGCCCATTGCAATATCCTCAATCTCGTTCGGCGCGATTTTTGCAATCGTGTTAGCGATTTTTGCCGCAAGTTCAGGTTTTGTACTGCTTACTGTTACATCAAACAGTGTAGTATCCTCGCGCCATGTGCATGTTACCATTTTTCTTACGGCGTTGCCCGATTCGTTCATTCCGAGTTCTTCGGCAACCTTGTCCATAACTCTGTCACTTTCGAGCAAACCCATATAAGTGTTTACAAGTTGTTGCGATGCGGAAATGTTATCCTGCGAAATATTTTCGCTTACACTGTTGTCTGTATTGTTTTTAACATTACACAGTATGGATGCCGAATATGTAGGGGCGATAAAGAAATGCGTAAAGCACCCTGCCGCTACTGCCAAAAGCAGTGTTGACAAGATGATATACACAACCTTTGTGCGCATCATATAGAATATTTTTCTCAAATCAATATCTATTTCTCGTGTTTCTTCCATAAGCAAACCTCTCTTTTTGCGATAGTGCATAAAATTTTTGTCAAAATTTGTATATCATATCCACAAAAATTAAATAATTTTATACTAAAGTATTGTATCATTATTACAAAACAAAGTCAATTAATATTCTCTAATTTATATATTATTTTATATAAAAATAATATGCCGTCTGCAGATTATCTCTGTAAACGGCACATTGTGACAAAAAGCGACGCTGCTTTTATATTTCGTAATCAATTGCAACCGATGATTCGGCAACGGCATGCATATGCTTTTTAACGACGGAGCAATGATACTCGTCCTTCTGATATGCGTCGAGTGCATCGGCATCGTCAAGCACAACCTGCAAAATTATATCGTATGATCTCGGAGAGTGCAAAAAGTCAACCCCCACCTCAATGCCTCTGAGCAAATCAACATTTGATTCCATTGATTTTAAAATGTCGGCAGCTTTTTTGCATTCCTCGGCGCTGTTGTCTTTAAGTTTAAAGCAAACAATGTGTTTAATCATTTTTCTGTTTCCTTTCTAAAATACAAATTAATAGGGTTTGATATAAAAACAGGGCGGCTCGAAAGCCACCCTGCAATTTTATTTTGCAATATCGTATGTTCGGCTTTCACGGATTATGTTAACTTTAATCTGTCCGGGATATTCCATCTCGTCCTCAATCTTTTTAACAATTTCGCGTGCAACCAACGGCATTGTCTTGTCATCAATAACCTCCGGCTTAACCATGACGCGGATTTCTCTGCCCGCCTGGATGGCATAAGCCTTTTCAACACCGTTGAAACTCATTGAGATTTCCTCAAGCTGCTGAAGTCGTTTGATGTAGTTTTCAACATTTTCGCGTCTTGCGCCCGGTCTTGCCGCAGATACTGCGTCAGCCGCCTGAACAAGAGCCGCTACAACGGTTTTGCACTCAACATCACCGTGGTGAGCCTGAATTGCGTGAACAACCTGCTCGTTTTCTTTATATCTTCTTGCATATTCAACGCCGAGTGCAATATGGCTGCCCTCCATTTCATGGTCAAGAGCCTTGCCTATATCGTGAAGCAAACCTGCGCGCCTTGCAAGCTTTTCGTCTGCGCCGAGTTCAGCCGCCATAAGTCCTGCAATATATGAAACCTCGAGCGAGTGTTTCAAAACACTTTGACCATATGATGTGCGGTATTTAAGTTTGCCTAAAAGCTTAACAAGCTCGGGATGAATATTGCCGCAGTTGGCAGCAATAACAGCCTTTTCGCCTTCTGCTTTGATTGTTGCCTCAACTTCGCGCTTTGATTTTTCATACATTTCTTCAATGCGCGTTGGGTGGATTCTTCCGTCTTGAATAAGTCTTTCAAGTGTAAGACGGGCAATTTCACGCCTTACGGGGTCAAACGAGCTTACTGTGATAGCCTCCGGTGTGTCGTCGATAATAAGCTCTACACCGGTGATTTGCTCGATAGAGCGAATGTTTCTGCCCTCGCGGCCGATAATTCTGCCCTTCATTTCGTCATTCGGCAATGCAACTACCGAAACAGTTGTTTCGGCGGTGTGATCTGCCGCACAACGCTGGATTGCAGTGCTGATAATCTCTCTTGCCAAAACATCGCTTTGGTCTTTAATCATTTCCTCATATTCGAGGATGCGCTTGCTTTTTTCTACATCAAGCTCTGATTCGAGTGATTGCATTAACTGCTTTTTTGCTTCTTCCTGAGATAAGCCGGAAAGCCTCTCAAGCATATCCAACTGACTTTTCTTGATGCTATCGATTTTGGTTTTTTCGTCTTCTATTTCTCTAAGCTTTTCGCTTAAATTTTCATTTTTCTTCTCCAAAGTGTCAGATCTTTTGTCAAGATACTCTTCTCTTTGGTTAAGTCTTTTTTCCTGCCTTTGAACTTCGTTTCGTCTTTCACGGATTTCTCTGTCTGCGTCGGAACGGAGCTTGTGAATTTCGTCTTTTGCTTCTATAAGCTGGGCCTTTTTGGTTGACTCTGCTTCAGATAATGCGTTGTTTAATATTCTTGTTGCTTCCTGTTGTGCGGAATTTTTATCATTTTCGGCTTTTTTATCCTTGATAATACCGCCGATAACAATGCCCAAAGCCGCAAAAACAATCGCAACTATAACGCTGACTATAATAACAGTAGCTACTTTTACCATGATATCAATAGCACCTCCTTCTGTTTAGATTTTAATTACATAAATTTTTGCTCATATAATTCAATACATCAGAAAAGGTACAGTTTTATGCAATAAGCCTTTAAATCAAATGCATGTTTTACAACACTATATATGCATTTTGATTTTCTCATCTATATTACACCTATATGTTGTATTTGTCAAGTAAAACGCTTGTATTTAGACAATATGTTATTTTGACAAATTCGTATAAAACAATTGCATATTTTGTTTGACAAAGCAATATAATGGTGATATTATATATGCATATCAAAAGTGTTGATTGGGACACGGAAATTGCTTTTGTCATTTCAGAGAGCATTCGGTCGCTGTGAGAATGTATGCAAAATTTTTTCTACCACCCATGAGCGCCGCAGGGAAATATGCGGCCGTAAATCGGCGTTAACGATATTGAGTGACACCATTTCGGTGTAATTCAGGTGGAACCGTGTATTTTGTATGCACCCTGATTTTGTCAGGGTGCTTTATTTTTTTAGGAAAAGGAGTATCCGAATTATGAAAATCACGCTTAAGGACGGCTCGGTTAAGGAATATGAGTCTGCAACAACCGCAGCCGAGATTACTAAAGACATTTCTATGGGACTTTACAGAAACGCTTGCTGTTGCAGAATTAACGGTGCAGTAAAGGATTTGCGCACAGTTGTTGACAGCGACTGCGAGTTTGAAGTTCTTACATTCGATGAGGAGGACGGTAAAAAGGCATTCAACCACACCGCTTCTCATGTTATGGCACAGGCTGTTAAGCGCCTTTATCCCGATACAAAACTCACCATCGGTCCGGCTATTGAAAACGGTTTTTATTATGACTTTGATGTTGAAACACCTTTCGGTCCCGAGGATCTCGAAAAAATCGAAAAGGAAATGAAAAAAATCATCAAGGAAAATTATCCTATCGAAAAATTTGAACTTCCCGTTGACGAGGCAATCAAGCTTATGCAGGACAAGGGCGAGCCTTATAAAATTGAACTTATCAACGAGCATGCAGGCAAGGGTGAGGCTATCAGTTTTTACAAGCAGGGCGAGTTTACCGAGCTTTGCGCAGGTCCTCACATTCCAGAGATGAAGGTTATTAAAGCGTTTAAGCTTACAAACTGCACAGGTGCTTATTGGAGAGGCGACGCTAAAAATAAAATGCTTTGCCGTGTTTACGGTATTGCATTCCCGAAAGCGTCAATGCTTGAGGATTACCTCCAAATGCTTGAGGAGGCAAAAAAACGCGACCACAGAAAAATCGGCAAGGAGCTTGAACTTTTCACAATTATGGAGGAGGGTCCCGGATTTCCGTTCTTCCTTCCGAAAGGAATGGATCTTAAAAATGCTCTTATTGATTATTGGAGAGAGGTTCACAAAAAGGCAGGCTACCTTGAAATCCAAACTCCTATGATTCTCAACCGTGCTCTTTGGGAACGCAGCGGTCACTGGGATCACTATAAGGACAATATGTATACAACAGTCATCGATGACGAGGATTATGCAATCAAGCCGATGAACTGCCCGGGCGGTATTCTTGTTTACAAAACAAAAATGCATTCATACAAAGACTTACCGCTGCGTATGGGCGAACTTGGCCTTGTTCACCGTCACGAGCTTTCGGGTGCGCTCCACGGCTTAATGCGTGTTCGTTGCTTCACTCAGGACGATGCTCACATCTTTATGACGAGAGAACAGATTAAGGACGAAATCAAGGGTGTTGTTCAGCTTATTGACAGCGTTTACAGCACTTTCGGTTTTGAATATCATATCGAACTTTCGACTCAACCCGAGGATTCAATGGGTGCAAAAGAGGATTGGGACATCGCAACAGAGGCTTTGCGCAACGCAATTACCGAGCTTGGCTATGATTATGAGGTCAACGAGGGTGACGGCGCATTCTACGGACCAAAACTTGACTTCCACCTTACAGACTGCCTCGGCAGAACATGGCAGTGCGGCACAATTCAGCTTGATTTCCAACTTCCGGAGAGATTTGAACTTGAATATATCGGTGCAGACGGCGAAAAACACAGACCGATTATGATTCACCGCGTTGTTTTCGGCAGTATCGAAAGATTTATCGGTATTCTTACCGAACATTTCGCAGGTGCATTCCCGACTTGGCTTGCTCCCGTTCAGGTTAAATTCCTCCCGATTGCCGACAGACATGCCGACTACGCACGCGAGATTATGGAAAAACTCGAGGCAAAAGGTATCCGTTGCGAGCTTGATGACAGAAGTGAGAAAACAGGCTTCAAGATTCGTGCCGCTCAAATGGAAAAAGTGCCTTATATGATTATCGTCGGCGATAAGGATGTTGAGGCAGGTACAGTGTCAGTTCGTTCAAGAAAGAACGGCGACGAGGGCGCAACAACCGTTGACGAGTTTGTTGCAAGAATCGAAAAGGAAATTGCCGAAAAATCATTATAATATGATATAGATATTATATTTTTAAATCCGAGCAGTCTTTAACCGCTCGGATTTGTTTTTTTGCATCAAAAACCCCGACGGTATTTCGTCGGGGTTGATTGTTTCATATATGATGGTATTGAATTGTTATCAGTCGGGATAGCCGTTAGGGTTTTGGCTCTGCCAACGCCAGCTGTCCTCACACATTTCTTCAATATCTCTTTCGGCTTTCCATCCAAGCTCTTTATATGCCTTGCTCGGGTCGCTGTAGCATGTTGCAATGTCACCGGGGCGTCTTGCCTGAATTTCGTACGGGATTTTTTTGCCCGATGCTTTTTCAAATGCGTGAACAACATCAAGCACGCTGTAACCCTTGCCGGTGCCGAGGTTGTAAATGAAGAGTCCGTCGCCGCTCTCAACCTTTTCAACTGCTTTAACATGACCGAGCGCAAGGTCAACAACATGGATATAATCTCTGACGCCGGTGCCGTCGGGCGTGTCGTAATCGTTGCCGAAAACATTAAGATGGTCAAGTTTGCCGATTGCAACCTGTGTGATATAAGGCATAAGGTTGTTCGGGATTCCGTTCGGGTCCTCGCCCATTGTGCCGCTTTTGTGCGCACCGATTGGGTTGAAATAGCGCAGCAGGCAAATGCTCCACGAATTGTCGCTTGCATACAAATCCTGCAAAATGCACTCAATCATAAACTTTGTTCTTCCATATGGGTTTGTAACTCCGCCGACAGTCATATCTTCCGTAAGCGGTGAAACATTGTTCATTCCGTAAACCGTTGCCGATGATGAGAAAACAATTTTTTTGCAACCGTTCTTTCTCATTGCGTCAAGAAGAACAAGTGTGCCGGTGATATTGTTGTCAAAATACTCCAATGGCTTGCGGCAGCTTTCGCCGACTGCCTTTAATCCGGCAAAATGGATTACGCTGTCGATTTTTTCAGCCTTGAATACCTTGTCAAGTCCGTCAAAATCTCTTATATCAACCTCGTAGAATGGAAAATCTCTTCCTACCAAGGCTTTGATTCTGTCATACGATGATTTTTTGCAGTTGTAAAGATTGTCAACAACCACAACATCAATTCCGGCATTCATAAGCTCAACGCATGTGTGCGAGCCGATGTAGCCTAAACCGCCTGTTACCAATACTGACATAGTGCATATCTCCTTTAGTTCAAATTATATTATGGGCAATATTAATATGCTTTGCCCCAATATACCATTGTTTTTGCAGGCTTGCCGCAGCAAACACATGTGTCGCTGAGATTTTCCTGCTCAAGCGGAATACAGCGTGAGCCTACGCCGGTAATTTCTTTTACCTTCTCCTCACATTCTTCGCTTCCGCACCACATTGCCTTTACAAAGCCGTCGCCGTGCTCCTCAAGCTGTTTTGTAATATCGTCAAGAGTTTTTGCAACATATGTTCTGCGCTCTCTGTTCTCAAGCGCGCTGTCATAAAGACCCTGACGAACCTCCTCGAGCTTTTCGAGAATTACAGTTTCAATATCGTCAAGAGAAACAAATGTTTTTTCTCTGTTGTGGCGTGTAACTACTACGCACTGATTTTTCTCAATGTCTTTCGGTCCGATTTCAACACGAACAGGCACGCCTTTCATCTCGTATTCGGCAAATTTCCATCCGGGTGAATTGTCGGAATCGTCAATCTTTGCGCGGCATACCTTTTTAAGACGCTCTGTAAGCTCGTTTGCCTTTTCAAGCACGCCCTCCTTGTGTTGAGCAACAGGAACAACGATTGCCTGAATGGGTGCAACGGCAGGCGGCAAAACAAGGCCGTTATCGTCGCCGTGAGTCATAATGATTGCGCCGATTAATCTTGTTGTCATACCCCATGATGTTTGATAAGGATATTGAAGTGTGTTGTTTTTGTCAGAGAATTGAATACCGAATGCTTTTGCAAAGCCGTCACCGAAATAGTGGCTTGTGCCTGCCTGAAGAGCCTTGCCGTCGTGCATAAGTGCCTCAATACAGTATGTGCGCTCTGCGCCGGCAAACTTGTCACTCTCTGTCTTTTGTCCCTGAATTACGGGGATTGCAAGGTCTTTTTGGCAAAATTCGGTGTAAACATTGAGCATTTTCTCGGTTTCATCAATTGCCTCCTCGGGTGTTGCGTGGAGAGTGTGTCCCTCCTGCCAGAGAAATTCTCTTGAACGCAAAAACGGTCTTGTCGTTTTTTCCCAACGAACAACCGATACCCATTGATTGTAAAGCTTTGGCAAATCTCTGTGAGAGTGAACAACATTTTTGAAATGCTCGCAGAAAAGAGTTTCCGATGTCGGTCTTACACAAAGGCGCTCCTCAAGCTTTTCCGAGCCGCCGTATGTAACCCATGCACACTCGGGTGCAAATCCCTCAACATGGTCCTTTTCCTTTTGGAGCAATGATTCCGGTATAAACATAGGCATGCAAACATTTTCATGTCCCGTTGCCTTAAACATTCCGTCAAGAATGCGCTGTATATTTTCCCATATAGCATAGCCGTAAGGTCGAATAACCATACATCCTTTTACACTTGTGTATTCGATGAGCTCTGCTTTTTTGCACACATCGGTGTACCATTTTGCAAAATCTTCATCCATTGATGTAATTGCATCAACCATTTTTTGCTGTTTAGCCATAATTATCTCCTTTTCTTTATTTTACTGAAACTATATTATATACGATTTTTCTGCCGTTGTAAATATTAATTTATCCGTTTTCTATTGATAATAACAATTATATTTGGTTGAACTTTTGTAAAATCCGAGTTGCAAAATGCATCTTTTGTATAATTGAAACTAATTGTATAACGGTATTATACAAAGCGTATTTTGTTTGTCGCTTTTTACCAAAAAAAATCGTTTTTGTTCATTAAAATTTACCACTCGCGAGGCAAAATTGCCGATTTTTTGTGTTGCAAAGTTGGTTTATAGTGCTATAATGAGGGTAACAACGGAAGTAGGCAAATGCCCTTTCGTAGTTTATATATGGTAGGATTGGAGGTATGTGCATGGCGTTTGCTCCTATCACAATGAACTTGCAGGAGGAATTGACAGACCAACTGGAAATTGCCACTTGGAAGGAATTTACAATCGGCGGTGTCCATATTACTATTGATGAATGCACTGTAGTATCGTGGATAATAATGATTGTAATGACAATTATTGCCATATTGCTCACTCGAAACCTTAAGGTTGAAGGCGAAATAAGCAAAAGACAGGCGCTTCTCGAGCTTTGCTACGAAAAGGCTGAGGCTTTCTTTAAGGAAATTATGGGCCCCAAAGTTCAAAAATACATTCCGTATTTGATGAGCGTAGCAATTTTTATCGGCGTTTCAAACATTATCGGGCTTTTCGGTATGAAGCCGCCGACAAAAAGTATGCAGGTCGATGTTGCGTTGGCAGTAATGACAATTGTACTTGTTGAGTATAATGCTTTCAAGGACAAGGGTTTCTTCGGAAGGTTTAAAAACTTTACGAAGCCGGTTTGGATTGTAACCCCAATTAATATGTTGGAAGTTATTACAAAACCGCTGTCACTTTCAATGCGTCTTTTCGGTAATGTAATCGGCGCATTCACAATTATGGAACTTATAAAAGCAGTTGTTCCGCTGTTTGTTCCGGTTGTTCTCAGTCTTTATTTCGATATTTTCGACGGCTTGCTTCAAGCATACATTTTTGTATTCTTAAGCGCTCTTTATTTGCAGGAGGCTGTTGAAACGGAAGAAGAAACAAAGGCAAGAAAACAAAAAAGAAAAATGAAAAAGCAAAGCAAAAAACAACAAAAGTTGGCTAAAGAAGCCGCTTAATAACTGATTTAAAAGGAGATAAAATTATGATCGCAATCGGTGCAGGTATTGCTCTTATCTGTGGACTCGGCGCAGGTATCGGTATTGGTATAGCAACAGGTAAAGCCGTAGAGGCTCAGGCTCGTCAGCCTGAAATGGCAGGTAAGATTCAAACAACACTTATTCTCGGTGCCGCTTTGTCGGAGGCTACCGCTATTTACGGTCTTATCGGCGCAATCCTTATCATATTCATGGTAAAATAAACTGCCTTGAGCAAAACAATATTCTTTATGAAAGGATATAATTTTAATGTTAAAATTTGACTTAAATTTGCTCTGGACAGTCATCAATCTTATCGTTTTCTTTGTGCTTATGAAAGTATTTCTGTTTAAGCCGATAAAGAAAACTCTTGATGCCCGTAAGGAGCTTATCGCAAAACAATTTAAAGATGCCGAAGATGCCAACAATGCGGCAGAACAGAAAATGGCTGATTATGAAAGCAAAATCGCCAATGTTCAGTCCGAAGCAGAGCAGATTATCAGTGATGCAAAGGATAATGCCAAGGTTGAATACGGCAAGATTATCAGCAGGGCAGAGGTTGACACCGCTCGCATGAAGAAAGAGGCTCAAAAGCAAATTGACGCCGAAAAAGAGAGTGCCCGTGCAGCCGCTAAAGAGGAAATTGCATCTCTTGCCATGCAGGCAGCTGAAAAGGTTGTCGGCGCAAATGTTGATGATAAAACAAATAACAACATTCTTAACGAATTTTTAAATGAAAGTAGTGTAGATTAATGCTTCAAAAAATTGATGAATATGTTACTGCACTGCTTAAAGCAAATGTCAGTGCAGACGACATTGATAAAACCGACTCGGTTATCAAAGCAGCCCCCGAGGTCAGCGAAATTCTTGATAATCCCGCAGTTTCACACGATGAAAAGGCGGCAGCCGTAAACGAGCTTTTCCCTGCAAGCGTCAGAGAATTTCTTCTTTCGGTAGCGGAAAATCAGGAAATCGCTTCATTTGCCGAAATTGCAAAGGCATACCATGAGGCGCTCGACAAAAAGAATAATATCGCAACGGCAACCGTTACATGTGTAACAGAGCCGAGCGACGAACAGCTCGACGGTTTAAAAGCATTCGTTTGCAAGGAAACCGGCGCTGCCGACGCAAAGATTGAACTTGTAAAAGACCCGTCAATCATCGGCGGTTTCATCATTCAGGTCGGCAACAAGCAGTATGACCGCAGCCTTAAATCAAAGCTTTCCTCTATCAAAGAGGAGGTAACAAAGCAGGCAAGAAAGTCAAACGATGTTAACGCCGAAGATGTTATCGCAGTCCTTAAAAAGGATATTAAAGATTATAAATTTGCCACAGAGGGCGAGGAAATCGGTTCTGTCATCACAGTAGGTGACGGTATCGCCACAATCCACGGTCTTGACCATGCAATGTATGGCGAGATTGTTGTGTTTGAATGCGGCGTAAAGGGTATGATTCAGGATATTAAGAAGAATTCCGTAGGTTGTATCCTTTTCGGCAGTGACTCCGAGATTTATGAGGGCTCAAAGGTTAAAAGAACTCATAAAAAAGCAGGTGTTCCGGTCGGTGACGCATTTATCGGCAGAATCGTAAACGCTTTAGGCGAGCCTATTGACGGCAAGGGCGACATTCCGGCAGACGATTACCGTCTTGTTGAACAGTCTGCTCCTTCAATCGTTGAGAGAAAAAAGGTTTCTCAGCCGCTTGAAACAGGTATTTTGGCTATCGACTCAATGTTCCCGATAGGCAGAGGCCAGCGTGAGCTTATCATCGGCGACAGACAAACAGGTAAAACTTCTATCGCTCTTGATACGATACTTAACCAAAAGGGCAAGAATTGTATTTGTATTTACAATGCAATCGGTCAAAAGGCGTCAACTGTTGCAAAACTTGTCGGCGACCTTGAAAAACACGGCGCAATGGATTACACAATCGTTGTTTGCTCAACTGCGGCAGACCCTGCGTCGCTTCAATATATTTCGCCTTATTCGGCAACGGCTATTGCGGAATACTTTATGTATAAGGGCAAGGATTGCCTTATCGTTTATGATGATTTGAGCAAGCATGCCGTTGCATATCGTGCAATTTCGTTGCTTTTGGAGAGACCGCCCGGAAGAGAGGCTTATCCCGGCGATGTATTCTATTTACATTCTCGTTTGCTTGAACGCTCAAGCCGTTTGAGTGACGAACTCGGCGGAGGTTCAATCACCGCATTGCCTATTATCGAAACACAGGCAGGCGATGTATCCGCTTATATCCCGACAAATGTTATTTCTATCACCGACGGACAGATTTATCTTGAATCCGACCTTTTCTTCAGCGGTCAAAGACCGGCTGTCAATGTCGGACTTTCGGTATCCCGTGTAGGCGGTGACGCACAAACAAAGGCTATGAAAAAGGCGGCAGGCTCGTTGCGTGTTGACCTTGCTCAGTTCAGAGAGATGGAAGTTTTCACACAGTTCTCTTCCGACCTTGACGACGAAACAAAGGCAAACCTTGCATACGGCGAGGGTCTTATGCAACTTTTGAAACAGCCGCTCGGCAATCCTATGTCGCTTTCACAGCAGGTAGTAACTTTGGTTGCCGCTATCGGAAAAAGATTTGTCGGTATTGCGACTGACGATATTAAAAAATATCAAGGCGCTATGCTTGATTATTTTGCCGAAAATAAATCGGACATTATGAGCGAAATCGAATCACTCAAAGTTCTTGACGGCTCGTTGAGAGAACAAATTCTCAACGCGGTTGATGAGTTTTCGGCTTCATATAACAAATAATGCATAAGGACAGATTATATGGCTAATGCAAGAGAAATCCAAGGCAGAATGAAGTCCATCAAGGACACTATGAAAATCACAAACGCGATGTATATGGTGTCCTCCTCAAAGCTTCAAAAAGCCAGAAGAGATTTAAAAAACACAGAGCCTTTCTTCTATTTGATTCAGGATTCACTTGCAAAAATTCTTGACGCTGCTCCCGAAGCGGGCAACAGATTTTTCGACACCCGCGATTTTAAGAGCAAAAAGGATAAAACGGTTGGCTATCTTGTAATTACGGCTGATAAAGGATTGGCAGGCGCTTATAACCACAATGTTATCAAGCTTGCCGAAAAACTTGCCGAAAATGAGGAAAAGGGTATGCTTTTTGTTGTCGGTCAACTCGGCAGACACTATTTTGAAAGCAAGAGTATTCCGATTGATTATAATTTTAACTATACCGCACAAAATCCTACAATGAACCGCGCAAGACATATTGCAGGCGTTCTGTCAAAATTGTTTTTGCAAAACAAAATAGACGAGGTTTATGTTGTATATACACGAATGGTTAATTCAATGACCGTTGAGGCAACAAGCCAAAAAATACTTCCGCTTGAAAAGGGAAGTATTAAGATGCAGGAGAACGAACTTGTTGAAAAGTACGAAAATGCGGCTTTTCTCCCCGATGCACAAACGGTGTTTAACAAAATCGTTCCCGACTATCTCACCGGCTTTATTTTCGGTGCGCTTGTCGAGTCATATTGCAGTGAGCACAATGCCCGTATGATGGCAATGCAAACCGCAACAGACAGTGCAAAAGAAATGATCAGAGATTTGTCCATTCAGTTTAACCGTGCAAGACAAGCCGCCATCACTCAGGAAATCACCGAGGTTGTCGGCGGTTCAAAAGCATCAAATAAATAATTACCTTTCAGAAAGGTGAAAAGTATGAGTTACGGAAAAATAGTTCAGGTTATGGGACCTGTTGTCGATGTTCAGTTCGACGGTACTCTTCCAAAAATCAAAGATGCCCTTGAAGTAAACAACAACGGCAAAAAGGCTGTTATGGAGGTTGCACAGCATATCGGCAACAATATTGTTCGCTGCATTATGCTTGCCGCATCCGAGGGTCTTTATAAGGATATGCAGGTTGAGGCAACCGGCGGCTCCATCAAGGTTCCGATCGGCGAGAAAACGCTCGGCAGACTGTTTAATGTTGTCGGCGAAACAATCGACGATTTGGAAAGCCTCGATAACGAGGAGCACTGGTCGATTCACCGCAAGCCCCCCACATTTGAGGAGCAATCCTCTAAGGTTGAAATACTTGAAACAGGCATTAAGGTTATCGACCTTCTCACCCCTTATCAAAAGGGCGGTAAAATCGGCTTGTTCGGCGGTGCCGGCGTTGGTAAAACCGTTCTTATTCAAGAGCTTATCACCAATGTCGCAACACAGCACGGCGGCTATTCAATTTTCACCGGTGTAGGTGAGCGTTCGCGTGAAGGTAACGACCTTTGGAACGAAATGAAAGAGTCCGGCGTTATCAACAAAACGGCGCTTGTTTTCGGACAGATGAACGAGCCGCCCGGAGCGCGTATGCGTGTTGCCGAAACAGGACTTACAATGGCAGAGTATTTTCGTGATAAGGAGCATCAGGATGTGCTTCTCTTCATTGATAATATTTTCAGATTTATTCAGGCAGGCTCGGAGGTTTCCGCTCTGTTGGGCAGAATGCCGTCAGCCGTAGGTTATCAGCCGACCCTTGCAACAGATGTCGGCGAACTTCAGGAGCGTATCACATCAACGAAAAACGGCTCAATCACATCAGTTCAGGCTGTTTATGTTCCTGCCGATGACCTTACCGACCCGGCACCTGCAACAACATTTGCGCACTTGGACGCTACAACCGTTCTTTCGCGTAAAATCGTTGAAAAAGGTATTTATCCGGCTGTTGACCCACTTGAGTCAAACTCCCGTATCCTTGAGGCGGATGTTGTCGGCGAGGAGCATTACGAGGTTGCCCGCAGAGTTCAGGAATATCTTCAAAAATATAAGGAATTGCAGGATATTATCGCTATCCTCGGTATGGAGGAGCTTTCGGATGAAGATAAACTTGCTGTTTATCGTGCAAGAAAACTTGAAAAGTTCCTTTCACAGCCGTTCCATGTTGCCGAAACTTTCACAGGTTTAAAGGGCGTTTATGTTCCGCTTAAGGAATCTATCCGCGGCTTTAAGGCAATTATCGACGGCGAGGTTGACGATCTTCCGGAGCAGGCATTCTTTAATGTCGGCACTATCGACGATGCAATCGAAAAGGCAAAAACACTCTGATGAGGTGACGCCATGAATACTTTTAAACTTAAAATCGTTGCTTCGGATAAGGTGTTTTTCGACGGCGACTGCCGCCAGCTCGTCCTTCCGATTGCCGATGACGGACTTTACGGCTTCCTTGCAAACCACGAAAATATGGTTGCTCCCGTCGAGTTCGGCGAAATGAAAATAACCGACGCCGATGGCAAGGTTATCGATGCGTTTATCGGCGACGGATTTATCGAATTTTTCGACAATGTGGCAAATGTTGTTTGCATTTCTGCCGAATTGCCCGAGAATATTGATAAGCGCAGAGCGCAGGAGGCTAAAGAGAGAGCCGAGGAAAAGCTCAGACAAAAGCAGTCGATTTACGAATACAATCAGTCAATGGCAGACCTTTCAAGAGCCATGGAGCGCTTGAAGGTCAAAAACCGCCACGAAATTTAACAAATCATTTTTTAGTGCGACAGATTTCCCTCTGTCGCATTGTTGCGTTATGAAGCGGATATGTTTTCATTGACAAAACCCGATTTTTGCAGTAAATTATTTATGTGCAGACTAAACACAATATGGAGGATTTATTATGAAAAAGGTTGCATCACTTGTATTGTCCATAGTTCTTTTGCTCGGAACATTCTCAGCAGTAAATATGCAGGTTTTTGCAGATGATTATGACGGTAATACTTATGAACCTCGTCAGCTTTCGCTCGGAGAAAACACTTGTCATAACTATGCTTATCAAGATCATTATTTTGTTGAACTTGGTGATTGCGAGTCAGAGGAAGTTTATTTTACAAACTATAAACCGTTGACTTACACATTTGTTGCCGAGCAAGAAGGGTTGTATTTGATTTCCGGTAAAGTTAGGTCAAAGGAAAATGCACAGAATATTTATTCTCTTTATGATAGTGAACAATGTTGTTCAAACGGATTCTATGTGTACCTTAAAAAAGGCGAATCTGCTTCTTTGGTTAATGATCCGCCATATGAAGATTATCAAGAAGGACGTTCAAATTATCCTGCGGAATTCAGTGCTAATGTTTCCGAGTTGAATACCGCAGAATTCGGCGGCTATGTTTATGATTGGGCAACTAAATCCTTTGCATTAAAAACAGCAAGCAAGAATACCGTTGACAGTACATTCTGCGGCGCACCTGTTACAAAAATTCTTGAATATGCTTTTGCAGACAATTCAAGCATTACCGAATTGACATTGCCTTCGACAATTGAGTATATCGGCGATTACGCGTTTGCGGGTTGTATAAGATTAAGCAAGGTTACCGTTCTTAATGATTTTTGCAAAATCGGTGAAGAAATCTTTTTGGGATGCCCATCAAAAGCAAGAATATATGATATTAACGGGAATGTAATAACAGGTCCATGCAGTCATAAATATTCCACAACACTCATTAAAGCTACATTTTATGATGACGGCTCATATGAGAGAGCGTGTATTAAGTGCGGCGATTATTATGAACATTCTATTCGTAGAATCAATACCGTAAAATTAGATAAAACATCTTTCGTTTATGACGGAAAAGCAAAAAAACCTAATGTATATGTTAATGATTCGACCGGTAAGCCATTAAAGAATAATAAAGATTATACAGTAGCTTACAACAGTGATTGTAAAAGCGTTGGTAAGCATTCCGTTAAAATAATATTCAAAGGCGATTACTCGGGAAGCAGGGTTTTGTATTATACCGTTTTGCCTAAACAAACCAATATATCAAACCTCAAAACTTCAAAAAAATCACTCACAGTCAGTTGGAAAAAAGTAACACAAGTATCGGGTTATCAAATTCAATACAGTCAAAGCAAATCATTTAAAAATGCAAAGACTGTCAATGTTGGGTATAAATACAGTTCAAAGAAAATTTCCGGCTTGAAAGCAGGAAAAAGATATTATGTTCGTATCAGAACATATAAAAATGCTCATAATAACAAATATTATTCATCTTGGAACAAGACGAAAAATATAACAATTAAAAAGTAAGATTTTAGATGCCGCTGTAAACGAGTCGGGTTACAGCGGCATTTTTTGTTTGCCATCAAATTTGACACGGCGATTTATTTGTGATATAACAAAGTTGCTCTTTTTTGAGTAAAGATTGTCAAATTGAGAGGATAAATATAAAATTATGGAAATTACGAGAAAACATAATTCTGCACATCCGACGCGGTCGGGGCGCAACGGCAATATTGATTTGATGCGGTTTGTGTTTTGCCTAATCATTATTCTTTATCACATCAACAACCGCTTGGATCTTAATCCGCCGTTTGGATTGTCAGAAAAATATTTTTCGTTTTGCGGCGAGGGCAGAATAGGCGTTGAATTTTTCTTTATCGTTTCGGGCTATTTACTTGCCGTTACGGCAAAGAAAAACTATTCGACAAACAGCATTGCCGCCTCGACAAAATCTTTTATGTATCGCAAAACGATGTCGATTTTTCCGTATCATATGTTTGGCTATATTGTCGGCGTGGCACTTTGGTTTCATTTTTACAGCATGCCGAATACAAGGGCGGCAATTGAAAAACTGCTCAATATGATACCGGGCTTTTTCCTGCTCCAAAAATCGGGCATATATTCCGAGGAGGTTATGAGTGCGGAATGGTATCTCGGCGCAATGCTTATCGCTATGCTGATTGTTTATCCGCTTGTGCTTAAATATCAAGACAAATTCACAAAAATATTTGCTCCCGTATTCACGATAATAATTATTGGTTATCTGTCACACGCAACCGGCAAACTCGGAGGCACTAACGCATTTGTGTTTAATTCAACGGTTTCAAAGGCGTATTTAAGAGCGTTTACCGAAATTTGCGCAGGCACATTTTGTTATGAGGTCGCATCGAGATTAAAGAAAATCAAATTCAATATATTCGAGAGAGTGCTTCTCACTCTTGCAGAACTCGGTTGCTATGCGTTGCCGATTATATTTGCATTCAGCTCGTTTGACCAAAAATATGAGATTTATGCGTTTTATTCGCTGACGATTGCAATTACACTCTCATTCAGTGATGTCGGCTTGCTCAATTCACTGCTCAAAAATAAATTCGTTTACTTCTTGGGCAATGCGAGTTTGTATGTTTACCTTGCACAAAACCTTGCGTTTTTCTTTATGAAGAAAACTTTTGCCTCATATCCGCTCGGCAAAAAGATATTGTTTACATTCGCAGTTGATTTTGCCTTTGCGGTTGCAATCAAAATTGTCGGCGATATTATCAAAAAATTCACAGACAAAAAACTGCACACATTCAAAACCGAAAAGACTGCATAACCCAAACACACCGCAACGAATACGCGGTGTGTTTTTTTGTGACTTTATTTTCAAATTCATTTTTTTGTAAAACGATATTGAGAATTTGTAAATATACTATAAAATTCGCTTTAATTTATCCGTTTTTTTATTGCATTAGTATAAATACTGTGATAAAATAAATTCGCTGTCGGATACTGCCTTGAATGTGCGGTAATCCGAAACATACTAATATTTAAGAGGTAAAATTTATGCAAAAACTAAAAGTAGGTATTATCGGTGCAGGAAGAATCGGTCAGGTTCACGCAAAGTCGATTACATATCACATTCCGCAGGCTGAAATCAAAGCCATTTCCGATATTTATGTTCAGGGTGCGCAAAAGGTTGCGGCTGATTTGGGTATTCCGAATGCTTATGCTGACTATCACGATATTCTCAACGACCCTGAAATTGAGGCTGTTCTTATCTGCTCCTCAACAGACACTCATGCCGACATCGCTTGTGAGGCTGCAGAGGCAGGCAAGCACATTTTCTGCGAAAAGCCGGTTGATTTGACCGTTGCAAAGATTAAAAAGGTTATCGCCGCTGTCGAAAAAGCAGGAGTTAAACTCCAAATCGGATTTAACAGAAGATATGACCACAACTTTGCTCATATCAAAGAGCTTGCAAACGATGGCAAACTCGGCAATCTTCAAACAATCAAAATCACTTCACGCGACCCCGAGCCTCCGAGCATTGATTATGTTAAGGTTTCGGGCGGCATTTTCCTTGATATGACCGTGCATGATTTTGATATGGCACGCTTTATCGGCGGCGAGGTTGAAGAGGTTTATGCAAACGCAACCGTTATGGTTGACAAGGCAATCGGCGAGGCAGGCGATGTTGACACCGCACTTGTTGCTCTCAAGTTCAAGAGCGGCGCAATCGGCGTAATCGACAACTGCCGTCAGGCTTGCTACGGATACGACCAAAGACTCGAAGTATTCGGCTCGGGCGGTCAGGCAAGCGCCGCAAATGACACTCCGACAAATGTTTCATACATTAACGAAAACGGCAAGGTTACGGATAAGCCGCTCTATTTCTTCCTTGAAAGATATATGCAGTCTTTCACCGACGAAATGACAGAGTTTATCAACGCCGTTCAAAACGATGTTCCTACAAAAACTACTGTTAACGACGGACTCGAGGCTCTTCGTCTCGGTCTTGCCGCAAAGCTTTCGGTTAAAGAGCACAGACCTGTTAAGCTCTCCGAAATTGAAGCTTAATTCATTATAAAGGGGTATTTTTTAATGAATAGAGAAAGACTCACTATGTCACAGGCACTTGTTAAGTTCCTTGACAATCAATATATTGAGGTTGACGGAGTTGAGTCGAAATTCGTTTCGGGAATTTTCGGCATCTTCGGTCACGGCTGTGTTGTCGGCGTCGGTCAGGCGCTCGAGCAGGGCGGTCACAATCTCAAATTTTATCAGGGCAAAAACGAACAGAATATGGGTCTTGCCGCTGTTGCATATGCAAAGCAGATGGACAGAAAGGCAATCATTCCGTGCGTTTCGTCAATCGGTCCGGGCGCAACAAATATGGTTACCGCCTGCGGCTGTGCAACGGCTAACAGAATTCCGCTTCTTGTTCTCCCCGGCGACACATTTGCTTGTCGTCAGCCCGACCCTGTTCTTCAGCAGGCAGAATTTTTTGATAACTATGGCAGAACGGTTACCGATGCATTCAAGGGTGTTTGCCACTATTTTGACAGAATCAATCGCCCCGAACAGCTTATGACCGCTTGCCTCAACGCAATGCGTGTGCTTACAGACCCTGCCGACACCGGTGCGGTTTGCCTTGCAATGCCGCAGGATGTTGAGGGCGAGGCTTATGATTATCCGGAGCATTTTCTTCAAAAGCGCGTTTGGCATATCGACAGACGCCCGATTTCGGCATCACAGCTTGAAAGAGCAGTTGCCGCAATCAAGGCGGCTAAAAAGCCGATTATCGTTTGCGGCGGCGGTGTGAGATATTCATCTGCCGAAAAAGAATTGCTCGAATTTGCAGAAAAATATAACATTCCGATTACCGAAACTCAAGCAGGCAAGGGCATTATCGATTGGAAACATCCGCTCAATCTCGGCGGAATCGGCGTAACGGGCGGCAAGGCGGCAAATGTTGTTGCAAGAGATGCCGACCTTGTAATCGGCGTCGGCACAAGATTTTCCGACTTCACCACATCTTCAAAATGGCTGTTTAATGAAAACAGAAAAGTTTTGGCAATCAATGTTTGCCCGTTTGACGCATACAAAATGGATGCCGAGGCAATCGTTGCCGATGCAAAAGAGGCTCTCGCTTCGCTCATCAACGCTTGTGACGGCTATAAATCACAATACACAACAGAATATGCACAAGCCAAAAAAGAGTGGGACGCAATTGTTGATGATTACTATTCAACAGAGCTCCCCGGCGGCTTAAATCAAACTCTCGCATTGGGCATCATCAACGAATTTATGGATGATGAGGATATTGCACTCGGCTCGGCAGGCTCACTCCCGGGCGATATGCAGCGCCTTTTCCGCCCGAAAGCAAGGGGCACATATCATATGGAATATGGCTATTCAAATATGGGCTATGAGGTTAACGGCGCGCTCGGCGCAAAACTTGCAAAGCCCGATGCCGAGGTTTACACCTTCTGCGGCGACGGCTCGTTCCTTATGGGTCACAGCGAGCTTTATACAGCATTGCAGGAGGGGCTTAAAATCAATGTTTGCCTCTTTGACAATATGGGTTGGGGATGTATCGAAAACCTCCAAAACAATCAGGGCACAGACACATTCGGCACCGTGTTCCGCGCAAGAAACCCGAAAACGGGTATGCTCGACGGCGCAGAGATTGACCCCGATTTTGCTAAAATCGCAGAGGGCTACGGCGCAAAGGCATACACAATCCGCACTTCGGATGAACTTCGTGCCGCTCTTGCCGACGCTAAAAAGCAGGACAGAGCCGTTTTGTTCGACATAAAGGTTTTGCCCAAAACAATGACCCCAGGTTTTGAATCGTGGTGGCGTGTAGGCGTTGCAGAGGTTTCAAAGAGCGAAACCGTTGCCGCCGCATATGACGATATGCAAAAGCATATCGCAAACACTTTTGACTATTAATACGAGAGGTAAACTATATAATGCTTGATCCAAACAAAGTAAAACTCGCCATCGCTCCTATCGGATGGACCAACGACGATATGCCCGATTTAGGCGCAGAAAACACATTTGAGCAGTGCGTGTCCGAGATGGCACTCGCAGGCTTTAAAGGTTCTGAAATCGGCAACAAATATCCGTCCGACCCTGATGTTTTGAAAAAATATCTTGATATAAGAGGACTTCAAATTTGCAACGCATGGTTTTCGTCATACCTCACCTCAAAACCATACGAGGAAACTATCGAGGCATTCAAGGCTCATTGCGACAAACTTCATAAGCTCGGCGCAAAGGTTATCGGTGCGTCGGAGCAGGGCAATTCGATTCAGGGCGATTTGACAAAATCAATCCTTGATGAAAAGCCTTATTATACCGACGAGCAGTGGGAAATTGTTACAAAAGGTTTCAACGAAATGGGTGCCTATGCAAAGTCAAAGGGCATGTATTTCACAGTCCATCACCATATGGGCACCGGTGTTCAAACAGTTGAGGAAATCGATAAGCTTATGGATATGACAGACCCCGACCTTGTTTATCTTCTTTTTGACTCGGGTCATCTCACATTTGCAGGCATCGACCCTGTTCCCGTGCTCAAAAAGTATGTCAACAGAGTTAAGCATGTTCATCTCAAGGATGTCAGACTCGATGTTTATAACAACGAGGTTGTGCCAAAGCATATGTCATTCCTTGACGCTGTTCGCGCAGGCGTATTCACCGTTCCGGGTGACGGCGATGTTGATTTTAAGCCTATTTTCGACATCCTTGCCGAGAATAATTACGAGGGCTGGGTAGTTGTCGAGGCAGAGCAGGACCCTGCAAAGGCAAACCCGTTCGAGTATGCCGTAAAAGCACGCAAATATATTAAAGAAACAGCAGGACTTTAATCAATTCAAAAAAGCCTTTTCTTGCCGTTAAGCAGGAAAAGGCTTTTTTCTTATGTTCTTATATTCGCTTATTCTACCTTGTCATTGCGGTATATTCGCCCGGTGTTATGCCGTATTCCTTTTTAAATGTTGAAATAAAATGGCTTTGACTTGAAAATCCAAGCATAGAGCAAATCTTTTCATTGCCATACCCCTCCCAAAGAAGTGTTTGGGACAGTTCCAACTTTTGGTGATTTATATAACTGCTTAAATTAACACCCATTTCGGATTTGAATAAATGCGACAAATAGTCGGGCGAAAGTCCGCAATGTTTGGCAATGGAATTTACAGTTAATTTTTTATCGAGATTTTTGTTTATGTATGAAATACTTTTGCGGACATGGAGCGAGTAGTTTAAATTTTTTTGCTCACAGCTTACCTTGTTGGTCAGTTCAATTGCTCCGTCAACAATTGCGGCATAAACAGCCGCTCTGCTTTTGGATTTATCCACTTTAAGTATAAAATCGTCGGAAAAGCGGTATGCAAGGTTTTCGTTCAAACCGCCCTGTATCGCATACCTTGTGGCAAGGGTTATAAAGCTGACCGCCATATACTTGTGCTGTTGCAAATCGTCATCCGACATTTGACCTACTGTTATATTTTGTATTCCCAACTGCTTAAGCTCAAAAATCAGCTTTTTCAAATTGCCTTGTTTTATGCACGAAAAAAGGCGAATTTCATCTCTGTACGGCGTGTGATGCAAACCATTTACAAATGCCTTTGATTGTGATTTTGCTATTTCCTTTGGTATGATTTTTATGCTCATTAATTCGTCATAATTCATAATAACAATCACTGTCCTTTCATTGAAAGCATTTGCAAAATACTGTCGGTGATTTTTAACTGTTTTCTTTATTAAAGAATATAATTATTTTAATAAAAAGTCAAATTAGGCATGCATTTAAGCGGGAAATTTTAACAATAACGCGGATTTTTGATATATGACATATATTGTTGTTGATTGCGACTTATAAAAACAGTGTATGCAACAAATGCACCGAAGGCTCAAAACCGTCGGCGCATTTTTATGTTTAATATTTAATTCCTGTTTGCATTCGGCGAGTTCCAAAGGTGGACTCTGCCGGTATCGTTGTATGCTTTGAGTATTACGACAATCATAGGTACGGCTATCATTCCCCAAAAGCCGAAAAGTTTTAATCCCAAATACATACCTATAAGTGTTATCAGCGGATGTATTCCGAGAGTGTTGCCGACTGTTCGCGGCTCTATATACTGTCTTATCACGGTGATTACTCCGTAGAGTATGAGAAGTCCAATACCCTGCTTGTAATTACCCGAAACGAATGAAAACAGTGCCCACGGAATTAAAATTCCGCCCGAGCCTGCAACCGGCAAAATATCAAATATCGTTGTGCCTGCCGCAATCCAAACGAAGTACGGGTTTGTCATTATTCCGCAAAGCTCCATTATTCCGAAACCGAGCAAAAGCTCGCAAAATGTGATAAGCATAATCAAGCCGTATGCTTTCATGATTTTTAGAACATTTTTGTTGAAAATTTGCTTTAATTCAACAAGTACATTGCGCTTGTCGTGCGGAAGTTGAATTTGTATAAATTTGACAATTCTGTCATAATCTTTTGTCATGAAAATGCAGGCGATAATTGCTATAACAACGGCAAGTAATACCGACGGCACATTCTTTACAACACTGTAAACGCCCGAAACTCCGGTTGTAAGCCCATTCTTTATCGTGTCGAAATCAATAGACAGCGCAGATGATTCGGGATTGTCCAAAAACTTCGCAAACGCCTGTGATATGCTGTTACAATATGATTTGTATGCTGCGTCGGGCAAAAATTTTCCGAATGCAACAAGTTTTTCCTCAAGCGTTGTGAGGAAGGTGGGCAGGTCGCTTAGCTGTTCCGCACAGTATTTCACCAAATCAACAGCCTTTTCGGCAATTTGCGAAATAATGAGTATAAGGGGAATAATAATTACAGCTATGCATAAAAATACAAGCAATATGCTCCAAAATGCGTGAGCTTTTTTGTTTGTTTTTTTATCAATCCGCCTGATTGGTTTTTGCAGCAGGATTGCAACAAAAAACGCAATCAAAAACGGTGCCGTGATATTAAAAAGGTATTTGAAAAATACAAATACGAGCGCAAGTATTGTTGCGGCAAATGCAAGATTGATTAAAAAATCAAGTTTTTTTGATGTTTTGTTTGTCATATGATTTCTCTTTTTTCAAATTAAGTATTAAATATAGTATATATGTTTATTCTAACTGAATACATGCGCTTATTCAAGACAAATTTGTAGTATATAGAAAATTTTTCAAAAATTTTAAAAAAGTTCTTGAAAATTTGACTGAATAGTGTTAACATAGTGAAAGTGTTTTTCACAGCAACACAGTGTATTTGGGTGGTGGACAAATTTGAACAAAGTAAATTATTTTTTGGTCGATTCGTCAATACTTCCGAGTGTCTATTCGGGAGTAATCGCCGCTAAAAATCTGCTTGCCTCGGGTGAGGCAGTGTCGGTAAGCCAAGCGGTAAAAATGGCAGGCATATCACGCTCGGCATATTATAAATACAAGGATAAGATTTTTGAATACAGCGAGCAGGGCGAAGATACTGCCACAATCAACGCAAAGCTGATTGACAACGCAGGCGTTTTAAGTTCCGTTATGAGCGAGTTGTATCTTTTGGGCGCAAATGTTTTGAGTGTCAATCAAAGCATTCCGGTCAACAATGTTGCAGATGTATCAATCACCGTCAGTATCGCAAATACGAGCATTACAGACGGCGAATTGGTTGAAAAAATACAAAATGTAAGCGGAGTAAAATCCGTCAGTATAGGAGGAAAAAAATGAAAGTTGCAGTTATGGGCTACGGAACTGTAGGTTCCGGAGTTGCAGAGGTTATCGAAACTCACGCAAAAAGCATTGTAAAACGCACCGACGGTGAAATGCTCGAGGTAGCAAAAATTCTTGACTTGCGTGATTTTCCCGATGATAAGCATGCAGACCTTTTCACAAAGGATTTTAACGATATTTTGAACGACCCCGAAATTAAGGTTGTTGCCGAAACAATGGGCGGAGTAAATCCTGCATTTGATTTCACATCAAAACTTTTAAAAGCAGGCAAAAGCGTTGTTACCTCAAACAAGGAGCTTGTCGCACAAAAGGGACTCGAGCTTCTTGAAACGGCAAAGGCTAACGGTGTAAATTATCTTTTTGAGGCATCCGTAGGCGGCGGTATTCCGATTATCAGACCTATGGCACAGTGCCTTGCCGCAAACAATATTGAGGGTATCGCAGGTATTCTCAACGGCACAACAAACTTTATCCTCACCAAAATGATTGAGGACGGAATGACTTTTGAGGACGCACTCAAGCTCGCTCAGGACAACGGCTATGCCGAAAAAGACCCGACAGCTGACATTGAGGGCTTTGACGCATGCCGCAAGGTTTGCATTCTCGCATCACTTGCTTTCGGCAAGCATGTTTATCCCAATCAGGTTGATACAGAAGGTATTACAAATATCACTCTTGAGGATGTTTCTTATATTCAATCGGCAAACGGCGTAATTAAGCTCCTCGGTCAAATTAAATATATCAGCGACGATAAAATTGCCGCATTTGTCAGCCCGGCTGTTGTTTTCAACGGCTCACAGCTTGCGTCTGTAAGCGGCGTGTTCAACGCCATTCTCGTAAGAGGCGACGCAGTAGGCGATGTTTGCTTCTACGGTCAGGGTGCCGGCAAACTTGCAACGGCATCGGCTGTTGTTGCCGATATGGTTGACTGCGCAGTTCATGTTAATAAGAGAAAGAACTTTGGCTGGGGACCCGGCAGCGAGTCATATGTTGTTGACGAAAAATCGGAGCTTGAAATGCCGTTCTATGTTCGCGCAAAGAGCAGCGAAAGCAAGGTTAAGGCGATTTTCAATGATGTAAAATTCCTTACCCGTGTCGGTCAGCCGTCAAACGAAATTGCGTTTATTACCGACGCGATGACGCAAGTTGAACTTGAAAAGAAACTTGACGGCGTTGATGTGATCAACAAAATCAGAGTAACAAATTATTAATTTACAGTATTCATATATTTGGAGGAAATATGGCACTTATTGTTCAAAAGTTCGGCGGCTCATCGGTAGCCAACGCCGACCGCGTAATGAATGTTGCCCGTATTGTAACCGATACCTACAAGGCAGGAAACGATGTTGTGGTAGTTGTTTCCGCGCAGGGTGACACAACAGATGATTTAATCGAAAAAGCTTTGGAAATCAATCCTACTGCCGCAAAAAGAGAGCTTGACCAACTTCTTACGGCAGGCGAGCAAATTTCAATCTCGCTTCTTGCAATGGCAATCGAGTCGCTCGGCTTCCCGGTTATCAGCCTTTTGGGCTGGCAGGCAGGCTTCAACACAAACTCGGTTTACGGTTCGGCAAGAATTAAAAATATCAAGCCAAACAGACTTCAGGCAGAGCTTGCAAAGCACAATATAGTTGTTGTTGCCGGTTTCCAGGGCTTGAACAGATACGACGATTTAACAACTCTCGGCAGAGGCGGCTCGGATACCTCGGCTGTTGCGATTGCCGCAACTCTCCATGCCGACAAATGCCAAATCTTCACCGATGTTGAGGGTGTTTACACGGCAGATCCGCGCAAGGTCGAGAATGCTAAAAAGCTTAAGGAAATCACATATGACGAAATGCTTGAGCTTGCCACTCTCGGCGCACAGGTTTTGAATAACCGCTCGGTTGAAATGGCTAAAAAATATTCTGTTGAATTAGAAGTTTTATCATCATTGAATCCTGTTCCGGGAACAATTGTCAAGGAGGTTGCAAAAATGGAAAAAATGTTAATTCGCGGTGTAACAAAGGATAAGGATGTTGCACTTGTATCTGTATTGGGCGTTAAGGATAATCCGGGCGTTGCTTTCAATATCTTCTCAAAGCTTTCACAAAAAAATATCAATGTCGACATTATTTTGCAGTCGTTCGGCCGCGATAATACAAAGGACATTGTTTTTACCGTAAGCAAGGACAACGGACCCGTTGCAGTTGAACTTTTGAAAGAAACATCGGCTCTTGACGGCGCAAAAATCGTTTGCGACACAAATGTTGCAAAGGTTTCAATTGTAGGTGCAGGCATGGAATCTCACCCCGGCACCGCTACAAAAATGTTTGAGGCACTCTATGAGCGCAATATCAACATCAGAATGATTTCAACATCCGAAATCAAAATTTCCGTTATCATTGATGCCGACGATGCGGACAGAGCGGTATCTGCCGTTCACAAGGCATTCATTCCAAACGATTAATAAAATTTGCATTTAATAAAAACAGTCGCGGCGCGGGTAAAATCGCACTGCGGCTGTTTTTGCTGTGACAAAATAAATAATATTTGACTTTGCATAATATATAATATATAATTAAAGGGTTAAAAATGCATTTTTATAATATAAAGGAGTTAATTCATATGCCAGCAAAGACTTTTAAGATGACAGCAGCCGGTAAGGCTGAGCTTGAGGCAGAACTTGAACAGTTAAAAACAGAAGGCCGTATCGACATTGCGGAAAAGCTTAAAATTGCGCGTTCATACGGTGACCTTTCAGAGAACAGTGAATATGATGAGGCAAAATCGGAGCAGGCTAAAATCGAGGCTCGTATCCAAGACCTTGAATATCAGCTCGACCACGCAGTTGTTGTTGAATCAACAGATAAGGATACTGTTTCCGTAGGCTCAACGGTAACTGTTATCCGCAAGGCAGACAATGCCAAGGTTGCTTATCAAATCGTAGGTTTCAGCGAATCAAATCCGGCACAGGGCAAAATCTCCGAGGACAGCCCGGTAGGCAAGGGCCTTATCGGCGCAAAAATCGGCGAAACCGTTACGGTTGAGGCTCCGGTCGGAAATATCGACTTTGAAATTGTTGATATTCAGCTTAATTAATTTAACAGAGGTATAATTTTATGGCAGGAAAGTTTGAAATCACCAAGAAGGGTGACGGTACTTTCACTTTTGAATTTTTAATAGATGAAAAAGCAGTGGGCAAGTCTCCCGTTTTCGATAAGGAGGATGCCTGCAAAAGAGGTGTCAAAGCTGTTAAGAAGAACAGTCGAATGAAGGTTCAAAACACACTTCAAAACGATGAGGAAAAAACAAATCCAAAATATCTTGTTGAGCAAAGCGGCGACAAGGTAAAATATACTCTTTTCCTCCAAACAGGCGCGGTTGCTCTTGAGGGCGAGGCCGACAACGAGGCGCAGGCACTTGAAATTATCGAAAAAATCGGCAACAATGCCAATGCCGCTCAAATGACAATGGCAGAGGTTGTTCTTTCCGAAAACGAGCAAAAGCAAATCAGAATAGACAAGCTTAAGGCTCTTCAGGATGCAGGCAAGGACCCATTTGAAATCACACTTGCAACCCAAACCCACCACAGCGATGAAATCAAGGCCCATTTCGACGAGCTTGAAGAAAAGGATGTCACAATCGCAGGCAGAATTATGACTTGGCGCGATATGGGCAAGGCAAACTTCATTGACATTCAGGACAGAAACGGCAGAATTCAAGCCTATGTTCGTATGAACGATGTCGGCGAGGATGTTTTTAAAGAGTTTAAAACTTGGGATATCGGCGATATTGTCGAAATCACCGGCTTTGTTTTCAAAACAAGAACGGGCGAGGTTTCCGTTCATACAAAGCAAATCAGGCTTCTTTCAAAATCTCTTCTTCCGTTGCCCGAAAAGTTCCACGGCTTGACTGATACCGATACGAGATACAGAAAAAGATACCTTGATATGATTATGAATCCCGATGTTAAGGATACATTTATCAAGCGTTCAAAAATCATCACATCTATTCGTAACTATCTTGACAATCTCGGCTTTATTGAGGTTGAAACACCGATTTTGAATACTATTCCGGGCGGTGCGGCAGCAAGACCGTTCATCACTCACCACAATACTCTCGATATGGATATGTATCTTCGTATCGCAACCGAGCTTTACTTAAAGCGTCTTATCGTCGGCGGTATGGAGCGTGTCTATGAAATCGGCAGAAACTTCCGCAACGAGGGTATGGATGTTCGTCACAATCCCGAGTTCACCTGTATTGAACTTTATCAGGCATTCACCGATTATCACGGAATGATGGATATTGCCGAGGCGCTTATCCGCAATGCCGCAAACGAGGTTTGCGACAGCCTTCATATCGTTTTCAACGGCACGGAGATTGACCTTGAAACTCCGTTCCGCCGCTTGACTATGATTGACGCGGTTAAGGAATACAGCGGCGTTGATTTCGGCTCGTTTATGAGCGACAATGAAAAGGCAATCGCCGTTGCAAAGGAAAAAGAAATTGAAATTCAGCCCGGCAAGGCAACATGGGGCGACATTCTCAACAGCTTTTTCGAGGAATTTGTTGAAGAAAATCTCACTCAGCCTACATTTATTATGGATTATCCGGTTGAGGTTTCTCCGCTCACAAAGAGAAAACCGGATTGCCCTGTTCTTACCGAGAGATTTGAGCTTTTCATTCTCGGCGGTGAATACGGCAACGCTTATTCCGAGCTTAATGACCCAATCGACCAAATGGGCAGATTTGAGGCTCAAATGAAGCTCCGTGAGGCAGGCGATGACGAGGCTAATATGATTGACCACGATTTTGTTACCGCTCTTGAATACGGTATGCCTCCTACAGGCGGTTTGGGTATCGGCATCGACAGACTTGTAATGCTCCTTACCGACAGCTATTCAATCCGTGATGTTCTCCTCTTCCCGACAATGAAACCACTCGATAAGTAAACAGTTTTCAGCAAAATGGGCAATTCCAATCGGGATTGCCCATTTTTAAAACAAACATAAATACAAATCGGAATTTTACTCTACGGAGCGTAGAAACCGCATAAATTCACCATATTCTACGTCGCGTGGGTGTGATTGATAATCAAATCATAGGATAATCAAATCAGAAAGGAGGAAAACGGATGGATCAAATCAAGATTGGTAAATTTATCGCTGATGAAAGAAAACGAAAAGGATATACGCAAAAACAACTTTCAGAAAAATTAGAAATCAGTGACAAAACAATTTCAAAATGGGAGAGAGGAAATGGTTTTCCGGAAGTATCATTACTGTTGCCATTATGTAATGAACTAGAGATAACGGTTAATGAACTACTATCTGGTGAAAGAGTATCTGAAGAAGATTATTTGAAGAAAGCGGAGGAAAATATGGTGAATTTAGTCAGAGAAGCTCTGGAAAGTAAAAAGAAAATTGTCCTATCAGCAATGGTGGCAGGACTTACAATTATAGCGACAGTTCCATTATTTATATTGTCGGGAATGTTTGAAATGCCGGTATGGACTAGAGTGCTATTGATGGGGATTGGATTTGTAATAATGGTAATTGGAATCGCTATTGCATGTGTATTAGACAGAGAAGCAGGAGCCTTTGAATGTCCTGAATGCAAGGAGCGATTTGTTCCTGATATGAAATCCTATGTTATGGGACCTCATACAATTACAAAACGAAAATTAGTATGTCCGTATTGTGGTGCACATAAATATTGTAAGAAGGTTCTTACAAAGTAAAACTGAAATTTTATCTATGCAAAGAGTCCGATAACTTCCAGTTTTTCAACATGCCCTTTGAGAGAGGAGAAATCCTTTTCTCAAAGGGCTTTTTTGATTTTATGGATATTCGCAAACTACAAGCCGTGACCCTCTGGTATTTGACTTTTGATTTTCAAGATGAAAATTTAAAGAATGTGAAAAATGTGTATTGACATTCCAATTTCATGCCCTGCCGACAATGCGAAAAATGTCTGCTTGCGCAGCGCAACGATTTTGCCGGAAACAAGCATATTTTGACTAAAATATATAATTTATACAATAATATACCCGCAGAAAACGCTTTTTCGGTAAAAGTGAAAGCCTGCGGGTATTGACTATTAATAAAAAAGTTAGTATAATTAAGCGATAAGGTTCTGTCACTGCGTTTCGGCGTTGGGACGGAGAATTTTGTTTTTTACATTTTCAAAAACAGGGAGATGTTTTTAATGAGATCAGATTTGATTAAAGAGGGCCCGTCAAGAGCCCCTCACCGTTCGCTTTTGAGAGCGCTCGGCATTGACGAGCTTGAAATGAAAAGACCGTTTGTAGCGGTTGTAAACTCAAAAAGCGATTATATTCCGGGTCATATGCACCTTGACAAAATTGCCGAGCAGGTCAAAGCCGGCATCCGAAACGCAGGCGGTGTTCCGTTTGAATTTAATACAATCGGCGTTTGCGACGGTATTGCTATGAACCATAAGGGTATGAAATATTCACTTTGCTCGCGTGAGCTTATCGCAGACAGCATCGAGGTTATGCTTACCGCTCATCCGCTTGATGCAATCGTGTTTATTCCAAACTGTGATAAAATCGTTCCGGGTATGCTCCTTGCCGCATGCCGTTTGAATTTGCCTTGCATTTTCATCAACGGCGGTCCGATGCTCCCGGGCAAAAGCACTGCTACAACAAACCCAATCGGATTGTCCGAGCAGTTTGAATATGTCGGCGCAAACGCTGTCGGAAAAATGAGCGATGAAGATCTTGAAAATACAGCCTTTACCGCTTGCCCGACTTGCGGCTCATGCTCGGGTATGTATACAGCAAACTCGATGAACTGTCTTACAGAGTCAATCGGTATGTCACTCCCGGGCTCCGGCACAATTCCGGCTGTTTATTCGGCACGCCTCAGACTTGCAAAAATGGCAGGCGAAAGGGTAATGGATCTTCTTAAGGAAGATATTAAACCCTCGGATATTATTACTGAAAAATCAATCGAAAACGCAATGAGATGCGATATGGCAATCGGTTGCTCAACAAACACAATTTTGCACCTCACTGCCATTGCTCATGCCGCAGGCCACGATATTAATCTTGACGACCTTAACGAAATGGGCAACAAAACACCTCAAATTTGTAAACTCAACCCTGCATCATCTGTATTTATTACCGACCTTAACAATGTCGGTGGTATGCAGGCTGTAATAAAAGAGCTTTCAACAGCAGGTCTTATTCATACAGACTGTCTCACAGTAAGCGGCACGGTTGCCGACAGAATTGCAAAGGCTCCCGATGCAGACGGCGAGGTTATCAGAAAACTTGACAATCCGTTCTCAAAGGACGGCGGCATCGCTGTTCTCAAGGGCAACCTTGCCGAAGAGGGCGCTGTTGTTAAGAAGGGCGCAGTTGCTCCCGAAATGATGCAACACAAGGGCCCTGCAAAATGCTATAATTCGGAGGAAGAGGCAATTGCGGCAATCAACGGCGGAAAAGTCGTTGCAGGCGATGTTGTTGTCATCAGATACGAAGGTCCTAAGGGCGGACCGGGCATGAGAGAAATGCTTTCACCCACATCTGCTATTATCGGTATGGGCCTCGGCTCTTCCGTTGCACTTCTTACAGACGGCCGTTTTTCCGGCGCAACAAGAGGTGCGTCAATCGGTCATGTCAGCCCTGAGGCGGCAGTCGGAGGAACTATTGCGCTTGTTGAGGACGGCGATGAAATCGAAATCGACATTCCTGCAAGAGTGCTTAAAGTTAATGTTTCCGACGAGGTTTTGGCTGAAAGAAAAACAAAATGGGTTGCTCCGAAGCAAGAGCTTTCGGGCTATCTTAAGAGATATGCTCAGCATGTTACAAGCGGCAGCCGCGGCGCCGTTTATGAGGATGACTGATTTTACGGTGTAAATTATGAGTGAAGATAACAAAAGCACTTCACAATTTAATAATTCAAAAAGAAAATCGCATAAAAAGCACTACACTGTACTCCCATATTTTTCAACACCGATTGTTTATGTGCTCGTTTCGCTGATAGCGATTGTGCCAATATGCTTTGTTTTGATGAATGTTGCTGTTACTGCGGTTCATTCCGCTCAAAAAACGCTGACACCCGATTTTTGTGATATAACAGCAAGCAGCGAATACAAGCCGTCAACCAAATCAAGCGGCACGGCTGAAATTCCAAAGTTTTCCGCATCAAAGAAAATCGGCAAAATCGTTTGCGACGGTGCAGGACTTAATGCCGGCGTTTACTACGGTTTAAACAGAGTTTCTCTGCGATATGGGGCGGCGCTTAACGCAAAAACCGCGCTCCCCGGTCAAAATAAGACAGTTCAGGTCTTTGGCTATTCGTCAACTGCGTTTAAGGCGCTTAAAAATGTTAAAAAAGGCGACACGATTTCGTTTGAAACGGAGTGGGGGACATACACTTATTCCGTTACCGACGCTTGCGCTTTAGAAACTGCCCCGAGTGCTTCCGACAACGAGCTTGTTTTGGCAAGCGATTTGGGCGGTGCGTTTTCTTTTCAAAACGGCAAAATGCTGTATGTTACGGCTCGGCTTGTTTCCGGTCCTTCCGCAAAGGAGGTGCCGTGATGAGCAGAAAATCACATTCGTCCGAAACGAAATCGGTTGTTATCGGCAGGCATTTTCTTTCGTTTGTGCTGTTTTTGGTTATAGCTGCGCTCAGCTTGACTGTTTTTGTCAGAGTCGATTGTGTTGACGGCAAAAAATATGCGTCGATTTTCACAAACGAAAAATATGTTCAGTCGCTTTATGGCGATGTCAAGCAGTATGCGTATGATATGTGTGCGCAAAACGGCATCCCGACCGACAGCGTTGACGAGGTAATCACATATGATGCCGTTTACAATACGGTAAATGCTTATGCCGTAGGAAATTTTGATAATTCTCAGGACTACACAAAAACTACTTATGAAGACAGAATTTCCGAACTTAATACACAATTAGCCCAAAAAACAGAGGATATGATAGGGCAGTATAAAATCAATACTGCCGACAATGCAAATAAAGCATGTAAAAAGTTTTCAAACAATATTTGCGATTATTTAAAAAAGCAGGTCGTGTTTGAATATACTAATCAGTTGCAAACCGTTTCAAACATCGGCAAAATCGTTTTATCTGTTATTGCCGCCGTGCTTGCGGTTGGCGGCGCAGTGCTTTTTGCCATCATTTACACAATGGGCAGCAAAAAATATCGCGGGCTTCGTGCAATATCATTTTCGTTTATTGCCTCCGGAATTTTGCAGCTCATTCTGATTTTGGGTGTGCAAATAATTAAAACAATGAAACAGCTTGTTATATATCCGAAATATCTTTGTGAGGCTGTTTTGGATTATGTCAATCTGTGTGAGCTTCATGTGCTTATAAGCGCATGTGCATCATTCGGCGTTGCAATTGTATTGATTGCATTGGCTTGGAAACTAAAGCGTGATCATAAATAGAGGGAACTATTATGCAGAATAACAATCAAAATGTTTTAACAAACGATCAAAAAGATGAAGGACTCAAGGTTTGGGATGGTCCCGAGATTGATGAAGAGCATGACGACCGCGAAGTTGCAGTTAAAGTTGAGCATGTAACAATGCGTTTCACTCTCAGCAGAGAAAAGGTCGACAATCTTAAGGAATTTGCAATCAAATTCCTTAAACATCAACTTGTTTACAACAATTTTGTTGCGCTCAACGACATCAGCTTTGAGGTTAAAAAGGGCGACCGTCTTGCCATTCTCGGATTAAACGGTGCAGGTAAAAGTACACTCCTTAAAACTATCGTAGGTGTTTATAAGCCGACAGAGGGTCAAATCTACAAAACGGGCGTTATCGCTCCTCTTTTGGAACTCGGTGCAGGCTTTGATAACGACTATACCGGCAGAGAGAATATTTATCTTTACGGTGCCGTTCTCGGCTATTCGCGTGAATATCTCGACGGCAAGATTGATGAAATTATCGATTTCTCCGAGCTCGGTCACTTTATCGAAGTTCCGATTAAAAACTATTCCTCAGGTATGAAAGCAAGACTCGGCTTTTCAATCGCAACTGCGGTTGACCCCGATGTTTTAATCCTTGATGAGGTTTTGTCAGTCGGCGACGCAAAATTCAGAGTTAAGAGCCTTGCAAAAGTTCAGTCAATGTTCGATAAGGGCATCACCGTTCTTTTCGTTTCGCATAACATTCAACAGGTTAAAGCAATTTGTAACAAAGCGATTTTGCTTGAGCACGGCAATATGATTGCCTACGGCGATGTTGACGAGGTAAGCGCAATTTACGAAGAAAAAACAACAAAGCCGAAGAATAATGAGGACAAGCACCATGTTGTTGTTCCTCTTACAAAAAAAGAACTTGAGCGTGATAAAAAAGAGGCTGAAGCAATCAAAAAAGAGCTTGAGGAAGAGAAAAAACGCAACGAAGCAATTGAAAAGGCTGCAAAAGAGCAGGCTGAAAAGGCACAGCGCGAAAATTCAAACTTCTTTAAATAAACCAAAAATCAAACCGGCAGAGGTATTTGCACCTCTGCCGGTTTTTATACAATAAAAATAACGGCGTGCCGCTTCGGTACGCCGTTTGCTGTTTAAAATTGCATAATATACAATTATTCCTCTTCGTACTCGTCCTCGTTTTCCCAGTTATGATAAATGTTTTGAACATCGTCGTTTTCTTCAAACATTTCAATCATTCTTGCCATTTTCTTCATATCCTCGGGGTCGTCAAGACGAGTGTATGTTGACGGGATATAAGCCGAGTCGGACGAAATGACATTGTAGCCCTTTTCCGAAAGTTCGTCGCGGATTGCGCCGACATCGTTTGGCTCTGTTCTGATTTCAAAAATCTCCTCATCATCGGTGAGAAAATCGGACGCACCTGCTTCAAGAGCATCTTCCATAAGCTGATCCTCATCGACATCCTCTTTTTCGATAACGATTACGCCTTGCTTTTCAAACATAAATGTAACCGAGCCGGGGTTGCCCATGTTTCCGCCTGCTTTGTCGAAATAGTGGCGAACTTCGCCGGCAGTTCTGTTTCTGTTGTCTGTCAAAGCCTCAACAACTACAGCAACACCCGAAGGACCGTAGCCCTCATAAATGATTTCTTCATAGTTTGCACCGTCGCCGTCACCGGCTGCCTTTTTGAGCATACGCTCAATGTTGTCGTTCGGCACATTGTTTTGTTTTGCTTTTGCGATAACATCACGGAGTTTTGCATTGTTGTTGGGGTCCGGACCGCCGTTTTTAACAGCTACTGCAAGCTCACGGCCGATTTTAGTAAAAACTTTTGCCCTTGCGGCATCGTTTGCACCCTTTTTCCTTTTGATGGTGCTCCATTTATTATGTCCACTCATAGTAATTAGCCTTTCTGTTGTTTTTTAACTAACAGTTATTTTATCACAGATAAAGCGTGCTTTCAAGTGCTAATTTTGTGGTTGTATAAATGATTATAATATGGTATTATATTAAAGATAATATTTATCTTAAGGAGGATAAAAAATGTATTCAGATTATTTTGATTCAATAGGCATTGTGGCTCAAACCGATAAAGAGGTTGCCGACGCAATGTCACTCGAGCTTAAAAGACAGAGAGATAATATCGAGCTTATAGCATCCGAAAACCTTGTTTCTCCGCAGGTTATGGCTGCAATGGGCTCCGTTTTGACTAATAAATACGCCGAGGGTCTCCCGGGAAAGCGCTATTACGGCGGCTGCCAGTATGTTGACATCGTTGAGAATATCGCAATCAAGCGCGCATGTGAGCTTTTCGGTTGTAAATATGCAAATGTTCAGCCTCACTCGGGCGCACAGGCTAACACTGCCGTTTATCTTGCACTTCTCAAACCGGGCGATACCGTAATGGGTATGAGCCTTGACAACGGTGGTCACCTCACTCACGGCTCACCGGCTAACATTTCGGGCAAGTATTTCAACTTCGTTCCTTACGGCGTTGACGAGAGCGGATATATCGACCTTGCCGCATTTGCAAAGCAGGTTAATAAGGTTAAACCGAAACTTATTGTTGCCGGCGCATCTGCATATCCGAGAGAGATTGATTTTAAAACAATGGCTGACATTGCACATGCAAACGGCGCAATGTTTATGGTAGATATGGCTCATATTGCAGGACTTGTTGCCGCAGGCTTGCATCAGTCACCTGTTCCTTATGCCGATGTTGTCACAACAACAACACACAAAACACTTCGCGGACCTCGCGGCGGTCTTATCCTCTGCAACAATCCGTATCTTATTAAAAAACTTAATTCCGCAGTGTTCCCGGGTACACAAGGCGGACCGCTTATGCATGTAATCGCAGGCAAGGCTGTTTGCTTCGGCGAGGCTCTTAAACCCGAGTTTAAGGAATATCAGCAAAGAGTTATCGACAATGCGCAGGCTCTTGCAAACGGCCTTACTTCGAGGGGTCTCAACCTCGTTTCGGGCGGAACCGATAACCACCTTTGCCTTCTCGATTTGAGAGGCACAGGCGTTACAGGTAAGGAACTTGAGGCAAGACTTGACGATGTGCATATCACACTCAACAAAAACACTGTTCCTAACGAGCCGCTTTCACCGTTTGTTACAAGCGGTGTTCGCATCGGCACACCCGCCGCAACCACAAGAGGACTTAACACAGACGATTTCGACAAAATCGCAGAGTTTATTTATCTTGCTGTCACAGATTTTGAAAACAAAAAGGATTATATCACAAAGGGCGTAGCCGAAATTTGTGCAAAATATCCGCTTTACGAATAATTTTTGATTAAATACTATGGGAGGTGAGGGCAAATGGTTAAGATTTTCGGTGCGATTTTCAGATTTGTTACAAATTTTGTCTATTCGTTTTTTAAACTGAAAAAAACAAAAAATCAGGTCGCCTTCATCTCGCGCCAAAGCGAAACACCGTCGATTGATTTTAAATATCTTATAAACGAGCTTAAAGCTCAATATCCGCAGTACGATATTGTTGTGCTTTGCAAAATGATACCGTCGGGCTTGGGCGGAAAGATAAAATATATCGGCGAAATGTTTCGCCAAATGAACGCGCTTGCGCAGTCAAAGGTTGTCGTGCTTGACGGCTATTGCATTTTGGCGTCGGTGCTTAAGCATAAAAAAGACTTGAAAATCATTCAAATTTGGCACGCACTCGGCGCATTTAAACGCTTCGGCAGGTCAATTCTTGATAAGGAGGGCGGTAAATCCTCCGCTCTTGCCGACGCAATGCGTATGCACAAAAACTACGATTTAATCGCTGTCAGCGGTGAAAAATGCGTTCCTGCATTTTCGGAAGCTTTCGGTCAGCCTGCCGATAAATTCATTCCTATCGGTATCCCGAGAATGGATTATCTCACCGATGACGAAATGAACAAAAGTATTAAAAGCAAAGTGCTTGCGGCTTATCCGTCGCTCGGTAACGGCAAGCGCAATATTCTCTATGTCCCGACATTTCGCGACAATGATGAAGATATTCAAAATCTTCGCGCTCACACTGAGGAACTTGCATCGAGAGTGAATTATGACGATTTCAACCTTATTGTAAAACACCATGTTGTCGATACAAATAAGGAGGAAATTTATACCTCATCTCACCTCAATGAGCAAAGCGGCGAGCTGTTTACGGGTATGGATTTTATGTCCGTTGCAGACGCTGTTATCACAGACTACAGTTCGGTGATTTATGAGGCACTGCTCAAAAATATTCCCGTCTATATTTTTGATTTTGACGGCGACAAATATATTGACGAGCGAGGATTTTATATCGATTTCAAAAACGATATTCCCGCGATTTTCGGCGAAACGGCGTTTGATATTTGCAAAAGTATAGAAAACGGCGACACTGCCGACGCGGAAAAAATCAACACATTCAAAAACGATTATGTCAACAAAAGGTTTGACTCGATAACCTCCGTCTACGGCGAAATTATCGACAGCCTTATCAAAGGCACATATGACGGAAAATACAACTACAAGGGCTGATTATGGGCGCATTAAAATCATTTGCTTATCCGATTTTGCAGCGTGCGAGATATGCTAAATTAATCTCCGCTTATGAAAAAGCAAAATCTTTGCCAATGCAGGAAAATAAAATATTTATGCTTTCAACATCAAAGGGCAGACTCGGCGGAAATCTTGCCGCCATTAAGAATTATATCGAAAAAAATTCTATCCCCTTTGAGATTGAGGCTGTTACCGACCTCGGATCGCTTTCGACAGAACAACTCGGCGCGCGCCTTGCGCAAAGCAAGTTCATTTTGGTTGACGATTACGAGCCGTGCGTTTATCCGCTTAAACTTCGCAATAATCAACAACTTATACAGGTTTGGCACGCAATGGGCGCATTCAAGCGATTCGGCTACGGCAGAGAAACGGCTGAAAAAAATTCGCTCACGCATAAAAATTATACGAGAGCAATAGTTTCATCTCCCGAAATTGTCGATATTTACGCGCAGGCTTTCGGCATTTCAAACGATAAGGTGATTCCGGTCGGAACTCCGAGAACGGATGTGTTTTTCGACAGTGATTATGTTTCGTCCGTGAAGGAACGCCTTTACAAAAAACAGCCGCTTTTAAAGGGCAAAAAAGTTTGCCTCTTCGCACCGACCTTCAGGGGGCAGAATGTTAATGATGCCGAATATCCCGAGGAGTTTATCAATATCGAAAAATTCGCGAACAGTTTGGGCGACGATTGGGCTGTTATTTTAAAAATGCACCCGTTTATCAAAAAACGGCTCGACATTCCGCAGTCCGTTCAAAATCGCGTGTTTGATTTCAGCGACGAAAGGGAGATAAACGATATTTTGTTTATCACCGATGTGCTTGTCACCGATTATTCGTCGGTTATATTTGAAAATGCCATAGTCGGCAACGCCGCCGTTTTGTATGCTCCCGATTTGGCGGATTATGACAACGGACGGGGATTTTATTTTGATTACAAAAATTATTCCTGTGGCAAAATTGTCAGGCAGCAGGGCAATCTTGCGGCTGCCGTGCTCGGTGCAAATACAACAAATGATTATTACAAGGCGTTTAAATCGCGGTTCGTTTCAATGTGCGACGGAAATTCGACAAAGCGCTTTGTTGAAAAAATATTAGAAAAAGAGTGATTACAATGAGTTATGAATTATCAAAAAAATTCTCGAGCCTTAAACCCTCGGCTGTAAGAGAAATTTTAAAGGTTACAAACGAACCGGGCATGATTGCTTTTGCAGGCGGTTCACCTGCCGTTGAAGCATTCCCATGCGAAGAGGTTAAAAAACTCTCTGCCGAAATTCTTGAAGAAAATCCGGTTTCGGCACTTGTTTACGGCGTATCCGAGGGCTACGAACCTCTTCGTCAAACTGTCGCAAAGTGGCTTAAGGAGAGAGAAAATGTCGGCACAGCCGATGATTCCGTTATCATCACTGCAGGCGGCACCCAAGTTATGGATATTGCAACAAGAATCCTCGCTTCCGAGGGCGACACTGTTATTTGCGAAGAACCTTCGTTTATCGGCTCGCTCAACTGTTTCCGTTCTCACGGCTGTAAGCTTGCAGGCGTTCCGATTGACGATGACGGAATTAATATTGAGGCTCTCGAAAGAGTTATTAAGGAAAATCCAAACGCTAAATTTATTTACACAATCCCCAATTTCCAAAACCCGGGCGGCACGACGCTCAGCCTCGAAAAAAGAAAAGCGATGTATAAATTAGCGCTTGAAAACAATCTTGCAATCGTTGAGGACAACCCTTACGGAAATCTCCGCGTTGCAGGCGAGGATGTTCCGGCTATCAAGAGCTTTGATACAGAGGGCATAGTTATTTATGCCGGTTCATTTTCAAAAATTCTTGCACCCGGCATCCGTGTTGCTTATGCCGTTGTTCCCAAAAAGTGCGCAGGCGCATTCACAATCGGCAAACAGGTTTCCGATGTTCATACCGGCGTCCTCAATCAAATGATTGTTTCGCGTTGGTTTGATGAATACGATGTAAATGCTCATATCGAAAATATCAGAAAAATTTATAAGCATAAGCTCGACCTTATGTGCGACAGCCTCGATAAATATTGCAACGGCTTTATCACATACGTTCGTCCGCAGGGCGGCTTGTTCATTTGGGCAAAACTTCCCGATGATGTTGATATGCTCGATTATGTCAACAAACTCGTTGAACGCAAGGTTGCCGTTGTTCCCGGCAGTGCGTTTATGACCGACGATACAAAACCCTGTCATTATATTCGCCTCAATTTTTCAACTCCGAGCGATGAGAATATAGTTCAGGGTGTTAAAATTATGGGCGAGGTTGCAAAACTTTATAAATAGTTTTATTATGGCTGCCGTTTGATTTTTTCAGCGGCAGCCTGTTTCAATGCTGTATTTTGATTGACACCCTTTTGTAAATTGACTTTGTATGTTATATTTGGTATAATTTCTATTATTATGTATCAATAGGTGATTTAATGTTAAAACTAATACCTGCGCCTAAACACGCAGTTGAAATGGGTGGATTTTATCGCCTGCCGGACGATGTCAAAATCAAAACCGATTTTGATTTGCCGCTTATCTCAGAAAAAGCGCAAATTGTTGAAAACGATGCCGATATTGTCATCATCAGCGATGCCGATATTGAAAAAGAGGGCTACACTCTTTCCGTTACGGAAAGTTCGGTCACTGTCAAAGCGTCAACAAAAACAGGTGCTTATTATGCGCTTGTTTCAATGTGGAAACTCGGCGAATTGCAACTCGGCAAGCGCGAGATTCCGTGTTGCGAGATTGAGGACGGACCTAAAGTTTCTTGGCGCGGTCTTGAAATTGACGAATCAAGACATTTTTTCGGTATGGACGAAATCAAGCGAATGCTTGACATGATGTTCCTTGAAAAGCTCAATGTTTTTCATTGGCATTTGACCGACGATCAGGGCTGGAGAATTGAAATCAAAAAATATCCGAAGCTTGTTGAAATCGGCTCAACGCGACCTAACTCCCAAATCGGCGGCTGGAGAAGCGTTAAAATGGACAATATCCCTGTCAGCGGATATTACACGCAGGAGCAAATCAAAGAGGTTATCGCTTACGCAAAAGAGCGCGGAATTATGATTGTTCCCGAAATCGACTTTCCGGCGCACTGTGCCGCTGCGATTGCTGCATACAAGGAGCTTGCCTGTGTTGTTAAAGATACGGAGGTGCCGTGCTATTTCGGCGGCAGAATTCCGCAAGGAAAGTTTAATTTCCGCTGGAACAGAACGATTTGTTGTGGCAAAGAAAGCACATTTGAGTTTATTTTTAATGTTCTTGACGAGGTTTGCGACCTTTTTGATTCGCCGTATATACATATGGGCGGAGATGAGGCTCCTCAGATTGAGTGGAAAAAATGCCCCAAGTGCCAAAAGACAATGGCAGATAATTCGCTTAAAAACGAATGGGAACTTCAGGGTTGGTTTGAAAACAGAATTTGCGACTACCTCAAAACGAAAAATAAAAAGCTTATCGCTTGGAACGATGTTCTTAAGGCAGATAACCTTAATAAAAATGATAAAAATGTTGTTGTTCAGTATTGGACCCCTAAGCGCGACAACAGATGTGTTGATTATGTCAACTCGGGCGGAGAGGCAATTTTGAGCAACCATCAAGCTTTTTATTTTGATATGACTTATGCGCAGGTTCCTCTCACAAATACATATAACTACACACCGGAAAAATACGGTATGAACAGTGAAAATATGAGCAATGTTCTCGGCTACGAGGGCGAAATTTGGACTGAGTGGATCGCCGACAATGCAAAACTCGAGCTTTATGCGTTTCCGAGAATGCAGGCACTCGGCGAGGTGTCATGGTCTTCCAAAGAAAAAATCAATTTTGACGATTTTAAAGCAAGACTCGACGCATATAAGCCTATTCTTAAAAGTCTCGGCATAGATTATGCTGTTGACAGTGTTTCTCTCCCTCAAAGCAAGAGAGAATGTGCAAAAATCAAGCGCAAGTTCTTTAAAGGCGACCCTTATCTCGAACTTAAGCTTAACGAAATTTATAAATCTAAAGGAGAAAATTAAAAAATGAAGTTTAAAGATTTTCCCGAAGCGGTTATTAATGAAAATGTTGATTATACCGTCAGAGAGATAACTAATGTTATCAAGCGCTACGGTCCGCGTGAGTCGGGCAATAAAAATTGTTTTGCAACTCAAAAGCATATCAAAAAGGAAATGGACACATTCTGCGACGAAACAGGATTTGAAACATATAAAGTTGCTCCCAAGGCATTTTTACAGTGGACAAAATTTGTCGCAGCAGCAATTTTTCTTTCCGTTGTTGTTTGTCTTGTGCTTGTTTATACAAATGTATTCAGCGGTGTAGGCGGCAATGATTTCTTTGTTCCGCAATGCATCGTCGGCGGTGTTGTCGCTGTCGGTCTTTTCATTACGGTTATGGAATTTTTGCTTTACAAGCAGTTTGTGGATGTGTTTTATAAAAAGACAGAGGGTCACAACTTCTATGCAAAGCGCGCTCCCAAGGGCGAGGTTAAAAGAAGAATCATAATTTCAGGTCACTGCGATGCGGCTTATGAGTGGCGTCACATTTATTATACCAAAAAGCTCCATATGCCTCATCTTATGGGCATCCTTATGGGATGGACTATCGGCGGTGCCGTTATTTCCGTCATTGTTGCCGTTATTACAATTATCGCAAACTTTGTGAATATGGGTGCTTTCGGCGATTTTATGCTTAATTACAGCTATTATTTTCACTGCCTTACAGCGCTCGGAATGGTTCCGCTTTTCCTGTTTGTTGATTTCAAAACGCTGTCACCCGGCGCAAACGACAACCTCACCGGCACATATGCCGCTGTCTGTGCAATGCGTATGCTTGATATGGCAGGCGTTGAACTCGAAAATACAGAGCTTGTCGCTATGATTACCGACGGCGAGGAAGCCGGACTTCGCGGATGTAAGCAGTGGGCAGAGGACCATTATGATGAATATGTCAACGGCGGCGTTGAAACAGCCGTTCTTTGTGTTGATACACTTACCGATTTGGACTTTCTCAATGTTTACAATCGAGATATGACAGGCACGGTTAAGCACAGTCAAAAATTCAGTCAGCTTGTTATGGATTCCGCAAAGGATGCGGGTCATGATGATTTGAAATTTGCAAATGTTTTCTTTGGCGCATCCGATGCGGCTGCATTCTCACAAAAGGGTATTACCGCTACATGCCTTGCCGCTATGGACCCGACACCTGCAGATTATTATCACAACAGACGCGACAATTATGATCGCCTTGTTCCCGAAGCTATCAAAATGGGCTATGAGGTTGTTCTTTCAACTATTCTTAATTTTGACGAAAACGGACTTGAAAAATAATTTGATATAAATAAAAAGGACTTGTTCAACGCTTTTTGTGAACAAGTCCTTTGTTGTTTCATTATCAGTCTGTGTAAACCGGAGATGTGATTGCAAGCGGCTTTGCAACTCCGTTTACGGTGCCCCAAAGTTCCGCCCTGTACCAATGATTTCGTTTTAAATCAATTCGCACATGGCGTTCTGTCAATGCACTTTCCATTACGCATTGACCGCCGTTGGTTATCACCTTGATTGTCTTGTATTCAATTTCTTCGTCGCCTTTGTTTTTCTCACGCGAGTGAAGGTCGATGAAAAAGCTGAAAATGCCCATACCCTTGCGCATCGTTTCGCCGAGGTTGTATGTTTTGCCCTTTTGGTGAACTCTGAAAAAGAATTTCGCGCCGGTCGAAACAACCGTTTTGCCCATTCTTATTGCGCGTATTGCATTTTTTTGGTTAATTTCGCCGTCAATATCAAGATATGTGCAACCGTAGTGTCCGCCGTTTTCGTTTCTGTGCCAATCCCTGCCGTATGTTGCGGCAATATGGTACCCCTCGTCAAGGAGATTTGTCCACAATTTCAGCGCATTATCATTTTCGTAGTTGTCGAACGAAAAACTTCTGTGCCAAATTTCCATATAGTCAACATTGCGCCAATTTTTTATGTTAAATTCCCATCTGCCGCCGGTGCACATCGGCGAGCCTAATTGGTACGGGTGCGCAATTCCGACTATTGAGCCTTTTTCCTTAACTTCTTCTATCTTTTTGTCAATGTTGTCCGGCACTGCGTCGCGCCAGTCAACAAATCCGTTTACGCCAAGCACAAGCATATGACCGAAATATGTTGTCCACTCAATTCCTTTTATCGACGGAATAATGCTGTCGTTAAGTTCATCACAACCGCTGGTCGTGTTGTGGTCTGTCAGCGCAATAAGCGCCAAATGGTCGTTTACTGCCGAGTCCTCAAGTTGCCTTACGGTGAAATCGCCGTCGCTGTGAACGGTGTGGCAGTGCAGTTCACATGGGAGATAACTCATTGTTTCTCCTCCTTTGCATCAATTTCTATTTCATAATCAATGTCGCATCCCGCATAGTGAATGTTTAAAACAACATCCCATTCACCCGGTGTGATTTCGCGGTTGAAAATGCCGGGTGTGCTGTTTTGCGGCGCGATTGTTATAATTTGTTCGTTCGGCTGGCGATGGCATGCTCCGCGATAATTGCCGCATTCGTCAAACGAAAGCGTAACAAGGTTTTTGACAGGGAAGAATGCCTCGCTGTTGAGCGACTCAACCTTGTATTTTTTCATCGCGTTTGTCACCGCAAGCGTTGCAAGAGATTTGTCCTCCACGACTTTCGGAGAATAAGAATATTTTACTGTCAGCGATTTTACTCCCGCACCGACGGTGAATGTGTGCTTTATGTTGGTTTTGTCATCCTCGGGTGTGATTTTGCCATTTGTCGAAAAAACAATCATTACCTAATCCTTCTTAAATATATAATATACAATTATATCATCAACATTGCATTAATTCTATTGATTAAGTTAAACAAAAATGGTATAATTTTTTTGGTGATTATAATGGAATTGAATTTAAAAAGCTGGATGTCGCTTATAGACGGCGGCAAAAATCTCTTTTCGCTTGATATTCCGGGCACTCACGATTGCGTAACGCAGTATATCCGCCTTGCGCATTTTTTCAGGTGTCAGGATTCAGATATATATTCTCAACTTTGCCTCGGCGTGCGTGCTCTCGATATTCGCGTGCAGTCACTCGGCGACCGACTCGGAATGGTGCACGGTTTGTTTAAGGCATATAATACCTCCGTATTTGATAAGCAAATGGATATGGAGGATGTTTTGAATCAATGTTACAAATTTCTCGATGAAAATAAGAGCGAAGCAATCATTTTTCAGTTTAAAAACGATTCCAACAAGGAAAATATAAAATGTTTTAACAACCTTTTTTATACATACATTTCAAAAAATAAGGACAAATGGTTTCTTGAAAACCGCATCCCGACATTGGACGAGGCAAGGGGCAAAATCGTGCTTATCCGCCGCTGTAAAATGGATTTGGATAATCTTGACTTTTCGGATGAAAACACCGGCTTGGATTTTTCGCGTTGGGTTGAGCAAACAACTGCCGTTCCCGAGCCGCTCACTCTTGAAACTAAATCAATAGACAATGCCGTTTTTGTTATTCAGGACAGATTCAAGTACAAACCCATTCCGCGATGGAACGATTGCGTCAAGCCGTTTCTCGACGAAAGAGCACCGTTTGACGGTAAATATGTTATTTGCTATTTGTCAACGGCGGGCGGATTAAAAGGACCGAAGAAAAACGCCGATTATATCAACGCGCGTTTTTTGCCGTATCAATTTGATAAGTCAAAATATTACGGCACGGTTTATGTCGATTTTCCCACAAGCGAGCTTACAACAAAAATTATTCTTAACAATTTTATTGACTTGAATGTATAATCAATAGATGTTATAATCTTATAAATTTATATGCGAGGTGATAGCATGAAAAAATCAGTCAGCATTTTACTCTCTGTTCTTTTTCTTGCTGTCACCTTGCTTTCTTTTACTCCGCTTGCGTTTGCACAATCACAGACAACCGATGTTAAAAAAACACAGCTCGGCTCAACGGACACATATTATCAATACAATGCGTCGCAAAAACTGCTCACAATCTCGGGCAACGGCGCAACCGCTTCGTTTTCCGACAACGGCGTAGGTCAGCCGTGGTACGATTGGCGCGGCGACAGCATCGACAAGGTGGTTGTCGAAAATGGAATAACCGAAATAGGAGATTATCTTTTGTATCAGGTGCGCGCTGCGAAAATTGATTTGCCCGACACGCTGACAAAAATCGGCAATTATGCGTTTTACGGCACTCTCGGTGTGACAGAGTGGAATATTCCGTTCGGTGTTACATCAATAGGTTCAAATGCCTTTGCCGGTTGTAATACAATGACCTCAATCACACTGCCCGACACGCTCAAAACAATAAATTACAACGCGTTTGCAAACTGTTATGCATTGACTGATATTACATTGCCGTACAGTATTACAACGCTCGGCTCAAACACTTTTAAAAATTGCACCGCGCTTGAAAATGTAAAGTTTCAAAGCCTCACTGCGACAATCAAAATCGGCAACAGCTGTTTTTTAGGCTGTGCAAATCTCAAAAATGTTGCGTTCCCTATGAATGCGACAATGGGCGTCAAGTCGTTCGGCTATAAAACAACCTCAACCAAATATACCGATGTTTCAATGACAGTGTTCGATTCCTCGTCGCCGTATGTTTATGCGCAAAGGCAAAGCATTCCGTTTATACTTTACAGCGATGTAGAGGTTGAGTGCGCAGTCGGCTATGAGAATACCTACACCGACGATAATATAAACGATTCATATACATACATTTTCACATCCGACAGCGACGGCAAATACAATTTCTACACTCGCGGTGATTGCGATGTCACGGCGGTTTTGACCGATAAAAACGGCGTTCAGCTTGCAACAAGCGACGATATTTCAAATTCCGACAGAAACATTTGCATTTCATACGATTTAAAGGCGAACGAAAGCTATAAGCTCGTTGTTTCGTCATACAAGGCGCTCGGCACATATACTTTGTGGATTTATCCGGACGCAATAGCCGATTTCTCAATCAACGGAACGGCTACCGCACCGGCTGCACAAAAAATGCAAACCGTTGACGATAATTTGCTTAAAAATTTTGTGCTTACGATTAATTTTGAAAACGGATTGAGCGATAAAGTCTTTTATTCGCCCGATTTTTTCAATGCAACATATTTAAAACAGCATCCCACCAAATTGACCTGCGGTGTTAACGACGCACAGCTTGAAATCGGCAGTGTGACGGCAAAATACAAGCTCACCGTCACACATACATATTCGTCGAAATATGTCAATTACACCGAGGATACAGACGGCTATAATCTTTATTCCTGCGTTCTTTGCGATGATTCGTACAAGGCAGATTTCGTTGCAACCCCTGCAATAAAAATCACCGGCAGAGCTGTTATGGCAGAGGATAAGCATGGCAATCATCCGCATAATGTGCCGTACAAATATACAAAAATAATCGTTGACGATGTTAAAAGCGTCAATGACAGATATTATACCGTTGCCGATGACGGAACTTGGTGTATAAACACTTTTAACGCAGTCAATATCACCTTTGTCAATGAAAACGGCGCCGATGTCAAATTCTCCTACCGTGTTGACGGACTTGAGCCGTACACTGTTGTCGATTACGGCGATGTCGCATTTTGCGGCTACGATTTTGACAAAAACGGCTACTGCAACGGAAAAGATTTTGCCTATTTCCTTCACGAAAAGCAAAAGGACTGCGGCGAGGATTATATTCAGTTTTTCCCGAACTTTCTCGGCGGCAAAAATTTTAAAAATTAGCATTATAAAAATTAGCATTATTTAGTTGAAATAGTAAAATAAAAAATGTATAATATATTATCTTATTTTACAATATACGGAGGACATATTATGAAAAAAGTTGCAATCATTATGGGCTCTGACAGCGATTTGCCTGTTGTTGCCCCTGCAATCAAGCAACTAAAGGAGCTTGGTATCAAAACAGAGGTCAGAGTTATGTCGGCTCACAGAACACCTAAGGCTGCGCAGGAATTCAGCGAAAATGCCATTGAAAACGGCTTTGGAGTTATCATCGCCGCAGCAGGCATGGCGGCTCATCTCGGTGGAGTTCTTGCCGCATCAACAACGCTGCCGGTTATCGGCATCCCTTGCTCGGCAAAGGTGCTTGACGGTATGGATGCAATGCTTGCAACCGTTATGATGCCTCCGGGAATCCCGGTTGCCACAGTCGGCGTCAACGCTGCCAAGAACGCGGCACTTCTTGCCGCAGAAATTATTGCGGTAGGAAATGATGACCTTATGCAAAAGCTTATCGCAATGCGTAAAGATATGGCAGACGCCGTTGTCGAAAAGGACAAGGCACTTCAGGAAAAAATTAAAGAATTATAATATAAACCCACATAAACAGACAAGGAGAAAAATATGGAAAACAGTTACAGCGAAAGTTATGCGGCAGCAGGCGTTGATGTTACAGCAGGTTACGAATCTGTCGAGCTTATTAAATCGCATGTCAAAAGAACAACCATTCCGGGCGTAATTGGCTCAATCGGCGGCTTCGGCGGAATGTTTGAGCTTGCATCGGGCGAATATAAAAATCCCGTTCTTGTTTCCGGAACAGACGGCGTCGGCACAAAAATCAAACTTGCGTTCCTTATGGACAAGCACGATACGGTCGGTATTGACTGCGTTGCAATGTGCGTAAACGATGTTGCGTGCTCGGGTGCAAAGCCGCTGTTTTTCCTTGATTATATCGCTTGCGGCAAAAACTATCCCGAAAAAATCGAGCAAATCGTAAAGGGTGTCGCAGAGGGTTGTGTTCAGGCAGGCTGTGCGCTTGTCGGCGGCGAAACCGCAGAGCATCCCGGCCTTATGCCAAAGGAAGAATATGACCTTGCAGGCTTTACCGTTGGTATCGGCGAAAAGGACAAACTCGTTTCGGGCGAGCATCTCAAATCAGGCGACGCGCTCATCGGCGTTGCTTCATCGGGCGTTCATTCAAACGGATTTTCGCTTGTAAGAAAAGTTTTCAATATCAATGAAGAAAGAATCAATGTTCAGGTTGCCGAGCTTGGTAAAACACTCGGCGAGGAACTTCTTACACCTACAAGAATTTATGTTAAACCGCTCCTCACATTGATGGACAGCGTTCGCGTTAACGCTATCAGCCACATCACCGGCGGCGGTTTTTATGAGAATGTGCCGAGAATGCTCAATGACGATACGTTGGCTGTTATCGAAAAGGATAAATGCTTCAAAAAGCCTATTTTTGACCTTATCCAAAAAGAGGGCAACATTTCGGAGCACGATATGTATAATACCTTCAATATGGGCACAGGTCTTGTAATCGCTGTTGATTCCGACAAGGCTGACGAAGCTGTTCGTATCCTCAATTCCTGCGGCGAGCAGGCTGCAGTAATCGGCGAAATCAAAAACGGCGAAAAAGGAGTAACCCTTTTATGATGAACATTGCGGTTTTTGTTTCCGGCGGCGGAACAAATCTTCAGGCACTTATCGACGCTCAAAACAGGGGCGAGATTAAAAACGGCAAAATCACATTTGTCATTGCCTCAAACGATGGCGCTTATGCTCTCGAAAGAGCAAAAAAGGCGGGCATACCCACTGCGGTTGTCAGCAGAAAATCATATTCATCAAAAGAGGAGTATGACAAGGCAATTCTTGCTAAACTTGACGGCAAAAATATAGACCTTATCGTTCTTGCCGGCTTTCTTTCGATTCTCGGCAAGGAACTTGTCGAAAAATACGCAAATAAAATCATCAACATTCACCCAAGTCTGATTCCGCTTTTCTGCGGCGACGGCTTTTACGGCAAAAAGGTGCACACGGCTGTTTTGGCAAGCGGAATGAAGGTCACCGGCGCAACCGCTCATTTTGTAAACGAAATTACGGACGGCGGCGCAATCATTCTCCAAAAAGCTGTACCGATAGAGCAGGGCGACAACGAGGATATTTTGCAATACCGCGTTATGCGTCAGGCGGAGTGGGAAATTCTCCCCAAGGCTGTTTCACTTTTCTGCGAGGGCAGAATTAAAATAAACGGCAATAAAACAGAAATTATATAACTCAATAAGAGGTGAAAATATGCAGATTAAATCACTTGCAACAGAGCTTAACACAAACACATATCCCGGCAGAGGCATTGTTTTGGGCAAATCAAAGGACGGCAAAAAGGCTGTTATCGCTTATTTTATTATGGGCAGAAGCGCAAATTCACGCAACAGAATTTTCGAGGAAAACGACCGCGGCGGAATTCGCACAAAGGCATTTGATGAGTCAAAAATGGAAGACCCGAGTCTTATTATTTACAATCCCGTTTTGAAAATCGACGGCAAAACAATCGTTACAAACGGCGACCAAACCGACACGATTTATGACCATATGAAAGAGGGCTTTTGCTATCACCATGCTCTTGTAACAAGAGAGTTTGAGCCTGACGCTCCAAACTACACTCCGAGAATTTCGGGCATTGTTAAGCCAAACGGCGATTATAATCTTTCAATCCTAAAATCAAATCTCGGTATGCCGGAGTGTGTAAGATATTTCTTTGAATATCCGGCTCATCCGGGTATGGGCCATTTCATCCATACATACGAGCATGACGGCGACCCTATTCCGTCATTTGAGGGCGAGCCTACTCCTGTTGAAATCGACGGCTCGGATATTGACGCTTTTACCTCGACGGTATGGGATAATCTTAATGAGGATAACAAGGTTTCTCTTTTTACACGCTTTATCAATCTTGAAAACGGCGAAGAGGAAACAAGAATAGTTAATAAGAATAAGTAATTTGTTATAGGGTGACTTTTTGTCACCCTTAACGTGTTTTTTGAAGTCAGGCTCTGCGGTGGTTTAAGCAGGGCATATGCTGTGATTTTTGCAGCGGAAAGGTTATTTTTATGAGAGTTTTAGTTGTTGGCGGCGGCGGAAGAGAGCACGCCCTTATCAGAAAAATAAAAGAATCGAAAAAGGTTGATTATATAGCTTGCTGTCCGGGCAACGGCGGCATTTCTTATGACGCGGAGTGCTTTGATGTCGGCGCAACGGATATAGACGGCGTTGTTGCACTTGCAAAAAAAATCAGCGCGGATTTTGTTGTTGTCGCACCCGATGATCCGCTTGTTATGGGTATGGTTGACGCACTCAACAAGGAGGGCTTTGCAACATTCGGACCGAATGCAAACGCCGCAATTATCGAAGGCTCAAAGGTCTTTTCAAAAAATCTTATGCTCAAATACAATATTCCCACTGCGGAATATAAAGTTTTCTCTGACCCTGCCGATGTTATTGCATATATTAAGGATAAGAACGAATTTCCGACAGTCATCAAGGCTGACGGTCTCGCACTCGGCAAGGGTGTAATCATTCCCGAAACACTCGAGCAGGCAGAGTCGGGCGTTAAGGAAATTATGGAGGACAAAATTTTCGGTGAAAGCGGCAACAATGTTGTCGTTGAGGAATTTTTGACAGGTCCCGAGGTTTCCGTTCTTGCATTTACCGACGGCAAATGTGTAAAGCCGATGGTGTCATCAATGGACCACAAGCGTGCGCTTGACGGCGACAAGGGCCTTAACACGGGCGGTATGGGCACCGTTTCGCCGAATCCTTATTATACTGACGAAATTGCTGCAGAATGTATGGAAAAAATCTTTCTACCGACAATAAACGCCATGAACAGTGAGGGAAGAACATTCAAGGGTTGTCTTTATTTCGGCTTGATGCTCACCCCGAAGGGACCGAAAGTTATCGAATACAACTGCCGCTTCGGCGACCCTGAAACACAGGTTGTGCTCCCTCGCCTTAAAACTGATATTATTGACATTTTTGAGGCTATCAATAACGGCACATTGTCGGAGCTTGATATTGAATGGAGCGACGAAGCGTGCGCATGCGTAATTATGGCGTCGGGCGGTTATCCGAAATCATATCCGAAGGGAATTGAAATCGGCGGTCTTTCAAACGGTCAGCTTGACGGTGTAACGGTTTATCACGCAGGCACAAAACTTGACGGTGACAAACTTGTTACGGCAGGCGGCAGAGTTCTCGGCGTAACAGCTCTTGGCTCCGATTTGCCGACAGCGCTTGACAAAGCATATGCCGCTGTTGAAAAAATCAAGTTCAACGGCGCACATTATCGCCGCGATATAGGGCAAAAAGCACTGAATGCACTTAAGTAAGAGTGTAATAAGGTTAAAAAATTGTGAATTTTTAACAATTAATACAAAAAGTTGTTGACAATTATACAAATTGGAATTATACTTTCATATGAACATAATTATTTTGTATCATTTTATTAAATTGTTCAATTTTCAGACAAGAGGTTTTATGAAATGGCAACAGTAAAGAAGAATAATAAAAAGAAAATTGTTGTGCCTATTTGCCTTGTGCTTGTTGTTGCAATCATTTTGGTTGCAATCAGTGCAAAAAACTATGCCGCATACGGTCAGTTCAGACTTAAAACGGATGGCGAAGAGGTTACGCTCAGCACAATTTCAACACAAAACATTATTGAATCCGTTAATGCAACCGGTGATGTTACCGCAGGTATTACAAAGGAATACAAAGTCCCTGCCGTTGCAACGGTAAAAGAGGTTTTCGTCAAAGTCGGCGATCAGGTTAAAAAGGGCGACAAACTCGCAACATTTAACACCGACAACCTCAATTCTCAAATTCAGTCACTCAATACAAATTATAACGAGTCAAAGGCTGCTTACGAATCGGCAGCTGCATCACAGGCTTCTGCAAAGAAAAAACTTTCTGCTGTAAATTCTAAAATTTCAAAGCTTGAAAAGCAGGTCGCAAAGCTTGAAAAACAGCAGGCGAAAGAGTCGAAAACAACCACAAGGAAAAAGACTACTACAAAGAGGCATACAACAACCACAACAAAGCCAACCACTACAAAAAGGCCGACTACAACCACCACGACTACAACAACGGCGACCACAACAACCACAGCCGCAACACCCGGCTCAATGGCTGAATCACTTGCCGAGATTGCCAAATCGCTTTCACAACTTACAAATGATATTGAAACGATGACAAAACTCCTCGAGGTTATTTCAAAAACCATCAGCGACGCACTTGCATCGGGTGACTACAGCCCCGATTCTATCGCACAAAAATGCGGTGATGCAGTTGCCAAAGCAATCAAGGAGGGTATTATCGACGAAACAAAGCTCATCATTGACAGCGGCATAGCCGTAGATATGGTTGAGGCAGCCGTTGCGTCAATCGACTGGGCAAGCGTTGCCAAGGAAATCACAAGCACTACTGCTGTTCAACTTACAGCGTCACAAATTCAGCTTGCTGCACTTTATGCTGAAAGAGAAATTTTTACAGCATCTGCCGACAGTACAATCGTTAATGCTCAAAAGAAATTGATGAACACATCAAAGAATGCTCTTGACACCCTCAAGGAAGCCCAAAAGGATCTTGAGGACGGTTGGACAGCATCTGTTGACGGCACGATTACAGAGTGCGATCTTGTTGAGGGCGGTCAGACAACTGCTCTTAAAACAGGCATTAAACTTGAAAATATGGACCAAATGGTTGCCACAATTTCACTCGGTGAATACGATGTTCACAAGGTTAAGGTAGGAATGAAGGCAACAATCAAAACAGCATATGGCAGCTATACCGGCGAGGTTGCAACGATTGCACCTACCGCAACAGGCGGCTCTCAAGGCTCTGTTCTTGACAGCGTAGGCTCGATGGCAGGCATCAGCGGCCTTTCATCGCTCACATCATCGGGTGCAGGTGTTGAATGCACAGTTACTATTGACAATCCGGATGAAAACATCATAATCGGATTTGACGCCGATGTTAAAATCGTTACAGGTACATATACAAATGTTCCGGCAGTTCCGATTGAGTCAATCGTTCTTGCAAAGGACGGCACATATGTTTACCTCTATGATGAAGAAAAAGGCACTGTTACAAAAACCGCAATCACAACCGGTGCAATTTCCGACTCCGCTTATGAAATTAAGAGCGGAATTAATGTCGGCGACAAAATTGTTGCAACACCGAGTTCAGATTATAAGGAAGACACATTCAAGGTAATTGTTCCTAAAAACAATACAAAATCAACAAGTAAAAAATAAGAGGTAAACGCAGTGAATATAACTGAAAGTTTGAAAATTGCCATCAAGTGTATAAAAGCAAATTGGATGCGTTCTCTGCTTACCATGCTTGGAATCATAATCGGCATCACCTCCGTTATTATGATTGTCGGCGCCGGCACAGGTGTAAGAGATTACATCGTCGGTCTTATTGAGGATATGGGCTCAAATGCAGTTCTTGTTTCGGTTGACACAACCCAAGCGGGCGAAAACGACCTTATTACTCTTGATGATGTTGAAAATATCAAGACAAAGGTTCAGGGCGTTGAGCGTTGTTCTCCTATGATGATGGGCTTTGGTAAAGGCACCATTGACAAAACGGCAAGCGAAGTAACCGTTATGATGATAGGCGTTAACAGTGATGTTCAGTTTGCCTTGACTGATGGATGCGAATACGGCAGATTTTTCACCGATGAGGAATATCAGTCAAATTCTCCTATTGCGGTTATGGGTATCGAATCAGCCAAAAGTGTTTTTGGCTATGAAGATGCGACCAACGAAGAAATTACCGTTTCGTCAAGCGGCAAATCAATGAAAATCAAGGTTTGCGGCATTGCAAATGTTGATGCAATAGCAAATACGGTCGGTGGCGGATCAAGCGGAATGAGTGAAATGTTCTCAAAGGCATCGGATAAGGCAATCATCGCCTTGTTTATGCCGTGCACAACGCTCACTCAAATCACCGGCGCAAACACAACACTTGACAATATTTTTGTTATTGCACAGGAAGGCGCAGATTATGACGCTGTCGGCAACGCAACCGTTAACTATCTTAAAGCCGCTCACGGCAATTATGAATCGGGTATGTATAGCTCACAGAATATGGCGACATATATCGAGATTGTAGATGTTATTATGAATGTCCTCACAATCTTTATTGCCGGTGTAGGCGCCATTTCACTTATTGTCGGCGGTATCGGTGTAATGAACATTATGCTCGTTTCGGTAACTGAACGAACGCGTGAAATAGGTATCAGAAAATCACTGGGTGCGAAAACACGAGTGATAACGATGCAATTCTTGACCGAATCAATTATATTGTGCCTTATCGGCGGTATAGTCGGGGTTATCCTCGGCATAGCCGGGGCATACGGAGCTTGCTCCATTATTGATATTAAACCAAATATAAGCATTTGGATTGTTCTTCTTGCACTCCTGTTTTCCAGCGGCGTCGGATTGTTCTTCGGAATTTATCCTGCAAGAAAGGCTGCTCAACTCAGCCCTATCGACGCACTCAGAAGCGAATAAAATTTATGATTATACCAAATATCCTGCAAGCCTAAATACTTGCAGGGTATTTTTTTACCACTGTTGCAAAAATGTTTAAAGTATGTTATTATATGTGCAGTAATGAGAGGTGCTTTTATGAGTGAAATCACTAATGATATAATAAATTCTTTTGATTATCGCGGCAAGGTCGTTTCGTGTGTCGAATTCGGCTCGGGACATATTAACAGAACGTATTTGCTTTCGACCGCCGATGACGAGCAGGAGTATAAATATATTCTTCAGCAGCTCAACGGCGAGGTGTTTAAAAATATCGACAGACTTATGGAAAATGTTTTTGCCGTGACTTCGTATCTTCGCGATGTTATCAAAGTTTCTGGCGGCGACCCGAACAGGGAAACGCTCCATTTTATCCGCACAAAATCGGGCGACAAATATTATACCGACGCAAACGGCTCGTTTTATCGTATGTATATTTTTGTCGACAACAGCATATGCTATAACACGGTTGAAAACTCACAGCTTTTCAAATCAAGCGGCATTGCATTCGGCAGATTTCAAAAAAGACTTGCCGGTTTTGATGCAAGCACTCTTTATGAAACAATACCTAATTTTCATAATACACAATGGCGCTACATAAATGAGTTTTTGAAAGCGGTCGACGAGGATAAAGCAGGCAGGGTTTCAACATGCACTGATGAAATCAAATTTGTTAAAGACAGAAAAGACGATACGGGCGTTTTAACTTCACTGATTGATGAGGGCAAGTTGCCGCTGCGCGTCACTCACAATGACACGAAACTCAACAATGTTATGTTTGACAAAACAACAAATGAGTGCATTTGCGTCATTGATTTAGATACCGTTATGCCCGGTCTTGCACTTTATGACTTCGGCGACTCAATCCGCTTTGGCGCAAATACTGCCGCAGAGGATGAGGCGGACCTCTCCAAGGTCAGCCTTAATTTGGAATATTTCAGAGCATATGCGGAGGGCTTTTTGTCCGAGGCAGGCTCATCACTCAATCAATGCGAGCTTGACAAACTTGCATTTTCCGCAAAGATTATGACTTTTGAGTGCGGAATGAGATTTTTGACAGATTATCTCAACGGCGATGTGTATTTCAAAACCGCTTATCCCGAGCATAATCTTGTCAGGGCAAAAAATCAGTTCAAACTTGTTGCCGATATGGAGGACAAGATGGACGAAATGAATAATATTATTAAGGACATTTGTAATCAATAAATTTTTAACATATTAAACAAAGGGGATTGTTATGAAGTTGAATTATGAAAAACCGTTTATGAATGTTGAAATGTTTGTTACCTGCGGGATTGTTACCACCTCCGACAATGACAATACAACCACCACCGAGGTGACTACTACACAGACACCCGGACTTATTGACGATGATGTTTATGATGTAAAATAGTCTTTGAATTAATATGCTGAAAAGCTGCCGCGGCTCTAATCGGGCTGTGACAGCTTTTTATTTGTCTTGTATTATATTGATATTGTATTGCTGTTAATCCAACGCGTCTGATACTGCGTTGCCTGCCTCATTTACTGCGCCGCCGGCACCGCTTGCAGCCTCTCTCGCTCCGTTGCCTAAATCGTCTCCGACCTTGTCCGCCTTGCTTTCGGCTTCACTCATACCGTTTGAAACATCGCTTGAAAGGTCGTTTGTAGTTTCATTGTTCGTTGTGGTTTGTGTTGTTGTTGTTTTTGTTGTTGATTCTTTAGTTGTGTTTGTGTCGTTGTTTGATTTGCCGCAGGCGGTGAAAACTGCCGCTGCAATGACAATTGACGCTATAACAGTCAAAATTCTTTTCATAGCAAGTTCATAGCCTTTCCGACTACAATTGTTAATTTTTTCTGCACCCTATTGTAGCCGGATAGGGCGAGAGTTTTAGTGAACAATATGCTCACTTATGCCTATTGTTTACGAAATTTTCATTTTTATACATTATTTTACCAAGGTTCCGTTCTCTGAGTTTAAAAGAAGCATTATATCTTCCTCGTCGCCCGTGTCACAGTTAATATAAATCAAAGCGTCCTCGCCCGTGTCCCTGCCGGTACAGCGGTATTCGTAGCAGTTAACTTCAATTCCGCTTTCTTTCGGAATTACGCATTGCTTAACCGAATTGATTTTCATATATGATGATACGCCTTTGCGGCAATCCTTTTCCGATTTTTTCGCCTCTTTAGGCTTTCTGTCGGTGTGATTTGTCAAATATGTTGCAGCGTCGATTGACAAAATTTTGCCGTCATCAAGCGAAACGGAGCATTTGATTAAATCGGGGTAATAATAAACATTGTTCTTGCAATATACATATGATATTGTGCAAATGTTTTCGCTGATTATATAATAACATTCTTTCATATCGGCATATCCGATATATTTTAAAAACTCAGTTCCGATATTGATTGCGTTTTCAACAGAAATTGATGAGGTCGGCACCGTGCCCGAATAAAGAATACTCTTGATATATCCGCCCTGCTTTGTCACAATCACGGTGTATCTGCCGCTTTTGTATGTGTAGCAGGGGATTTTTGAATCGTCCGCGCCTGAAAAGTTGATTTTGTTTTTACTGACGCCGATTACCTTTGCCGCAATCTCGGCGCATTGTTCCTTTGTTTTTAATTTCGCTTTTTGCACAAGAGCCGATTTCTTGTTCAGCATTTGGTCTGAAAACGGACCGTCATATAAGAGCGTGGGAAAATCCTCAAATGTTGTCGCACTCCTTGAAAAGCCGTTTGATAACGATGTTACGCTCAAATTCTCCGTGTTTGCAACCTCGCCGCTCGATATTTTGCCGCCTTTCGCAACAATGTTTACCATTTCGCTTGTTGCGTTTGAAAATTTTTCGGCATATTCAAGCAAAACCTTGATGTTCTTGTGCTCCTCGTCGCTGATTTTTTCACCTTTCTCGATTTTCGCCCCGATGTATTGTGCATAATCGCTTGCCTGACTCAAAAATTTGTATGTGTTACCAAGTTCCATTTGTCCGACGGGCAAACGACTGAGCGCATTTTTTGCCGTTGCGCATTGAGCGTATAAATCTCTGTTTAAATCATAGATTTCGCCCGACGAGCCGGAATACAGCGTTTTGTTCAAATCGGTGTTCACATTGTTTAAGCACTCGCTCAATTCGGTCAGAGACTGTTGATAGTTGACTTCGAGCTGTGACTTGTATTTGTTCATATTTGCTGTGTTTACAAGCACCGAGGTTATTAACACAACAAGTGCAAAAACAGTAAATGATATTATTCTGATATAGCTTCTTTTTTGCATAGGTATCTGCCTTTCAGTATTTGATTGACAAATTTAGTATTCACACAAAAATTTGCCTTATTCACTTATTTTTTCAAATATTGTTACAAATTGTTTGCAAGTGTAAATGTACTATGATATAATATTACCGATTATGAAAATGGGGTAGTGTTATTATGAACGCTGTTGAAAAAAAGAGAATAGTTGTCAAGGTCGGCACATCAACCTTGACCCACAAAACAGGAAAAACAAATATTGCACGCATGGCAAAGCTTGCCTCCGTGCTTGCCGATTTGCATAATATGGGCAACGAGGTTGTCCTTGTTTCAAGCGGTGCAATCGGCATCGGTTATACAAAACTCGGCTTGAAAAAACGCCCCGAAACGATAAAGGGCTTGCAGGCTGCTGCCGCAATCGGTCAAAGCGAGCTTATGTTTTTGTATGACAAATTTTTCGGCGAATACGGCGTTGTTGTGTCACAGCTTTTGTTTACCTCCGATGCTTTAAGGCACAGTGACGGTAAAAAACACCTTATTGATACTTTCAATCAGCTTTTTGAATACGGCTCAATCCCTATTGTAAACGAGAATGACAGCGTTTCGGTTGAGGAACTTTCAAGCGGCGATAATGACAGTATGTCTGCCAATGTGGCAACGCTCATCAATGCCGACATTTTGATTTTGCTCACCGATACGGATGGACTTTATGATTCAAACCCCAACGAAAATCCCGACGCTCAGCTTATTCACACAGTTGAAAAAATAACACCCGAAATTGAGTCTGTCGCAGGCGGCGCAGGCAAAAACGGCACCGGCGGATTTATCACAAAAGTGAACGCCGCAAAACACGCCGTTTCAAACGGAATCCCCGTTGTTGTCACAAACGGCAAAAAGCCGACTGATATATATAAAATTTTGAACGGCGAGCAAATCGGCACAAGATTTGTCGCAGAATAATTATTTGATTTAAATTTGATTTTATGATATTTCAATCAACATTTTTCAGAAAGGCTATGGTATTATTATGACAGTATCGGAGCTTGGCAAAAGAGCAAAGTCAACGCAATCGTTTTTATCAATGGCAACCACCGACGATAAAAACAAGGCGCTGCGCGCAATCGCCATTTCGCTTATAGAAAATCAGGACAAAATCATTGCCGCAAATAAAACAGACCTTGAAAACGGCAAAGTAAGCGGACTTTCGAGCGGTATGCTTGACCGCCTTATGCTTAATTCCGAGCGAATCGACGGCATTGCACAGGGTGTTTTGCAGGTTGCAAAACTTGAGGACGAGTGTGGCAAAACGATTTATGAATATAAAAAGGATAACGGACTTTGTATCAAAAAAATCACCGTGCCGATTGGCGTAATCGGTATTATTTTTGAGGCCCGTCCGAATGTTACCGCCGATGCCGCGGCGCTTTGTCTTAAAAGCGGCAACGCCGTTATTTTGAGAGGCGGAAAAGAGGCTATAAATTCAAACAAAGCGATTTGCGAAGCAATGCGCAATGCAGTCAAAAGCGAGGGCTTTCCCGAGAATATTATTCAGCTTGTCGAGGACACTTCGCGTCAGTCGGCAACCGATATGATGAAAATGACCGACTATCTCGACTGTCTTATCCCGCGCGGCGGCAAGGGACTCATTAAATCCGTTGTCGAAAATTCAACCGTTCCGGTTATCGAAACCGGTTCGGGCAACTGTCACATTTTCGTTGATGAAACAGCCGATATTGATATGGCGGCAAATATCATTTTTAACGCAAAAACACAGCGCATCAGTGTGTGCAATGCTTGCGAAAGTCTTGTTATTCACAGCAAAATTATCGACAAGGCGCTCCCTGCAATTAAGGCAAGGCTTGACGAAAAGAATGTTGAAATCCGCGGCGACGAACGCGCAATGGCAGCTTGCCCGGGCATTAAGCCGGCTACCGACGAGGATTTTTATACCGAATATCTGGATTATATAATCAGCGTTAAAACTGTTGATTCGCTCGACGAGGCGATTGCTCATATCAACGAGCATTCAACGGGTCACAGCGAGTCGATTATCACACAAAACAATCAAAATGCCGACAAATTTATGCAGTGCATTGATTCGTCGTCGGTTTATGTCAACGCCTCGACAAGATTTACCGACGGCTTTGAATTCGGCTTGGGTGCCGAAATCGGCATTTCAACACAAAAGCTCCACGCAAGGGGACCGGTAGGACTTGCAGGGCTTACTTCTACAAAATATCTTATTTACGGAGACGGACAAATCAGAGAATGAGCAAAAACAATTATTTTGAAAACGACAACATAGACGCAGAAAGATTAAAACGGCAAAAGGCGAGAAAGCGCAAAAAGACAGCAAAGTGTTTTTTGACAGTTTTGGGCCTTATCGTTGTTGCCGTTGCGGTGTTTTTGATTACGGTCAAAATCTGTGTACCCGATTTTGATTTTAAAACGCTTATCCCCGACAACATCTCACAGATGATTAATGCTGACAGCAAAAAATCGACTACTCCCGACACAACGGCTCAGCCTTCGACCGCTCAGCCTGCGACCGCTCAACCTACGACGCAAAAACCCGAGAGTGAATTGCTTACATACCTTCCTGCCGAAGATTTTGCATTTAAAACCTCTGTTCAGGGCAACCATCTCGGCAATTTGCTCAACGGCGGCAAGATTGGCACAGATATGACATATGTTTATCATATTTCAAACGGCGACGGTATTTATCGCTTTGAGCCAAACGGCGAAACATACGCCAAAAGCTTTTCAACCGATGACAGCCTATCATCGCTTAATCTTCGAGGCGAGTATTTTTATTATGTCGATGACGACGACAATTGCCTTTATCAATTGCCAAAGGGCACATCAAAGGCCAAAAAGCTTGCCGAAAATGTAAAATTCGCATATGTTTATGACGCAACGATTTATTATATAACAACAAATAATTCGCTTTGCACAATGAGCGTTAAGGAGCAAACGCCGACTGTCCTTTATTCGTCAGACGATAACGAGATGAATTTTGTCGGCATTTCGCTTGACCGTGTGTTTGTCAGCGTTACAGGCTCCGACGGCACAGTCGAATACTACACCGTTCAAAACGCCGCAAACTCAACTGCCGTTAAGTTCAAAAGCGACAGCGCCGACGGCGAAATTAAATCGCTCCAGCTTGAAAACGGATATATGTATTATTATCAGCGCCGTGATGACGGCTCGTATGATTTAATCCGCCAAAAATTCGGCAGCGAAAAAACGGTGACCCTGCTCGAGGGCGCAACGACTACCGACTATGTAACCGTTGATTCAAACCGCGTGTATTATTCCGATTTCGACGGCTCAAAATACCGTATGAAGGAAATCAATATGAATAATAATAAAACGAAGGTTATGCTCACGGTAAATTCCGTCGGAGAGTCAAACACGCTCAAATTTTATCACGGCGGCGAGTATGATTTCATCATCGGCAAAAAGTCAGACGGCGGTGGCAGAGTGTATATTTCAAGCTCGAATTTAACATCGTCAACCGACACCATGCGTTTTAAAAACGGCAAATGGAGCTATTAAAATAAAAAGCACAAGAGGATTTTATTTTGGATAAATATAAAAAATTAGCCACAAATACCTTAATATTTGCAATAGGCACATTTTCATCAAAAATACTCAGCTTTTTGCTGATGCCTTATGTTACACGAATGCTCGGCACGGGCGACTACGGCTCTGCCGACCTTATTCAGCAAACGGCAAATGTGCTCATTCCCATCGTATTTTTGCAGATTAACAGCGCTTGCCTCCGCTTTGCGCTTGATAAAAACGAAGACAAGGGAAATGTTTTCACAATCGGCATAAGAGTTACATTGCTCGGCTTTGTTGTGTTCCTGCTTTTTGCACCGATTATTTCGATAATCAAGGTCAACGATTTCAATCTCGGAAACTATATAATTTTGATATATGCTTTTGTGCTTGTTTCCGGATTTCGTCAGCTTTGCCAGCAGTTTGTAAGAGGTTGCGGCAAAGTTACGATTTTTGCCGTTGACGGCATTCTTGCAACTGCAACAACGCTTGTTTTCAATCTGCTTTTCCTCGGCCCGTTCCATTGGGGCGTTACCGGCTATGTCGTTGCAATAATCGCAAGCGATGCCTGCTCGGTGCTGTTCTTGTTCGTAACCTGCAAGTTGTGGCGCTATGTCAAAATCAAAGGCGTTACAAAAGGCGTTTGCAAGGAAATGCTTAAATATTCAATCCCCATGATGCCGAGTATTATCCTTTGGTGGGTAATTAATGTTTCCGACAGATATATGGTCACATATTTTATCGGCTCTGCGGCAAACGGCTTATATACCGCTGCGTCAAAAATTCCGAATTTCATTATTATGTTTTCGTCAATATTTATCGATGCATGGCAGCTTTCAGCCGTTGACGAGTATGATAATGACGGCAAGGGCAGATTTTTCACAAATGTTTTCAGAGTTTATTCGGGCGGTGTTTTTGCCGCCGCATCGGGACTTATCGTGTTCTGCCAGCTTATAACAAAAATTCTTGTAAGCAGCAGTTATTACGATTCGTGGCAGTATGTCCCGATTTTGATTATTTCGACAACACTTTCTTGTTTTGTTAACTTTCTTGCATCTGTATATATGGCGTCCAAAAAAACGGTTATGGGAATGGTCACCGCTTTTGCCGGCGCAATAACAAATGTTGTTTTGAATTTGATTTTGATTCCGAGAATGGGCCCGTCGGGTGCGGCTGTCGCAACGGTAACGGCATTTATTGTTGTGTTTATCACAAGAGCGATAGACACAAAAAAATATGTCAATATCAATTTCAGCACACCTGCTATTGTAACCGAGGTCGTCATTTTGGCGGCGCAGGCGGCTGTTATGATATTTATGCAAAGCGGCATCGCAATGTATGCGATTGAGCTTGCACTGCTTGTTGTTATGCTTGTGTTTAACTACAAGCCGATTAAGGAACTTGTGGTGCTTTTGACGGATAAATTTTTGAAAAAAGGCAGGAAAAATAAGTCTTGATACTTATTTGGTGTTGCAAAACATACAATTTTAGTGTATAATACACAAAATGTTATAAATATAACACACAATATTGCAAATTATTTGGAGGATTTGTATGAAATCTACTATTTCTACTTCCCAAGCAAAAAAGATGATTACCGATAAACTTTCTCATTTTTTCGGTGTTTCTCCCGCAGATGCAACAGACGAGCAGTTTTATAAGGCTGTTGCAATGATTGTGCGCGATCGCTTGTCGGCTCAAAACAGCGAATTTCGCCACGTTGCAGACGGTCAGGATTCAAAGCAAATTTACTATTTGTGTATGGAATTTCTTATGGGCCGTTCACTCAGAAACAATCTTTACAATCTCGGCCTTGTTGAAACATTTGATGCGGCGCTTGATTCAATGGGCGTAAAACTCGAAAAACTTTATGAGCAGGAGCCTGACGCAGGTCTCGGCAACGGCGGTCTCGGCAGACTTGCCGCTTGTTATCTTGACGGCCTTGCAACAAACGGTTTTCAGTCAATGGGCTACTCAATCCGCTATGAGGCAGGCATTTTTAAGCAAAAACTTGTTGACGGTTGGCAGACAGAACTTCCCGATTTTTGGCTTCCGGGCGGCGATGTTTGGCTTGTTCCGCGTGAGGAGCGCGCATGCGAGGTTAAATTTGAAGGCAGAATTGAGGACAGTTGGGACGGCGACTATCACCATGTAAACCATGTTGACGCAAATGTTGTCACCGCTATTCCTTATGATATGTATGTTTCGGGCAAAGGCAAAGGCGTTTCAAGACTTCGCCTTTGGGCGTCCAAAAAGCCCGATTTCGATATGAAATTGTTCAATGAAGGCTCTTATGTCAAGGCAATGGAGCAGTCTGCTATGGCGGAGGCTATTTCAAAGGTTCTCTACCCGGCAGACAATTCTCCCGAGGGCAAGTCGTTAAGACTTCGCCAGCAGTATTTCCTTGTCAGCGCTTCGATTCAGGATATTATTCAGCGCCACCTTACGAAATACGGCACGCTTGATAATCTTCCCGACAAAATCGCAATTCATATCAACGATACTCACCCGACTATGGCTATCCCCGAGCTTATGCGTATTATGCTTGACGAATGCGGCTACGGCTGGGATGAGGCTTGGTCACTTGTTACAAGAACGGTTGCTTACACAAACCACACCGTTATGAAAGAGGCTCTTGAGTGCTGGAGCGAGGAACTTTATTCAAGACTTCTTCCCCGTATTTATCAAATCACCAAGGAGATTGACAATCGTTTCAGAGCGTATGTTTGGTCCGCAACACACGATGCCGATAAAGTTGAGAGAATGGCTATCGTTTCAAACGGTATTGTTCGTATGGCAAATCTTTGCGTTGCCGGCTCTCACAGTGTAAACGGCGTTTCGGCTCTTCATTCCGAAATTCTCAAGGACACCGTATTCAACGATTTTTACACTCTTACTCCCGATAAATTCTGCAATGTTACAAACGGTATTGCTTTCAGAAGATGGATTTGCCAAGCTGACCCAAAACTTACAGAGTATATTACCGAGCTTATCGGCGACAAGTTTATTACTCAGTCAAATGAGCTTGAAAAGCTCCGCAAATTCAAGGACGATAAAAAAGTTCTCAACAAGCTTATCGAAATTAAGCGCGAAAACAAGGTGCGCTTTGCCAAAATGGTTAAAAAGCGCAACGGCATTGATATTGACCCGGATTCTATTTTCGATGTTCAGGTTAAGCGTTTGCACGAGTATAAAAGACAGCAGCTTAATGTTTTAAACATTATTGCCGAATATCAAATGCTCAAAGCAAATCCCAATGCCGATTATTATCCGAAAACATATATCTTTGCGTCAAAGGCGGCTCCGGGCTACTTTATGGCAAAGAAAATTATCGAGCTTATCGACGCGTTGTCAAAGGTTATCAATAATGACCCCGATGTAAACGGCAAGCTCAAGGTTGTATTTGTTGAGGATTACAATGTTTCCGTTGCAGAGGTGCTTATGCCGGCTGCCGATATTTCGGAGCAAATTTCGCTTGCAGGCACAGAAGCATCGGGCACAGGCAATATGAAACTTATGCTCAACGGTGCAATCACACTCGGCACGCTCGACGGCGCAAATGTTGAAATTCACGATGCCGTTGGTGACGAAAATATCTTTATTTTCGGTATGAAAACTCCCGATGTTGAAAATCTTAAGCGCGCAGGATACAATCCGCAAAACTATCTCAATAACAACGAAACGCTCAGGAATGCCGTCGATTTCATTCGCAACGGCGTAAACGGCAAGAGATTTGACGAAATCGTTTCATCTCTCACCAATTCCGATCCGTATATGGCTCTTGCAGACTTTGCCGATTATCAAAAGGCACAAAAAGCAGTTTCAAAGGCGTATGCCGACAGAGAAAATTTTGCTAAAATGTCGCTTATGAATATCAGCGGCGCAGGCATTTTCTCGGCTGATCGTTCGATTATGGATTATGCCGATTATATTTGGAACACAAAGCCTGTTCAATTCCCGCAGGAGTCTCCGAAAGCATCTAAAAAATCAGCCCCTATGGCTCCGAAGACAGCAAAAAAAGCACCTGCTAAAAGAACTGCCAAAAAATCAAAATAATTAACCGATTTATACTGCCTCACATACCGAATAACAGTATGTGGGGCAATATTTCACTTTATTGTATGGAAATTTTCAATTCACGAAAAATTGAATATAAGGATAAAATCCGCGCAATAGCAACCGACGAAAAGGTTAAGTTGAGAATTATCGTTCCGCGCTCGATGAAGTGTTGCGGCGCAACGCTTTGCGTCGTCAAGGAAAACGAGTCGCCTGCGTACTACTCAATGTTTTGGGCAGGAATGTGCGGCGATGACAACGAGTATTGGGAACTTCACTTTTTTGCCACAACACCCGGCTTGTATTGGTATCATTTCGAACTTGATACGCCGTGGGGCAGGAGCTTTGTGCGAAATGTCGGCAGGGGAGTCGGCGATTTTGCACCTGATGCCTCGGATTTTCAGCAAACGGTGTATGATAAGAATTTCAAAACTCCGGATTGGCTCAAGGGCGGAATAATTTATCAAATTTTCCCCGACAGATTTTATTCAAGCGGCACCGAAAAGCACGATGTCCGCCCGTCACGCGTTATGCGCCGTTGGGGTGACGAACCGTTTTGGCGCGAGGAGCAGATGAACGGCATTTGGAACAACGATTATTTCGGCGGCGATTTAAAAGGCATTGAGGAAAAGTTGCTCTATCTTGCTAATCTCGGTGTGACATGTATTTATTTAAACCCGATTTTTGAGGCAAATTCAAACCATCGCTATGATACCGCCGATTATGAAAAAATCGACCCGCTCCTCGGCACAGAGGATGATTTAAAATCACTTTGCAAAACGGCGAGGGAGCAATACGGTATTTCGATTATACTTGACGGCGTTTTCAGTCATACCGGTTGTGACAGCAAATATTTCAATATCTATTCAAATTATGACGATGTCGGCGCATATAACAGCAAGGAAAGCCCTTACTATCCGTGGTACAAGTTTATCAATTGGCCCGACGAATATCATTCGTGGTGGGGCATAAAACTTTTGCCCGAAGTGATTGAGGAAACACCCGAGTATCGCGAGTATATATGCGGCAAAAACGGCATTTTGCGCAAGTGGCTCAAATGCGGCATTTCAGGCTGGAGGCTTGATGTTGCCGATGAGTTGCCCGATGTTTTTCTCGACGATTTGCGCTGTGCTGTTAAGGACGAAAACAGCGACGCAGTTATTATCGGCGAGGTTTGGGAGGATGCCACAACAAAACTTGCTTACGGCGAAAGACGGCGCTATCTCCTCGGCGAACAACTTGATTCCGTTATGAATTATCCGTTTGCCGACGCGGTCTTGAATTTTGTCAAATTCGCAAATGCGGACGCGTTTATCGATTCCGTAATGAGCATTATCGAAAAATATCCGCCGCAGGTTACGAATGTTTTGATGAATCATATCGGCACTCATGATACCGAGCGCGCGATTACACGCCTTGCAGGCGAAAACTGCGAGGGCTACGGCAGGCATTGGCAGCATGAGCACAATAAGCTTTCGGATTATGACTATTATCGCGGCGTTTCAATGATGAAAATTGCGTCGCTCATACAATACACCTTGCCCGGAGTTCCGTCACTTTATTACGGCGATGAAATCGGTATGCAGGGAATGAAAGACCCATTTAACCGCGCTTGTATGGATTGGTATGAGCCTAATACCGAACTTCACCGCTGGTATAAGCGCCTCGGCGAAATTCGTCGCGGATGTAAAGCGTTTGAAAGGGGCAGTTTTGTTCCGATTTATTGTTCATACAAAACAGTTGCTTATCTTCGCTCCGGTGATAATAACGAGGTGCTTGTGGCTGTTAATCTCGATGAAAACGCAGTCGATATTAATGTCGGCAGTCAGTGGGATAATGCGTATTACTTCTTCGCAAGCACTGTTCAAAACGGCAATTTGCATCTTGAGCCGTTCAGATATACATTGCTTACACGAAATTTCTAATCAAAATATATTTATCAAAAGCCTTTTTCAATCGAAAAAGGCTTTTTTTTGCGTAAATTTCTGAAAAATGATAAATAATTATTGACAAACGATAATTTTTAGTGTATAACAAAGGCAGAAACAGCCAAAGGAGATTTGATATGAAAAACGATAAATCCATTCGTGTTACACAAATTGCTGTCAGAATATGCTATTTTTTACTCGGTGCGGCGGCAATTTTGTTCCCGACTTTGATCGATTACAGCTTGCACGATTTTGAAGTACTGTCCGATATTAAAATGCAGGCGCTTCCGCCGTTTTATTGTGTTGTACCGGCAGGTTACACGGCTCTTGTCTGCCTCGACAAGCTGCTCACCAATTGCAGAAAATCAATTGTTTTTGATTATAAAAATGTCAAACTTTTGAACATTATCAGTTGGGCGTGCTTTTATGCCGGGGCAGTCGGCTTAGCGGCGTTTATTATCATATTGCTGACGGGTACCGTGTTTGAAACAATGCTTATTTTGGCGGCAGGTGAGTTTTTCATGTTCCTTGTTGTCAAGGTGGTCAAGTTCATTTTGCAGGGCGCCGTTGAAATAAAAGAAGAAAATGATTTAACGGTGTGAGGAGGATTTTATGGGCATAGTTATTAATCTGGATGTGATGCTTGCTCGGCGAAAAATCAGCTCGCAGGAGCTTGCCTCTGAAATCGGCATCACACCGGCAAATTTGTCAATTTTGAAAACGGGCAAGGCAAAAGCAATCAGATTTTCAACGCTTGAAGCAATTTGCGACAAGCTTGATTGCCAGCCGGGCGATATACTCGAATACAGAAAGGATTGATGTTATGAATAATTTTAATGATTACAAACAGCAAAATCCCTATCAACCGCCGACGCAAACGGCACAGCCTGTTCAGCCGCCGGCTCAACCGATTCAGCCTCCTTATCAGGCACAGCCAAACGGCTTTCAGCCGCAATATAATCAATATCAGCCTGAGCAGGGCACTGCTCCCGCTCACGGCGCATATTACGCTCCGCCGATTTATTATCCGCCTGTTCCTCCGAAACCGCAGAAAAAGACAAAACCGTTTAATAAAAAGGATTTTGTTTTCCTCGCTCTGTTTTTTGTTTGCACAATCGTCGGCATCAATTTTGCGCTTATCAAGGGCTTTCATCTCGGATTTACAATTTCGTATTTTGCACTTTTTGCCGTTGCAACAGCTTATTTAAAGAAAAAATTCACTGCCTTTTCGGTTATCTGCGGCGCGCTTTCGCTGGTCGGCGCGGTATCGCTTGCATTTTTCGACAGCACTCCGGTCAGCGGCGTTATGCTTATGTTGATTGCGTTTTTGTTCACCGTTTATTGCATAGGAATAAGCGGATGTTTTAAAAACGGCGTCAACAATTTCAAAATGCTTTTGGACACATTGCTCGAAACCTGCGCACAGCCGGTTGCCGACCTCGGCCTTGTGGCGCGCTCCGCAAAAAACGGTGCCGGTGCAAGCAAAAATGTGCTTGGAGCGCTTATCGGCGTTGTTGTTGCAATACCGGTATTGGTTGTTGTTATTCCGCTTTTGTGCAGCAGTGACGCGGCGTTTCAAAACCTTTTTAAAAATCTGCTTGAAAATATCGGTGCTTATATAGGTCAAATAATTTTTGCCGTTGTTATTACACCGTTCTTGTTTTCGTATATGTTCGGCAAAAGAAACGGCTCTACACTTTCAACCCGTGTTGACGGCAAAAAAACAAGAATTTTTCCGATTTCGGCGTGCATATCGTTTTTGAGTGTTATTTCCGTTGTGTATATCGTATTTATCTTTTCACAGCTTGCATATTTCTTCAGCGCGTTCAAGGGTATTTTGCCCGACGGCTACGACCTCACCGCTTCGGAATACGCAAGAAAAGGTTTTTATGAAATGTTTGCCGTTTGCGTAATAAATATATTGCTTGTCGGATCGATTTTTGCCTTTGTTAAAAGAAAAAATATTGTGCTCAAAATTCTTTCTGCCTTTGTTTCGCTGTTCTCGGTGCTTTTGATTGTTATTGCAATGCAAAAAATGCGTCTCAATGTTGCAACCTACGGCTTGTCGCGAAACAGACTTTTTGTTTGTGTATTTTTGATTATGGCACTTGTTGTAATTGCTTTTTTGATTGCACACATTTTTATGCCGAAACTAAAATATATGCAGTCGGTGATTATTGCGTGCTCTGTTATTTTTATCGCATTTTCATTTTGTGATGTTGATGCCTGTGTTGCTCGTTACAATATCAACGCTTATCAAAACGGTCAAATCGAAACGCTCGATTTTGATACTCTCGACGACCTTTCCTCCTCTGCAATTCCGTATATTGCCGACCTTGCCGACAACGCAAAGAATAAGGAAACAGCCAAAAAAGCGTCAAATTGCATTGCGCAATGGTCTGTCAACAATTCAAACAGCGATTGGTTTAAGGTCAGCGGCGGCAAGCTTGTCCGCAACAAATCAATTGATTTTCGCGATTTCACGCTTTCAAGACAAAGGGCGCGCGATTCCGTTGTTAATATGAAAAATCAAAAGCTCACGGCAAATATCTATTCGTTTATCAATGATGAAAACTGCGATTATTGGAATTATAATTCCGAGGACGATTCATACGATGTCGACAGAGATGGCAACGGATTTTATGCGTATTACAAATACAACGCTCAAAGCGGTCTGTATGAAATAGATGATGATTATTACGACGATGAAACGGCACAGTTTGAGGACGATCTCGACAGTTCGTTCGGTCAGTCTTGGCTTTGATTTTTGAATTAATTTTATAATTTCAACAAATATCCCTTGCTTTGCAGGGGATATTTTTAATTATTCAATATAAATATATAAATTAGGTGTTGAACAATTGTGCTTTTGTGTGTTATAATATCAATCGTTAATGTGGATAATTGTATTTATACGAAATTCCGTGAAAGGATTAATTAATTATGGCATACAGAACTCATAATTGTAACGAACTCACTTTTGATAATTTAAACGAAAGGGTCCAGCTTGCCGGCTGGGTTGACACAATTCGCGACCACGGTGGCGTTGCCTTTATCGACCTTCGCGACGAATACGGCGTAACTCAGGTTGTTGTCAACGACGGCGACCTTATCAATCACCTTAAAAAGGAAAGCGTTATTTCCGTAACAGGCACCGTTGTTAAGCGCGACGAAGAAACAATCAACACCAAAATCGCAACGGGCGAGCTTGAGGTTAAGGTTGACGAGCTTACGGTTCTTAACCCCTGCACCGAGAATTTGCCTTTTGAAATCAGCGAGTCAAAGGAAACACGCGAGGATGTCAGACTCACTTATCGTTTCCTCGATTTGAGAAACAAAAAGGTGCATGACAATATCTTGTTCCGCAGTGAGGTAATTTCTTATCTTCGTCAAAAAATGACAGCGCTCGGCTTTACCGAAATTACAACTCCGATTTTGACATGTTCGTCACCGGAGGGCGCAAGGGACTATATTATTCCGTCAAGAAAGCACGAGGGCAAGTTTTATGCATTGCCGCAGGCTCCGCAACAGTTTAAGCAGTTGCTTATGACCTCGGGCTTTGACAAATATTTCCAAATCGCACCGTGTTTCAGAGATGAGGACGCAAGAGCAGACCGTTCACCCGGAGAGTTTTATCAGCTCGACTTTGAAATGGCGTTTGCAACACAAGAGGATGTTTTCGCAGTTGCCGAGGATGTGCTTTATGATACATTTGTTAAATTCGGCGGCGGCAAAAAGGTTTCTCCGGCTCCGTTTGTTAAAATTCCGTATGAAGAGTCTATGCTCAAATACGGCACGGACAAGCCTGACCTTCGCAATCCGCTTCAAATCGTTGATTTGACAGAGTTCTTCTCCGATGTCGAGTTTAAGGCATTCAAGGGCAGACCTGTCAGGGGCATCAATGTTCCCGGTTGCGCAAAGCAGTCAAAGGGTTGGTTTGAAAAAATGCTCAAATATGCGCTTGAAATCGGTATGAAAGGTCTCGGCTATATCGAGGTGCTCGAGGATGGCTCATACAAAGGCCCTATCGACAAATTCCTCCCCGATGAAAAGAAACAAGAGCTTCGCGATATTTTCAATTTCAAAACAGACGACACTTTGTTCTTTATCTGCGACACGCCAAAGGTTGTTAATGAGCTTGCCGGTCAAATCCGCACCGAGCTTGCAAACCGCCTCGACTTGATTGATAAAGACAGATTCGAATTTTGCTATATCACAGATTTCCCGATGTTTGAAAAGGACGATGACGGAAAACTTATTTTCACACACAACCCATTCTCAATGCCGCAGGGCGAAATGGATGCTCTTCTTAACGAAGATCCGCTCAAAATCAAGGCATATCAATATGATATTGTCTGCAACGGCGTTGAACTTTCATCGGGCGCAGTTCGTAACCACAGACCCGATGTTATGGTTAAAGCGTTTGAGATGGCAGGCTACAGCGAGGACACCGTTAAGGAAAAATTCGGCGCTCTTTACAACGCTTTCCACTACGGCGCACCGCCGCACGCAGGTATGGCACCCGGTGTTGACCGTATGATTATGCTCCTTAAGGATGAGGAAAATATTCGTGAGGTTATCGCATTCCCGATGAATTCAAATGCTCAGGATATGCTGCTCGGAGCACCGAACTATGTATCCGAATTACAGCTTCGCGAAACACACATTAAACTTCGCAGACCCGTAGAACATAAATAATTACCAAAGTAGGGAATAATGACAATATTCATTATTCCTGCTTTGTTGTTTAATAAGGAGATTAAAATAATGCAAATTACGCCGGATTTAATCAAATATTTGGAGTCGCTGGCTCGCATTACTCTTACAGAAGAAGAAGAGAGGAAAGTCGGCGGCGAGCTTCAGGATATTCTCACCTATATTGATATGCTAAACGAGCTTGACACCGACGGAGTAGAGGCAATGAGCCACTGCTTTCCTGTTACAAATGTTATGCGTGACGATGTTGTTGCTCCGTCAATGACACCCGATGAAATCACAGCAAACGCACCGGAGGCACAGGACGGTTGCTTCGTAGTGCCTAAAACAGTAGATTAAGGAGGGCTGAAAATGGAAATTTACGAAATGACAGCCCTTGAGGTTGCACAAAAAATCAAAAATAAGGAAATCACTGCCGTTGACGCTGTCGAAAGCGTTGCCAAAGCAGTTGAAAGCAAGGATAAAACATATAATTGCTATGCATCGTTTGATAAAGATGCGGCATTGCAGCAGGCTGAAATCGTGCAAAAGCGAATTGACTCGGGCGAGTCAACCTCTCCGCTTGCAGGCGTTCCCGTAGGTATTAAAGACAATATCTGTGAAAAGGGAAAGCTCACCTCCTGTTCGTCAAAAATTCTTTACAACTTCAAGCCGCCGTATGATGCTACGGTTATCAACAGATTAAAGGCGGCTGATATGGTGCCTCTCGGCAAGCTTAATATGGACGAGTTTGCAATGGGCTCAACAACAGAAACTTCATATTATGGCGAAACGAAAAATCCGTGGGATATTACAAGAGTTCCCGGTGGCTCATCAGGCGGCGCGGCAGCATCAGTAGCGGCAGACGAAAGCGTTGTTACACTCGGCTCCGATACCGGCGGTTCAATCCGTCAGCCCTGCTCGTTCTGCGGTGTTACTGGTTTAAAGCCTACCTACGGCGCTGTTTCCCGTTACGGCTTGATTGCATATGCATCATCGCTTGACCAAATCGGCCCCATCGGCAAAAATGTTGCCGATGTCGCAAGCGTGTTTAATGTAATTAAGGGCAAGGATGTTAAGGACGGCACTTCAATGGAGAGCGAGATTTTCTCCGTTGACGAAATTAAAAAGGACAATATCAAGGGTATGAAAATCGGTATCCCGGTTGATTTCTTTGGCGAGGGCATCAACAGCGAGGTTGCCGAAAATGTTAAAAATGCGGCTCAAACGCTCAAATCTCTCGGCGCCGAGGTTGAAGAATTTTCAATGCCTATTGTAAAATATGCAATCCCGACATACTACATTATCGCCTGCGCCGAGGCTTGTTCAAATCTTTCAAGATTTGACGGCATCAAATACGGCTACAAGGCAGATGATTGCAACAACCTTCGCGATGTTTATTTCAAATCGAGAAGTGAGGGCTTCGGCATGGAAGTTAAAAAGCGTATTATGCTCGGCAACTTTGTGCTTTCCTCAGGTTATTTCGATGCTTATTATAAAAAGGCTCTTCAGGCAAAGGGCTTGATTTGCAAGGCGTTTAACGAGGCGTTTGAAAAATACGATTTTCTCTTGGGTCCCGTTGCTCCGACAACCGCTCTCAAAATGGGCGAAGGCTTGTCAGACCCGCTTGCAATGTATCTCGGTGATATTTATACCGTAATGATTAACATTGCCGGATTGCCGTCACTTGCACTTCCGTGCGGATTTGACAGCAACAATATGCCTGTCGGTATGCAGCTTATCGGCAAACCGTTTAATGAAAAAACAATTCTCACGGCAGGTTATGCGTTCCAGGGCGCAACCGATTATCATTTAAAAAAGCCGTCATTGGTGTAAGGAGGTAGGTTAATATGGATTATATTACTGTATGCGGTCTTGAAGTTCATACCGAACTTGCCACCAAAACAAAAATCTTTTGCAACTGCACAACGGAGTTCGGCGGCGAGCCAAATACGCATGTTTGCGAAATTTGCTCGGGTATGCCGGGTACACTCCCCGTTGTAAACAAAAAGGTTGTTGAATTTGCAGTCAGAACAGGTCTTGCTCTCAACTGCGAAATCACACAATACAATAAATTCGACAGAAAAAACTATTTTTATCCCGACCTTCCGAAGGCTTACCAAATTTCACAGCTTTATCTCCCGATTTGCCGCAACGGCTGGGTTGAAATCAACGATTCAATCAACGGCGGCAAAAAGAAGGTCAGAATTCACGAAATTCATATGGAGGAGGACGCAGGCAAGCTTGTTCACGATGAGTGGACCGATTCAACTCTTGTAAACTACAACCGTTGCGGCGTTCCGCTTCTTGAAATCGTTTCCGAGCCTGACATTGCGTCGGCTGACGAGGCGGTTGAATATGTCGAAAAGCTCCGCGCAATTCTCCAATTCTGCGGCGTTTCCGACTGCAAAATGCAGGAGGGCTCGCTCCGTGCCGATGTCAATGTTTCCGTTATGGAAAAAGGTGCAACGGAGTTCGGCACAAGAACAGAAATGAAAAACATCAACTCCTTTAAAGCAATTCACAATGCTGTTGAGGCTGAGGCTGAAAGACAAATCGAGCTTATCGAGGACGGCGAAAAAGTTGTCCAGGAAACACGCCGTTGGGATGATTCAAAGGGCACATCGTATGCAATGCGCTCTAAGGAGGACGCTCAGGATTATAAATATTTTCCCGAGCCTGATCTTCCGCCGATTGAACTCAGCGATGAGTATGTTCAAAATATTAAGGATACATTGCCTGAGCTTCCCGAGGCTAAAAAGGCACGCTATATCAGCGAGTACGGCTTAAGTGAGTATGATGCAAATATGATTTGCTCCGATAAAAACTACGCTAAGCTTTTCGATACAACGGTTGAAATTACAAAAAATCCGAAAGATTCGGCACACTGGATTATGGGCGATTTGATGAAGCTTATGAACGATTCTCAAACTCTCCCCGAAAATATGGCGTTCCGCGCCGAATCTCTCGGCGAAACAATCAACTTGTTAAACAACAACAAAATTTCGCGCGACAGTGCAAAAAAAGTGCTCAAGGCAGTGTTTGAAAACGATGTTATTCCTGCCGATTATGTTAAGGAAAACAATATGGAAATGGTTTCCGACACGGGCGCAATCAAGGCAATTGTTGAAGAAATCGTTGCAAACAACCCGAAAGCTGTTGCCGAATATAAAGAAGGCAAGGAAAAATCGTTTAACTTCCTTATAGGTCAGTCAATGCGCGCTCTTAAGGGCAAGGCTCCGGCAAGCGAAGTTACAAAACTCCTCAAAGATATTTTAAAATAAGGTGATTTGTTATGTATGTTGCCAACACCAATAGGTATGACAATACAATATATAACCGCTGCGGTCGGTCGGGGCTTGTTTTGCCCCGTATATCGCTCGGAATGTGGCAGAATTTCGGCAAAAACGCCGATTATGACACAATGAAAGATATTATTCTCACTGCGTTTGACCATGGCATAACATATTTTGATTTGGCTAACAATTACGGTCCCGACCCGGGTCAGGCAGAAATCAATTTCGGCAAAATTTTTAACGAAAATTTAAAGCCGTATCGCGATGAAATCATAATCGCCACAAAGGCAGGCTACGAAATGTGGCCCGGTCCGTACGGCGGCAGGGGAGGCAGCAGAAAATATCTTACCGCCTCTCTCGACCAATCGCTCAAAAGAATGGGCATTGATTATGTCGATATTTTTTATCATCACTGTCTCGACCCCGACACACCGCTTAAGGAAACGGCGCTTTGCATGTCGGATATTGTGCGCCAAGGCAAATCGCTTTATATCGGAATGAGCAATTATGACGGCAAAAAAATGCACCGAATGTATCATAAATGCGATGATTACAATGTGCCGTTTGTCGTTAATCAAAACAGATATAATATTCTTGACAGGCAGGTTGAATATAACAGCTTGAAAAAAGAGTGTTTCAGTAAGCACAAGGGACTTGTTGCGTTTTCTCCGCTTGCGCAGGGCAGATTGTCAGACAAGTTTAAAAACGGTATTCCCGAGTCGTCACGCCTTTACGGCAAGCCTGATTATTGCAAAAGCATTGGACTTGATGATGCGCAACTTCAATATATCTCGTCGCTTTGCGAAATCGCGGACGAAAGGGGCGAAACCCTTTCTCAAATGGCGATTCAGTGGCTGCTAAAAAAAGGCGTCACCTCCGTTCTTGTGGGTGTTCGCAACAAGGAGCAATTGCTCGAAAATCTTGCCGCTCTCGATAAGCCTGAACTTTCCGACGAAGAAATGCGCTTGATTGACAGCTGCGCCGTTTAAATTTTATATCAAACATTGTGCGAGAGGCATTGTGTGCCTCTCGCTTTTGTTATATTTGTATGAATATTTTTGAGTTTGTGTTGCAATTTTGGTTGCGTTATATTAAAATATTTACATATTAATAATATTATTAATTTTGAGGAGTGAAATTTATGTCTGATTCAAAAATCATTTTCTGCGGAAATTCAAAGGATTTCCTTGCAGAGGAACTTACAAAGGCAAGCAACGCCGAAAACGGTGGCACTGCGTTCAGAATTCCGTCGCTTGTAAATGCCGACGGCACACTCGTTGCCATTGCCGACAAGGCGGCAACAGGCTCGGACTGGGGCTATATTGAACTTGCTGTTCGCACAAGCGCGGACGGCGGCAAAACATGGACACCTATTAAAACAATAGCGGCACCGCCTGCAAGAGAAATCAATTCAAGCGTTGAGAACACAAAAACAGCATTTTTTATTGACCCGTGCGCAGTTGTTGCACCAAACGGTGATGTTGTTGTTCTTGCAACATTCTTCCCGGAATCAAAGGGTATTCACGATAAAAAAATACTTGAGCCTAAAAAGGTTGCTTATGCAGACTTCAATGGCAAAAACTGTCAGCTTATTTATGACAGAAACGGCAAATTCTATTATGTCCTTGATGATGGTACTGTTATTGATTCGGCAAAATCAAAGACAGATTACACCGTTAAGGGCATCGGCGAGCTTTATAAGGGCAGTGAATATGTTGGCAACATTTACCTCAACGGCGAAATGGGCAAGTCGGAGGACGAAAACGGCAAAACAACATTTGGTGCGCCGCTTAAAGCACCAAAGAGAAGCTATGTTTATATGCTCAAATCAAGCGATAAGGGCGCAACATGGAGCGAGCCTGTAAATATTACCGGTGCTGTTTATAATTTTGAGGACGGCGCATTCTTTGCAGTTGCTCCCGGCGCAGGTCTTGCCGTTGACAACAGAATTATTATGCCGATTTATACTCTCAAAGGCACAGTTTGCATTTATTCCGACGATAACGGCGCAACTTGGCAGAGAAATCCGCAGTTCCAATATACCGACAATGTTGACGAATGGTGCGCTGTTAAAGCCGCAGACAACAAGATTTATGCTTTCGGCAGAGCAAAAAAATATGCCGCAACACCTGTTACCGTTTCAGAGGATAACGGTCTCGGCTGGTACAGAACAAAGAATGCAAAATTTAAAGCTCCTAAATGTCAAAAGAGCGCAGTTGCAATTGGTGACAAAATTTATGTTGCTCACCCGTCGGGAAAAAAGAGAGAAAACGGCATAATTTCCGTCGGCACTCTTACATATAATAAAAAGGGCAAATTTAAAGGCATTGTTTGGACTAAGGACAAAGACTCAGTCAAGATTAACAACGGCTTCTTCGCTTATTCGTCAATGGCAAAACTCGGCGACAATAAAATTGCTGTTCTTTACGAGGATCAGCCAAGCTCACACATTGTTTTTGATGTAATTAATCTTTAAATTATATTTTATTTACATTTTTTATTGATTTATTGAGTAAAATTATGTAAAATGAAATAGAAAATATATAAGGAGGAAATCAAATGCTCTGGACTTTAAAGAAAATTTGGTACAGAATTTACCAAAATGTATTTAAAGTGGCAATGTGCTTTATGGATTGGTCGGAGCCCGAGCTTCTCGAAGGTGCAGGCTCTGTGCTTAAACTCCCCGAGTTCATCAAGAACAAAGGCATCAACAAAGTGCTTGTAGTTACAGACGGTGGACTTATGGGTCTTCATTTGCTCGATCCTATGTTTGCAAAGCTTGACGAAGCAGGCGTTGAATATGTCGTTTATGACGGAGTTCAGCCAAACCCGACTATCCCGAACATTGAAGACTGCAAGGATATGTATATCCAAAACGGCTGTCAAGGCATCATTGCATTCGGCGGCGGTTCATCCATGGACTGTGCAAAAGCAGCCGGTGCAAGAGTTGTAAAGCCGAATCAGTCTGTTCGCGATATGCGCGGTCAGCTTAAAGTACATAAAAAATTGCCACCGTTTTTCGCAGTTCCGACAACTGCGGGCACAGGCTCAGAAACAACAGTTGCTGCTGTTGTAACCGATCCCGAAACTCATGAGAAAAACGCAATCAACGATACTTGTCTTCGTCCCAAGTATGCTGTGCTTGACCCGGAACTTACCGTAGGTCTGCCACCACACATCACTTCGACAACAGGTATGGATGCCATGACTCATGCTGTTGAGGCTTATATCGGCCACAGCAACACAAAGGACACACTCAGAGAGGCAGAGGTAGCAACCAAACTTATCCACGAAAACCTTGAAAAGGCTTACAACAACGGAAAAGACTTGGAAGCAAGAGGCAATATGCTTAAAGGCTCATACTATGCAGGTCGTGCATTCACTCATGCATATGTAGGCTATGTTCACGCTATTGCTCACAACCTCGGTGGTCTTTACGGCACACCGCACGGTCTTGCAAACGCTGTCATTCTCCCATATGTTCTTGATTATTACGGAGATGCCGCATATCCGCAGCTTGCAAAGCTTGCCGATATTATCGGAATCACAACTCCGTCAATGTCAGTTGCCGAAAAGGGTAAGGCATTTATCGCCGAAATCCGCAGAATGAATAAGGCAATGAACATTCCTGAGAAGTTCGATATGATTAAGGAGGAGGATATGCCGACTTTGGTTAAGCGTGCATTGAAAGAGGGCAACCCGCTCTATCCTGTTCCTAAAATTATGGATGCCAAGGATTGCGAAACTGTAATTCGCACATTTATGGCATAATTCATCTGATTTATTAAGCGCCTCGCCGTTTTTTCAGCCGGGCGCTTTTTATTTTGCTTATTTATAGCATTTTTTGTGTCAATATGATATAATCGGTTTGGTGATTAATATGATTTTTAAGGTAAAAAACAATAACTATAAAAATTTTGATATTTATAAAGAAAATGTTATGCAGCCGCGCTCGTATTTTATCCCTTTTTCATCTCTCGAGCAGGCAGGCGAAAACGATTTCAGAACAGAGCGCTACAATTCCTCAATGGTTGATGTGCTCAGCGGCGAGTGGGATTTTAAATATTACGACGCCGTTTCAAAGGTGCCTGACGAAATTGATATTGATTCGTTTGAGTTTGACAAGGTTGCCGTTCCGTCGGTTTGGCAACACACCGGTTACGAAAAGCCGTATTATGTCAACGCGCGCTATCAGTTTGCACCAAATCCACCCGAAATTCCCGAGGATTGCCCTGTCGGAATTTATCATAAGGTTTTTTCGATTGATGATATTGACCTTAATTATACTCTCACATTTTTGGGCGTTGCAGGCTCGCTTGATGTTTTTGTAAACGGCAAATATGTCGGTTACAGCGAGGGCAGTCACAACACCTCCGAGTTTGAGATAAACGATTTTTTGACCGTGGGCGAAAATCATCTTATTGTCGTTGTTCACAAATTTTCAAACGGTACTTATCTTGAATGCCAAGATATGTTTAGGGATAACGGTATCTTCCGTGATGTTTATATAACTAAAACAACGGATAATTCAATCTATGATTTCAGAGCTGTTACAAAATACAACGGCGGCACAAGCTATTCACTTTCTGTCATTCCCGTGCTTAAAATTTCCGACGAGTGCGAGTTTGGCGTTAATGTTATCCGTAAAGGAGAGCTTGTTGCGTCCAAATCGGTTAATGTCAGTGAAAATAACATTGATAAAATTGAGTTCTCCGACCTCAAGGTAGAGGAGTGGAGCGCCGAAATTCCAAATACATACCATCTTGTCATCACTCTTTCGCAGGGAGGCAATCTGATTGAGGTTATCAACAGACCGATAGGTTTTAAGCATATCAAAATCAACGGCAATGTGTTCACCTTTAACAATAAGGGGATCAAACTTCAGGGCGTTAATCATCACGATACGGACGCCAAAACCGGCTATGTTATGTCGGTTGACGATATGGAGCGCGATGTTAAGATTTTTAAGGAATATAATGTAAACTGCGTGCGCACCTCGCACTATCCGCCCGACCCGATTTTTCTCGATTTGTGCGATGAATACGGCGTTTATGTTGTCGATGAGGCTGATATAGAAACTCACGGCTGTCAAACCGAAATTCATAAGCCCGGCGCATGCTCTCATAATATCGAGTGGCAACCGAGATATTGGGACAGGGTTTACCGTATGTTTGAGCGCGACAAAAACCACGCATCAATCACTATGTGGTCGCTCGGTAATGAGGCTTGGGGCTATCTTAACCAGGATTATTGCTATGAGCAGTTGCGAAAACTCACTGCAATTCCGATTCATTATGAAAATGTTGTTTTGACAAAGCGATTTGCGTATGATGTCATTTCGCAGATGTATCCGCATTTTAAAATGTATGAAAAAATTGCGCAGGGAAGCGGAATGCCGAAGAAATTTTATCAAAAGCCCTATTTTATGTGTGAATATGCGCACGCAATGGGACTCGGCGCAGGCGAACTTGAAAGATATGTAATAGGTTTCCAAAATTCAGCAAATATGATGGGCGGCTGTATTTGGGAGTTTTGCGACCACGCAATTTATCACGAAAACGGCAAGTATAAATATACTTACGGAGGTGACCACGGCGAGGAAAAGCATGACGGCAATTTCTGCGTTGACGGCTTGTTCTTCCCCGACAGAACGCCTCATTCAGGTGCGCTGCAGATGAAAAACTGCTATCGCCCGATAAGAGCAAAGATGCTTGACGGTAATAAAATCGAGTTTAAAAATCTCAACTATTTCAAAACCGAGGAACTTACCGCCTCATATGAGATTATCGACAGCAAAACAGGCGATGTGTTCACAAACGGCGAATTTGAGCTTAAAATCGAGCCGCGCCGCACTCAAACGGAGCAAATTACACTTTCCGACCACGAAAAAGCAAATGAGCTGTTTGTTGTTATAAAATATTTTGACGGCGATTTTGAGGTCGCAGGAGAGCAACTTTATTTGGATACCGATATTATCGGCGGCTGTGAAATGACGCTTTTCGGCTCAGATACCGCTCCATCGGTTACCATCAGCGAGAAAAAACTGTTTATCAGACTTGATAACGGACAAATTATTTATAATACAAAAACGGGCGAGTTTGAAAGCTATTCGGTCGGCGGCAACGAGTTTATCAATACTGCTCCGTACGGCACTTCGACGGGATTTGGATTCAGCTTGTTTAGAGCACCGATTGACAATGATATGTATCTGCGCCTGAATTGGAACAGATTTAAGCTTGAAACCGAAACACTTTCGCTTGCAGGCAAAAAATCGCCTAAAGACTCTTACCGTATCGAAAACGGCGCAGTTGTTATAGAAAACGACTATATCGTTTCAACAATAAAATGCCGCCGTCTTGCAAAGATTCACACAAAATTCTCTGTTTTCGCAAACGGATTAATCACTGTTGATGCAGAATGTGTTTCGGGCAAATTGATTATGTTTCTGCCGCGCTTCGGACTCACATTTGAAATGCCGTCGCAGTATGATAATGTTGAATATTTCGGCTTAGGCGACAGACCGAACCTTGACGATTTCGATTGCCATGCATTGCTCGGAAGATATAAAACCAAAGTTGACGATATGAGAGAAAAATATATCAAACCGCAGGAATCCTCAATGCGCACCGGTGTTCGTTGGGCAGAGGTTACCGATGAAAACGGCAACGGCTTGCGATTTGAAAACAATTCGGCACCGTTCGTTTTCTCTGCTGACAAATTCACATCACAGCAGTGTGCAAAAGCGGCTCATCAGGAAGATTTGAAAATTTGTGACACAACATTTCTTCATTTTGACAGCTATCAGCTCGGCGCAGGTTCAAATGCTTGCGGACCGGTGCCGTCATTCAAAATGCACACACCAAAGAAAATGGCAGCGCACATTATTATCAGCCCAATCGGCTCTACAGGTGATTAAATGAAAATCGGAACGGATATAGTTAAAATTTCAAGAATTGAAAAAAGTATAGAGTCCGAATCGTTTCTCTCGGGTGTTTATACCGATGAGGAGCGTGCATATTGCAAAAGCGCCCAAAGTTTTGCAGGCATTTTTGCCGCAAAAGAGGCTTATTTGAAAGCGCTCGGCGTCGGTATCGACAGACGCCTCAACACAATAAAAATTTCACACGATGACAAGGGTAAGCCCTATATTGTGGGTGTTTCGGATTCTGATTTAAGCATATCGCACGATGGCGATTATGCAATTGCGACGGTGATTTTATGTTGATTTTAACACCAAATGAAATAAGAACGGTCGAAAATCGCTGTTTTGAGCGCTATTCGACCGAGGCAGAGTTAATGCTGCGCGCAGGCACTGCTTGTTTTAACGAAATCGTTAAAAAATACGATGTCGTCAGCAAAAGCTTTGCCGTGCTTTGCGGAAACGGCAAAAATGCCGGCGACGGCTTTGTTATCGCACGCCTTCTTTATTGTGCAGGCGCGGATGTCAAAATCGTAATTTGCGACAAAATGCCTCAAATCGCAGAGCCGATTATGTATTTTGAGCAGGCGAAAAAAAGCGGCGTACCATTCGAGGTATTCAACAAAAGCAACCTTAATGTCGATTATATAGTTGATACAATGTTCGGCATCGGTTTTCACGGCGAGCCGCGCGCTCCGTTCGATTTCATTTTTGAATGTGTATCAAAGAGCAACGCAACGGTTATTTCTGTTGATACGCCGAGCGGCACAAATGCCGAAAACGGCGCTGTCTGCAAAAATTGCGTGCGTGCCGATTTTACAATCGCAATTTCAACGCTCAAATATTGTCATGTTCTGCCGCCTGCAAACGAGTATTGCGGCGACACAACGGTTGTTGACATCGGCATTCCGAGCGATTGCTATGACATCGGCTATGCCGAAACAATTTCGCTCGGCAAACCCGGTGACTGCGAAAAAATTACTTTGCCGCGCAGAAATAAAAATTCAAACAAGGGCACATTCGGCCATCAGCTCAATATTTGCGGCAGTTATAAAATGTTCGGAGCGGCTGTGATTTGCGCAAAGGCGGCAATAAAAAGCGGCGTCGGTCTTGTCAAAGCAGTGTTGCCGACAAGCGCATATCCGCTTGCGGCAGCTCATCTTGTTCAGCCGATTTTTTCACCACTTGCCCAAACAGAGCACGGCACACTCTCCGCGGACTCAGTAAGTGACATTTTGCCCGATTTTGATTGGGCAGACAGCATTGCACTCGGTTGCGGATTGGGCGTTAATGAAGATACTGTCAAAATCACCGATTTTGTTTTAAAAAATGCAAAATGTCCCGTCATACTTGACGCCGATGGTATAAATTGCGTAAAATCGCGCATATCTATTTTTAAGGAGATTAAGGCGCCTGTTGTTCTCACGCCTCATCCGGCAGAGATGGCAAGGCTCGTATCCAAAACAGTTGCCGAGGTTCAGGCTGACAGAATCGGCGTTGCAAAAGCATTTGCGGCGCAAAACAATGTCATCGTTGTTCTCAAAGGCGCAAACACTGTGGTTACGGACGGAGAAAGGGTGTTTGTAAATCTTACCGGCAATCCCGCAATGGCTATGGGAGGAACCGGGGATATGCTCACCGGCATTATTGCATCGCTTACCGCACAGGGTGTCAGCCCATTTGAAGCGGCGGCGGCAGGCGTGTATATTCACGGCTTGTGCGGCGACAGAGCCGCGACAAAAATAAGCATGCGAGGAATTACTGTTGACGATATGACAGAACAGTTAGGCACTTTAATGTCCGAATTTGAATAATTGGACTGATTTTTTGAAAAGAATAATACCGCTCGCTTTTGCACTTGTCCTCCTTGCAGGCTGTGCGCAAAAGCATTATACCCCTGCTGTAAGCACTGATTTTAATATAAGTGCAGTGTATTCGGCGGGGGATTTTTCGTGCTCCTGCACGGTCAAAATGAAAAACAATGCCGTCACCGTCACTGCGCTTTCTGGCAAGGCAAAGGGCACCGCAATTACATATGACGGCAAAAATACCTCCTTTTCTCTCAACGGCACAATGCAAAAGGTTATTTCTGCCGCCGAAACGCCGCCCAAAAATCCGGCAAAACTGCTTTACACCGTTTTTTCGTCACTCAAAGATTGCGAAAATATTAAGGTTGTCGATAATAAATATAACTATGTCGGTCAGACGGAGGTCGGCTCTTTTTTGCTTGTTCAGCGTGTGGAAGACAACAAATATGAGTCGGTTTATATAGCCGATTCCGACATCAAATTTGAATTTGTATAATTTTTTCTTGCCTATACGGCGATATTGTGGTAAAATATTCTTCATATTTTAATAAATTTCGACAGAAAAGAGGAAAAATTATGCAGTTTGCAACAATGGCATTGTCGATTAACGACATTATTACCAAGGTCGATGACTGGGTGTGGGGCTGGGTTTTGATTGTCCTTATCCTTGCGGCAGGAGTTTGGCTCACAGTCAGAACAGGTTTTGTTCAGGTTCGCCATATTGGCAAAGCACTTAGGTTTATGGTTAAAAACGAGGATGACGGCGACGGCGAGGTAACTTCATTCGGTGCGCTTTGCACGGCTCTTTCGGCTACAATCGGCACCGGCAATATCGTCGGCGTTGCAACGGCTATTTGCCTCGGCGGACGCGGAGCTTTGTTTTGGATGATTGTTGCCGCTTTCTTCGGCATGGCTACAAAATACAGCGAGGGATTTCTTGCTATTAAGTATCGTGAGAAAAAGGACGAGGGTCACTACCTCGGCGGTCCGTTCTATTATATTGAAAAGGGTATGGGCAAAAAATGGAAATGGCTTGCAAAACTTTTTGCTTTCTTCGGCGTGCTTGTAGGCCTTTTCGGAATCGGCACATTTACTCAAATCAATGGTATTACAAGTGCCGTTAATGCATTCTTTGACCCTGAGACTTCTCATATTGCATTTTCTATGGGCGAGCACAGTTTTACTTGGGCAACTGTTGTCAGCGGTATTGTTATCACTGTATTTGCAGCCCTCGTAATTATTGGCGGCATCAAGCGTATTGCAAAGGTGTCGCAGGTAATTGTTCCGTTTATGGCAATCACCTATGTTGTTGTAGTTCTCATAATTGTTTTTACAAATATCAAGTCAATTCCGAGCGCAATTGCGAGCATTTTTGAATTTGCATTCACCAAAGAGGCTATAACCGGTGCCGGCGTCGGAATTACGCTTAAGGTTGCAATGCAAAAGGGTATCGGCAGAGGTATTTTCTCAAACGAGGCTGGTCTCGGCTCTGCTCCTATTGCTGCTGCTGCCGCTAAAACAAAGGATGCCGTTCGTCAGGGTCTTGTTACGATGACAGGCACATTTATCGACACAATCGTTATTTGCACATTGACTGGTCTTTCAATCGTTGTTACCGATGCAGATACAATGTTTAAAGAAGGCGCTGTTGAAGGTGTTAATATCACAACAATCGCTTGGCAGAGAGGTTTGCCGTGGGGCGAAAATGTTTCGGCATTTATTTTGATGATGTGTCTTGCATTCTTCGCATTCACAACAATTCTCGGCTGGGACTATTACAGCGAGCGTTGCCTTGAATATCTTGCAGGCTCACACAAACCTGTTAAGGTTTATCGCTATATTTACATTTTGGCTGTTGCAATCGGTCCTTATATGACAGTTTCTGCCGTATGGAACATTGCCGATATTTGCAACGGACTTATGGCTTTTCCAAACCTCATTGCGTTGTTTGCACTTTCGGGAGTTGTCGGAAAAGAAACAAAAGCGTATTTTGCTAAAAAGAATCACGATTTAAAGGAACTTTCGAGAGAACATAAATAATAAAATTCGGGTGATATTATGAAACAAATATTGCCGTATTTCAACATTGGCTCGTCCTTTGGCGGAAATCAGGATTGGTTCAGGGATATTTCAATGCGAGGCGGCGGTTGTGCCGCAGTCACAGCGATTGAGACTTGCATCTATCTTGATTTATACAAAGGCACGAGCCTTTGTCCTTTTGATGCAAGAGCGGTTGATAAAAATGATTTTCTTGCATTCGGCAAAATAATTAAGCCATATTTGCGCCCACGCCTGAGCGGAATAGACACGCTTGATATTTATATTGACGGATTCGGCGATTATTTAAAATCAAAAAATGCCGCCGTGTCGATTTCGGGTGTCGAGGGAGATACACCGTATTTTGAGGCAGTTGCAGCTTTGAAAGAACAGATTGACTCCGGCTATCCTGTACCGTATCTTAATTTACACCATAAGGATAAGCGGTTTAAGGATTATGAGTGGCATTGGTTTATGATAAACGGTTATGAGGATTCTGCAAACGGTGTTTTTGTCCGTGCGTCAAATTACAGCGATTACGAATGGCTTGATTTTTCGGATTTGTATAACACCGGCTGTGACAAAAAAGGCGGACTTATTATTATAAAAACTGAATAAAAAATTCTAAGCTGCGATTTTTTCAAAATTCCGCGGCTTTTTTAACGAAAAATAGTGACAAATCAAATTCATTATTGTATAATATTTTTGCGTAAAATTTATGAAAAGGAGATTGTTATGAGACATCCCGAAATTGTTAAAAAGATGAGCCTTGAGCAAAAGGCGGCTTTCGTGTCAGGATATGACTACTGGCATCTTGAGTCGGACGAATCGCTCGGACTCCCTAAAATTATGATTACCGACGGTCCTCACGGCTTGCGTAAGGCAAAGGGCAAGGATTATGTTCCTGCCGAAGGTGAGGACGATAAAAAGGGCGGTATCGGACTCGGCAATTCTGTTCCGACAACATGCTTCCCACCCGCATGCACATCATCGTGCTCATGGGACCCCGAACTTCTTGAAAAAGAGGGCGAGGCTATGGGTCAGGAGTGCCTTAAGGAGCAGGTTTCAACGATCCTCGGTCCCGGCACAAATATCAAGCGCGCACCTGTTTGCGGAAGAAACTTTGAGTATTTTTCAGAGGACCCGTATCTTGCAGGTAAATGCGCCGCATCAATCATCAACGGCGTTCAGTCAAAGGGTGTAGGCACATCGCTCAAGCACTTTGCCTGCAACTCGCAGGAAGCATTCCGTATGGTTCTTAACGAGGTTATCGACGAAAGAACAATGCGTGAAATCTATTTCCCTGCATTTGAAATTGCCGTTAAAGAAGCACAGCCTTGGACCGTTATGAACTCCTACAACAGAATCAACGGCGTTTATGCGTCGGAAAATCACTGGATGCAGGAAGAAGTGCTCAGAGGAGAGTGGGGCTTTGAAGGCCTTATCGTTACCGACTGGGGCGCATCAGTTGACAGAATCCCGGGACTCAAAAACGGCACCGACCTTGAAATGCCGTCTTCGGGTCCGCTCAACACCAAAAAAATCATTGCCGCAGTTGAGAGCGGCGAACTTGACGAGGCTGTTCTTGACGAAAGAGTTGACAATGTTGTTAATCTCATCATTAAATCAAAGCCGGCTCTCGAAAAGAAACATACATTCGACATTAACGAGCACCACTCGATTGCTCAAAAAATTGCAGAAGGCTCAATGCAACTCCTTAAAAATGAGGATTCTATTCTTCCTCTTAAAAAGGGTCAAAAGGTTGCAGTTATCGGCGAGATGGCTCAATCTCCGCGTTTCCAGGGCGCAGGCTCATCCGTTATCAATCCTACAAAGCTTTCAAATGCGCTTGACGAGCTTAAGGCTCTCGGCGTAGATGTTACATATGCGCAGGGCTATTATAAATCTGCTCCTACAAAGAAAGACAAAAACAGAAAGCCCGAATCAGAGCTTGTTAAGGAAGCAGTCGCAGCAGCAAAGGCAGCAGATGTTGCCGTTGTATTTGTCGGCTTGACAGAGGAATTTGAGGGCGAGGGCTATGACAGAGAGTCAATCAATATGCCCGAAAATCACAACAAACTCGTTGAAACAATCGCACAGGCAAATCCGAACACTGCTGTTGTTCTTGCAGGCGGCTCGGTTGTTCTTATGCCATGGCTCGATAAGGTTAAGGGCCTTCTTAACTCAGGTCTCGGCGGTCAAGCTTCCGGCGGCGCTGTTGCAAACATTCTTACCGGCAAGGTTAACCCGTCGGGTAAAACAACCGAAACATATCCTGTTAAGTTTGAAGATAACCCGACATTCGGCAATTATCCGGGCGGTCCTGTTACTTCGGAGCACAAAGAATCTGTTTATATCGGTTACAGATATTATGACAAGGCAGATATGAATGTTGTCTTCCCGTTTGGCTACGGTCTTTCATACACAACATTTGAGTACAGCGATATTAAACTTTCGGCTGATAAAATTAAGGATACAGATACTGTTACAGTATCATTCAAAATCAAAAATACCGGCAATGTTGACGGCGCTGAGATTGCACAGGTTTATGTTGCGGATAAAGAGTCAACAATCTTCCGCCCCGAAAAAGAACTTCGTGCATTCAAGAAAGTATTTATCAAGGCAGGCGAGGAGGCTGAGGTTTCTCTCGAGCTTTCAAAGAGAGCGTTTGCATTCTATAATGTCAACATCAACGATTGGTGTGTAGAAACAGGCGATTTTGATATTCTCGTCGGCGCATCATCAAGAGACATTAAACTCACTGTAACAGTTAATGTTGAGTCAACCGTAGAGTGCGAAATTCCGGATTACAGAGAGACTGCTCCTAACTACTACAATGATGTTAAGAGCATCAGCCGCGACGATTTCGCCGCAGTTTACGGCACTCTTCCGAATCCTGAAATCGACAAGACAAAGAAAATCGACCTTTATTGCTGTCTTAACGATGCAAGACACACAAAGTGGGGCGGTAAACTTTGCCGCTTGATTGAAAAAGTTATGTCGGGTATGGGCAGCGACGCTAACGGCGACGGCAAGATGCTTGCAGCTATGGCTACTCAAATTCCTGTTCGTAACTTCATCGCAATGAGTATGGGTGCTTTCTCACCGGCACAGGCTGAGGGACTCCTTATGATGCTCAATGATGACGAGTCAAGCTTTGTCGGATTTAGCAAGATTTTCTGGAGACTCGGCGGCACAATTGCTAGACTTCCAAATCTTCTTAAATCTATCTAACATAAAACAAAATAAAAGCGTTGTGTCTTTTGATACAACGCTTTATATCTGCCCGTAGCATAACTGGATAATGCATTAGATTCCGATTCTAACGACTGCGGGTTCAATTCCTGTCGGGCAGACCAAAATAAAATCCCACGCGTTGCGCAGTGGGATTTTTGCTTTTTATATTTTAGCATTTTTGTGAAAATTTTGGATTTGTATACACTACAATTTTTGACAAGTGGATAAAAGCACATTGACTAAAAATTAACAAAGTGTTAAAATCGCGTTGAACAGTAGAATTTGTTCAAATATTAATATTTAGAGGGGATGACTGAAAATGTTATTCAACATTTACGGCGATATGGGCGTTTACCAGCTTTTGGCTTGGGTTGCCGTATTCGTCGGTCTTGTGCTTCTCAATGAGATTGCACGCCGCTCCAAAGCAGGCGGAGTTCTTTGCTTTATTGTAGTCCCTGCCGTATTAACGGTTTATTTCATTGCAATCGCAATCGGTGCGGCTAAAGGGCAGGATTGGGCGCTTAATAACCAAACCCATGTATATCAAAACAGTTGGTTTCATTATGCCAAGCTGTATGCCGCAACAATCGGCTGCATCGGCTTTATGTTCCTCAAATACAAGTGGGGCATCGGCAAAAAGGAATGGTTTAAAGTGTTTCCGTTCTTAATCGTAGCTATCAACATCCTTATCGCTGTTGCGTCTGATTTCGAGTCCGCAATCAAAGGCGGCATCGCAGGCGGATGGTGGTATTCATCCGAGAATGTTTGGATTTACGGCGGATGGTGGAACTGGGTCAATGGTATTGCCGGACTCATCAATATCTTCTGTATGACAGGATGGTGGGGCATCTATTCGTCAAAAGACGAAAAGGATATGCTTTGGCCCGATATGACTTGGTGCTATATCCTTGCTTATGACCTTTGGAACTTTGAATATACCTACAACAATCTTCCGTCACACAGCTGGTATTGCGGCCTCGCTCTTCTTCTTGCTCCGACTTTTGCAAACGCATTTTGGAACAAGGGCGGTTGGATTCAAAACCGTGCAAACACACTTGCAATTTGGTGTATGTTCGCTCAGGTTCTTCCGCTCTTCCAGGATAAGTGGGTACCTGTTCTCACATCGGTTTATCCGGACGATTATGTTATGAGCGCAACACAGCCTGCAAGCGCAGATCCGAGAATGCAGGGCATCATCGCTGTTATCGCTCTTGTAGCAAATGTTATTGTATTTGCCGCAATCATCAAGCGTTCTGTTCAGCTTAAGAAAAATCCGTATAAGAATGAGATTTTCACTCATCAAAAGGACTACAAACTTGCTCTTGCAAGAGCAGCCGAGGCAAACAAGGTTGCTTAATAGGGCAGTACTTAATCTGTTACATTAATAAAAGCTCGTATCATGATGTGATACGAGCTTTTTTGTATGCTTTTTGCGTAATTGATTATTCTTTAATAAGCGCCTTATACATTTTGATATATTCGTTTGCACTCTTGCCCCACGACATATCGCATTCAAGCGCACGCTTTACAAGAACATCCCAATTTGACTTGTCGCCGTATGCTTCAACGCCTCTGTAAATCGCGCCGAGCATATCGTATGCGTCATATGTTTTGAATGTAAAGCCGTTGCCCTCGCCGTCGCCGCAGTCGGTGATTGAGTCTTTCAAGCCGCCTGTTTCTCTAACTATCGGCACTGTGCCGTATCTCAACGATACCATTTGAGAAAGTCCGCACGGTTCGCTCTTGCTCGGCATCAAAAACATATCGGCGCCTGCGTATATTTTTCTTGCAAGCTCCGGGATAAATCCGATTGTAACGCCTACCTTATCGGGATATTTGTTGTGCAGCTCTCTGAAAAAGCTTTCATATTGCCATTCACCCGAGCCGAGAACAACGTATTGCACATCGCGTTCCCAAAGACTCTTTTCAAGCACTGCCTCCATAAGGTCAAATCCCTTATGACCTGCAAGTCTTGATACAATTCCAATAAGCGGAACATCGTCTCTGACAGCCATTCCCATTTGCTCCTGCAATGCTTTTTTGTTGGCAGCCTTGGCTTCCTTGTAATTGTCGGCATTATAATTTGCGGCAATGTTTTTGTCCGTTTCCGGATTGTAGTTGTCGGTGTCAATTCCGTTTAGTATTCCGCAGAGCTTCCAACTCCTCTGGTTAAGAATCGGGTCAAGACCGTAGCTGTACCACGGGTCGAGAATTTCCTTTGCATATGTCGGTGAAACGGTGGTTACCTTATTTGCACATTCAATACCTGCTTTCATGAAGTTAACAAGTCCGTCATAAAGAATAAGATTGTTATATTCCGGCGCAATGCCCAAAACATCGTTTAAAAGCTCGTCACCGTATTTGCCTTGATATTGAATGTTATGGATTGTGAAAACAGTTTTAATATTTTCGTATCCGATTTGGTTTGCATAATAAATGCTGTAATAAAGCGGAGTCAGTGCGCTTTGCCAATCGTTGCAGTGGATAATATCCGGCTTCCAGTCAAGGTGGGGGATAATTTCCAAAACAGCGCGTGCAAAAAATGCAAATCTTTCCGCGTCATCATAGTGACCGTAAATTCCGTCGCGCTTGAAATAATATTGATTGTCAAGGAAATAATAAATAACTCCGTTGTATTTAGCTTCAAAAATACCGCAATATTGACGGCGCCACGAAACGGGCACCGAAATTGAAGTGAGAAATTTCATTTGGTCCTTGTATTCCTGCTTTATCGAATCATAAAGCGGCATTACAACACGGCAGCCGATAAGGCGCTTTCGCAGTGCAACGGGAAGTGAGCCGGCAACATCGCCGAGTCCGCCCGATGCCATAAATGGTAAAGCCTCGGATGCAACATATAAAACTTTCATTTGCATTACCTCCTATACTCTTGTTCCCTTTGAAAGGCTGACGGGGTAATTTGCTGCGCCCGAAAGCTCAATTTCCGATTTAACTGAAACATTTTTGTCGGCAATTATGTAATTTATGTTTGAATTTCTGCCGATAACGGTATCCTGCATAAGAATAGAGTTTTTAACTACTGCTCCCTCTTCAATTTTAACACCCTTGAAAAGTATGCAGTTTTCGACAGTACCCTTGATTTCACAGCCGTCGGCAACAAGCGAATTGTTTACCTTTGCGTCTTTGCCGTAAAGGGTCGGCATATCATCGCGCTCCTTAGTATAAATTGGGCGCTCGGGGTTAAAGAGCTTGTTTTTGTTTGCCTTGTCAAGCAGGTTCATTGATATGTCAAAATAGCTTTGAACACCGTCAATTGTGCCGATAAACGAATCTGTTGCGTCAAAAGCATAAACCTTGCCGGTTTTAATGCAGTTCATAAGCACATTCTTTTGGAACGAAACCTCGTTTCTCGAATGAGCGTTTGTAACAAGCGTTTCAAGCAGATATTTTTTGATAAGGACAATGTTTGTCGAATAATTAACCTCGCCGTCAATATCCGGGTCAACAGCCGCTTCAACGATTCTGCCGTCATCTGCAATATCTTTGCATACAAGCACGGAATTAATGTGTGCAGGTGCTTTGCCCTTGACTGTTACGATTGTGATGTCGGCACCCGAGTTCTCGTGTGCGTCAAAAAGCTTTTCGTAATCAAGGTTGATTACATTGTAGCAGTCCGACATTAAAACATATTCCTGATTCGATTGATGAAGAAAACCGATGTTGCCGTAAATTGCGTCAATTCGGTTGCCCCACATTGTAACGCTGTTTATCGAGTATGGCGGAAGCATATAAATTCCGCCGTTCTTTCTGCTCAAATCCCATGGCTTGCCTGTGCCAACATGGTCCATAAGCGAGTTGAAGTTTGCGTTTGTAACAACGCCGATTTTTGTAATTTGGCTTTCAACCATATTTGAAAGAGGAAAGTCAATCAAACGATAACGCGAGCAAAAGGGAACAGAGCCCATTGTTCTGAGTGCCGTGATAGAATCAAGCGCCTCCTCGTGAATGTTTGCAAAAATCATTCCAAGTACATTTTTACCGTTCATTGTTTTATACCTCCTCTCCTGATGCAATCATTTCTTTCGGTGCGATTTTTTTGCCCGAGGTGATTGTTGCGCCGGAGCCGATTACGGCAACGCCCCAATCCTCCGGATTTTCCAAATCCTCCGGTATAGCGCCTATCTGTGCGCCGCTTTCGATAACTGCATCTTCTGCTATGATTGAATAATATACCTTTGCGCCGGACTTGATTGTTGCACCCGGCATGATAACCGAGTATTTAACCTCGGCGTCTTTTTCAATTGTAACGTTCGGCGAAACAACGGAGTAGTCAACCAAGCCGTCAATTTCGCATCCCTCGCTGACGGAGGAGTTTTCAACAACTGCGTCTTTTCCTATGTAGTGCGGCGGAGCCATCGGGTTCCTTGAATAAATTCTCCAACTCTTGTCCGAAAGGTCAAGGTCTACATTCGGATTGATAATGTCGAGGTTTGCCTCCCAAAGCGACTCGATTGTGCCGACATCTTTCCAATATCCCTTGAACGGAAACGCAAACATTCTCTGTCCGTCGCCGAGCATTTTCGGAATAATATTTTTGCCGAAGTCGTTTGAGGAATTCGGGTCTGCCTCGTCCTCGGTAAGGTATTTTTTAAGCTTATCCCACGAGAATACATAAACACCCATAGACGCCTTGTTGCTCTTTGGCTCGGCAGGTTTTTCCGCAAATTCGTAAATCTTGTCGTTTTCGTCGGTTGCAAGGATGCCGAAACGCGATGCCTCTTCCCACGGAACTTCAAGCACTGCGATTGTGCAGTCTGCATTGTTCTTTTTGTGAAAATCGACCATTTTTGCATAGTCCATTTTGTATATGTGGTCGCCCGAAAGGATTACCACATATTCGGGGTCGTATTTCTCGATAAAGTTAATGTTTTGATAGATTGCGTTTGCCGTGCCCTTGTACCATTCGGCGCCGCCGATTGCCTCGTACGGCGAAAGCACATGCACGCCGCCGTTGATTCTGTCAAGATCCCACGGTTGACCGTTGCCGAGATAATCGTTGAGAACGAGCGGCTGATACTGTGTTAAAACTCCGACGGTGTAAATACCGCTGTTTACACAGTTTGAAAGCGGAAAGTCGATGATGCGATAATTTCCGCCGTATGGAACCGCCGGCTTTGCGATGCTTTTTGTCAGCACGCCTAAACGGCTGCCTTGACCGCCGGCGAGCAACATTGCTACTACATCGGTTTTGTGTGACATAAATGTTTTTCCTCCTGTTATTTGTTAAGACTTTTTAGGATTTTTTGCCTTTTCGTCTTTACCTTTTTCTTTTGTTTTTACCTTTTGCAAATACATTGCCGAAAGACCGTGCAGCTTCAAATCAATATACTGCTCAAAGCCGTGAAATTTGCCTTTCTTTGTCTTGTATGTGCCTGAAAGCTTTGGCTTGTCGCCTCCGTATTTCTTAAGTGCCGTGTCAAAAACAACTTTATATGTTCCGTTGTTCGGAACGCCGATTTTGTAACTGCCAAAATTGTTTGGAGTCCAGTTGAATATCATTACAAGGTCATCGCCCGCTTTATTCATTCGTCTGAATGCGATTACGCTGTTGCAGTTGTCCTCGCTGGAAATCCATTGGAAACCGTCCCAACTGTAATCAATTTCCCAAAGTTCGCTGTGCTCTTTGTAGAATTTATTGAGCTCCCTTGAAAATTCAAGCAGCTTTTTGTGCTTGTCATAATCAAGCAAAAGCCAGTCAAGACCTTGTTTGTAGTTCCATTCGATAAATTGACCGAATTCACTGCCCATAAACAAAAGCTTTTTGCCGGGGTGCGCAAACATATAAGCAAGGAACAATCTCATTCCTTCAAACTTCATATCATAGTCGCCCGGCATTTTGTTGAGCAGGCTTGCCTTGCCGTGAACAACCTCGTCGTGGCTTATCGGCAAAATAAAGTTTTCGCTGAATGCATAGAAAAAGCTGAATGTTATGCAACTGTGGTTGCCTTTTCTGAATAACGGGTCCATGGATGTGTAGCGAAGCATATCGTTCATCCACCCCATATTCCACTTGAAGTTAAAGCCGAGTCCGCCGATGTCCGTCGGCATTGTTATCATCGGCCATGCCGTCGATTCCTCGGCAATCATCATTACATTCGGGTGTTCTTTGAACATTGCACGGTTGAGTTGTTGCAAAAATGCAACTGCCTCAAGATTTTCTCTTCCGCCGTTAATGTTCGGTTTCCACTCGCCGTCTTTTCTGCCGTAGTCGAGATAAAGCATCGACGCAACGGCGTCAACTCTTATTCCGTCGAAATGGAATTTCTCAACCCAATACAGAGCCGACGAAATCAAAAACGAGCAAACCTCTTTTTTTGCATAGTCAAATACTCTTGTGCCCCATTCCTCGTGCTCGCCCTTTGAAAGGTCATTGTATTCATAGCATCGTGTGCCGTCAAACTCGTAAAGCCCGTGTGAGTCCTTGGGAAAGTGTGCCGGTACCCAGTCGAGTATCACGCCGATTCCTGCGCGGTGACACTTGTCTACAAAATACATCAAATCCTCCGGCACGCCGTATCGTGAGGTCGGCGCAAAATAGCCGGTTACCTGATAGCCCCACGAGCCGTCAAACGGATATTCCATTATCGGCAACAGTTCGATATGGGTGTATCCCATTTCCTTGACATACGGCACAAGCTCGTTTGCCATTTCTCTGTATGTCAAAAAATTGCCGTCCTCGTGTTGCTTCCACGAGCCGAAATGCAATTCGTAAATGTTGACAGGCTTTTCAAGCACACTGCCGGTGTTGTTTTCTTTTTGCCAGGTGGAGCCTTTCCACTTGTAATTTTCAAGCTCATACACCTTTGAGCCGGTGCCGGGTCTTGTTTCTTGGTGAACGGCGTACGGGTCCGCTTTCATCAGTGTTTCGCCGTCTTTTGTTTTAATTGCGTATTTGTAGCAGTCAAAAACCTCAACACCGTCGATTATTGCCTCCCAAATACCGGGCGATATTGCAAAGCATTTGTGCTTTGCTTCGTCCCAATCGTTGAAATCACCGACTACTGATACAGCCTCTGCGTTCGGCGCCCATACTCTGAATGCGTAAGTATTCTTTTTAATTTTATGTACTCCAAAGAATTCGTATGCCTTATAATTTGTTCCGTCGTGAAACAAGTATATCGGCAACTGATATTCTTCTTTTAATTGCTGCATTCTTTATCTCCTTATTGTTAATCAAAATCGCAATTTTTATCGCCGCTTTTATCGATGCTTTTTGTCGATTTTGTTGTGTTTTTGCATCTCTGATTCCGAAAAACGGATACAGTTAGCACATATTAAATTAATAATACCACCTTCGGAGTCTAAATTCAAGTAGTTTTTGGCTATTTTGTTACAAGAAATTTTTAAAAAATACAAAAATCTGTGCATTTTGTTACAAATTGTATAATTCTAACGAAAATTGCCCCAAAACGCAGAAATTTCTTTTATATTTCTTTCATATTTGTTTGTTTTTTTCTATTGCGGCAGTGCAACTTCTTATGTTATAATACATACTGATTAAATAGTTTGACAGATTATGTTAAATCAAGATTAAATCCAATCGGCAAACTGTTTATGTACGGTGTAAGTAATTATGAAGAGTATTATTGTTGCATATCCCGTTAAACAAACGGCGTTACAAATTAAAAATGTGCTCGAGTCCGAGGGCTTGTATGTGTCGCACATTTGCGGTACGGGCGCAAGCGTTTTAAATATAGCCGCAGATATGCGCGGCGGCGTTATAGTGTGCGCTTCGATTTTGCGTGATATGGGTGCCGGCACAATTGCCGAGCGTCTGCCTGCCGGGTTTGACATTGTTGCTCTTTCAAAAAGCGGTCGCCAAAGCTATATGGGCAATTTCATCAGCCTGCCGCTTCCGCTCGACCGTGATGAATTCGTTTCCGTCGTTTCCGTTCTTGTTTCAAGCAAAAGCTCGTTTACAAACAGAAAAAAGGACGACGCCGATTACATATCAAACGCAAAGGCTGTGCTCATGGAGGTCAATTCAATGACGGAAATGCAGGCGCATAAGTATTTGCAAAAGGAAAGTATGCATACCGGCAAAAAAATTGTCGATATTGCGAAAGAAATTCTTGATAACATTTAGCCAAAGGGTGATAATATGAAATTTACAAAAATGCACGGCTGCGGCAACGACTATGTTTATGTTGATTTGATGCAGGAGAGCGTCGATGACAAATCACTCGCCGCACTCAAGCTTTCCGACCGCCACTTCGGTATCGGCGGCGACGGTGTAATCTATATCCAAAAGGGCAAAAATGCCGATTTTGAAATGGTTATGTATAATGCCGACGGCTCGCGCGGTGCAATGTGCGGCAACGGCATACGATGTGTTGCAAAATATTGCTACGATAACGGGCTTACGGACAAAACCTCGTTTACAATCGAGTCCATGGGCGCCGTTAAATATATAGATGTCAATGTCGAAAACGGCGAGGTTGTCAGCGCAAAAGTCGATATGGGCGCTCCGTCGCTTGATAAAAACGATGTTCCCGTCAATGTCGATTCGACAAAGGCAATCCGTGAAAAAATCACCGTTGCCGACAGGAATTTTGAAATGACCTGTGTTTCTATGGGCAATCCGCATGCCGTTATGTTTATAGACGAGCATCCCCGCGATTTCAATCTTGAAAAATACGGCAAGTTGCTTGAACAAAACGCAACTCTTTTCCCCGACAGGGTCAATGCCGAGTTTGCCAAGATTATCGACAGAAAAAATATTGAAATGCGCGTTTGGGAGCGCGGAGCAGGGGAAACCCTTGCCTGCGGAACAGGTGCGTGCGCCACTGCCGTTGCGGCAATAGTCAACGGCTTTGCCGATAACGATGTCACAATCCATCTCATCGGCGGCGATTTGCAAATTTCATGGAGCGGAAACGAGAGTGACAGCGTGTTTATGACAGGCGGCGCGTCGACCGTTTTCACCGGCGATGTTGATTTGAGCAAAATCAAATAAATCAGTTAATTTTATGGAGGTTTAAATATATGAAGATTAATGACAATTTTCTTAAGCTTGAGGCAAGCTATCTTTTCTCAACGGTTGCCAAAAAGCAAAGAGAGTATCAGGCAGCTCATCCCGACAAGGATGTTATCCGTCTTTCAATCGGCGATGTAACAAAGCCGCTTGCTCCGGCTGTTATTGATGCTATGCACAAGGCAGTTGACGAAATGGCAAACGAGGCTACTTTCCGCGGTTATCCGCCGGAATACGGCTACGATTTTATTCTCAATGCTATCCAAAAGAATGACTATACCGACAGAGGCATTGACATTGCAACGGACGAGATTTTCCTTTCAGACGGTGCAAAATCCGACTGCGGCAATATCGGCGACATTTTCTCTGTTGACAATAAGGTTGCTATCTGCGACCCTGTTTATCCCGTTTATATCGACACAAATGTTATGTCGGGCAGAAGCGGCAACAAGGGCGAAAACGGCTTGTTTGAAAACATTATTTATATGCCGTGCACAGCAGAAAACAATTTCACTCCGGACCTTCCGAGCGAGGTTGCTGATATTATTTATCTTTGCTTCCCGAACAATCCGACAGGTATGGTTGCAAGCAAGGAACAGCTTAAAAAATGGGTTGATTATGCACTTGAGCATAATTCAGTAATTCTTTTCGACTCGGCATATGAGGCTTTTGTCGTTGAGGACGATATTCCGAAATCAATTTATGAAATTGAGGGCGCAAAGAAGTGCGCAATAGAGCTTCGTTCATTCTCAAAGACAGCAGGCTTTACAGGTATGCGTTGCGGCTACACCGTTGTTCCGAAAGAACTCAAATTTAACGGCGTTTCACTCAATCCGCTTTGGGCTCGCCGTCAGGCAACAAAGTTCAACGGCGTTTCATACATCACTCAGAGAGCCGCAGAGGCTATCTACAGCGAAGAGGGCAAAAAGCAAATTCGCGAAACACTCGCTTATTATCAAAAGAACGCAAGAGTTATTTATGACGGTCTTATCGACGCAGGTTTTGAATGCTACGGCGGCGTAAATTCACCGTATGTATGGCTCAAAGTTCCAAACGGCTACACAAGCTGGGAATTCTTTGATGAGCTTCTTGAAAAGTGCCAGGTAGTAGGTACTCCCGGTTCGGGCTTCGGTCCTTCGGGCGAGGGATATTTCAGACTGACTGCATTCGGCAACGATGAAAAAACAGTTGAGGCTATCGAAAGAATCAAGGCAGTATATAAAAAATAATCGGAGCGATAAACAAACGCACCGTTGATTTGGAGGTTTAAATATGACTAAAACAGAACAGCTTTACGAGGGCAAAGCAAAAAAAGTATGGGCTACAGAGGATCCCGATGTTGTAATCGTTGATTACAAAGATGATGCAACCGCTTTTAACGGCGAGAAAAAGGGCACAATTGTCGGCAAGGGCGTTGTAAACAATAAGATGTCAAACTATCTTATGCAACTTCTTGAAAAACACGGCGTTCCCACTCATTTTATCGAGGAACTTTCAGACAGAGAAACAGCTGTTAAAAAGGTTAAAATCGTTCCTCTTGAGGTTATCATCCGCAACCGTGCGGCAGGCTCAATTTGCAAGAGATTAGGTCTTGAAGAGGGTATGGATTTTGTTGCTCCGTCAATCGAGTTTTCATACAAAGATGACGAGCTCGGCGATCCGCTCATCAATGCTTACCACGCAATTTCATGCGGCTTTGCAACACAAGATGATGTTGACACAATCAAAAAGTATGCTTTCAAGATTAACGATGTTTTGAAGGAATATTTCGCTTCAATCGGAGTTGAACTTATCGACTTTAAACTTGAATTCGGTAAAACAAGCGACGGCAAAATTGTTCTTGCCGACGAAATCAGCCCCGACACCTGCCGTTTCTGGGATATTAAAACACACGAAAAACTTGATAAAGACCGTTTCCGCAGAGATATGGGCGGCGTAGAAGAGGCTTATGCCGAAATGATGAAGAGAGTAGGACTTAACTGATGGCTAACAATACCTATAATTCACCCTTCAATGCACGATATGCAAGCAAGGAAATGCAATATATTTATTCTCCGGATTTTAAGTTTAAAACATGGAGAAAACTTTGGATTGCACTTGCCGAAGCGGAGCATGAGCTTGGACTTGATATTACACAGGAGCAAATCGACGAGCTTAAGGCCCATGCCGATGATATTAATTACGAAGTTGCGCAGGAATATGAGAAAAAGTTCCGCCACGATGTAATGAGCCATGTTCACGCCTACGGCGACCAGTGCCCAAAGGCAAAGGGCATTATCCATCTCGGTGCAACTTCATGCTATGTTGGCGACAATACCGATGTCATTACAATGCGTGAGGCACTTTTGCTCATCAAGAAAAAACTTGTCAACGCTATTGCATCTGTCGCTGATTTTGCAGACAAATACAAGGATATGCCTTGCCTCGGCTTTACTCACTTTCAGCCGGCACAGCCGACAACTGTCGGCAAAAGGGCAACACTTTGGCTTATGGACCTCGTTATGGATTATAACGAGCTTGAGCATGTGCTCGATACACTTATGCTCCTTGGCTCAAAGGGCACAACCGGTACTCAGGCATCATTCCTTGAATTGTTTGACGGCGACCATGAAAAGTGCAAGGAGCTTGACCGCAAAATCGCAGAAAAAATGGGCTTTAAGTCTTGTTTCCCTGTAAGCGGTCAAACATACGCAAGAAAGCTTGATACAATCGTTTGCAATTGCCTTGCTCTTATTGCGCAAAGCTGTTGCAAATTCTCAAACGATTTAAGACTTCTTCAAAATCTTAAAGAAATTGAAGAGCCGTTTGAAAAAAATCAAATCGGCTCGTCGGCTATGGCATATAAGCGCAACCCAATGCGCAGTGAGCGTATCGCTTCGCTTTCAAGATATGTTATGATTGATGCGCTCAATCCCGCTTGGACAGCGTCGGCACAGTGGTTTGAAAGAACACTTGACGACTCAGCAAACAAGCGTGTTTCAATTGCAGAGGCATTTTTGGCAATCGACGGAATACTTGATTTGTATATCAATGTTACCTCGGGACTTGTTGTTTATCCAAAGGTTATCGAGGCAAGACTTATGAGTGAGCTTCCGTTTATGGCTACCGAAAATATCATGATGGATGCCGTTAAAAAAGGCGGCGATCGTCAGGAACTTCACGAAAAAATCCGTCAGCATTCCATGGCTGCCGGCGCAGTTGTTAAGGTTGAGGGCGGCAAAAACGACCTTGTGGACCGTATCGCCGCAGACCCTGCGTTTATGACCACTAAAGAGGAAATTCTCGCTATTCTCAAGCCGTCAAACTTTGTCGGCAGAGCACCCGAGCAAACAGCCGATTTCCTTGCAGAGGTTGTTAAACCTATACTCGATGAAAACAAAGGCCTCCTCGGCTTAAATGTCGAAATCAATGTTTAATTTGCGTATAAAATAAAATATACAAAAATCAAGCGAGCCTGTCGATTGTTTCGGCAGGCGCGCTTTAATCTTGTTGATTCTATTTCTTTTTCTTTGCGGTTTTTATTACGGCATATATAATAAATCCGACCGTCCAAAATCGGCTGACTGAAAAACGGCATTGTCACAATCATCGGCAAAATCTACATTAGCGACAAAAGCCACATTGCAAATCCTACAACAAAGTTCTCAACGCATCGCGTCTTTTCAATTCCCACATAATATGCCGCGAGTATCAAAAATAGCGTGCACGAAACAAATGTGGCGTTTAATAACCTTTTTATCCAACATTGTTTTTCATAAAACCTCTTCTTTTTTGACTATTTTTCCTTTGTCAATTTCAATTATTTCGTCACATAATGTCGATAAATCATCGCGATTATGCGACGCTATGATTATAAGCGTGCCTTGCTTTTTCATATCCAAAAGCAACGCTCTTACACTTGCCACAGTTTCGTCGTCAAGTGCGTTGGTCGGTTCGTCAAGCAGTAAAAGTTTTGGCTTTTCCATTATCGCCTGCGCGATGTTCAGCTTTTGCTTCATTCCCAAAGAATATGCTTTTACACGCTTTTTGTCATTCGGGTCAAGACCGACAGCCTCAATCGCATTGCGTATATCGCTTTCGCTTGCAATGCCTTTGATTTTTGCGAGCATTTTCAAATTGTCAATGCCGCTGTATTCGGGCAACATTGTCATATTTTCAATGATTATCCCCACGCTTTCGGGAAATTCAATGTCACTGCCGATTATTTGACCGTCAGCCTCGGCGTATCCCTTTGTCGGCAAAATCAAACCGCAAATTGCGCGCAACAACATGGTTTTTCCACTGCCGTTTTTGCCGTGCAGACCATATATTTTGTCATCCGTAAATTCAAAACTCACCCCATCGAGAACGGTTTGCTTTTTTAATATTTTTGTGTATTCACAAAGCTTAATTTTCATATTTTGCTCCTTGTAATTATATCACATTTCTTTATTTGGCTAAATGCAAATAAAATAATCAATACGGTAATTGCCGCGACTGTCAGCAGGGGATATATAAAATTGTCGAATAATATGTCAAGGCGTGAAATGCTTGTGTAGTTTAAAATATCCGCTCTGTTGAGCCGTAAATATATATTATCTGCACCGCGGTATTGCGATAATTCAAAAAGTTTGTCGCCCGCCGCAAGCAGTGCAAAATATACAATGTTTGAAACGGCAAAAAACATTTTGCTTGAAAAAATTATTTCGGCAATCATTTGACTGAGCATAAATAAATTTATTATCAAAAACGAAAAAACGCAAAATAATAAATACTTGTCCGTGTCAATCGCGTTTTTGTTCAGTCTTTCTGTGATGTATATGGCGGTGCACCAAACAGCCGTTGCCGCCGTATCCCAAAGGGTGAGCCGCAATATTTCAATCAAAAGTGCCGTTTTTCTGCTTTTGAGCCGTGTTAATTTATAAATATTGTTTACGCCGAAAAGATTGTTTTCGCGCTCTCTTGCCGCAAGCGACAGTGATATGACAAACACAGCCAAAGCGAAATATTGAGCGACGCCGCAATCAAATTTACAGCCGACAAAAAACTCCCCGTCGCCGAGTGCCGACAAAATTCCGCTGATTATGCACATAAAAAATACAATTGATATTATAATTTTATTTTTCATTTAAAATGATGTCCTTTTTACCGAAAATCAGCCTGTTTATAATATACACAGCCGCAGATACGAGGCATACCGATATAATTGTCGATATGTATTGCGCCGCGTCAAATTCTCCTTGCGAAAACCAAAGCGACGCATACGCCGTTGTCAGCGACGGCATTATATTTATGTCAAAGGCGGTAAGCGAGTATAACACAACAAAAATCAATATTTCCAAATACATATAGTATGATTTAAAATTGCATATCAGCTTTAAAAATATTGCAAAAATCCCCACAAATCCAAAAAACGCCGACAGCGCAACGATAAATGTTGCCGAAAACAAAAGCAAATTTACTCTTTTCAAAATATCTGCCTTTGCAAAAATCAAACTCAACACAATGTTTACACAGGTGTATTCAACAGAGAATATAATCGCCTCTGCCACAGCCGTGCTCATTTCTTTTTTTATGTATTTGTCCTTGCCGTTTCGCAAAATTACTGCCTCGTTGTTTCTTTTTAATATCGAATGCAGAGAGAAAATAAATATCGCCCCCGCGATTATTCCGATTATTTCGTACGGATTGCAAATATAATCTAATATGAATTGATTGTATTTTGCGCCGGTGTCTGCCTTGCCGTATGATTCGATGTTTTGTATATTCTCGATAAGCCATATTCCGCAAAGCAAAACTATTCTTATAATATTTTCCTTTAACTTATATTTCATTTTTTATCACCGTTTTTATATACGCCGCCGCGGTAAAAGCAAAAACCGTTACACCGAAAAGCGAAAATGCGCTGATTGCCGATGAAAGCTCAACTCCCTCGCAAAACGGTTGCAATGCGTGATTGATTGTCAGCCCTCTTGACGAATAAAACATCATCCATATCGCAAAGCTTAAAACATATGCAACACGGTTGTCACCGAAAATCATCGCAATACTTTGACACATAATGCAAAGCATTCCGTAAATTACCAGCGCCGACAAAATGTAGCATAAATATGTCAAATACGGATGTGCAAGGCTGATATTTAACAGACCGCTCCTTTCACTCGCTTGCCAATTTTCCATATCAAAAAATGAAGTGTTGCCGTGCAGAAATATGCAATTGATTGCAAAATTTATCAAAAACGGTATTGCAAACATAGTGAATACGGAGAAAAAAGCACAACCCGTTTTGCCTAAAAAATATTTTCTGCGCTCTGTTTTTACAAAATAAACATTCGTCATTTTGCAACTTTTTTCAACAGCATATTTGTCTGCATAAAAAAGCATTAAATATACCGGCATTACCCAAAAAAATGCAATTCTTGTGATTACGGTTGTCTGTGCCGAAAATAACGATACCATTGCAGGGTGACTGTTGCCGAACATTCCGCTCTCGCCGGAGTTTAATATCGCATAAACGCTGTCGCCTATGCTGATTGCGCATATCAAAATATATGTAAGCAAAGATTTCGGCGATTTCAAAATCTTAAAAAATTCTTGTTTAATCATTTTGATTAGTTCCCCATAAGCCGTATTTGCCGTCAGCAAATACGGCTATAATTAAATCAGCTTAAAATTTTTCCTGTTTCCTCGTCCCATACTCCGGTTACGCCGTATGTTTTTGCAATATTGTTGTTATCTCGTCCCGAAAGTAAAACGCATGTTCCACTGCCTTTGCTGTTCGCCGGATAGTAGTGGGCGCCGCTGTATTCTTTAACATTATACATTCCCGATGCGGCTGTTGAACGATTGTCATATCTGCTCAATCTGTATGTTGTTGCGGTTAAACCTTTGCCGTCAGGGTGTGCCGATGTCGGTTCATCTGAGCCAATCATATTAACTTTCCAAGCATTCTTTGTGTTTTTTGTTGAACGCAGTTCATCTCTGTTCCAATGTGTCCATTGTTGGTGGGCTGCGATTTTAAAACTGTATGCTAAATAGTCGTTGCTTGCCAAAGCAGCAAGCGGTGATAATGTGCAAATGCAGATTATCAATGCAGTCAAAGCTGCGAATAATTGCTTTTTTGTCTTTTTAGTCATAATAATTTATACCTCTCTTCTTATTGATTCACTTCGTGCTTATTTCCGCTTTTGTCAACGGCAATCATTTTTGTGTTTTCACTGCGTTTGTTTGCCTCAACGAGGAGGTTGAATTCAACCGCTTTGCCGTCAACAAGAATACTTCCCTTAACCGCGTCGAATTTTTCACCGTTTATAAGCACATATTCGCAATCATACGGCAAAAGCTCTGCCGAATAATTTTCGGTGTCTGTGCGGTCAAATGTCATATAAAGCAAATCGTTGTATGTTGTGTCGGAAAGCTTTTCTGTCGGATAAAAAAATTCGCCGCTTACCTTGTTGTCGGGTGATGTCATTGTCAGATAAACAAATCCGTTATCCTTTACCTCCATTTTTATAACGGCATTTAAACTGCCGAACGGCTTGCTTTCCCATGTCGATTTTGCCGCTTCGGTTGTTTGCGACGCATTTTGTGCTTGGTTTGCCGTTTGTGATTGCGTTGTTTTGGCGGTTGTGTCGGCTTGCGACGCGTCGCTTTTTTTGTTTACTGCCTGTGTGACAAACACAATTGCAAAAACCGCGATTATACAGCAAATGACAGCCAAAACTATTTTATTTCGTTTGCTTTGCATTTTCTTTGTCCTTTCATTCTTTATTTATTGTTTATTTCTGATACGCGTAAAGAATGTGTGTTTCACCGCCGACGGTTATTGTTGCCTTTAATCTGTATGTGCAAAGGATGTTTATGTTCCTTTTTTCGGAAAAATACAGACTTGTGCCAGTTTTTGAACTGCTCCATGTTTCAACGGTTTTATATCCCGACGATTTTTTCTTTTGCATTTCCATGGTGACTTTAGCCAACTGTGATTTCGGACTTTTTACTCTAACGGTGCAGGTTGCCGTTATTCCGCTGACGGAAATTGAGCAAGTAGATGTTGCGGAGTTAGAATAGACAGCAATAGAATCTTGACTGTCAAAGTCACTTTCTGTGTTTGCGTATGTCGGAATTGCGGAAAAAAGCGTTGAGCATATCATGATAATTGCGACAAAAAAGCAAGCAATGCGAGTCGGTTTGATTTCTTTATGCATTATTTCACCTCCCTTCATATATTAAATCGAGAGATGAAACAGTTTTGTGACCTAAAAAAAGAGAGAAATTTTCATTTCTCTCTTTTTACCAAATTTTATATAGTTATTTTGTGCATTTTGCCACTTTGATTATATCGCTTTTAGTAAGCGAGCCGTATATATCATACACATATGTTCCGTCATTCCAAATAACACCGTAGAAATTCTCATCGGATTTATATACGATATATTTAACACCGTTATATTCAAATTCTTCGTAATCATTGTTTTCCGAATTGAAATACATTGTTGATTTTAATATGCTTTTATCAATTGAAAACCATTCATTGCTGTTTTTTCGATATGTAAAAGAGGCGTAATTTTCGCTTGTGTTTTCTTCGGCTTTCTTGTAGCCGTTAGGTATATATTTCAAAATAGGTGCCTTGTCGATTCCTTTTGATTTGCCCGGCACAGTGTAAACATATCCGTTTTGTTCTTTATTTACATGATACTTTTTGAAATGCGGCGTTGCTATTGCAGTTGTTGCCGCCAATGCAAGCAAAACTGCGGCTATGATAATGTATTTCAGCGTTTTGCGCGTCAGCTTGATTCGCTTTTTGCCGTCGGCAATTTGTGCTATTTCTTTAATTCGCTTTTCGTGGGAATGGCTGAATTTGATGTTTTCGTCCGTTTTTTCGTCAAACGAATTGACCCATTGCTCGTTAGCCAATTCACACGCTTTTTCAAAATCAGTCATTTTCACCCTCGCTTTCCAAAGTCTTTTTGATTTGCAGTTTCGATTTTCGTATTCTTTGGCGCACCGCGTCATTGCTTATGCCCAAAATTGCCGCAATTTCACTGCTTTTGTAGCCGTAAACATATTTTAAATAAATTATGTTTTTGTTTTCATCGCTCAGCCTGTTTATAGCCGCGGCGATGAGTGTTGTATCGTAAATGTCAAATTCGCCCTCATCAACAGCCTCTGTCGAATATGCGCTTTCATCGTCAATACAAATTTCAAAAATTTTGTGTTCCTTATTATACCTGCTTATTGCAAAGCCGCGCGCAACGGTGGCTAAATAGTTTTTTGTTCTGCCCTCGTTTGAAAAATCAAGCGCGTCCATTCGCTTGGCTATGTATAAAAAGGTGTCCTGCACGGTGTCCTCAGCCGCTTCGTGACTGCTCAATTTTTCATATGCGATTGTGTAAATAAGCCTGCAATACTTGTTGTATAAATGCAAAAACGTTGTTTTGTTTTCGTCGGAATCAATCAGTGCTAAAAATGCTATCATATATAATATCCTTATTTTTTATCGTTTTGTGACCCTAAATCGTAAAAAAGTTTAAAATTTTTTACGGCTTGCATTTTTTGCAGGGACTGTATCCGTTATTTATCAAATTTTCTCTGTTGCCGGTGTATTTTTTCTTGTTTTTCTCCTTTATGCTTTGGACAGAGGAACAGGTCGTCTTGTGGAATTTTTTTGTGTTTGTGTTTACGATATATGTGCCGACGGTGCTTTGGTTGTCGAATGTGTCACTTGACGATTGCGCCGAACTTTCGCCGGTTTTGTAATCAATTGATATGCCCGGCTGATTGTTGTAGCAAAACACATTGTAGCAAATGCCCTTGCCGCCGTCCTCAACACTGTATCCCTCCATCAGCACTCCGCGTGCAACAAGCTCATCGTCGACAAAAATCGGCGTAACGCGGTATAGAACATGGTTGTCGGTTTCCTTGACATACTCGCCGACCTCGTTTTCAAACGGAAGCATACCATCAATGTTTAAATATCTTGTGCCGGTTATTAAATTCTTTGCATTTGCGTTTTCACCGCTGAGTTGATAGCCTATCAGGTGACAGCGGTTGTATAAATATTTTCCGTCAACATTGCTGTATTTCACCGTGTGCCAGCCGGTTGGCTTTATGCTTCCGATTGCGCCGCGCTCCTCCGTCGGCATAAGGTCGGTGCCGACGCTTGCGATGCACATTGTGCACCTGCCGTATTTGTCAAGCTCACCATAGCTTTCGTATGATTTTGTCGTCAACTCACTTTGGGTGAAATACGGCACATTGCCGTTGATTTCAACATAAGGCTTGTCATCAAATTTAGGCACGGTGCTGTAATCAAACGATTTTGTCGAATCGTTTGAAAGCGTTACTCCGCCGTCCGATTGCCTTTGCGTCTGCACGGTCGATTGTGTTGTGTCCGCATTTGCTGTGCCGCTTTCGCCGCTCGGTGCGGTACAGCCGGCAAATAATATCATTATCGCCGCCAAAACGGCAAACAGACTTGTTGCATATTTTTTCATAATTTGATTCTCCATTTTCATAAAACAACTCTGATTTATGATACCACAAACAGGATGTCAGTGCAATTTTATTTTTTTGTTGCTTATATCAAAAATCAGCGCCACACAGCCGATTATCATAACTACGCTCAAAAGGGAGTTGACCTGTGTGTATTTTTGCTCGACATTGCCCGAAATGTTGCTGAAAACTTCGCTGCTTTGCGGCACAAAATATAAATATGCCTTCATCAGCCAATACGAAATTGTCGCAGCGGCAACGCGACCGAGCAAAAAGCGCGAATATTTTACCCTCATTTTGCGCAGTGAGCCTATAAGCTGAAAATGTATGCAAAATCCGCCGAAACTCAAAAATGCTGCGCATTCCGGCAGAGCCAACAGCTTTTCGCCGCCGCAAACGCCGTTTGTTATTTCCATCAGCGGTGCAAAAAAATCGTTGATTTTAAATGCTCTTGCAATTGCCGAAAACAAAATTATGTATGCGCTCATATTGATTATGCTTTTTGTCGCCGCCTCAACCGACTCAACAAGTGCATCGGTAAAACAAAGGCTGTTTTTCATCACAGTCGAATTGTCGGGTGCTTTGCCGTTTACAAACGCCGACGCGGCGCATATTATAAGCGACGATATACTGCTTACGGCAAAAAATGCAACGCCGATTTTTGTGTTGTTGTAGCGCATTGTGCCCACGGCGGTTATCAAAAACGCTATTCCGCCGCCGAAATTAAAACTCATTATCCGCGCTGCTGTTGACGAATCAATCTGCCCCTGATTGTATAAATGCTCTGTCAGTATTGCGCCGGATGGATAGCCGCCGATTGCGCCGAAAATAACAGCCGCTGCACAGCATCCGGGCAGTTTCAGTAACTTTTCAAACAATTTGCCGAATATTTTTTTGAGCACATCCGCCGTTTTTGATTTTACACCTATGTTGACAAGTATCAAAATCGGCAGCAGGGAGGGGATAATTATATTTTCGCAAAGACCAAGCCCGTCTGCCGCGCCCGCCTTTGCCTCGCTCGACATAATCATCATATATACTGTTATAAAAACAAGAACTACGGTTTGAGGAATACTCTTTTTCACAATATCACCGCTATATTATATGATTTTTAGTTATGCAAAATTTACCCGCCGTATGATTGTTGACAAATCTTATTTTTGTTGTATAATAGAACATATGTTCGATAAACAAATTTTCAGTATGTTCTCGGAGGTGATTTTGTGGAAAGAACGGTTCTTCATATTGATTGCAACAAGTTTTATGCCTCGGTCGAGTGCCTCTATCGTCCCGAAATACGCAACAAGCCTGTTGCTGTCGGCGGCGATGTTGAGTCGCGCCACGGCATCATCCTTACAAAAAACGAGATTGCCTCAAAATACGGCTTGACAGTGGGCGAGCCGCTGTGGAAAGCGCGCAAAAAGTGCCCCGATTTGATTATCGTGCCGCCCAATTATCCGCTTTATTTGCGTTTTTCAAAACTTGCCCGTATGATTTATGCCGATTACAGCGAGTTTATCGAGCCGTTCGGCCTTGACGAAAATTGGATAGATGTCAGCGGAAGTGTCCAAAGCGGCGAGGAGATTGCAAACGAAATCCGCGAGCGTGTTAAATCCGAACTCGGCATCACCGTCAGTGTGGGGGTCAGCTTCAACAAAATTTTTGCAAAGCTCGGCTCTGACTATAAAAAGCCCGATGCAGTAACGGTTATAAGCAAGGATAATTTTAGGGATATTGTTTGGCCTTTGCCCTGCGGCGATTTGTTGATGGTCGGCAGAGCAACGGCTGCAAAACTCAATTCCTACGGAATAAAAACAATCGGCGAGCTTGCAAACACCGACGAAAAATTTTTGAAAACTGTTCTGGGCAAAAACGGTCAAACGCTTAGGGACTATGCAAATGGGCTTGATATATCACCGGTGCGCCGTGCCGACGAGGCAAGCGATGTCAAAAGCGTCGGCAATTCAACAACAACTCCGCGCGACCTTGTGGATAACGACGATGTCAAAATCGTTTTTCGCGTTTTGTGCGAAAGCGTTGCCACACGCCTGCGTGAGCAGGGGATTAAGGGCAAAACGGTCACGATTTCGGTGCGCGATGTCAATTTAAATTCGTTCACCCGTCAGCAAAAAATGAAGGCACACAGCGATATAAGTTCCGAAATACACACCTGTGCGATGACTCTGTTTTTAAACAATTATAATTGGCTTTACCCCATTCGCTCGCTCGGCGTTTCTGTCAGCGATTTTGATATCGATTTTTGCGAGCAATACGATTTTTCGCACAGCGTCGAAAATCGCGAAAAGCAGCAAAAAATTGAAACCGCCGTTGATTCACTGCGCCGCCGATTCGGCAATTATTGCATTCAACGCGGTTCACAACTCCAAAAACGCGATTTATCACACTTCAATCCGCATGACGAACATATTATTCACCCAATCGGTTTTTATTAAATCATTTTAGGAGATGTATTATAAATGATTATTTTCAATTCAACAGATTATAACAATCCCAACAAACATTATACAGATGTAAAGGTGCTGTTCGACAGGGAGGGGAATATCACTCCGCTTTCAATGACATATGACGACAGAGAGTTTGAGGTCGACAGAATAACGGATGTCCGCCCTGCCGCATCGCTTAAATCCGGCGGTGCAGGAATACGCTATACCTGCTATATCGACGGCAAAAAAACATATTTATTTCTTGAGGAAAACAAGTGGTTTTATGAATTATGCCGATAAATCGCCTTAATTATTGCAATATAATATAAGTTGTGATAGAATACATACCTATATTGTGATAACGGAGGGCTCAAAATGTCTGAATACTCAAAAATGACCAAAGACCAATTATCGGCAGAATTAAATGCCGTTAAAGAAAAATACAACGAGTTCAAAGCTATGGGGCTTAAACTTGATATGTCAAGAGGTAAGCCGTCAAAGCAACAACTTGATTTATCAATGGATATGCTCAAACCAATCGACTATGTTGAAAACGGTGTCGATATGAGAAATTACGGTATCCTTGATGGTATTCCGAGCTGTAAGCAACTTTTTGCCGAGCTTATGGGCGTTGATGCCAAAAACATTATCATCGGTCCGAGTGCAAGTCTCACCCTTATGTATGATTATATCGCACAGTGCGTTACAGAGGGCGTTCTCGGCAGTACACCGTGGTTTAAACTCGACGAGGCTAAGTTCCTTTGCCCCGTTCCCGGATATGACAGACACTTCACTATTCTTGAGCATTTCGGCATTAAAATGATTAATGTTCCGATGAATTCAGATGGCCCTGATGTTGATTTCATCAAAGAGCAAATCAAGGACGATTCTGTAAAAGGTATGTTCTGCGTTCCGAAATATTCAAATCCGCAGGGTATTACTTACAGCGACAGCGTTGTTGAAGCAATCGCATCGCTCAAGCCTGCCGCAAAAGATTTCAGAATCATTTGGGATAACGCTTATTGCGTTCATGAACTCAGCGACCACGGTGACACACTCCTCAATATTTTTGATATTCTTCCGAAATACGGCAACGAGGATATGGTTATCGAAGTTTGCTCAACATCAAAGATGACCTTCCCCGGCTCCGGTGTTTCAGCTATTATCGGCAGTGACGCAAACATTGCTCAAATCAAAAAACGCCTTAACTGCCAAACAATCAGCTATGATAAAATGAATCAACTTCGCCATGTTAAGTTCTTTAAAAATGCCGACGGCATTAAGGAACATATGAAAAAGCATGCTGCAATTATGAAGCCAAAGTTTGATTTGGTTCTTGATTATTTCAATAAAGAATTGAGCGGCAAGGGTATCGCAGAATGGATTGAGCCGGCAGGCGGCTATTTCATCAGCCTTGATGTTATGCCGGGTTGCGCAAAGCGCGTAGGCGAGCTTTGCAAGGATGCAGGTGTTGTCCTCACTCCCGTTGGTGCAACATATCCCTATGGCGACGATCCGAAAAACAGCAATATTCGTATTGCTCCGTCATTCCCTCCGCTTGACGAACTTGATTTGGCAACACAAATCCTTTGCACAAGCGTTAAGCTTGCATGCCTTGAAAAAATAATGGGTTGATAAAATGGAAATCGGCGCTTCAACCTCCTGCTTTTATCCGCTTGAAACGGAAAAGGCACTCGACAAAGTAATATCTCTCGACTTTAAAACGGCAGAGGTTTTTTTCAATTCTCCGTGCGAACTTGAGGAGCCTTTTGTAAAGCAAATGCGCAAAAATGCCGATGCGGGCGGAACAAAAATCGTGTCAATTCACCCGTTTTCGTCAAATCTCGAAAACAATTGTATTTTCGGCGAGTATCAGCGCAGATATGACGATTTTATCGGTATGTATCAAAAACATTTTCACGCCGCGGCTTTGCTCGGTGCAGACATTGCCGTTATCCACGGCGCGCTTGCCAAGCAAAAGCGACCGCTCCCCGAGGAACATTATTTTGAGCGTTTTGCCTCTCTTGTTGACGTGGGCAGGCGCGAGGGTGTCAGAGTCTGTCAGGAAAATGTTGTCAATTTCCGCTCACAGAATATCGACTTTTTAAAGCGGATGAAAAAATATCTCGGCGATGATTTTCATCTTGTGTTTGATATTAAACAGTCAATACGCTCGGGCTACAATCCGTTTGACTTTTTTGACGAAATGAAAAACGATATTGTTCATCTTCATTTAAGCGATAATTCGCCGCAAAAGGACTGTATGCCACTTGGCAGGGGAACATTCGATTTTAAAAGGCTCATCAACGCACTTAAAGGTGAAAACTACAGTGGCAGTGCGGTGATAGAGATTTATTCGCTCGGCTATGATGTCGAAAGCGAGCTTGCATTCAGCAAACGGTATTTTGAAAATTTATAAAAAAACGGCGAAAATAATTGGTTTGATTATTTTCGCCTTCTTGCTTTTAGGGGTGATATAATGGCTTTAAGGCTTGATAACAAAAAAAGGGGCATAATTTGCATTTTGATTTCGGCGTTCTTCTTCAGCGGAATGAGCTCGTTTATCAATTTGTCCGGCGATGTGCCGATTGTGCAAAAGGTGTTTTTCAGAAACCTTGTTGCTTTTTTTCTCGCGTCGGCAACGCTTATAAAAAATCACGAGCCGTTTAAGCCGAAAAAAGGCTGTCTGCCGTATCATATTTTGCGCTCAAGCGCAGGATTGCTCGGCGTTTTCGGCAATTTCTATGCCACAACGCATATGTCTCACACACCCGACGCGGCAATGCTCAATAAAATGTCGCCGTTTTTCACGCTGATTTTTTCAGCAATTTTCTTAAAAGAAAAAGTAAAACTCCGTCAGGCTGTCGCTATTTTTATCGCATTTTTGGGCGCGCTTTTTGTAATTAAGCCGTCATTTGCAAATGCCGAGCTTTTGCCCTCAATCGCAGGCTTTGTCGGCGGAATGTGCGCCGGCGGCGCATACACCTGTGTTCGCCATATGGGCAACAAGGGCGAAAACGGCAGATTTACCGTCTTCTTTTTCTCGGCATTTTCCGTTGTCGTCACAGCGCCTTACTTGTTCTTTAATTATTATCATATGTCTTGGTATCAGTTTTTCTGCCTTATTATGGTCGGCGTTTGCGCCGCAGGCGGTCAGTTCGGTATCACAGCCGCATACACATTTGCCCCGAGCAGAGAAATTTCGGTATATGATTATTCAAATATTATTTTCACCGCCATCGAGGGCTATTTGTTCCTCGGTCAGGGCTTTCCCGACACGCTTTCGCTTATCGGCTATGCAATTATTTGCGCTATGGCAATTTGGATGTTTATTTATAACAATCGCTCCGCAAAGGCAAAGGGTCAATCGTAGCTTTGCAACGTTTGCTCTTTACTATATATTGTGATATACAGTGGATACTTGCAATTTTCTATATGTTGTGTTATAATAGGCTCATTCGTTGGTATTTCAATGTTTTAAAAAAGTGCAAATCAATATTTTGTGTTGTCACATTGTCATATATATTGACTTCACATTTTTGACAGCCACTAAGGAGGAATTTTTATGAAATGTCCGTTTTGCGGTTATACCGACAGCAAGGTTATTGATTCACGCCCGACAGACGAAAATGAGCGTATCCGCCGCAGGAGAGAATGTATCCAGTGCGGCAAGCGTTTCACTACCTATGAAATTATCGAGGATGTCCCGATTATCGTTATCAAAAAAGATAAATCGCGCGAGGTTTTCGACAGAAACAAAATATTAAAGGGTATGCTTCGTGCGTGCGAAAAAAGGCATGTCACAGTTGCCGACCTTGAAACAAAAATTTCCGAAATTGAAGCTGCGCTTCAGTCCTCGGTCGACAGAGAGGTCACCTCTGCAAAAATCGGCGAGCTTATTATGGAAAAGCTTAAAGAGATTGACGAGGTTGCTTATGTTCGCTTTGCCTCTGTTTATAAGGAGTTCGACAGTGCCGAGTCCTTCCGTGACGAGCTTGCAAAACTCAGCGACAAGGATAAACAATAAATCTCTGTTATAAAAACTTTCTGTTATTTTTTCATAATCACTTATGTGTTTGTAACTTCTCGTTATTAAAACGCCCCTTACGGTAGTTTTTAATTCTACCGTAGGGGGCGTTTTTTATTGTCCTTTTTTCGGACTTGTTTTTAGGCAAACCTCTTTAAACAATATTCAATTTTGTACTTTTATTCCATTTAGTTTTATGATATAGTACTAATATAGGGGGTATTGTAACATGAAAAAGAAAAAGAAAGCAGTTACAATTATTCTTATAGTTTTTATTCTTGTATTCGGTTTTATATTTGGTGGATATTTTGCCATAAAAACAGTTATGACTAAAGGTGCAATTAACTATTTACAAGATAAATATAACATGGCATATAATCAAATAACTGTTTTAGATTATGAAATGAAAAAGCCCGGAAACGACACCTCTTTTTTGCCGCTTAATACATATTGGTCACCCTATAAGTGGAAACTTGAATATAACGATAAATCATTTTTTGTTAATAGGATTGACGGTAAATATTATGATGATTACCAACTGGATGAAATAGAAAGTGTAGCTACCGAATGGTTTAAGAATAATATAAATAACAATATTGTGGGAATTAAATTAAGTTCAGCAAATATTATAAATTATCAAGCCCGAATAGCCGGTAACATTACAATTAACGAAAAAAATATAAAAGATTTTCTAAACGATAAAAACACTTATAGTGGTATTAATCGTTTTACTTATTATGATGTAGATTTAATGGTTGAAAGCACTTATTTTGATACGCTGTCACAAACAGATAAAAACAATTTACTTGATGAGGTTAAAGAAAAACTTCCAAATTCACACATTCAATATGTTATTGGAACAGATGCATCCAAAATATCTAAAGAAAGGAATAAGTTCATTTATTGGTTATCAGAATATAACGAAATGGATTAAATGATATGAAAAAGAGTAAAAAATCGATTTACAAAAAAATCGGAAAGATATTACTAATACTGCTTCTATTATGCATATTAGGTACAATAATATTTATTTCCGTTTTTCCCAGAATATATTTATCTAATAAATATGATACAAAATTTAACGATTACAAGGTTGTTGATTATCAACCTGGATATCTTGCTTATGATATTAACTATTGGAAAGTTATATGGCATGATTCCCAATTAGTATATGAATTTAAAAAAGACGGAAGAAACTTCAAAGTTAAATTTATGAATTTCAACTATTATGATGCTTATCAAATGAAAGAAGTTTCAGAGTGGATAACTAAAGAATTACAATATAACGTTGATAAGAATATTGATGTTGTAAATATTAGTGCCGATGTGGTTTATGGAATCTATAATGCAGAAAAAGACCAATATAAAAATGTCATTTGGACTAAAGACAATGTAAATGAAATTATTCAAAGTGGCAGAATTGGTGATATTTTTATTAAATCAAACGATATTGAGCAATACTTGGAAAATCCAAATGTTTCCAATACAACCAATTATTACAATTCAAATAACACCAACAAAAAATTTAATGAATATATAAATGATTTTAAAAAAAGGTATTATGACTTATATCACGCAAACAATACAGCCATATATTTGCACAATAACGATTTAACTATACATTTTGGATATGATTTTTACGGGATTGATTTAAATAAAGTAAGTTATGCTGAAAAAAGCTGTATGATAGTAGAAAAATACTATGATTGACTAACTTGAATAGTAATTAAATAAGGAGAAAAGTCATGAAAAAGATACTCTCACTAATACTGTCTATATTTATTGTTATCACAATGCTTCCGTTAGATATCGTATTAGCTACAGACAATCAAGATATACTTGCACAATACACCGGTTCTACTACAGCAAGTTACGGATTTAAGCCTGACTGCACATTTACTATAAATAAAATAGTCGATGGCAAATTCAGAGGTAATTTTTCGGCAACAAATTTAGGAAAATATAATATAAGCCAATCCGTTGATGGACCTGTTTACGAAAACTACGATTCATTTACTTGTGTGTTTTCCTTAGACAATTATTATAACACTTCGTTTGTAATAACCGTTTTCCCTTTTGAAGGATATTGTGAATGTGTGTCATCAGGAACTTGGCATTTTGTTGATTTTAGGATGAGTGGAACAAAATTTGATTTTGGTACAAACTCGGAAATTTCCGGCAATACAGACTTTAATGAATTCGATTTAATGATGTGCATGGTTTTATCATCGGCTGCCTATGAAAAGAAAATAAAAAATAATCAGCTGATACCAATAAAAGAATGCATTGAAGCAAATGGATTTAACTTAAATATCGAAAATTTGCGTTCATACAATTATTTGGATGCAGACAATAATCAAGACAGCAACAAAGATGACGTTGCTTTTTCTGTTACATACAGAGAAATTGATAAAGATAATGTTGATATGATTGTCATTATCAGGGGAAGTTATAATGATGAGTGGGGTGGAAATGCAGAATTGACAGGTGATGCATTTGACGCTAATCAAAAACAGCACGTTAGTTTTGCTAAAGCAAAAGAAAGTATTAAAATTCCAATTCAACAATATTTATCTAAATATTTGTCACAATATAACAATGTTAACCTAATTATCACTGGGCATAGTCGAGGAGCGGCAGTTGCAAATTTATATGCAAAAGAAGCTGTCGACAAAACAAACAACATCAATACATCAAAAGATATTCCGACATTCAACAAAGTTAGCGCATATACTTTTGCTTGTCCCAGTGTAGAAAAATACAACAGTACAATGGAAAATTACAGCAGTATCTTTAATTTCTGTTTATGCGAAGATTTAGTTCCAACTGTTCCATTAACTTATCCATCAGATGGCTGGAATTATTGGAAGTACGGCATAACATATATCACAGATTTGGATTACAAATATTTTTGGAATTATACCGGAATTGATAACAGAAATACCAGATTATCAATCTATGCAATACATGCTGCATTTTCCGAATGGAATAGTGTAGAGGAATATTATAATAAGCAAATCGGTGAAGAAGATAATTATACCACATTATTTGATTTTTTTAGTAAAACAGCTAGTGAATGGAAATCTGTTAATTCAAAACCTAAATTATATATTAGATTAAAAAATTTAATAAACAGTTCAAAAAATTATCCTGAAATTGGTGAATTGATAAAATATATTGCAATTGGTGTTGATAGTGTTTTTGCACATTCGCCGAATTTTTATGAACCTACAATTGAAAATTATAATCATGTTGACAGAAATGGGGTAAGCCTCTACCGTAGATACACCTATCAAAATTGTTTGTATGATTTCAAAAACAAAAGACTTTTTGCTGAAAATATTGAAGCGCAAAATAGTAAGCCTAATAACAACGAACAATTAAATGAAAATGAGTTCAACTCACTAAAAAACTTCATTTTACAATACAATAATTCTGATTCACTTAATTGGGATTTAAATGACCCGTCAACTTGGACAGGTATCACTTGGAATGAAGACGGCAATGTTGAAAGCATAGATTTATCGTTTAAGAATTTATCAGGTTCTTTGGATTTGTCAAATTTCAGTTCACTAAAAAAGCTTGATGTTACCGGCAATAATTTGACTTCCTTGAATTTGGACAACTGTTCATCACTTGAGGAACTTGATTGTTCGTTTAATAAATTAACCTCTTTAGATTTGTGTGATTGCACAAGCCTAAAATCTGTTATTTGCTGCTACAATTATCTTGATACTCATGAGGGTGGCACTTTGTATAACAAACTCGATGACTTAATGTTCAGCGATTGTTATGTAAACTATTATCCTCAGTCGGTACCCGATAATGCGACATTTGACACAACAGAATTAAATGCACTTAAAACTTTTGCAAACACCAATAATAACAATAATGCTTTAAATTGGCTTGATGACAGCGGAAATATTGATACCGAGAAGTTGCAAAATAATGTCTTGTTTGAATATGACGGAAGTAAGTATCGTGTGGTTGCGATTGATATATCCGATTTGGATGTATCGGGAGCACTTGATTTAACTTCTTTGTCACTGTTGCAGGAACTTTATTGTGAAAATACAAAAGTCACAACACTTAATATAAAAGGCTGCACTAAGCTTAAAACGCTAAAATGCGACGGATGTGAATTGACATCTATTACTTTGCCGAGTAATGCAAATACAAAAACAAGTTCTTTGTACGATGTATCATGCGAATACAATTACCTTGACACAAGTATTTTTACACAAGATGTTATTAAGTATATTGAATTCAAAGCCGGCGGAAAGATTCAGTATGAAAATCAAAAGGGCGATTCGAGTGCACTGCAAGCGGCATTGTACTTTGCAAATAAGTTAGATGAAAAAGATTATTCAGAAGAAACTTTCAAACCGTTTAAAGAATTAATAGATGAATGTAACGCATATAATTATGATAATCTTTATCTGACACAAGAAGATATTGATGAAATTACAACTAATATTCTTGTATCAATTTACGAGTTGAAAGCATATTTCAAAGTAAATATAACTTCCTCTAACGGCTCATTTACAGTTAATGATGAAAAATCAAACAGTAGTTATAAACAATCATTGCTGTATGGCACAACGGTTACGCTTAATGCCGTTCCAAATGAGGGATACATTTTTGTGGGTTGGTATGATACGGTAAATAATATTTATATGTCTAAAAACCCAGAATACACATTTAAGGTTAGCACGAATACCGATTTAAAAGCCGTATTTATTGCCGAGGGTTCAGCAACATTAACATTTGTAAATTACAGTAATTGGGTAGCCGGAACATTTACGAAATCGACTACCGAATGGGCAGAAGTCACTTCAATAAATGATTTGCTCCCCGAAGTTCCGTTTAGATTCGGGTACAGTAACGGTAGATGGGTTTACGATGAACAAGAGGTTCTCTCAAAACTTCGAGCCGGTGAGGATGTTGTTATAGGAGCCGAATATGATGAGGATGACGCATCATTTCCAACTCCCCCAGTTGCTAAAGACAAGCCTGTTTTAGATTTGTATTATAAATACAACGAAGAAAATACTTTGGGTACATTTATGATGGCAGCCGGTTTCCCTGAAAACATAAAAATCGAATCTGTCGGTATTGCATTCTATTATAAAAAAGCCGATTTGTTTGACCCAAGGGATAATTTCACTTTATTACTCAATAACAAAATGATGATTGGCAGATTTAATACAGAACAATTGGAGGATATTTATATTATCAATATGCATAATATGACCTCAACTTATAATTGGGCTGCAAGAGGATTTGTGACCTACTATGATTCAAACGGAAATTTGGTAACCGAGTATTCAAACCAAATCAATATCATTGACAGGCAAAATACTGATGAAATAAAGTAGTATTTCATACATAATCAAATTAGAGAATTAAATCTTTTTGTTATTTTTTCATAATCACTTATGTGTCTGTAACTTCTCGTTATTAAAACGCCCCTTACGGTAGTTTTTAATTCTACCGTAGGGGGCGTTTTTTGTTGTCCTTTTTTCGGACTTGTTTATATTTGCATCGTGAATTTTGCGTGTTTCGTTTATTTTTTAATTCGTTGCTTAACTGTTTTAAATTCGCCTTTTATCACTGCTTGCGCTGTGCTTGCAATGCCCTTGTCAAGGTCGGCGAAAATTTCTTTAAGTGTGTTTTGCGTCGCTTTGTCGATTTTGTCGTGTGCGCTCACAAGCCCTTTGACAGCGGCAATCGCATTGTCTTTTACATCAAGCAAGCCCACCTGACCTGTGCCGTCAAGGTCGGCGGTCAGTGCACGGTCGAGCGCCGCTTTTTGGCTTTCGTCAAGGCCGTCAACAATGTGATACATTATCAAATCGTTAAACTTTCCCATATTCGTCAAACCGCTTTCACGCTTGATTTCATCACCGCTTATCTGCCAAGTTGACAAATCGTGCTCAAGCGGACCTGTTATTCTTTTGCTTTTGATTACCTCATAATCGTCATCGTGGCAAAGCAGCATACCGATAAAGGATGACTGCGGTACAAAATGTTTGTATTTCGGCAACATTTCCTTGTAGTTTTCCGTTTCGATAAACGAATAATCGCTAAATCCGGGACCGTCATTGTTATATAAGCATTTTATTCTGTCGCGAACTTCTTTTTTGCAAAACAGTGCGCCGTATTGCGCAACATATCCACCCTTTGAGTGACCGCAAACAATTATGTCGCCGTCAAATTTTTGAGCCGCCTGCTCAAGATAATCCGTTGCAAGCTTTTGAGAGGGGATGTTGTCCTGAGTGAGAATGTCAAAATCTTCTTTCCAGCCGCGCAGGGAATCGTCAGTTCCTCTGAAAACTACAACGACAGTGCCGTCCGGCAGTAAAAATGTGCAAGCGTTGAACTGCACATCGGGCTTTTTCTCAAACACATTTGTGCACGCAACAAGTTTCATTTCCTTGTATCTTTTGTAGTTTGTCATCAGCATCATTTGCTCGCTTATGTTTTTGAGCAAAATTAAACCTACGGGCTTATGCTTGTTTCCGCGCAGGGCAAAAAGCCTGTCGCTTGCGTATGTGAATGGCGTCGGCATATCGTCAAAACTGTCAGACACAATTTTTTCATAAGGCATATAAAAAACATTGCAAAGTACAATATTGTCAACCTCGTTAAACGGCTTTTCGCAAAACGAAATGTTGCCGTATTCTTTTATGTATGTATTTAAATTAGGCATAGTTACTCCTCTATTCTGTCAATTTGTTAATTTATTATAGATTATTTTTGCATATTTTGTCAATAACGCACAATACTTTTGCGATTCAATGTATAAAATTTGCTTTGTTTCATTGACTTTATCATCGGTATATGTTATCTTTAAATGTGGACTTTACTTTAACGCTTTGCAGTGTTGTAATGCGTTGAAAAAATAGAAAGAGGAGGCATTTTGATGCCGGTTACAGAATTACTTGAAAGAAATGCAAAATTGTATCCCGATGAGGTGGCGCTCGTCGAGCTTAATCCCGAGGAAAAAGATAAACGCCGAATGACTTGGAAAGAATATGACTTGATTGAATCAAGCCGCTATGAGCCTTACAGACGCGAGATTACTTGGAGCGTGTTTGACGAAAAGGCAAACCGCTTTGCAAATATGCTTATCGGCAGAGGTATCAAAAAGGGAGACAAGGTTGCTATTTTGATGTATAACTGCCTTGAATGGCTTCCGATTTATTTCGGCATTTTGAAAACCGGCGCAATAGCCGTTCCGTTTAATTTCAGATATGACGCAGAGGAAATTCTCTATTGTGCAGAGCTTGCCGAAACCGATATGATTGTTTTTGGCAGGGAGTTTATCGGCAGAATAGAGGCAAACGCATACAAACTCAGTCAGGGCAGACTCCTTATTTATGTTGGCGACAACTGCCCCGATTTCGCGGAAAGCTATCGCGAGCTTGTCGCCGATTGCTCAAGCCATGCACCCGATGTCAAAATCACCGATGACGATTACGGTGCAATCTATTTTTCGTCGGGCACAACCGGCTTTCCAAAAGCTATTTTACATAAGCACCAAAGCTTGTCGCAGGCTGCCGAGATGGAGATGGTTCATCACAGCATCACACGCGATGATACATTCCTATGCATTCCGCCGCTTTATCACACAGGTGCAAAATTCCATTGGATGGGCAGTCTGTGCGCAGGCAGTAAGGCTGTGCTTTTGAAGGGCACAAAGCCGAAAACAATACTCGAAGCAATTTCAAGCGAACATTGCACAATTGTTTGGCTTCTTGTTCCATGGGCACAGGATATTCTTGATGCCGTCGACAGCGGCGAGGTTAATCTTGATGATTACGAACTTTCGCAGTGGCGATTGATGCATATCGGCGCTCAGCCTGTTCCGCCGTCGCTTATCAAGCGTTGGCTTGAGGTATTCCCGAATCACGATTACGATACAAACTACGGTCTTTCAGAGTCAACAGGTCCCGGCTGTGTTCATCTCGGCGTCGGCAATGTTCACAAGGTCGGCGCAATCGGAATCCCCGGCTATCGCTGGCAGTGCAAGATTGTTGATGAAAACGGCAACGAAGTTGAGCAGGGCAATGTCGGTGAGCTTTGCGTAAAGGGTCCCGGCGTTATGACATGCTATTATAACAACCCCGAGGCAACAGCTGAGGTTTTGCATGACGGTTGGCTTTACACAGGCGATATGGCAATGCAGGATAAGGACGGATTTTATTTTCTTGTTGACCGCAAAAAGGATGTTATCGTTTGCGGCGGCGAAAATATCTATCCCGTTCAGATTGAAGATTTTATGCGCAGATACGATAAAATCAAGGATGTTGCCGTTATCGGTCTGCCCGATAAAAGACTCGGCGAAATTACCGCCGCAGTTGTTGAAATTAAGGACAATATGACCTGCACCGAGGAGGAACTCAACGAATTTTGTTTCGGACTTCCGCGCTACAAGCGCCCTCGCAAAATTATATTCGATGAAATTCCGCGTAATGCAACAGGAAAAATCGAAAAACCTGTGCTTCGCAAACGCTATGGCGCAGACAAGCTTGTTGCGCAGGAAAACAACTCTTAATTTAATTGTTGCACAATATTTATGGAAAAGTTTTTTGATTATATCGACTCCTCCTTGCCTGATAATCCGCAGGATAAGAATATGTATAAATACAAGCGCGCTCTTCTTGATGAAATGGAGAGCCGCGCTTTTGAACTTGAAAAACGCGGTTTGACCGATGAAAATGTCGTTGCCGACCTTGTAATCGGTGAGCACCCCGATTTGAAAGAGGACTATAACCGTTATCTTTTGGATTTAAACGCAAAGGACAAATGCCGCCGTTTCATAATATCAAACATTGTCGGCTCAATTGGTTATATTCTTGCAATCGTTGTTTTGTATTTGCTTTTCAGCAAAAGCACGCATTTGTGGAGTATGACTTGGGCGTTTCTCGTTGACGGCATTTTGCTTTGGCTCGTTTATTTGCTTTCAATCGGTGTCCGTTCTTTTTCAAAAAAGAAAAGGGCGTTTCACATCATTGCGCGAATTTGTTTGTTTGCGGCTGTTATGCTTTTGTCGGTTGCGCTTTTACTCTTGTTTATTGCAGTCATCAAGCCTCCGCATTCGTGGCTTGCCGTAATCGGCGGAGTTGCCGCGGCATTTGTTGCCGACGGATTGTATGCCGTTTTCACAAAGCAAAGCCTTGCTGTGATTAATTGGCTTATTTATTTGCCGATTATTGCGGCTATGGTGTATATAATTCTTTGCACCTGCTCTGTTTTTTCATGGACTGCGGGCTGGGTTATTATTCCGGCGGCACTCGTTGCCGATATGATAATTGCCGCAGAGGCGGTGCGCAGAAACGCAAAAATCAAAGAGGAGGTAATTGACTCATGGAACGAAAGTTGAATGCCGAACTGTGGGACAAAATGCATTACCTTTTCAGGGATTATAACGACCGTATGGTCCACGCCGAGCTGCGATATGATTTTGAAATTGATGTTGATATTCTCAAAACCGTTGTGCTTTGCTTTTTTGAAAAATCGCCCGTGTTCCATTCGGCGTTTAAGGATAATCACATCAGCCCCTGTTGGATTGTAAAGGATTATAATATCGACGAGGTTGTTTTCTCCTACCGTGTGGAGGAAAATGAGCTTGACGAAAAAATCAATTCGTTTCTCACACGCTCAATCGCTACGGATTCAAATGTTCAAATGCAGATTGCTGTTTTTTATCACGGCAAAAAATCCGTTTTGTGCATTATAGAAAATCATATGTGTATGGACGGCGGCGACTTTAAGTATTTTTTAAAGGCACTTTGCAAAAATTATAACGCCTATGCCGAAAATAAAATCAGCCCGATTGATTTTAAAACAGGCTCAAGGTCATACACCCGCGTTTATGAGGATTTCACCGCGGCAGAGAAAAAACTTGCAAAAAATCTTTATAAAAACATCAATACGCCCGATGAACACGGCTTTCCGTTCACTCCCGACAATATTAGGGACAAATCGTTTATCGCTCGCCGCAAGTTGCCGCAGGATATGCTCGACAAAATCCGCGCGGCAGGCAAAAAATACGGTGCAACTGTCAACGATATGCTCCTTGCTTCGTATTTTTTCAGCCTTTACGAGCTTGCACGATATGACGAAAATGACAGCTGCTCGATTTCGTGTGCAATTGATTTGCGCCGCCATATAAAGGACACAAGCCACAGCGGCGTAACAAACCATACGGCGTGGATGCAGTGCCGAGTTCCGAAACGCGGCAACGATATTTTTGAAACGCTCGCCTATGTCATCCAATCGTCAAATCAGTTTAAAAATGACAGATTTATGGGGCTTCACGGCTTGCCGTTGCTTTCACTCGGCTACAAAATTATGCCTTATGCCGCATCGGAGGAAATAATTAAAATAGGTTACGCAAATCCTCTTTTGGCCATGAGCAACATCGGCGTTATGGAGGTTGAAAAGTTGGCGCTTTGCGGACGCGAGCCTTACGATGTCTTTTCAACGGGAGCGGTTAAATATAAGCCGTTTGCGCTTCTCACCGTGACCACGGCGCGAAAAATCATCACTCTTTCAATGTGTGTTCGCGGCAATAAGCAGGATGAAAAAATCGTTAATTTTTTCTTTTCTCTAATGGAGAAAAATTTAAAAACACTTTGCGGCGAATAAATAACAACAAATAATAACAAACATAAACACCAACACCCGATGCGGACTAAATCCGCATCGGGTGCTTTTGCTTTAAACGATATTTTATTTAAAATCGTATTTTTTCATTGTTTCGTTGTTTCTGTATTCGTGCTTTTCGTAGTAGCCGATTAAATTGCCGTCATCATCGCGTAGGGCAACCATATATACATCCTTGTTTTCTTTCGGATTAAACGAGGTGTAAATAATGTTGTTGTCCTTGCTTTTTCCGAACCACTCCACAACCTTTTCAATTTTTTCATTTGATTTCGGATTGTGGCAGTTTAAAAGACTTTTGCCTACGAGATTACCGCCGCTGTGCTTTGCGTATCTTGCTTTTGCGGCAGGATTCATATAAATTATTTCGTGCTCAAGGTTGCACAAAACAACCGCTGCCGTGTCCTGTTCAAGTACACTTTTGAAATAAACATTTAAATTCATTAATATTCTCCTGCAGTCAGTATTTATACGGTTCGTGCGGTGTCGAATTAAATTTGTCAATCACCACTTGGTATCTGTCATAGGCATTTTTGATGCTGTCATCCCACGAAATGTAAATGTCATTCTGCGCATTTTTACCGACTCTGTTCAAAAGGTCCTTGTTGTCAATGATTTTGTCAATTGATGTTGCAACACTGTGCGCCGTTTCAAGACATAAAAAACCCGTTTCGCAATCGGTTATGCCCTCTGCCGCGCAACTCCCCTCAACAAGAAGTGACGGCGTTGACGATGCCGCCGCCTCACGCACTACAAGACCGTTTGTGTCAAACATTGACGGAAATACAAGCAAATCCGCCGTACTGTAATATATTTGAAGTTCGCTTCTGTCAAGCAACTGACCGGTGTATATTACTTTGTCATTCAAATTGAGTTTTGCCGTGTATTTCTTTATTGCGCCCTCGTCGGGACCCATTCCGAGCATAAGCAGTCTGAAATCTCTGCCGCGTTCTTTTAATATTTCGCAAGCTTCAAGAATGATTTTAATGTTTTTGTACCACATCATTCTGCCCACAAATATTAATACGGGGATTCCTTCCGGGATGTTGTGCTTTCTGCGAATCATTGCGCGCTCGTCGTCGGTGATGCAAACTTTAGGCAGGTCGCATCCGTTCGGCATTACGATATAGTCGCCTTGGTATCCGACTTTCCGCAATGATTCCGCCGTGCCTTTGCTTGTCACCCAAACCTCGTCCGCACTCTTGATATTGTTTAGCAAAAAGCCATACGCCCTGTGTTTAAGCGCAAGGCTCGGTATTCTTGCCTCAAAATCATATTCGTATTTTGTATGGTATGTCAACACCATCGGAATACGCTTTATTCTGTTTATTCTTCTGAAAAAATAGCTCGTTGCAATGGGGCAGTGCGAATGCAAAATGTCAAAATTTTTGTCAATCACATCAAGCGCAAGCTGCTTTTTGAACGGCCAACCGACAGGGTATCCCTCGCCGAATGTGAAAAGACTTGTGTATCTGTATATTTCGTACGGATACTTGTAGTCCTCCTGATTGGAATTTTTCGGCGTTACGATTACAGCCTCGCCGAGCTTTTCGTTTATAATATCGGCATAGCACTTGGCAACCGTACTGATTCCGTCTATCGTCGGCGGAAACGCCTCGGTTCCTATTGCAACCTTTAATTTCTTTTCCATTACAATCCTCCGTTAGAGAAGTTAATTCATTATATCATAACTCAGTGTGTTTGTAAAATAAATAAATTCTTAATAATTTTTAAATCTTTCTTGATAATGCTTTTAATTTATTATATAATAAAGACTGAATAATTTTGCATAGGAGAAAAACTATGGCTGAAAAGTATTCGGTTACTCTTGAAAAAATAATAAAAAATCATAATCTCGAGGTTGTCTATGTACCTAAGCCGACAGAGGAAATTCTTATTACTACAAGTGAGGTTAACCGACCCGGTATAGTTCTTACGGGATATACCGATTATTTTGACCCGTTGAGAATACAAATACTCGGCTGGACCGAGTTTGGCTTTCTTCTCAGCATGAGTGAGGAAAATCAGCAAAAAGCACTTGCCTATTGGCTCGAGCTTAAGCCTGCCGCCGCAGTTGTCACAAGAGGGCTTGATATTCCCGAAAACTTCAAAAAAGCGTGTGAAAAATATCAGGTGCCGCTTTTGAGAACAAAGGAGGAAACTTCGCCGTTTCTTGCGGCGCTGATTGATTTTCTCAATCGTGAACTTGCTCCGCGCATCACGCGCCACGGCGTTCTTGTCGAGGTTTACGGCGAGGGTATATTGATTGTCGGCGAAAGCGGTGCCGGCAAATCCGAAACAGCTATTGAGCTTATTAAGCGCGGTCACCGTTTGATTGCGGATGACGCTGTTGAGCTTCGCAAGGTGTCCGAGCGCACAATCGAAGGCTCATCGCCGAGCAATATTCGCCATTTTATCGAACTTCGCGGCATCGGCATCATCAATGCACGCCGTATTTTCGGTATGGGTGCCGTTAAGCCTAAGGAAAAAATTGATATGGTTATCCAGCTCGAGGAGTGGGATCCCACAAAGGCTTATGACAGGCTCGGTCTTGATAATGAGTACACAAGAATACTTGATGTCAAAATTCCCGTTGTTATTGTTCCGGTTACTCCGGGCCGTAACCTTGCGGTTATCGTTGAAACCGCGGCTATGAATAATCGTCAAAAAAAGATGGGCTACAACGGGGCCAAAGAGCTTATGCATTCGCTCGGTATGGATGATATAGAGCCTACCGACAAAGAACTTGAAATATGGAAAAATTCGTGATTACCTGCGGATTTAAGAAAGAAAAAGGGGTATAGTTATGTTTACTATCGGTATTGATTTGGGCGGAACTAATATTGTTGCCGCTGTTGTTGACGAAAAATACAATATTATCGCAAAGGCAAAAACGCCGACTGCCGTTCCGCGCAGTGCAGAACTTATTTTTGATGATATTGCAAAGGTTTGCAAAGAGGCTGTCGAAAAAGCCGGTCTTACAATGAACGATATTTCGTCTGTAGGTCTCGGCACACCCGGCACTGTTAATTCTGACGGTGTTATCGAGTTTGCAAACAACCTTAATTTTGACAATGTTCCGGCAAAGGATATGATTATCGAAAGACTCGGCGACAAGCCGGTTTATGTTGCAAACGACGCTAACTGTGCCGCTCTCGGCGAGGCTTATGCAGGTTGCGGCAACGGTGCCAAAAACTTTATTGCTGTTACACTCGGCACCGGTGTAGGTTCGGGCGTTATCATTGACGGTAAGATTGTAACGGGTGTTAACAATGCCGGCGGCGAATGCGGACATATGGTAATTGTTGTTGACGGCGAGGCTTGCACTTGCGGCAGACACGGTTGTTGGGAGGCTTATGCATCGGCAACAGCACTTATCAATCAAACAAAAAAGGCTATGGAGCAATATCCCGACTCCGTTATGCATCAACTTGCAAAGGAAGAGGGTAAGGTTTCGGGCAAAACAGCGTTTGACGCGATGCGCAGAGGCGATATTGCAGGTATTAAGGTTGTTGACCAATATATCAAATATGTCGCTTGCGGCATTATCAATCTTGTAAACGCACTTCAGCCGGAGATTATCTGTGTCGGCGGCGGTATCTGCAACGAGGGTGAAACATTGCTCCGTCCGCTCAGAAGATATATTGAGGCTGAGCGTTACAGCGTTTATTCAAAAATTCAAACAAAAATTCTCAAGGCGGAGCTTGGCAACGATGCAGGCATCATCGGTGCCGCAATTCTCGGCGTTGCAGATTAATTCGGTGATAAATTGAAAGATTTAGTCAGATTTTTAGAAAATTCAAATATAAAATATCTTGAAAACGAGCCTATGAGCAATCATACCACCTTTAAAATCGGCGGCAACGCTGCGGTGGTAGTTCTGCCTAAAAGTGAGAACGAAATTGCTTCGGTTATAAAGGAATGCAACCGTCTCGGTATTAGGTATATGACAGTCGGCAACGGCTCGAATCTCCTCGTTTCCGATGACGGAATTGACGCCTGTGTTATTCTGCTCGGCAAGGATTTTTCGGATGTCACTTTGATTGGTGATGATACGATTTTTGCCCAAGCCGGCGCGTCGCTCACAAAAGTGTGCCGCACGGCGCTTGAAAACAGCTTGACAGGGCTTGAATTTGCATACGGCATTCCAGGCTCATGCGGCGGAGGTGCGTTTATGAACGCAGGTGCCTACGGCGGCGAGCTTAAGGATGTTCTCGTAAAATGCGACCATATCGACCAAAACGGCGAAAAGGGCACGCTTTGCGGCGATGGTTTAAAGCTGTCATACCGTCACTCGGCTTATTACGACAACGGTTGCACAATAACAGGCGTTTATTTTAAATTGAAAAAAGGCAATCCCGACGAAATCAAATCAAAAATGCAGGATTTGATGGGAAGAAGAAAGAGCAAGCAGCCGCTTGAATTTGCATCGGCAGGCTCAACCTTTAAACGCCCGGAAGGATATTTTGCAGGTGCGCTTATTGAGGAGTGCAATCTTAAGGGCACAACGATCGGCGGTGCACAGGTCAGCACAAAGCATGCAGGCTTTGTTATCAACACCGGCGGCGCGACATGCAACGATGTGCTTGCGCTTTGTAAACAGGTTTCTGACACTGTTTATAAAGAAAAAGGCGTTCGCCTTGAAATGGAAGTCAGAGTTACAAAATAATTCAATCGGCATGATGATTTTCGGAGAGTGTTTATGAAAGATGTAATTTTTTTAACAGGTGTATCGGGTGCGGGCAAATCAACCGCCATGAGTTTTATGGAGGATATAGGCTATTATTGTATTGATAATATGCCTGCCGAGCTTATTTCAACATTTATGAATTTGATGGATAAGTCGGATAAATACAACAAAATCGCAATTGTTACCGATGTTCGCTCAAAGGGCGTTTTCAATGCGTTTTGCGATGTTGTTGATAAGCTTAAATACGATAACGACAATGTTAAAATCATCTATCTCGATATTAAAAATCATGTTGCACTTAAAAGATATAAGCTTACACGCAGAAAGCACCCTTTTGCCGACAAATTTTCAGGCAGTATCGAGGATGCGCTAAATTATGAAAAGGAGGTTCTGGCTCCTGTTCGCCTCAGGGCAGATTATGTCATCGACACCTCCGACTTAACTTCAAACCAGCTTCGCAATCGTCTTACACAAATCCTTTTGGGTGATGACAAAGATGTTATGAATATCAATATCGTTTCTTTCGGCTTTAAACACGGAATTCCGAATGATGCCGATTTCGTTCTTGATGTTCGTTGCCTTCCAAACCCGTATTGGGTTGAGTCAATGCGCGAAAAAACAGGTCTTGACCAAGAGGTTTATGACTATGTTTTCAGCTTTGGCGATGCGCAAAAATTGCTCGAAAAAACAATATCACTGCTTGACTTTTTAAATCCTCTTTATATCAAGGAGGGTAAAAGCCAAATCGTTATCGCAATAGGCTGCACAGGCGGCAATCACCGCTCTGTCGCAATTGCCGAAGCTCTCAAAAAGCATTTTGTCAGACATTGGGACAATGTGTCGGTTAATCATCGCGATATTAACAGAAAATAATTATAGGCAGATAATACAAAATGTCATTTTCATCAAATGTAAAAAATGAACTCGTTAAAATAGAATACGAAAATATTTGCTGCAAAAAGAGCCTGCTTTACGGTATGGCTCTTTTTGCTAAATCGTTTTCGGCACGCAATATAACTTTCCAAACAGAAAATGAAAGTTCGGCACAACTTTTCAAAAATCTTTTGCTTGAACTGCGAAATATAGACTGTAAAATCGAAATTTCGCCGGCAGGCAAAACATACACAATCTCGCTCGACAGGAGCGATTCGTCAAAACTTTTTTCCTATTTTTCGCATTCGCCGCAAGAAACAAGTCTAAAGCTTAATGCGTCGAATTTTGCCTGTCCGCATTGTCAAAATGCATTTTTGGCAGGCGCATTTTTGAGTTGCGGCACAATTCTTACACCCGAAAAGGGCTATCATCTCGAATTTGTGGTGCCGTTTTTAAACCTTTCAAAAAGTTTTGTCACCCTTTTGCGCGAAATGGAACTTTCTCCGAAAACCGCAAACAGAAAAGGCTATAACATAATATATTTTAAAGGCAGTGAGGTTATCGAAGATTGCCTTTATATTATGGGTGCCGCATCGTCTATGTTTGATATGATGAATGTCAAAATAGTTAAGGAAATCCGCAATTCGGCAAACAGAAAAGCCAATTGTGAAACCGCAAATATTCAAAAAACCGTTGACGCGGCGTCACCGCAGATTGCGGCGATAATGAAAATTCAATCAACAATCGGTCTTGACTCGCTGTCGCCACAGCTTAAGGAAATGGCACTTATGCGACTTGACAATCCAGATTTGTCGCTTAAGGAGCTTGCCGAAATGTTTGAGCCTCAGCTTTCAAAAAGCGGAGCAAATCATCGCCTCAAACGCCTTGTTGATATTGCAAACGACATTTGATTTTTACGGAGTAAAAAATGTTTACACACCTTCATCTTCACACTCAGTTCAGCCTGTTGGACGGCGCTTGCCGACTCGACAGGCTTGTTTGCCGTGCAAAAGAGCTCGGAATGACCTCACTTGCAATAACCGACCACGGAAATATGTACGGTGCGGTTGATTTTTATAAGGAGTGTAAAAGGCAGGGAATCAAGCCGATTATCGGCTGTGAGGTTTATGTTGCTCCGCGTACAAGATTTGATAAGGAAAAGGTACTTGACAAGGAATACAACCATCTCGTTTTGCTTGTAAAAAACGAAATCGGATACAAGAATTTAATCAAAATGGTGTCGCTGTCATATACGGAGGGGTTTTATTTTAAGCCCCGTATTGACTGCGATTTGCTTGAAAAATACAGTGATGGGCTTGTTTGCCTCTCGGCATGCCTTGCCGGTGAAATTCCGCAGCTTTTGCTCAAAAGAGAATATGATGAGGCGAGGGAGCGTTCTCTCTGGTTTAATTCCGTTTTCGGCGACGGCAATTACTATCTCGAAATTCAAAATCACGGTATTCCGGAGCAAAAAACGGTTATCGACGGCATTGTTCGCCTGCATGATGAAACAGGCATTCCGATTGTTGCCACAAATGATGTCCACTATGTCAATAAAGAGGACGCCGAAATTCAGCAAGTGCTCATCTGCATCGCCACTAACCATACTATTGGAGAGGATACCGGGCTTGAATTTCACAGCGATAATTTTTATCTTAAATCCGAAGACGAAATGTCACAGCTTTTTCTGTCATATCCCGATGCAATTGAAAACACTCAAAAAATAGCCGATATGTGCAATTTTGATTTTGAGTTCGGCAATACAAAACTTCCTTATTTTGAAACGCCTGATAATATGGACCACTTTGAATATTTCAAATTAAAGTGCTTTGAGGGCTTGCACAAAAGATACGGCGAAAATGTTGGGCAGTCATATATCGACCGCCTCAATTACGAGCTTGAAACCGTTGAAAAAATGGGCTATACCGACTATTATCTCATCGTTTGGGATTTTGTCGCTTTTGCAAAATCAAAGGGTATCCCCGTGGGTCCCGGCAGAGGCTCGGGTGCAGGCTCGCTTGCCGCTTATTGTATAGGTATCACGGATTTGGACCCTATGAAATATGACCTTATTTTTGAAAGGTTTTTAAATCCTGAAAGGGTTTCAATGCCCGATTTTGATATTGACTTTTGCTACGAGCGCAGGCAGGAGGTTATCGACTATGTAACACAAAAATACGGCAGTGACCATGTTGCCCAAATCGTTACATTCGGCACACTTCAAACGCGCGCCGCAATCCGCGATGTCGGCAGGGCAATGGGCATGTCCTATTCATCGGTTGATGCTGTTGCCAAGCTTATTCCAAACAGCTTTCATATAACAATCGACCAAGCCGTTGAGCGCAGCCGCGAACTTCGCAGGGCGATGGACGAAAACGCCGAGGTCAAAAAGCTGATTGATACCGCACGCAAGGTTGAGGGTATGCCGCGCAATACCTCCACCCATGCCGCAGGCGTTGTTATCACGCACGACCCGGTTTCGTCATATGTTCCGCTTGCGACAAATGACGGCCTTGTTGTCACTCAATATATTATGACCACGCTCGAGGAACTCGGACTTTTAAAAATGGACTTTCTCGGTCTGCGTACGCTCACAGTTATTGATGATGCGTCAAAAGCGGCAGGTATTGATATAAATAAAATCCCGATTGACGATGCGAATGTTTATAAAATTTTTGCACGCGGCAAAACAGAGGGCATTTTTCAGTTTGAATCGGCAGGAATGAAACAAATGCTTATGAATCTCAAACCAAAAGCCCTTGAGGATTTGATTGCCGCAACCTCGCTTTACCGTCCCGGTCCGGCAAGCCAAATTGATACGTTTGTCCAAAATTCGCAAAATCCGCAAAACATTAAATATGACACGCCGATGCTCGAGCCGATTTTGAAAAACACATACGGATGTATGGTTTATCAGGAACAGGTAATGCAGATTTTCCGTGAACTTGCAGGCTATTCATTCGGCAGAGCCGATGTTGTGCGCCGTGCAATGAGCAAGAAAAAACACGATGTTATGGAGCAGGAGCGCGAGGCATTTATTCTCGGGTGTCAAAAAAATGAAATTACACGCGATGTCGCAAACAAAATTTTTGACAAAATGACAGATTTTGCGTCATATGCATTTAATAAATCACACGCCGCTTGTTATGCTCTTGTTGCTTACAGATGCGCGTATTTAAAATGTTATTTCCCCGGTGAGTATATGGCGGCACTTCTCACCTCCGTGCTTGATTCGTCAAACAAGGTCGCACGCTATATTGCAGAGTGCAAGCGCCTCGGTTTGCGTCTTGCTCCGCCTAATATCAATCGCTCGATGAAAGGTTTTACCGCCAACGGAAAAGTCATAAATTACGGCTTGCTCGGTATTAAAAATCTCGGCAACGATTTCATCGAGGATATTATTAAAGAACGCAAAAACGGCGATTTTGCCGATATTTTCGACTTCTGCTCGCGTATGCAAAACGGCAAGTTTAACCGCCGCGCAGTTGAATCGCTTATTCGTTGCGGCGCAATGGATTGCTTTGCTGCCAACAGAAAACAAATGCTTCAGGCACTGCCCGTTCTTGTCACAAATATTGAAGAAAAGCACCGCCGCACCATGTACGGTCAGGTCGGTTTGTTCGATATTAACGATGATTTCGGCGACACATTTGAACTCCCCGATTTAAAAGAATTTTCAAAGTCCGAGCTTTTGCAGATGGAAAAGGAAATGACAGGACTTTATCTTTCAGGTCACCCGATGGATAAATATGAGGATTATGTTGAAAAAACAGGCTGTGCAAGAACATATGATATTCTTGAAGCAGGCAAACCGTCATCAGCATACAGGGACGGCGCAAATGTCACCGTTTGCGGTATAATTAATCATATCACCGTCAAACAAACAAGGACCGATAAAGCAAATATGGCATTTGTAACGCTTGAGGATTTATACGGCACTGTCGAAATCGTGCTTTTCCCAAAGGTGTTTTTAAAATATTCGTCACTGATTACCCAAGGCAATGTTATCGCTGTGTCGGGTACACTGTCGATTGAGGATGAAAAAGACCCGAAAGTTCTTGTGAACGCTGTTTTCAAACCGAATTCAAAGGCATACGGCGCGACGCCGCAAGCCACGGCACCGCAAAGCAATGCTCAGCCTGCGCAGGCAACAAAAAAGCACCGCAGGGGACTGTTTTTGAAATTCACCGACGAAAACGACCCCCGTATTCACAAGGCTCAGGTTGTCACATCTATTTTTGACGGCAATCTGCCGCTGTATTTCTATTATTGCGATACAAAAAAATATCTGTGCCGCCCGGTCGGCGAGTTCGTGGATGTCAATGACACAATGATTGCAGAACTTAAACGAATACTCGGCGACGATAATGTGGCTGTTATACTTTAAGCCGTACTCATCGGCACTTTGCACTTTAAATACAATTGTTTGTGATTGTTTTTGCTCGCTTTTGTTTATAAATACAAAATTGATGACAATACTTGACAATTTTATCACAACAATATATTATATATGTTAGTGTTTGATTATCCTGCAGAACTTTGCACGGTCTTATCCTGTCTCGTGCGGTTTTGCTTAATTATAGGAGGAAATGTAATGAAAACAATAGCGGTTTTGACCAGCGGCGGCGACGCTCCGGGTATGAATGCGGCAGTTCGTGCAGTAGTGAGAACTGCATGCGAAAACGGCATTAAGGTTTACGGCGTTATCCGTGGTTACAACGGACTTATCAACGGTGATTTGATTGAAATGGATCTTCGCTCCGTTTCAGACATTATTACACGCGGTGGCACAATCCTTTATTCCGCACGCTCAAAGGAATTCGCAACTGAGGAAGGCATGCAAAAGGCTATTGCCACATGCAAAAAGTTCGGCATTGAGGGCGTTGTTGTTATCGGTGGTGACGGCTCATTCCGCGGCGCTCGCGACCTTAGCGAAAGAGGCATTCCTTGTGTAGGCCTTCCGGGCACTATCGACAATGATATTGCTTGCTGTGATTGCACAATCGGCTATGATACTTGCCTTAACACAATTATGAGTATGGTTGACCGTATCCGTGACACAACGGAGTCACACGATCGTTGCTCTGTTGTTGAGGTTATGGGCAGACGCGCCGGTTATCTTGCACTCAATTCCGGTATTGCATGCGGTGCAACCTCAATTCTCATTCCCGAGGTTGAGTTTGATATCGAAAAGAATATCATCGAGCGCATGAAGAAAACTCAACAAACAGGCAAACACCACTTTGTTATTATTGTTGCAGAGGGCGTAGATGTTGATGTAAAAGAACTTGCTGCTCAAATTGAGGCTGAAACAGGTGTTGAATCACGCTGGACAATTCTCGGTCACACTCAAAGAGGCGGATCACCGACCGTTAAGGACAGAGTTATGGCAACCCGTATGGGTAATTATGCAGTTAAGCTTCTTATGCAAGACATTGGCAATAGAGTTGTTGCTTCTCATAAGGAGGATATTGTTGACTATGATATTTTTGAGGCTCTCAATATGAAAAAGTCAATTGATATGAATCTTTATAATATTGCTCATGAGGTTTCAATCTGATTTCGTTTTACGGCAAATTTTATTATCTATTACCGTGCAATGGCGCACCGAATATATCGGCGCGCCGTTTTTTGTTTGAATTGACATAATTTTACACAAAATTTTGTTGCATATGCTATATATATAGGCACAAATTTTGTGACATATATTAGTTGCCATAATATACAACATGTGGTATAATTTTTTTATGTTGTTATATATATTTGTATTATGTGTGCTTTTTATAGAGACATATTTTTTGCAAAGAGAATAAAGGAGGAATTATTTTGAAAGAAGCAAAGGCAATGGCGTTTGTTAACGCATACGGCGTTCTTGCAACGCTTGAAAATTTGTGCCAAATGGATGACGGTGCAAAGGCAATTTGCAAAGGCTTGAAAAAGCCGGTTTCGATCTGCTTTGATGTGGCTGACGGTCCGTGTGTGACCTATAATTTTTCAGCAGACGGATGCAAAATGACAGAGGGCGACTACGGTTGCACCTGCAAAATGAAATTCGCATCGCCTGAAAAATTTAACGCTCTCATTGATGACAGCAAACCGGGTATTCCGGTTAAAAACATTCCGCAGGTATTGTCATTCCTTATGGGCCCGTTTACAAAGCTCACAAATATTTTGACAAAATACCTTATGCCGAGCGAGGAGGATTTGAAAAACAGAGATTTCTTTGAAAAATCCACAATCCTCACAATGTATACAATCGGCGGTGCAATCTGTGCTCTCGCTAATAACGACAGCATCAGCAAAATCTCTGCATCATATATCGACGACGGCGATATCCAAATGGGCATTACAGACGCCTGCTATGTTACAATCCGCTCGAGAAACCATAAGCTTGAACTTATTAAGGAAAAGCCGGACACTCCGAAAGCAATTATGGAGTTTAAAACAATCGACCTTGCAAACGGCTTGTTCAACGGCACAGTTTCAACAATTGCCGAACTTTGCGAGGGCAACATTTATATGTGCGGCATGATTAATATGATTGATAATATCAACAGAATACTCGACAGAGTTTCTGCATATTTAGGTTAAGGAGGATAGTGTAATGAGTAAATATCCTGAATATACACACGAAAAATCACAGGAATGGTTTAACAGAGCACTTGCAGCAATTCCCTCAGGTGTTTACGGCCACCTCGGTCCGTCAGAGGGCTTGTTCCTTCCTATCACAAAATGGCCGTTGATGCTCGACCATGCAAAGGGTACATACTTTTGGGATGTAGACGGCAATAAATATCTTGATTTTATGTGCGCCTATGGTCCGAATGTTCTCGGCTATTGCGACGATGATGTTGATGCTGCCGCTATGGCACAGCTTAAAGTCGGCAACTGCACAACCTCGCCGTCATACAAAATGGTAGAGTGCGCAGAACTTTTGAAGGACACCGTTGCCATGGCAGATTGGGCGTTCTTTATGAAAAATGGCTCGGATGCCACAACATTCTCCGTTATGTGCGCCCGTGCTCATACGGGCAAAAAGAAAATGATGTTCTTCAAGGGATACTATCACGGCGATTTTCAGTGGGCACAAAAGGCCGACTATCCGGGTATTCTCCCCGAAGAGGTTGAAAACAATATTGTTGTTCCTTGGTTTGACCTTGATGCAATGCAGGAGGCATATGATGCCTGCGGCGGCGATGTTGCCGGACTTATTGCTCAACCGTATGACCACGGCAATTTCTACGATAACAAGTGCGCATCAAAGGAACAGTGGCAAAAAGTTCGCAAATTCTGCGACGATCACGGTATGGTTCTCATTTTCGATGATGTAAGAACAGGTTTCCGTCTTGACCTTGCCGGTTCGGATCATTATTACGGCATTAAGGCTGATCTTTGTTGCTTCTGTAAAGCCCTTGCAAACGGATATAATATGTCTGCCGTTTGCGGTCAGGAACATATGAAGTCAACTGCGTCATCGGTTGTTTACACAGGCTCATATTGGATGAGCGCAGAGCCGTTTGCCGCTTGCCTTGCATGTATTCCTAAAATGAAAAAGCTCGACACACCAAAACTTTTCAGAGAAATGGGTACAAAGCTTACCGATGGCTTAAAAGCGGCAGGTAAGGAGCACGGATTTAATCTCGTTGTTTCCGGTGAGCCTGCGTTGTTCTATCTAAGAATAGCAAATGACGATAACCTTATGCTCCATCAGGAGTGGATTGCAGAGTGCGTAAGCCGCGGCCTTTTCCTCGCATCACACCACAATCACTTTATGAACGCTTCTGTTACTGATGATGATATTAAACTTGCTGTCGATATTGCGGAAGATGCATTCGGTGTTGTTGCGGCAAGACATCCCGAACTCAATTTAAAATAATGGTTTTTGGCGAACATTGTTTCGCTCGTATAAACGCATAAGAAAGGGGTAAAATTTATGCCAGCTAATTACAAGCCATTTGATAAGGAAGAATGGCTTCGCCTTGAAAAGAAAGCAGACCATTTGAGACGCTATTGTCTTCAAACTGCTGTTTGGGGCGGCTCAGGACATGTCGGCGGTTCTTTGTCGGCAATGGATTGTATGACTATTTTATACAATCGCTTTATGAAAATAGACCCTCAAAATCCGGATATGCCGGACAGAGACCGTTTCGTTCTCTCAAAGGGTCACTGCGCAGTGGGCTATGCACCTGTGCTTGTCGATCGCGGCTTTATGCCGGAGGAGGAACTTAAAATCTTTAACCTCACCGGTGCCAAAATCGGTATGCATATGGACTGCAATAAGGTCAGAGGTGTTGACTGCTCGACAGGCTCTCTTGGCCACGGTCTTTCACTTGCCGTAGGGTTTGCACTTGCAGGCAGAGTCAACGGTATCGACTATATGAACTACGTTCTTACCGGTGACGGCGAGCTTAACGAGGGCTCGAATTGGGAAGCTGCAATGAGCGCCGCTCAGTTTAAACTTTCAAATGTTGTTGTTTTTGTGGATAACAACAAATGTATGATTGACGGTCGCGTTGATGACGAAATGAAGGTTGAGCCGCTTGATGAAAAGTTTGCGGCATTCGGTTTCAATGTTACACGCATCGACGGCCATAATATGAAACAACTTAATGACGCTATCGAGGCGGCTATCAAAAATCACCAAGACGGCGGCGACAAGCCAACTGCAATTATTATGGATACATATAAGGGCGCAGGCGTTGACTTTATGCAGGATAACTACCTTTGGCATTACGGCTCGCTTGATGATGAAAAAATGGCTGCCGCAAACAAATCACTTGATAAATATTTGCAAGAGCGTATCGCTCGCATAGAACAGGAGGCGTAAGATATGGGTGGAATGTCATATACAATGACAGATACTACAAAGCTGTCAACGGCAGAATGCTACGGCATTGCGCTTTGTGAGCTCGGCGAACAGCACAAGGATGTTGTCGCTCTTACCGCCGACCTTGCTAAATCAACAAAAATCGGTATGTTCGGTGAGCACTTCCCGGACAGATTCTTTAATGTCGGAATTGCCGAGCAAAACCTTTTCGGCGTAGCGGCAGGTATGGCTAAAAACGGCCTTATTCCGTTTGCGTCAACATTCGCTATTTTCACTGCGGCTCGTTCGCTCGACCAAATTCACACCGATATTTGCTATCAAAATGTTCCCGTAAAAATTATTGCAACTCACGCAGGCACATCGTTCGGTCAGGCAGGTTCAACACACCATTCTCTTATTGATATGGCTTGTATGCGCGCTTTGCCGCATATGACCGTTATTTGCCCATGCGACGGTGCGGAAACATACCATGCAGTTAAAGCTGCTTATGATATTGAAGGCCCGGTTTACATTCGTATTAACCGCGGATTTGACCAGGTAATTTATAAGAGTGTTGATGATTGCAAGTTTGAATGGAATAAGGCAACCGTTATGAATGAGGGCACCGACCTCACAGTTATTGCATGCGGCTCATGCGTATTTGAGGCTATGCAGGCAGCCAGAATGGTAGAGGCAGACGCAGGACTCAAGGTGCGCGTAATCAATATGCACACAATCAAACCTATCGACGAGGAGGCTGTTCTCAACGCCGTTATGGATACTCGCCGTATTATCACCGTTGAGGACCACGAGGTTATGGGCGGTTTAGGCTCAGCTGTAGCCGAGGTTGTCGCAAAATCCGGCAAGGCTTGTGCATTCAAGATGCTTGGTCACCAAAATGCATTTTCAACAATCGGCTTGCAGGAAGATCTCCTTGCACTTGCCAAGATTGATGCAAACGGCATTGCCGAAACCATTCAGGAAATGATGCACGCTGACTTTGAAGCAGACGATGCTTGGGATGACGAATTCTAATCATCACGCATCTACTTGAAAGGAGTGTATTACTATGCCAAGCGATGAAACTCGCTACACTAACAAGGTTTTTATGGCAGGCGCTTTGCCGCTTATGAAAACAATAGCAAACGATGTTCCCGAACTTAAAAAGAAGTTTGAGGGCGTCGATGCAATATATCAGGTATCCGCAAAGGTAAATGTTGAGGATAAAGAGGCAGTCCATTTCATCATTGAAAACGGCGAATGGACAGTTAAATTGGGCGAATATCTCGGTCAAAAGAGAATTGATGCCGAGCTTGCTTTTTCCTCGATGGAAAAAATGAACGCTTTTATGAAGGGCGATATGACAAAACTTCCGAAAATGAAAATTAAATCGTTTTCAAAGTTTCTGAAGTTTATGCAGGTTCTTCTTAAAATGTCGTCGCTATTAAGCATTAAGGAGCCGCCGGAGAATGACGAGGCAACTTCTGTTCTTTTGTGCAAATGCTATTTCTATTTGCTCTCCTCCGGTATTTCACAGCTTAATAAGCTCGGTCATCCCGCTATTCACGATTGGGCACTCAAATCGCCCGACCGTTGCTATCAGTGGGAGGTTGTCGGCCACCCTGAGTGTACGGCTTACATCCGTATCAAGGCAGGCAAGTCGAGAGCCGGCAGAGGCGCATATAAAAGAGCAAAACCGTTTTTCAATATGAAATTCGATTGTCCGACTTCTGCGCTTAAAATCCTCCTCGGAACAGGTGATATGTTCCAAATGACTGCAAATCAGCAGCTTATTATGGAGGGCGGACCGGAGTTCGGCGTTCAAATCGGCGATTACATGATGATTGTCGGCGACCTTGCTTCTTGATATAATTTAATATTTTTCAAATTAACACCCATAATAATTATGGGTGTTTTTTTATGAAAAAATTTATCAAAATTTTTGACGGCGTCTTTTCTTTGCTTTGCGCTGTTATTTTTACTTTTGTATTTATAGGTGACAAAACACTGCCCGATAATATTATTTCCTATAACAGCGAGGTTAACGATTTCTCTTCGTTCTATTCGTTTGTCGATAACGAAAAAACACAGTCTGTCGATTATCAGGGCGTTTCTGCGCAAAAAACAACCTTAAAACTGCTCGGCGCAATTCCCGTCAAGGATGTCGGCATTACAGACAAGCCGTCCGGCACCGTTTTTGTTAGCGGCGAGGCGTTCGGAATTAAGCTTTATACAGACGGAGTTATCGTTGTCGGCACAAAGGATGTCGAACTTGACGATAAAACAGTCAATCCGGCTAAGGAAGCAGGCATTTGCGTCGGTGATGTCATTATCAGTATAAACGGAATAAATGTCTATTCTTCAGATGATGTAATAGATGCAATTAATAACAACAACGGCCTTGATTATCGGATCAAAGTCAAGCGTGACGGCAGATATAAGAATTTCACACTTAAACCTGTTTATTCGAATAAAGAGGGATGCTATAAGGCAGGCATGTGGGTACGCGACTCAACAGCCGGTATCGGCACGGTCACATTTTATAATAAGCAGTCCGGTATGTTTGCCGCACTCGGTCATCAAATTAATGATGTCGATACAAATGAAATAATACCGCTCTTGGAGGGCGAGGCTGTCGGCGCTACCGTAACCGGTGTGCAGTCCGGCAATAAAAATGCAGCAGGCTCACTTTGTTGCCGATTTGAAGATTATACCGTCGGCAGATTGATGGAAAACACTTCTTGCGGTATTTACGGCTCATATACTTCTGTCAGCGACAAAACAAAGGAATATACTGTCGCCGCCGCGCAGGAGGTCAAAAAAGGCTCGGCACAAATTATTTCAACAGTTGACGGAAATTCGCCGCAGACATATGATATTGAAATTGTAAAGGTGAATTATAAGGGTGACTGCGAAAAGGATATAGTTTTTAAGGTTAAGGATGACAAGTTGATTGAAAAAACGGGCGGCATTGTTCAGGGGATGAGCGGCAGTCCGATAATTCAAAACAATAAGCTCGTCGGCGCAGTAACGCATGTTATTGTCGATAATCCAAAAAAAGGATACGGCATTTTTGCTCAAACAATGTATGAAAAGTCTAACAATGTAAAATAATTGCCGTATTTTTGAACATGTGAAAATAATTCACAAAACTTTGTGTAAAACTATTGCATTTTGAATTAAAATATGGTATTATGTGGATGCAACAAAAAATTGCGCACTTCATTTTAGAAGATAATGTCAAAATTTAATACGGAGGTGCTGTTTGATGACAGCGAAAATACTAATCGCAGACAAAAGCGATGAAATTGGGGTAGTATGTGAGAAAGAGTTGAAATCCTTGGGCTATGATGTGGTCCTGTGTGATAAAAACGGAGATACTGTCATAAAATATTTAGATTCACAGCATTTTGACGCAGTACTTATGGATGTATTTATGTCCTCTGCAGACGGAATGGAAGTTATTGAGCATATAAACGAGTCGCTCACACAAAGGCCGTGCATCGTTCTTCTGTCGGCAGTCAATTCGTCGGATTTTGAAGAGAGAATGATTGAGGCGGGTGCTGACTATTATTTTATCAAGCCGATTAAGCCGGCAGTTGTTGCAAAGCGCATTCAAAACATTATCAGTTGGAAAGGCGAAAAGCACAAACTGCAAAACAAAAATTCATATGCACAGGATGATATTGAGGTTGTCATTTCCGATATTATGCGCCAAATCGGCGTTCCTGCTCACATTAAGGGTTATCAGTATTTGAGAACATCAATTATTCTTTGCATAAACGACAGCGAAATGCTCGGCTCGGTTACAAAAATACTTTATCCGACCGTCGCAAAGCAGTACAATACAACCGCAAGCCGTGTTGAAAGAGCAATTAGACATGCAATAGAGGTTGCATGGGACAGGGGAGATGTAGATGTTCTTTCATCATATTTCGGCTATACGATTCAGGCACAGCGAGGTAAGCCGACAAACAGCGAGTTTATTGCTATGATTGCCGATAAGCTCAAGCTTTCGATGCGAACAAGCGCCTAAAATACAAAATATTATATATCAAACATATATAAAACATAAAAACAGATTAAAACGCAGTGAGATTTCAAAATTTCACTGCGTTTTTTTGTTGTGCATTTTTAACGAAATTTCGATAAAAAATTTGTTGCTTTATACGAATTTTCGTTTTGTTGAAAAAATTTATAATTTTTTTGTTTTTTTACAAAAAATCCCTTGACAAGTGACTATTAATATAATATAATAGCCGAGCGTGTGAAAAGTCTCTAATATAATATAATATAATATATATACATTTTCACACAACAAGATATGCGTTGATGTCGGAGGTTGCGCTTAACCCAGCGGTAATTTCGACGGAGTATGTCCGATTTAAAACCGGGCGACATTAATCTGAACTGCTTTTTTCGTGCAGGTGACTTGCGAACGCTTGCCGATTAAGGATAATTCTGCCACCCGAATGATATTCTTCATTCGGTTTAATTAATGAGGACGGATGAAACACACGGCTTCGTGGTAGAAAGTTCGGAAACTCGCACCACAAAATTTTCATGGAGGAAATTAAAATGGCAGCAAGTAAAGTTAAAATCAGAATTCGTCTCAAAGGCTACGATCATTCACTCGTTGATCAGGCTGCAGAGAAAATTGTTGAAACTGCAAAGAGAACCGGTGCTCAGGTAAGCGGTCCGATTCCGCTCCCGACAGAGGTAGAGAAGGTTACAATCCTTCGCGCTGTTCACAAGTATAAGGACAGCCGTGAGCAGTTTGAGCAGAGAACTCACAAAAGACTCATCGACATTCTCAGACCTTCAAACAAAACTGTTGAGGCTCTGACAAGTCTTGAGCTCCCGGCAGGCGTTGACATCGAAATCAAATTATAATCGTTGATCAACAACGGCTGAGGTCATGTTGGGTGTAAACCCCAACCAATAACCAAAGGAGGAAATACAAATGAAGAAAGGTCTTATCGGTAAGAAAATCGGCATGACACAGATCTTCGACGAAGCAGGAAATGCTGTTCCTGTAACAGTAGTTGAAGCTGGTCCATGCGTAGTTACCCAAATCAAGACAATCGAGAACGACGGCTACGAAGCAATCCAAGTTGGTTTCGGCGATGTTAAAGTTAACAGAGTCAACAAGCCTATGAAAGGTCACTTCGACAAAGCAAACGCCGCTCCGAAAAGAACACTCAAAGAATTCCGTCTCGACGACATCTCATCATACGAGGTTGCAGGAATCATCAAAGCTGATGTTTTTGCAGCAGGCGATGTAGTTGATGTTCAGGGAACAAGCAAGGGTCACGGAACTGCCGGCGCAATCAAGCGTTGGAACTTCTCAAGACTCAGAATGTCTCATGGTACAGGCCCTAACGCCCGTCATGCAGGTTCACTCGGTGCTTGTTCAAGCCCTTCAAGAGTATTCAAGGGCAAGAAGATGGCAGGTCACTACGGTCACGAAACAGTAACAGTTCAAAACCTTAAAGTCGTAAAGGTTGACGCTGAGAACAATCTCATCGCAATCAAGGGTGCAATCCCGGGCGCTAAGGGAAGCGTTGTTGTTATCAAAGACGCAGTTAAAGCTTAACGAAAGGAGAGATTGAAATGGCAACAGTTGCAGTTTACAGCCAAAAAGGCAGAAAAACTTCAGATTTAGAGATTGCGGATTCAGTATTCGGTATTGAGCCAAATGCAAACGCAATTCACCTTGCAGTTGTTAGTTATCTTGCTAACCAGCGTCAAGGCACACAGTCAACTCTCACTCGTTCGGAAGTGCGTGGCGGCGGTGCAAAGCCTTGGAGACAAAAGGGTACAGGTCGTGCTCGTCAGGGTTCAATCAGAAGCCCACAGTGGACACACGGCGGTATCGCTCTTGGTCCTAAGCCAAGAACATATAAAGTAAACCTTAACAAGAAAGTTAAAAGACTTGCTATGAAGTCTGCTCTTTCAACTAAGGTTGCAGAAAACGAAATGAAGGTTGTCAGCAAGGTTGAGCTTGAAGCAATCAAAACAAAAGAGATTGTTGAAATGCTCACTAAGCTTAAGGCAGCAAAGAAAGTTCTTATCGTAACTGCTGAAGCAGACGAGAAGATTTACAAATCAGCACGCAACATTGAGGGCGTTAAGGTTGCAAGTGTTAATACACTTTGTGTATATGACATCATCAACTGCGATTCATTCATCGTTCTCAAGGATGCTGTTAAGAAAATTGAGGAGGTATATGCATAATGAAAGCAGCGCAAGACATTATTCTCAAGCCTGTCATCACTGAGGAATCAATGATGGGTATTATGGCTAAAAAATATACCTTCAAGGTTGCAAAAGACGCTAACAAGATTGAAATCGCAAAGGCTGTTGAGGCAGTTTTCCCGGGCACAAAGGTTGCAAAGGTAAACACAATCAATGTAAGAGGCCGCAAGCGTCGTCAGGGTTACAATGTAGGCTACACTCCTTCATGGAAAAAAGCAATTGTTACTCTTACAGAGGATTCAAAGGAAATTGAATTCTTCAATGATATGATGTAATCACTATATAATATATACATTATATAGAAAGCAACAACAATCGCGGATGACGAGGTATTAAGGGTGCCATCCCTTCGCAAAGTTATTCGCAATAAGGAGATTAATAATGGCAGTTAAGAATTATAAGCCGACTACACCTTCAAGAAGAAATATGTCGGTTATCGATTATTCTTCTTTATCAAAAGTTGCTCCTGAGAAATCACTTCTTGAACCGCTTAACAAGAAGTCAGGTCGTAACTCATACGGAAGAATCACTGTTCGCCACAGAGGCGGCGGAAACAGAAGAAAGTACCGTGTAATCGACTTCAAGAGAAACAAGTTCGATGTACCGGCTACTGTTAAAACTATCGAATACGATCCAAACCGTTCAGCTCATATTGCTCTTATTCAATATGAAGACGGCGTTAAGAGCTACATCACTGCTCCGGAAGGCCTCAAAGTGGGCGACACCGTTGTAGCAGGCACAGGCGTTGACATTGTTGTCGGCAACGCTCTTCCTTTAGAGAATATGCCGGTTGGTACAATCGTACACAATGTTGAGCTTTATCCGGGCAACGGCGCACAGCTTGCAAGATCAGCAGGCAACAGCGCACAGCTTATGGCTCTTGAAGGACCTTATGCACTTCTCAGACTTCCTTCGGGCGAGTTGAGAAATGTTCCTAAGGAATGCATCGCAACAGTCGGTGTTGTAGGCAATGCAGAGCATGCAAATGTTAAAATCGGTAAAGCAGGCAGAAAGCGCAACATGGGTTGGAGACCTACAGTTCGTGGTTCTGTTATGAACCCGAATGACCACCCTCACGGTGGTGGTGAAGGTAAGTCACCTGTCGGCCGTCCCGGTCCTTGCACACCATGGGGCAAACCTGCTCTTGGTTATAAGACACGCAGCAAGAAGAAGGCATCTAATAAGATGATCGTTCGCCGTCGCAACGGTAAATAAACGGAAAGGAGAAGATTTTAAATGAGTAGAAGTACTAAAAAAGGCCCATTCGTCGAAGAAAGCCTCTTCAAGAAGGTAGAAGCACTTAACGCAAAGGGCGACAAGCAAGTTATCAAAACTTGGTCAAGAAGTTCAACAATCTTCCCTGAGTTCGTTGGTCATACATTTGCCGTACACGATGGAAGAAAGCATGTTCCTGTTTATGTAACAGAGGATATGGTTGGTCACAAGCTCGGTGAGTTTGCTCCGACCAGAACATTCAGAGGCCATGCCGGCACTAAGACCGGTAAGTAATTGAAAGGAGATTTATGATGGAAGCAAAAGCAAAAGCAACATATGTTCGTATTTCTCCGAGAAAGGTTCAGATTGTTCTTGATTTAATCAGGAATCAACCTGCCGACAAGGCTATGGCTATTCTCAAGTTTACTCATAAAGCTGCTTGCGAGCCTGTATCAAAGGTTCTCAAATCAGCAATTGCAAACGCAGAGAATAATTTTAATATGGACGTATCAAGATTGGTAGTAAGCGAAGCTCATGTAGCACCGGGTCCGGTTCTTAAGAGAATCCAGCCGAGAGCTCAGGGCAGAGCATACAGAATCAACAAAAGAACATCACACATTACCCTTGTTCTCAAGGAAATGGAAGACTAAGCGAGGAGGAAAAGTTAAATGGGACAGAAATGTAATCCAACCGGTTTAAGAATCGGTGTTATCAAAAACTGGGACTCTCGCTGGTATGCTAAGAAAGGCGAATTCGCAGATACACTCGTTGAAGATTACAATCTTCGTAAGTATCTTCTTAAGACCCTTTACAGCGCAGGTGTTCCTAAAGTAGAAATCGAAAGAGACGCTAAGAGAGTAAGAATCAACATCCACTGCGCAAAGCCGGGCATGGTAATCGGTAAGCAGGGTGCTGAAATCGAAAAGCTCAAGGCAATTTGTGCAAAGAAGTTGGGCAAAGAGCCAAACGAAGTTTTCATCAACATCGTTGAAATCAAACAACCCGACCTCGATGCAATTCTTGTTGCACAGTCAATCGCTCAACAGCTTGAGCGTCGTGTAGCATTCAGAAGAGCAGTTAAAGGCGCTATCAGAAACACAATGAGACTTGGTGCTCGCGGTATCAAGGTTCAGGTTTCAGGTCGTATCGGCGGCGCAGAAATCGCTCGTTCGGAAACATACAAAGAGGGTACTATTCCTCTTCAAACAATCCGTGCCGACATCGATTACGGAACAGCAGAAGCTGCTACAACATACGGTAGAATCGGTGTTAAAGTTTGGATCTATCAAGGCGAAGTCCTCAGAGAATCTCGCAATAAGAGAAGAAGATCAAATCGCAAGGAAGGGGGAAATAAATAATGCTCTTACCTAAGCGTGTAAAACACAGAAAACAACACAGAGGTCGTATGACTGGTGTTGCTACAAGAGGTAATAAAGTATCATACGGTGAGTTCGGTCTTGCTACAACAGAGCCTGCATGGATCACAGCAGCTCAAATCGAGGCAGCCCGTATCGCTATGACTCGTTACACAAAGCGTGGCGGCCGTGTTTGGATTAAAATTTTCCCTGACAAGCCGATCACTGCAAGACCTGCCGATACTCGTATGGGTAAAGGTAAAGGTAATGTTGACTACTGGGTAGCAGTAGTTAAGCCGGGCAGAGTTATGTTTGAGCTCGGCGGCGTAAGCGAGGAGGTTGCTCGCGAGGCTATGCGTCTTGCAGCTAACAAACTTCCTGTAAAATGCAAATTCGTTAAAAAAGAAGAGGGAGGCGAGCAATAATGAAAGCATCAGAAATCAGAAGCTTATCTGCAGAGGAAAGATCAAAGAAACTTGCAGAGCTTAAGGAAGAACTTTTCAACCTTCATTTTCAGCAGGCTATCAATCAGCTCGACAACCCTATGAGAATTAAAGCTGTCAAGAAAGATATTGCTCGTATCAAAACTGTTGAGAGAGCTATCGAACTTGAACAAGCTAATTCCTAAGGAGGTAACTGATTATGGAAAGAAACCTCAGAAAAACCAGAATCGGTATTGTAACATCAGACAAAATGGATAAAACCGTTGTTGTTACAATTCAAGACAGAGTTAAGCACCCTCTTTACAGCAAGATTGTTGACCGCTCTGTAAAATACAAAGCACACGACGAGAATAACGAATGCGGAATCGGCGACAAGGTTCAAATCATGGAATGCCGCCCACTCAGCAAGGATAAAAATTGGCGTGTAGTTAAAATCATCGAAAAGGCTAAATAATCATTACGATTTGCGCTTTTGAGAATAAAAAAGTTTAGTGCTATTAATTTAGTCAAACAGAAAATAATAACTGCAACTTAGCAAAGTGTTATTTTGCAGTACGAAGGAGGAAAACGCTGTGATACAACAAGAAAGTCGTCTTAAAGTTGCAGACAACACAGGTGCTAAAGAATTGCTTTGCATTCGTGTTCTCGGCGGCTCAGGAAGAAAATATGCCAACATTGGCGATGTTATCGTTGCTTCAGTTAAGAAGGCAGCACCGGGTGGTATCGTTAAGAAGGGCGAAGTTGTTAAAGCAGTCATCGTTCGTACAACTAAAGGTGTACGTCGTGATGATGGTCAGTATATTCGTTTCGACGAAAATGCTGCCGTAATTATTAGGGATGATAAAACCCCTAAAGGCACCCGTATTTTTGGTCCCGTAGCAAGAGAGCTTCGTGAAAAAGATTACATGAAGATTCTTTCTCTCGCTCCGGAAGTACTTTAATGGAGGTGCGCAAGATGAGTAAAATGTTCGTTAAAACAGGCGATACCGTTCAGGTATTGTCAGGTAAATCAAAAGGCGTTCAGGGCGAAGTAATCGCTGTAAGTCCTAAAGAGAACAAGGTTATCGTTAAAAATGTTAACGTTGTTACAAAGCATGTTAAACCATCAAAGATGGGTGAGCAGGGCGGACTTGTAGAGGTTGAATCTGCACTCTACGCTTCAAAAGTTCAATTAGTTTGCCCAAAATGTAAGCAACCTACAAGAGTTGGTCACAAAAAGGGCGGCATCCGCGTTTGTAAGAATAAAGAATGCGGACACGAGTTTTAAGAAAGGGAGGACATAACAAATGGCAGCACGCTTAAAAGAAACATATAAGAGTGAAGTTGCTCCTGCATTGATGAAGAAATTCGAATACAAGTCTGTTATGCAAATCCCAAAGCTTGACAAGATTGTTATCAATGTCGGTGCCGGCGAAGCTCGTGAAAACTCAAAGGTAATTGACGCTATCGTTTCAGACCTTACTCAAATTTCAGGTCAAAAGCCTGTTGTATGTAAGGCAAAGAAATCAGTAGCTAACTTCAAACTCCGTGAGGGCATGCCGATCGGTGTTAAAGTTACTCTTCGCGGTGACAGAATGTATGAATTTCTTGACAGATTCTTCAATCTCGCACTTCCCAGAGTTCGTGACTTCAGAGGTATTAATCCAAACTCATTTGACGGCCGCGGCAACTATGCATTAGGCATCAAAGAGCAGTTGATTTTCCCTGAAATCGATTATGATAAGATTGATAAGGTACGCGGTATGGACATCATTATGGTTACAACCGCAAACACTGACGAAGAAGCAAGAGAGCTCCTCAAATTGATGGGCGCTCCGTTTGCAGAGTAAGGAGGGATTATCGTGGCTAAAACATCTATGAAAGTTAAGCAGCAAAGAGCTGCTAAGTACTCAACAAGAGCATATAACAGATGCAAAATCTGCGGTAGACCTCATGCTTATCTTCGTAAGTATGGCGTATGCCGTATCTGCTTCAGAGAGCTCGCTCACAAGGGCGAAATCCCCGGAGTTAAAAAGTCATCTTGGTAAGATACTGAGAATTGCTAATTTTATAAGGAGGAAATATCATGCATATTACAGACCCAATTGCTGATATGCTTACAAGAATTCGTAACGCCAATTCAGCAAAACACGAAACAGTAGATATTCCTGCATCAAATATGAAGAAGGCAATCGCTCAGATTCTTCTTGATGAAGGTTATATCGCATCATATAAAGTAATTGAAGATGATAAACAAGGTGTTATCCGTGTAACACTCAAGTACGGTGAAAACAAATCTCAGGTTATTACAGGCCTCAGAAGAGTTTCAAAGCCGGGCCTTAGAATTTACTCAAATGTTGAGGATATGCCTAAGGTTATGAAGGGACTCGGTATCGCTATCGTATCAACTTCAAAAGGTATAATGACAGACAGAGAAGCTCGCAAGCAAAATGTTGGCGGCGAAGTATTAGCATTTGTTTGGTAAGGAGGTGCAGTTAGGATGTCACGTATAGGTTTAAAGCCAATCGTAATTCCTGCCGGCGTTGAAGTATCAGTAAACGGCGAAAATACTGTAACCGTTAAGGGACCAAACGGTACTCTTACTCTGGATGTTAGCAAAGACATCACAGTTACTGTCGACGGCAGCGAAGTTAAAGTATCAAGACCATCAGACGATAAGGAGCACAGAGCACTTCACGGTCTTTACAGAGCTCTTATCGCAAACATGGTTAAAGGTGTAACAGAAGGTTTCAAAAAGGACCTCGAGGTTAACGGCGTAGGTTACAGAGTTCAGATGCAGGGCAACACCCTTGTAATGAACCTCGGTTTCTCACACCAGGTTAAGATGGATGCACCTGAAGGAATCAAAATCGAATGCCCAAGCGCAAATGCAATCGTTATCAGCGGTGCAGATAAGCAAAAGGTTGGTCAGTTCGCAGCTCAAGTTCGCGAAAAGAGACCGCCGGAGCCGTATAAGGGCAAGGGCATCAAATATGCTGAAGAGCATATTCGCCGTAAGGAAGGCAAAGCAGGTAAGAAATAAAGAAAGGAGTGAAATACAATGGTTTCAAGACAAGATTCTAACAAAGCAAGACAAAAGCGTCACACTCGTGTACGCGGTAAGATCAGCGGTACAGCTGATTGTCCAAGACTCAACGTATATCGCTCCCTCAGCAATATCTACGCTCAGCTTATTGATGATGTTGCAGGTGTAACACTTGCTCAGGCATCAACAGTTGAAAAAGATTTTGCTCAGTACGGCGGAAACGTTGAAGCAGCGAAAGCTGTAGGTAAAAAATTAGCAGAAAGAGCCACAGCAAAGGGCATCAAAGAATGTGTATTTGACCGTGGCGGTTACGTATATCACGGTCGTGTTGCAGCTGTTGCTGACGGCGCTCGTGAAGGCGGACTTGAGTTCTAAAGAAGGGAGTAATTTATTATGAATAATAAGATTGACGTATCTTCAATGGAACTTGAAGAAAGAGTAGTTACCATCAACCGTGTTTCAAAGACGGTTAAGGGCGGTAGAATTTTTAAGTTCTCTGCACTTGTTGTTGTAGGCGACGGTAACGGACTTGTAGGCTTCGGTATCGGTAAGTCAGGCGAAGTTCCTGATGCTATCCGTAAGGGTATCGAGGATGCAAAGAAAAATGTTATTAAGGTTTCACTCAGAGGCACAACAATTCCTCATGAGATTACAGGTAAATTCGGCGCAGGTGAAGTTCTTCTTATGCCGGCTCCGAAAGGTACCGGTGTTATTGCCGGCGGCCCTGTTCGTGCTGTTGTTGAAACAGTAGGTATCAAGGATATCCGTACAAAGGCAATTCGTTCTAACAATCCTTGCAATGTTGTAAGAGCAACAATCAACGGCTTAAGCCAGCTTCGCAGTGCCGAAGAGGTTGCTGCTGTTCGCGGCAAGACTGTTAAGGAAATAGTAGGTTAAGGAGGGGTTAGCATGGCAGATATTAAAATCAAACTCACAAAGAGTTTAATCGGTAGCAAAAAAGACCAAATCGCCACCGCCAACTCACTTGGTCTCCGTAAAATCGGCAATGTAACAGTACAGCCTGATAACGCACAGACACAGGGTAAAATCAAAAAGATTTCTCACCTTGTAACAATCGTAGAAGAATAAGGGGAGGTGCACTGATGAAATTACACGAACTTTCTCCTGCAGAGGGCTCTAAAAAAGCTGTTAAGAGAATTGGCAGAGGCGCAGGCTCAGGCCAGGGTAAAACAGCAGGCAAAGGCCATAAGGGTCAAAAGGCTCGTTCCGGCTACAGCAGACGCCCGGGTTTTGAAGGCGGTCAGATGCCGCTTCAAAGAAGAATTCCGAAGAGAGGATTTAACAACATCTTTGCTACTGAGTATGCAACCGTAAATGTTTCTGCTCTTAACGACAGATTTGATGACGGTGCAACCGTAGACGCAGAAAGCCTTGTAGCTTGCGGTCTTGTTAAGAAGACACTTGACGGCATCAAGGTTCTCGGCAAAGGCGAGATTACTAAAGCTTTGACTGTTAAGGTTAACGCTGTAAGTGAATCCGCAAAGGCAAAGATTGAAGCAGCTGGTGGCAAGGTGGAGGTGCTTTAAGTGATTAAAACTATCATTAACGCATTCAAACTTCCCGACATCAGAAAAAAACTTCTCTTTACTGCTTTTATCATCTTGATTTTCAGAATCGGCTCGGTTATTCCTGTTCCGTTTCTTAACATTACAGAAGAAATCAGCGTTGGTAAGGGCAACACAATTTTAACTTATTTGAGTTTGATGACCGGTAGCGCATTCACATACGGAACTATTTTCGCTATGTCAATTACACCGTACATCAACTCGTCAATCATTATGCAACTCCTTGCAGTTGCAATCCCCGCCCTTGAAAATCTCCAAAAAGAGGGCGAGGAGGGTAAGAAGAAAATCTCAACAATTACAAGAATCGTTACAATCGTTCTCGGTTTGCTTCAATCGTTGGCATATTTCTTCTTCCTTCGTGCAAACAACTACCTTGAAACATTCCCGAATGCTTCAACTTTCGATTTGGTATTCCAAGCAGTTGTTATTATTGCCGTTCTCACAGCAGGTACAGCAGTAATTATGTGGCTCGGTGAGCAGATTACAATTGACGGTATCGGCAACGGTATCTCAATCATCCTCTTCGCAGGTATCGTGTCTCGTTTCCCAACCATTATCAGACAGCTCTTTGGCTATCTCGATACAGAGAGAAAAGTATATTATGTACTTGTTCCGGTAGTTTGCGTATGCTTCTTGCTTATGATGGCATACATCGTTTTGCTCGACAATGCAGAAAGAAGACTTCCTATCCAATACGCAAAGCGTGTTAAGGGCAGAAAGATGTACGGTGGACAAAATACTCATATGCCGATTAAGGTTAATATGAGCGGCGTTCTCCCAATCATCTTCGCATCATCCATCCTTTCTCTCCCGGGTACTGTTCAAATGTTTCTTACAGAAAGCAAGTACAAGGGCACAGGCTGGGAAAAATTCTTTAATGCATTCCAAAGTGATTCATGGTGGTACGCAGGAATGTACTTCCTTCTTATCATCTTCTTTGCTTATTTCTACAGTACAATTCAGTACAACCCAATTGAAATGGCAAATAATCTTCGTAAAAACAATGGCGTTATACCCGGATACAGACCGGGCAGACCTACTTCGGATTACATCTTTAAGATTATCTCAAGATTGACTCTTATCGGTGCTCTTATGATTTCCGTAGTTGCTTTGTTCCCGATTGTCTGGTCGCTTATTTGTGACGCTGCCATCCCTCCGTTGACGGAGAGCGGCAAAGACGGCGGAATGTCGATTACACTCGGCGGTACATCACTCATCATCTTGGTCGGTGTTGCACTTGAAACTGTTCGTCAGCTTGAATCACAAATGATGATGCGCCATTATAAGGGATTCCTTGACTAATATAAGGAGATATTTATGAAACTTATTCTTTTAGGTGCCCCGGGCGCCGGCAAAGGCACTCAGGCAGAAAAAATTTGTGATAAGTATAATATCCCTTCAATTTCAACCGGAAACATTCTTCGTGCCGCTGTAAAAGACGGCACGGAGATGGGCTTGAAGGCTAAATCCTTCATGGATGCGGGTCAACTCGTTCCCGATGAGGTTGTAATCGGTATTATCAAGGATCGTCTTAAAGAAAAAGATTGTGAAAAAGGTTTCATTCTTGACGGTTTTCCGCGCACAATTCCGCAGGCTCAGGCTCTTGTGGATAACGGAATTGATATTGATGTCGTTCTCGACATTGAAGTTCCGGACGAAAAGATTACCGAAAGAATGTCAGGTCGTCGCGTATGTGCAAAATGCGCAAACTCATATCACTTGGTTTATAAACAACCAAAGGTTGAAGGCATTTGCGACGCTTGCGGCGGCGAATTAATTCAGCGTAAAGACGATGCACCCGAAACTGTAAAGGCTCGCCTTGTGGAATATCACGAGATGACAGAGCCACTCAAAGGCTTCTACGAAAATCTTGGCAAGCTCAAGATTGTTGAAGGTCAAGAGGATGTTGAGGACACAACAAAGCTCGTTTTCGCTGCATTGGAGGATTAACATGATAGTGCTTAAAAGCAGCCGTGAATTAGAACTCATGAAAGAAGCATGCGTTATTTCGGCTCAGGCATTACAGGTGGCAGGTGAGGCTGTAAAACCCGGCATTACCACTTATGAAATTGACAAATTAGCTTACGATTTTATTAAAAAGCAAGGTGCTACACCAAATTTTCTCAACTACGGTGGATTTCCTGCTACCGCATGTATATCTATAAATGATGAAGTTATCCACGGCATTCCAAGCAAAAAGCGTGTTATCAAAGAGGGTGACATTGTAAGTATTGATTTGGGTGCTGCAAAAAACGGCTATAACGGCGACAATGCTGCAACATTTATCTGCGGAACTTGCTCTCCCGAGGTAAAGCGGCTGATAGACACTACTCGCGAGGCTCTTGCAAAGGGCATCGAGGCAGCAGTGCCCGGCAACAGAATCGGCGATATAGGCAACGCTGTGCAAACTTATTGCGAGGAAAGAGGATTTTCCGTAGTAAGAGACTTTGTCGGTCACGGCGTAGGAACAAAACTTCATGAAGAACCCAGTGTACCGAACTTCGGACACGCAGGACGCGGTATCCGACTATTACCCGGAATGACATTGGCAATTGAACCGATGATTAATCTGGGAACCTATAAGGTTAAACAACTTTCTGACGGATGGACTGTTAAAACTGCTGACGGCAAGGCTTCAGCTCATTTTGAGAACACCATCGCCATCACAAACAACGGTCCGGTAATTCTGACGAAAGCTTAAAAGCAAGCACGGCTTGCATTAATTGCAATTGCAGGCGATTACGCCGTAATGTGATTCCAGTTAATAAACATCAATCGTTATTATTAATTTAAGCGAGGTATTAGATGTCTAAGTCAGATATGATAGAAGTTGAAGGTACTGTGGTAGAGGCGTTGCCAAACACAACTTTTAAGGTAGCACTTCAAAATGACCACATTATTACAGCTCATATCAGCGGGAAGCTCAGAATGAACAACATTCGTATTCTCCCCGGTGATAAGGTAACAATGGAAATGTCACCATACGATCTGACAAAAGGTCGTATAATTTGGCGTTCTAAGTAAATTCAAGGAGGATATTCAAATGAAAGTTAGACCTTCTGTAAAGAAAATTTGCGATAAATGCAAAGTTATCAAAAGAAATGGAAAAGTAATGGTTATCTGTGAAAATCCAAAGCATAAACAGCGTCAGGGCTAATCCTGAACTAATAATCGGAGGTAAACTGTAAAATGGCACGTATTTCAGGTGTTGACTTACCTAATGACAAAAGAGTTGAAATCGGTCTTACTTATATTTACGGTATCGGCCGTACAACTGCTGACATGATTATCGAAGCAACAGGAATCAATCCGGATACCCGTTGCAGAGATTTAACAGAAGACGATGTCAAGAAACTCAGCGATTATATCACTCACAACATTGTTGTTGAAGGTGACCTTCGCAGAAACACAGCATTTGACATTAAGAGACTTAAAGAAATCGGTTGCTATCGCGGTATGCGTCATATCAAAGGCCTTCCGGTAAGAGGACAGACTTCAAAGAATAACGCAAGAACACGCAAAGGTCCTAAAAAGACAATAGCAAACAAGAAAAAGTAAAGTAGGAGGAAATCAGTATGGCTACAAAGAAGACTGCCACTCGCGGTAAAAGACGCGAGAAAAAGAATATTGAGCGCGGCGTTGCTCATATTCAGTCAACCTTCAACAATACAATAGTTACTATTACTGATACACAGGGAAACGCTGTTTCTTGGGCTTCAGCCGGAGAAATGGGCTTCCGTGGTTCAAAGAAATCTACTCCGTTTGCAGCACAAACCGCAGCAGAAACTGCTGCTAAAATTGCAACAGAGCACGGTATGAAAACAGTAGAAGTTTATGTTAAGGGACCGGGTGCAGGTCGTGAGGCTGCTATTAGAGCACTTCAGTCTGCCGGACTTGATGTAAGTCTTATTAAAGATGTTACTCCTATCCCACATAACGGATGTCGTCCGCCTAAGAGACGTCGTGTATAATTTAACGGAGGTGTAGTATATGGCAAAGAATATGGAACCCATCGCAAAGCGCTGCAAGGCTCTCGGTATTTCACCGGCAGTTATGGGTTATACAAATAAGGAAACATTCAGAAATTCCTACAATAAAAACCGCCGTAAAAAGAGCGAGTATGCTATGCAACTTAACGAAAAGCAAAAGGTTAAGTTCATCTACGGTATTCTTGAAAAGCAATTTCACACCTATTATGAGAAAGCAGCTAAAATGGAAGGTCAAACCGGTATTGTACTTCTTACAATGATCGAAACACGCCTTGACAATGTTGCTTTCAGAACAGGCTTTTGTAAGACTCGCCGTGAAGCAAGACAGGCTGTTACACACGGTCACTTCACAGTAAACGGCAAAAGAGTAAATATTCCGTCTTATCTTGTAAAGGTTGGAGATGTTATCGCTGTTGCTGAAAACAGCAAAGATAACGGCAGATTCAAACTTGTTAAAGAAGAGGGCGCTTATGCAAACTCACCAAAATGGCTTGAATCAAATGCATCAGAGCTTACTGCAAAGGTTGTAGCTATGCCTGAGCGTGATGACATCGATTATCCTGTTGAAGAGCATTTAATCGTTGAGTTCTACTCTAAGTAATAGCCATTAAACAACTATTAATTGGTAAAACAAAACAAAGTTTAGGAGGCTTTTAAATGATCGAAATTGATAAGCCTAATATCGAAATAGTAGATTTATCTACTCAGGGAAGCAGAAGCGTAGGCAAATTTGTTGTTGAGCCCCTTGAAAGAGGCTTCGGCACAACACTCGGCAATTCAATGAGAAGAGTTCTCCTCTCATCACTTCCGGGTTATGCAATCACTTCCGTTAAGATTGACGGTGTATTACACGAATTTTCAACCATTCCTCATGTTAAAGAGGATGTAACCGAAATCGTTTTAAATCTTAAAAATGTCATTCTTAAGATTCACGACGAAAATCCGAAAACTTTATATATCGAAGCATCAGGCGAAGGCGAAATCACTGCCGGCGACATTAAGCATGACGCCGATGTTGAAATCCTTAACCCTGAACTTCATATCGCTTACCTCGATGAGGGCGCAAGCGTAAATATGGAACTTACGGCAGATAACGGTAGAGGATATGTTCCTTGCGACAGAAACAAGCAGCTTATGGAGCTTCCTATCGGTACAATCGCTATCGACTCTATCTATACACCTGTCCTCAAGGTTAATTACACTGTTGAAAATACTCGTGTAGGACAACAAACCGACCTTGACAAGCTCATTCTCGATGTCGAGACAGACGGTACTATTCCGGCTGATGAGGCAGCTTCTCTTGCTGCTAAAATTCTTAACGAGCATCTCAACCTCTTCGTTGACCTTTCAGAAGAAATGGGCAACGCCGAAATTATGGTTGAAAAGGACGACGACGGCAAAGAAAAGGTTCTTGAAATGACTATTGAAGAACTCGACCTTTCGGTTCGTTCATTCAATTGCTTGAAGAGAGCAGGTATTAATACAGTTGAGGATTTGATCGGCAAATCCGAAGAAGATATGATGAAAGTTAGAAACCTTGGTCGTAAATCTCTCGATGAAGTAGTAAACAAGATTGCTTCACTCGGTTTTAAACTTTCCAAGGACGAAGACTAATAAGGAGGGAATTTCAATGCCAGGTAGCAGAAAACTGGGTCGCCCAACCGATCAAAGAAGGGCAATGCTCAGAGGATTAGTTACTCACCTTTTACAAAACGGCAAAATTGAAACAACCGTTACAAGAGCGAAGGAAGTTCAGCCAATGGTAGAGCGTATGATCACCAAGGCTAAAACTGATGACCTCGCATCAAAGAGATATGTTCTCGCTTATGTTACTAAGGAAGATGTTGTTAAAAAACTTTTTGACGAGATTGCTCCTAAGTATTCAGATAAAAACGGTGGTTACACTCGTATTGTTAAAACAGGCCCTCGTCGCGGCGACGGCGCTGAAATGTGTATCATTGAGCTTTTATAATTAAACATCAAATGATACAAGCTCCCCGATATATCGGGGAGCTTTTTTTGTTAACAAATTTGGCAAATAAACTGTGAATAGAGTCGATTCCATTCTTGTTATTGACAATATGTGCATATTTTTTTATTATATTAATGTTGATAAACAATCTAATTTATTTAAGGGGATGTGGTTTTATTGAAAAATAAAAGAAACGCATTTGGCATTATATTCTTGATTGCCTTGTTATTGCTGGCTCTTTGCGGTTGCCATAACAGCGACGAAAATTATGATGCCGCTCAAATGGATTTTTCGCAAAACATACAGGACGAATGGAACTCAAGCAAGGATAAAAATCAGCCAGAATTTTTGAATCTGTTGGATGAAAAATCGTCATTTAATTGCATAAGCACAGATTATGTAAGCGACGGATATTATGTTGTAAATGTTCAAGTTACATCACCCGATATAAGCAACGATTTAAAAGAATATAAAAAGCAAATTACCGGCAAAAAAGTTGATACAAAACAAATGAATAAAAAATTGTGTGAGTTAATTAATAATGCTCAATCAAAAACAACAAACCAAACTGTCGACATTATTGTTGATGATGATAACAATGTCAGAGTTCAATTTAATGATGATTTTGTAAATGCAATGTTCGGGTATGCATATATCGAAGGTATGCAGGCATTTCTGAGTGAATAATCGGGAGAATATGTATGAAAGTTTTTAATAAAATATTAGCCGCTTTTTTGTGCCTTGCATTTATAATATCTGCCATTCCGGCTTATGCAAATGAGTCAAAATTCATTTCGTATGATGTGCAATCTATTGACGAATACGGTGATATTACGGAGTCAAACGAAGCGGCATATTATGACGGCGAAAATTTGTTTGTTTCAATCAATTTTATAACGGATTATACATTGTACTATTATGATTCAAGCTCAACCTCTTTTGTAAGAAGAGGTCAGGAAAAATCGGGCAGATACGGTAGGGTGCAGCTCGATTTGAATAATAAAACCGCTGTTTTATATATGAATTTGAATACAAAAAAAGAGTACAATTTAGACAATGTATATAAGTTCGGAAGTCAAGAATTTTTACCGCTTGCACAAATGATGGCTTTGCTGAAAGCGAGCTTAACCATTAAAGACAATAAAATGAGAATTGTAAACAGCGGTTATACACTTGCGGATGCCGATTATGCAATGAGCAAAATGGCAACAAAGTTGTCACTTGCAAATTACGGTATAAATGATGTTATTGATGATATTTACGGCGGCAGTGAAACTGCATATATGGCATCATCTGTTTTAGGTTATTTCGGTGCAACTGTATATGGACTCAGATTATCAAAACTTGACTTTATTACAAAGTTAGGCGATTTTAAAGAATACGAAAGTTTTATTGAAAGTTGTGTAACGAATAACAGTAATTACATAGACGCGTTAACTACAAATGCAGATATGGTTAATCGTTTTAATACTGCTTACAACTTGAATAAGGATGTAAATGACCATTCAAAAACACTAAAAGATGTTACTTCTGTTATAAAGGATGTTTCGGAGCCGGTCAAAGATACATCTATGAGCAACGCACTCCTATGGGTAGATGCAAGAGATTGGAATGCAGTATTTGATACTATTTCTTCAATAACCAATGTTGCCGATTATTATTTAAAATTCGGCTCAATGTGTGAAGATAATAAGAATATGATAAATCAAGTTGAGTCACGCTCATCCGTCGGAGATAACGGGGTGCCGTTACATTTGGCAATAGAAAGTGTTCAAAAGAAATACGGTCAAGATTTAGTCAAGAGTGTTACATCGGAAATCGGTCAAGAGCTTGCTGATAAAGTCGCAAATAAGGCAAAAAAGATTGTTCTTGAAAAAGTAATCCCTTCAACTGTGGCTATATCAATCGTTTCAAAGGTCTTTAAGGCGGCAGGATTTGATATTGCTTCCGATTCGGATTATTCAATTATGATTGATTTGAATGCTAAAAATATGCTTTTTAATGATTACAGCAGTCTAGAATCATCATTAAAATATCAAAATGCAAATCAAACCGAGAAATATCGCTTATCTGCAATATTTTATTTACAGGCTTGTGAGAAGACTTTTAAAAATGCTGAAAAATTAGCTAAAAAGCATGAACTCGGCGGGAATTTCTATAAATCTCAAATAGAGAAAGTTGATTCGGTGTTGAATTTATATTATCTCGCAGGTCAAAGCAAAAGTTTTGATAATTTTGACGATATAGACAATATTATCAATAATAACAAAAGCGAAATTATAAACAGCGATATTATAAATAAAGCAACAACTATATCACAAGATGAATTAAACAATTTGTCAGGTCAAAAGACAAATTGGGGTACACTGAATAATGTAAATATTGAAAAATACGAAGTATCTGACAATACAAAATATGAAACTGAAGTTCTTGGCTACGAAGGTGGTGGCTCAATTGCTGTTTTTGTTAATTTTGATAAAATAAATAATGTTGAGGGATTTGATATAGTCAATATATGGAGTAACGATAATTACGACAGTAAAAAAGTTTCTGTTAAAGATAAGTATTGTAGCAACAAGTGTATACTTTTTAATGCACAGGAATTTCCGAATAAAACAAAAATCAGAGCTTATAAAACGATTAACGGAAAAAGCGTGTATGGCCCATACATGACAATAAATTTAAATTCCGCAAAAGAAAATGGCAATTTGTATTATGATGAATATGAAAGTCTTTGTGGCAAGCAATTTTGATGCTGAATAAAGTGATTTGTATTTTTATTACTATATGAATATTGTTGGAAAGAAAAACGAACGGACCGTTTGGTCCGTTCGTTTTTATACAAATCAATTATCAGCCTTTTTTGAGTTGTCTTTCAAGCCATGCACTGCCTAAGTCGAGTGCGTTGAAAAGGCCTTTTTTCTCGCTCTTTTTGATGATTTTGTCTTTCGGTGAAAGCGAATCATCTGTTGAGAGAAGCTGAATTGTTACATCTTCTGCGAGTTTGATGTCCTTCAGTTTGCTTGAGTTTTTAATGTTTATGCAAACAACATATGCATCGTTAATATCACCATAGTAAATAGTGTTTCCGCTCCTAACAAGCGGCTTGCCCTTGTATTCGAGAATTGCGTTGCTTTTCTTTGGCTTGTTGTTGTTTTGTTGAGTCGGCTTTTTGTTGCCGCCTTGCTTCTTGTCGTTTGCAGGCTTCTTTGTTTGCTGCTCTTGTGCAGTTTTGTTTTCCTGTGGCAAAGAAAACCCTCCTTTGTTTTATATTTGTTTTAGCTGAGGTATGATTTTACCATCTCGGCAAGCAGCTCATCTCTGTCGATTCTGCGGATTAAGCTTCTCGCGTTGTTGTGAGTTGTAATGTAAGTCGGGTCCTCAGACAAAATATATCCTACTATTTGGTTGATAGGGTTATAGCCTTTTTCCTGAAGGGCGTCGAAAACCTGTGTCAAAGTTTCCTTCATAATGTCATCGTTTTCGTTGCCAATCTTAAAGGTCATAGTTTTATCTGTCATAGTAAAATCACCACCGGTCGAAATTATTAGTCCTTATATTAAAATATATTAATCCAATATAAGTTTAATTACCTCTTCATTATAACATTTTTTGTTCAAATTACAATACTTTTTGTGCAAATTTGCGTTAAAAGCCCTAAAAAACTTGACTTTGCACCTTTATGGGGGTATAATTTACCCATAATGAAATAAGCGTTGATATGGTGTAAGTAGACAGGATTTGCGTTTTAAGAGAGTGTGCGGTGGGTGCAAGCACACAGCGCGGTTTTATCGAATTTCAGCCATGGAGCTCTTTGCGAGAAACTAAGCAAAGCGTCGTGTCGCGTTAAGACAGTCGAGCGGCAATTTTTATAATTGCAATTTGAGTGGTACCACGGATTATTCCGCCTCATATTTTTGAGGCGGTTTTTATTTTTGCATTATTGCCGATTAATAATTCTATTTTGGAGGACTTATGGAAAACAAAATCAAAGAGCTGAAGGCTCAATTTGAAAATGAGCTTTCCGCAATCAAGGACCTTTCCGAGCTTGAAGATATCAGAGTTTCATATCTCGGTAAAAAAGGCTCGGTTACAGACCTTTTAAAGGGTATGCGCGAGCTGTCAAACGAGGATAAAAAGGCTTTCGGTCAAAAAATCAACGAGCTTAAGGGTACAGTTGCAGAAAGAATTTCTCAAAAAACAGCAGAGCTTAAGCAAAAAGAAATCGAAAAGGAAATCGCACTTATGCCGGAGTTTGACCTTTCAATGCCGGCAAATCTCTCCAGAGGCTCATATCATCCGATTACTCTTGTTCAGCGTCAGTGCGAGCAGATTTTTGAATCAATGGGCTTTACCGTTGAGGATTATGCAGAGGTAGTTACAGACTATGAGTGCTTTGAGGCGGTTAATGTTCCCAAAAACCACCCGGCGCGTGATATGCAGGATACTTATTATCTTGAAAACGGTCAGCTTCTCAAATCACAAACCTCTGCCGCTCAAAACGCTATTTTGAGAAAATACAAAAAGCCGCTTGAAGAGCAGGAAATCCCGATTAAAGCTATTTTCCCCGGCAGATGCTTCAGAAACGAGGCTACCGATGCTTGTCACGAAAATACTTTCTTCCAAATGGAGGGTATGATGGTTGACAAGGATATTTCTATTTCAAACCTCATTTACTTTATGAAAACGATGCTTTCCGAGGTGTTCCAAAAGGACATTAAGGTTAGACTTCGCCCGGGCTTTTTCCCATTCGTTGAGCCGGGATTTGAGCTTGATATAAGCTGTCTTATCTGCGGCGGCGAGGGTTGTCCGAGCTGTAAGCACAGCGGTTGGCTCGAGCTTTGCCCGTGCGGTATGATTCACCCCGAGGTTCTTAAAATGGGCGGAATCGACCCCGAAAAATACACAGGTTTTGCATTCGGCTTGGGTCTTACAAGACTTGTTATGATGAAATACGGCATTAAAGATATTCGTGATTTGAACGGCGGCAGCCTCAAGGCAATGAGTCAGTTCACCGATGACGAGTAAGAAAGGAGAGTGAAATAAATGTTTTTATCTATGAATTGGATTCAGGACTTCGTTGATTTGTCGGGTCTTGATTTAGTTAAATTAATCAATCAGTTTTCACTCTCTACTGCAGAGGTTGAAAACGAAATTTTCTTCAAGGGTGCAGACCTTTCGGGTGTTGTTGTCGCAGAAATCAAATCTGTTGAAAATCATCCCGATTCCAAAAAACTTCACCTCTTGAAGGTTGACATCGGCGCAGACGAGCTTGTTGATGTTGTTTGCGGCGCTCCAAATGTAAGGGTTGGCTTAAAAACAGCCTTTGCAAAAATCGGCGCAAAAATCGGCGAGATTGAAATCGCTCCGAGAAAACTCGCCGGCTATACCTCAAACGGTATGTGTTGCAGTGAAAAAGAAATCGGCATTTCGGACGATAACAGCGGCATTATGGAAATCACCGATGATCTTCCAAACGGCACCGATATTAAGGAGGCTTATGCCGTTGACGATATTATTTTTGAGGTAGATAATAAATCGCTTACAAACCGCCCCGATTTGTGGGGACATTACGGCATCGCAAGAGAGTTTGCCGCTCTTTCGGGCAGAGAGCTTAAGCCGCTTCCGACTGTTGACCTTGAGCAGTACAATTCACTTCCAAAGGTTGATATGAAGATTGAGGACCCGCTTTGTCAAAGATATTCATGTATGCAGGTTGAAAATATCACAAAAACCGTTTCTCCTGTCAATATGCGTATCCGCCTTTTCTATTGCGGAATGAGAGCAATCAACTTCCTTGCAGACCTAACAAACTACCTTATGCTTGAAATGGGTCAGCCCATGCACGCATTCGACAGCAGAAAGGTTGAAAAAATCAGAATCAAACGCTTTGACAAGCCGTTTAAATTCCAAACGCTTGACGGCGTAGACAGAAATATCGACGAAAATACCCTTATGATTTGCAATGACAACACTCCCGTTGCAATCGCAGGTATTATGGGTGGACTCGACAGCGAAATTGTTGACGATACAACAACACTCACCCTTGAATCGGCAACATTTGACGCTGCTTCAATCCGTAAATCAACCGTTCGTCTTTCTCACAGAACAGACGCTTCAATGCGCTATGAAAAGTGCCTTGACCCGGAGATGACAACCGTTGCAATTGCAAGATTTATCAATCTTCTTCAAAGCATTGACCCCGAGTCAAAGGTTGTTTCGTCTCTTACAGATGAATATGCTTTTCATTACGATAAGGTAGAACTTAAATTCGACAAGGCGTTTGTAGATAAATATACAGGCATTGAAATTCCGAACGAAACCATTATCAATACACTCAATTCGCTCGGCTTTGTCGCAACCGTTGATAACGATAATTTTGATGTTTCTGTTCCGTCATGGCGTGCAACAAAGGATGTCACAATAAAAGCCGATATTATCGAAGAAATTACCCGTATTTACGGCTATGACAACTTTGATATTCACACAACAAGAAGTCCGCTCTATCCTGTTCGTCCGACAGTTGAAAAAACAGTTGAGGACAAGATTAAGGACCTCTTAGTTAAGAGATATTCACTTCACGAACTTCATTCGTATGTTTGGGCTTATTATGACGAGCTTAAGGCTCTCGGTATTGATGTTGAGGGCGAAATCAAACTTTCAAACGCAACAAATCCGAATATCGAAACTATCCGTAAATCAATCATTCCTACCCAGCTTTGCCAGGTTAAGCAAAATACATCGTTTGCACCGGATTTCGGTATTTTTGAAATCGGCAGAGTTGTTGATGGCGTTGATGACAACAACCTTTGCGTTGAAAAGAAAAAGCTTGCAATTACGCTTTATTCAAGATCGCGCCCAATGCCGACGCTCTATTTTGATTTGAGAGATATTCTCGAAGTTATGGCAGACGATTTGAAACATAAAAAGCTCACCTTCGCAAAGAAAGAGGCAGAACATTCTTATCAGCATCCGAGAAATCTCAACACCGTTTATTGCGACGGCGTAGAAATCGGCGAAATAGGTATTGCTTATCCTGTCGTTTCAAAGAAAATCGACAAGAAAGCGTCAATCGTATATGCCGAAATTGATGTTGAAGCATTTGCCGCAATCAAAAATGCGTCGATTCAGTATGAGGAGCCGTCAAAGTTCCCATCAATTGATATTGACCTTTCGTTTGTTTCGGATAAATTTGCGCCGATTGCAAAGGCTATTGAAAATGCAAAGTGCAAGCTTATCAAAAATGTTGAGGTTACCGATGTTTATGAGGACGAAAACTCAAAATCAATTACAACCCGCATAACATTTGCCGACCCTGAAAAAACTCTCACAAGAGAAGAAGTGCAGGGCGTTTCGGATTCCATCGTTGCCGAGCTTAAGGCAAACGGAATCGAACTCAAGGGCTGATAAAGTTTATAAAGAGCCGAAGTGTGTCGCTTCGGCCCTTTTTTATGCTTGTATTTAATTATAATATATGATATTATTATAATGTATTTTTATGTGTATAACGAGTGTAGCCATGGATATTAAAAAGAACGACGATATAAAACTGAATATCGAATCCGTAACTTCCGAGGGCTCGGCGGTCGGCCATTACAATGGCATTGCCGTTTTTGTTCGCGGTGCCGTCCCCGGCGATATTATCGTTGCGCATATCATCAAAACATCAAAAAAATATGAAATCGGCATAATCAAGGATATTATAACCGCCTCACCGAGCAGGATTAAAAGCGATTGCCCGGTGTCGGACAAGTGCGGCGGATGCTCATTCCGCAATATGACATATGACGAGGAGCTAAAATACAAGCGTTCCCGCGTTGTTGATGCTGTTGAGCGTATCGGTCATATTCAAACCGAAATTACCGATGTAACAGCCGCCGATACAGTTTATAATTACAGAAATAAGGCACAGTATCCCGTTTCGATTTGTGACGGTGAGCTTTTTGCCGGCTTTTATGCCTACAAAAGCCATCGCATAATATCGTGCGACGATTGCAAATTGCAAAGCAAGAATTTTAAGCCTTGCCTTGACGCCTTTGCCAAATGGGTTGAGCACAGCGGTGTTACCTCGTATGACGAAAACAGCGGCAGGGGCATTTTGCGCCATATTTATTTGCGCGAGGCATGCGCCACAGGTGAAATTATGGCTTGCGCCGTAATCAATGCCGACTCCTTGCCCGATTCGGATTATCTTGTCGAGCAGTTAAAAGCTGTTATCGGCGTTAAGAGCATTTGCGTCAATGTCAACAAGAAAAATTCAAATGTGATTTTGGGCGAAAAAACAAAAACAATTTGGGGCAGTGATACCGTTACCGACGAACTGCTCGGTAAAAAATTTGTTATATCGCCGAATTCGTTTTATCAAGTCAACCGCGCCCAATGCGAAAAACTTTATTCCAAGGCGGCGGAGTATGCCTCGCTCAACGGCAGTGAAACGGTGCTTGATTTGTACTGCGGTGTCGGCACAATCGGCATCACAATGGCTGATAAGGCAAAGCAAATTATCGGAGTCGAAATAGTCCCACAGGCTATTGAAAATGCCAAAATTAACGCAAAAATCAATAATATCGAAAATGCCGAATTCCTTTGCGGCGACGCTTATTTTGCCGCAGACGAGCTGAAACGCAGGCATATTAAGCCCGATGTTATCGTTCTCGACCCACCGCGAAAGGGCTGTCAAAAGGAACTTCTCGGCGTTATAAATTCAATGTCGCCCGAAAAAATAGTTTATGTTTCGTGCGATAGCGCAACGCTTGCCCGCGATTTGGCAATTCTTGACGAATACGGGTATAAAGCAAATCAAATCACACCTGTTGATATGTTTCCGCGCACCCCTCATGTAGAATGCGTGTGCTTATTGACAAAGAAAGGTTAAGTATAAAATTGAACGGAACGAAACCCAAAAAGGCAATCGGCAACGGCTGTACGCTGTATAAAAAATGCGGCGGCTGTCAGCTCCAAAACATGGATTATCAACGCCAGCTAAGGTTTAAGCAGGCAACCGTTGTCAAGCTGATTGGCAAATATTGCAGGGTAGACGATATAATAGGAATGAGCGAGCCGTATCATTACCGCCACAAGGTTCAGGCGGCGTTCGGCAAAATCAATTCAAATATTGTTTCGGGCGTTTATCAGTCCTCAACTCACAGAATAGTCAAGGTCGATAATTGTTTAATCGAAAATAAGCAGGCTGACAGAATAATCGTAACAATCCGTCACCTTTTGAAAGAGTTTAAACTCGGCGTGTTCAACGAAAAAACGCTTAAAGGTTTTTTGCGCCATGTCCTCGTCAGAGTCGGCTATTATACAAACGAAATTATGGTTGTTATGGTTACCGGCACAAAGGAATTTCCAAAAAAACGCGATTTTATCAAAAGACTCCTTGAAATTCATCCCGAAATCACAACCGTTGTCCAAAGTGTAAACAACAAATTCACAACTCTCGTTCTCGGCAAGGAGTTTATCACTCTTTACGGCAGAGGTTATATATATGACAACCTTTGCGGTTGCACCTTTAAAATTTCACCTGCATCGTTTTATCAAATAAATCCGCAGCAAACGGAAGTTTTGTATAATACCGCCGTCGATTTTATGGGTCTTGGCGGCAACGAAACCGTGATTGACGCATATTGCGGCACGGGTACAATCGGCTTAATCGCCTCAAAAAATGCAAAAAGAGTAATCGGTGTCGAGCTTAATTCCGATGCCGTAAGAGATGCCAAAACAAACGCACGGCTTAACAATGCCGATAATATAACATTTTTCAATGCCGACGCAGGTCGCTTTATGGTTGATATGGCTGCCGGCGGCGAAAAGGCGGATGTCGTGATTATGGACCCGCCGCGAGCAGGCTCTGACAGAAATTTTATTAAGTCTGTGCTTACGCTTTCGCCTAAAAAAGTGGTTTATGTTTCATGCAACCCCGAAACGCTCGCGAGAGATCTTCGGTTTTTCGTCTCGGGCGGATATAAGGTGCGCAAAGCGGTTCCTGTCGATATGTTCCCCCACACAAAGCATGTTGAGTGCGTTGTGTTGATGACAAAAGACCGTAAGTAATATTGATTATGATACCAGCGGTTTGATGATATATTTTATGTGTATTAAAGAAGACAATAATCATATTGTTAAAGATATGCATCAAAAATCAAACTTTGAGCTTAATATTGAAAACATTTCAAATAATGTGCCGGCATATGCAGGTCATACAACTATTTTGTTCATCAAAATATGTACGACTTGCCGAGTTGTGCGCTTAAAATAAATAAAAAAATATGAGCCAGCTTCCCCTCATTTCAATGGAAGTAATTAAATAATGAGAGGTTAAAAGGATGACTAAAACAGATTATGATGTAATTATTATCGGAGCAGGACCGGGCGGTATTTTCTCCGCCTACGAAATGGCTACAAAAAATCCGAATATCAAAATCGGCGTTTTTGAGGCAGGCTTTGAGCTTTCAAAGCGCAAATGCCCGATTGACGGCGACAAAGTTAAGTCCTGCATCAAGTGCAAAACCTGCGCTATTATGAGCGGCTTCGGCGGTGCCGGTGCTTTTTCCGACGGTAAATATAATATCACAAACGATTTCGGCGGAACTCTTTATGAGTATATCGGCAAGAAAAAAGCAATGGAGCTTATGAAATATGTTGACGAAATCAATGTTTCTCACGGCGGTGAGGAGTGCAAGCTCTATTCAACATCAGGCTCTAAATTTAAAAAGCTTTGCATGCAAAATCAGCTTAATCTTTTAGAGGCGTCTGTTCGCCATCTCGGCACGGATATTAACTATGTTGTTTTGCAGAATATTTATGACGAGCTTAAGGACAAGGTTGATTGGCATTTCAATACACATATCGACAATATCGAGTCGCTCGACGGATATTATCAGGCTGACTGCTCCAAAGGCTCGTTTACTTGTAAGGATTGTATAGTTTCTGTCGGCAGAAGCGGCAGCAAGTGGATGCAGGGCGTTTGTGAAAAACTCGGCATCGGCACACTTTCAAACAGAGTCGACATCGGCGTTCGTGTTGAACTTCCGGCAGTTATTTTCAGCCACCTCACCGACGAACTTTATGAAAGCAAAATCGTTTACAGAACAAAGAATTATGAGGATCAGGTGCGCACATTCTGTATGAATCCAAAGGGCAGTGTTGTTAATGAAAACACAAACGGCATTGTCACCGTTAACGGTCATAGCTACGAAGACCCTGCAAAGCAAACTGAAAACACAAACTTTGCTCTTCTCGTTTCAAAGCATTTTTCTGAGCCGTTTAAGGATTCAAACGGCTACGGCGAAAGCATCGCAAGGCTTTCAAATATGCTTGGCGGCGGCGTAATCGTTCAGCGTTTCGGTGACCTTGTTTCGGGCAGAAGAAGTAATCCGAAGCGTATTGAGGAGGGTCTTGTTGAGCCTACTCTTGCCGCAACACCCGGCGATTTGTCGCTCGTTCTTCCAAAGCGTATTCTTGACGGAATTATCGAGATGATTTATGCGCTTGATAAAATCGCACCCGGTACGGCAAATCCCGACACGCTTCTCTACGGCGTCGAGGTAAAATTCTATAATATGCAGGTCGACATTGACAACAACCTTGAAACAAATCACAAGGGATTGTTTGTCATCGGCGACGGCTCGGGTGTTACACACTCGCTTTCTCATGCGTCGGCAAGCGGCATCTATGTTGCAAGACAGATTTTGGATAAATTTAACTGAATTTAAGGATTGATTTTATGAAATTAAAAAAAGAAATAGTTCTCGGAAATATTGACGGTCAGGATTTTGCAATCGCAACCGGCTCGCTTTCCGATAAATTTCACGGCTTGATTAATAATAATAAAACCGCAAACTATATTTTTCAACTTCTTCAATCCGAGCAAACGGAGGACAGCATCGTAAAGGCCATGTGCGAAAAATACGATGCTCCCGAGGATGTTATCAGAGCCGATGTAAAAGAGATTTTGGAAAAAATGCAAAGCTACGGCTTTATTGAGAATTAATTCAGCAGGAACGGTTTTAATGAAAAATTTGACTAATGAATCGCGCTATCTCTTATATGTCATTCGCAGCGCCGTTAAACAGCAAAAAATAGACCCGCCGAGCGAAGCACTCGATTGGGACGAATTTTTTGCTCTCTCAAAGAAAAACGAGATTTTTTCGCTTGTCACAACTGCGTTGCCGACAGAATATCTGCCGCGCGATTTGGCACAAAAATTTGACAATTTCACAAAAAGCGAAATGGTGCGCATAATTGCGATGAACAACGAGCTTTCAACTGTTGAAAAGCTCCTTAACGAGCACGGCGTAAAATATATGCTGCTCAAAGGCTCGGTTATTCGCAACTTGTATCCAAAACAGCTTATGCGTCAGATGAGCGATGTCGATATTCTTTACGATGTCGCCAAACGCGGCGATGTCTTTGAAATTATGGACTCGCTCGACTATCCAAAGCCGTTTGAAAGCGGAAATTCCGACGATTTCCATAAAAAGCCGTATTACACATTCGAGTTTCACAACCGACTTTTTAAGGATTCATACGGATTTTGTCCCGATTTCGGTTTTGTTTGGGACAGGGCAACGGTATCCGACGATAAGCCCTGTTGCTTAAAAATGTCCAACAGTGATTTGTATTTGCACAACATTGCGCATATGTATAAGCATTATATGATAGGCGGCTTTGGCGTCAGATTTTTGATTGATACCTATTTGATTTTGAAAAAATGTTCTCTTGATTTCGATTTCATCAATCAAAAAATCGAAGAAATGAAACTCACCGATTTTGAAAGCACAATCAGGCATCTTTCGCTTGATTTGTTTGATTCCGAGCTTAACGAAAATCAAGAGGAGCTTATTTGCAAAATTTTGTCCGACGGCGTTTTCGGCAGTCTCGACAGCGACAATTCAACGCGAAATATCGAGGAGATTTATCACCGCTTTACTCAGGACAACGGCAGGGGAAATCTCTTTAAATATATTTTAAAGCGTATTTTTATTTCACCGTCACGTCTTAAAGCGATTTATCCCGAACTTAATTCAAAAAAATATCTGTTTTTGTATTACTATATAAAACGATTTTTCGACAAGGGCATCCACGGCGCAAAAAAAATCGCCGACGAGGCAAAACAGATTAAGCAAATTAAAAATAAAGATATTGAGGAAAAATAATTTTGTCAGTTAATAAGGACCACATCAGAAACTTTTCTATAATTGCACATATCGACCACGGCAAATCAACGCTTGCCGACAGACTTTTGGAGCTTACAAGCTCGGTTGCAAAGCGTGATATGCAGGCTCAAATCCTTGATGATATGGAGCTTGAGCGTGAGCGCGGCATCACCATCAAGGCGCACGCCGTTAAGCTTGACTACAAGGCAAAAAACGGCGAAATGTATGAGTTCAATCTCATTGACACCCCGGGCCATGTCGATTTTAACTACGAGGTTTCGCGTTCTCTCGCCGCTTGCGAGGGTGCGATACTCATTGTTGACGCATCGCAGGGCGTTGAGGCTCAAACGCTTGCAAACACATATCTTGCGCTTGATCACGATCTTGACATTCTCCCCGTTATTAATAAAATCGACCTTCCTGCTGCCGACCCGGACAGAGTAGCCGAGGAGGTTGAGGAGATTGTCGGTATTCCTTGTATGGACGCTCCGCGAATCAGTGCCAAAACCGGCGAAAATGTCGAAGAGGTTTTGGAGTATATCGTAAACGGCGTGTCCGCACCGCAGGGTGATGACAACAAGCCGTTGCAGGCGCTTATTTTCGACTCTGTTTATGATTCTTACCGCGGCGTTATCGTTTATGTCAGAATTAAAGAGGGCAAAATCAAAGCCGGCGATACAATGCGTATTATGTCAACCGGCGCTGAGTTCACCGTTGTTGAGGTTGGCTATATGCGCGCAACCTCAATGGAGCCTGCAAAGGAGTTGACAGCAGGCGAGGTTGGATATATTACCGCCTCAATTAAAACAGTAGGTGATGCTCATGTCGGCGATACCGTCACAACTGCCGAAAATCCGGCGACGGAGGCACTTCCCGGCTATCGCAAGGTAAACCCAATGGTTTATTGCGGACTTTATCCGGCAGACGGCGCAGACTATGAGGCACTTCGCGACGCACTCGAAAAGCTCCAACTCAACGATGCCTCGCTTTCATATGAGCCTGAAACTTCGGGCGCACTCGGCTTTGGCTTCAGATGCGGCTTTTTGGGGCTTTTGCACCTCGAAATTATTCAGGAAAGGCTCGACCGTGAGTATAATCTCGACCTTATCGCAACCGTTCCGAGCGTTGTTTATAAAATTCATCTTACCGACGGCACAATGGTTGAGATTGACAATCCTACAAACTATCCGGACCCGGCTTATATTGACTATTGCGAGGAGCCGTTCGCCGATGCTCATATTTATGTTCCGTCCGATTTCGTAGGCACCGTTATGGATATGTGCCAAGATAAACGCGGAATTTTCAAAAATATGAACTATATCACTCCCGACAGAGTCGATATTCATTATGAATTGCCGCTCAACGAAATCATTTATGATTTCTTCGACGCTCTCAAATCGCGCACACGCGGCTATGCCTCATTTGATTACGAGATGAAAGATTACAGAAAGTCTGACCTTGTAAAGGTTGATGTAATGCTCAACGGCGATATTATCGACGCACTTTCGTTTATAATTCATAAGGACAAGGCTTATCAGCGTGCAAGACGAATTGCCGAACAACTTAAAAAATATATACCGCGCCATTTGTTTGAAATTCCGATTCAGGTTGCAATCGGCGGCAAGGTTATTGCGCGCGAAACCGTTAAGGCACTTCGCAAGGATGTCCTCGCAAAATGCTACGGCGGCGATGTCACCCGTAAGAAAAAACTCCTTGAAAAGCAAAAAGAGGGCAAAAAGCGTATGCGCCAGTTCGGCTCAGTTGAGGTGCCGCAGGAGGCATTCCTCGCTGTGCTTAAACTTTCAAGCGACGATGACGATTAAATTTTATAATAAAAGCATTAAAACTGTGGAAAGATTGAAATGTATCAATCTTTTCACGGTTTTTTTGTTTGTAAAATGTCGGTTAAAATGCAGTAAATCAATATTAACCTCGTTTTTTCCGATGTTTTACCCGATTTTGCTTTTGATTTAATAATACACTGCTATTATTTAGCTGTACTCAAAAGGAGTACACACAGACTTTTTAATACGAAAGGAAAAGAAAAATGAAAAAGAAAGCAATAGTATCAGTAATTTCAGTCATCTGTGTAATCGCAGTCGCAGTGGGAATTTTCGCAGGCTGCTCATCGAAAAAGTCAGATTCAAACACAAGCAATTCCGCTCAAAAGGGAGCGATTACAGTCATTTCGCGTGAGGAAGGCTCCGGCACAAGAGATGCCTTCACCGAGCTTATGGGCATTATGGATGACAGCGGCAACGACGCAACCGCACAAAGTGCGGAAATCACAAATTCAACCTCGGTTATGATGTCAACCGTTCAGGGCAATAAAAACGCAATCGGCTATGTTTCACTCGGCTCACTTTCCGACAGCGTAAAGGCTCTTAAACTTGACGGCGCCGAGGCATCGGTCGAAACAATCAAAAACGGCAGCTACAAGCTCCAAAGACCGTTTAACATCGCTTATATCGACGGCTCACTCTCAAAAGAGGCTCAGGATTTTATTAAGTTCATAACAAGCAAAGAGGGCGAGGCAATCATCACTAAAGAGGGTTATATCGGCATTGACGCAACAGAGTCATACACAGCCTCAAAAATGAGCGGTACGGTTACTCTTGCAGGCTCAACATCGGTTGCACCGGTTATGAATGTTCTTGCAGACGAGTATAAAAAACTCAATCCCGGTATGAAAATCGAAATCCAGGAAAGCGGCTCTTCGGCAGGTATCGAATCGGCAATGCAGGGCGCAGTAAACATCGCAATGTCATCAAGAGAACTAAAGAATAACGAAGCCGCAAAACTAAAATCACAAAAAATCGCTCTCGACGGTATCGCGGTTATCGTGAACAAGGAAAATAAACTTGATAATATTACAAGTGCGCAGGTTAAGGATATTTTCCTCGGCAACACAACAACTTGGGATGCAATCAAATAATGAAAAAATTTAAAGAAAATGCAATGCGCGCAGTGTTTCTGCTGTGCGCATGTATATCCGTTCTTGCGGTTATAATGATTTGTCGTTTCATATTTGTAAACGGTGTACCGGCGATTAAGGAAATTGGCTTTAAAAACTTTATATTCGGCACGGTGTGGAAACCGAAACAGGAACTTTTCGGCATATTCCCGATGATTGTCGCAAGCATTTATGTCACCGCAGGTGCAATTGTTGTCGGCGTTCCAATCGGAGTTTTAACGGCGGTGTTTATGGCGTGCTACTGTCCGAAAAGGCTTTATCGCATCATCAAACCGATGATTAATTTGCTCGCCTCTGTTCCGTCAATAGTTTACGGTTTCTTTTGCCTTGTTGTGATTGTTCCGCTTGTGCAAAGGCTCACAAACTATTATTCAAGCGGCAAGGGAATATTAACTGCGTCGATTTTGCTCGGCATTATGATTTTGCCTACTATTATCAATACTTCCGAGGCGGCGCTCCGTGCAGTGCCCTCAAGCTATTTTGAAGGCTCGCTTGCGCTCGGCGCAACAAAGGAACACTGCATTTTTAAAACTGTTATTCCTGCCGCAAAATCGGGTATAATGAGCGGCATTATTCTTGGCGTAGGCAGAGCAATCGGCGAAACGATGGCTGTTGTTATGATTGCGGGAAATCAGGCGGTTTTGCCCGATTCAATCACATCGGGCGTCAGAACGCTCACGGGTAATATCGTGCTTGAAATGGGTTATGCCGCAGGGCTTCACCGCGAGGCGCTTATTGCAACGGCGGTTGTGCTTTTTGTGTTTATCCTCATTATCAATGTTTGCTTTTCGCTTGTTTCAAGAAAAGGGGAGGATTGATAGCTTATGAATAAATTTAAAGAATATTTGCGCCGCCCGAAATCGCTTATTGTCTATATCTTAATAATGTTGAGCGCCGCTCTCACCGTCGCCGTGATATTGTTTATCATCGGCTACATTCTTATAAAGGGCGTTCCGAATATCACGCCCGAGCTGTTTTCGCTCAAATACAATTCAAAAAATCTTTCAATGCTGCCGTCGATAATCAATACGCTTTATCTAACATTTTTGACTCTTCTCATTGCCGTTCCCGTCGGCGTGTTTTCGGCAATATATCTTGTTGAGTACGCCAAAAAAGGCTCAAAATTCGTCAAGCTGATTCGCGTTACAAACGAAACGCTTTCGGGCATTCCGTCAATAGTTTATGGCTTGTTCGGCTTTCTTGCGTTTGTTATTGCGCGCTCTTGGGGATATTCAATGATAGCCGGTGTTATAACGCTTGCAATAATGGTTTTGCCTGTTATCATCAGAACAACCGAAGAGTCACTAATGGCTGTCGATAATTCATACAGAGAAGGCTCGTTCGGACTCGGCGCAGGCAAGCTTCGCACTATATTCAAGATTGTTTTGCCGTCGGCAGTACCGGGCATACTTTCAGGCATAATTCTTGCAATAGGCAGAATTGTCGGCGAAACGGCGGCACTCATTTACACGGCAGGTACAGTACCCGACGCCGCAACAAAACTCACCTCGTCATCGCGTACGCTTTCGGTGCATCTTTATTGCCTCCTAAACGAGGGTCTGCATACCGACCAAGCATATGCAACCGCTGTGGTTTTGCTTGTCGTTGTGCTCATAATTAATGCGCTTTCAAGCGCGATAGCAAAGAAAATATCCAAATAAGGTAAATATATGGGAAATTTTGATATTAGAAATTTAGAATTATATTACGGCGATTTTAAGGCTGTTAAGGGTATCAGCCTCACAATCCCCGAAAACAAAATAACAGCCTTCATCGGTCCGTCGGGTTGCGGTAAATCAACCGTTTTGAAAACACTCAACCGTATGAATGATTTGGTCGAGGGCTGTAAAATAAACGGTCAAATTCTTTATGACGGCGTTGATATTTATAAGGATGTCGATACAAACGATTTGCGCAAAAAGGTCGGTATGGTTTTTCAAAAACCGAATCCTTTCCCGATGAGCATTTATGATAATGTTGCATTCGGTCCGCGAACACACGGTGTTCACAGGAAAAAGGAACTTGATGAAATCGTTGAAAAATCACTTAAACAGGCGGCTTTGTGGGATGAGGTTTCGGATAAGCTCAAAAAAAGCGCGCTTGCGCTCTCAGGCGGTCAACAGCAAAGACTTTGTATTGCGCGTGCCCTTGCCGTCAATCCCGAGGTAATACTTATGGATGAGCCGACCTCGGCTCTCGACCCGATTTCAACCTCAAAAATCGAGGACCTTGTGCTTGAACTTAAAAAGGAATATACAATAATTATAGTTACTCACTCAATGCAGCAGGCTGCAAGAATTTCAGACAAAACGGCGTTTTTTCTCCTCGGAGAGGTGATTGAGTTTGGTGATACCGAAAAAATCTTTACCTCACCGTCGGATAAGCGTACAGAGGATTATATAACAGGTAGGTTCGGATAATGCGAGAAAGATACAATCACAAGCTTGAAAAATTAAATTCACTTATGGCGGAAATGTGCAATTTCTGCCGCTTTGCAATTGAAAATTCGGTCAATGCTCTGTTTGCCGAAAATAATGACGAGAGCAAAAAATATCTGGCGCTTGTTCACAATATAGACCGGGATATTGATAATTCCGAGGGCGAGATAGAAAAGCTTTGCACAAACCTCATTATTTGCGAGCAGCCGGTTGCAAGCGATTTGCGAACAATCACGGTTGCTCTCAAGGCTGTTTCCGACCTTGAAAGAATCGGCGATCAGTGCTCCGATATTGCAGAACTTTCGGGATATATCAGCCGTTGCAGTATCAGTCACAAACTCCATTTAAAACAAATGAGCGAGTGCGTTATTCAAATGCTTGATATGGCTGTTTTATCTTTTGCAAAGTCCGATTTGGAAACGGCAAGGCTTGTCTATGCCAAGGATGACGAGGTAGATGCTCTTTTTGATAAGGTTAAAAAAGAGATTATTTCGATTATATCCAAGGACGATACCGATGCCGAGCTTTTGGTTGATTTGCTCATGGTTTCAAAATACTTTGAGCGCATCGGCGACCATGCCGAAAATATCGCCGAGTGGGTGGAGTATTCTATAACCGGCGATTTTGTCAATGCGATGTGACAAATTTGTGATTGATTTTGCATGCACTCAATGATATAATCACTGTGAATGGAGTGTATATCTATGAGCAAAAAGAAAAAATCTTCAAAAAAATCATCAAAAAAACATTTTTCGGTAATAGTTCCGGTTTTAATTGCCGTTGTCGTAGTTGTCGTTTTCGCCATCACCGGCAATATGAATAATAAAAACAACAACATTCAAACAACAGACTCAAATCAAGCTGCGGTGACACAACCGTCTACAAATAACGAGCCGCAGGAGAATAAGCCCGACGGCAAGGTTACTCTTGTTGCTGTCGGCGATAATCTTATTCACAACACAATGATTGCGGCAGGCAAGCAGTCCGACGGCTCATATAATTATGATAGATTTTATGAAAACACAAAATCATATATCGAGTCTGCCGATATTGCCGTTATCAATCAGGAAACAATGCTCGGCGGTACTGTTTCTGCATACAGCGGCTATCCTATGTTCAATACACCGTGGGAGGTCGGCGAGGCGGCGATAAACGCCGGATTTGATGTTTTTACCTGCGCCACAAATCATTCTATGGATGTCGGCGAAAAGGGCATTGTCAGCGAATGTGAGTTTTTTAAAAAGCACCCTGAGGTTACGCATATCGGCACATATTCAAGTCAGGACGAATACGATACCGTGTCATATGTAACCAAAAACGGCATCACATTTGCCATGCTCAACTACACTTACGGCACAAACGGAATTTCTATCCCAAGCGGTAAATCGTATCTTATCAGCGTGCTGTCGGAGGATAAGGTCAAAAAAGATGTCGCCCAGGCAAAGAAAAATGCCGATGTCATAATTGTGTTGCCTCATTGGGGCACGGAAAACAGTCATCAAACCGATGCAACTCAAAAGAAATATGTTCAGCTTTTCTCCGATCTCGGCGTTGATATAGTTATCGGCACTCACCCTCATGTTTTACAGCCGGTCGAGTGGGTAACAAACGAAAACACGGGCAAAAAAATGCTTGTTTATTATTCAATCGGCAATTTCATCAGCCATCAAGTCAACCTTGATCAGCTTGTGGGCGGTATGGCTGAAATAACAGTGGAGCGCAATAACGCCGTAATCAGTATTACAAACGCAAAACTTGCACCCGTTGTTGATTATTTCCACAATACAGGCTCGGGCTACAACTTTACCGTTTACAAGCTCTGCGACTACACAAAACAAATTGCGTCAACGCATTCAAAATCACTTTCACCCGATAAGGCTAAAAGTATTGCCCAAAGTGCTGTCAGCGACGAATTCCTCGATTTGGAATAATATCGATGTTGAAATTGCACAAAAACGGGTGTGGAAAACTAAACGATGAATTTTATATTCACCAAAATTGAAATATATTGTTGACAACAGCCCTCTGTGCGGATATAATGGCATTGTAGTTAGAACAAAGGCGTTCCGATTTTATTCGGAGCGCCTTGTTTTTTTATCAATCAATAATTTAAGAGAGGAGTATTTGCTAATGAGTAAGTACACAAAGGAAGCTATCCTTAAGGAAGCAAAGGAAAACGGAGTTGAATTTATCCGTCTTCAGTTCACAGATCTTTTCGGTATTATGAAGAATGTTGCTATCACATATTCACAGCTTGAAAAGGCTCTTAACAACGATTGCATGTTCGACGGCTCATCAATCGACGGTTTTGTAAGAATTGATGAATCGGATATGTATCTTCATCCCGATTTTGATACATGGGCAATCTTCCCTTGGAGAAAGCATTTGAACGCACAGACTGCCCGTCTTATCTGTTCCGTTTATAAATCAGATAATGTTACACCGTTTGAGGGCGACCCGAGAAATGTTCTTCAAAAGGTTATCGACGAGGCAGCAGAAATGGGTTATGGCTTCAATGTAGGTCCCGAATGCGAATTCTTCCTCTTTAAACTTAATGAGGACGGCACCCCGACCCTTACAACAGGCGACGAGGCAGGCTATTTCGACCTTAACCCAATCGACCACGGCGAAAACTGCCGTCGCGATATTTGCCTTGCTCTTGAAGAAATGGGCTACACAATTGAGGCTTCTCACCATGAGGTTGCCGAGGGTCAGCACGAAATCGACTTCCAGTTCGGCGATGTTATGACGTCAGCTGACCGTGTAATGACATTTAAGCATGTCGTTAAAACATATGCAACAAAGCACGGACTTCACGCAACATTTATGCCGAAGCCGGTTGAGGGCATCAACGGCTCGGGCATGCACACAAATATGTCGCTTTATGATATTAAAACAGGCAAAAATGTATTTGACGATCCTAACGGTGAGCTTGGTCTTTCAGAAACAGCATACAACTTTATCGCAGGTATCATGGCTCATGTAAAAGGTCTTGCAGTAGTTTCAAACCCGACAGTTAACTCGTATAAAAGACTTGTTCCCGGTTATGAGGCTCCGTCATATCTTGTTTGGTCAACATCAAACAGATCTTGCCTCGTTCGTATCCCTGCATCACGCGGTAAGGGTACAAGAGTTGAACTTCGTTGTCCTGACCCGACCTGCAACCCGTATCTCGAAATGGCTCTTTGCCTTGCAGCAGGTCTTGACGGTATCAAAAAAGGCTTGAAGCCTGCTCCGTCATACGACAAGAATGTATTTAAGCTTTCTGACGAGGATCTTGCAAACGAAGGTATCGAATGTCTTCCCGGCTCACTTGAAGAAGCTATCAATGCTGCTGAGGCTGACCCGTTCATCAAAGAAACGCTTGGCGACCATGTATTCAACAACTACATCAGCGGTAAAAAGGCAGAGTGGGATTCCTACAAGACAGCAGTTTCACAGTGGGAAATCGACAGATATATGATTAATTACTAATCCTTTGGATTAGGCGATTTAACAAGCTATAGGGCTGCCCGCGGGCTTGCGGCTTTATGTCTGCGGCAGTTCGACAGGTTGCTTGCGGCTGCTTTTTGCAGCCGTATTGGTTAAGCGAAGTATATGCTTTGCTTTTCCTGCGGCACCGTCAATACACCCTCTCTTATGGCGAAAGCCATTAATATTATATCGGCGCTTTTGAGTAATCGAAACGCCGATTAATGAAAGCACAACGGCGTGCGAAAAGGTATTATTGCCCTTTCACACGTCGCTTTTATTTTTCTGTCTATAACAAACAATAGGGGAACAGGAGGAGATTATAATGACCCAAAATATTTTAAATGCGGTGACAGAAAATGTTTTCGGCGTTTGGTTTTTAATCGGCGCGGCGCTTGTATTCTTTATGCAATGCGGCTTTGCAATGGTTGAAACAGGCTTTACAAGAGCAAAAAATGCCGGAAATATTATAATGAAAAACCTTATGGACTTTTGTATCGGCGCGGTAGTGTTTGTTGTCCTCGGCTTCGGCTTGATGATGGGCGAGGAGGTGCTCGGCGGATTTTGCGGCTTGCCGACTCTCGGATTGCTCACCGATTATGCAGGCAACAGCGCAAATTGGTCAAGTTTTGTGTTTAACCTTGTGTTCTGTGCAACAGCAGCCACAATCGTTTCAGGAGCTATGGCAGAGCGTACAAAGTTTATTTCGTATTGTATTTATTCCGGCGTTATTTCAGCCGTTATTTATCCTATTGAAGCAGGTTGGGTTTGGAACTCAAACGGCTGGCTTGCAAATCTCGGCTTTCATGATTATGCCGGTTCAACAGTTATTCATATGGTCGGCGGTATTTCGGCTCTTATTGGTGCCGCATTCCTCGGTCCGAGAATCGGCAAATATGCTAAAGACAAAAAGACCGGCAAACTTAAAGCAAAAGCTATCCCCGGTCACTCCCTGACACTCGGCGCACTCGGTGTTTTCATTCTTTGGTTTGGCTGGTACGGTTTCAATGGCGCAGCTGCAAAGGATTCCGACACTCTTGCGTCAATATTCCTCACAACAACGCTTTCGCCGGCTGTTGCAACCTGCGTTGCCATGATTTTCACTTGGATTAAAGACGGTGCTCCCGATGTTTCAATGTCGCTCAATGCCTCACTTGCCGGACTTGTCGGCATAACCGCTCCGTGTGATTGCGTTGACGCTCTCGGCTCAATCATCATCGGTGCTGTTTCGGGTATTCTCGTTGTAGTTGTTGTCGAATTTCTCGATAAAAAAGTGCATGTCGATGATCCCGTCGGTGCCGTAGGCGTTCATATGGCAAACGGCATTTGGGGCACATTTGCGGTCGGCTTGTTTTCAACAGGTGCCGACGGCGTTGAAAAAGGTCTTTTCTACGGCGGCGGATTTCACCTTCTTGGTGTTCAGGCTCTCGGCTTTGTAACAATTGCCGCTTGGACAGCAGTTACAATCACAATCACATTTATCATCATTAAAAAAACGGTCGGCTTGCGTGTTTCAGCCGATGAAGAACTCAAAGGTCTTGATGCTACTGAGCACAACCTCCCGTCTGCTTATGCAGACTTTATGCCGGCGGTAAACTATGCAACTTCTGCATCGGTTGTTGCCGCTGCACCTGAGGCAAAAATCCCTGTTGAGCCTATGGCACCCGTTGAAAAGTCTGTCCCTGTTGAAACCTATACCACATCGACAGATGCTCCGCTCACAAAGGTTGTAATGATTTTCAACCCTGCAAAGTTTGAGGAAATCAAAGAATCTATGAACTCAATCGGCGTAACCGGTATGACAGTCACAAATGTTATGGGTTGCGGAGTTCAAAAAGGACATATCAGAAAATACCGCGGCGTTGAGATTGAAGAAATGAATCTCAACCCGAAAATGAAACTCGAAATGGTTGTTTCGGCTGTTCCGGTTGAAACCGTTATTTCAGCTGCCCGCAAGGTGCTTTACACAGGCAATATCGGCGACGGTAAAATATTTGTTTACGATGTTGACGATGTTGTTAAAGTTCGTACCGGCGAAAGAGGATACGATGCATTGCAGGGCGAAGACGATATTTAATAATTAAAGCATATTTTAATTTACTCCTAACTGAAAAAGCTCCGAGATTTTGTTCTCGGAGCTTTTTCACATTATATTCGTTTCTATTTCTATTTTGTCACCGTCAAAAATCGCTTTTATTCCGTTTGAATCGGCGGTGCAGAGTGTTTTTGATTTTGCTATGCTTTTCAGCTTAAATTTAACATCGGGATACATTTTTCTCTCCCAATTGCAAACTATCGCGTAGTCGGGCGAAAGCGTTTTCGCAAGTTTGAAACTTGTTGAGCCGAAATATCCGTGGTGACCCACTTTGAGCAAATCAACCTTGCCGATTTCTTTCGCGATTTTTCGCTCGCCGCCGTTTTTATAGTTCATATCGCCTGCCAAAACAGCCTTTTTGCCGTCCTTTTCAACAAGTGTGACAACGCTGTTCACATTCTCGCCGAATTTGAAAATCGGCTTTTTGTATTCGCCGTTCAAAAATCTTATGTTAAATTCGCCGAGCTTTTCGCGCAGGTTGTCAAAGCTTTCAACAATTTTAACGCTCTTTGCATCAAGGGCGTTTTTCATCTGTTCGTAAACCTCTTTGTTGTCCCAATATTTTCTCTCGTAAAAGAAAACATTTTCCTCGTGATACGGTTTTAAATACGCTTTTTTGACTATAACTTGTGGATTATTGATAATCGTGTCAAATCCGCCGATATGGTCCGAATGACAGTGAGTTGCAAGCACAAAATCAAGCACAACAACGCCGTATTCGTTTTTGCAATTGTCAAGCAGATATTTTAAAACCTCTTTTTCATATCCGCGCAGATTCAAATTCGGCTTGTCGGCAGGGTAATCGTTGTCTTCCGCGGCGTCAATCATTGCAAAGTGTCCGTCGCTTTCAAGAATGATGCAGTCCGAGTTGCCCGTGTTTAAAAAATGTATTGCACTGCTCATATTTCAAACCAATTCCTTCTTCATATATTCCATAATGTGCTCATCGTTTGAGCAAATCACTTTGTCAGCAAGCAATTTGATTTTTTCACATGCGTTAGATACAGCATATTTGCGCTTTGCGGCTTTAAATGCCGTCAAATCGTTTTCACTGTCGCCCAAAACAATTATGTTCTCAAGCTCGATTTTTGAAATTTTACTCAAGTTCAAAAGCCCCGTGCCTTTGTTGACGCCTTTTTTCATAATCTCAAGGTTGTTGTCCATCGAAGTTGTGATTTCAATGTCGCCGTATTTTTCCAAAAGCTCGGCTTTGCATTTCTCACGCTCGGCTTGATTTCTGAAAAACACATCAAACATTTCTATTTTATAGTTGTCATCCGTCAAAAGCGATGCTAAATTTTTAATAGGTCTGCGGCTTTTGTGCATTTCGGGTATAAAGCCGCTGTCAATTTTGTAATACTCAAATTTCTCATCGCCGAATTTTTCCGCATCAACAAACGGAAAGCCGTTTGAATACAGTTCAACGAATGTTTCATATTTGTTTAAAATATCAAAGATTTCTTTTGATTGTGATTTTGGCAGGGGAGTGTAGTCGACAATTCCCTTGATTTTTTCGTTGATTCCTGCGCCGTTTGAATATACAAAATATTTTATGTATCCGCAATTTCTCAACTGCGGCGGAATTTCATAAAATGTTCTGCCTGTTAAAATGGCTGTTTCAACGCCACTCTCACTCAACGCCTTTATCGCGTTTAAATTTGCACCGCTCACATTCGTGTCGCTTGCAAGCAGCGTGCCGTCAAGATCTGTCGCAATCATCATCGATGTGCGTTTTACTTTCTTTTTTATTTGAATCACAAACCTTTCTGCCGGATATGTCCATATCGTCGGGATGTTAATTATAATAAATTTCGATATTATTTCAACTATAGGACTTGTTAAGTTTCTTGCCTTGATGTATGAGCCGAAAAATCCGCCTATCCACGAACTTACGATTATGTTGAATACTGCAAGCAAGATATACATTATCGAGCTGTAAACAGGGTTAATGTCGGAGTGAAAGGTGATTTTTCTGTTCATCAAATATGCCGCAACATATCCGAGTGTTGTCGATATTAAATATGCAAACAAATATCCTTTGTATTTGATTCCCAAAAATGACAAAATACTGTTTCCCTGAAGCGGCGTTGTGTTATATTTTGCAAATACAATGTATAAAAATATTAAATAACTTATTATATCAAGTGCCGATGTCACTATTACCGTAATGTTGAATTTTATGAATTTCCATAATTCAGGATGCTTGCTGCAAAATTGCGTCATTAACTGCCTCCGTCTGCTCGTTTTGCGTTTTTTTCTTTCTGTGGATAACAAATCTGTTCATAGGATATGTCCAAAGCGTTGGTACCGTCATTACAACAAGCTTTGTCACCATTTCGATAAATACGCTGTCCCAACCGTTATTTTTAATCCATGTGCCCAAGAATGCGCCGAACCAAGTGTTAAATGCGATTGTGCACGCAACCATTATTGCATAGATAATTGTTGAAAGCACAGGGTTTGCGTCTGCTTTGAAGGTGAGCTTTCTATTCATTACATAGGCTGCGGCATATCCGATTATAGCCGATATTGCGTAAGAATACAAATATCCTTTGTATTCTATTCCTAAAAATGCCAAAACTGCGTTGTCGGTTACAGGCGTTTGGTTGAGCGATTTGAATATCACATATTGCAAAAATGCAAATACCGCCATCTCCAAAACCGATGTGCTTGCACCCGTGAATGAGAATTTGATGAATTTCCAAATTTCAGCGTGCTTTTCGGCGAATTTCAAAAACCTCTTTTTCATTTGTTCCATATTGATTACCTCGTTTTTTGTCAATTGTTTTGATGTTTCTTCAATTGTTTTCTGATTTTGTTGATTATTCTTTTGATTCATCGAAAAAAATATAATTTCGCATCATTAAAAAACGGTTCAGTCAAAGCAAAATTTATGTTAAGTTTTTATGAAAACACTGTTTTTTGCATATTTTAAAATCGCCGAAAGCCGCATAAACAGTGAGTTGCTACTCACCGAAAGTGTTGTTATTTTTTATATAAAAATATTTGATTTAACGGTGCATTTTTTCACATTCTACAAAATTATATTTAATGTATTGAATAATACCAAGCATTGTTGTATGATTGCTTTATTATACTAAATTAAGGAATTTTGTTAGTATTAAAAGCAGATGCATTTGGCATCTGCAGATGTAAGGAGTAGATAATATGCTTAAAGAAGGACAGATTAGAATTCCGTCCGGTTGTGCGATTGCCGCGATTATTGACAAAAAAGGCAACCCAATCAACGGCTCGGAAATCATTAAGTCCATCGCATTGATGCATGACCGTTCAAACGGACTCGGCGGCGGCTTTGCGGCTTACGGTATTTATCCGGAGCACGCCGATGACTATGCTTTTCATGTCTTTTACGACAGCAATGACGCACGCGCCCATTGTGAGGAGTATTTGTTCAAGCATTTCAATGTCGATGTGGCAGAGCGCATACCGACCAAAAAAATCGAGTCTATCGAAAACGGACCCGATATTTGGCGCTATTTCGGCAAGCCGAACAGGGTGCGTATGCAAAACGCAAGAATGGATGAGCTTGAATATGTTGTTCAGTGCGTCACAAAGGTAAACGACCAATTTGACGGCTCCTATATTTTCTCTTCAGGAAAAAATATGGGCTGTTTCAAGGCTGTCGGCTATCCCGAGGATGTCGGCGAGTTCTATATGCTCGACCAATACGATGCCTATTTGTGGACCGCTCACGGCAGATTCCCGACAAACACCCCCGGCTGGTGGGGCGGTGCGCATCCGTTCAACATTCTCGACTGGTCAATCGTTCACAACGGCGAAATTTCGTCTTATGATACAAACAGAAGATATATCGAGCAGTTCGGATATAAATGCACCATGCAAACCGATACCGAGGTTATTACATACCTTTTTGACCATCTTCTTCGCCATCACAATTTGCCTATGGATGTGGCGGCTGATGTTCTCACTGCTCCCGAATGGGATGAGATTGACAGAATGGACGATGAAAAAAGAGAATACTTCACAAATCTTCGCACTGTTTACAGCGGCGCGCTCGTAAACGGTCCTTTCTCCGTTATTTTAGGCTCAAACAAAGGATTGCTCGCGATTAATGACAGACTTAAACTCCGTTCGCTTACCGCTGCCACAAAGGGCGACAGAGCATATTTTGCTTCGGAGGAGTCGGCAATCAGAATTATCTGCCCCGACCCCGAAAAGGTTTGGTCGGTCAGCGGCGCCGAGCCTGTTTATGTTCCCCTTGAAATAGATGAAAAGGAGGACAAATAATATGCCGATTAATTATATTCCGCGCAGATTCACCGTAATCCGCGATAAAGAACTTTGTATAAACTGCGGCTGTTGTGTTCGTCAGTGCTCAAACGAGTGCCACTATTTTGCCGAGGACGGAAAAACAGTCCTTGCAAATTCGGCAAACTGCGTTGCATGCCACAGGTGCGTTGACCTTTGCCCGACAGGCGCATTGCGTATTGAAAAATATGTTTGCGATTACAGAGATAACGCAAACTGGACTCCGCAGTATCAACAGGAAATCTGCCGCCAGGCAAACACCGGCTCAACGCTTTTGTCCGCAATGGGCAACCCAAAGCCGTTCCCGATTTATTGGGACAAAATTTTGCTTAATGCATCACAGGTTACAAATCCGTCAATCGACCCTCTGCGTGAGCCTATGGAAATCCGCACGATTTTGGGCAGAAAGCCCGAAAAGCTCACCGTAGAGAAAAAAGGAAAATCAACAACGATAATGCCGCCGCAGGTAGTTCTTGAAACACCTATTATGTTCTCGGCAATGTCATTCGGCTCAATCAGCCTCAATGCGCAAAAATCGCTCGCGTGGGCTGCAAAGGACCTTGGAACGCTGTTCAACACAGGTGAGGGCGGCTTGCATAAGGATTTGCACGATATGGGCAAATATGCCGTTGTTCAGGTTGCGTCCGGTCGTTTCGGCGTTCACAAGGATTATTTAAACAATTCACGCTTTATAGAAATCAAAATCGGTCAGGGTGCAAAGCCCGGCATCGGCGGTCACCTTCCCGGCGAAAAGGTTAATGTTGAGGTATCCAACGCCCGTATGATTCCCGAAGGCTCTGACGCTATTTCACCGGCACCGCACCACGATATTTATTCAATCGAGGATTTGCGCCAGCTTATTTGGAGCTTAAAGCAAGCTACCGATAACAAAAAACCGGTTTCGGTTAAAATTGCGGCTGTTCACAATGTTGCCGCTATCGCCTCGGGCTGTGCAAGAGCAGGTGCCGATATTGTTGTTATCGACGGTTTCAGAGGCGGCACCGGTGCCGCACCGACAAGAATACGCGACAATGTGGGTATTCCGATTGAGCTTGCGCTTGCCGCCGCAGACCAAAGACTCCGCGACGAGGGCATTCGCTCAACCGTTTCGCTTGTTGCGGCAGGTTCGTTCCGCTGCTCCGCCGATATTGTCAAGGCAATTGCGCTCGGCGCAGACGCTTGTTATATCGCATCGGCGGCTCTTATCGCAATGGGCTGCCATATGTGCCAAACCTGCAACACTGGCAAATGCAATTGGGGCATTGCAACACAGCGCCCCGATTTGACAAGGCGACTCAATCCCGAAATCGCTCACGAAAGAGTTGAAAATCTCATCAACGCTTGGAATCACGAGATTAAAGAGATTATGGGCGGTATGGGTATCAACTCTGTCGATTCTCTTCGCGGTAACAGACTTATGCTGCGCGGTCTCGGCTTGAGCGAAAAAGAGCTTGAAATACTCGGCATCAAGCATGCCGGAGAATAATAGGAGGTAGTTTCAATGAAAAAAGTATTCGCAAGAGAAGAGCTTTGCATAAACTGCCGCCTTTGCGAGGTTTATTGCAAAACCGCTCATTCAAAATCAAAGGATGTTCTTACGGCTAATAAATTCGAGGAGCCGGCACCTGTGTCGCGCGTCACCGTTTACGGCGACAAAACAGCCTCGGTAGCCGTCAATTGCCGCCATTGCGACGACCCTGCCTGCGTTAAGGCTTGTATCACCGGCGCAATGACAAAGGATAAAAAAACAGGCGTTGTTTCCGTTAACGAGAATAAGTGCATAGGCTGTATGACATGTCTTGCCGTTTGCCCAATCGGTTGTATCAAAACAGGCAAGGTTGCTGTTAAGTGCGATTTGTGTCAGGGCGAGGATATGCCTGCGTGCGTTAAAAATTGCCCTAACAGAGCGCTTGTATATTTAGAGGTCGGAGGTAATGACAGATGAAAAAATATGTTATTATAGGTGCCTCCGCAGCAGGACTCGCTGCAGCCGAGCAAATCAGAAAAACAGATAAAACAGGCGATATTACCGTTTTGACAAAGGAATCATATCTTCCTTACAGCCGCCCTTCAATCAGCTATTATCTGAAGGGCAAGGTTAAGGAAAGCGATATGTATTTGCGCAAAAATGCATATTACAAGACAAACAATATCAAAATCGTTTTAAACGCCGAGGTTAAAAATATTAACCCCGATGCAAAAACCGTCAGAGCCGGAAGAAAAGAATATCCCTATGACAAGCTTTGCATTGCGGCAGGCTCAAAGCCGTTTGTACCGGAGATGAAAAATGTTGCCGGCAAAACAAACGCTTACACCTTTCTTGATTTGGCGTCAACAAAAGCAGTTAAGGATGCCGCAAATTCACAGACAAGAGCTGTTGTCATCGGCGGCGGCTTAATCGGTATGAAAGCGGCAGAGGGATTGTCAAAAATATGCAAAAGCGTTGATGTTATTGAGTTTGCACCGCGCATTTTGCCGTCGATTCTCGATGCAAAATCGTCAAAAAATGTTAAAAAATATATTGAGAAAAAGGGCGGAATTACATTCCACCTTGAGGATACAATCGTCAGTGCAAAATCAAAGGGCAAGGAGATTACAGCCGTTATCCTTAAAAGCGGCAAAACCCTCAAATGCGATATGCTTGTTGTCGCAGTCGGTGTTCGCCCCGAAACCGCGCTTGCCGAAAAAGCAGGCCTTGATGTTAATCGCGGCATTATAACCGATACGCAGACAATGCAAACAAGCTCTCCCGATATTTATGCCGCAGGTGACTGCACCGTTTCGGTCGATATGCTCGACGGCAGTAAAAAGATTATTGCTCTTTGGCCTAACGCAGTTGCGCAGGGCAGGGTAGCCGGCTCACAGATGGCAGGCGGCGACCTCACTCTCGGCGGCACATATTCCGTAAACGCAATTGATTTTTACGGCTTGAGAATTTGCACCTGCGGTCTTATCAATGCGCAAGGAGAACAATACAGCGATATGATTAAGCAGCAGGGTGACGAATATAAACGCCTTGTTCTCGAGGGCAACAGGCTTGTCGGTTTTGTTTTGATTAATTCAAGTACCAATGCCGGTATTTATACAAGCCTTATTTCAAACAAAATTGATTTGTCAACAATCAAAAACGATATTTTGGATACACCGTCGCTGTTTATGTTTGACAAGGATATACGCACAACAAAACTTACCGGTTCAAAAGAGGGGGTTAGAGTATGATAGAAGCAGGACTCAGAAGATATGAGCAGGTCGATGACGAAATCAAAAAGGAACTCTCAAAGAAAAATAAGGTAACTGTTAAGAATGTAAACGGGCAGCGTTATATCGGCTGCGCTCTCGATGAGGGCAAAACCATTGAAGTTTACGGTACTCCGGGCAATGATATGGCTTGCTATTTAAACGGCGGCAGGGTTGTTGTTTACGGCAGTTGTCAGGACGCAGTCGGCAATACAATGGGCGGCGGCGAAATCGTTGTCCACGGTCACAGCGGCGACGCTATGGGCTATGGTATGCGCGACGGTCAAATTTATATTAAGGATAATGTTGCCTGCCGCGGCGGTATTCATATGAAAGAATTCAGGCAGATGCGCCCCGTTCTCGTTATCGGCGAAAACGCCGGCTCGTTCCTCGGCGAATATATGGCAGGCGGAACAATTGTTTTGCTCGGCCTTAATCTCAAGCGCGGTGAAAAGCTTTTCGGCACTCACTGCGCGTCAGGTATGCATGGCGGCAAAATTTTTGTCAGAGGCTTGTTCCCGAAGGAAAATCTTTCCGACAATATCAAGGTTACAAATCTTGACGATGATGATGTTAAAGAGCTTAAATCCTATGTCAGAAAATATTGCAAATATTTCGGCGTCGATTTTGATTATGTTATGAGCAAGCCGTTCAAAAAACTTGTTCCGGCAACATCGCGTCCATACGCAAATCTTTATACACCAAATTAATAAGAAAAAAGGCGCAAAAGCGCCTTTTTTCTTGTTTGTTTTTATTGATATTTTAAACCACTGTGATATAATATTTTTATGATATTTTATAGGAGATAGGATTTTATGTTTAATAATCTTCACGAAGAATGCGGCGTCTTTGGAATTTTTGAAAACAAAACCACTTATGTTGCCCGTTCAACATATCTTGCACTTTATGCGCTTCAGCACAGGGGTCAGGAGTCTTGCGGCATAGCCGTTAATGATGATGGTGTGTTCACTCACCATAAGGGCGACGGACTTGTTCCCGATGTTTTTCCAAAAGAAAAACTCGACAGGCTCGGACTCGGCAATATGGCAATCGGTCATGTCCGTTATTCCACAACCGGCGGCAAAAACGCAAACAATATTCAACCGCTTGTTATCCGTCATATTAAGGGCAATCTTGCAATTGCTCACAACGGCAATCTTGTCAATGCTGCCGATATACGCAAAACATTTGAGCTTAACGGCGGTATTTTCCACGGCACTTCCGATACGGAATCAATTGCTTACACAATCGTTTCAAACCGCCTTTACAGCAAAAGCACCGAGGAGGCGGTTGAAAAATCAATGCACAGCCTTCAGGGTGCATATTCCTGCGTTGTTATGACAGCCACAAAGCTTATCGCGTTTCGCGACCCTAATGGCTTTCGTCCTCTTTCCATCGGCAAAACTGATGACGGCGCATGGTGCGTCAGCAGTGAATCCTGCGCGCTTGACACAATCGGCGCTCATTTTGTGCGTGATGTTCTCCCCGGTGAAATTGTCACAATTGATATGAACGGTGTTCATTCAAACAAATCAAATTGCAAGCTTAAAGGCAATCTCTGCGTTTTTGAATACATATATTTTGCGCGCCCCGATTCTGTTATTGACAAAGCGTCTGTTGAGCATGCAAGAATGCGTGCCGGTGCGTTTCTTGCGCAGGAAAGTCCGGTTGATGCGGATATAGTTGTCGGCGTTCCCGACAGCGGACTTGATGCGGCGCTTGGCTATGCGAATGAAAGCGGAATACCGTACGGCATTGGCTTTTTGAAAAATAAATATATCGGCAGAAGCTTTATTCAGCCCTCACAGGATCAGCGTGAGGATGCCGTTCGCATCAAACTTAATGTTATTAAAGAAAATATCAAGGGCAAAAGAGTTATTATGATTGATGACTCAATCGTCCGCGGCACAACCTGTGCGCGAATTGTAAAGCTTTTGCGCGAAGCAGGCGCAACCGAGGTGCATATGCGTGTTTCCTCACCTCCGTTCAAGCATCCTTGCTATTTCGGCACCGATGTTGACAGTCAGGAAAATCTCATTGCCTGCAAATTCAATTCTGTTGACGAAATCGCAAAGGAAATCGGCGTCGATTCTCTTGCTTATCTTTCGGTTGAGGCTACTCACAAAATCGCCGAGGGTGCAAATGTCGGCTTTTGCGACGGTTGCTTTACAGGCAATTATCCCATCGAAGTTCCTAAGGAACAGCCGAAGGACAAGTTTGAAGAAAAAATGAATAAATTTTCACCGTATTATCAGGTCTTAGACTGATTTTATCGCATAAGAAAACACCTCAAGCGGAATTCACCGTGCTTGAGGTGTTTTTTGATTATATTGATTTCGTTTTATATATGGTCCTTGTATCTTTCGGCGGTGATTATTCCGTCGTTAACATTGAGCTTGCAAATTCTTGCGTTTCTTGCGTCAAATGCGCTTGCGCCCAAGCCGTCGTCATAATCTCTTGCGTGGTATATTGCATACCATTGACCGTCCTCCTTAATCATTGAGTGGTGACCGGTGCCCTCTTCAAAATCGTTTGCCGCAATAACGGGTGAGTATGTCGACGCGTCGGGGTATTTTTCAAACTTGATTTTTCTCAAATCGGTTTCGTCTGTCTTTGCTCTTGCATAGCCGATATAATATGTCGGTTGCTCAAAACAGTTGCCCGAATACATTACATATTGCCAATCGCCCTCTTTAAAATAGAAAGCGCCCTCTATTGTGTACCAATGCTGACCCTTTTTATATCTGTCGCGTCTGTAAATATCCTCGTCGAGAGTCGGCTCAACAACAAGCACCGGGTTGCCCTCGGCATGATATGGGTCTGTCAGCTTGTCAACATAAATACATGTGCCGATTTTTTCGCCCTCAAATCTGTTTGCCGAATAGAAAATGTAAAGCCCCGATTCGTTTTTAACAACATGCGAATCAATCGAAAACGGATGTAAAAGCTGTTTTGTGTTTGTAAACGGACCGAGCGGATTGTCAGCCTCAGACACATGCATTGCGCCGCGGTGACCTCCCTTGTCAGGCTCGTCATCGTATATTTCAATTGAGTTATACATATAAAATTTACCGTCAAGCTCAATAACGCTCGGCGCCCAAAAGCTGTCAAGTCCTTCAACCGTCATTACCTTGCCGTAAAACTCCCATCCGTCAAAAAGATTGTCCGACTGATAGGCGTAAATGCCGTCGTGTCCGGTTGTGTATATGTAGTATCTTCCGTTTGCCTTAAGTATAAAGGGGTCGGCCTGGCCGATGTAGTTCTCTTTGTCGATTTTTAAAAGATGCATATTGCTTACCTCAGTTGTTTTTTGATTCTTTTTCTGCTTCAAGTTCGGCACGTTCTTTATAGAACGGGTCGCCCTTGAGATATACATTTATATAATCTCTGATATGCTCGCTAAGCTCGCCCTCGTTGTATTTAATCGGAACAATTCTTTCGTCCTCGTCAATTACAATAGGGCCTTTTTCGGGATCGTGAAAAGCAGGCATCAGCGAATAAGCCGCCTTTGTCTTGACTATTGAAATCATTGTGTATTCTTTTGTTGCTTCAATAAAGCTGTTTTTGCCGGTGTATCTCTCAATTGTCGATTTTGGCTCTTTGTCATTGTGCTTTTTTGTGTAGCAGGCGTCGAGCACCTTGTTAATATAGTTTTCAAGTGCCTTGTCGGTGTACGGTGCTTTAAGCAGCATAACCGTGTCAATATCGGCAATGCCATATTTGTCGCTTTCACCGCAAGGGATACCGATTAAGTTTTCGTCCTTGTCTACATAAACAGAAATAGTGTAAAATTCTTTATCCATTTTGTCACCAACTTTAAATTATTGTTTGATAATTATATACTAATTGATTGAAAATTTCAATAATTAGTGTTAATATTTAACTGTACGTTCGGCTATGATTGTATTTTGGCGGATAATCTCCGCAGTATTGTCTTAATAAAGGAATCAATTGTATGAAAAAAGCTCTTATCACAGGCGGCGCCACAGGAATAGGCAGGGCGTGTGCACTTTTGTTCAGCCAAAAAGGCTATGATGTTTATACCACATATAACAAATCCGTGCCCGATATTGATTGTGCTACCGCCGTCAAATGCGATTTAAAAAATCTTGACGATATTAAAAATCTTTTTGATACGGTCGGCTCTGTCGATGTTCTTGTCAATAACGCAGGAGTTTCGCTTATCAAAATGATAAACGATGTCACACCCGAGGATTATGAAACCATAACCTCCGTTAACGAGCGCGCCGTTTATTTTTGCTCAAAATATGCCGCGCTTTCTATGATAAAAAAACACAGCGGCGCAATCATAAATGTTTCGTCAATGTGGGGGCAGTGCGGCGCATCGTGCGAAACGCTGTATTCCATGACAAAATCAGCCGTCATCGGGCTTACAAAGGCACTGTCTCAGGAGCTTGCGCCGTCGGGCATAACCGTCAATTGCGTTGCTCCCGGAATTATCGACACCCGTATGAACGAGTGTTTTGATAAAAATGAACTTGCCGAGCAGGTTCCGCTCGGTCGCTTCGGCACTCCCAATGAAATCGCGTCGGCTGTCCTCTTTTTTGCCGAAAATCCGTATGTTACGGGTCAAATTCTCGGTGTAAACGGCGGAATAGTCTGAAACAAAGATGTTCGCATCTGACTTTGTTGTAACACAACAAACCTCCTTTTCATAGTATGAGTTAGAAAAGGGAAGGGAGGTTCGTTTATGGGTTGCAATAACTGTAATAACGGATGTGGCTCTTGGATTATTATCCTTATCATTATCCTTATTCTTTGCGGCGGCTGTGGAGGCTTCGGCGGCTGCGGCTGCAACGACTGCGGTTGCGGTTGCTAATTGAATAAAAAACAAAAGGCGCTCGGGGCTTAAAAGCTCCGAGCGTCGTTGTTTTACTTAGTTTTCGGTTTGTTCGCCGTCAACTTGTTCGACTTTGTTTGCATCTTCTGCAGACTCACTGTCGGATTTTGTGTCAGTCTTGATGTCGGCTTTTTCCTCGCCGATAACATTGCCGTTTGCCGAAAATACAAATTCATTGTTTGCAAAGTCGACTTCGCATTTGTCGCCGGCTTTAACTTTGCTTTCGAGTATAAGTTCGCTCAATGTGTCCTCAATCTTTGATTGAATTGCGCGTCTGAGCGGTCTTGCACCGTAAACCTTGTCAAATCCCTCGTCGGCAAGTGCCGAAACTGCGCTGTCGGTAAAGGAAATGTCAATGTCCATGTCCTTAACTCTCTTTGTAAGAGTCTTGAGCATTCTCCTTGCAATTTCCTCAATGTCTGCCTTTTCAAGCTGATTGAATACGATGATTCCGTCAAGCCTGTTGAGAAATTCGGGCTTAAATGTCTTTTTGAGGTCGGCAGTTACAAGCTCTTCAATTGTCTTGTGCTCGTCGCCCTTTTCGCCAAATCCAAGCGACCTTTGAGGGTCGGTGATTTTGCTTGCGCCGACATTTGATGTCATAATGATAATAGCATTTTTGAACGAAACTTTTCTGCCCTGTGAGTCTGTCAAAACACCGTCTTCAAGAATTTGAAGAAGAATGTTGAAAACATCGGGATGAGCCTTTTCAATTTCATCAAAAAGAACTACGCTGTACGGCTTGCGGCGAATTTTTTCGGTCAATTGACCGCCCTCGTCAAAGCCTACATATCCCGGAGGCGAGCCGATAAGTTTAGATACCGTGTGCTTTTCCATGTATTCCGACATATCAAGCTTGATTATAGCGTTTTCGTCGCCGAACATAGCCTCCGCAAGCGTTTTGCAAAGCTCTGTTTTACCTACACCGGTAGGACCGAGAAAGATAAACGAGCCAATCGGTCTTTTCGGGTTTTTGAGCCCTACTCTGCCGCGGCGGATTGCTTTTGCAATTGCCGAAACAGCCTTGTCCTGACCGACAACTCTTTCGTGTAAAATCTTTTCAAGGTTAAGCAGTCTTTCGCTTTCCTCTTTTGTAAGCTGACTTACGGGAATTTTTGTCCAACTTGATACAACCTCGGCAATGTCCTCTGCTGTAACGGATTTTACTTCATGAGAGGACGAGTTCTTCCACTTGTCCTTTTCGCCGTCAAGCAAATCCTGAAGACTCTTTTGCTTGTCACGGATTTTTGCGGCGTTTTCATAGTCTTGTGCAGTGATAGCGGATTGCTTTTCCTGCTCAAGGCGTTTGATTTCCGTTTCCATGTCCTTAAGGTTCTGCGGCGCAGTTTGCGCGTTGAGTCTTACTGCCGACGCTGCCTCATCAACAAGGTCGATTGCCTTGTCGGGCAAATACCTGTCTGCGATATATCTTGACGAAAGTTTAACTGCGCTGTTAATTGCCTCGTCGGTGATTTTTACCTTGTGGTGTGCCTCGTATTTGTCGCGAAGACCTCTTAAAATCTCGATTGCCTCGTCCTCTGTCGGCTCACCTACGGTGACGGGCTGGAATCTTCTTTCAAGTGCGGCGTCTTTTTCAATATTCTTTCTGTATTCGTTGATTGTGGTTGCGCCGATAACCTGAATTTCGCCCCTTGCGAGTGCCGGCTTAAGAATGTTTGCGGCGTCAACTGCGCCCTCTGCGGCACCTGCGCCCATAATTGTGTGCACCTCGTCAATGAAAAGGATAATGTCCTTTGCGGCAATAACCTCGTCCATTGCTTTTTTGATTCTTTCCTCAAAGTCGCCGCGGTATTTTGTGCCTGCAACCATTGATGTCAAATCAAGTGCAACAATCTTTTTACCTTTCAAAAGTTCGGGCACCTCGTTTTGAACGATTTTAAGTGCCAAACCTTCTGCGATAGCGGTTTTGCCGACACCCGGCTCACCGATAAGGCAAGGGTTGTTTTTGCTCCTACGCGAAAGGATTTGGATAACTCTTTTGATTTCTTCGTCCCTGCCGATAACCGGGTCGATTTTGCCCTGCTTTGCAAGCTCGGTCAAATCTTTGCCGAATTCGTCAAGGGTAGGGGTCTTTGTTTTGCCTTTTCTTGCGCCCTTTGTGCCTTGCTTTGCGTCGCTTTCGCCGCTGTTGAGCGATTCAATCAGATTTTCGAGAAGTTGGTTGACATCAACGCCAAGCTCGTTAATGAATCTTACTGCATACGAGTCGCTTTCCTTAACAAGCGATATTAATAGATGCTCCGTTCCCACGAACGAGTGCATCATACCTCTTGCAATTTGGAACGAAAGCTCGATGATTCTTTTTGACCTCGGTGTGAAGTCATCGGGTGAAAGCCTTGTCGGGTTTCCGACTCCGATTTCTTCTTTGATAAGCCTGTCGACATCGTCAAGTGTTATTCCGTTTTCGTTAAGTGTTGCGGCACCCAAGCCGGTACCCTCTTTAAGCAGGCCGACCAAAATATGCTCACTGCCTACATAGTTGTGACCGTAGTTTTCTGCGGCCTTTATTGCGAGGTTAAGTACCTCATTTGCTTTTTGTGTGAAAGAATTAAATCTATACATAATAATCCCTCCTGTTGGACGGATTTTTTATCCGCCTTAATCTATTTTCTCTCTTACAATTTCTGCCCTGAGCTTTTCGCACATTTGCTCTGTCAGCGGCGTTTTTGCGCTGTCGATGAGCGATGCGTTTTGCAGGGTGTAAAGCATTTCGCCTATTGTTTTGTATTCAATGTCAAAATATCCAAGCGATATTCCGAGTCGAACAAGCGATATGCTGTTTAAAAACTCGGGCGTGTCAAGTCGTCTTGCCGATTTAAGTATGCCCAAAGTTCTGTATAATTTATCTTCAAACTCAAAATTATCTTTGAGTTGATCTCTTGCGCCTCTCTCCTGCTTTACGATTTGGTCGCAAATTGCGTTTGCGTTGTCAATCGCGCCCTTTTCGGTTATGCCGAGAGAGATTTGGTTTGACAAAATGTATATGTCGCCGTTGCCGTTTTGATAAAGCGGCCGCAGTGACAAGCCAAGCTTTCCGACCATCGCCGAAAGCTTGTAAATCGCGTTGCTTTGTGCAAGCGCAGGCAGGTGCAGTGCAAACGATGCCTTAAGCCCGGTGCCCAAATTGATGGGCGACGCCGTCAAAAATCCCAATTTATTTGAAAATGCGATTTTAAGATTGTCGATAAATATATCGTCGATTTTGTCTGCTTTTTCGTATGCCGCGTCAAGGTCTTGACCCGGTGCGAACGAGTTGATTTTGATATGATCTTCCTCGCAAATCATTATCGACACATCTTCATCTTTTGACAGCATAAATGCGGATGTTTCGCGTTGCTTTGCAAAATCTGCGCTTATCAGTTGCTTTTCCGCATATGACACGGCTTTGATTTTGCTCACTGCCGACAGGTCGATTACATCAAATTCCTGCGCAACTTCGCTGCTTTTCAGCGTTGCGTAAATTTTTTTTGTCGCCGACCGCTTTATTTCCTTGCTCATTCTGTTCGGAAACGGCATATCCGCAAGGTTTCTTGCCAATCTCACCTTTGAATACAATACTACATCCGAATTTTTACCGTTGCCTTGGTACCATTTGCTCATTTATCAGCCCTCCTGTGTTAAATCCTTGATTTTGTCGCGTATAACAGCCGCGTCCTCAAAACGCTGCTCCTTAACGGCGAGCTTCAAATCCTCTTTGAGCTTTTCAATCTCGCTCTTCGGCTCAGATTTTTTCGGAGCACTGTCATCTTTTTTCGGCTCTGCCTCTTCACTGTATGTCACAAATTTGCCGATATGCTTTGTTCTGCCGTGCAGCTTTTCAATGCTCGGCTCGAGCTTATCTTCAAACTTTGTATAGCAGTCTGCGCAGCCTACTCTGCCCGAATTGATAATGTCGGTGAATGATGTTCCGCAGCTTGAGCATCTGTCGATTCCCGTAAGCGAATTGAGTGCCGAAACTCCCGCACCCAAAAGGTTTCCGAAGAAATTGTCCATGCTCAACGGCTCAAATGCAAATTCGTCCATTACACCGAGTTCTTTTGCACAGTCTTCACAAAGATACATTTCCTGTGTGACTCCGTTGATTGTTCTTTTAATATGTGTGTTTGCCTCTTTTTCGTGGCAATGTGTGCATTTCATAATTATTTCCTCCTATATTATTGTATAGTGTCGTCAATTAATGTATGCAAGGAGCATTTGCTTTAATTGCTTTGCCCTTACTTGGTTTGCCGCCTGCGGCGACAGTCCTTTAAAGTTGCTTTCGTTCATCACGGCGGCCATCATGTTAGTTGCTTTGTCGTCAATCAGTTTTTGATAGTGGCAGTTATAAAGGTTTGCCTTGGCGGTGCGTTCGTCAATTTCATCGCCGATACTGTTTACAAGCCCCATCAACGCTGTTTGCTTGCTGTCTGCACGGGTGATTAAAATATATCCGCCGCCGCCTCTGCGGCTTTCGATTCTGTATCCTGCCTCCGGTGTGAATCTTGATGTTATGACATAATTTATCTGACTCGGAACACAGCCGATTCTGTTTGCTAAATCGTTTCGTTGGATTTGCACGCTTGATGTCGAATCGTCAAACATATCAAGAATCATATCGGTTATTATATCGGACATTTTCATTTTTTAATCATCTTCTTTCAGTTGGGTAGGCATTAGGTCAACAGTCACTGTTAATTCAATTCTCTGACTTTGACTTTCTTTGTCCTTCAATTGTTGTTATATCACAAAGGTCAATAAAAGTCAATAACTTTTTTGAAATTTTTTTGACTTTTTTTGACTTTCCTAAAAAAATACAAAATCAATCTGAGCCGCATTGCCGCAGTTATTTTAAATTTTGCTCTTGACAAATACCCCCTAAGGGTATATTATTGTGGCATAAGGATGTGGAATTTATGGAAGATAAAAAAGACTGTTGCTGTCACAAAACAAAACAGCGCAGTGACGAAGAGCATAAATTGCTTATAAATCGTCTTAACAGAATCGAGGGTCAAATCCGCGGCATAAAGGGTATGGTTGAAAACGATGCCTATTGCACCGATATTATCACACAGGTTGCCGCTGCAACAGCCGCACTTAATTCATTCAACAAGCAGCTTTTGTCGGAGCATATAAAAACCTGCGTTACCGATGATATTAAAGCCGGCAAAACCGAAACTGTCGATGATTTGCTTAATACTCTTCAAAAACTTATGAAATAAAGTATTTGAGGTGATTTTATGACACAGTATAATGTAACAGGTATGAGCTGTGCCGCCTGCTCCGCAAGGGTGGAAAAAGCGGTAAACGCTGTTGACGGCGTAACCTCGTGTGCGGTCAGCCTGCTTACAAATTCAATGGGCGTTGACGGCACTGCCGCTCCGTCCGATATTATCGCCGCCGTTGAGGCGGCAGGCTACGGCGCGTCACTTAAAGACGGCAAAAAAACCGGTGCCGTTGCAGACGATGAGCCGCTTAAGGACACCGAAACGCCGAAAATTCGCAACCGACTGATTGCCTCAATTGTGTTTTTGCTCCCGCTCATGTATATATCAATGGGGCATATGATGTGGGGGTGGAAACTTCCATCGTTTATGAACGGCAACCATGTTGCAATGGGTCTTGCAGAAATGCTTTTTGCCATTATTATAATGGTAATTAATCAAAAGTTTTTTATAAACGGCTTTAAGGGAATTATTCACAAATCACCTAATATGGACACGCTTGTTGCCCTCGGCTCGGGCGCCTCGTTTGCATACAGCACCTATGCGCTTTTTGCAATGACTGTTGCCCAAGCGGCAGGGGATATGCAAAAGGCAATGTCCTATATGGACGAATTTTATTTCGAATCCGCCGCAATGATTTTGACGCTTATTACGGTCGGCAAAATGCTCGAGGCTCATTCAAAGGGCAAAACAACAGATGCACTTAAGGGACTTATGTCGCTCACACCTAAAACGGCAAATGTCATCGTTGACGGCATTGAAAAAATACTCCCGGTCGAGCAGGTTAAAAAGGGCGATATATTTGTTGTTCGCCCCGGCGAAAGCATACCGGTTGATGCTGTTATTATCGACGGCTCAACCGCCGTTGACGAATCTGCACTCACCGGTGAAAGCATCCCGGTCGATAAGGTGCAGGGCGACACCGTTTCAGCCGCCACAATCAATCAGTCGGGATTCATCAAATGCGAGGCTTCAAGAGTAGGGGAGGATACAACACTTTCGCAGATAATCAAAATGGTCAGCGATGCCGCCGCTACAAAGGCGCCGATTGCAAAAATCGCAGACAAGGTTTCCGGCGTGTTTGTCCCTGCCGTAATCTGTATAGCCGTTGTTACATTCATAGTATGGATTGCTGTCGGCAAATCATTCGGCTTTTCGCTTGCAAGGGCGATTTCGGTGCTCGTAATCAGTTGTCCGTGTGCGCTCGGTTTGGCAACTCCGGTGGCCGTTATGGTCGGAAACGGTAAGGGCGCAAAAAACGGCATTTTGTTTAAAACCGCCGCATCGCTTGAAGAAACGGGCAGAATACAAATTGTCGCTCTCGACAAAACCGGCACAATCACTCAAGGCAAGCCGAAGGTTACCGATATAGTGCCGCTCGGTTGTACCGAGGAGGAGCTTATGACGGTTGCCTGCTCGCTCGAGTCAAACAGTGAGCACCCGCTTGCAAAGGCAATCACGGAATACGGCGCAAAAAATAATGTTGCCGCAATGCCTGTCAGCGATTTTAAGGCTATCGCAGGTAACGGACTCAGCGCAAATATGGGCGATGACGAGTTAATCGGCGGCGCTTTTAAGTTTATTTCGTCAAAGATTGATAATATGCCCTCCGATGTCGGGCAAAAAGCAAATGAGCTTGCCTCGCAGGGAAAAACGCCGATGCTGTTTATGAAAAATAACAAATTACTCGGCATTATCGCAGTTGCCGATGTTATTAAGGAGGACAGCCCTGCCGCTGTCGCAGAACTTCAAAAAATGGGCATCAAGGTTGTTATGCTCACTGGCGACAATCATCGCACCGCCGAGGTTATCGGAAAGCAGGTCGGTGTTGATGCCGTTATTTCCGATGTTCTGCCCGACGGCAAGGAGGGTGTTATCCGCCGCCTTATGGAATACGGCAAGGTCGCAATGGTCGGCGACGGTATAAACGATGCTCCGGCGCTTACTCGTGCCGATATAGGCATCGCTATTGACGCAGGCACCGATATTGCAATCGACGCCGCAGATGTCGTTTTGATGAACAGCAGGCTTTCGGATGTTCCGACGGCTATTCGCCTCAGCCGTAAAACGCTCACCAACATTCACGAAAATCTGTTTTGGGCGTTTATATATAATGTAATAGGTATTCCGCTTGCCGCAGGCTGTTGGATTCCGCTTACCGGCTGGACGCTTAACCCGATGTTTGGTGCGGCGGCGATGAGCCTCTCAAGTTTTTGCGTTGTCACAAATGCATTGCGACTCAATCTTGTCAATATCCACAGCGCAAAGCATGACAGAAAAAATAAAAAAATTGATTTAGATTTAAAGGAGTTTTCAACCATGTCACAAACTATCATAAAAACAATCAATATCGAAGGTATGATGTGCCCTCACTGCGAGGCAACGGTTAAAAAGATTCTCGAAGCGTTCCCCGAAATACAGGAGGCAAAGCCGAGCCACGAGAATAACAATGCAGTTATAACCTGCACGGCAGAGCCCGATATGCAAGCCGTTAAAAAGGCAATTGAGGACGCAGGATATACGGTAAAATAAATCTTTTTGTCAAATTTACAGTTATATTGCTTTTCTAAATGCCTTGATATTGCAGGCAAAATATGGTAAAATTGTATCATCAAATTATCGGAGGTATTTATTGTGGCAATGACATATGAATCAATCGTTGAAGCGGCAAGAAACAAGTTTTATGATATTGATGTTTCTTCCGTGCCGGGCACCCTCGCATTTCAAATTAATATCGAGGGCAAATCCGTTAATGGTATTTTCTATATAGAAATTAAGGACGGCAAGGTACATGTTGAGCCTTATGAGTATTACGACAGAAACGCAATTCTCATTATGAACGGCACAAATTTCATAAAACTTATAAACGGCAAACTTGACCCAATCGTAGCTTTCACAACAGGCAAACTTAAGGTTGAGGGCGACATTAACGCCGCACTTGAAATCATCAAGTTTTTGAAATAAGACACGGCATAATCCGTCAATATTTAAGACTTAAAAAACAAAACGGAGCTCATTTGAGCTCCGTTTTTTCTCATATTATGATGTATTATTTTACTTTCTTTTTAATATCGTTTAAAACCTTTTTTTCGATTCTTGATACATACGAACGGCTGATTTTTAGCCGCTCGGCAATCTCGCGCTGTGTCAGCGGCTTTTTGTTGTTTAATCCGTATCGCAAAATTATTATTTCGCGCTCGCGTTCATCTTTTATGTTTTCGATAATTTTTGCTACCTGTTCCCATTGTGTCTTCGTTTCCAAATCCTCGGCAAGATTTCTGTTGTCGCTTATAACCTCTTCGATTGTCAGCGGATTTCCGTCTTTGTCGGTGTCAATCGCATCACCGAGATAAATATCGTTTCCCTGTTTTTTCAAACTGCGAAAATACATAAGTATTTCATTTTCAATACACCGCGATGCGTATGTTGCAAGGCGCGTGCCCTTTGTATAATCAAACGAGTCGATAGCCTTTATCAATCCGATTGTGCCGATTGATATTAAATCGTCCGTGTCATTCGTTTTTGAATAGTATTTTTTCACAATGTGGCTCACAAGGCGCAAATTGCGCTCAATCAAAACAGCTCTTGCATTTTTGTCTCCTTGCGCCATTTTTTCAAGCTGGGCATATTCCTCCTTTGCGCTCAGCGGCTTTGGGAACGACGAGCCGTTTTGAATGTGTAAAATAAAATAGAGTATGTTTGCGCTTATTGCCGATATTATTGCACTTAACATTTTCATCACCTCTAAAATATATGTCCCTTGCGGCTTGTATAATGACACAATAAAGCAAAGGCGACGGATAAATAGTTTGTCTGTCGTTTTTATATTAATAGATGTTGTTTCGGTTCGCTAATGATTTGCCTGCGATTTTGCTCAGCACTCAGCCTTGTTCTTGAAGGCGTTTGTCAACAATTGCTTTTCGCAAAGTCAATTGTTGGGCATGCTTTGATTAAGGGCGGGGTTTTAATTTAGGAATATTGATTGAACCTGGCTTTAGGTCAAGTACAAATTTCACCGATAAGACGATAAATTCCACGCAAATTCAATAAAATACAAAAAATTAAGACTTTTTTAGGTTTGATTTATTGCTAAATTATGCGTCATTTTGTATAATTATATATGTTATATATGCTAATTTTAATTATTCGGTTTCGGATTCGGAGATGATAAAATGCCCGAGCAACAAAACAATGTTATTATGGGTCTTAATGAAAACGAGGTCGCCGCAAGAGAAAACGCCGGTCTTGTCAATAAAGCGGAGATTTCAACCGATAAATCTGTTAAGGAAATTATTCGCTCAAATACACTCACATATTTCAACCTTATATTCTTCATAATCGCCGTTCTTTTGTGTGTTGTCGGATCGTTCAGAAATCTCACTTTCCTTCCCGTAGTTATCGGCAACTCGCTTATCGGAATTTTTCAGGAGATTCGAGCAAAGAAAACGCTTGAAAAAATGAGTATTCTCAATTCTCCTCATGCTGTTGCTATTCGCTCCGGCAGACAGGTCAAAATTTCCACAGAAGAGCTTGTAAAGGACGATGTTGTTGTTTTCTCGGCAGGTGACCAAATCTGTGCCGATGCAGTTGTAATCAGCGGAAATATAAAGGTCAACGAGGCTCTTTTGACCGGTGAGTCCGATGAAATCGAAAAGGTCGGCGGCTCATCGCTTATGTCGGGCAGCTTCGTAGTTTCGGGTCAGTGTTGTGCAAGGCTTGTCAATGTCGGCGAGGAGGCATATATTTATAAGCTCACCAAGGAGGCAAAAGAGATGGGCTCCGGTGAGCAGTCCGAAATGGTTAAATCAATCAACCAAATCGTTAAATGGATGGGTATTGCAATTATCCCAATCGGACTGATTCTCTTTTATCAAAGCTATTGGATTAATCACGAAACCTTTAAAACGGGCATTGTTTCGACCGTTGCCGCAATCACAGGTATGATTCCCGAGGGGCTTTATATGCTCACAACAATTGCGCTTGCGCTCGGCACAATCAGGCTCGCTCAACAAAAAGTTCTTCTTCACGATATGAAAAGCATCGAGGCGCTTGCGCGTGTAGATGTCCTTTGTGTTGATAAAACGGGTACAATTACAGAGCCTAATATGACAGTTGACAATGTTTACTGTCTCAACAACGGCTTGATTACACCCGAGGAGCTTAAGGGCTTGTTTGTCGATTACGCTACAGCGGCAGTCGATAACAATGCAACTATGCTGGCGATTAAGGATTACGCCGCGGTTCTCAATACAAACGGTATGTATAATAAGCGCACTGCTGTCAGCGTTCAGCCGTTTTCGTCAACAGATAAGTTCAGCACAATCACATTCCGCGACGGCACATTCATTCTCGGCGCACCCGAGTTTGTTATGAAAGATAATTTTGAGTCCGTCGCAGGCGAAATTACTCCGTTTGCCGAAAAAGGCTATCGCGTTTTGCTCCTTGCCAAAAAGGCCGATTCAGGCATGACAGAGCCGCTCGGCTTCGTTGTCCTTTCAAACCCGATTCGTAAAGGCGCAGTAAAAACATTTCAATATTTTAATGAGCAAAATGTCGCCATTAAGGTTATCTCGGGCGACAGCCCAAAAACCGTTTCCGAGGTTGCAAAGCAAGCAGGCATTGCAAATTCTGATAAATATATCGATGCGTCACTCCTTGATACAGACGAAAAAATCAAGCAGGCGGCTGTTCAATACACCGTTTTCGGCAGAGTTACGCCAAAGCAAAAGCAAAAACTTGTTCAGGCTCTCCAAGAGGCTGGTCACACTGTTGCCATGACAGGTGACGGCGTAAACGATATTCTCGCAATGAAAGACGCCGATTGCAGTGTTGCAATGGCTTCGGGCAGTGAAGCAGCATCGCAGGCGGCGCAGGTTGTTTTGATGGATTCCGACTTTTCAAAAATGCCCGATGTTGTTTTCGAGGGCAGAAGAGTTGTAAACAACATTCAGCGTTCGTCAAGCCTTTTCCTTGTTAAAAACATTTTTTCACTTTTGCTGTCCGTTTTCTCGGCTGTGTTTCTTATCACATATCCGCTCGAGCCGTCGCAGATTTCACTTATCGGTATGTTTACAATCGGTATTCCCGGATTTTTGCTTGCACTTGAACCTAACAAAAACCGTATTCAGGGCCATTTCCTCAAAAATGTATTGCTTAAGGCTCTGCCGGCAGGACTTGCGGATGTTCTCGCAGTCGGTGCGCTTGTTGTTTGCGGCAATGTCTTTTCTCTTCCCAAGGAGGATATAGCAACCGCCTCCACAATGCTTTTGTGCGTCATCGGATTTATGATTCTTATTAATATCAGTAAGCCGTTCACCCCGATTAAATACGGTATTTTGGCGCTCAATGTCACAGGTCTTGTCCTTTGCGGCATTTTCCTCAAAAGTCTTTTCGCACTCACAAGCATGAAATCCGAAATTTCAATTTTGCTTATGGTTGTTTTCTCGTTTGCAGGTGAGTCAATATACAGAAATTTAAGCAAACTTATCGAGCTGCTCAATTCCAAGCTTGACGAGTATAAGAAAAAACGTGCCGAAAAGAAGGCGCAAAAATCAAAAAATTAAAATTCAGACTGTCGATAAAGCGGCTAAACCGCGCCGATTAAAAAATACCGTGTACCTTTTAGGTACACGGTATTTTTGCTGTGTTGTGCATTATTTTTCTTTTTTAACAGCCGTGTTTTCCTGATTTTTGAAAACAACAAATTTGTCATACAAAAATTCGGTAATCATATTGCAAGCCATCGTGCAACCGAGAACTATGTAGTTGATTCCGGCTAAGTTTGAATATGTTGAGGTGAAATGGTTGCCAATCAATGTTGAAATCGGTGTGAATACAAGATAAAATGCAAAAACCTTAAGCATTGCTATCGGTACATTTGCTGCCGATTTAAAAGTGAACTTTCTGTTGAATGTGAAATTCCACAGCACCGACAAAATAAGTGCAATCAAATACATCGGTCCGTATTCGTTTTTCATTATTCTTGCGAATGTTTCGTTGTTTGCCATCAAATTTTGAAAGAAATCAAGTTTGATTATAACTTCGTTCATTAATGTGAATGCAACAACCTGGATAATTCCTGCCGATGCCGAAAACAGCGCAAACTTTATAAATTGCCATACGCCGCCTTTGGATTTCTTTTTGCCGTTAGTATCACTCATTTATCAGCGCTCCTTTTTTTCAATATGAGTTTATTGTATCATACGGCTGAATACAATTCAATGATTTTATTTATATTGTGAAAGCCATCACTTGTGCGCCTCAATTAAATCGTCGCAAAGCGATATTATGTCGTCAGCCGAAAGCTCGGCTTGCTCGTTTCGCCGCTTGTGTCATTGGGGCACGGCAAAATCCTGCAATTTGACAACAAGACAGAAAGCCTTTCTGACGGCTTGGCGTTTATCCTCTGCGACAATGTTTGTGGCACAAACTTTCCGCTTTGGTACGGCGACAACGCTTATTTTGCGTTTGAAATAAAATAACCGAATCTATTGACTCGGTAGGTAACAGATGGTATTATTCAAATATAATTTTGTGTATTCGGCGGAGGTAATTTGAATGCTAACTGATGATCAGCGCGAACGGTATGCGCGCCACTTGGCTTTGGACGAAGTAGGGGAGTCGGGGCAGGAAAAACTGCTTTCTTCAAAGGTGCTTGTTATCGGCACGGGCGGTTTAGGCTCTGCCGTGTCATATTATCTTTGTGCCGCAGGTGTCGGTACTCTCGGCATTGTTGATAACGATGTTGTTGATTTAACAAATCTTCAGCGCCAAATTCTCCATTCAACGCCCGACCTCGGCAGGGAAAAGGTCGTTTCCGCAAAAGAAAAACTCAATCGCCTCAATCCGGATGTAAATGTGATTGCATACAAAATGTTTGTCGACGAATCTAATATCGACGATTTGATTAAAGACTATGATTTTATAGTCGAGGCAACAGACAATTTTGATGCCAAGTTTCTTATTAATGATGCTTGCGTAAGAGGCAAAAAGCCGTATTGCCACGGCGGAATACTCCGCTTTAGGGGTCAGCTTATGACATATGTTCCCGGTGCGTCGCCATGCTATCGCTGCATGTTTCGCGAAGCACCGCCGAAGGGTACTGTTCCCACCGGCAGACAAGCAGGTATTATCGGTGCCATGAGCGGCGTTATCGGCACTCTTCAAGCAACCGAGGCAATCAAATATCTTCTCGGCATCGGTGATTTACTCACCGGCAGGCTTTTGACTTACGATGCGCTGACAATGCGTTTTCACATCGTTAATTTGCCCGACAACAGAAAAAACTGTCCTGTTTGCAGTAAATACCTTGATGAATAAAATCAAAATGACAAAAAACAGCGATTAATGCATTTTCACATTAATCGCTGTTTTGCTTTTATATTAAATATTCGGACAATTATATCTCGGCTTGCCGAAACTTGATTTGCCGTATTCAATCGCTTTGTTCGGGCATCGGCATATGCATGCCATGCAGTGTGTGCAATTCTTGCCCCATTTCGGTTTGCCGCTTTCAAGTTCAATGTTGTTCAGCGGACAAAGTGCAACGCAGGCGCCGCATCCGGTGCAGCTTTCCGTTGTATAAAATTTTTTCGCCTTTACCGTGAATTTGAAAAACACATCGTTTACAATCGAGCTTTTTGCTTTGTCCTCTATATTTGCTTTGTGCACTCTGAATTTTGAGCCGTCTTTGATTGTTTGAATTGCCGCGTTTATTCCAGGCTGTGCTTTTTCAATGATTTGCCTTGCCTCGTTTTCATCGGGTGCGTCGAAAAGTGCAATATAGTTTTCGGGCATTACTATTTCTTTAACTCCCATATATTCAAAGCCAACATTTTCGCAAAGCTTTTTTAAATATTTTTCGGCGTTTCCGATTTCACCGCCGCAGTTCATCACAAAATATGCCTTTTTGCATCCGCTGAATTTTATCTTTTCTATCCAATCCGAAACAATTCTCGGTATTCTCCAGCCGTAAGTCGGCAGTGAAAATATCAACTCGTCTTTGCTGTTTATTTGAGAAAAATCATTTGTTTTGATTTTTTTGTTTATAGATACAATATCCATTTCGAGTGCTTTTGCAATTTTTTCGGCAATATATTTGCTGTTTCCCGTTCCGGTGAAGTATAATACCATTGTATCGCTCCTTTGTGTCATTCCTTGTGCCGATATTATCATATCGCATTTCGATTTTCAAGTGACAATGTGTTTTGTTGTGCAATATCAACAAAATATACTGCATATTCTTTTGCGCTGATGACAAAAATAGACAATATATGTCCTTGAAACTGTTTCGATAGTATTGTATAATATAATCTATACTATTTATATTCGGTTAGGACAGATTTTATGGATTCACTGAAATTTAACTTTGTACGCAGAGCATTTATTGTTCCTGTGCTGTTGTCTGCGGTCGTTATTGCGATTATATGGTTTGCCGCCCCAAAAATAATTGAGTCGTCAAACGCCGTTTCCGTTGCCGCAGTATCCAATGTAAACATTTCAAAATACAGTCTTAATGAGTATAATAAATTTTCGCAGCTCAAATCCGGCGGATATGTCGCAACAGTTAACTGCAAAAATCCGGCTGTTTCTTGTCCCGTTCTTTATCTTGACGATATCGAAACCGGCACGGCTTATATGTCAAAGAATTCAACCGAGCCGTGGAATAACGGCACAGTTGCTTTTGTCGGTGACAATTTTGATTCGGAGTTTAAATCGCTCCATTCCGCAAAAATCGGTGATGAGATTTATGTCAATTTCTACAAACACGGCACATATACATACAAAGTCACAAAAATTACGGCAAACAATAAACTCTCGGATTTAAAACTGTACGAAAAACAAAAAAACAAGCTTATTCTCTGCTTGCCATATACCGATTTTGAAAGTTCGGACAACTCTTCGATTTATACATTTTTTATTGCAGAATCGGAGGTGGCATGATGAATAAAAACACTAAATACAAATTGTTTAAACTATTAAATGCACTTCTTGCAATGCTCCTTGCGGCGTCGGTAGTATGTGTTGTTGTTGCCTCAACGATGACAGGTGTTCTTAAATCACAGGGATTTTTGGAGAAAAAACTCCAAACATATTCTGCCCAAACAGCGCAACAGCTCACCGACGAATTTGTTAAATTGAGCGACAAAACCGGTTTTTCGCAGGATGCATATAAAAATGCATTCACCGCAAACGATACACAGCTTATTTTTAAAACCGTTGCCGGCAATTTTCAACTTTTTTACAGCACTGAGTTTTCGGACGATTCCGATTTGTATAATTGCATTAAAACCCGCCTTACAAATTATTGTGAGGATAACGGGCTCAATTATACCGACCGTGAAATTTCAAACAATGCCGCGCTTTGCGTTGATACCGTCAACCAAATTATGGGCGGCTCGTCAACGAAAATTCGCGTTTTCGGCATAGTTAAAAGCAATATTATGATATATGCCGTTGTCGCTCCGATTGTTCTTGCCATTGCTTGCATCGTTGCACTCGACTTGCTCAATTACGGCAGACACAGAAAATATAATTATATCGGACTCGGCTTTTCAACAGCAGGTTTTGTTCTTGCTTCATCCGGTGTGTTTATTCGCCTGCAAAATTATTCCTCGCAGTATTCGTTTTGCGACAACAAAATTTACAGCGCCGCCGTTTCGGATTGCTTTTCGTTTTTTGTTAACATTTGCATTGCTTTAGGCGTTGCGTTTGCGGTTGTCGGCGTTGTTATATTGGCGGCAAATCTTGCATACTATACTAAAAAGGAGCGCCGAATCAAGGCGGTGCACGAAGAAAATTCGCAATTGCGAAGCGAGTATATGGAGCAAATCAGCAATAAACCGAAGAATAATTCAAGTAACGGTTCCGACAAAGAGAAATTAACACTCAGTAATAAATAATTAACAAAAAACACGACAGAGTTTGAAACTCTGCCGTGTTTTTTATGCATCAATATTCACATGTGTATTTAAACAAAATTTCATCGTTCGGTTTAACCTTTTGCTTGCCGCAGGTTATGCTCGGGAACTTGCCGTTTACGCTGTAAAGCCAGCCGCTTTCGTCACCGCAGTCTTTTTCGTCAATATTGTTTATTCCCGCAATATAAACGCCGTACATTGTGTTTTCCGCTGTTATTTTGATATGCTGTGCTGCGCAGCTTCGCTTTAATATGTCATATGCCGTGTCGCCGCTTTTGTATGTGCAACTGTATTTTCTTAACAAATATCCGTCCGACGGCACATATTTTTCATGCCCGGGTTTTAGATCACCAAGATGCTTTAATATGCTTTTGCACTCTATCGTGATATAGCAAACCTTCTTGCTTTTCGGCGGAGCGTTTGCTTTTTTTGTTGTGTTTGCTTTCTTTGTGGCTTTTGCGGCAGTTGTTGATTGCTTGCCGAGCTTTTTTGAAGTCTTTGCGGCGGAGCTTGTCGATTTGTTTTGTTTTTTTGTTGTGTTGTTTGTTGCTGTTGAGCCGTTTTGGCTTGTGCTTTGCGCCGTTGTTGATGTTGAGCCTTTCGCAGTGGTTGATGCCTTGTCTGCCGGGATACTCTCGGCGACAATCGTGCCGCTTTTGTCAGATGTTGTTGTGGCGTTTGCAAATGTTGTCAGCTCAACATTTGCATTGTTTCCGGCTGAGCATGCCGAAAACAAAAATATAATGCTTATTGTCGCCAATAATACGGCTGTTATTTTATTTATTTTTTTCATTTTTATAATTCACTTATATCCTTTTTCATTGCGTTGTATGATGTGTCAACCGCTTCATCTGATATGTCGCATCCAAGCTCGTAAAGCGGTACAAGCTCAAAAATGTCTTCAATAACATCAAAAAGCTTTTCCATATCTTTTGCGCCGAGCCTGCGCACCGTTTGGCTGAATATATTGTAAACTGCTTTTTTTGTGTCAGCCTTTTTGATAAAGTTTGTTTTGCTTCTTTCCAAAAAGCAAATTCCGCCGAGAGGAACAACCTCCGGCGTCGAATAATCGTATTTTCCGCTCCACGGAGTGCCGCAGGCGTAAATTTTGCCGTCGATTTTCCTTATACACGGCTTGTCGTCATTTAGAATATGCGCCCTGTCGCCGAATCGCTTGAGCCACAGTTGAGTGTGCGTTGATTTTCCCGTTCCGCTGTCTGCCGAAAAGGCGTATGCAACGCCGTCAACAACTATGCACGATGAGTGCAAAAGTATTCCGTCAAATTTCAACACACTTGTGTAAAAGTCCGAACCGGTGAGCATATATTTCCAATCGTCTTGGTTAAGCTCGGGATGCTCGCGCATAGCTTCCTCGACGCGCTTATCGTCAACATTAATGCGAATATCGGCGTGCTGTCCTTCGCTTTGGTCAGCGGCAAGGTAGGGGACAGCCTGCTTGTCTGTCCTTCCGCCGTGGGGCGCCATTTCAACCTTTAATCCCGCAATGTCATAAATCGGCATATAATACCTTCCTTAATATTATTTTGAGTTTAGTATAAAATAAATTTTAAATTAAGTCAATAAAACATTGATTTTTCGTTTCAATGTGTGTAAAATAAGAAACTGATTAAATATATTTACTACGAAAAAGTCTTAATTTATTATTGCGGTAAAGGATAAAGAAAATGACAAAGACTAAAATTATATGCACCGTAGGCCCTGCCACGGATGACGAAAAAATTCTTGAGCAAATGATGCTCTCCGGTATGAATGTTGCAAGATTCAACTTCAGCCATGGTAAGTATGAGGAGCATACAAAAAGATTTGAAGAAGTTGTAAAGCTCCGCGACAAACTTTCACTGCCGATTGCTACCCTCCTTGATACAAAAGGTCCGGAAATCAGACTCGGTGATTTTGAGGACCCTAAGGGTGTCGTTATTAACCAAGGCGACACTTTCACCCTCACAACAACACCATGTATGGGCACAAAAGAAAAATCGTTTGTAAACTATTACGGTCTGCCGCGCGATGTTAAACACGGCACAACAATCCTTATTAATGACGGCCTTATTTCAATGAAAGTTGATGAGGTCACTGCCACCGATATTGTATGCACTGTTGTTGACGGCGGCCTCGTTACAAATCACAAGGGCGTCAATGTACCCGGCATAAATCTTAATATGCCGTATCTTTCACAAAAGGATATGAATGACCTTTCTTACGGCAAGGAGATGGATTTTGATTTCATCGCCGCATCATTCTGCCGCTCTGCAACGGATATTACGATTATGCGTAACTATCTCGAGGCTATCGGATGGAAAGATGTTAAAATCATCGCAAAAATTGAAAATTCACAGGGTGTTGAAAATATCGACGAGATTATTCGCGTTGCCGACGGCATTATGGTTGCCCGCGGCGATATGGGCGTTGAAATTCCGTTTGAAAAAATCCCTGCCATTCAAAAAATGATTATCGAAAAGGTCTATAAGGCAGGTAAAATCGTTGTAACGGCAACTCAAATGCTTGAATCAATGATTGAAAATCCGCGCCCGACAAGAGCCGAGATTACAGATATTGCAAACGCTATTTATGACGGCACATCGGCAATTATGCTTTCGGGCGAGTCGGCAGTCGGCAAGCACCCCGTTGAGGCTGTTCAGGCAATGACAAGGATTGCCCAAACAACTGAGGCGGATATTGATTATAAAAAACGTTTTGACCATTTCTATCAAAAAACCGAAAATCGCGACATTACCGCCGCCATTTCGCACGCAACGGTTACAACCGCGCACGACCTTAACGCCGCCGCAATTGTTACCGTTACAAAAAGCGGCACAACCGCGCGTATGATTTCAAAATTCAGACCGTACACCCAAATCGTCGGCGCAACAACAAGCGACAAGGTTTATCGCCAGCTTGTTCTCTCTTGGGGCGTTTTCCCTGTTAAGTGCGACGAAAAGAAAAATACCGACGCCTTGTTTGACCATGCCGTTGAGGTTTCAAAAAAAGCAAATGTTCTTAAACACGGCGACATTGCTGTTATCACAGCAGGCATTCCGCTCGGCATTTCAGGCACAACAAATATGCTCAAGGTTCAGGTAGTATGACGGTCAGATTTATTTCGTATGACAGCGTTGATTTTGATTTTGTCAAAAAAATCAGAAACGATGTTTTTGAAAAAGAGCAGGGCGCAATCGCCGAGCAGGAGTTTGACTTGTTCGACAGCGACCCAAAAACGCTTTTTGCGCTTGTTGAGGAAAACGGCGTTCCCGTTGCCACGGGCAGAATTGCTTTTATGCCAAAAGGCGTAAAAATCGGCAGAATTGCCGTTGTGTGTTCCGCAAGGGGGACAGGGTGCGGCGCGTTTCTCGTCAAATCGCTCTGCCAAATGTGCAAAAAGCAAAATATACATACTGTTTATGTTGATTCTCAGCTTCATGCGGTCGGTTTTTATGAAAAACTCGGCTTTCGTTCCACCGGCGAGCCTACGGTTATTGACCGCGGTATTGAGCATCTTCCTATGATTTGTGAGGGCTGATATATGAAATGCTTTAATTGCAACCGCGAAATAGGCGACAGTGAAAGATGCCCCTATTGCGGTGTAACGGTTGAAAAAATCGAGGATAATATTGATTTGAGCCGCTTTGCTCCGCAGGCAAGAAACGATGTTTATTGCTCTTCCGAGCCGCAGACTTCGCCGAAACGCAAAAAGAAAAAGCCGATTTTTGCTGTGATTATCGTTGTTGTCATCATCGCGGCGGCTGTGTTCGGCACTTATGCTTATTCGCAGATTAAAAACGATATTAACGGCACCGAAAAGGGCGCCGCAACAAAATATACGCTCGTTATTTCAAAAGAGGATTATGAATACGAGGTCGGTCAAAAGCTTTACAATAACGGCATTGTAATCAACGATACTGTTTGGACCTCGTGGATGGATAAACACTATCCCGATTTTACTTATATCAACGGTGAGTATAATATGACCTCCGATATGAGCTATGAGGATATTGTTCAAAAACTCAAAAATCCCGATATTTCTCACAAATCGGTCAAGGTTTGCATTCCCGAGGGCAAAAATTGCATGGAAATTGCAAAAATCCTTGAGGAAAATTCAATTTGCAAGGCAGCGGATTTTCTTGATGTTTGCAAATCAACAAACGGCTTTGATTATGATTTCCTTTCAACCGTTCCCGACAACGATTTGATTGCGTATAAACTTGAGGGCTTCTTGTTCCCGGCAACATACGATTTTGCAATGAACAGCGACGCTCACGACATTGCGGCAAAAATGCTTGAAACGTTTGATTATCATATCACCGACGATATGAAAAATTTTTGCACCTCTCACAATATGACGATGTATCAGCTTATCACCCTTGCCTCCGTTGTTCAAAAAGAGGCGCTCGGCAAGGATTCGGCTAAAAATATCGCCTCTGTTTTTATGAACAGGCTTGATAAAGGCGCAAAACTTCAGTCGGATGTAACATATTACTATGCCGCAGCCCTACGCGATAAATACGGCTTTTCGCAGGATGTTTACGATTCATATTATACTTATCGTTGTGCAGGCTTGCCGGTCGGTCCGATTACAAACTCAGGCGACGATATTGTAGCCGCAACGGTAGATTATCCCAAAACAGAGTATTTGTACTTTTTCTCCGATTTAAAGGGCGATTTCCACTTTGCAAAAACATATGACGAATTTGTTGCGTTACAGCAAAAATATCCGTGGAAGGAATAATATAAAGGAACATTATTTATGTCACAGTTTGATAAGGATTATTTAAACCTCTGTCGCCGCATTTTGAGCGAAGGCACGGAGGTTGTCAACCGCACAGGCACAAATACAATCAAAGTGCCGTCGCATCATTTCCATTTTGATTTACAGCAGGAATTTCCTATTTTGACAACAAAGCAGGTGTTTATCCGCCAAGCCGTTCTCGAAATGCTTTGGATTTATCAGGCACAGTCAAACGATGTTCGTTGGCTTCAAGAACGAGATGTCAATATTTGGAACGAATGGGAAATTGACGAAAACGGCATTTGGACAGCCGACCAGCTTGTTCCCGACGGAAGCGGACAGCTTGTCAAAAAAACAATCCACAAGGATTTCGGCAAGGAATATGCTCACACAATCGGCACCGCTTACGGCTATATTGTTAAAAAATTCCAAATGACTCAAAATCTTATTGATAAGATAAAAAATCACCCCGAGGACAGGCGAATGGTGATGACCCTTTGGCAAAACGATTATCTTGACACTGCCGTTTTGCCGAGTTGCGTTTGGTCAAGCGAATGGGATGTTACCGACGGAAAACTTAATTGCTGGGTGCATCAGCGTTCGTGCGATGTTCCGCTCGGATTGCCGTTCAATGTCACTCAATATGCCGTTTTACTCTCAATGCTTGCGCAGACGGCAGGGCTTCAGCCGGGCACGATTGATTGGAGCATAAAGGACGCTCATATCTATGTCAACCAAATTGACGGCATTAGGGAACAAATCAAGCGTCAGGACGAGCAGGGCGACTTGCCTGCACCAAAGTTATGGCTCAACCCCGAGGTTAAGGATTTCTTTGATTTTGACTCGTCAAGAGATTGCAAGGATGTTAAACTTATCGACTACAAGCATCTCGGCAAAATCAAATTCCCGATTTCTCAATAATAATTTAAGGATATATTTTACTTATGAATATTTCAATGATAGCCGCCGTCGGCAAAAATCTTGAGCTCGGCAAAGGCAACGATTTGATTTGGCATTTTAAAGATGATATGCGATTTTTTAAAGAAACAACCACGGGCAACACCGTAATTATGGGCAGAAAAACATTTGAATCGCTCCCTCATGCGTTGCCAAACAGACGGAATATCGTCATCACAACCGATAAAAGTTATGTTGCGCCGGGTGCGGAGGTTGCTCATTCCGTTGACGAGGCAAACGCGCTTTGCGGCAATGACAATGCTTTTATTATTGGCGGCGGAAATGTCTACAAGCAGTATTTGCCGCTTGCAAATAAGTTGTATTTAACCGAAATCGACGCCGAGTGTGACGATGCCGACACATATTTTCCGCAGTTTGACAAATCGCTTTATATAAGCGAGCAACTTACAGATTATGATGTCAATGGCATTTCATTTAAACATATTTTATATACAAAAAAATAATTTTCACTTTTGCTTGACATCAGCCAAGCTTTGTGTTAATATACTCTCACAACAAAGAAGGACGCGCGTTCTCCCCTTAAACCAAAGGCGAAAAGGGCAATATTTCTTATGATTTATTGAGTACGGGCGCGTTGCGTTCGTACTTTTTATTTTTAATTAATTTTCAAAGAGGTGTTTTTTATCAGCAAAGATGCTCCGCAACTCAACGGCGAAATCAGAGATAAGGAATTACGCGTAATCGCAGATGACGGCGAACAGCTCGGCATCATGAGTGCAAAGGAAGCGCAAAAGCTTGCAGATTCCAAGGGCAAGGACCTTGTTAAAATCGCTCCGCAGGCAAAGCCGCCCGTTGCCAAGATTATGGACTATTCAAAATATCGTTATGAGCAGGCAAAACGCGAAAAGGAAAATCGCAAAAAGCAAAAAACTGTTGAAACTAAGGAAATCAGACTTTCTCTTAATATCGACATCGGCGATTTCAACACTAAGGTTAACCAAGCTCGTAAGTTTTTGTCAAAGGGTGACAAGGTTAAGGTGTCAATTCGCCTTCGCGGCAGAGAAATGGCTCACCCCGAATTGGGCGAAACCAATATGCAACGCTTTGCAGACGAACTTGCAGAGGAAGCTGTTGTTGACAAAAAGCCGAAACTTGAGGGCAGACAGATTCTTATGTTTATGTCCCCAAAAGCAAAATAATTAAAATGTAAATCATTGCTCTGTTGCTTCGCGACGGAGATTTTGCGGTCCGTGGCTTGTCCCGCGCAAATTATTAAATAATCGGAGGAATTAATTATGCCAAAAATTAAGACACACAGCGGCGCTAAAAAGCGTTTCAAAACAACAAAGAGCGGCAAGGTTAAAAGAGCTCACGCTTACACATCACACATTCTTACAAAGAAATCAACAAAGCGTAAGAGAAATCTTCGTAAGCAGGTTGTTGCCGATGTTACAAACCAGAAGCAATGCAAGAGACTTGTTCCTTACAAATAATCTAAGTTTTTAAGTGGGGAGCGGCAGTGTTTCGCTCCGTTAAATCATTCAATAGTCGGAGGTAATTAAAATGGCAAGAATTAAAGGCGCTATGGCGACTCGCAAAAGAAGAAAAAAAGTATTAAAGGCAGCTAAGGGCTACTACGGCTCAAAGCACGCTCTCTTCAAAACAGCTAAACAGGCTGTAATGAAGAGCGGTCAGTATGCATATATCGGCAGAAAGCAGAAGAAGAGAGATTTCAGAAGAATTTGGATCACTCGTATTTCAGCTGCTTGCAAGCTCAACGGTATGAACTACTCAACATTTATGAACGGCCTTAAGAAAGCAGGCGTTGATCTCAACAGAAAGATGCTTTCTGAAATCGCTATTTCAGACCCTGAGGCATTTACAGCTCTCACAGAAACAGCAAAAGCTGCTTTATAATCAATATTGATTTAAAAAACACTGTATCATCACCGATGCAGTGTTTTAATTTGCAAATTTTTCGTTAAAATTTGTATTTAACTATTGAAAAATTTTTTAATATAATGTATATTATTTAAAAATAATAAATATGTGATTTATTTAAACGAAATTCATTTATTGGCACGCAACGGAGATGTGTATGGAAAAAATCACACTTGATACAATTACAAGTAAAAATAATCAAATTATTAAGGACACAAAAAGGCTTTTAACATCTTCAAAGCTCCGCAGACAACAAAATGCTTTTGTTTTGGAGGGTGCAAGGCTCTGCTTTGATGTCCTTAATTCTGTTTATAAGGTCAAAACCCTGCTTTTCACTGAAGCAATTTTTAATAAATATCCCGAAAAGGTAAAACAGCTTTCGGCATCATATATCGCAAGCTATTTAATCACCGACGATGTTGCCGCCAAACTCGGCGAAACCTCAACCTCGCAGGGAATATTTGCCGTGTGCGAAATGTCCGATTTGTCAAAGGGCATTTGCGGCGATAAAATCATAGCCCTCGATAATGTGCAGGACCCATCAAATGTCGGCGCAATCATACGCACCGCGGAGGCACTCGGAATTGATTGCATTATTGCATATAAGTGCTGCGATATTTTCAACTCAAAGGCTCTGCGTGCCTCTATGGGCTCGATTTTGCGAATGAATGTTGTCGATATCGATAATCTGGTTGATACATTGTCAAGCCTTAAGGAAAAATACAGCATTTATTCAACAGTCCCCGACAGCACCGCTGTCAATATAACAACACTCGATTTTTCAAAGCCGAGCATTTGCGTTATCGGCAACGAGGCAAACGGCGTTGAGGACGATATTAAAAATATTTCACATTCACTCGTAACAATCCCGATGCGCGGCAGGGCGGAAAGCCTGAATGCAAGCGTTGCCGCCTCGCTCACAATGTGGGAGATGCTTAGATGAGTACAGATAAACGATATTGGATATGGCTTCAACTGTCACTCGGTTGCGGCGCATATTTCAAGGATATTATCAAAGATTTCGGCTCGGTCGAAAATTTGTATAACGCAAATATTATGGAGTGGAAAATGAGCACCGCTCTCGTTGCACGGCAGGTTGAAGCTCTGCAGCGCCACACATTAAACGATGCCGAGGAAATTATATATAATTGCGACAAAAACGGATGGGAAATCGTCACATTCGATGACGAAAAATACCCAAACCGATTGAGGGATATACCTAACCCGCCGGCGGTTCTTTATGTTGACGGCACATTGCCAGATATTGAAAATTATGCCGCAATCGCTGTTGTCGGCACACGCAAGGCGTCGACATATGCCTCAAAGGCGGCTCGCTTTATGTCAAAGGGCGCGGCACTGTGCGGTGCTCTTATTATAAGCGGCGGCGCTCTCGGCGTTGACAGTTGTGCTCACCGCGGCGCACTCGAGGCAGGCGGCAAAACAGTTGCCGTGCTCGGAAACGGACTCGGCTCCGATTATTTACAGCAAAACAAGGAGCTTCGCGGATTGATAAAGAAAAACGGCGCGCTTGTTACCGAATATCCGCCGTTTACGCCTGCGTCAAAGCATACTTTCCCGATGCGAAACCGCATAATCAGCGGCTTATCGCTCGGTGTAATGGTTGTTGAGGCAGGAGTCAAAAGCGGCTCGCTCATAACCGCAAAATATGCATATGAGCAGGGACGCGACATTTTCGCGATTCCTGCGTCGATTTTTGACTATAATTTCTATGGCACAAACAAGCTGATTGATGACGGCGCAATCGTCGCAACAAATCCCGGTGTTCTCGTTTCACAGTATGCCGAGCGGTTTGCAAGCCTTGATTTAAGCAAACTTAAAACTGTTCGCGAGCTTGTAACCGATATGACGGATAAAAGCGCAAATGCCGAACAAAGTCCTCAAATTGAGTTTGACAAAATCGCGCGCGACAGAGCGGAAAATGTCAGCCGCCAAAACAAAGCACTTCAGCTTTCGGGCGATGAAAAAAGCGTTTATTCGTCATTGAGCGAGAATTTAGAAAATATAGATACAATAATAGAGAAAAGCGGCATTGATTCGCAAAAGGTTCTTGTCGCTCTCACAATGCTTGAAATGAAAGGGCTTATAGAAAGCGCTTCGGGCAAGCGATATAAATTAAAATAATGCTTTAAGGAGTATTGGATATATGTCAAAATTAGTAATTGTGGAGTCACCTGCAAAGGCTAAAAATATTAAGGGCTACCTCGGCAGCGGCTACGATGTCGTTGCTTCTATGGGCCATGTCCGCGATTTGCCTGCGGCAAGACTCAGTGTTGATATTGACCATGATTTTGCACCGAAATATGCAATAATCAAGGGTAAAGAGGAGTTTGTTAAATCTCTTCAAAAGAAAGCCGAAAAGGCAGACTATGTTTATCTCGCAACCGACCCCGATCGCGAGGGAGAGGCTATTTCGTGGCACCTTGCCACAATTCTCGGTCTTGATTTAAAAGACCATAACAGGGTCACATTCAACGAAATCACAAAAACGGGCGTTAAAAACGGTATGGCAGACCCGCGCGCCATTGATATTGACCTTGTAAACGCACAGCAGGCTCGCCGTATTTTGGACCGCCTCATCGGCTATAAACTTTCTCCGTTTGTCAGCCAAAAAATTCGCCGCGGTCTTTCCGCCGGCAGAGTTCAATCGGTTGCTCTTCGCCTTGTCGTTGACAGGGAAAACGAAATCAGAGCATTTAAGCCCGAGGAATATTGGTCAATCGACGCCAAGTTCACAAATCCCCCCGAGCGCAAAACGTTTGCCGCAACGCTCGTTTCCGACCCTGACGGCAACAAACTTAAGCTCGGCGATAAAAATATAGCAAACAAAGAGCAGAGCGACGCAATACTTGCCGACCTTGAAAATGCTCAGTATGTCGTCAAATCGGTTAAAAAGGGCACAAGAAGAAAAAGCCCGACACCGCCGTTCATCACCTCAACACTTCAGCAGGAGGCTTCACGCCGCCTTTCCTTTCCTGCAAAGCGCACAATGAAAGCCGCACAGGAACTTTACGAGGGTGTCGATGTCGCAGGTATGGGCACAGTCGGTCTTATCACTTATATGAGAACAGACTCGCTCAGAATTTCCGATGAGGCGCGTGCGGCAGGTAACGATTACATTCGCTCAACCTACGGGGATAAATACCTTCCTGCAAAGCCGAGATTTTATAAATCAAAGGGCAATGTTCAGGACGGACACGAAGCTATCAGGCCGTCAATGCCCGGCGTAACACCCGAAAGCGTAAAAGGCTCGCTCACAACCGACCAATTCAAGATTTATAAACTCGTTTGGGAGCGTTTTATCGCATCTCTTATGGAATCCTGCGTACAGGAAACAATGAAAATTGAAATTGACGCAAACGGCTACACCTTCAACGCAACAGGCTATACCGTTAAGTTTGACGGCTTTACTGCTCTTTATGAAGAAAAAACCGACGATACCGCAAAGACTGCCGGTGAAACTCCTCTCCCGAAGGTTGCACAGGGCGATGTGCTCAAGCTCAAATCAATTTTGGGCAATCAACACTTTACACAACCGCCTGCAAGATACACCGAAGCGTCGCTCACAAAGGCGCTTGAAGAAAACGGTGTCGGCAGACCGTCAACATATGTTACAATCACTTCGACAATTCTTGCAAAGGAATATGTTGTCCGCGAGGGTAAGCAGTTCGTTCCGACGGAACTCGGCGAGGCTGTAACAAATCTTCTTAAAGACAAATTGCCGAATATCGTTAATGTAAAATATACTTCCCGTATGGAGGACGATCTCGATAAAATCGACTCCGGTGATAAAAACTACATTGATATGATAAGGCTCTATTATGATGATTTTGAAGAGCCGCTTGAAAAAGCCAAAAAGGAAATGCAGGGCGTTAAAATCAAACTTAAGGAAGAAGAAACCGATGTTATTTGCGACAAGTGCGGCAGAAATATGGTTGTCAAGGTCGGCAGATTCGGCAAATTCCTTGCTTGCCCGGGTTATCCCGAGTGTAAGAATACAAAACCGCTTGTTTTCAAAACAAAGGCGAAATGCCCCGATTGCGGCGGTGATGTTATCGAAAAGAAAACAAAGCGCAGAACATCATTCTACGGCTGCTCGAATTATCCCAACTGCCACTTTATGACATGGGATCTTCCGACAGACCAAGTTTGCCCGAAGTGCGGCAAATCATTGTTCAAAAAGAAAGGCAACATTCTTTACTGCCCTGATATAAAGGGTTGCGGATACGAGGTTGCCGCTCCTAAATCAACAAAGTAATTTTTGTATATGAAAAAATTTACAGTCGCAGGCGCAGGGCTTGCAGGAACAGAGGCGGCATGGCAAATCGCTCAGGCAGGCTATCCCGTTACTCTTGTCGAAATGAAGCCGCAAAAATTTTCGCCTGCTCACAAAAGTGAATATTTCGCAGAGCTTGTTTGCTCAAACTCACTCAAGGCGTCGCGCCTCGAAAGTGCGGCAGGGCTTTTGAAAGAGGAAATGGCTCGCCTCGGCTCACTCACTGTGCCGGTCGCGAGGAATTGTGCCGTTGCGGCAGGCGGTGCACTTGCCGTTGACAGAGATGTTTTTTCAAAAACAATCACCGAAAAAATCAATTCTCATCCGAATATCACCGTTGAGCATCGCGTGTTTGACAAAATTGCACCCGGCGATGATGAAATCTTGATAATCGCAACAGGTCCGTTGACAGACGGCGCCTTGTCCGATGAAATCAAACGACTTTGCGGCGATTGTCTTTCGTTTTACGATGCCGCCGCACCGATTGTCACCGCCGACAGCGTTGATATGTCAAAGGCGTTCGGCGCGTCAAGATACGACAGAGGCGGCGATGACGACTACATCAATTGCCCTTTTAATAAGGCAGAGTACGAATCGTTTATTAACGAGCTTGTCAATGCCGAAAGCGCAATTGTTCACGATTTCGATGTTTACGAGGGTTGTATGCCTATCGAAAAGCTTGCAAAAAGAGGGCTTGATGCTCCGCGTTTCGGCCCTATGAAACCGGTCGGACTTGTCGACCCCAATACGGGTCACAGACCGTGGGCGTGCGTTCAGCTCCGCCGCGAGAATAATAAAGGCACAATGTTCAACCTCGTCGGTTTTCAGACAAATTTGAAATTCGGCGAGCAAAAAAGAGTCTTTTCAATGATTCCGGGGCTTGATAATGCCGATTTCGTTCGCTACGGCGTAATGCACAGAAATTCGTTTCTCGATTCGCCCCGACTGCTTAATAAAGACTTTTCGCTCCGTTCAAACGAAAATATTTATTTTGCAGGTCAAATCACCGGCGTTGAGGGATATATGGAGTCCGCATCGTCGGGACTGCTCGCAGGCTTGAATGCGGTCAGAAAAGCAAACGGAGAGCCGCCGCTCTTGCTCGGCGAAAATACAATGCTCGGTGCGCTGACCGATTATATCAGCGACCCGTCTGTTAAAAACTTTCAGCCGATGGGTGCAAATTTCGGAATTTTGCCGCCGATTGAGCCTAAAATCCGCGATAAGAAAGAGAGATACGCCGCGCTGTCAAAGCGTGCGCTTGATGAATTGGAGAAGGTTATCAAATGAATATAATTGTTGACGCTATGGGCGGCGACAACGCACCTCTTGAAATTGTCAAAGGCGCAATGCTTGCCGTTGATGAGTTTAATATCGACAAGCTGATTCTTGTCGGCGATGAGAAAAAAATTAATTCCTGCGTTAAGGAAAACAACATAACACTCAAAAACACTCAAATCAAGCACTGCACGGACGAAATCACAATGTGCGACGATGCAAAATCGGTGCTTAAAAAAAAGCCTGATTCCTCGCTTGCAATCGGATTCAAACTGCTCAATGACGGCGAAGGCGATGCCTTTGTCAGCGCAGGAAATACGGGCGCAATCACGGTCGGCGCAACATTGCTCACAAAGCGAATTAAGGGTGTCAAACGCCCTGCAATTGCATCAGTTATGCCAAGTGCCAAAAAGCCGTTTGTGCTTATGGATTGCGGCGCAAATGCAGAGTGCCGTCCCGAATTCTTGTATCAGTTTGGCTTGCTCGGCTCGATATATATGCAAAATGTGCTCAAGGTTTCAAATCCGCGCGTTGCCCTTGCAAACAACGGCACCGAGGAAACAAAGGGCACGCCTGTTGTCAAGGAAGCATATGCCCTTATGAAAAGTGCGCCGTACAATTTTGTCGGCAATATTGAGGGCAGACAAATTCCGTTCGGTGATGCCGATGTTGTCGTTGCCGACGGCTTTACCGGCAACTTGATTTTAAAAATGTATGAGGGTGTCGCAAAAGTTTTGATGAACTCAATCAAGGCGGCGTTTATGAAAAACACGCTTTCAAAAATATCTTATCTCGGTGTTAAGTCGGGCATAGACGATATGAAAAAGCAGTTTGATTATAAGGAATACGGCGGCGCAGTCGTTCTCGGAGTCAAAAAGCCTGTTATAAAGGCACACGGCTCTGCCGATGCGCGCACCTTTAAAAATGCAATCAAGCAGGCGGTTTGGTTTTTGCAAACCGACCTGATAGACAAAATAGAGAAAGAACTTAACGATTAATATGGAATTGTTACAACAAAAAATAGGATACACCTTTAAAAATATTTCATATCTTCACGAGGCATTAACTCATTCAAGCTATGCCAACGAGCAGCACAACCCAAAAATTGTCAGCAACGAGCGACTCGAGTTTTTGGGCGACGCTGTTTTGTCAATCATTTCGGCAGAATATCTTTTTAAAAAATTTCCCGAATATCCCGAGGGCAAACTTTCAAAACTCCGCTCCTCGCTCGTCTGCACACAGTCGCTTTCAAGCTTTGCAAACGAGTTGAGCCTCGGCGAATATCTTTATTTGGGCAAAGGCGAGGCGGCTTCGGGCGGCGCACAGCGACCCACCATTCTTGAAAACGCCTTTGAGGCACTCATTGCCGCCATTTATCTCGACGGCGGTATGCAGCCGACAAAAAAATTTGTTTTGTCTTTTCTCTCACGCGAGGTGAACAATCACCACACCAATTTCAAAGACTACAAAACAGCCCTTCAGGAGATTGTTCAAAAAAACCCCGACGAAACCTTTAATTATGTTTTGGTCGGCGAAAGCGGACCCGATCACGATAAACGCTTTGAGGTTGAGGTTCATATCAATTCAAACGCAATCGCAAAGGGCGTAGGCAGAAGCAAAAAGCAGGCGGAGCAGGAGGCGGCTAAAGAGGCTCTGATTATGATGGGGTGTATAGATGGCTAAAAAGGGTAATATAAGTATTTTTGTCCCTCACAACGGCTGTCCCCAGCAGTGCTCGTTTTGCAATCAAAAAACAATCACCGGCAAATCGGAGCAGCCAACACCGTCGGATGTGGAAAATGCAGTAAAAAAGGCGCTTGCCAAAAAAGGCTATAAATACGAAATCGCATTTTTCGGCGGCTCATTCACCGCGATTGACAGGGACTATATGGTGTCGCTCTTAAAAGTAGCCTCCGCATTTTTGGATAACGAGCGTATATACGGAATAAGAATTTCAACACGCCCCGATTTTATTGATAACGAGGTGCTCGATATTTTGAAAAAATACGGCGTTACCTCGGTCGAGCTCGGCGCTCAGTCTATGGATGACGAGGTGCTCGCGGCAAATTTGCGCGGCCATACCTCGGCGCAGGTAGAGTCGGCGTCAAAGCTTATAAAATCATACGGCTTTGAGCTTGGACTTCAAATGATGACAGGACTTTATAAGGATACGGACGAAAAGGCGGTTTCGTCTGCCGAAAAGATAATTGCCTTAAAGCCCGATACCGTTAGGATTTATCCCACCGTTGTGCTTAAGGGTACAATGCTTGCCGATTTGTACGAACAGAAAATATACAAGCCTCAAACCGTTGACGATGCGGCAAATCTCTGCACTCGGCTCATACCGATGTTTGAGAACGCAGGCATAAAAATAATTCGCATCGGGCTTCATTCGTCACCCGAGCTTAAAAAAAATATGATAGCGGGCGCGTTTCACGATTCGTTTGGCGAAATAGTCAAATCGCGATTCCTCTTAAATCAAATATTAAAAAATCCGCCTGCCTCTTACGAGATTTTTGTCAACCCCAAAACCGTTTCTCAGCTTAAGGGTCAGCAAAAGCGCAACATCTATTTTTTGATGGAGGCAGGGTATAACATTAAAGTTACCGTCAGCGACAAGGTCGCCGTCGGAGAAATAAAAACAGTTAAAAAATAATTATTTTAAGGTATTGCAATGTTATTAAGAACACTTGAAATGCAGGGATTCAAATCATTCCCCGATAAAACAGAATTAACATTCGGAAAGGGCATCACCGCCGTAGTAGGTCCGAACGGCTCGGGCAAAAGTAATATTTCCGACGCCGTTCGCTGGGTACTCGGCGAAACCTCGACAAAATCGTTGCGCGGCTCAAAAATGGAGGATGTCATTTTCGGCGGCACCTCGACAAGAAAGCCTCTCGGCTTTGCGCAGGTTGTCTTAACGCTCGACAATTCCGACAATTCGCTTAAGGATAAGGGCGAAATCGTTACGGTTTCACGCCGCTATTACCGTTCGGGTGAAAGCGAGTATAAAATCGACGGCGAGGTTGTCCGCCGCAAGGATATTCACGAGTTGTTTATGGATACAGGCTTGGGCGCAGACGGATATTCAATGGTCGGTCAGGGTAAAATCGACTCGATAATTTCCGCAAAAAATGAGGACAGACGAGAGCTTTTTGAGGAGGCGGCAGGCATTTCGCGCTTCCGTCATAAACGAAAAGACGCCGAGCGCCGCCTTGAACAGGCGCAGGAAAATCTTGTCAGACTTCTTGATATTCTCGGCGAGCTTGAAAGCCGTGTCGGTCCGCTTAAAACTCAAAGCGAAAAGGCAAAGAAATTCCTTGAATTCAGTGATGAAAAGAAAACTCTTGAAATCGGCGTTTGGCTCAGTAAGATCAATAAATTCACAAACGAACTTCGCATGCAGGAGCACAAAATCGACGCCGCAAATGTTTCGTACGAGCAATGCAATACAGAACTTGAAAATATCGAAAGCGAAATCGAGTCTGTTCTTGCAAAAATAACCGAAATCAATCTCGAAATCGAGCAAAGCCGCTCCGGCGTTGCCGCTTTTGAGGAGGAGGCAGTGCGCAAGGAGGGCGAAATTCAGGTTCTCAACGCAACGCTCGATCATAATAACGAAACTATCGAACGCCTTAAAAACGATATTTCCGCGGCTGACGATACGGGTCTTTCAATCGACGAGCAAATCGCCGCAAAACACGCATTTATTGAGGAGAACGATGCTAAATCACAGGCAAAGCATATCGAACTTCAAGCCGTTACAAACGAACTTAATAAAATCATTTCAGATAACGATGATATAAGCGGTCAAAGCTCGCAGCTCACAAAAGAGCTTGCCGACCTCACTCTTAAATTGTCCGACTGCAAGGTTAAATGTTCTCAGGCGGTTTCATCAATCGAGGAAATCAAATCAAGACTTTCGGCTATTGACGAAACGGTGCAGTCAGTCGATAAAGAAATCGAAACTGCGTCGGCTCAAAAGCAGGAAACAGAGGATAATATCACTTTTATTAAAGAGCGTATTGCGGAATACGAAAATTCAATGGACGGCTATCGCCTTAAGTTGAAGAATAAAACAGAAAAGGCGGAAAAAATCAAAGCTGACTATGACAAACTTGTTCGCTCTCTCGAGGAAAAGCAGTCAAAAGCCCGTATGCTTTCCGACCTTGAAAAAAATATGGAGGGCTTTGCAGGCTCGGTTAAGGCTGTTATGAGGCAAAGTGCGTCAAAGGCACTTTCGGGTATCAACGGCACGCTTGCCCAACTTATCAGTGTTGATAACGATTATTCAACCGCTGTCGAGGTCGCTTTGGGTGCCGCCATGCAAAATATCGTTGTTGATAACGAGGCAGACGCAAAGCGCGCCATTAACTATCTTAAACAAAACAATCAGGGCAGGGCAACATTCCTCCCTGTTTCGGCAATCAAGCCGCGCTATATCGACGAAAAAAATCTTGATGACAATTTCGGATTCGTCGACATTGCGGCAAATCTTGTCGATTGCGATGCAAAATACAAAAATATCGTTTCAAACCTTTTGGGCAGAGTTATGATTGTTGAGGACATCGACTGCGCAATCGGTATTTCAAAACGCTATAACAATAAATATAAAATCGTCACTCTTGACGGTCAGGTTATGAATCCGGGCGGCTCAATGACAGGCGGTTCGCGCTCAAGGGGCGCAGGCATTCTTTCCCGTGCAAATATGATTGACGAACTTAATGCCGAGGCTGAAAAAATCAAGGCGCAGGTTGACGAAATCGCTCAGTCATACAAAAAAGCAATGGAGGAGGCTAATCTTGCCGCCGCCGATGTTCAGGGGGCGGACGCAGACCTTCGCAATGCAAAAGAAGAACTTATCCGTGCCGAGGGCGACGATAAACTTGCAAGTGATAAACTTAAATCACTCGGCGACAGAAAAGCCGCTCTCATTAGCGAAAAGGAAAATGCCGACGGCAGAATTATGCTCTTTGAAGAGGCAGACAAAAAGGCAAGCCGGGAGAGCGATGCCGTTCAAAATCAAATCAACGATGTTGAGGCGAAACTCGGCGAAATCAGCAACGGCGTTGACGAGCTTACTCAAAAGCGCGAGACTGTCCGCAAGCGCAGTGAGGAAATCAACCTCGAGCTTGTCACTCTTGCAAAGGATACCGAGGCGGCAAAACTTGCCGTTGACGAACTTGAACTTCGCAAGTCCACACAGTCAGACAGAGTTAAATCAATTACCGATGAAATCGAACAGTACGAGGCTAAAAATCAAAACCTTATGCTTTCAATTTCCGACGTTCAGTCAACCGTTAACGAGCTTCGTGCAAAGGCAAAAAGCGCAGACGATGCAATCCGCGACAGAATTACATATCGTGACAATTGCGAAAAGCGCAATGTTGAGCTTCGTACCGAGGAAAAAACAAAAACCTCCGACAGAGAAAAGCTGTCTGCCGAGCTTGTCAGACTTGAAGAACGCAAAAACAATATGCAAAAAGAGTTTGACGACCTCAACGATATGCTCTTTGAGCAGTATGAGCTTACCCGTCCCGAGGCAGAGGCTCTCGGCATAGTTATTGAGAATATGGCAGAGGCTAAAAAACGCCTGCACGAAATCAAGGTTGCCATCAGAGCGCTCGGCTCAATCAATGTCGGCGCAATCGAGGAATATAAAGAGGTTTCCGAGAGATACGAATTTCTTAAGGAGCAAATCGGCGATATTGAAAAATCAAAGTCCGAACTTCAAAATATTATCGAGGACCTCACCTCCTCAATGAGCGAAAAATTCCTTACGCAGTTCAAAAAAATCAATGAGGAGTTCAAGGTTTCGTTCGCCGATTTCTTCGGCGGCGGCAAGGGCGAGCTTATTCTCGAGGAACCCGACAATTGCCTTGAATCCGCTATTGAAATCAAAATTCAGCCACCGGGAAAATCTGTTCAAAACATTAACCTTTTCTCGGGCGGCGAAAAATCGCTTGCAGCTATGGCTCTGCTTTTCAGCGTGCTTAAGGTCACACCGTCACCGTTCTGTATTTATGACGAGGTCGAAGCTGCGCTTGACGATGTCAATGTTGAGCGATTTGCAAAATATATGCGCAAAATGACCGATAAAACGCAATTCATTTCAATCACCCACCGCCGCGGCACTATGGAGGAGGCAGATGTCCTCTACGGCGTTACAATGCAGGAAAAGGGCGTTTCAAAGCTCCTTGAATTGCAGAGTGCTGAGCTTGCCGCAAAAATGGGGCTTGATGTATAACAAACCGATTAATTAAAATCTGTCCGAAAGGAATGGCTATATAATATGGGACTTTTCAGCAAATTCAGAAAAGGTTTAAAAAAGACAAGAGATGAGGGAATCACCGCAAAGGTTGACGAGGTTATCGAAACCTATGACGAAATCTGCGACGATTTGTTCGATGAACTTGAAGAGGTTTTGATTATGGGCGATGTCGGAATGCAAACGGCTGAACGCATCATCTCCGACCTTAAAGAAAAAATCGAAAACGATAAAATTACCGAGGTTTCCGAAGTTCGTGAAACTTTAAAAGATATTGTTGCCGGTATCGTTTGGGGCGGCTCATATCTTAAACTCAGAACAAAGCCGTCTGTAATTCTTGTTATCGGCGTTAACGGCGTCGGCAAAACAACAACAATCGGTAAACTTGCAATGCGACTCAAAAGCATGGGCAGGAGCGTTATTCTCGGCGCCGCAGATACATTCCGTGCCGCCGCTATCGAACAGCTTGAGGTTTGGGCAAAGCGCGCCGATGTTCCTATGGTTAAGCATGCCGAGGGCGCAGACCCTGCGGCTGTTGTTTATGACACTATTCAGTCGGCAAAGGCAAAGGGCACCGATGTTATCATTATTGATACAGCAGGCAGACTTCATAACAAGAAAAATCTTATGGATGAGCTTAACAAAATCAGCCGTGTTATCGACAGAGAACTTCCCGACGCTTCAAGAGAAACACTCCTTATTCTTGACGCAACAACCGGTCAAAACGCCGTTAATCAGGCAAAGGACTTCAAGGATGCGGCAGGTATCACGGGCATTATTCTCACAAAACTTGACGGCACAGCACGCGGCGGCGTTGTCCTTGCCATAAACAATGAGCTTGATGTGCCGGTAAAATTTGTCGGTGTAGGCGAGCAGATAGACGATTTACAGCCGTTTGATGCAGACGCGTTTGCATCTGCGCTGTTTGATAAAAAGCCGACTCATGATGACGATGACGAAATTGCCGATTTTATCTCATCTGTCGATGAAAAAGAGGAAAAATAATGGATTTTATTTTAGCTACAAACAATATGAAAAAACTTGCCGAAATGCAGCGTATTCTTTCGCCACTCGGAATAAATGTTGTCACCGCAAAAATGCTTGGTATTCAGTTGCCGGATGTTGTTGAGGACGGCGACACATTCGAGGCAAACGCAAAAATTAAGGCACTTTCGGCTTGCAAAATTACAAATATGCCTGCGATAGCAGACGATTCGGGCTTATGTGTCGATTATCTCGGCGGCGCACCGGGCATTTATTCGGCTCGCTTTGCCAATATAGTTGAGCACAACGGCGTTAATATCGATAACGAAAAAAATGCCGATGACGAAAAAAACAACGATTTGTTGCTTGAAAAACTTTCGGGTGTTCCCGATGAAAAGCGCACGGCGTATTATGTTTGCGCCATTTGCTGTGTTTTTCCCGACGGCAGAGAAATCACCGTCCGCGGGGAGTGCCACGGCAAAATCGGCTATCAGCGCGACGGCAACGAGGGCTTCGGCTATGACCCGCTGTTTATAATCAACGGCAAATCATTCGGCAAATACGAGGGCGAGGAAAAAGACAAAATTTCTCACCGCGGCAACGCTTTGCGCGCCCTTACCGCCGAACTTGAAAAAATATTATAATTCACTCAGGAGATTTTTATGACATCAAAGGAAAGAGCTCAGCTTCGAGCAAAAGCAAACCCGCTTGAGCCGATTATCCAAATCGGAAAAGAGGGTGTTACAGATAATCTTATCACTCAAATTGACGATACGCTCGATACAAGAGAGCTTATCAAAATCCGCGTTCATCTTGAAACCGCACCAGACGCACCGCGTAAATTCGCCGACGAACTTGCAGATACTCTCGGCGCCGATGTTATTCAGGTAATAGGCGGCGTAATCGTCCTTTACAGAAAGGCAGACCCTGAAAGAATTGCCGAAAAAAAGAAAAAACGCGGCTCGGGAACAGCAAAAGCAAAGGCAAAGAAAAAGGTTAAAATCAAAGGGCTTCGCCAACGCCAGCGCGAAAAGGAAGAGAAAAATCCTTATGCAAAATATGACCGTCCGCGCTATAAAAACGACCGCGACAAAAAGCAAAGCAGAACAAAATAATTTATTATGAAAATAGGAATATTCGGGGGCGCTTTTAACCCCATTCACAACGGGCACCTGCATTTGCTCGACGAACTTTACCGTGCTGAAATGCCCTTCGGTCAATTTGACAAGTTGTTGATTATTCCGACGGCAAATCCGCCTCACAAAAGTTCCGACGGCTTGATTTCGGCAGAGCACAGAATCGCAATGATTAAACTTGCAATCAAAGAACTTGAATATGCCGACAATATCGAAATATCCTCAATAGAACTTGAAAGCACTGAAAAAAGCTATACCTATACAACTCTTGTCAAACTCAAAAAGATTTATCCTGACGCCGAATTTGTGCTTTTTATCGGCTCGGATCAGCTTTTTTATTTCCCAAAGTGGTACAGATATAAGGATATTTTAAAACTTGCCGAGGTCAGAGCGATAACACGGCAAGAGTGCGAGCGCCAAGCCGTTGCCGACTTTTTGGCAAAAAACAAGGAACTTGCAGGCATTAATGCGCTTGTTGCAAAACCGGTTGTCGTTTCGTCAACCCAAATCAGGCAAATGGTGTCAAAGGGCGAGAGTATAGCCGATTTGGTGCCACCGTCGGTGAACGGATATATAAAGGAGCATAGGCTCTATGTATGATTTTGACAAATATATCAATTTAATAAAGGACAGGCTCAGCGAGCACCGCTTTTATCACTCAATGTGTGTTGCAAAAAGGGCGCGCGAGCTTGCAGTGAAATACGGCGCAGATCCCGATAAGGCATATCTCGCCGGAATTTTACACGATATTATGAAAGAGGAGAGCCTCACCGTTCAGCGCGAAATTATCGAAGCCGACGGCACGGCTCTGACCGATGTCGAAATAAACACGCCCAATGTTTATCATCAAATGAGCGGCGCGGCGTATGTCAAAAACTCGCTCAAAATAGATGATGCCGATATTATAAACGGCATTCGCTATCACACAACGGGCAGGGCAGATATGTCGCTTTTTGAAATGATAATCTATCTTGCCGATTTCACTTCCGACGATAGGGACTATCCCGATGTCGAAATTATGCGCGCCGAAACGGATAAAAGCCTCCTCGGCGGCATGGTATATTCTCTGCGACATACAATTATTTATATCGCACAGCAAACAAAGCAAATCCATCCCGACACACTGTATTGTTTTAATTGGGCAGTGGGGGAGTTAAATAAACAAAATATTCAGGAATAGGAGCAGCTATGCAAAACAATCAACTCATTTACGAAACAGCCGTTAAAGCGATTGATTCAAAGCGCGGCGAGGATATTGAGGCTATCAAGGTTGACGATATAACCGTTTTGACGGATTATTTTGTCATCGCAACCGCAAATTCAAACACACAGCTTAAAGCAATTGCCGACGAGGTTGAATACAAACTTTCCGAGCAGGGCATCGAGCCTCACCATATCGAGGGCGAACGCACCGATTGGGTGTGTCTTGATTATCTCGGCGTTGTTATTCATATTCTCCTTAAGGACAGACGCGGATTTTATCAAATTGAACGCCTTTGGGAAGACGGTGAAAAGGTCAATATTGACAATCTTGTTATAAAAGAATAAAATATGTTTTTGGATATTCACAAATTAAACTTTTTCATTATATTTGGAGGATATAATAATGGAATATAATTTTAAACAAATTGAGTCAAAATGGCAAAATATTTGGTATTCGCAAAATACATTCGCCGCAAAGGACGATTACAGCCTGCCGAAATATTATTGTCTTGTAGAGTTCCCGTATCCGAGCGGTCAGGGCCTTCATGTAGGTCATCCGCGTTCATACACGGCTCTTGATATTGTTGCCCGTAAAAAAAGACTTGAGGGCTACAATGTTCTTTATCCGATGGGTTGGGACGCTTTCGGTCTTCCTACCGAAAACTTCGCCATCAAAAACCACATTCACCCGGCAGAGGTTACAAAAACAAATATTGCTCACTTTAAGCAACAGCTTCAGTCACTCGGTTTCAGCTTCGACTGGACAAGAGAAATTAATACCACCGACCCGTCTTATTATAAATGGACGCAGTGGATTTTTCTTCAACTTTACAAAAAAGGTCTTGCATATAAAAAGAAAATGGCTGTCAATTGGTGCACCTCATGCAAGTGTGTTCTTGCAAACGAAGAAGTTGTAAACGGCGTTTGCGAGCGCTGCGGCAGCGAGGTCATCAGAAAAGAGCAAAGCCAGTGGATGCTTAAAATCACCGACTATGCCGACAGACTTGTTAAAGATCTTGATACCGTTGATTTTATCGACAGAGTTAAAGTTCAGCAGCGCAATTGGATTGGTCGCTCAACAGGTGCAGAGGTTGATTTCGCAACAACTCTCGGCGATACGCTCACCGTTTATACAACACGCCCCGATACACTTTTCGGCGCAACATATATGGTTATTTCTCCCGAGCATCCTCTTATTGAAAAATGGGCAGACAGTCTTAAAAATCTCGACGCTGTCCGTGCTTATCAGGATGAGGCCGCTCATAAATCCGATTTTGAGCGTACGGAGCTTAATAAGGAAAAAACAGGCGTTAAACTTGACGGCGTAATGGGTATCAACCCTGTTAACGATACAGAAATTCCGATTTTCATTTCCGACTATGTTCTCACCTCATACGGCACGGGTGCGATTATGGCCGTTCCTGCTCACGATACCCGTGACTGGGAGTTTGCCAAAAAGTTTGATTTGCCTATTATCGAGGTTGTTGCAGGCTCAAAGGTCGGCGTTGAAAACGAGGCTTTCACAGATTGCGCAACAGGCGTTATGACAAATTCTTCTTTCCTCACCGGTATGACTGTTGAGGAGGCTAAAACAGCTATCACAGAGTGGCTCACAAAAGAGGGCAAAGGTCGCCAAAAGGTTAACTTCAAGCTCCGCGACTGGGTATTTTCCCGTCAAAGATATTGGGGCGAGCCTATTCCGATTGTTAAGTGCGAAAAGTGCGGCTATGTTCCGCTTCCCGAGGAACAGCTTCCTCTTACTCTTCCTAATGTTGATTCATACGAGCCGACGGATACAGGCGAATCACCGCTTGCAAAAATGACTGATTGGGTCAATACAACATGTCCTTGTTGCGGCGGTCCGGCAAAGAGAGAAACCGATACAATGCCGCAGTGGGCAGGCTCATCATGGTATTTTCTCAGATATATGGACCCTCACAACGACAAGGCCCTTGTTTCACCCGAGGCTGCAAAATATTGGTCGCCTGTTGATTGGTACAACGGCGGCATGGAGCACACAACGCTTCATCTTCTCTATTCCCGTTTCTGGCACAAGTTCCTTTATGACATCGGCGTTGTTCCTACTCCGGAGCCGTATCAAAAGAGAACTTCACACGGTATGATTCTCGGTCAAAACGGCGAAAAAATGTCTAAATCAAGAGGCAATGTAGTTAACCCCGATGAAATCGTTGATACTTACGGTGCCGATACAATGCGTCTTTATGAAATGTTCATCGGTGACTTTGAAAAAGCAGCTCCGTGGAATTCCGATTCTATCAAGGGTTGCAAACGCTTTATCGAAAAATATTGGAATCTTCAGGAAAAAGTTACCGACGGCGACGAGTATTCACCGGAGCTTGAGGCACTTATACACAAAACTGTCAAAAAGGTTACATTTGATATTGATAACCTTAAGGCAAATACAGCCATTGCCGCAATGATGACTCTCGTAAACGAGATGACTCAAAAGGGATGCAATAAGGCAGAGCTTAAAACACTCACAATTCTACTCAACCCGTTTGCTCCTCATGTAACAGAGGAAATGTGGCAGGTTATGAATTACGGCGGAATGGTTAACGAGGCAAAGTGGCCTGAATATGATGACGAAAAGACAAAGGAAAATTCTGTTGAAATCGTTCTTCAGGTTATGGGCAAGGTTCGTTCAAGAATGACTATCCCGGTTGATATGCCGAAAGATGACGTCATTGCCGCAGCAAAGCAGGATGCAAAAATTGCCGAGCTTATCGACGGCAAAACAATCAAAAAGGAAATTTATGTTCCCGGAAAGCTTGTTAATATCGTTGCTTTATAATTGAATATTCAAAACAAAAAGCCGTTACGGATTTATCTCCGTAACGGCTTTTCTCGTGCGGTAATTAAAATTTAATGCTCTTGCTTTCGCCTGCCTTAAAGGTTACGCTTTGCACCTTTCCGTTGTATGAAATGTTGAGCGTTTGCTCAATGTCCGATGTAACGGTTGCGCTGACTGCGCCTCTTTCCTTGTCCCATTCAAGAGATGTGACGGTCGCTCTGTTTCGTGTTTTGACTCCGCTTATTGTGCCTTTGTCAAATCCACTCGTCGGCAGTGCCGGCAAAAGCTCAATGTCGCTGTTGTGTGAATATATAAGTGCCTCATTTACTATTCCCAAATATCCTATTGCAAAATCGGTGCAGTAGTAGCTGCCTTGGTCATAGTCATGGTTTGTCATTAACGAATCGTATCTGATTTTATGATTCATTAGTTTTAAAAGCGCGTCGGTTAGACTCTCGGAGTCCTTTAGCCTTGCCGCAATGAGCGAGCGGTGAACAAGTGCGTGTGATGCCTCGTTTTCGCTTGTCCTGTTTGCGATTGCCTGCTTGCACGCCTTTGTCAGTTTCTCGTTGCCCTGTGTTTCAAACAGCGGCCATACGCCGTATAAATGACTTAAATGGCGGTGCTCGTTGTTTTCTTCAAACGATGTTGTCGCCCATTCCTTAAGCGCCCCCGTATCGTCATATAGGTATGGCGGCAGATTGTTTTCAAGTTCCTGCCACCTTGTCAAATCTTCGTTCGGCGCAACATCATTTGCAACAGCCATAAGCATATTCAGATTGTCTCGGCAGGCGGCAATATCAATCGCGCAGTTCGCGTCCGACGGACTTTCATAGTTTTTCGGGTTGTTTTCAGGTGAGTAGCTCGGCACTATGCAGTATTTTTCACCATCGGCAAGAGAGGTCTTTCCTTTTTGGTAATGAATCGTGCCGTCAGCCGCCGTGTAGTATTCGGCGCTCATCATTTGCGCCCAGTAGTTTGCGGCTTTTGTAAGTATTGGATATAAAATATCCTCCTCAAGTCGCAGATAACCGCGCTTTTCGATTGCGGCAATGTCATTGTCTGTCAGCGGCTCATCACTCGGGGAAAGTACGGATTTCAGCTTGTTCAGGTTGAATTCGTCACTGAGCGGAATGTTAATGTTGCCGTACGATTGCAGTGTTTCGTACATAGGCTGAATCATCCAAGATGTTCCGGCGTTCCAATATCTGAAAGGATACGGATAGCAGGTTTCGGTGATTACCGCTTTGTCGCCGTCGGTGTTAACCGGTGCCTGCAATGCGTTTTTGTATCCGTGTGTTGCGTATGCATTTTCCTCCCAATCGGGCAACTGACGGAGTATGAAATATACATATCCTATCGGTGTCGATTGCATATCGCTTGTGTTCATCGACGATGTTTGCAGGTTTACATTTGCGTCCATCGTGTATTTACTGCCCCAGCCGGTGTTCCATTCGCCTGTCCACATTCCGTACAGTCTGCTTGTCGAATATCCGCTGCAGCAAAGATATGCGTATCTTCCTGCATAATATGTCCTTTGCGCAATGTCGGAGTTGATTTCTTTTTTGCGTTTTTGCGCCTTTAACAGCTTTTCATTGGAGTCAAAGCTGTCGTCACCGAGTTTAAGTTCAACAGCGTCAAATTGCGGCTGATATATTGCCAAATGATTTTTGAGCGCCGTGTCATAGTCGAATTTGTCGTTGCCGTATTTTTCAGCAATTGATTTAAGCGTTGCAACGCATTCGTCAACAAGCGCAAAATCCGATTGCTTTTCAAAATCGGAATATTTGCCCATATCATATGTCCGCTCGCTGACTGTCAAAAGATAAACATTATCGGCATCGGTGATTTTTACACCTTGGTTGTCGCCGCTGAATTGCTCTTCGTCTGTGTTTTTGTCAAGCGATACTCTTTCTTTTTTGCCGCCGCTTGTGACAACATATGTCACCGTTGCGTAACCGCCGCCTTTAAGCTCGCTGTTTTCGTAGTTCGGATAATGTGCAACAAGTGCAAGGTATGAGCCGTCAGCCGCTGTCAGCTTTTTGTATTTTAAATCGGTTTCACAGCCGTCGCCGAAGTTTGCAAGCGTTGAAATATCGTCAAACGAAAGCGTCAAATTCAGTTTTGCCCCTTCACTTGATTTTGACAGCTTGGTTATAACCGCTTTGTCTGCCATCGAGGTAAAGGATACTCTGTCCCACACTCCGTTTTTGTCCTTAAAATGTACGCCTGTTTGCGATGTTTCGTAATCCGTGTATCTCAAATATTTTTCGGCACGGCTCTTGTCAAACGACAGCCTCAGCTGACCGCCCGGATGATAGCTGTAAACATCGTCATAGCTTGCATTGTCGGTTATGTTTTCGCCTTTAACAATTTGTTGCTTAACGGTTTCAAGCTCGTTTGATGTAACGGGGCAGGTGCGCGCATTTTTGTTTGGCAAAATAAAATGCATATTTTGAAAAATGAATGTGTCGCTGTACGGCGCACCGCTTGTAACATAGCCCTGCATTCCGTTGCCCGACACCATTCCTTGACGCCAACTTTTCGCTTTGTTTTTTTTGCCATTTTTCAGCTCCGTGTAGTTCTCGCTGAACGATACCTTTTCCGTGTTTGTGAAAAGAGACTTGATTTCGCTTTCCTCGGGCTTCGCTGCACACGATGCCAGCGTCGCCGCAAATGTCAGGCTAAGCAAAATGCACAGCCCCCTTTTTATGTATTTTTTCATATTGTCACCTCATCTTGATTATATCATATATAAATAAGAAAAATGCGACATTATATTTACAAAAATGTCGCATTTGTGTATAATGAGTTCGGTGATTATATGATTGAATTTACTTGGAACAATGTTGCATTTTTGGTTACCGATATCGGCGGAGGTGTCCTCGGCAAAAGTATTCCGCGCCACGCCCACGCTCTTAATTGCTACGAACTTCATTTTATAACAAACGGCAGGGGAGAGCTTGAAACGGACGACCGTGTTTATCATCTCAAACGCGTCGATTTTTTCATTACCGGCCCGAATTATTGCCACGCCCAATCCGCCTGCGTCGATGACCCTGTTGAGGATGTTTTTTTCCTCGTTCAGGCTCGTGATACAAAACGGGCGAACGCCGTTTCCGCTGTTTTTTTGGAAAATACATTTTCTTTCCATCGCGGTGTTGACAGTTTTTATGCAAGTGTATTGCTTAAAGAATACAGAGAAAGAAAGCCCGATTATCAAAGTGCCGTCGCAGGGCTTGCCGCAAAAATTTTGACAGATTCAGCGCGCCTTTTGTTGCCGCACTCGTTTTCGACCCTCACCGACAACGAAAACCTGAATGACCGCCGCTTTGCGATAATCGAGCAGGCTTTTTTGTATGATGAAAATCTCACGCTCTCGTCGCTTTCTCGCCAAATCGGGCTTTGCCCGCGCCAAACACAGCGGCTGTTAAAAAAATACTATGGCAAATGCTTCAGGGATAAGAAAAAAGAAACTCAAGATTAACCGAGAGTTTCTTTTTTTGTTATTTTTTGTTTCGTTAATTTCTTTTAATTGCAAGCTGTTTGCACGATACAATGAGTGAATGCAGGCGCTCCGTCATCTCCTTGGGCGATTCTTTCATACCTTTTTGAATCCAGCTGATTACAACGCCGCATATGCCGTATCCTATAAATTCGGCAATAACAATATCATCTTTTTCTGTCGCCGCCGTCAAACCGTTTTGCACCGCAAGGCTTTTAACAAGCTTTGTGATTTGCTCGTTTGCGATTCTGTTAATATATCTTGTCAAATCGTCACTGCTCAGTTTTAACGCGTTTTGATAAAACTTTTTGTCGCTTGCGATTTGCTCAAACATACCGTAGAGTTTGTCACACATATTATCAAGGTTAAAATCCGTTACAAGCGGAAGGATAAGTTCGTTGTAAATCAACCAGTCAAGCAGTTCGTATCTGTTCTGAAAATGATAATAAAATGTCTGTCTGTGTATGTTGCATTCATTCGTTATGTCGGACACCGTGATTTTTTCAAAGGTTGTGTTTTTCATTAACCTTTTAAGTGCGTTGCCCATTTTCATCTTTGTTTTTTGAGAGCAGGATAATGATTCTGCCATATGTGTCACCCCTTTGATAAGCGCATTATATCATAGTTTATTTATTTATACAAGTGTCAAAATAGCTATTTGTGTAATTTGTCAAATTTTGAGATTATATGTCATAATTCCGCTGTCGGTTATGTCAATTATTCCATATGAGCCATTAAATACTGCACCCGGATTCATAAAATAAATTCCGTCTTTGTATTCTGTGTATGGGATATGCGTGTGACCGAAAAGGCAAATATCTGCGCCGCGATTTTTTGCCTCCTCTTCAATGCGCTCGTATCCGTGTTTTACATAGTATGGGTGACCGTGGGTGAAAAATATTTTTTTGCCCTGTGCAGAAATTTCTTTTTCAATCGGCAATGCAGAGCCCCAGTCGCAGTTTCCGCACACACGCTCAAGTTTGATTGTCGGATAAAGCAAAAGTGCGCTGTCAACATCGTCCTCGCCGTCGCCGAGGTTGATAAATAAATCGGTTGACTCCTTGTGCTTTTCGATTATTTCATACAAATTGCGCGTGTTTCTGTGTGAGTCGGATGTTACAACTATTCTCATTCATATTGCCCCGCTTTCTTTCATATTAATTAATATAATTATACTATGAAAGGCAGCATTGTTCAATGAAAAATATTAATGATAAAAATATAAATAACGCACTCAAAAATTCAAACATAAATATTGATGAACTTAAGGCGGCGGCGCAGTCCGGCAATGCCGAGCAGTATATCAGCCGAGCACTGCCAAAGGACGCAAGCGACAAAATCAAAAAAATCCTCGCAAATAAGGAGGAAACTCAAAAAATTCTTTCCACTCCTCAAGCAAAGGATTTGCTTAATAAACTGATGAATAAATAAGGTGAGCCTAAATGGATAATGTAAATATCAACGATATTCTGTCGTCACTTTCAAACGATGATATTGAAATGCTCAAAGGCGTTGCCGGCTCAATTCTCAACCAATCCGACACGCAGTCCTCAGCTCAACAGCAAAAGCCGCCGCAATCAACGCCGCAATCCGCACCGCAGGACCGGCAGTCACTGCCGCCGCAAATTAATGGGCTTAATTTCAATTCCGACGATTTTGCAATGATTATGAAAGCAAAATCAATTTTTGACAGAATGAATAAAACATCGTCGAAAAACGCCGATTTGATAAATGCACTCAAGCCCCATTTGTCGGAGCAGTCGCGTCAAAAGGCGGATCAGGCGATTCGCATTTTAAAACTGTTTGATATGTTGCCGTATTTAAAGGATTTGTTTTAATGGCTGATTTCTCCGCTGCCGATATTAACGAGGCAAAAAGGCGCGTCCGCGAAATGCAAAGCAGAGCAAGGGCATTCGTCCCCGACAATCAAAATACCTCTTCCACAGAGCCGCCGCAGAAAAACAGCGATGCGCCGCAACGTTCAAAACCGCAAAATTCCTCCGATTCGGGCGGAAACGGCACTCCATTCGGTCTGTCGGGGCTTTTTGAGTCCTTCGGTTTGGGCGGCTCAAATACTTCGGGCGACAGTTCGCTTATTCTTGCTCTTATATTGATTTTATCACGCGAAAAGGCTGACAATATGCTCATTTTGGCGTTGCTTTACATTTTATTGTAATTAATTATGGAAATTTGAGCAATAATATGTTATATTATTTTATTGTAATTATAATATAACGAAACGGTGATAAAATGAAAGATTTTGAAACAATTTGCGTTGCTTCCGGCGTGCAAATCGTCAGCGCTCCCGCAAACAGATTTAAAACAAATGAAATATCAATCAGCTTTTGCACCCCGTTGTCAGCCAAAACTGCATCGCGTAATGCACTTTGCGCAAACCTTTTGGCTCGCACCACAAAAAAATACCCGACACTTTCGGAGTTCAACAAAAAACTTGCAATGCTTTACGGCGCAAGCGTTACATGCTCCGTTGCAAAGCTCGGCGAAAATCAATTGCTTACTCTCAATGCCTCTTCGCTTGATGACAGATTTTCGTTTGAAAACGATAAAATCAGTGTTGACGCTTTCAATCTTCTTATGTCTATGGTGTTTGATGCCAATGTTGACGAAAACGGACTTTTCTATCCGCAGGATATTGACAGGGAAAAACGCCTCCTCGCAGAGAAAATCGAAAGCGAGGAAAACGAAAAGCGCATTTATTCACTCCGTCGCCTTGAGCAAATTATGTTCGACGGCGAGCCGTACGCCGTTAACCGCTATGGCAGTGTTGACGCCGTAAAAGCAGTTACTGCAGATGATTTGAAGTCTGCGCTCGAGTATTTCAAAACAAACGCAAAAATTCAAATTACCGTTGTAGGCAATGCTGATGTGAATGCCATCGCCGATTCGGCTAAACAATATTTCTCAACTTTGAGCAGAGATTATATTGCTCCGCAAAAGGCTGTTTTCGTTCCGACGGCAGATAGCGTGAATACCGTAGAGGAGCGTATTGATGTCAAGCAGGGCAAACTTGTTTTGGGCTTTCGTGTCAATCTTCAAAGCGACTTCAAGCCTGTTCCCGAAATGCTTGCGTTCAGCGATGTTTTCGGCGGCGGACCTTATTCAAAATTGTTCCTCAATGTCCGTGAAAAGCTTTCGCTTTGCTATTATTGCTCCGCTAAATACGACCGCAGAAAAAGCAGTGTAATTATTCAGTGCGGTTGTGAGGAGGAGAATATGGACAAGGCTGTCGAGGAAATTTTGAATCAACTCTCCGATATTAAAAACGGAAGCTTTGACGATGCCTTTGCTTCGTCAAAAATCGCCTTGGCAGATGCTTTAAACGCTGTTTATGACGATTCGCTCACTCTTTCAAGTTGGTATCTCACACAAATCGCCGATGACGAAATTATTTCGCCTGCCGACTCGGCAAGCAATATTTCCGCAGTCACAAAGCAACAGGTGCAGGATTGCGCCGACCTGCTCACACTCGACACTATCTACAAGCTTGTCGGAAATAAGGAGGGCGAATAATTATGAATATCAACGAAATCAAATCCGATATTTTAAACGAAAAGTATTATAAAATCAATCACCCGAGCGGACTCACCGTTTATGTTCTCCCGAAGGAGAATTATTCGTCGGCTTACGCCGTTTTCGGCACAAAATACGGCTCTATCGACACTCGCTTTAAGCGTTCCGACAGCGATAAATGGACAGAGGTGCCGGAGGGTATCGCTCATTTTCTCGAGCACAAACTTTTTGAAAGTGAGGATTTGGACGCTTTTGAAAGATATGCAAAAACAGGCGCCAGCGCAAATGCCTACACCTCGTTTGACAAAACCTGCTATCTTTTCCAATGCAGCAGTAATTTTAAAGAGAATTTAAAAATTCTTCTCGATTTTGTTCAAAATCCTTATTTTACACCGCAAACCGTGCAAAAGGAGCAGGGAATTATCGGTCAGGAAATTACAATGTATTATGATGTTCCCGGATGGATGAGTACTTTCAATCTTTTGCGTTGCCTTTATAAAAATCACCCTGTCCGCATTGATATTGCAGGCACCGTCGATTCAATCGCACAAATCACAGACAAGCTTCTTTACGATTGCTACAACACATTTTATAATTTGCACAATATGGCTCTTGTCGTTGTCGGCAATGTCACAAAGGACGATGTGCTTTCCGTTTGCGATGAGTATTTAAAGCCTGCCTCGCCGCTCTCAATCGAAAAATCGTTTGAGGACGAGCCTCGCGATATCGTCAAGAATTATGACGAATATCATCTTGCAATGAGCGTCCCGCAGTTCTCGTTCGGATATAAGGAGGCTTGCGAAAAACCGCTCCCGACATATAAGGAATATATCGAAACTTCGATTTTGCTTGATATTATCAGCGGCAAAACCTCGCCGCTTTATCAGGATTTATTCCAAAAGGGGCTTATCAATTCGTCATTCTCAAACGAATATTTCATCGGCTACGGCTATGAAACTGTTTTGTTTGAGGGCGAAAGCGAAAATCCGCAGGCTGTTGCCGATGCGCTTAAGGCAGAAATTGCACGCGTTAAAAAAGACGGCATCGACTGTGAACTTTTCGAGAGTGTTCGCCGCTCAATGTACGGCAAGGAAATTATGATGTATAACGATATTGACAGTGTTGCAAACTCAATGATTACCTGCGATTTCAACGGATGGAATATGTTTGACGCAATGGATATTTATAAAAATGTCACCGTGTCCGACCTTGAAAAGCGCCTTTCAAATATGATGTTTGAGCAATACAGCGCTTTGTCGGTCGTAAAAAATAAAGATTAATCGAGGATAGTTTTATGGATGCTACTCATGTTCAGTTTGACGGCTTGGGCATATCTTTTGATTTGCCGTCGGTCGCTTTTTCAATCGGCAATTACCAAATCCATTGGTACGGCATAATTATCGCCTTCGGCTTTGCACTTGCAGTGCTATACGGCGGCAGAATGGCGTATAAATGGAAAATGAGCCTTGACGGTATGACCGATGTCCTCATTTGGGGCACAATACTCGGCATAATTTGCGCAAGGGTTTACTATGTTGCTTTTGAATGGGATTATTATTCACAGCATTTAAGCGAAATTCCCGCCATTTGGAACGGAGGAATAGCGATTTACGGCGGAATTATCGGCGCGCTTATCGGTGCCGCAATCGGCTGTAAAATCGGAAAAATCGACTTTTTCAATCTCCTTGATTTAGGCTCGCTCGGCTTGCTCATAGGGCAGGGCATCGGCAGATGGGGCAACTTCTTCAATCAGGAGGCGTTCGGCACAAATACTCATACGGCACTGTTTCGTATGTGGTCGCCGAAAATCCGCGATACGCTTGCCGCAAGCGCAGATTTGCTTGCTTCAAAAGGCGTCACGGTTGACCCCAATGCCCCCGTTCACCCGACATTTCTTTACGAGAGTGTTTGGTGCCTTTTGAGTTTTGTCATTCTCCACCTTGTCGTAACAAAGGCAAGAAAGTTTAAGGGCGAGGTTTTCATTCTCTACGGAATACTTTACGGTTTCGAGCGTATGATTGTTGAGGGCTTGCGCACCGATTCACTTTATATCGGCAACACTTCAATCAGAGTTTCACAGCTTTTGTCGGCAGTAATCGTTTTTGTCGCAATCGTTGCTTTTGCAATTTTGATGCGCAAATATTTGACAGATAAACTACCTGCAAGACTTGCCGTTGCGGCGGTTGAGCAGTCATCGACAGATTTAAAAAATCCGTCGGAGAATGCAAAATACGATAATACCGATGACAAAGATAACGAAAAAGATATTGATGAAAACGAGGAAATAAATAATGCAAATAATTGATGGAAAAGCTGTTTCAAAGGCAGTTAAGGAGCAGGTTAAGCAAAGATGCGAGGAGCTTAAAGCTCAGGGCATTACTCCCGGTCTTGCGGTTATTATTGTCGGCGACGATTCCGCATCGCAGGTTTATGTCCGCAATAAAGAGCGTGCCTGTGAGGAATGCGGCTTTTACAGCGTGAAATATGCTTTGCCTGCCGCAACAACCCAGCAGGAGCTTAATTCTTTGGTCGAAAAACTTAATAATGACCCTAAAATCAACGGCATTTTGTGCCAACTTCCGCTCCCCGAGCATCTCGACGATAAAGAGGTTATTAACCGTATTGACCCAATTAAGGATGTTGACGCGTTTCATCCGGTTAATGTCGGCGCAATTATGATAGGCGATTATAATTTTCTCCCCTGCACACCGGCAGGCGTTATGGAGCTTATTCACTCAACAGGTGTTGAAATCAGCGGCAAAAAAGCTGTTGTTATGGGCAGAAGCAATATTGTCGGCAAGCCTATGTCAATGCTTCTTCTTCACGAAAACGCAACAGTCGAAATCACTCATTCAAAAACAAAAAATTTGGCTGATGTCACCAAAACAGCCGATATTCTTGTTGCCGCAATCGGCAAGGCAAAGTTTGTAACCGCCGATATGATTAAGGATGGCGCCGTTGTAATTGATGTCGGTATGGACAGGGACGAAAACGACAAACTCTGCGGCGATGTCGATTTTGAAAATGTCAAGGACAAGTGTTCATTTATCACTCCTGTTCCCGGCGGTGTCGGACCTATGACTATTGCAATGCTTATGCGCAATACTCTCACTGCCGCAGAAATTCAAAACGGTATTAAATAATTTTTAATTCACGAGGTTTGTTATGACTCTTCAGGAAAAGACGGTCGAAAAACTGATAGAAAATAATTATCATATTGCCTTTGCCGAATCGTGCACAGGCGGTATGTGCTGTGCCGCACTTGTCGATGTCGCAAATGCATCAAGGGTGCTCGATATGTCGTTTGTCACCTATGCAAATGAGGCAAAAATCAAACTCCTCGGCGTAGATGAAAATACAATCAATACTCACGGCGTTGTTTCCGAGCAGGTGGCGCGCGAAATGGCATGCGGCGTTTGCAAAACAGCAGATTGCGAGATAGGCGTCGGCGTCAGCGGCATTGCAGGTCCAACCGGCGGCACGGACACAAAGCCGGTCGGTATGGTCTGCTTTGGATTTTGCGTCAACGGCAACACCGTTTCATATACAAAATATTTTGGCAATATCGGCAGAAATAATGTTCGCACCCGGTCAATGAACTTCGTTTTTGAAACTTTGCTCAAACTTCTTTAATATTACACTTGATTTTTTCATCACTTTTTAGTAAAATATAACCCGATGCCGATAGAGTTCGTTTGCAAACAGCGTTCGCCGCTCCTCGGCTCAAAGCAAGTGAAAATTGAATAAATGCTGATATGGCTCAGTTGGTAGAGCAGCTCATTCGTAATGAGCAGGCCGTCGGTTCGAGTCCGACTATCAGCTCCAAAACCTGCGTAAACACGGCGTTTTCGCAGGTTTTTTCTTTTTCAAAAATGAATTTCAAAATTCAATATGCAACAAAAATCTCACTCTTTTTATGGAGTGATTTGTATTACAGATAAAAGGACGATATTTGTTACTAATAGCGATAAATTTCATTCGGTTAGAGAATTTTCAAATAGAGAAGTTATTGATGTTTTGTTGGATAAAATGTATAAATCCGGAAGATTAAAAATTCAGACATCTAAGGGTAATTTTGTGTTTAGCATTTTTAAGTATGAAAATGCTAAAAAATTTTCACAGATTATCAAAACACATATGATGATGCCGTGAGCGAAATTGATAAAACAAATTGGATATAAAAAAATACAAAGACCGTGGGCTTAAAAACTCACGGTCTTTGTAAATATGGGGGAAAGAAAAGTAGAAAGCTTATTTATGCAACATCGGTATACGATATTTCCTCACTGTATTCATCGCTCAGTGCAAGGTGAATATCAACTCCGACGCTGTCCGAAAGGTTTTTCAAAATATCAATAAAATCGTCAATATTTGAATTTTCACAAAAGCCCTTGCAATTTGTGGTGTCAATAAAAATGTCTGTCAAATCATAGTTTGCGGCACAGAGTCCGGCAAAAAAGCCATAAAGCTGTTTGGCTGACGATATGCCGTAATCGTCAAGGTTGATGTGTCTGACAGAGAAGGGGAGAAACTTTGAAAGCTTGCTGCCGTATTCAACAAACACAATATTGCCCTTGCTTTGCTCTGCGGTGTAAACGGCTGTTTCGGTCAATATCCTTGTTTTGCCCGTTCCCTTTTGTCCCGAAATGTAGTCTAACATTTTCATTTTCCTTTCTGCAAATACTTTTTTGCTAACCTTTGACTACATAGTACAAACTAATTGCGAATTGCAAAAGAATAAACTATAAATCTATTGTGAAAATAATATTAATTACCTGTTACGGCATAACAGTTTATTCATTTTTTGCTATTTCTATGCAGCCGAGTGATTTTTTTAAAATCAGCGCCTTAACCCTTTCCTTTGCCCGCATTATATAATGTAACAATATTATGCTGCCGTATAATGCGTAAATCCAAACGGTTATTGCCGACCATTTATCAAGTGCAATGTTAGCGGCGAAAAATAAAATGTACCTCAAAACGCAATATAATATGTTTATATATTGCATTATTTTATATCCTCGTTTTTTATTGACAAGATTAATATGTGCTTGCATTGCAAAAATCGGTGCGCTCATCAAAATGAAATATCGCAAAAAGTATGCCGCACCAAAGCCGAATCCTGCCGCTTGGTAAAAGCCGTCGGCGCAAAAAATATACAGTGCAAGCATTGTCGCCGCGGCGAGTTTATACGCGGTGTCGGTCCTGCGCTTTTTCTTTTTGATGATGTAAAAAATTATCACGCCGAAATAAAACAATGCCACACAATTCGCAGTAATCATAACGGCGAGCGAAAATGCTCTTTTGCCGAAAAATTCGGTGATAAAATCGTTTATTGTTGTTATGTATATCGGCGACTCAATTGTGCATTTGTTCGTAACGGCGATTATTCTCAAATTGATTTCGTCGCCGCTTTTTGCTCCGTATAAATCCGCGATATAGTAGTATTCTCCCATATAATTTTTGTCGCTTTTTTTACTGCGGCATATCACTTTGCCTTTTGTAAAAGCGTCAACCCTGCCGCCTCTTATTTTGAATACGAGCTTTGCCTTGTCATAGTCGCATTTTCTCACCGTCGCCGTTATCGTGTCGCTGTCCTTGATTTTATATCCGCTTGGTATAATTTCACTGCCGCCGATTTCGCATCTCAACGCTGTGCGCGACGGCTCACTTTTTCCGAATGTGTTTTCATTTTGTGCAAAAATGCCGCAAATCAAAGCGATGGCGATAATTAATGCCGTCACTGCAATTGCCGCTCTCTCCTTATTCTTGATGATTTTTTTCAACTTTTCTATTACAATTCCTCCAAACGCTTGCTACAAAAATTTATGCTCCGTCACCGACCGATATTACCTTTTGCCGTCTTGCTTTTTATTATTTCAAGATTGTTTTTTATTCTTTTGTCATCGCTCATTTTTGCCGCCTGCTCTTCAAGCTCCTCGGCACGGCTCAAAAGACCTATGTTGTATGCTCCGATTGCGCCTAAATCATACAGAGAATAGTTCCAACAAAAATCCTCGTTTATATATGTTTCAGGCTTTTCCTTAATTTTAAGCGCCTCATTCACCATACAGTATGTCAGCTCATAGTCGCCTGTGTCATATCCGAGCCACGCAAGTTCCGCATATCCTTCGCGGACATACGGTGCTTCGCCGATTGCCCTGAAAAGCCAAATCTTAGCATTGTAATAATCACCCTTTGCCTTGTATGCTCTTGCAATATATCTCATTGATGCTGCGCGTTCGTCACTCCATTTTGCGTTTGGCATTTCAAGGTGGTGCGTCAGCGTTTTTATGCAATCGTCCCATCGTCCTCTGAACATATATTCACGGCCGAGGTAATGCATGTTTCTGTCATCCTCGGGCGACTCCTCAACCGACATTTCAAGCAAAGCCAAATATTGTGCGCGCGATTTAGTTTTGTCGGGGTGATGTTCAAGCGTTATTTTGTCGCATATTGCATAATTGTCGGGCAAATCGCTGCTGTATTCAAGCACTTCGTGAACAGGGTGCACCCATTTGAAACCGTGCCGAGCGTGTATTTTTTCATACCAAAATGAAACACCGGGCGTTCCGTTTTCATTAAAACTCCATGTGTATTTGTATTTTGCGCGCGTGGTTATGCCTTTTTGCCACTTTTTCTCAAGCTCCGTTCGCCAGCCGTCGTTGAAATATTCGTCAAGGTCGGTGCAAACGCAAATGTCCGCATCGTCGGGTACAAGTGACAGCGATTTGTTTCGTGCCTCGTCAAATCTCCACGGATTGATTTTGATTTCGCTCACTGTTGCGCCAAGCTCTCTCAAAATTTTCACGCTGTCATCACTCGAGCCTGTGTCGGCAACAAAGACACCGTCCGCCTCGCTCATTGATTTCATCCATCTGCGCACAAATTTTTCCTCGTTTTTGCATATTGCATATACATATATTTTCATATTCTCACCTCATAAAATATGTAAAAGGGGAGTTGCCTCCCCTCTGCCGTCAATAAGTCTCCCCAAAATGCTTATCATCGGCTTTTATGCAAGTTTGGCAATTACAAGCTGTGCCGCAACAGCGCTTGCGCCGCCTGCATTTTGTGTCAGCGTGATGCCGGTTGTGCTCGCTTGGGGGTTGATAACGCTTATTGCATCATTCGCAGCAAGCGGTAATATTGCAAATCCGACGATTTGTGTGTTTTCGCCTGCCTTGCCCACCGTGGTGTATGCAATCGGCGTGTTGTTTACCGTCAGTTGCAACTGACCGCCCTCGGTCGTGCTTGCTTGGAACATTACAAGATAATTGCCTGCCGTTGTAACCGTGAATACCGACGGAGAAGTTACGGTTATATCGTTTGTTTTCGTTGCTGTTGTCGGAAAATCAATCGGCTCATTCGGCGCAATAGCTATTGCGTTGTCTGTCGGCATAAGTGCATAAAATGTTGCGTAGGAGCTTAATCCCGATTCTCCTGCCGGCCCCGTCGGACCTGTTGGACCTGTCGCACCTGTCGCACCTGTTGCGCCTGTCACACCTGCCGGACCTGCAATACCCTGCGGGCCGGTCGGTCCTGTCGCACCTGTCGCACCTGCCGGACCTGCAATACCTTGCGGGCCTGTCGGTCCTGTAGCACCCGTTGCACCTGTCGCACCTGTTGCACCTGCCGGACCTGCAATACCCTGCGGACCGGTCGGTCCGGTTATACCTGCCGCACCGTCAGGACCGGGTATGCCTTGGGGACCGGTTGGTCCCTGCGGACCCGGATAGCCTTGGATACCCTGAACACCCTGTGGACCCGTCGGACCCATCGGACCCATCGGACCGGGAATGCCCGGACACGGCGGCGCAGGCGGAGGACAAGGTGGTGCCGGCGGAGGACAAGGCGGTGCCGGCGGACACGGACAGCGCGTCAATCCCATTCGCTCGTTTGCGTTGTAAATAGTAATATTGACTGCCTCCTTTAGTTTATTTGTGCGCTCAAATTCTAACAATTTCTGTTGCGCACATTACATTCTATTCGTTGTATCAACAAAAAGTGACAAAATTTGCCGATTGTAGTGTTTCACTATTGAAAATCAAGTTGTAATTTGATATAATTTTATCGTTATAATTTTAACAATGTTAGGAAGTGTTCGTATGGCAAAAATAATTGCCGTTGCAGGCAAAGGCGGCGTAGGTAAAACCTCAATTTCAGCCGCAATCGTTAAACTGCTTGTTCAAAAATATCCCGATAAAAAAATTCTTGCAATTGATGCCGACCCGGCTGTAGGCCTTTCGACAGCACTCGGTATTGATGTCAAAATGACCATTGACGATATTCGCAAGGAGATTGTGGAAACTGTTGAGGACGGTCAAACAAAAGCCGCTATCGAGCTTTTGGGCGACGCAAGATACAAAATTTTCGACGCTCTCGTTGAAACTGACGGCTTTGCATTTATAGCAGTCGGCAGACCGGAAAGCGCAGGTTGCTATTGCAAAATCAATTCTTATTTGAAAGAGGTTATCAGCCTTATTTCAAACGATTTTGATTATGTTGTTATCGACGGCGAGGCAGGCATTGAGCAAATCAACCGCCGTGTTATGGAAAAAGTTACACACCTTCTTCTTGTCAGTGACGCAAGCAAAAAGGGAACACAGGTTATCTCAACTATCAAATCGGTTGCCGACGAGCTTGTTATGTATGAAAAAATCGGCGTAATTATCAACAGACTCCCCGATGAAAGCGTCATTCCTTATATCAACACAAACGGCATTCCCGTTTTATCTTATATTCAAAACGATTCAAACCTTGCTGTGTTTGATATTGAGGGCAAAAATATCACAACACTCCCGGATGATTCAAATATCGTAAAGGGTGTTAAAGAGGCACTTGAAAAAATAGATATTATTTAGTTCGGCAAAAGGAGTAGAAGGTAAGATTTATGAAAGATTTAAAACATTTAATCGAATTTGAAAATTTGCTTCAAGAGGCAAATAACGAGCTTGTGCAGCAGGCAAAGGCAGACGGCAAAATCGCTCTCGGTTACACTTGCTACCATATTCCGGAGGTGTTGCTCAATCTACCCGGTTGTTTCAGCACAAGGCTGCGCGCACCGCGTACAGGCTCGCTTGATATTGCTACATATTATATGAGCTCTTATCTCTGCGGCTATTCAAAGGCACTTGTTGAGCGCGGTATTGAGGGCGGTTATAATTATCTCGATGCTCTTATCGGCTCGGAGTCCTGTTCAGAAATGAACCGTGCTTATGAGCATTTCGAACTTCTTAATCTTGTTAACAATCCGAAATTCTTTGTTTCAATCGCAGATGTTCCGTTCAAAATTATGCCGCACACCGTTAAGCACTTTAAGCAACAACTTCAAATCAAGTTGCTTGACAAAATTCACGATGTTTACGGCATCGACATCAGCGACGATGCAATGCGCAAGGCTGTTGAGGAGCATAATGAGGTTTGCCGCCTCATTACCGAAATAGGCGAATACAGAAAAGAGGATAATCCGCGCATAACCGGCTACGAGTTCCATGTTATCAACCTCGTGTCTTATGTTTGTCCTAAGTATCTTATTATAGATAAGCTCAGAGAAACGGCAGAGGAGCTTAAAACACGCGAGCCGGATATTAAAAAGAACTTCCGTGCAAAGGTTGTTGTTGTCGGCTCTGAAATGGATGACCCCGATTTTACAAAACTTATGGAAGAGTCGGGCGCTCTCGTTGTTGCCGACAGATATTGCTTCGGCTCACTCCCCGGCAGAGAAGAAATCAAGCTCACCGATGACGGCGATGTCCTCGAGCAAATCATTCTTCACTATATGCACACAAGTCAGTGTCCGCGTTATATGAGCCATGATAAGGTTGTCGGCAGAAAGGAATATGTCCGTCAGCTCGTCAACGATTATCATGCCGACGGCGTAATTTACGAACAGCTTAAGTTCTGCGAGTATTGGGGCTACGAAAGAGCGCTTGCTTCGCATATCGTTTCAAATGACTACGGAATTCCGACCGTCACCGTAGAAAGACAGTACACAGCAAATGCGTCGGGTCAGTTAAGAACAAGAATTCAGGCGTTCGTAGAAAGCCTTGAAATAAAGAAAATCCAAAAAGCGCAAAAGGCAAGGGAGGCGGCTGTAAATGATTAATTTCAAAGAATTATGGCGCAACAAGCCAAAAAATTTGGGCAAACTGCATGAGGATGAAACAGGTATTCTCAAGCACAGAGAGTGGCGCGGCATTGCCGACACGCTTTATGACTATTACAGATGGCTCGTAACTTGGAAAGATATGGGCGTAATGGTTGCAAAAGCTCCCGTTTCAACGGTTAAGGGTCTTTGGAATTATCGTTGGATGGCAAGCTATCTTTCGGCTCCCGCTTGGATTGACCGCCACACCGAGGGCTTGCGCGGTCCGCAGTTGAAAATGACTCATCTCCATATGAACGGTCTTGTTAAGCCCACAACGGATATGATTAATTTTCTCCTTGCAAACGATAAGCATTTTCACCCAAATTCAAAATGGGCAGATAAAACAGTCAATGTTGACGAAATTTTTTCTTCGGAGCTTATGGCGGGTTTCCCGGGATTAAAAGATAATCATGTGTCCACCATTCCGATTTTCCTTTCCTCAATGGTTGACCAAAATATCACTCCCCCTTATCTCGATATTACAGAGAGCTACGGCGTTCCTGCCGATGTTTGTCCGCTTCCGTCTGCCGAGGCAGGCGTTGCGATTAATGACGATTATCCTATCGTCGGCAAGTGCTCCGTTACCTGCAATATGCCGTGCGACGGCTCGGTTATGAACTCCGCTTATATCGACAGACGATTTGATATTCCCACCCATGTTATCAATGTTCCTCTTCGTTATAATGAGGAGGAGGCACAGGAATACGCCGTTGAAGAGGTTAAGGAGTGCATCAAATTCATCGAGCGCGAAATGAATACCAAGTTCAATTGGGACGCATTCTTCGCCGCAATGAAAAATTACAATAAACAGCTCGATTACGAAGTTCAAAAGTGGGATGTCAATAAAACCGATTATCCCCAAATGACAGGTGCAACATTCTGGCTTTATCGCTTGTTCTATTTCCACATTTCGGGTGGTATGGATAAGCGATTCCTTAAAATTGATAAAAAGGTAAACCGCATTATGCTTAAAGCGTATGAGAAGAAAACTCCTTGTTCAAAGGAAATGCGCCACAGAGCAATTGTTTGGTCTTGCCCTGCAAACTATTATACAAGCCTTGCAAACTGGCTTGAAAATTGCTGGGGCATCAATGTTGTAATGGATATGGAAACAATGATTTCCTATATTAAATACGATACCGATGATAAAGAGGCGGCTCTTGCTACCTATGCCAAAACCCTTCAGCGCACAACAATGCGTAAGCATACAAAGGGCGGCTATCAAAATGTTGTTGATGAGCTTTGGCGCATCGTCGAGGAATATAATGCCGACACTGTTATTATGTATGAACAGATTTCCTGCAAGGGTATGGACGGTCTCAACGGTATTTTTGACGATCAGGCAAGAGAGCGCGGCATCAATTTCATTTGGGTTCCGCAGGACCTTATGGACCCGCGCACAATTTCACGCCGCGATATGCGTGAGCATATCAACAAGTATATGACCACCGTTCTCCAAGAGGAGCCGGTTGACCCAACTCTTGTTGATTTTGACGATACCCTCGCGTGGTAATCATACTTTATTTTCAATTTTTCCGAAAGGTTATGGTGAATATTATGAAATATTTCGGCGGTTGTGATGTTGGCTCAACATATACAAAATGCGTTATTTTAGATGAAAACGGCAAAATTGTTGCCGATGTAACAAACAGAAGTAAAATCAATCCCGTTCAGTCGGCTGAAATCGCACTTAAGGACGCTTGCGACCAAGTCGAGGGCTTGACTCCCGAAAAACTTACTTATCTTATCGGCACCGGCTACGGCAGAAACAAAGTTCCTTTTGCAGATGAAAATATCAGCGAAATCAGCTGTCATGCCATGGGCGTTCATGTTACAAATCCAAGCGTTAAAGCTATTATCGACATCGGCGGTCAGGATGTTAAGGGCATCGCCATTGACACCGACGGCACAGTTAAAAACTTCGCTATGAACGATAAGTGCGCAGCAGGTACAGGCAGATTCTTTGAGGCTATGGCTCATGCGTTTGAAATGTCACTTCCGGAGTTTTCAAAGCTGTCACTTAAAGCAAAAAATACAATTCCGATTACCGCTCAGTGTACCGTTTTCGCAGAGTCCGAGGTTATCTCGCTTGTCGGAGAGGGCAAACCTATGGATGAAATTGCCGCAGGCATCGAGCTTGCCGTTGCAAAGCGTTGCTTTGTTATGGCTAAAAAAGCAGGTGCTACCGACAGTATTACTCTTACGGGCGGCTGTGCAAAGAATGACGGCTTGAAGCAGGCTATCGAAAAGGTTTTGAAAATCAAGGTTGTTGACCTTGCAATCGACCCACAGCTTATGGGTGCTCTCGGAGCCGCAGAATATGCAAGACAAAAAGGCCTTGCAAAAGCTTATTAATAAAGAGGTGCAATATGAAATTTTTTAAAATTTTAGGCAAACTTTTTGCCGCGTTTCTCGCTCTTTTCGGTGCAACTTTTGCGATTTATTGGTTTAATCTCGATATGAAACTTGTTCGCAAGTTTTACGATGCCGTTCAACCGCATTACGACAATCTCGAAAAGGACAGAAAACTTTAATGAATTTTTTTGATTCTCTGATTTCGGATGTCAACGATATTTTGGCACCCCTTCAAAAGCAAGAATATCCTTTGTCGGATTTGTGGCAGGATATTGGCAAAAACGAGCTTATTTTGCACCGCGACTGTGCGTTTGAGCTTGAGGGTGTCGGCTTTAATCTTGTAAGCGACAAACCGCTCAACGGTGATAAAATCATTGTTGTCGGCAAGGACTTGGGCGAAATCGCCGCAGATACAAAATTTGCCCGCATTTCGTTTATTCAAACCGATGATGTCGGCGACGACCAAAAGGCGTATAACCTTATTCGCAAAATCGAGTATGCAAAATATCATTATTTCCCCAAGGGATATATGATTCGCACCTCGTCCGGCACACATATAGAGAATATACGCGTTTCAAAGTCCGCACTGTCGCAGGGGCTTAATTTTCAAAAGGCAGGCTCCGTTCTCGCTGAAAAATATAAGGAAAACGATGCGGTCAAGGCTGTTCAAATCGTTTATATCACCGATAAATCGGTAGATTTTAAACAGCTTGAAAAACTCGCGGCAAAGAATTACGATATCACCGAAACGCTCAACCATATTATGCAAAATATCAAATTCGATTGCGCCGCCTGTAACCTCAAACCTATTTGCGATGAGGTTGAGGGTATGCGCGAATTGCATTTTAAACATTCCGGTATGAAATAATTATATTTACTCAAAAGCAGTGCAAATTCGAGTATTTTGCACTGCTTTTTTGCACTTATTTTTTCCAATATTCAAAAAGCCCTTGAAAACCTACCGAAATGGTGGTATATTATATTCATAAAGTTTTTCAAAAGGATTGATAAAATGAAAATTTCAACAAAGGGTCGTTATGCGTTAAGAATGATGCTTGACCTTGCCGAAAACCAACATGACGGCTATGTTTCGCTAAAGGATATTGCGGCTCGTCAGGAAATTTCAAAAAAATATCTCGAGCAAATCGTTGCAATGCTCAATAAGCCGGATATTCTCAAAACAAACCGTGGCTATCAGGGCGGCTATCGCCTTGCAAAATCACCGGATAAATACACTGTCGGCGATGTTCTCCGTATTACCGAGGGAGGTCTTGCGCCCGTTGCCTGTCTTGAGCAAAATCCGATGCAGTGCGACAGAGCCGATTCCTGTGCAACCTTGCCCGTTTGGCAGGGCTTAAATAAGGTCATTAATGAATATCTCGACAGCATCACCCTTCAGGACATTATCGACAGGCAAACAGAAATGTATTCTTATGAATATATAATCTGATTTCGAGAGTGAAGTTGTGCTTTGCGTACAAATGTTTCACTCACTCAGCTGAGTCAATTCGCTCAGCCGGCGGCAGGGCAACCTGCCTTTTTCATTATTGCCCATTTTTTCTCGGGTTGAAAGGGTTATGCTATTATGATTGATTCAAAAAGAATTTTGCAAAATTTTAAAGAGCTTGTGTCGCTTGACAGTCCGTCGCTTGATGAAAGACTTGTTTGCGAATATATAAAAAAATATCTTAAAAATCTCGGTATTGATGCCGTTGAGGATAACGCAGGTGAAAAAATCGGCGGCACAACAGGCAATCTTTATGCTTATTTGGACGGCACAATAGACGGCGAGAGTGTTCTTTTCGCCGCTCATATGGATACGGTCGAGCCATCAAAGGGCAAAACGGCTGTTGTTCATTCTGACGGAACAATTACCTCCGACGGCACAACTGTTCTCGGCTCCGATGATTTGGCAGGCGTTGTTGCTATCTTGGAGGCACTCACCTGCATTGTCGAAAATAATATACCGCATCCGCCGATAGAAATTATTTTCTCGGTCTGCGAGGAAAAATACTGCTGGGGTATGAATGCTTTTGATTTCGGAAAAATCAAATCAAAACAGGCTTATGTTTTCGATTTAGACGGCGAAATCGGCTCTGCCGCAAACTCCGCGCCGACAATTCTTTCATATACGGCAAAATTTATCGGCAAATCGGCACACGCAGGCTTTGCCTCGCACCTCGGCGTACATGCCGTCAAGGCTGCCGCTCTTGCCGTCACCGAAATTCCGTGCGGCGCAATCGACGAAGGCGTTACTGCCAATGTCGGCATCATAAACGGCGGCACGGCAACAAATATTGTGCCCGATTTGTGCACCGTGACAGGTGAAATCCGCAGTTTCTGCGACAAAACTGCCGATGTCAAATTCGACGAGGTTAAAACAATTTGCCAAAATGCCGCGTCAAAGCTCGGCGCAACCGTCGAATTTGAGACAAACAGATGCGTTGTTGCGTTTGATGTTGATGAAAATGCACCCGTTTGTCAAAAGTTTGCGTCTGCCTGCAAATCACTTTCGCTTAACTGTGAGCTTGTGTCAACTTTCGGCGGAAGCGACAACAATGTTTTGTTTGGTCATTCGATAAGAGGTCTTGTCGTTTCAACCGGCATGCATAATTGCCACAGCGTTAATGAGTACACAACAACAAAAATGCTCACCGATGCCGCAAGTCTTGCGCTTGAACTGATGAAATAAGGAATTTTGCTTATGAAAAATCCACTTCACTATCAGCTTTCCGATTATGATTGCGGACCGACATCAGTTTTAAACGCCGTTGCCTATTTGTTCGAGCGTGAGGATATTCCCCCGGAAATATTGCGCAATGTTATGCTTTATTGCCTTGACTGTCATTCGTTTGACGGCGCACCCGGTAAGCTCGGCACTTCAACTTCGGCTATGATGTTTTTGTCGAATTGGCTTGATAATTTCGGCAGAGTCGGCATTATGCCCATTTCCTCATCATATCTTGCAGGCGACAGGGTTTATCTCGGCTCTGCAAGCAGTATCAACGATGCGCTCAAACGCGGCGGTGTTGTCGTTGTGCGCCTTTTTTATGATGAGTGGCACTATGTTTTGTTTACGGGTATTGATGATAAAAATATCTATCTTTTCGACCCGTACTACCGCACCGAACCGTTTAATGAGAGCGATATTAAAATAGTTCTCGACAAGCCGTTTGAATACAACAGAATTGTCCCGATTGAATATTTCAATTCGCTCGATGAAAAACTCTATTCGCTTGCGTCGCCCGATTCGCGCGAGGCTGTTATAATTTTTAATCAAAAAACAAAAATTACACAGGAAGATACTGTTGAATATTTCATATAAATATGCCATAATGTAATAAACAAGCTATCCACCACATTTATCCCAAAGGGGCTGATTCTTATGCGTAATCACGAAGTTGTTACCGCACACCGCCTTTTAGACGAAAAGGGCGCTTTGATTGAGCCGGGCTGGAGCAGGAGCCTTGTTCAGATTTATGACAGAAACGATATTAAAAAACGCAAAACACGCATCAAAGAATGGGATTATTACTATGTAATGTCGCATTCAAACAAAATTGCGCTTTGCCTTACGATTTCCGATTTGAGCTATCTCGGCATGGCGAGCGTTTCAATCGTCAATCTTGAAAATGCCACCGAGCATACGGATTCGATTATCGTGCCGTTCACCATGGGCAAAACAAATCTTCCGCCGACCTCCGCAGTCGGTGATGTCAAATTCAAAAACAAAAAGCTTGCAATGGAGTTTTTGAATAAGGGCGATTACAGAGTTTTGCGCGTCGATTATCCCGAATTTGACGGCGGCAAGGGCTTGCGTGCAAATGTCAAACTAACCGACGAGCCGCAGGATTCCATGGTTATTGCCACTCCGTGGGCAGAGGATAAAAAAGCGTTTTATTACAATCAAAAAATCGACTGCCTGCGTGCTTCGGGTAAAATTGAATATGACGGTCAGCTGATTGCTCTCGACAGGGAACTTGATTTTGCAGGACTTGATTGGGGCAGGGGAGTTTGGACATATGACAATGTTTGGTATTGGGGTTCCGGCTCCGGTCAGGTTGACGGCGTGCCGTTCGGATTTAATATCGGCTATGGTTTCGGCGATACCTCCGCCGCAAGCGAAAATGTCATTTTTTATGACGGCATCGCCCATAAATTCGATGATATAGTTTTCAATATCAGCGACAATTTTACCGACCCGTGGACATTTAAATCGTCCGACGGCAGGTTTGATATGGATTTTGTCCCGATTATAGACAGAAATGCCCTTGTAGATGCAAAAATCATTGTCACCGATCAGCATCAGGTTTTCGGCAAAATGAGCGGCACCGCAGTGCTCGACGACGGCAGAAAAATTCAGCTTAAGGATTTCCTTTGCTTTGCCGAAAAAGTACACAATAAATATTAATTCACCATCACCGCTCCGCCGTTTATTCGGTTGTGCGGTGATTTTTTTCATAAAGTTAACATTATTGTTACTTGACTTTTACTTTATTTTATAAGATACTATATCTGTGAAAGTTTGGACTATATTTATTTAAAGAGGTAGTATATGGGAATAAGTAACATAATTAATTTAATCGGCGGACTCGGTCTGTTCCTTTTTGGAATGCGCCATATGAGCGACGGATTGAATCAGGTTGCCGGTAATAAAATGAAAGTTCTCCTCGAAAAGCTTACACGAAACAGATTTAAGGGCTTTTTGCTCGGCGTGCTTGTCACTGCGGTTATTCAGTCATCATCCGCCACAACCGTAATGCTTATGGGCTTTTTGAATGCAGGCATTATGGATTTGGCACAGGCGACGGGCGTTATCATCGGAGCCAATATCGGCACAACCGTTACCGCAATACTTATTGCCATTGATGTTTCGGCAATTGCTCCGATATGTATTATCATCGGCGTTGTAATGTCGATGTTTTGCAAAAAACAAACGCAAAAATATATCGGTCAGATTATTCTCGGATTCGGTATTCTTTTCTTCGGATTAAAATATATGAGCGGCGACTCCGCAATGGGTGCGCTTAAGGACAGCGAAGCTTTTCAAAGCTTTATCACAAGTGCAAACAATCCGTTTTTGGGTCTTGTTATCGGCATTATTATGTGCTCGGTTCTTCAATCGTCAAGCGCCGCAATCGGTGTTTTGCAGGTGCTTGCACTTCAAGGCTTGATGCCGCTTAATTTCGCTATTTATCTTATTATCGGCGTCAATGTCGGCTCGGCTACACCGCTGTTTTTGTCGTCAATCGGCGCAAAAACAAACGCCAAGCGTGCTGCGTGGATTTATTTCATCTTCGACTTTGTCGGAATGCTCATTTTCACCCCGGTTGCACTCCTTATTCCGCAATATACACAGTGGATTACCACTCTTTCCGACAACGGCTCAGTTCAGGTTGCAACGGCTCATATTATATTCAAAATAGTCACCGCCGTGTTCTTGCTTCCGTTTGTTCCGGTTATTGTTAAAATTTCCGAAAAAATCGTTAAAACAAAAGAGCACGAGTCTACACACCGCTTTACTTATATTGATAAAAAAGTTATCGATAATTCGTTTATCTCCGTTCTCCAAATCGGCAGAGAGGTTGAGCGTATGGCAAAGCTTGTGCGCGAAAACTTTGTTATCGCAAGCGAGGGCTTTTTGCACAGCGATACTTCAAACGAGCGCACGATTAAGGACAATGAGGAGCTTATTAATTGGCTCAATCACAATATAACCGACTTTATGGTTACAGTCACCTCTCAGGAGTTGCGCGGCGATGTTTCCGAGTATATCGGTAAATTGTTCCATGTCATTTCCGACCTCGAGAGAATCGGTGACCATGCCGTTAATATACTTGAGCGTACCGAATACGCAATCGAGAACGAACTTGGCTTTACAGAGCAAGGTCTCAAGGAGTTTGATAAAATCTATCAAACCGACCTTGAACTTTTCGACCGTGCAATCGGCGCATTTGTAAACAAAAAGCTCCCCGATGAGGAGGAACACCAGCTCCATTTTCTCGAAGATGAAATCGACGCACTTACACTCCAGGCGCAGGACAATCATGTTGAGCGTTTGCGCCAAAAGAAGTGTCATACCGCATCCGGCGTTGTCTATACAAAGCTCCTTCAGGATCTTGAGCGTGTCGGCGACCATTCATACAATATCGCTTGGGCAGCAAGAAAGGACAAGGATTTAATCAGACAGATTTAACGAGGCATTGCTATGAAAGACAGACGAAATACTGTTGACAAGTTAAAAACATTGCTTTTCGGCAAGGATTTGCGCATCACCAAAGGTGATGCGTATCCTTCTGTGTATGATTATGATTTTTCGTCATATTATCCGCAGGAGGAGTATATTAAACTTCAGCGCGTGCCGAGCGATAATGTCTATGATATTCGCGATTTCGGAGCGGACTGCAATTCGGATGATAATGCCGATGCAATTAACTCTGCCGTTAAAGCTGCTAACGAGACGGGCGGAACTGTACTTGTCAGCGGCGGCGATTATGTCACAACAACTGTCTTTCTGCTTTCAAATGTAACTCTTTTTATCGAATACGGCAGCTCTCTTTCGTCAAACAAAAGCGGTGTCGGATATAATCACCTCGGCATTTTGCATTGCGACGGCGGCGAGAATATCACCCTCACCGGCGGCGGCAAAGTCAAGGGCAACGGCGAATATTTCGGGAGAAAGCCTTTGCTTGACGCTAATATGACGGAGCACCCCGATTGTATTGATGTCATTCAAATGCGCCGCGATTACAGGGCGCAAATCCGCTTTGCACATGAGAGCAAGTACGGCGGACCCATTTATTTTAAAAATTGCCGCAATATCACGGTCAACAATTTTATAATCGAAAATGCCGCTCATTGGTCATTCAGAATTGAAAATTGCGACACCGTCAATATTTCGGATTTTATTATTAATAATAACCGCAATGTAGCCAACTCCGATGGACTTGATATTGCCGGCACTTCGAATTTGACGGCGGTGCATTGCTTTATTTCGACTGCCGATGACGGAATTTGTATTAAAAACGCCGTCTGGCTCGGCAATCACAGCGCGATGGAAAATATACATATTATGAATTGCGAGGTTATTTCGCGCGCCAACGCTTTCAAAATCGGGACGGAAACAACATTTGATATTCGCAATGTTCTTGTCGAGGATTGCTCGTTTTTGATGACGGATGTTTATCCCGGCACAGTCAGCGGAATTGCAATTGAATCTGCCGACGGCTCGTCCGTAAGCGATGTCACGGTGCGCAATGTTACGATGAACAGGGTAACCTGTCCGGTGTTTATTCGCCTTTGCAATCGCAACAGAGCGGCAGTGGTCACTTTTGAAAGTGCAAACGCCGTCGAATTTGGGCAAAAAAAGAAAAAAGGCGGCTCTGCACCTGCCGATGCGTTTGATATGCGCGGCGAGGTTAAAAACATAGTTATCGAAAATATAACCGCCGATAATGCCGAAATTCCGTGCATCATTGCAGGTTTTACTCAAAATAAAAAAACAAAATATGTCACCAATGTGACTCTCAAAAACTTCAACATAAAATATGCGCCTTATAAGGAGATTTATGACAAGCGTGCCTTTATCCCCGAGTACAGTGATGTCTATCCCGAGGCTTGGCGTTTCAGAAACCTGCCGGCATATGCCGTTTGGGCGCGCCATGTTAAAAATTTAAAGCTTCTTGATTTTAATTGCTCGTCACCGCGCAGCACATGGAAACAAGAGTATGTTATGGAAGATGTTATATAGCTTTTAAACAGGATTGTCAAAATGCATGGCAATCCTGCTTTTTTTAACGTTTGTCTATTATTTTTTTGTACTTTTTATGGTAATTATTTAAAATATACAAAAAACGCTTGTAAAACTTTTTCAATTCTGTTAAAATAGTTTACAATGCAATGCTATGAAAAGGAGTAAGTTTAATGGAACAAAAAAGATTAACTTACACAAATAAAGAACTTAGCGGCTACTTGGTTGGTATGTTCGGTCAAAACCTTATATACAACATTGTGGCAACGGGTCTTTATTTCTATTTCCAAAATGTTATCTGCCTGCCTGCTATGGCACTTGGCTGGATAATGACAATCGCCAGAGTATGGGACGCTATAAACGACCCTATGATGGGCACAATCGTTGATAAAACGAAGACAAAATGGGGCAAATGCCGCCCTTACCTCATCATTTTCCCGGGTATCATCGGTGTTGTAACCATACTCACATTTATTAACAGCAACTATGCAAACGCTACAACAACTGCTCAAAAAGCGCTTATCATCGGCTGGGCGGCTGTTTCCTATGTCGCATGGGGAATGTGCTTTACCGTTTGCGATATTCCTCTTTGGGGTATTACCTCACTTATGACAGAGGATGAAAACGACAGAAGCAAAATACTCGGTCTTGCGCGTATGGTTGCAGGCGTCGGCGGTATCGGCGTTCTTGTTGTTCAAATTGCGCAGGCTCTCGGCACGGCTTTTGTCGACAAACTTGATAAATCCGCTCCCGATTATGCCGAACTTGTTCAAAAAGCAAACCAAAAGGGCTTTATTATAACAGTTATTATTATGACTGTTGTCGCTTCAATTCTCTTTGAATTTGCAGGCATCGCTACGAGAGAGCGTGTTCAAAAGTCCGAAAAAAGCTATACTTTCAAAGAGAATTTCAAAATTATGTTCAGCAATAAGCCGTTTAGACAAATTCTTATCTCCGGCATTTTGAGAAGCCCTATTCAGCTTCTTATGATTGTTGCTATGACCCTTGTTACATATTACTATGCAAACGGCAACATTATGAACATTTTGGCTACCGATGCGTCGGGTAAGATTACGGGAATTAATTTCAAAATTTTAATCGGTCTCGGCTGTGTTGCCCTCGGACTTTTTGTAGGTCAGTTTGTCGCAATGGGTATAACTCCGCTTCTTATCAAAAAATTTGAAAAGAAAACCCTTTATAATTTCTATTCAATCGCAGGTGCAGTTCCGTTTGCACTTATCTATGTTTTCTTTAAAATTTCAGGCGGCGATTTAACAAGTACCGTTTGGTCAATCGTTACCGGTATTTGCATGCTCTTCGGTTCAGCCGCATTCGGTGGTATCAATGTTCTTCAATCGGTTATGATTGCCGACTGCGTTGACTATGAGGAATATTACAACGGCGTTCGTACCGACGGTGTTTTCTTCTCCGGTCAAAGCTTTATCACAAAGCTTGCCGCAGGCTTGTCAACAATCATTTCGTCGGTAGTTTATTCTATTGTCGGCTACAGCGGCAAAAATGTTGATATCCTTAATAAGGCAATCGCAAACGGTGAAAGCTTTATTACATATGACGGCGGTACCGGAAAAGGCAAATATGCCGCTGCAATGTTCTTCCTTATTTCAATTCCGCCTGCAATCGGCATGCTTTTGTCAGCTATCCCGACACTTAAATATGCCATGACCGATAAGGAACACGAAAATATTCTCGCCGAGCTTGTTTCATGCAGAAGGACTGCAAAGGATAAGACAGACGGTGACTCGACAGACGCTCCGTCAACTCTCGACGCCGCATCAGCAGCGCTTGAGGATAATATGGATTCAATCGTCGAGGAAATCAATAATTTATAAATTCAAAGCGGAGGGCGTTTGTCCTCCGCATTTTTTTGCAAAATTTTCAAAAAATTTGCACTAATTATAATTTATATATTAAAATTTCGCCCTAATCCAAATTTATACATGTTTGGAAAATGGGACAAAAAAGTTGTTGACAAACACATTTCGCTTTGTTACAATGGCAATATCGAATTTAAGCAAAGGAGGTAAAATTAAATGAGAACTTACAGAATGTACCCCGAACATGTGGATTATCAGTCTGCCTTAAATATTTTTACCGACCTTGCGCATGTGTGTGACCTTAATGGGTGATTTTGCCTTTTAGGGAATATTAGTGTTACGGACATTTTGCCGTCGGTAGAAATACCGACGGCTTTTTTATGTCCGAAAAAAAGGAGAAACAATATGAGAATTACACCAATCACTCGGGAACAAAACAGTGTTCCCGTCTTTAAAAACATAGTCTACGGCCTGCGGCTCGGCTTCAAGTGCGACAAAAACCTTTTCCTCGGTTATTTGCTTTCACAAATTATGGCAAACATTTTTTCAATGTATCTTCAAAACATTTTGTTTTTGAAAATCTTGCTTGAAGTTATCGACGGCAACGGCAATTTTGGCACATATGTCAAATATCTTGTTGCCTTTGTTGCATTTTCGTCTTTGATTTTAATTGCCGAGTGGACAGGCGCGCGTATGCATCAGTTTGCAACGAAAAAAGTGCTCAAAATCATCAACAATATGATTTTCAAAAAGGCAAACTCGCTCGATGTTTCGTGCTTTGAGGACCCTGCGTTTTACGATAAATATCAGCGCGCCGTTCTCGTTGTCACAAACAGCTATTTCGATATGATTTGCTATGACGCGGCGGACCTTTTGTCCGGTATCGTGTCGCTTGTCTTTGTTGTCGGCACCGTCGCCGCGATTAATCCTGTATATTTGCTTTTTCTTTTGCCGACAGTGTTCGCTTTTGCTGTTGACACTGCAAAGAGCAAATGCGTTTACAAGCGCGATTTGTCAATGACTTCAAATAACCGTATCAAGGCTTATATTCAGCGCACTGTTTTCCTGAAAGATTATGCAAAGGATTTGCGCACCTCAAACATTTTTGCCGTTTTGATGAATCGCTTTAAGGCGGCGATTGATTCAAATATCATGATTTTGAAAAAATACGGCGTTGCGCTTTTTGCCTACACAATGCTCATCACGCTCTTGTCGGAGTTCATTCCTATTATCGGCACATACGCCTTTGCCGGCAGAGAGCTTTTGCACGGCGCGCTTACTGTTTCTTCGTTCAGCGTTGTTGTGTCTGCCGTCAATTCGGTCAGATCGTCGATGTATCATGTAGTTGAAAGTTTTGATGAGCTTACGCAGATTGCGCTCTATTTTCAAAATCTCAAAGATTTCTTTGCGTACGAACCTAAAATCGTTTCGGGCGATAAAAAGGCAGGCGCATTTGAAAGCATAGAGTTCAAAAATGTTTCGTTCAAATATCCGTCAAGTGATAAATACACGCTTAAAAATATCTCGTTTAAGCTCACCAAGGGCGAAACGCTTGCCGTTGTCGGTGTAAACGGCGCAGGCAAATCAACTCTTGTAAAACTGATTTTGAGATTTTATGATGCAACCGACGGCGAGGTGCTTTTCAACGGCGTTAATGTAAAGGAGTACGATGTCGATTCACTCCGCAACGCTTTCGGCACTGTTTTTCAGGATTACAAAAACTTCGCGCTGTCCGTTTATGAAAATGTTATGTGCCGCGATTGCGACGATGACGATAAGAAAAAAGCGCGCACAGCTCTCGAAAGGGCAGGCGTGTGGGATAAAATATCATCGTTTAAGGACGGCGGCGACACCCTTTTGACGAGAGAGTTTGACGAAAACGGCGCAGGACTTTCCGGCGGCGAAAATCAAAAGGTTTCAACCGCGCGGCTGTTTGCCAAGGATTTTGATATTGCGATTCTTGACGAGCCAAGCTCCGCACTCGACCCCGTTGCCGAATACAAAATGTATGAAAATCTGATTGATGTCACAAAGGACAAAACGGTTTTGTATATTTCTCACCGCCTTTCAAGTGCCGTGTTGAGCGACAGGATAATCGTCCTGCATGGCGGCGAAATCGTTGAGAGCGGCTCACATTCCGAGCTTATGCGCTCCGGCGGCGAGTATTCAAAAATGTTTGCCCTGCAAGCGTCAAGCTATAAAGTGGAGGCGATGTAATGAAAAATAAATCCAAAACAAAAAATCATTCGATTTTTTCAAACATACTTTTCTTTGTAAAACTTTTGTTCAAAATTTCGCCGAGCCTCGTTATCGGCGAGCTGTGCTGGGGCTTTCTCGACACGGTGCCTACAAGTCTTATAAGCGTTCTCGGTGTCAAGTGTATTATTGATGTTATGACAACCGACAAGGACGCGTCACACATTGTCTGCATCATCGCCGTTATAGCTGCCGCGCTGATTTTAAGCCGCGCAATTATGTATCTTTTTCGTGAGTTTATGTGGAATGTCGAAAAAGAAAAGGTTTATTTCGGCTTGAATAAACAACTTTACGAAAAGGCTAAATCGCTTGATTTGGAATCGTATGACGATCCAGAATTTTATAACAGCTTCATTTTGACTATCGAATCGTCAAGCGATAACATTCAAGGGCTTTTGTCCCTTATTCGTTTGTATTTCGGCAACATTATGTCACTTGTCAGCGTGTCTTCCGTACTTTTGATAATCGACCCGTGGTGCCTCGTGATAATTCTTGCCGTAATTTTCGCATTTATGCCGCTCAGCCGCAAAATCGGCACTTTGCAAATGGACAGACGAACAGAGAATACAAAATATCACTGCAGAGCCGATTATTTCGAGCGTATTTTCTACCTCCAAGATTATGCCAAGGAGGTCAGAATGAACAATATAGCGCCGATACTTATCGACAGATACAATGATGCGGCGGATGATGTTGTCAAAAACCATATTAAATATCAAGACAAAATTACAAAGTTTTATTGTATTCAGACAATCGGTGTTCAGCTTTTAGGTTTTATGTTCGTTTTGCCGCTCTATCTCGGCTGGCTCGTAATGGTTAAAAAATCCGTTTCGGCAGGCGATTTTGTTGCTGTTTTCAACGGCGCATATTCAATTGCGACAAGCGTCAATTTCCTGACAGTTTGGGCTATTTCGAGGTTTGAGGAGCGCGGCAAGATGATAGAAAAATACCGCGGTTTCTTAAATGCAGATAAAAAGATATTTGACGGCGAAACCGAAAGCGAATGTGCCGCGCCGGAGGAAATCAAAATCGAAAACCTTTCCTTTACATATCCGGGCAATTCGTCGCCGACGCTCGACAATATAAGCCTCACAATCAAGCCGTATGAAAAAATTGCTCTCGTCGGTTTTAACGGCGCAGGCAAAACAACGCTCACAAATTTGCTTTTGCGTCTCTACGATGTAAGCGACGGCTCAATTAAAATCGGCGGCAGGGATATTCGCTCTTCTACGGTTGAAAGCCACAAAAACCGCTTTTCAGCCGTTTTTCAGGACTTTCAAACATTCGCCTGCACCGTCGGCGAAAATGTCGCTTTAAGCGACGAGGTGGATAAAAAGCGCGTTCTTGAGTCTCTTTCGCACAGCGGATTTACAAAGCCGCTCAAAAACGGCGTCGATACCGAGCTTTTGCGCGAGTTCGATGACGAGGGCGTTATGCTCTCGGGCGGCGAAAGCCAAAAGGTCGCAATCGCAAGAGCCTTTTATAAAAAGTGCCCATATGTCATTCTTGACGAGCCGTCCGCAAATCTCGACCCGGTAGCGGAGTATAATCTCAACCGCGCGATGATGGAGGCGGCAGAGGACAAAACTGTTATATTCATCTCACACCGCTTGTCAACAACCGTCAATGCCGACAGAATTTATGTTATGGAGCATGGCAAAATAGCGGAGCAGGGAACACATGATGAATTGATGTCTAAAAACGGAGTCTATGCATATATGTTCAACCTCCAAGCCGAAAAGTATAACAAATAAAGAAAGCCCGTCTTTAAAGACGGGCTTTTTAAGCAAAATGCGCCAAATTTTTCTTTTTGCGTCAACATTAATATTATATCAAAAATTTGTTCATATTACAATACTTTAATTATATTCGCCGTGAATGTATAATATAGGTATAAAGGAGCATTGCTCTTTTATAAGGAGGTAATATTTATGATTAACATTTCAGCAAGAGGATTTGAATTAAAGCAAGGCACAAAGGACGGCATTGAAAGCGAACTTAAGCGCATTGAAAAAATGTTGCCCGAAAATGCACGCTTTGACGTGACTTTGACTAAAGAGCGTGATGATTATGAGTGCGACATCACCGTTAGGCATATAGGCTCATTTATCAGGGGCGAGGCAAGGGCAGAGAGAATCGAGCCTGTTGTCGACGCCGCTGTTGACGATTTAAAGCGTAAATTGCGCAAGCTCAAAACATTTTTTGTCGACAAAAAGCGTAAAGGCGGCATTGATGAAATTGCCGATGCTATCGACGAAATCGGCGACGATGTAACGATGGATAATTTTGATGAGGTTTATTATAACAGCGTCGATATTACACGCACAAAAACAATTTCACCACATGTTATGACCGATGACGAGGCAATCGTTCAAATGGAAATGCTCGGTCACACATTCTTTGTTTATCTCGGCATCGACGGCGAAACAAAAATTGTTTACAAGCGCAAAAGCGGCTACGGCGTTTTGATTTGCGAGGAATAAAATTAAATCACAGTTAAATGGGCACATTTCATACGGATAATGCTCAAAGCAAATAACAGCGTGCAGACCAAAATCTGCACGCTGTTGTTTTGTATGTTATTTTATGTGTCGCTTTTATGCGGCATCTGTTTGAGCGCTTGTTGTATCCTCGGGTACGCTGAAATTACCGGTTAACGAATCGTTGTAATGATTTTCCAAATCTGACAAATCGCCTTCGCCATAGTCAGATGTGTAGTCGTCTGTGCCGCCTATGATTTCATCGCCCGTGTTATCATTTTCGTCAAGGTCATAGTCAAAATCATAGTCGTTGGTCAAATCGCTGCTGTTATCTTTTGCAAAGTCACTTCGGAATAAATCGCTGAATGGCTTTGAATTTTCACTGCTCGGCTTTTCATAGTTCGACATATCGGCTTTATCGCTGAGTGTCAGTTTTGCGTTTTCTTTCAAAAGTTCCTCGCCATCAGAGCTAGAGTCGATTGAAAGCGAATATTTGTCACCGTCTTTAGCCTCAATTGTTGCGTCAAAATCGTCGCCGTCGATTTTTCCTTTTGCCGTCAACTTGCCGACAATTACATCAACATCTCCGACTTTGCCGCAGGAAATGTTTTCAAATTTAACCTTGAAATCGTTGGATGTATCCTTGCTGGCGGATACCACAACATCAATTTCGCCGTTGATTGATTTGTCCGTCACATCGGCGGTGTAATCAATATTCAGTTCGTAATCATCATCGTCATTGTATGTGAATTCCAAGCCATTTGATTTTGAATTGATAACAATCTTGTCGGTCAGCTCGTCATCATAATAAATATTTGCGCCGCGGCTTATAACATTGCCGAAAAGCGAACAACTTACATAAAATTCATAAACGCTCTTGTCGTCGGTGCTTTCCTGCATTTCCTTTATGCTGTCATCAATTTGCTTGTATGCTTCTTCTTTAAAGGAGTCAACAGTGTCATAATCGCCTGCTAATCCGGTATCAAATGCAACTTTAAGATAATTGTCAAACGATTCTTTAAAGTGTTTGTTTTCCTTAGCCTGCGACCAAAGTTCCGCAACAAGATTTGCCGCTTCTTCCTCTGTGAGCTTAATTGTCGTTGTGTTGCAAACATTTCCGTTTACAACGCCGATTTTTGTTGAAACACAGTCTTTGTCAAGCGCATTCTTTTCTGTTTCCTTAAGGATTTCGAGAATGTCGTTTGCATCAATTGTGCCATTTAATAAGCTTTCATCGCCGATAATATCTTCAAGGTCAAGATAATATGTGTCATTTTTTCCGGCAGCCTTTTCGTCTAAAAGCATTGAAGTCAAGTCTGTCGGTGCAGACAATCCGAGTTTTTTGTCGCCGTAGCAAAGCTTGAATGTGTAGTCGCTTTCGCCGTCGGAGAGCTTGTATGTGCCTACAAATTCCTTGTTGTCATCATCATACGATGCCTTTACGGAGTTTTTGTATGCACTGCCCTCATCGTCGGAATCAAAATCTGCCGAAACGGTGAAATCGTCAATTTTGAACGCGTCCTCAATTGCCTCTGTGTTTACAAGTTTTTCAACCGTTTTGCTTTCTCTCCATAAATAATAGCTGATATTGCCTGCCGATGCCTTTGCGATGTATTGCCAGCTGAATAATGCCGCAACAAGAATAACAACTATCGCCGTGATAACCGAAATTATAACGGCAAGCTTTTTGTTTTTCTTTTTCTTCGGCTTTTCGTTTGGCTCCTGCGGTTGGGGCGGTATGTAGTCAATTGGGGTGAAATAAGGATTTTCAGCACCGTATGCCGGCTTTTCATCAATCGGCGTTGCTGTCGGCTGTTGAGCAACTTCAAGAGGTTGTTCAACCGGAGCCGGAGCCTCTGCCGCAGTGTTCTCCTCAATCGGCTGTGCGCTTATCGGCGCGCCGCAATGCTCGCAAAACTTAGAGTTTGGGTCAATCTCTTTTTTACAGTTAGGACATACCATATGTTTTCTCCTTCTTTATTATATAGTGTGTATATGCGTGTGCTATTCGGCACTCTCGCTCATTTCGTGCATTTTTGCTTGGCGCTTCTCCTCAAGTTCTTTTTGCGCTCTTTCCTTTGTCTTGCCGGTGTAATCGTTGAAGAACATCGGAATGATTGTAAGCAAAAATCCGATTGCCGGAACAATTGTTACCAAGGCGATAAGCAGTTTTTGCGTTTCAACCGATTGCTGGAAGAAAATCTGTCTGCCGGCAACATCAACAAGTGATTTGTCAACAGCCTTGAAGTCCGATTTACCGAGAATTTGACCGAATACGAATGTTGCCACAGCGGCATTTACTTTTGAAAGGAAGGTTTGGAATGCAAAGCAAACGCCCTCTTGTCTTTCACCGGTTTTCCATTCGAGGTAATCAACTGCGTCCGCAATGAGCGCATAAGTGATTACATTGTATATTCCGAGCGGAAGTCCCATCAAGAACAGGAATACCCAAAGTACATAAATGTTAACCTTTGTGACATCGTGTGCCATTACAACATAGCAAAGTGCGTGAACAACAAGTCCGAATATAGCCGAGCCGATATAGATTTGCTTGAGCGAAAGTTTCTTTCTCATAATCGGGAACAATGCCATTGCAGGCACCATGCCGACACCGATTGCAACTGTAAGCGTTGTTACAATAGTTCCGCGCGGAATCCAGAAATCATATGCTGCCTTTGCGTCAACATTGTCAACAAGCAACTTTTGTGCACCCGGCAAAAAGTCCTTGAATATTTGTGTGAAATCCGTATAGTTTTGAATGATGATGTAGTTGCCGATGTAGTCTGCGCATTGGTTTGCCGTTACCATTGTCGAGCCGAGTACAGCTGCAAAAATAACGATGATGAGAAGCTTGTTTTTGCCCAAAACAACAAATGTTTCTTTGAATGACGGAGTGTGGTCCATCTTCGGCACTCTTTCTTTTGATACAAAGAAAATGAGTATTGAAAGCGCACATCCGAGAACGGCAAAAATTACGCCGCCGAGGAAAAAGCCCTTTGTATATCCTAAATTGCTCTGATAAAGAATAGGTACAAGAAGTGCCGGCAAAATTCCGCCGAAAGTTGAGCCTAAACGAGCTGTCGAGATAAACGATGTTCTCTCACTTTCAAGCGGAGTGATTACAGATGAAAGTCCCCAGAACGGAACATCCTGAACGGTGAATGCAACACCCCAAAGAATGTATGTTACAAGTGCCCATACAAACGCCGCCGTAGAACCTGACTCAAACGGAGCAGTGAAAAGCAAAATTGTGCAAATTGCAATCGGAATCGGTGCAAAAAGCAAATACGGTCTCATTTTGCCCCATTTTGACTTTGTTCTGTCAACTATCATACCCATAACCGGGTCATTGAGTGCGTCAAAAATTCTGCCTATAAGAATGATTGTTGTGCCTTGACTCAATGTCAAGCCTGCACCGTTTTGGAAGAACACAAGGGTGAACATAGACATAAGTGTGTATATTCCCGAGCGTCCGAAAGCGCCTACGGTAAAGCATATGCGCTCTTTCATTGTTAAATATTTCTTTTGTTCCACTTATTTTTTCCTCACTTTCAATGCATGCAAAATTATCGGATTTTCCTCGTCTGCATTTGTCATTTGTTCCTTGAGCAGATATTTCAACTCTCGGCGCACATTTGCGTATCTCGGGTCCTTTACAAGATTGTGCATCTCGTATGGGTCCTTTTCGAGGTCGTACAAATAGCTTTCCATATATATTCTCGAGCGCGAATGAACATATCCCGTTATCGCCGCGTCGCGAACTTCGTATTTGAAACGGTCAGTTCTTATCGCTCTTGAATTTGATGCCTCGCTGATTTGCATAAATACGCATTTGCGCTCCATTTTCGGGTCTTTAACCTGTTTTGTGAGGTCAACGCCCATATATGACGGCGGAATAGGTAAGCCCGCCATTGAAAGCAATGTCGGCGGAATATCGATAAGCGATGTCAGCCTTGTGTCCGACTTGCCGCCTACAAAATCACCGCCTTTGATAATAAGCGGCGTGTGAGTTGCGCTGTCCTGACAAGCACGCTTGTATTCAAGGTTTCTTGTCTTGAAATGCGAGCCGTGGTCACTTGAATAAATAATGATTGTGTCATCGTATATTCCGAGTTCTTTCAGCTTGTCAACAAGCCTTCCCACATTGTAGTCAAGCCTGTTGATTGCCGAAATATAGTCGGGGTACATTTCGTTATAATCACCTTTTAGGAATGATAAATCTTTCGGGATAGGGTAATCCTTGTATTGTTCAACCGTTTCCTTATATCCCTCGTATGTATGGTGGTCATTTTGATGGTGCGGCTCAAGTTGGCTCACAAACATGAAAAACGGCTTGTCTTTGTCCCTGTTTTCAAGAAATTCAAGTGCAAAATCGTTTATGCAGTCTGCTCTGTATCCCTTGAAATCAATTTTGTTGCCGTCGCCGTCAAACACATATCCGTCATAGCCGTGTGATGTAAATTCAAGCACATCTGCAGCACGCCAGTATTGGTATTCGCCCTGCTTTTCTTTCGGCACTGCCGTTTTTTCGCAGTGTGTGCCGATGTTCGGCAGTCTGTCCGATGCCAAGTGCCACTTGCCGATATAGGCGGTTTGATAGCCGCCTCTGTTAAAATAGTGTGCAAGCGGAACAATGCTTTTCGGAAGCGGAACTCCGTTCCAATAGCATCCGCACTGCGTAGCGTAAACGCCTGTTTGCAGGCACGCCCTTGCAGGACCGCACACCGGCTGACATGTAAAGTTGTTTTCAAACTTTACGCCCTCTGACGCAAGTTGCATCAGATTCGGTGTTACTTTTTCATTTACAGTGTCCCATCTCTGTTGGTCACTGAAATAAATAATTATGTTTTTCTTTTTCATTTCGGCTCCTTTTTAGTGATTATATTAAATTAAACCCGAATATTACGGATTGTTTATTTTTTAAGCCGCCAAGCCGCTTACTCCGTTATAGAAGTTAACAACCGCAATTGCGGCAACAACAACCGTGAAAATTGTTTTTATCGTCTTTTCGTTTCCTTTTTTGTTTGCTTTTGCACCCAAAATTCCGCCGCAAACGGCGCATACAACAGCAGCAATTATCATCACGGCGTCGACCTGCGGCACAGTGCCCGATATTACCGTGGAAATAAGTTTTGACAGCTGGCTGAAAAATATTGTTCCTACGCTGTAAACTGCTGCCTCTTTCATCGTCATCGAGAAGAAAAATACCAAAAACGCAACATTAATCGGCCCGCCGCCTACACCCAGAAACGATGCTATCGAGCCGAGTGCAAAGCCAACGGCAACAACAGCAATCGGATTTTTGATGTTGAGGCTTTTTGCGTTTTTCAAATTTATGTATATAACGGAAACAACAAGAAATACTCCGAGTATTAATCCCTGAATGCCCTTAAGCCTTTCGTTGTCAAATCGGTTAAGCAACAGTTCAAATATTTTAGTTCCGAAAATACCGCCCGTAACCGCTCCGATTGAAATTGTGATTATCAGTTTGAAATTGATTTTTGTTTTTGCTTTTATGTGTTGCGCCGTCGAGCTTATGCTCATTGCAAAAACGGCACACGATGATATAAAATTTACAACATCAATAGGTGATTTGCCGATTAAATCGAGCAGCGGCTTTATTACAACTCCGCCGCCGAGTCCGACAAACGCGCCCAAAAATGTTGCCGCGATTATAATAAGTCCGTAAATAACAGTTAACACAGTCTGTGCCTCCGCTCTCTTTAGAGTATTTTTAATTATATCATATTAGGGTATTAAACGCAATAAAAATTGCTTTCCCAAGCAGGTATATATTTTGAATGTCTGAAGTAAATTGTATAGTTTTCACAAAGTTCGAGTATTTTTATCGGCAAAGCATACAAATCCTCATTTCGATGATATGCGCAAACATAAAGTTTCGGCTTGTATTTCGTGATTGTTCTTTCAAGCCCCTCAAGTGCTTTCATCTCACTGCCCTCAATGTCCATTTTTATAAATGTCGCAGGGATTTCAAGCGAGTCAATCGCTTTTACCTTAACACTTACTCCCTCTGCCGAAAGTTTGGAGTTTCGACCTGCCTTTGTCGAAAAAATAAGCGTGTCGTCCTTGTTCCATGCGCCCATATTAAAACAACTGATATTTTCCATTGAGTCCGTGTTCTTTAACAGTTTTTTGTAGTTTTTTGCATCGGGTTCAAACGCCGTTATGTGCTTGTACTTACCGCTTGTAGCATTGCAAAATTCGCGGATTGTGTCGCCGTCGTATGCACCCAAATCGACTATTTCTTCATCATCGCCGAGCTTTAAAATATCGCTGTATATTTTGTCTTTGTCGGCAAACGATGACAGCAGATATTTGATTTTTCCGCTCACTTTAAAGTTTAAAATGTCGAGATAAACGCGTTTACTCTCATCGTCGGCAAGTCTGTTGTAAACAAAATCGAATTTTTCGTCATTTTCTTCAACAAATTCTCTCGAAAACAATCCGCCGCCGGCAACGGGTACATCCGGCGCGAAAACAGTGTGCTCACTGTCTATTATTTCGATGTGCTCAATCACGCTGTCAATGTGACTCGCAAAGCAAAGCACAACATTAAAATCATCGTATTTTTCGCAAATTTCGCTGTATTTATGCACCTTGTAGCCCCTGAACGAGTGGCCGCGCACAAATTCGTCACTTGCAAATAAGTCGCTCACCTCAATGCCGTATTGTGCAAGAGTGTCCATTATCTTTTCTGCACCCAAGCCCATTCCGTAAAGCACAACGGGCTTGTTGTCATTCTTCAAAATATCCCAAACATTTTGCTCTTTGATTTTTTCAATCATATTCAATATTTCCTCGGAAAATAAAAAATTTCTGTATTTGATTTTAACATATTTCTCACCACTTTACAAATTAAAAAAAATATTATATAATATTGTCTTAATAAAATTACATTGGAGGTTTGTGCCTAAATGGGCTCAGGTGGTCTGAAACGCTTTTTTAAAAAAGAAAATTCCACAACGGAGGAAGAAATCAAACAGCTTGTCGATGACGATAACGGCGAGCTTGAAATGTCGCAACGCGAAATGATAAACAAGGTTTTCGAGTTTGATGACACTACGGCAGGCGATATTATGACGCACAGAACGGATATTATCGCCGTTGAGGATGATAAAAACATTATGGATGTCGTAAAAGCGGCTATTGATGAGGGCTTTTCGAGAATACCGATTTTCCACGAGGATTTAGATAATATTCTGGGAATAATTTATGTTAAAGACCTGCTTAAATTTGTGGGCTGTGAAATCTCAAAGGACGAGGATATTAAGGCATATATCCGCGAACCGCTCTATGTCCCCGAAACAATACCGTGCGGCAGACTTTTTGAAAAAATGACCGACACACGAATTCAACTTGCCATTGTTGTTGACGAATACGGCGGCACAGCAGGATTGGTGACAATCGAAGATATTATCGAGGAACTTGTCGGCGATATAGAGGACGAGTATGATGAGGAGGACGAAAGTATCCAAAAGCTCGACGAAAATACTTATATTTTCGAGGGTGTTACGGATATTGAGGATGTTGAGAATGCGCTGGGAATTTCGTTCCCCGAGGGTGATTACGACACACTTGCAGGTTTCGTTATCAGCCGTCTCGGCTTTGTTCCCACTCAAAACGATATTGATGCCGTTGTTGATTATTCCGGCGTTGTGTTCACCGTTTTGGAGGTTGAGGACAGGAGAATAGAAAAAATTAAAGCGTCAAAATCACCGACGCTTTCGGAGAACGATTAATTTATGATAGAACAGATTATTACATTTGAAGCAATGGAGCAGGCGGTTTCGCTTTTCGGCTCGTTTGACGAAAACATAAGAATGATTGAAAAAGAATACAATGTTTCTATCGTTTCACGAGGCTCCGATTTAAAAATTATGGGCGATGCCGAAAATGTTTCACGCGCCGTAAGAGCCGTCAATTCCTTGCTCACACTTATAAATAAGGGCGAAACGCTGTCGGAGCAGAATGTCCGCTATGTTCTCTCTCTTGTCAATGAGGGCAATGAGGACAAACTTTCCGCAATGACAACCGATTCAATCTGCATAACTGCAAAGGGCAGACCGGTCAAGCCAAAAACTCTCGGTCAAAAAAAATACACCCAAGCGATTGATAACAATACAATCACATTCGGCGTCGGTCCTGCCGGCACAGGCAAAACTTATCTTGCGGTTGCAATGGCTGTCACCGCATTTCGTGCCAAGGAGGTCAATCGAATTATTTTGACCCGACCCGCAGTTGAAGCAGGTGAAAAACTCGGCTTTCTTCCGGGCGATTTGCAAAGCAAGGTCGACCCTTATTTGCGCCCGCTTTACGACGCATTGTTCGATATGCTCGGTGCGGAGAATTTTCAACGCTATCAGGAGCGCGGCGCTATCGAGGTTGCTCCGCTTGCGTATATGCGCGGCAGAACACTTGACGATAGCTTTATAATATTAGATGAGGCACAAAATACAACGCCAGAGCAGATGAAAATGTTTTTGACCCGCCTCGGCTTTCGCTCAAAAATGGTTGTCACCGGCGATATTACTCAAATCGACCTGCCTGACGGCAAGCAGTCGGGTTTGAAAAAGGTGCTCAATATATTGAAAAATGTCAATGATATAGAAATCGTCAAATTCAATCACAAGGATGTTGTTCGCCACAGACTTGTGCAGGATATAATCAATGCGTATGAAAAATACGAAAACAGTGCTCAAAACAACAAAAATGTTCAGAATAATAAAGGAGAGGGTAGATAGTTATGGATAAGGTAAAGGTTATAATCTCCAACGAGCAAAAGGAGGTCGCTGTTCCCACGGGAATAAGGCTCCTCATTCGCCGTTGTTGTCATGCTGTCTTGCAGGAAGAAGATTTTCACGATAACGCCGAGGTAAGCGTTTCTTTCGTAAACAACGAGCAGATTCACGAACTTAATAAAAAATACAGAAATGTTGACAGAGAAACGGATGTCCTCAGCTTTCCGCTCGGCGAAAACGGGGAGTATGATACAAACCTCGACACAGGCGCAAAACTTTTGGGCGATATTGTTATCAGCGTTCCGAAAGCAATGGAGCAGGCAAATCTCTACAACCATTCGCTTCAAAGAGAAATCGGCTTTTTAACCGTTCATTCAATGCTTCACCTTCTAGGCTACGACCATGAAAAGGGCGGCATCGAAGAGGTACATATGCGTGAAAAGGAAGAAACCGTTTTGACAAAAATCGGTCTTAAACGCGACAACAGCTATTATATGGGAGACGAGTAATGACAAAAACAGCCTTTGTTGCAATTGTCGGCTGTCCCAATGTCGGCAAATCATCACTTCTTAATAAAATGCTCGGTCAAAAGGTTGCGATTGTTTCGTCAAAGCCGCAGACTACGCGCACAAAAATTATGGGCGTCCTCACGCATGACGAAATTCAGCTTGTTTTCACCGACACACCCGGCTATCACAAGCCGCACAATAAGCTTGGCGAAAAGATGAATCAGGCTGTCGGCGACTCAATCGGTGGCGTTGACGCGTGCCTTTTTGTCGTTGAGGCAAAAGGCGATGTAAAAAAAGGCGAAAAAGAGCTACTCCAAAAGTTTAAATCGCTCAAGGTGCCTGTTATTCTTGCTATCAATAAAATTGATATGCTCTCCGATAAAGAGGAACTTTTAAACAGAATAGTTCAGTTTTCAAAACTTTATGATTTTGAGGCAATCGTTCCCGTCTGTGCTGCAACAGGCGAGCATGTAAACGAAATTATCGACGAGATGGACAAGCTCGCTTTCGATTCACCGCACTTTTTCCCCGATGATACTTTGACCGACCAACCGGAAAGAGTGCTTGCCGCAGAAATTATCAGGGAAAAGATACTTCGCCTTATGGATAAAGAAGTTCCGCACGGCATTGCCGTTTCAATCGAAAAAATGCGCGAGCGCGACGATAAAGATATTCTCGATATAGAGGCAACAATTTATTGCGAGCGTGAAAGCCATAAGGGCATGGTTATCGGCAAAAAGGGCGCAATGCTCAAAAAAATATCAACCTTCGCCCGTCAGGATCTCGAAAACTTTTTCCAAATCAAAGTCAATCTTCAAACTTGGGTTAAGGTAAAAGAGGATTGGCGCAACCGTGAAGGCTTGATTCACAATTTCGGTTTGGATTAAATTGGCACAAATCATTTCGCTTTTCATAGGATAAAATAATATCGGCAGGTGTTATTTATGGATGATTTGTGGAATGCGTTTGTGCTCTCCGGCAAAGTCGAAGATTATTTGAAATATAAGCAAAGTGCTTCTTCTCAAAGCACCGATTGTGAGCTGAAGAATGAAAACTACAACAAAGGGAATAGTAATCAGGGAACAAACAGTGGGGGAGAGTGACAGGCTTGTTACTCTCCTTACTGCCGATTTCGGCATAGTCAAAGCGTTTGTTCGCCGTGCAAATAATATAAAAAATAAAAATGTTTCATCGACATCGCTTTTTGCGTATGCCGACTTTTCTTTGTATAAGGGCAAGGATGCCTATGTTATCGACAATGCATCGCCGATTGAGGTGTTTTTCAACCTCCGTTCGGATATTGAACGCCTCTCGCTTGCACAGTATTTTGCCCAGCTTACATATTACTTGGGCGCACAGGAGCAGCCGTCTGCCGAAATGCTACGCCTCATTTTAAACGCTCTGCACCTCTTGTGCAAGGGCGACAGAAATTTAAAAATCGTCAAATCAGCGTTTGAGCTTCGTATGCTTTGCCTCGGCGGATATATGCCTAATGTTCTTGCGTGCTACCGTTGCGGCACATATGAAAGCGATATAATGTATTTTGATATTGAAGAGGGCTGTATTTATTGCAAGGATTGCTACAGAAACAATGCCCTCACCGCTCCGCTCGGCGTTGTAACCGCCATGCGCTATATTTGCCTTACGGATGATGTCGCAAAAGTCTTTTCATTTAAACTCAGCGACGAAAATATACAAATTCTTTCCGATATTACAGAAAAATATCTGCTCTCTCGAGTGGATACAAGATTAACTACATTGGAATTTTATAAAGGATTATTTTAATGAATAAGCATTATTTAACATTGGAGCTTGACAAAGTGCTCCAAATGCTGAAAAACGAAACATCGTGCGACGATGCCGCCGAACTTGCGCTCGAGGTCAAGCCGTCAACCGATTTCGGCGATGTGTGCAGAATGCTCAATCAAACGGAGGACGCCGCGTCTTTGCTTGAACGCTTCGGCGCTCCGTCATTCGGCGGATTGGTCAATGTCAACAACGCCCTTGCACGCGCCGCGGCAGGCGGCTCGCTTAATCAAAGGGAGTTGCTCGCAATCGGTCAAACGCTCCGCTCAATCCGTGTTCTCTACGATTGGCGCAGTCATTGCAGCGGCGTCAGCACTTCGCTTGATTTTCTTTTCGACAGCATTACGGTCAATAAATATCTTGAGGATAAAATCATTTCCTGCATTATCAGCGAGGACGAAATTTCCGATAACGCCTCAGAACTTTTGTCGGATATAAGGCGCAAAATCAGAGCAAAATCCTCCTCGATCCGCGAGAAACTCGACGCTATGATTCGCTCACCGCACTATACAAAATTTTTGCAGGAGGCTATTGTAACACAGCGCTCGGGCAGATTTGTCGTGCCCGTTAAAAGCGAGTGCCGCGGCGATGTTCCCGGTCTTGTCCACGATACCTCGTCAAGCGGTGCAACTGTTTTTATCGAGCCTATTTCGGTTGTCGATGCAAACAATGAAATTAAGGTGCTCGAGGGTAAGGAGCGCGACGAAATCAGCAGGATTTTGTATGAACTGTCTGTTGAGGCGGGAAATTTCTCCGAGTCGATAAAATACAGCTACGATGCCGCCGTACAGCTCAATTTGATTTTCGCAAAGGCTCACCTTGCATATAAGATGAAAGCGGTCAAGCCCATTGTCAATGCTGACGGTGAAATTAATCTGCATAAGGCTCGCCATCCGCTTATTGATAAAAAAAGAGTTGTCCCGATTGATGTTTCACTCGGCGAAAGTTTTGATACACTTGTTATAACGGGTCCGAATACCGGCGGCAAAACCGTTTCGGTCAAAACAATCGGATTGCTCACGCTTATGACTATGTGTGGCTTGCTTATTCCGGCAGGTGCGGAGTCAAAAATTTCCGTTTTTGATAAAATTCTTGTCGATATAGGCGACGAGCAAAGCATTGCTCAAAATCTTTCCACCTTTTCATCGCATATGGTCAATACAATTGATATTATGCAGCAGGCTGATACTTCAACACTTGTTCTTATCGACGAGCTTGGCGCAGGCACCGACCCAATCGAGGGCGCGGCTCTTGCTGTTTCGATTATAGAATATCTGCGCCAAAAAGGTGCAAAAATCGCCGCAACAACCCACTATGCCGAGCTTAAAGCATACGCACTCGACACCCCGGGCGTTACAAACGGCTGTTGCGAATTTAATGTTCAAACGCTCAGCCCTACATATCGCCTTTTAATCGGCGTTCCGGGCAGGTCAAATGCGCTTGCGATTGCGTCAAGACTCGGTATGCCGCAGGAGGTTATTGATAATTCCAAAAATATTGTCGGTTCCGATAACCGCGATTTTGAGGCGATACTCGATAAACTCGAGGCAACCCGTCAGGCACTCGATGATGAGCGTAAAATTGCCGAGGAGGCAACTGCCGCCGCCAAAAAAATTCAGGCAAAGGCGCAAAGCGAAAAGGATAAAATCAAAACGCTCAAAGAACGCGAAATGGAGCAGGCAAAGCGTGCCGCAGAAAAAATTATCGAGCAGGCAAAACGCCAATCGTCCGAATTTTTGCTCGAACTTGAAAAACTCAAAAAAGAGCAAACCTCATCAAATGCTACGGAAATCGCGCGCAAAACACGCCGCGTGATTAAAAATCAGCTCGGCGAAATGGACGATTTGATTAACCCGAGAGAGCTTGCCGAAAATTGGGACGATGATTATAAACTCCCCCGTATGCCGAAACCAAAGGATGCCGTTATTATCCGCGGCATAGGTGAGGGCGAGGTTGTCGAGGTCAAAAAAGATTTTGTCCTTGTCAAATCGGGACTGCTTAAAACACGCGTTAAACTTTCCGACATTATGCTCACCGAGAAAAAGAAGAAAAAGGATATTAAGCCTCAACGCAGTCTTTATCGCACAACTTCCCGTGCCGATGCCGATGTTAAAACAGAGCTTGATTTAAGAGGTCAAACGGTTGACGAAGCAATCGGCAATCTCCAGCTTTTCATTGATAAGTGCGTTTTAAACGGAATGAATGAGGTCAGAATTATCCACGGTAAGGGCACCGGCGCTCTGCGTGCCGCCGTTGCCGAGGAACTTAAAACTCACCCGAATATATCCGAATTTCGTCTCGGTAAATACGGCGAGGGCGAAGACGGCGTAACAATCGCAAAGCTAAAATAATAAATGCCTTACAAGTGATTTTTGCTTGTAAGGCATTTTTTGTTTATTGATTTGTATATAAATACTTATAACCATAATGTTTTTGTTATATAAATACAAAATGTATCAAAAGCATATATCCGATTGTGCCAACTGCTATGCTAAGCAGTGTGTTGCGCTTCCAAATGTGCATAATCGCCGTCATCGCAACGCCAATCAACTGCGGAATTATGTAGTTTATATCGCCGTTTTCAAAATCTTTGAGGCAATAAACAATCAATATTCCGAGTATCGCCACCGGCAAAACATTGCCAAGGTATTTTACGAATTTCGGCACCTCTTTTTTGCCTCCGAAAAGTGCAAAAGGGAAAAGACGCGTCGCAAATGTGCAAACTCCCGCAACTATTATCATTAAAATGAGGTATCTGTCAGTCATTCACGGCTACCTCGCTTTCCGTGTCAAAAATCTTTCTGCACGATGAAAGTATTGCAACCGTAATGATGAGTGCCGGCAACAAAAAGTTTTTCGCACCGAAAATGACAAGGCATACTATCGCCGCAAACACTCCGATAGAGCCGATTATACCCGATTTGCCCTTTTGATTTCTTACCAAATCAATGAATATAACCACAAAAAGCGCCGTCATCGAAAAATCAATTCCCGTAAAATCAATCGGCACAATTTGGCTCAAAAGCGAACCGAGCGCAGAGCCTATTATCCAATAAACATGGTCAAGTTCGCCGATTAAAAATCGTGCCTTCGGCTCGTCCACATTTGTCGGTATCGTGATTATCGACGAGTTAACCGAGTATGTTTCGTCAGTCAGCGTGAAAATCATAAACGGATAGCGCCAGCCGCCTGCCTTGAATTTTTCTATGTAAGATAAGCCGTAAAACATATGCCGTGTGTTGATGAAAAATGTCATCAGCGCCACCGTCGGCAAATTTGCCTTTGCGCTTATCAGCGACACAAGCAAAAACTGACCCGAGCCGGCATATACGATTATTGAAATTATTATCGCCCAAATCCAATTGTATCCGGCTTTATACAGCATTATTCCAAATGCCGACCCTAAAAAAAGATAACCGAATAAAACGGGCAGTGATTTTTGAACTGCGAATTTTAACGTCGCACTTTTACTGTATTTCATATTTTCCTCTCTTATGATATACAAAAGTCGTGTATTAAAGATTATAACATTTTTTATTAATTAATCAACCCTTTTAAATTTTAACTTGACATATGCCGCCGCTTTTAGTATAATAGTCACCGTTGTAAAGACAATTGGCTTTACAAAGCGATTTGCTTTACACCCAATGTAAGCTTGAAAGGGGAAACGCGTGTGTCAAAAAATCTTGAAGTTGCCTATTTACTCGATTTCTACGGTGTAATGCTCACTCAAAAGCAGCGCGATTTCATAGACCTTTATTATAATGAAGACCTTTCCCTTTCCGAAATTGCCGAAAATGAGGGCATCACCCGTCAGGGCGTCAGAGATTCAATCAAAAGGGCAGAGGCTCAACTCTTTGATATGGAGTCAAAACTCGGTTTGGCGGCAAAATTCACGGAACTCAGCAAGAGCTTAAACGAAATTAAGGATTGTGCCGACAAGATTTATGAATATAATCTCGAGCACAGCCTTTCACGAGAGATAAACGACAATGTTGTCAGAATTAAATCAATAGCGGAATATCTCGCTAAGGAGTGATAATTTGGCTTTTGAAGGACTCAGCGAGCGCCTTGAAAATTCGTTCAAAAGGCTTCGCGCCAAGGGAAAAATAACCGAGGCGGATGTTAAAGAAGCAATGCGTGAGGTTCGCCTTGCGTTGCTTGAAGCGGATGTAAACTACAAGGTTGCCAAGGAATTTACAAAAAAAGTAACCGATCGTGCAGTCGGCGCCGATGTTATGGAGTCGCTTACTCCCGGTCAAATGGTTATCAAAATAGTTAATGAGGAATTAACTCAACTTATGGGCGGCAGCGAGTCAAGGCTTGCAATTGCCAACCATCCGCCTACAATCGTTATGATGTGCGGCTTGCAAGGCTCGGGTAAAACAACCCACTCTGCCAAGCTTGCGCTTAAACTAAAAAAAGAAGGCCACAGACCGTTGCTTGTTGCGTGCGATGTCTATCGTCCCGCCGCAATTAAACAGCTTCAGGTTGTCGGTGAGCAGGTCGGCGCTCCTGTTTTCGAAATGGGCACCGAAAATCCTGTCAAAATTTCAGAGGAAGCGGTTAAATACGCAAAGGACCATGGCTATGACTATGTTATCATAGATACAGCCGGCAGACTTCATGTTGATGAGGCGCTTATGGCGGAGCTTACAAATATCCGCGCAACTGTCCATCCTCACGAGATTCTTCTTGTTATTGACTCAATGACGGGTCAGGATGCCGTTAATGTTGCCAAGAGTTTTAACGAGACTTTGGGTATCGACGGCGTTATCCTCACAAAACTTGACGGCGATACACGCGGCGGTGCCGCACTTTCCGTCAGAGCCGTTACCGGCAAGCCGATTAAATTTGTCGGCACCGGCGAAAAGCTCGACAATCTCGAGGCATTCCACCCAAGCCGTATGGCTTCTCGTATCCTCGGTATGGGCGATGTGCTTTCGTTTATTGAAAAGGCAGAACTTGCGCTTGACGAGAAAAAGGCAGCCGAGCTTGAAAAAAAGCTTTCAAAAAACAAGTTTGACTTAAACGATTTGCTCGACCAGTTTGAGCAAATAGAGCGTATGGGCTCGCTTAAGGACACAATTAAACTTATCCCCGGAATCGGCAAACAAATCAAGGACGAGGATATTGACGAAAAGGCTTTTGACCGTTTCCGTGCAATCATTTATTCAATGACCAAGGAGGAACGCTCTCATCCTGAAATCATCAATCCTTCACGCAAAAGAAGAATTGCGGCAGGTTGCGGCAAACAGGTTGAGGATGTTAATAAACTCCTTGCCCAGTTTAAGCAAATGCAAAAAATGGTTAAGCAAATCGGCGGTAAGGGCGGTCCGAAAATGAGCAAAAAAATGCGTCGAATGATGCAGCAAAATCCCGAAATGGCAGAAAAGCTTATGGGTAATGTAAAGGGTCAAAATCCTTTTGGCTTTTAATTTGTATTAATCCAATATCAATTGGTTTATAATTATTTTAAATATATTTACGGAGGTAACTAAAATGGCAGTAAAAATCAGACTTCGCAGAATGGGCGCTAAAAAGGCTCCTTTCTATCGTGTAGTAGTAGCAGACTCAAGATATCCTCGTGATGGTCGTTTCATCGAGGAAATCGGCACATACAACACAATGGTTGATCCGGCTGAAATCAGCATCGACGCTGAGAAGGCTAAAAAGTGGATTGCCAACGGTGCTCAACCGACAGATACTGTTAAGAGCATTCTCAAAAAAGAAGGCATCCTTTAATCCCACTGTTTATCAGTCAGGATATTATTAACGGAGGTGTTTTCTTTGGAGGAATTGTTGATATCCATCACAAAGGGATTGGTTGATAATCCCGATGCAGTTTCAGTTGATGTTAACGAACCCGACGAAGAGGGCGTAGTTGTTTACCATCTCCATGTTGCTGAAAGCGATATGGGCAGAGTAATCGGCAAGCAGGGCAGAATTGCAAAAGCAATCCGCGTTGTAATGCGTGCCGCAGCTACTCGCAGAGATGCCAAAATTTCAATTGAAATCGACTAAGCGTTAAGGACCTGCTTTGCAGGTCCTTTTTTATCGTGTGTTTTAGTTTCAAGCTTTTCAAATTTATGTTTTTGTTGCCAAATCGGCAAAAAACATATATAATATCTTCGGTGATTAAATGAAACAGTTTTTAGAATTAGGAAAAATCAATAATACCCACGGCATAAAAGGCGAAGTTAAAGTTGCCCTTTGGTGCGATGACATAAATTATGTTAAACAGCTTAAAACCGTTTATCTCGATTCAAACGGTAAAAAGTCACTTACTCTTGTTTCCGCACGCCCTCAAAAAAACATCGGCATCCTCAAATTTGCCGAAATCACAACTGTTGAGCAAGCACAGGAACTTAAAAATAAGGTGCTTTATTGCAACCGTGACGACGCAAAAATCGATGACGGCAAGCACTATCTCGCCGATATTATCGGCTGCTATGTCGTTGATATTGATACCGACGAGGAGTACGGCAAAATCGTCGATGTTCTCAATTACGGCTCGTGCGATATTTACGATGTTGAGTCTTGGGGCAAGCACACGCTTATCCCTGCCATTGACGATGTTGTTAAGGAGATTAATACCGAATATCAGGTAATTAAAATCAAACCGATGAAAGGATTATTTGATGAGAATTGATATATTGACACTTTTTCCGGATATGTGCCGCGGCGTCCTCAACGAAAGCATAATCGGCAGAGCGAGAAGCGCAGGCAAGGTCGAAATCAATTGCGTTGATATTCGCGATTATACACTTGACAAACACCGCCGAGTTGACGATAAGCCGTACGGCGGCGGAATGGGTATGATTATGCAGGCACAGCCGATTTACGATTGTTTTAATGCCTTGTGTGACGAAATCGGCGAAAAGCCACACCTTTTGTATATGACACCACAGGGCAAAACTCTCACGCAAAGCAGGGTAAAGGAACTTGCAAAGCTTGATAATATCGCCATTTTGTGTGGCCACTACGAGGGCATTGACGAAAGGGTTATCGAGGAACTTCAGCCCGAGGAAATCTCTGTCGGCGATTATGTATTGACGGGTGGCGAGTTGCCGGCACTTATCGTTGCTGACAGCGTTTCAAGAATGTTGCCGGGTGTTTTGTCCGACGATGAATGTTTTGAGGAGGAGAGCCATTTCAATTCACTTTTGGAGTATCCGCAGTACACTCATCCGAGCGAGTGGCACGGCAAAACAGTTCCCGATGTGCTTTTGTCGGGTCATCACCAAAATGTTGATAAGTGGCGCAGGGAGCGTTCGCTCGAACGCACATATTACCGCCGACCCGATATGCTTGAAAATGCCGATTTGACAAAAAACGACAAAAAGTTTATATCTTCACTTGTTAAAAATAATAAGTAACAAAAATTATGTTAAAATTGCACAAATAATCACATTTTGTTTTGGAGATAATTCATTACTCATACGAAGTTTTAAAAACTGCGTTGACGATAATTATTTTAGTGATATAATATACAAAGTAGAAATTTAAAATAATTCTTTTTTATCTATTATGAGAGGTACACGATATGTTCGTAAAAGATGTAACAGTAGAAAACCAGGTTGGACTTCATGCTCGTCCTGCAACATTTTTCATTCAAAAGGCTAACGAGTTCAAGTCTTCAATTTGGGTTGAAAAGGAAGAAAGAAGAGTAAATGCAAAATCACTTCTCGGCGTTCTTTCTCTCGGCATTATGGGCGGAACAGACATTCGCATCATCGCTGACGGTTCTGACGAGGAAGAAGCAGTTGAAGGTCTCGTTGCTCTTGTTAAGAGCGGTTTCAACGAGTAATTGTTCTTTACCAAAAAGTGTGGTGTCCATTTGGTACCACACTTATTTTTTTACTTTTGAGATACATTTTGTGATATAATTATTAAAAAGGAGGAATTGTTTTGACCGAAAAAGAGTTGCGCCGAAAAGCTATGGCTCTGCCGCTTACCCCCGGCGTTTATATTATGAAAAACAAGGATAAAAAAATAATCTATATCGGCAAGGCAAAAGCGCTTAAAAACCGCGTTTCCTCTTATTTCGGCTCTCATTCAAACCATTCGCTTAAGGTTATCAGAATGGTCGAAAATGTCGATGATTTCGATTATATCCTTTGCGATACCGAGTTTGAGGCACTTGTCCTTGAATGTTCGCTTATTAAACAGCATATGCCGAAATACAATATTCTGCTTAAAGACGATAAGGGCTATAATTATATCAAAATTACCAAGGAGGAGTTTCCCCGCATAAGCGAGTGCAAGCAAATGGACGATGACAATGCAACATATATAGGTCCGTTTATTTCAAACTTTTCCGTTAAAAACGCAGTAGAGGAAACGCTCAAAATTTTTAAGCTACCGACCTGCAACAAAAAATTTCCGCGCGATTACAATAAGTCGCGTCCGTGCTTAAATGGCTTTATGGGCAATTGCTGTGCGCTTTGCAACGGCAGAATTTCAAAAGAGGAGTATGTCGCCTCTGTTGAGGATGCCGTCGCATTTTTAAAGGGCGGCAGTGCCGCCGCAGTCCGCGAAATGACTGCCAAAATGCAGGAGTATTCCGAAAACCTCGAGTTTGAAAAGGCAGCCAAACTGCGCGATAGAATCAAAGCAATTAAAAATCTTGACGAAAAGCAAAAGGTTGTTTCAATCAATGTTCCCGAGGAGGATGTTTTTGCGCTCGTCAATTCAACAAAAAAAGCTTGCTTTAATGTTATTCGTTTTCAAAACGGCAAGCTTACCGACAGCGAGCATTGGCTTATAGACAGCATCGACGATTTGCCGCAGGCTCGGCTTGAACTTATTGAAAGATATTATTCAATGCGCGACCGTGTTCCGTCACGCATCGCCGTTGACGGCGAAATTGCCGACGAGGAGCTTTTGCATCAATATTTGGAATCGCTCCGCAAGAAAAAGGTTGAACTTATCCATCCTCAAAAAGGTGAACACCTTGCAATTGTCAACCTTTGCATTAAAAATGCAAACGAGCATTTAGCACAAAATCAAGGAAGGCTCGGCAGGGAAATGGCAGCTCTTGAGGAGCTTGGCAACCTACTCGGCCTTACAAAGGCACCCGAATATATTGAGTCTTACGATATTTCACATACCTTCGGCGCAGACAATGTCGCAGGAATGGTCGTTTATCACAACGGCAGACCGATGAAAAAAGCGTACAAGCGCTTTTCAATCAAGGGCTTTGACGGTCAGAATGATGTCGGCTCGATGAATGAGGTGCTCACAAGGCGCTTTAAGCATTATTATGAGGATGACGATGACAGCACATTTAAAATTTTGCCCGATTTAATTTTGCTCGACGGCGGTCAGCCGCAGGTCAATGCCGTTTTGCCTGTTATAAGACAAATGAAACTTGATGTGCCCGTTTTCGGCATGGTTAAGGATAATAAGCACCGCACGCGCGCTATCGCTTATGACGGCGGCGAAATCGAAATCAATTCGCACCGCGCCGCGTTTACGCTTGTTTCCTCAATTCAGGAGGAGGTTCACCGCTTTGCTATCACATATCATCACAAAAAGCATCAAAAATCCTCTTTCTCGACAAGCCTAACCAATATCAACGGCATAGGCGACAAAAAAGCAAAGGCACTTTTGAAACACTTTAAAACAATTTCTGCAATTAAATCATCAAGCGTTGACGATTTGTTGCAGGTCAAGGGTATAAGTGAAAAAAATGCACAAGATATAGTGTCATATTACGCTAATTTGTAAAATTCACAATTTATTCTTGACTAAGCTTTGTTATATAGTTATAATATTAAGAGTAAAAAACTAAGGTGATGGCATAGAGGACAAGTTATGAAAGTTATTACAGGTTATGCCAGAGGCCGCAATCTTGCTACGCTTCCCGGCGCAGATGTTACAAGACCGACCACACAAAGCACTAAAGAGGCACTGTTCAGCTCGATTCAGTTTGAAATTGAGGGAAAGCGAGTGCTTGATTTGTTTGCCGGTTGCGGTCAGCTTGGTATTGAGGCGTTGTCCCGCGGGGCGTCGCACTGCACCTTTGTTGAAAGCAACAGACAGGCGTACAATACCGTCGAGTCTAATATAAAACTTTGCAAAATGGAGCACTCAAGTCAGCTTGTGTTCAGTGATGCGGTTTCCTTCCTTTCAAGAAAAAATCAATTTGATATTGCTTTTCTCGATCCGCCGTATAATAAAGGTCTTATTTTGGATTGCCTTTCAAAACTCGTCGGCAATATGTCGAATGACGGCGTGATTATCTGCGAAAGCGACAACCGAGAGGAACTTCCTCAAACAGTCGGCGATTGGTCGGTTTCAAAGCAGAAAAAATACGGCAAGTCAAAGCTAACCTATTATCGAAAGGATATATAAATAATATGAAAACGGCAATTTGCCCGGGCAGCTTCGATCCCGTAACCCTTGGGCATTTGGATATTATTGAGCGTGCCGCCGATATATTCGACAATGTTATTGTCCTTGTTTTAAGCAACGGCACAAAAAAGACATCGCTTTTTTCGCTTGAGGAAAGAACAGATTTGCTCAAGCGTTGCATACAAAAGAAAAACATCACCATTGATACATACAATGGGCTTTTGGTCGAGTATGCAAAACAAAAAAATGCGGTCGCTATCGTAAAAGGCTTGCGTGCGGTTTCCGATTTCGATTGGGAATTTCAGCAGTCACTCACAAACAAATCGCTCAACCCCGATGTCGAAACGGTGTTTTTAACCGCAAAGGGTGAAAATATGTTTCTCTCATCAAGTATGGTTAAAGAGGTTTGTTCTTTGGGCGGCGATATAAGTTCTTTCGTTCCGCCTCAAATCGCAGAAGATATTTACAAAAGATGTAAAGGAGATATTAAAAATGACTAACACAGATATTTTGCTTGAAGATCTTGAAGATGTTCTTGACGATGCTACTTCGATTCCGCTTTCAAAAAAGTGCGCTGTTGATGTTGATAAAATCAAAACAATTATTGAAGATATCAGATTAAATACACCGCAGGAGACAAAGCAGGCAAAGGCAATTGTTGATTCAAGAAACACTATTCTTGAGGAAGCAAAGAAGGAAGCTGCCGAAATCATCAAAAAGGCACAAGCTGACGCAAGAGACCTTGTTGCTCGCGACGAAATCACAAAGACTGCTCAGGCAGAGGCTACGGAACTTCTTTCAAAGGCTAACGAGCAGGGCAAGGCTATGGTTAAGGAAGCACAGGATCAGGCTACCGAAATCCTCAGCAACGCCACAACACAGGCTAATGAGATGGTTACATCGGCTCAAAATAAGTCGAGAGAAATGCTCAACGCTGTTAATAATTATGCAGACGATACTCTTCTTTCAATCGACGATGCACTTTATAAGGCACTCACAGATGTTCGCCGCATCCGTCAGGGCATCTCAAACGCTCAAAACAAAAAAGCAGAGTAATTAACGCATCACATAAGCAATAAATGTTCAAATAAACAGAGAAATACATTGTTTTTTATACCGCAGATTTTCTGCGGTATTTTTTTGCCGAAAAAGCTTGACCTAAAGTCAACTTTATGTGCTATAATCTCGGTAAATTGAATTATAATATTATCGGAAAGGATTTTTAACTATGTATTTGGAAAAAATTAATTCACCGGCAGATATTAAAAGCTATTCTCTCGATGAGATGAAAGCACTTGCGCAGGAAATGCGTGACGCACTGCTTAAAAAACTCAGCATTCACGGCGGCCATTGCGGACCTAACTTCGCTATGGTCGAGGCTACAATTGCACTTCACCGTGTTTTTGACTCTCCAAAGGATAAATTCGTTTTTGATGTTTCTCACCAAACTTATCCGCACAAAATGCTCACCGGCAGAGCATACGGCTTTTTGGACGAGAAACGCTATGACGATATTACAGGTTACAGTTGCCCCGAGGAGAGCGAACATGATTTCTTTACGGTTGGTCATACATCAACTTCCGTCAGCCTTGCTCTCGGTCTTGCAAAAGCAAGAGATTTAAAGGGCACGGATGAAAATATCATTGCAATTATCGGCGACGGCTCACTCAGCGGAGGCGAGGCTCTCGAGGGTCTTGATATGGCGGCAGAGCTTGACGGCAACTTCATAATTGTTGTAAACGATAACGATATGTCGATTGCCGAAAATCACGGCGGTATGTATTCAAACCTTAAACTCCTCCGTGACACCGGCGGTAAAGCGGAATGCAACCTTTTCAAATCAATGGGACTTGACTATGTATTCGTTAAGGATGGTAATGATATTCAATCGCTTATCAATGCGTTTGAAAGCGTTAAGGACACCAAAAAGCCTGTTGTCGTTCATATCGTAACTCAAAAAGGCAAGGGTTTTAAACTTGCGGAAAAGCATAAAGAAGATTGGCATTGGTGTATGCCGTTTGATATTGAAACCGGCAAGCCGAAATTCACCTCTGACGGTGAGGACTACGGCACGCTCACAGCCGATTATCTCCTCGACAAAATGAAAAAAGATAAGACCGTTGTCGGCATAACTTCAGCCACTCCGACCGTTTTCGGCTTTACTGCCGACAAGAGAAAACTTGCAGGAAGGCAGTTTGTCGATGTCGGTATTGCCGAGGAAACAGCCGTTGCGCTTGCATCGGGCATTGCCAAAAACGGCGGCAAACCTGTTTACGGCGTTTACAGCACATTCATTCAGCGCACATATGACCAGCTTTCACAGGATTTGTGCATAAACAGCAATCCTGCCACAATTATCGTGTTTGCTGCTTCTGTGTTCGGTATGAACGATGTTACTCATCTCGGCATTTTTGATATTCCGATGATGTCTAATATTCCGAATCTTGTTTATCTTGCTCCCGTTACAAAAGAAGAGTATTTTGCGATGCTTGATTGGAGCATTGAGCAAACAGATTACCCGGTTGCAATCCGTGTTCCTTGTTGCGAAATGATTTCTACCGGCGAAAAGGACACAAAGGATTATTCCGTTTTGAATAAATACGAGGTTAAGGAGCAGGGCAGTGATGTTGCATTTATCGGACTCGGTACATTCTATCCGCTCGCAGTTGAGGCGGCAAAGCTTTACGAACAAAAAACAGGCACAAAGGCAACTGTTATCAATCCTTATTATATCACCGGCGTTGACGGGGATTTGCTCACCTCGCTTAAAGCAAATCATTCAACCGTTGTAACGATTGAGGACGGCGTTTTGAACGGCGGCTTCGGCGAAAAAATCGCCCGTTTTTACGGCTCGTCCGATCTTAAGGTGCTGAACTTTGGACTAAAAAAAGAATTCCTCGACAGATACAATCCTGCCAATATTCTTGCACAAAACCGTCTCACAAAAGAACAAATCGTTGATGATATTTTGAGCCTGTAATTTAATAATTCGGCATAATAAAACCGCCCGACTGATTGAGATTTCAGTCGGGCGGTTTTTGTATGCGCCTGTTATTGTTCTTTTTCGCTGTTTCTTTTTCCCACGATGTGGTCGTGAACCTTGTCGGCAAGCTCGCCGTGGAGTTTGAATTTTTTTGTGAAAACAACAAACGATACTGCAATCAGTATTGCCGGTATTCCGAAACAAATCAAGCCGATTGCCGATTTCGTTGTGTCGTTGAACACCCTGCCGTTGTTAACTTGGTCGGAATAATTAACAATCGCAAGTCCGCCGAAAAGGAATATTGTTTGAATGGTGTATGCCATTTTCTGCAAAAAGCCTTTCATTGAAAATGTGATTGATTCGTTTCTTTCACCGTTTTTGTATTCGCCGTAGTCAACTATGTCCGCAAGGAAAATGGTTTGCGATACAAACATTGACGCAATGCCGGTTGACGAAATAATGTAGCAAATGCTGAGCGCCGTTGTGTTTTTCAGTACCGGTCCGGTTATATACATTAAAATGTATCCGATAAATGTTGCAATGAGCGATACCTGGTAAATTTGCTTTTTGTTCAGCCATTTTGAAAGAATAGGGATTACAAACAAACCTGCTACGGAGCCGATTGCACCGACCATCGAGAATGCCGATTGTGCTGTCGGTTTGCCCAAAACATCGCTGAAGTAATATACAGTCGTGCCGCTTGTCAAATACCATCCTGCGTTTGAAAGCATCGCAAAAATCATAAATACAACAAGCTGGTCATTGTGCGCCACAACGGAGAATATTTTTTTGAAAGAGAATTTCGTCTTTTCGCCGTAAACAACATTCTTTTCTTTTGTCGAAAGCACGCAGATTACGGAAAATGCAACAAGCAAAATTGCGCAAATGCCTGCCCATTTCGAAAATCCCGATGCGCTGTATCCCTTGTCAGTCACATATTCATCTGTGCCTTTAGAAAGAAGCGGCAAAATTATCGGCGTTGCAACGGTGATTATTCCTTGACCCAAGCCGCTGAATGTCCTTGCAACGGTTGAAACAAGGTTTCTGTCCTTCGGGTCGGAGGTGAATGACGGCACCATGCTCCAATACGGAATGTCTGCCATTGTGTTTGTCATACCCCAAAGAATATACATTACACCGATATAAATGTATAAGCCTGTTCCGCTCATTCCGAATTTTGTGAAAAGCAACCACAAAACTACGGCGTTGCAAACTGCACCAATTACAATCCACGGCCTGTATTTTCCGAATTTTGTGCGTGTGTTGTCAACTATTGTGCCCATCATCGGGTCGTTGATTCCGTCCCAAATTCTTGCGATAGGGGTCAATAAAAGCAAAAAGCCTTCTTTTAATCCTAAAACGCTTGATAAATAATAGCTTAAGAACGAATAAAACATTCCGTAGCTCAAATCAAGTCCTGTTGCGCCCACGCCGTAAAAAATTTTTTCACGCCATGTGGTTTTGTACTCCGTCATACCGGTCTCCTTTAATATCTGTATATAATATAAATTTTTATCATTATACCATACACTTGTCATAATGGCAAATATATCGAATATTACAAAAATATTACAAATTATTACAAAATGTCCTGCACTAAATATTTGCTTGACAATGGGACTTTATCCTTATATAATAAATACAGGTGGGACAAAATCCCTAATAAATCCATATTTATCCCAAACAAAACTTAATTTTGGGTAACAAATTTTTACATTTCACTGTTTCACGGAAAGGAGGAGAGCATATGGACGAGCTTTTTGTAGGTCACAAGCCTTGCAAAATCGACGCAAAGGGCAGAATTTCAATCCCTTCATCAATGCGTGCGCCGCTCGGTCAATCATTTATCGCGTCACGCGGTTTCGGCAATTGCCTTGCTCTCTATCCTATGGAGGAGTGGAACAAGTTTATGAATAAAATCCACGAAACCGTCAGCCAAAAGGACAGAAAACGCCTTGAATTTTATTTCTCCGCCAATGCTGAAAAAATGTCGCTTGACGGTCAGGGCAGACTTTTACTCAATGAAAACCTGCGCAGTAAGGTTAATCTTTTGGGCGAGTCGGAGGCTCAGGTTTTCGGCAATAACACACGCATCGAAATTTGGAATGCACAACTCTTTGAAGAGCAGCTTAATGCTGTCAGCGCAGAAGAGGTCGAAAACATTCTCGACGAATACGGTATTTGATTATGGAATTTGTGCATAAAAGTGTGTTGTTTGACGAAACAATAAATTCACTCAATTTAGATAAAACAAAAATATTTCTCGACGGCACGGCAGGCGGAGGCGGCCATTCTCGTGAGATTGCGAAAAATGCAAAACGCCTCATTGCGGTCGACCAGGACCCGGACGCAATCAAAGTCCTCCACGAAAGGCTTGATTCCCTCGGAAATGTTACGGTAGTTCAAAACAATTTTGAAAATGTCAAGTCGATTTTAAGCGACCTCGGCATAGACGGTATAGACGGTATGCTCCTCGACCTCGGCGTCAGCTCGTTTCAGCTTGACAACGGCGACAGAGGTTTTTCGTTCCATCAAAACGCTCCGCTTGATATGCGAATGAGCAAATCGGGAATGAGCGCCGCCGATGTTGTCAATAATTACAGTGAGCAGGAACTTGCAAACGTTATTTTTAAATACGGCGAGGAAAAATTTTCGCGTCGTATCGCAAAAAATATAGTCCTTGCAAGACAGGACAAGCCGATTGAAACAACATTCGAGCTTGTGGATATTATCAAAGCGTCATATCCGAAGGCAAAAATGCGTGACTCACATCCGGCTCGCAAAACATTTCAGGCAATAAGAATAGAGGTCAACGGCGAGCTTGACAAGCTTTCAAAAACGCTTGATGACGCGCTTGATTGCCTAAATCCCGGCGGAAGATTGTCAATCATTACATTCCATTCGCTCGAGGACAGAATAGTTAAAGAAAAATTCGCAAAGTGGTGCAATCCCTGCACATGTCCAAAGGAATTTCCCGTTTGCGTTTGCGGCAAAAAGCCGCTCGGCAAGCTTCCGTTCAAAGCGGTTGCACCGTCAAAAGAAGAATTAGAAGAAAATCCGAGAGCCAGAAGCTCAAGGCTCCGCACATTTGAAAAGTTTTAAGCAAGGTGGCGAAAATTTATGACAAATACAAATGATTTCAGAAGATATTCGTATTCATCCGATCCTGCGTATTTGATTAACCAATTTGATTTCAGCCGCGGCTCACAGGCACCGAAAATTAAGCCGCAGTCACAGCCTGATGTAAACAAGGGCTTTAAAGTTCACGAAAATAAAACATTCAAAACAAAATCACAGCTTAAGGCAGAACAAAAACGCGGCGTTTCAAGCACTCTTAAAATCGCGGCTGTTGCCGTTACATGCTTTGTTATGATTGCACTTGTAATCGGCTCCCTTGCCGTTAAAAACGAGCTTACAAAGGAAATTGCCGCAAAGCAAACACAAATTGCAAATGCTCAAAGTGAAAATATTTCGCTCCAAAGTGAGCTTGATTCTCTCGTTTCCGTCAGTATGATAGATGATTATGCCGTTAACAAACTCGGTATGAAAAAGGTTAAGTCAAATCAAATTCAGTATGTCGATGTCGACGGCTATAAGGCACAAAAGCAGGCACAACTCGGTAAGCAGGCAAATCAAAATGCAAAGGCGAAAGCCTCTGCAAAAACAGCAGGTAATAAATAACAAAATTCAGCGTAATTATATTATGAGAGTTCGGCGACGCCCTACTCTCTAATATGCTTTATATAGGCAAAAGTTTTTTTGCCGCAAATTGTAGATATAATGTGATGAGGTGATAGCATGAAAGCAGAATTTAAGAAAAATATGTTCAAACGCATATTTATTTTTGCAATTGCTGTTGCCTTTTTATTTTCAGTCGACGGTGCAAGACTTTTTTATCTTCAACTTGTCAACGGCTCGGAGCTTTCCGCAAAAGCGGAATCACAGCAGCTTTCCGATACCGAAATTCCTGCAATGCGCGGCACGATTTATGACAGCGAGGGCAATGTTCTTGCTCAATCGGCTACCGTTTGGAATGTATTTATCGACCCATCCAATATCAAAAGCGAAAAACAGCGCGACTTGGTTGTAAACGGTTTGACGGATATTTTAAAACTTGATGACGAGGAAAAGCAGGAAGTTGTTAAAAAGACCAAAAAGCAAACGAAATATGCCATTGTTGCCGAAAAGGTCGAAAATGATATTAAAGAAAACCTTTCAAAATATGTTTCAAAAAACAAACTTGGCAATATAATCGGCACAGAGCAAACAACTCGCCGCTATTATCCGTACGGCAACTTTGCATCAACAGTCCTCGGCTTTACCGGTGACGATAATCAGGGACTTTCGGGTATCGAGTCTTACTATGACGAACAACTCACCGGCACAAACGGCAGAATAATTACGGTTAAGGATGCAAATTCAAATAAGCTCCCGACAGATTACGAAACATCAATCGACGCAGAAAACGGCAATTCGATTGTTTTGACAATAAACCAAACGATTCAGTATTACCTCGAAAAAGGTCTTCAAACAACACTCGAGGAATATGATTGCAAAGGCGCATACGGTGTTGTTATGAACTGCAAAACGGGCGCAGTTCTTGCAATGGCGTCGCTCCCGGATTATAATCCTAATGAGCCGTATAAAATTTCATACGATAAAACAAAAGAAAAAATATCAAAACTTTCTACCGACGAAGAGAAAAAACAGGCTGAAAGCACCGCCGTTCAGACTCAGTGGAGAAACTTCACCGTTTCCGATACATACGAGCCGGGTTCCGTTTTCAAAACATTTATGGCGAGTGCCGCTCTTGAGGAAAATGTAGTAAATCTCAATACTAAATACACATGTACCGGCTCAATCAGGGTAGAGGACCATGTTATGAAATGCCATTACCACGCAGGTCACGGCACACAAACATTGACGCAGGGTCTTGAAAATTCATGCAACCCGTTTTTCATCACAATCGGTCAAAAACTCGGCGTTCACAAATATTTTCAGTATTTTCAGGGCTTCGGCTTTTCGCAAAAAACAGGCATTGACCTCCCGGGTGAGGCGGCGCCGCAGTATTATAAAGAAAATCAATACGGCATTGTCGAGCTTTCATCGGCTTCTTTCGGCCAAACAAACTCGCTCACACCTATTCAAGTCTGCACAGGGCTTTGCGCAATAGCAAACGGCGGAATGCTTGTTAAACCGTATGTTGTTTCGGAAATTAAGGACGAAGACGGCAATACCGTTTCAAAAACAAAAACAACCGAGGTCAGACGCGTCATCAGCAAGGACACCTCTGAAAAAGTCAGAAAAATGATGAAAAGCGTTGTTGACAACGGCACAGGTAAAAACGGCTATGTCGCAGGCTACAGTGTCGGCGGCAAAACAGGCACATCAACCAAGCTGGCCGAATCGTCAAACGGCAATAAATACATAGTTTCGTTCGCGGCAATCGCTCCGTCGGATGATCCGGAAATCGCAATGCTTATCATTTGTGACGAGCCTAATCAGGACTTGGGCGGCGGAGCACTTTGCGCACCTATCGCCGCAGAAGTTGTCGAGCAGGCGATGACAGAGCTTAATATTGAGCCGAAATATTCAGAGTCCGAGCTTAAAAAGCTTTCGGTTAATACTCCGTCGGTTGTCGGCTCAACAGTCGAGGCGGCAGAGTCAAAACTCACCTCGGCAGGTTTGACATATAAGGTTGTCGGCAATGGCAAAAAAGTATTAAAACAAAATCCGTCCTCATCCGCAAAAATTCCGAACGGCGGCGTTGTTGTTCTCTATACCGAAAAGGACAGCAAATCCACAACAACCGTTCCCGATTTCAAGGGAATGACTGTCAGTGAGGCTAATGCGGCTGCTTCGGCGGCAAATATAAATATCGAAATCAGCGGAAACAGTCTTTCGTCGTCAAATGTTGTTGCATACAAGCAGTCGGCGGCAAAGGGCGATAAGGTTGAAAAGGGCACCGTAGTTGATGTTACATTCAAAAGCACAACTTCGGTATTAGATTAAAACGGAGGAATAGATATGAAATTATCACAGGTATTAAACGGCTTAAATGTCAAAAATGAATATAAAGATGTCGAAATTACCGATGTCACATCCGATTCAAGGCTCGTTGAAAAGGGCTATCTCTTTGTCTGCATTAAGGGCGCTTCATTCGACGGACACAGTGTTGCAAAGCAAATGCTTGAAAAGGGTGCTGCCGCAGTAGTTGTTGAAAAGGACCTCGGCATCGAAAATCAAATTATTGTTGATAATACAAGAGAGTCATATTCTCCGATTTGCGCAAACTTTTTCGACAATCCTGCAAACGAGCTTAAACTTATCGGCTTGACAGGCACAAACGGCAAAACAACAACAACATTTCTTATAAAACAAATTCTTGAAAATGTCGGCAAAAAGGTCGGCCTTATCGGAACTGTTCAAAATATGGTCGGCAGTGAGGTTTATCCTGCTCATTATACAACACCGGACCCTCACGAGCTTCAGTCACTTTTTAGAAAAATGGTTGATGCAAATTGCGAATACTGTGTTATGGAGGTTTCGTCCCAAGCTCTCGCACAAGGCAGGGTAAAGGGTATTCACTTCCTTATCGGCGCATTCACAAATCTTACACAAGACCATCTCGATTATCACAAAACTTGGGAAAACTATTTCAATGCAAAGCGCATTTTGTTTGAAAATTGCGACATCGCTGTTACAAATGTAGACGATAAAAACGGACTAAAAATCGTTGAAAATCTCCCTTGCAAGGTTGTAACATACGCCGTTGACAATATCAATTCCGATTACACGGCAAAAAATGTTTCGTTCTCATCAAACGGCGTTAAATACGAACTTGTCGGCGACAAAATCGGCAGAGTTGTTTGCCCGATTCCCGGCAGATTCAGTGTTTATAATTCGCTTTGCGCCGCTACCGTTGCGCTTGCTCTCGGCGTTGATTTTGAGGATACGCTCATCGCTATCGGCAAATCAAACGGCGTTAAGGGCAGAATCGAGGTAGTTCCGACAAATACGGATTATACTGTTATTATCGACTATGCTCACTCACCGGACGGACTTGAAAATATAATTTCATCGCTTAAGGAAATCGCAAAGGGCAGAGTAGTTACACTGTTCGGCTGCGGCGGCGACAGAGATAAAACAAAACGCCCGAAAATGGGCAAAATCGCCGCAGACCTCTCGGATTTCTGCGTTGTTACTTCGGATAACCCGCGTTCGGAAAATCCGTCGGAAATCATCAAAGATATTCTTGAAGGTATGAAAGACAGCAAAACTCCTTATGTCGTAGTCGAAAATCGCAAGGAGGCTATCACTTGGGCTTTGCATAATGCACAAAAAGATGATATAATCCTTTTAGCAGGTAAAGGTCACGAAACATACCAAATCCTGCCTACGGGCACAATTCACTTCGATGAAAGGGAAGTTGTGGCGGAAGTTCTTAATTCATAAGAGGTCATTATGGAAACATTAAAGTTATCCGAAGTTGCGTCTGCCTGCAACGGCACATACAACACCGAGGGCGAAATAAACGCAGTTTGCATTGATACACGAAAAATTACAAAGGGTTGCCTGTTCATTTGCATAAAAGGCGAGCGATTTGACGCCCATCAGTTTGCAGACGAGGCGCTTGAAAAAGGCGCAGCGGCTGTTATGATTGATGAGGATTTAACGCCAAACGGCGCATTCGTCAAGGTCGAAAACACAACAAAGGCGCTTTTGGCTCTCGGCGGATACTATCGCTCAAAATTCAATATTCCCGTTGTTGCGCTTACCGGTTCAGTAGGTAAAACAACAACAAAGGAATTCACTTCTCTTGTTGTCGGTGCAAAATATAAAACGATTAAAACACAAGGCAATCTTAATAATGAAATCGGTTTGCCGCAAACACTTTTTCAAATTGATTCAAGAACACAGGCGGCGGTTATCGAAATGGGTATGAATCATTTCGGCGAAATCAGCCGTCTTGTCAACGCCACAAAGCCGACTCTTGCGCTTATAACCAATATTGGCGTTTCGCATATTGAAAATCTCGGCTCGCGCGACGGAATTTTAAAAGCAAAGCTTGAAATAACCGAGGGCTTGCCAAACGGCGCACCGCTCATTTTGAACGGCGATAACGATAAGCTCGCAACCGTTAAAAACGATAATTTTAATATCTGTTTTTACGGCATTGAAAACGGCGAGTTTAAAGCAGAAAATATCGTTGAACACGATTCGACGACCGATTTCGATATTGTATATCGCGGCGATACACAGCATATCACAATTCCCACAATCGGTGTTCACAATGTTTATAACGCACTTGCGGCATTCACGGTCGGATATTTTCTTGATGTTCCGGCACAGGATGCGGCAAATGCTCTTGCTTCTTATGTCCCGGCAGGAATGCGCCAAAAGGTCGTAACAGTCGGCAAAATCACATCTATTGAAGATTGCTACAATGCATCGCCCGACTCAATGCGCGCCGCAATCAGAACATTGCGCGACACCGCAGGCAACAAAAAAATCGCCGTTTTGGGTGATATGCTCGAACTTGGCGATTATGCCGAAACGGCGCATACGCAGGTCGGCGAAATGGTCGGCGAGTACGGAATAGATTATCTTTTGGCTTATGGCAAGGACGCCGCTTTTTATGTTTCTGCGGCGAAAAATTCCGGCTGTGAAAACGCATTTTTGTTTGATGATAAAGATGCACTCACAAAAAAATTGCTTGAAATAACGAATGACGGCGACGCTGTCATTTTTAAAGGCTCAAGGGGAATGAAGCTTGAGGATGTTATAAATTCTGCTTATAAAGTATGGGAGAAGTAAACAATGAATGTTATATCTGTAATAATCACAATTGTTGTTGCGTTCGGCGTAACCGTCGGCTCGGGATTTGTTATAATCCCTTGGTTAAAAAAACTGAAGTTCGGTCAAACTATTCTTGATATAGGTCCGTCATGGCACAAATCAAAGCAGGGCACACCCAATATGGGTGGTCTGATGTTTATTTTCGGCATCATCGTGTCGTTTATTATCGGTGCGCTAACGCTTCATTTTTCGGGCGGCAGCCTTGAGTCCGAATCGGCAAAAATCTTTGCCGGCAGGGATGTTGTGCTTTTGATTGCAGGTCTTTGCCTCGCGCTCGGATGCGGAATTGTCGGTTTTACGGATGACTATACTAAAATTAAACTTAAAAGGAACGAAGGACTTTCGCCAAAGCAAAAAACTCTCGGTCAGCTAATTATGACTTTCGGGTATACATTGACTCTTTGGCTTTCACACAACACCGTTTGGTACATTCCGTTTATCGGCAATGTCGATTTTGAAAAAAATCTTTTCACCTCCGTTGTATTCTGGCTCGTTTCGATTTTCATTATTTACGGTTGCGTCAATTCGGTTAACCTTACCGACGGTATCGACGGACTTTGCTCGTCAGTTACCGCAACTGTCGCAATCACATTTATCATAGCCGCTGTTATTATGAAGTTTGCAGGCCTCGGCATTCTCGCCGGTGCGCTTTTGGGCGGCGTTTTGGGCTTTCTTTGTTGGAACTGGAACCCTGCCAAAACATTTATGGGCGACACAGGCTCGCTTTTCCTCGGCGGATTGGTCGTAGCACTCGGCTATGCAATCAAATGTCCGCTCCTTCTTCTTCCGATTGGTATCGTTTATGTTTGTGAAACCATGAGCGATATAATCCAAATCGGCTATTTCAAAATCACCCACGGCAAAAGGATTTTCAAAATGGCACCTATTCATCACCATTTTGAAATGTGCGGCTGGAAAGAAAAGAAAATTTGCGTTGTATTTTCTCTTGTCAATGCAGTAGGCTGTGCAATCGCTCTTTTGCTTATGTATTTCGGTCAAAAATAATAGTTCTTAATTAAAATTTATGAAAGGAGAGCCGCTATGCCTGAGCTTGAACCGCCAAAAAGGTATCGCCACACCGACGATGAGCCGCAAACTCAACGCAAAAAGTCAAAAAAGAATAAAAAATCGGTGCAAAAAAGGCGTTCGGCACAGCACGAGCGTTCCTCGTCGGAGCGTGAATATCACGCGCAGGAGAGCAAAATCGTTCGCACAAATACCGGCATCAGAAAAAACGATATTTTCACCGTCGGCTCATTTGACATTCCTTTCTTCGCTTTAACAATCGCCTTGCTCACGATAGGTCTTGTTATGCTGTTTTCTGCATCCTATCCCTATGCTTTGCAAAAATACGGCGATTCCTACTATTTCTTTAAAAGACAAATCATTTTCGCTGTTGCAGGTGTTGTTGCAATGCTTGTTATGTCGAAAATCAATTATAAACTGCTCAAAGTTATTCATCGGCCGTTGTTGATAGTTACACTGCTTCTTCTCGTAGTAGTTTTGTTCTATCATACAAATGTTGATGATTTCAAACGCTGGATTCCACTCGGCCCGTTCACTCTTCAGCCGTCGGATATTGCAAAATTCACAATAGTCCTCACAATGGCAACATATGTCACAAAACATTATTCAAAAATGAAAAATCCGATTTACGGCATCGTTTTCCCGATTTTGATTATTGGCTTGTTTTGCGGATTGATTTATCTTGAACACCACCTTTCCTGCACAATTCTTGTGTTTTGTATCGGCGCGGCAATTATGTTTGCAGGCGGCACGGATTGGCGGCTCTTTGCGGTCGGCATGGGTATTATGGTTGCCGTTGTCGCACTCGTAATTATGAATCCCGACCTTTTGATGAACTATGCAGGCGACAGAATTGTTGCTTGGCTTGATAAATCGTATGAGCCACTCGGAAAAAGGTGGCAAACAAACAACTCGCTTTATGCGATTGGCTCCGGTGGATTTTTCGGCGTCGGACTCGGCAATTCAAAACAAAAATATCTTTATGTTTCCGAGCCTCAAAACGACTTCATTTTCGCAATTGTCTGCGAGGAACTCGGCTTTGTCGGCGCAATCGCAATCATTGTTTTGTTTGCGCTCCTCTTTATCCGCGGCATTAAAATCGCCAACAGATGCGAGGATAAATTTGCATCGTTTATCGTTCTCGGCATAGTTGCACAGGTTGCAATCCAAACGATATTTAATATAATGGTTGTAACGGACACCATTCCAAATACCGGTATCGCTCTGCCGTTTTTCTCCTACGGCGGCACGGCATTGCTGATGCTTTTGTTTGAAATGGGTGTTGTCCTTTCAATTTCAAGGAAGTCAAACCAAAAGAAGGTATAAATTATGAAGTTTTTATTTGCTACGGGCGGCACTGCAGGCCATATCAACCCTGCACTTGCTGTTGCCTCTTATATTCGCGATAATTATAAGGATGCCGAAATTATGTTTATCGGCACGGCGGACCATATGGAGTCACGCCTTGTTCCGAATGCAGGATTTGCCTTTAAAACAATTGAGATTAACGGATTTAAACGCTCGTTTTCTCCAAAGGCGATTGTCGCAAATGTCAAAACAGTATTCAAACTTGTCAAATCCGAGCAGGAGAGTAAAAAAATAATTCGTGATTTTGCGCCCGATGTTGTAATCGGCTTCGGCGGCTATGTTTCGGGTCCCGTTCTCCAAGAGGCGGCAAAACTTCATATTCCGTGCTGTATTCACGAGCAAAACGCGTACCCGGGCATCACAAACAAACAGCTTGCAAAGCAGGTTGACAGAGTTATGCTCACTGTTGAGGACGCGGCAAAGCATCTTGACTGCAAAAACGAGCCGACGGTTACCGGACTTCCGGTGCGCGGCGAATTGCTTAATAAATCAAAAAAATCCGCTCGTGAGGAGCTTTCTGTTCCCGACGGAAAATATCTTGTCCTTTCGTTCGGTGGGTCGCTCGGTGCTGCTCCGCTCAACGATTCGATGTTTGATATTCTTCTTCGCCATGCCGATGACGGCTCTGTTTATCATATTCATTCCGTCGGCACAAACGGCGCGGAATATTTGGACAAGTTTGTTGAAAAAGGATTTGAACGCGTTTCCGACACCGTTGTTCGCAAGGGCACTGTCGAAGTGCGCAAATATATTGATAATATGGATGTCTGCATGGCGGCGGCTGATCTTGTTGTCGGCAGAGCAGGTGCGTCATCTCTTTCCGAAATTGAGGCAATGGGTAAGGCGTCAATTCTCATTCCGTCACCATATGTTGCCGAAAATCATCAGTTCCACAATGCCATGGCGCTTGTCAACAGAAACGCCGCTCGCATTATCGAGGAAAAGGATTTGACTGCAGAGTCGCTTTCAAATATGATAGACAGCCTTCTTTCATCACAGGAGCAACTTTTTGAGATTGAGAAAAACGCAAAATCTATGGCTGTTCTTGACTCACGCGAAAGAATTGCCGACATAATTATTTCACTCGCAAAATAATAACAAAACCTCGAGAGCTTTCATATTATGCCATAGGTGATTGTATGGAACTCTTACAAATAAAAGGCAAACAAAAATTAGGCGGTGAAATTTCACTTCACGGCGCAAAAAACAGCGTTTTGCCGATTCTTGCGGCAACAGTTCTTGTTAGTGGCAAAAGCGTTATACATAATTGCCCAATGCTGTCTGATGTCAAATATACAATAGAAATTTTAAAATACCTCGGCGCCGATGCCGTTATTGAGGGCGACACCGTGACGGTTGATTCAACCGATATTTGCCGACATAATATACCAAAATATCTTATGGAAGAAATGCGTTCTTCCATAATATTTTTAGGTGCACTTGCCTCACGATGCGGCAATGCGTGCCTCTATCTTCCGGGTGGCTGTGACATAGGCCTGCGACCGATTGATTTTCATATTTCGGGCTTAAAATCGCTCGGATATTCCATTTTGTTCGACGGCAACGATATTTGTTGCGTCAACAAAAACGCCTCGTCAAATACTGTTGTGCTTCCTTTTTCAAGCGTCGGCGCAACGGAAAATTTGATTTTGGCGTCGGTTTTTCTGTCGGGCAGGACTCAAATCGTCAATGCCGCACGAGAGCCTGAAATAGCCGATTTAATCGCCTTTTTGAATAAGTGCGGTGCAAAAATCAAAGGCGCATCAACACCGATTATAGAAATTGTCGGAGTTGATAAGCTTCACGGTTGCGAACATACCGTCATATCGGACAGAATACTTGCCTCAACCCTTATGAGTGCCGCGGCTGTCACATCAAGCGAAATTCGCATTAAAAATGTCATTCCGTCTCATCTTATGCCGGTTTTGCCGGTTTTCGACCAAATGGGGTGCGATATGTATCTTGATTCTAATTCACTTTCAATCAAGGGTCCAAAGCGTTTGCGACGCGTAAAAAAAATAGAAACGATGACATATCCCGGCTTTCCCACAGATTGTCAGGCGGTTGTGATGGCGGCGCTTACAGAGGCGCGCGGCACATCGGTTATCCGCGAAACAATTTTTGAAAACAGATTTAAGCATGTTTCACAGCTCATGCGATTCGGTGCGGATATTATTGTTAATGACCGCTCGGCTATTATTAACGGCGTTTCGTCACTTCACGGCGCAGATGTGGTTTGCACCGATTTGCGCGGCGGCGCGGCTGTTGTGATTTGCGCACTTGATGCCGAGGGCGTTTCGCTTGTCAAAAACATATCTCATATAGACAGGGGATACGAGAAAATCGAAAATCAGCTTTCCTTAATCGGTGCCGATATTAAGAGGATTCAATATGAAACAGAATAGAAAGAAAAAATCCAATAAGCCCGACTCACATCGCCAAAGCAGGCAAAATGAGTTTTCGGACCTTAATTCTCAACTCGGCTCGTTCGGGCTTGAACCTCCGAAAATTTACAGAAACGAGCAGCCGCAAAAAAGAGGAAATGAACAAAATCCCGACATTCCGCGCCGGCACTCAAATAAAAAGCAAAAAATCTCCTCGGCAAAAAAGCCGAATGATTCAAATATAAACGAAAAGCGCAGATCACAAAACAAAAAACGCAAAAAGAAAAAGACGCTGCGAAAAATCATTACCGTTGCGTCTGTTGTTCTCGCCGTAGTAGTTGTTATGGTTATTTTGAGCCTTACCGTTTTGTTCAAAATCGACACAATTTCTGTATCAGGTAACAGTAAATATAAAACTGAACAAATAATTTCCGCGTCGGAGATTGAAAAAAATACAAACCTCTTTACCGCCGATGCTTCAAATGCACAGGTGCAGCTGCTCAAAAAACTGCCATATATCTATCAGGCGGAGGTCAAAAGGAAATTCCCTTCAACCGTTCAAATAACCGTCAAAGAGACTGACACGGTGTATTATATTAAAAATAAAGATAATACCTTTACACTGTTTGACGGCACGCTTAAAGTTCTTGAAGCTAATGTTGCCGCCGAGCCTAAAGACGGTATTGAAATCAAAAAACTCGCGCCGTCAAATGCAGTTGCAGGCGAGGTTATAAAGAGCGATGACGATAAGTCGTACGACGATCTTCTTGCAATGATGCAAATTATCGAAAAGCTTAAACTTGGGGACGATATAACTGAAATATATTCAAATGATATTAACAACAACTTTATGGTTTATAAAGGCAGAATAACATTCAAATTAGGCTCTACTGCCGATTTGGAGGATAAAGTATATAAAGCATTAAGCGTCGTTGAAAAGATAAATGACAGCGACCCGAACGCAAAAGGAACGGTTACTGTAACCGCTGACAAGAAAAGTTACTTTACACCTCCTGAGGTGTAACTTACTTGTAAAGCAATGCACATTACAAATAACAAGCTGTTTCCTTTGAATTGTGCTATTTGCACAAAGCGTTTTGATTATTATTTTGAAAGATTGTAAAAAATATTAGGAATATTTTATAAAAAGTATTGCAAAGTGGTTACAAAACTGTTACAATATCATTTGTAACGGTACAGAAGTACCAACACGAATATAAAGACAAGGAGAATTTAATCTAATGGGCAGATACGAAATTGATACCAACGATAACAGAATAGTTCAAATTAAAGTAATCGGTGTAGGCGGCGGCGGAGGAAACGCTGTTGACCGTATGGTTAAGGCAAATATAAAGGATGTTGAGTTTGTAGCAGTAAACTCCGATAAGCCGGCTCTCGGCAAGTCATCGGCAACTCAAAAAATTCTTATCGGCGAAAAAGCAACAAAGGGTATGGGCGCAGGCGCCAGACCTGAAGTAGGCCTTAAAGCAGCTGAAGAATCAAGAGAGGCTCTTACCGATGTTCTTACAGGTTCCGATATGGCATTCATCACCGCAGGTATGGGCGGCGGAACAGGCACAGGTGCCGCTCCGGTAGTAGCAAAAATCGCAAAGGATATGGGCATCCTTACAGTAGGCGTTGTTACCACACCTTTCGGCTTCGAGGGCAAGCGCCGCATGGCACAGGCAGAAGAAGGTATCAACGAGCTTTCACAGCATGTTGATTCACTTATTGTTATTCCTAACGAAAACCTCAAGTCTGTTACTAAGGAAAAAATTACTCTCCTCAACGCATTTGAAATCGCAAACGATGTTCTTCTCCAAGCTGTTCAGTCTATTTCAGACCTTGTTAATGCAACAGGTCTTGTAAACTGTGACTTTGCCGATGTAACAGAGATTATGAAGGATTCAGGATATGCTCATATGGGCGTTGGCAGAGCTAAGGGCAAAGATAAGGCAGAGGTTGCAGCTGCTCAGGCTATCTCCTCACCGCTTCTTCAAACATCTATCGATGGCGCTCGCGGCATTCTTCTTAATGTTACAGCTTCAACAGACATCGGTCTTGAAGAAGTTGATGTAGCATCAAATGTTGTTATGGAAGCAGTTCATCCTGATTGTGAAATTATCTGGGGTGTTAACTATGACGAGGATCTTGAAGACGAAATGGTTATCACAGTTATCGCTACCCGTTTCGGTGAGGACGGTCCTAAGGAGCTTAAGTCAACAACAGCTAATAAGGCAGTTGCTCCTCCGATTGAATCGGCTGTTCCTACAAATTTCTCAGCAAATGATGACGATGCTTTCACCGACATTGTTTCATTCTTCAAAAAGTAATCTATCACATTACATATATTATTTTGATAAAAGACGAGTGCTATGCTCGTCTTTTATTAATTCCGTTAAAAATTTCTCAATATGTATATTATTTCTCTGTAAAGTGGAAAATTATGTTAAATGTAAGCAAATCACTTTACATTTTCAACACATTCCACACAGTTATCCACATTCTTAAATCGAGTATTCCACATTTTACACCTACTTTTCCACATCGTTTTTAACACTTCATTTTTGTAAAGTGAACAACCCTTACAAATAATAAACGGCTTATACATTTATTGTATAAGCCGTTTCGCCTTTTCTATTCGATTTTATGAATATTTACCACTCACTTTTTGTATATGAGCGTATAATATTAGCAATAATGTTGTCGCGCTTAAATCCTTTGCCTTTGCCGCCGATATATTGGTCTTGAATCTTACCGGCGCGGATTGTTACAAAGTCCGCCTTGTCGATAATTTTGTCAATCGGTGGAATATCACCGAATTTATAGTCTTCGTCAACCGTGTCGATAAGTTGGGTTGCAAGGTGAGTGTTTGAAAATTTCTTGACAGCTGTCATTGCTAAAATCGCAACTCTGTTTTCCTCAGGGAGTATGAGCTTTTTGCAGTTTCTCACATCAATTTCGTACAGATAGAAATATGCTTTTCCGTTTGCAATATTTCCCTCCGGATGATGCGTGTGTGTAAACTCAAAGCCAATCGGTGCGTCATTGATTCTTGCCGATTGCTGAAGCCCGGCCATATCCCATTGTGCATAATGCTCTGTCATTGCGTAAATATTGATTTTGCGTTCCTTGTTGTCGGTGAAGAGTGTCATCTCTCTGTCGCCTATCATACCCGATGCAAGAATGTATAATTTGGTACTGCCCTTAGGTATATCAATTTCCTGCTCACGCGGAATGAGTATGTTTTTGTCCATTGATACTTTAGGCATACGGAAAGTAATTCCCTTTACAGTGTAACTTTCGGGTATCAACTCGTCGGGGAGGGAACATCCGCTCCCCTGCAAAATCGTGTTCACCTTGTAGTTGTCAGATGTTATGCCGCACGAATTATATTCAAGGTCAAGTTTTTTGAAATTCTCTTTTGCTTTGTTTTTCTCAATGTTGAGCATGATTTTAAAGCTCTTAACCTCAAACGGATTAATGTTAAATGTAAAGCTGTCGCCGTCTGCTTTAACATCGCCTTTGTGCTCCTCGCTTGCAAGGATTTCTTCTGCCGTCTTAATTTCGCCAAGCATCGTGACACATACATTTTTGTGTGCCTTGCCGCTCATTTCGTTAACTCTGATTACGATTGAGTCGTCATCCTGTGCCTTTTTGATTGCTCTTACGGCAACGCCCGAACTGCTGATTTTAAGCAGGGAAATGTCGTCGTATTTGCCCTCGCGCCTTGATGAGGTTTGGAACGCAACCATTTTTTCATTGAACAGTTCCGACTCACTTTCTGTGAGTGATGATAATGCACCTTTGTGTGAGCAAATTCCGAATGAAAAAATGTTTCTGTCAATGTCCTGCAAATCCTGGCGTGCATCTTTGGTGAATGCGCCGGCAGGTGTGTGTAAGCAGGTCAGGCGGAGTGTGTTTTCGTTCGGCTTGTCCCAACCGTATTTGCAGTCGGAGAATATGCTAACTCCGAAACGCTCGTATTCGTCGCTCAAATCTGCCCATTTCTGTGCAGGCACTTCATAAAGATTTTCGCTGTTTGTCGGGCGCTGAATGTATCCGAGTCCGAGGTCATATGTTGCCTTTTCGTTTTCGCATGCAAACGGGAACTGTGCTTTGAGCATAGTTCTGCGTTCCTGCCAATCAATAAAATTGTCAACCCTGATTGTCTCACCGCTGTTTTCGAGTGAAACAACCTGCTCGATTTTTGACGATTCAATGTGTCTTGAAACCTTGACTGCAATTCTTGCCGCACCGTTTTCGACAATTTCAAATTCAGGCGTGTTTGCGTATGCGTACGGCTCGCCGTCAATGTCCTCCTTGCGCATCTCCCAGCTTGGGTAGTTGAGCATTCCTATGTCATGCATTGCCGCAAGCTTAATCGGCTTTGACAATATTTGCATCTTCAGCTTTTTGTCGATTATTGTTGCAATGTCGCCGTTTTTGTTAAATACAACTCTGTATTTTGCGTTTTCGAGTGTGTGTTCGGTTACTTTGAGATCCGTCGCCTTGCCGTATTTCTTGTCTGCAACCTGAACATCATAAACCTTGTAGCCTACACTGTCAACATTCGCGATAAACACAATTTTCAGCGTTTTGCCTTGCTTTGCAACAATCTGCGACGGAACTTCTTTGCCGTTTTTGTCAACGACCTTGATGCATCTTGCGTTGTGGTTAAGCTTAACTGTCGCCTCAACGGCACCCTTGCGCTTTGCCGCAACGGGGTTGTTAACAATTACGGCGCACTCCTTGCACCATGAAGTGTCAAGCTCGTTTGCAATTGCGCCTACCGCACCCTCATATTCTGTTTGAAATTGAGAGAGTGATACAAAATAATCGTTCCAGCTGTCATTATATTGGAGCATCGTCGATGTGCCGGGAATATCATCGTGGAATTGGTGCTGAATAACTCTTTTCCAAGCCTTGTCGATGATTTCCTGCGGATATTTGTATGAAGTCAAAAGGTTTGCCGTTGCGCATGCACGCTCGCAAATGTCAGCAAGTATTTCGTTTTGCGCGTTTAGCCTTTTGCTCATGCATCTTGATGTGTAGCCGCCTGCACCGTGAGAACGCATTACAAGCTCGTTGTCCCAAATCGGCAAGCCTTTTTTATCTGCATCAGGTAGTTTTTCAAGCTCGTTGAAGATTGCGTCCGATTGTGCGGAATAAACTTTTGTCTCGTTGTTTGTTTCGTTGGCTTTTACACTTTCGTCAACGCTTTTTGCGCTTGCTTCGGTGGGAGCGCCGCCCCAGTCGCCAGTGCCGTAATAGTTCATTGTCCACGGTAAGCCGTAATTTATTCCGTTGTCGGCAATTTTGCTTATGATTTCCAAATCGCCCCTTACATCTCCGTCAAACTTGTATCTGTATGAAAGGGGATTGAGGCTTGCGTAAATTTCAGAGCCGTCAACACCGCGCCAAATGCCGATGTCAAACGGTCTTTGATATGCACCGCCCCAGCCTAATTTTTGTGTTGAAAATCCGTTTAATCCCGAATGTCTTGCAATTGTCGGCAGAGCCCAACCGAATCCGAAACAGTCCGGCAGAAAAATATCTGTCGATGTTTTGCCGAATTTCTTTTTGAAATATCCGTTTCCGTAGAGGAAATTCCTGAATAAAGCTTCGGGCGAGGGGATATTTACATCTCCGTTTTCGTATGCCGAGCCTGATACAAACCATCTGCCGTTTTCAATCTGTTTTTTAATTTCTTCAAATACCTGCGGATAATATTCCTCAATCAGTTCGTATCTGAAAGCACCCTCGAGGTTAAAGTTATAGTTGGGGTACTTTTCAATCAAATCAAGATTTTTCTCAAATGTGTCAGGCAAAAATTCATTAATGGTTTTCGGCAGTTCCCAACGCCAAACAGTGTCAAGGTGTGCTGTCGCTACCGTAAAAATTTTGTTTTCAGCCATTGCTAAATTCCTTATTTCTCAATGATTTCGTATGTAAATTCGTATTTCTCCTGCAAAGCCTTCACCTTGTCCTCGTTATCTTCGATAAAGGTCGGTGAATAAACGCTTTTGCCGTCTACGGAATAGTTTTTAACAATCTTGTTGAGCTCGTCCCAAGCTTCTTTTTCCTGTGGGTATCCGTCCTCAAATTTAATTAAAAATTCCTTGTGCTTTGGTATTCTTACCTTCATAATTGTGTTTCCTTTCAAAGTAATGTAATTATTATATATTTAAAACCATATTATTGCAATACATATTTTGCTTTTTGCTCAAGTATTTGCGCCGCATTTTCAATAGCCTCGTCCTCGCTTGTGTTTTCGTCAACAAGGCTTATCATCTTGTCACCGAGGCTGACATTTTCAATTTTGCCGCTTATAACCGTGCATTTTGTGCCGTGCTTTTTGCAAAGCTCGCTGATTTTATACGGCAGTTTGCCCATCAGTGTCTGGTTGTCCGTTTTGCCTTCACCGGTGATAACAAGGTCAGCTTTGGCTATTTTATCTTCAAGGTGAGCATACTCGCTCAAAATATCAAAGCCGGATTTTATTTCACCGCCGTATATTGCATATAATCCGCCGCACAGTCCGCCTGCCGCGCCTGCGCCCTTTATTTTGCTTATGTCACTCGGAAAAAATGCATTCAGCCTTTTCAATCCCTCGTCAAGTTCTTCAATTTGTGTTTTGTTTGCGCCTTTTTGACCTGCAAAAACATATGCCGCTCCGTTTTTGCCGAAAAATTCGTTTTCAACATCACAAGCGTATGTCAAGTCAATTGGCTTGACACAACCTTTGAATTTCGTTCCGAAAATATAGTTTAAATCGCCGGATTTCGGAATGTCGATAACCTTTTGATTTTCGTCATAAAATTTTGCACCGAGTGCCGCAAGCGCACCTATTCCTCCGTCGGAGCAACCTGTTCCGCCAAGACCGAGTATAATTTTAGTGAAACCCTTTGATACTGCGGATTTTATAAGTTCTCCTGTGCCATAGCTCGTGCTTGCCATAACTGCTTTTCGCGGTTGTAATCCACTTGCCGTTGCCGCGTCAATTACAGCCGTCTCGCCAAACACCGTGTATTCGCAGTCGATTACCCGACCGTATATGTCATGGACTTTGCTGTAAAGTGAACTGCCATTACAAATTTCTCTCATACATTCGGCAAATCCTTCGCCGCCGTCGGCAAAGGGGAGCGCTTCAATTTCAATATCCGACTCACTGTTTTTCAAGATTCCGTTTTTGATACATTCACATACCTCTTTTGATGAAAGTGTGCCCTTGTATGAATCCGGAACGATAAGTATTTTCATATTAATCACCTTTGCTATTGTATCATATTTTATTTGTCCCTTCAAGAATTTCCGATTTTATAAGTATCTCTATGTGTTTTGTCTGTACTTAGCACTATTTGTATCATAATGACAAAAAAATATAAATTAATTATAAATTTTTGGCAATATTTAATTTTCTACTTGACAATTCACTTTCTTTATTGTATCATTTTATTGTTGAATGTGATACGGAATCCATGTTCAACATAAATCTTATTTTTTTATTTTTCTTCCGGTTAGCAGGTCAGGGCAATCGGAAAAAGTGCTGCTCTTTCTCATTATCATTTGGGTAGCGATGCCGTGTTTCTCACGGTAGCAAATTACTGGCCACGAATAGGCAGACTTTGCAGAAATGTTAGTTGCAGTTTGACATTTTATGTGAAGCCGCACCATGTGTGCGAGAGGGTGGATCCTCATTCTGAGGACTCATCCTCTTTGCTGATTTTAGGACAAATTTCACCGTTTTTACCGGCTTTTTTAATTAATGTTCAATTAATGCTTGACATTTCAGTTTTATCTGTTATAATAATATAGCACTTGGTTAGTGCGCAACTGAATATCGCGGGGTAGAGCAGTTGGTAGCTCGTCGGGCTCATAACCCGGAGGTCGCAAGTTCGAGTCTTGCCCCCGCAACCACGAAATGAGGTCTTTCAAAGAAATTTGAAAGACCTCTAAATTTATGCAAACCGTTTATTTAAGCCAAAAAACAAAGCCGTTGAGAATTTTCAACGGCTTTTAATTATTGTGAAACTGCTTTGCTATTGCAGTCATTATTGCAGTCATTACCAAAAAGCAATTTGGAATTGAATGCATCAATTATTTGATATTGTTGCTCCTTGAACAAACCTATAACATCGCAATATACATTGAGCGTAATTGATATATCCGAATGCCCTAAAATTTCTTGCAAAGTTTTATAGTCGATTCTGTTCTCAATACAGCGCGTCGCAAATGTGTGTCGGAGCATATGCTGATTGTATTCTTTTTCGGGGATTTCTTTTTTATAATAATAGTTGCCAAAATTCCGTTGCCAATCCTTCGGCGGCTCCTTGGGCAAGATTTCAAATCCCGTCGCTGTTTTTTTGAAATAGGTGTATTTCTTGTACGCAATTGATTTCCTGCCTTTGTCGGACAGAGGCGTCATCTCATAGTCAATATGTATAATTTGATAGCTCTTAACAATTCGCTTGAAAGCGGAATTAACCTGATTCGTCGAGATATAGCCTTTTTTCTTTGTGTCATAAAAAAGGATTTTTTCGCGGTTATCAATGTAGTGGTTATCAATATAATCATGCAGCAGGCCCTCAACGGTCGGGGTCATTTGCAACACTCTCATTCCTGCATCGGTTTTGGTTTCCTTACCCATAATAGGCTTATCGTCCTTGTCGCGTGAAATTGTCTTATTTACATTTATTGTCTTAAATGTAAAACTTATATCCCTCAATGTTAAAGCGTTGATTTCGCCCATTCTCATACCCGTACAGAGCATAATTAATAATTGATACCGATAGCGGTTGTCTCTTTCCTCGTTATTAAGCACATCAATTAATCTCTGCTGTTCGTCAACCGTCAGTGCCGTGATTTTCTTTGTCGGCTTATTTGAGCGCGGCTTGGGAATATCCTCCAAAGGGTTTTCGTCAATGAATTTGTGCTTGACGGCGTATCTGAAAGCCTTATTCAATGCCTGATGAATTTTGTCAATCTGTGAATTTGAGTATATTGTTATTTCTTTAAAAAAGTTTTTTACGGTCAATGTAGTAATTTTTTGGACCGGAATATTTCCGAGGCCAAAGCGGTTTATAAGTTTAATTATCTCGTTTTTGCGTCGATATGTCGTATCTTGTATTTGGTTAAGTTCGATTGCATCGTCAAGTTGCAATTGCAAAATATCCGTCAGCGTGACTTTGCTTTTGGATATTATAAAACCGCCGTTTTCTAATTTTTCGATATGCTCGTCAAGTTTTTGACGGCATTCCTTTTTGCTTTTACCGTATTTAGTGATGCGCTTGCCGTTGTAAACGGCTTGACCTACCCAACACTTGCGTGTTTTGTTCTCGTAATATGTGCGGTCGCCGTTGCCGCGCGATTTAGTTTTGCCCATTGTATCAAATATCCTTTCTCATCTAAAAAGGGGCATAAAAATACCCTGCTTGATTTTTACGGCAGGGTGTGATACAATATGCATTGCTTAGGGCTTAGTGTATTGCACACTCTGCTTGCATCCCATTCGGTTATTGGCGTAACCGGGTGGGATTTTTTATTATTAAAATTTTATAAGATTGCTGTTAAAACGACCGTTTTGTTTAAAGTAGCCAAGTGGGAAGGTTTCGTCAGCTTTATTTTTTTGTGCCCATTCTTCAGCTAATGCTTTTAACTCTTTGGCCGTTATAAGCAAAATCAAAGTATCATTTTGCATTGAGTATTTTGCACATTCTGCTGCTGATTCATCGGTGAAAGAGGGACCAATTACGATAAATACAGAAACAGGCTTTTCGGAATTTTTTATATATCTGTCAAACTGTTTGATATGGTCGCTCAAATTGACATCTGTTTCTTTTGACTTATTATCCCAAAGAATCAATTTATCATTAAAAGAAAGAGTACCATCCGGGTGCTCTGTGCCGCTCATGATAAGTGGTTTCACTCTTAATTTCTTTTCAAAAAGGTAATTTGTAGCTAACTCAAAATTATGTTCGCATTCCAAATCTTTATCGATAACATTTTGTTGTCTGAGCGATTTTAAATCTCTATGTGCTAATTCATCAAAGAACTCGTAGTATAACTGCCTTTTGTCCGATTCATCGATAGTTATTTGTTTAATGCTATCGTAATAATCAATTATTCTCTCTATCAACTCGGGTTTAGTTCCTGATGTAGCAAGTCCAATGTTGCCGCACCAATCTGAGAGTGTATTCTTGTCTAACCCGTCATTTGGTGAAAAACCGCCTAAAACAGTGTGTGCGTTCAATCGTTCAATGATGTAATCATTAATTTGCGCAAGTGTGGATGACGGCGAGATATTAATTTTTGCTTTACTCAATATTGAGAGCAAATACTTTTTATTTCTAACGCTTTTGTATGACAGCAATTGTAAAAAACCGAATTCTTTTATATCAATTAAGTATAGTTCACGCAAAGCTTTTGCTATTTCTGTCGGAATAACATCGTAATCAATATTGTTGCTGTCACGAACAGGAAACAAAATACCTTTTTGTTGTAATAAGCGCCTGATTTCGCAAATTTCATCTTTAGTATGTAAAATATTGTCACGGTTTGGAAATTTGCCTATTTTAGCCTCAATAATGTAACTTGTATGTGTTGTGATGTTAAGTTTTTCGCGAATTTTATTAATGAGGTTTTGCTCATCGACAGATATATCATTGTCAAGCTCCCATGCAGCTTCAAGAACATATTTATAAAATGACAGGTTGCTTATGCTGTCGTCAAGATTGATTTCATTAGCTTCATCAATGACATTTTGCTCGTAGCTGAGAATGCTTTCTTCGCTTACCTTAAATTCACAAGTAAAATCGTCTGCATTTAAGAGCGTTTTAATCACAAAAATATCAAATAATATTCGTACTTTTTTGTCAGGATTTAATGTAAAAAATTCAATAGTATTCTTTACATTTTCAGTATTATAATATTGCGGTGCTGTTTTGATTATCGCAGCTTTTAATTCGTCATAGTTTAATCGGCGATAATCAATAACATATTCGGCAGCGACTCTTTTTAAATCGGTAAATGTAGTAACATTTTCAATACATTTCTTAAAATTCATAATTATACTCCCTTTATAATTAAAATTTAGCTCTTAATTCAACAACCTTGCCGATGATGCGTACCGGCAGTTTTTCAATTTGTTCATTTGTATATGTAAGCACATCATAAGCAGGGTTTGTTGGCACCAAATTAATGCCACCTTCAAATTTTTTCACCCTTTTTATGGTTGCTTCATTACCGTTAACAAGAATAATTGCAATGCTTCCGCTGTCGACATCGTCCTGCTTGCGGACGATTACAACATCACCCTCCGAAAATTTAGGTTCCATTGAATCACCTTTGATTTGCAGTCCGAAAAATTCACCGCTTTTAGCCATTGACAATGGAATTTCCTCATAATCAATAATATCCTCGATGGCATCAAGCGGAATACCCGCAACAACTTTACCTAATACTGGAATAACCGTGTTAGGTGTATCTCTATCCATTAAGTAATCAAGCCTTACATTGAAAAAATCGGCTAAAATTTCTTGCGTTTCATAATCGGGTGTTCGCAGTCCGTTTTCATAATTACTTATTTGTGACCTTCCAAGTCCGGACCAATCAGCTAACTGTTTCTGTGTAATGCCTCGTGCTTGTCTAAGTTCTTTTAATCTATCCGAAAACATATATTCACCACCTTCGTATGTCCTAATAATACCACGCAATGTGGCAACAGTCAAGGAAATTACGAAAAAAAGTACAAAAATGCCACAAATTGTGTTGACAACCGCGAAAAACTATGCTATTATGCAAATGACACAAAATGTGGCATTAAACAATAGGAGGTGATTTTTTGAGTTCATACGGAAACAGATTGAGGATATTGCGAAAGCAACGGAAAGAATCAATAACACAGGCTGCAAAAGCAATTGGAATCAGCTATCAAGCATTACAATCATATGAGTCGGAAGCGCGTGTTCCGCGTGATGCTGTAAAAATATTGATAGCTAATTATTATGATTGCACGGTGAGCGATATTTTTTTTAATTAGCGATGACACATAATGTGACATTAGAAAGGACAAACACATGGAAAAAATAACAAAAATGCCGCAGCAGGCAAGTGATTTAAGCGTTCAGCTTAATCAAACGATTAAGTTAATCGAAAACCTAATTTCGCTCGGCCACAGTATAGAGCTGAACAAGGACACGCTTAAAACGGTTAACGAGGCAATGAAAAAGCAAGAGTTAAATAACTCGTTTTTCACTGTTGCGGAAATAGCCGAGGCGTTGCACTGCACGCCTAAATCGGCGATGCAGGAAATGCGCCGCCGTAATGTCGAGCTTATCGCCACCGGCAAGAGCTATGTCGTGTATAAAGAGAACTTTTACAATGCCTTTAGAGGTGAGCAATGATGAGCGCAAAGGAAAAGATATGCTGTGCGCTTATAGCCCTCGGGCAGATTGTAGGTTGGGGCGGTTTTTGGCTCCTGCTGATGATTGACGATACAAAATCTGACACCGCTCGCGTAGTAAGGCTCGTCGCAATAATGGCGGTGTCGCTTATTGCAAGCTATCTGCTTATGTGGCTTTGTTTTCGGCAAAAAGAAAAATCCGACACAAGCGAGTGCGGATTTTGGATAAGCAACGATACATATAAAATCGAAACAAATTATGCCAAAGAGTTTGCAGAGCTTTACGAGCGCTACGGCAAGGACAGCGATTTGCAGTCAAGTGCAAAAAAATAGGCGACTGAAAATCAGCCGCCCGCTCCGTTAAAGGAGTATCAACAAGTTAATAATACCAAATTAATTCAAATTTGTCAAGAAAGGAGTATCAACAATGGCAAAGGTGATTAATTCAATTCGCCTGCTTAATCTTGCACGGCAACGGGTTAAGGATTGCGGCAACGAGGTTGTCGAGCTTGACGAAAGCCCGGAGGGGAAAGCATTGTATCTGACTTTTCTTTCCGTTGAGCATTTATATCGGCTCGGAGCAATAACCAAAGAACAGCGCAACGAAACGGAGGCTGAATACGAGGAATACTATCAGCAAAGCGCCGGGCGCGCAATAAGGCGAGATTTGCAGGCGCAGAAGGACTTGAATAAAATCCGCACTGCAATGAAAACATGCAACTATGCTGAGGCGTTACGGTATGCAATGGACTTGCTTTCAATGTCAGACACGCCGCTCGGCTCGGTTGATTACAACGAGTTTTATAAGCTCTATTACAGAGAGGAGCAACTAAATGCTGACATCTGATGAAATACTTGTTGCGCAAAAGCGTAACCTCCCGGTGATTATTACGCACAATGCAGAGCAATATGAGCCGGGCAACTACAATGTCAATGCTATTATCCGCTTTATTCCGCGAGCGGATAAGCATTACATATACTCGGCACAAATCTGCCAACGGCAGAAAATACTTTACACGCTGCCAATCGACGATTTGTCGCCGGCGCCCGGATACGAAAATATTTTCGCAGAATCGGTCAAGACGATACGCCGACAGCAATTAAAAGGAGTTATTAAAAACTACCTTGCAGCAGGCTATAACAAGACCACACTCGGCAAATTAATCCGTGAAATAATCGACGGTATTCGGGCAGAGGAAAGCGTCGCCAAGCAGAACAGCGAGGCGGCGTGATGAACGAGATTCAATTAATATTAAGGGTTATATGTGCAACGGCACTTGTCTTGCACATAAGCCCGATTAATGCATTTTAGGAGGATATATGTCACTTTCGAATAATAAATTAATCGCTTGCAAACAAGCGAAATGCGACTGTTTTGCTTATATAGAGAAGAACTGCCGCATTCTCACAAACACAACATTCAAAAAGAAATGTCCTTTTTATAAGGCAAAGGACGAAGCAACAAAATAGCGGTGTGTTGCTCGGGCAGTCGGCACAGTGATTTTTGCAATGCGTGGACATTAGTGGTGATTTTGCAAGGTATTTGCCGGCGTTGCATTGCCGCCGGCACACTCCCTGCGGACAGCCCGGCAAACACCGGTCAACATAAAAAGGAGTATCAACTATGACAGAACTAATACAAAAAGCGATTGACAAAATTGACAAGGAGGCAGAGGCGATTAACGCCCCTGCCGTTACCGTTGTTGCATCACACATAATTGATGTGTATTTAAAAAGCGATGAAAACGCGCAAAAGGCACTCGAGGAGGAAAAAACGCTCAAAAAGTGTTGGGATGATGTGAAGAGCAGCGCTCGTAAGCAAGCGAGCGGCGGCTGCGCAATGGTAAGCGATGACGCGGTTTTTGAATGGGTCAAGGATTATTACGGCTTTGCTCAATCCGCCGGTAAAGACGAAAAGATAATTAATCTTTTCGATTGCTTATAAGGCGGTGAGCGTATGGGCAAAAAGTTAAATCAACTTACCGAGGAAGAGGCAGAGCAGATATACCAACGCCTTAAGGCAAATGCGGAGCCGTCAAAGGAATTGATTAGATATGTTCACGATGAGTTAATGCGCGAGCATCACTACATGTTTCAAATAAAGAAAGGTGGCAAGCGGCACGGTTACTGCACGCATTGCGGCAATGTGTTCGATTTGGAACTCGGCAGAACGATTACTCCTGCCGACAGGCAAAGGTTGTCGGCAAGGCACGGCGAAAAGGTGACTTGCCCCTGCTGCGGCTACGAGGTTACAAAGCGATATGACGGATTCGGCGCAAAAAACAGCTTTGTAACGGTGGCAGACTGCCGTGTTGACGAGCCTACACAGGCTCTTGTTATATACCTTTATTGCTTTTATTACAATTTTCGTGCCAAGCATTGCATCTGTGAGCCTTATTGGCAGTGCTTTAATATCGGCTATTTCGAGCCGCACAAGCATTTTTGCGATCTGCACGGTTGGGGCGAAACGCATGTTCATTTGGGCAGGACATATGTCAGCAAAATATGCTTCAAACGCGAACAAAGGGTTGATGATATTCACTCTTACGCGCAGGAGGTGTATGACGGCTGTATTTTGTATAATCTCGATTGTTATAAGAAAAGCAAAATGCGAAACAGCTGTATTGATGAATACTTGGAACGCCACAGTATTCTTTTTAAATATTTGTTCTATTACTGTGAATACCCGGAGCTTATCGAACGCTTGATAAAGCAAGGCAATATATCTGTTGCAAATGACATAATTAATCAAGAAACCATGGGAATTAAGATTAATTATAACAAAAAAGAGCCTCGGGAGGCGTTTGGGCTTACACGCTCCGAATATAAGCAATTAAGTGGATTAAGCGATTACACAAAATTCTCATATATTTTATCAGCGCAATTTGCAAATTCTCATCCAAAGTTGAATGAGAAAAATGTTGATTTTTTGATGAATCATATTAACACTCGGTCAGAGGTCAGAGCTATGGAATATTTACTCCGTGTTGCCGGTCCGAAAAAAATAGAATCGTGGATTCAAAAGCAAATCGAATTATGCAATTATTTTTGGTTGCAAGATTACGCCGATTACATTCAGCAGTGCAGGCGGCTTGAATATAATCTCGATGATAAGGCTGTTATTATGCCGCAAAATTTTTCCGAAGCGCACGCGGAGCTTTCAATTTTGTTGCAACAGCGTGATAAAGAAAAGCGGTTTGAAACACTTTATAAATTGCAAGAGAATTTTCAAAAAGACCTTTTGCCAAAGCTCGAAAAAAAGTCATTCAGTGACGGCAACTACATAATTCGCCCGGCGCGCACTGTCGAGGAACTTGCGCAGGAAGGTGCAAAAAATCATAATTGTGTATTTACCAACTATGCCGAAGAGCACTTAAGCGGCAAAACGGAGCTCTTTTTTATCCGCGATGTGAACGCGCCCGACGAAACATTTTATACCGTGGAATATCACAACGGCGATGTAATTCAGTGCCGAACTTTGCGGAATCAAGGCGCAACAAACGAGGTGCAAGCCTTTGTTGACAAATGGCTTAAATACATAAAACAAATTAAATCAAAAGGAAAGGCAGATGCGGCATAATGAAAAGCAATAAATATCATGCTCCTATTATTTGCAGAATAAAAAAGCTCTTTCACATTCACAGCCCGATTGCCTATACAAATTGCTTAATAGGTTGCAAATCAAGAAATAAAAAGCGATGCAAAAATTGCAATCTATGCGTTGTAAAATTAATATCGGACGGATTTAATGAGGGGTTGAAAAGCAACACTAAATCAGCTATGCAGTTATTAGAAGAAAGAAGGCAAAATAATGGAAAACAATGAGGTTATAATCACAAAAAAGGCGTATGAGGTGCACGCACGAATAATGGCAAACGGTCAGGTCCTTCAAAACACCTTACTCGAAATTTGTAAGGATTTAAAAACCATGCGTGACGAAAAGCTCTATTCAAACCTTGGGTACAGCACTTTTGAGGATTACGCGGAAAATGCCTGCGGCATTAAGCAAAGGCAGGCATATTCATACATAAGCACATATGAAAAACTCGGCGAAAAGCTGATAAACGATATGGAAAATGTTGGCATTACCAAACTTGCCCTCATATCCGAAATATCGTCATATGAGCGTGACGAGTTTATCAACCAAACCGATATTGAAAATTCAACCGTTAAAGAACTTAAGGCAAAGGTTGAGGAGTTTAAAAAGCAAACCGAACAACTCACACTTGAACTCGAGGAATACAAAAACGCTCCTGCATCGGAGGCTGACAGCACCGCCGCCGACAAGACAACCGAGCTTGAAAATCAAATCAAGCAATTAAAGCAGACGGCGGCAGACAAAGAAAAACAGCTCAAACAGAAATACGAGCAGAAAGTCAAAAACGCCGTTGCAGACGAGGCAAAAAAAGTCGAATCCCTCAAATCCGAAAATGAGGAACTCAAAACCAAGCTGAAAACCGTTGACGAAAAGCTGAATCAAGCCGTCAGCAAAGCCAAAGCCGCCGGCGCGGATTCCGATGTCGCCGCCCTTAAGGTGTATTTTGACACTTTGCAGTCGAATGCAAAAAGGTGCTTTGAATATCTTTCCAAAATCAAAGCAAAGGACAGCGCAACGGCAAGCCGCCTTGCATCGGCTATGCAGGGGCAGTTTACGGAGTTTGCCGCCGAGTGCAGTAATTGAGGTGTCAAATGACATATTATGATATTTGCAGCGGGCACAGAAAAGACAACCGTTTTTCAAATATACGAAAGGTTTGGTGCAATGCCGCTAAATTTGATTGCGGCATTTGCGCCACAACACATTGCACTGCCGATGAAACGGCAGAAATCGAACAAGCAATAAATGCTATTAAGAAGGAGTGTAAAGACAATGGCAAATGATTTAATTGATAGACAAGAGGCATTGAAAACATTTCCCCCAAGACACTCGAAAAAATGCAACATGGATTATGCAATAGGATTTAACAAGTGTCGCGATACGATTTTTGAACAAATAAAGAGTCTGCCGCAGGCTGAACCTGAACATGCTCGTTGGATTGAAGACGGTGAAGATATGGCAACCGACGGCGTGCACTTGATTTGCTCGGAATGTAACGGTCAGGGAAACCTGACACAGAGGTATTGTCCAAACTGTGGCAGGAAAATGGATAACGCAGTAACGCATAATGAACTTCAATCAACAATGATTTCCGCAGCAAAAGCAGCTGCTTCGGTGGCGGAAAAAATGAGCAACACATTTTCAAGTGCGTCAGAGGTTCTTAATCATATTGATTTTGAGAAGCTGTTTAATGAGTACACCAAAAATCATTCAGACAATAATGATTAATTACATATTATATATGCAAAATAACAACCCGGTGAAAGTCCGGGTTACGGGCTTGTAATTGGTCATAACATTTCAAGGAAATTTAGAGGAGTATCAACAATGGCAAGAATGAAAAAAAGAGTAATAAGGTCCGGGGGTATGCTCGAGGTCAATTATTACCCCGTTACGGTCACGGGTGAGAAAATTCCCAACGAGCAGCCTAAACATAAGCCAAGGAGCAAAAAGCAGATTGAGGAGGCAAACCGCCGCCAAGCTGTTAAGAAGTTTGTCAGAATTATAAATACTAATTTCGGGCCCGAGGATTATTTTATTACTCTCACTTATAACGAGGATTTTGCACCGCTTACATTGGAGCAGGCTGAAAAAGATATAACTAACTTTTTCAACCGCGTTAAGTATCACATCAAAAAGAACGGAGGCAATCCGAAAAAATTCAAATATGCCTATACTCCGCAGGTTGTCACTTATAAAACGGGAATATATGCCGGCTTGCAAAACTATCACTTCCACATTTTTATGAGCAATGCCGGTATGAGTGCCGAAGAAATCAAATCACTGTGGAAATTCGGCACAAAGGGCAGTATTGAGCATTACGACCCTTATCGCTTTGGCCCCGAGGCAGCAGCAAAATATATGTCGCGCAATTTTGTCGGCAAGAAAATGTATCGTTGCAGCAGGAATATGGATAAGCCTATTATTGAAGAAGAAAAGAACGCTTGTATTTCTGCCTCCAAGGTTGAAGAACTCGGTCGCAACCGATGCGATGATGCGCACTATTGGGAAAAGAAATATCCCTCATATTCATTTATGCGAATGGATAAGGTGTATAACGAAATCAACGGTTGTTGGTATCTCAATGTTGTTATGTATAAAAAACCTACTAAAAACAACAGCTCTTATTATGAGAAGTCGCGCAGGGCTTCACTCGAATATGCCCACATCAACAAAAAATAATCAGCAGCAGGAAGGAGTTTTTTGCTTGAAAAAAAGAAAGAGAATTAGCACAGAATGCGTTTTGCCGCGCTTTGTCTTTTCGTTGCACATCGTCCTCCAAAGTCAGCTCAATAATCAAGAGTCTGAAATAACAGCGGATATTAAGGCAACGGATTTTGACACGGCGATTTTGAAATTCAAAAAATCAATCAATATCTTAAATGACGAGCGATTTCGCGTTAAGGTTTCAATCGTTAAGGTCAGAGAGGTGTAGCCGTGAGCTTTCGCAGGAAATTCAAACGGAGCAGTGCCCCCAAACGCCGCAGGTGTTGCGGTGCTGATATGGAGTATAAAGACGGCTTTTATATCTGCCAAAGGTGCGGCAGAGTAAAGCCCGTGAGTAATAAGGAGTGATTTAATGAACGCCGATGAAATGTTAAACCGAATTGAAAAAAACAGTTGCCTTATTGCGCAAAAAAAACAGCAAATTCAATCGTTATATGAAATTCTCGACTCAATGGGCGTTGACACCACCAAAGAGGTTGTTTTTTCGTCGGCAGACGATAAGATGTCGAGCGTCATCACGCGCATTGTTGTTCTTAAGGAGGAACTCGAGGAGCAGAGAGTCGCCGCCGAAGAAGAAAAGAACGAAATAATCAGCTTTATTAATAATATCGGCGACAGCACACTGCAAAATGTCCTTTATGAGCGATATGTCAACAATAAAAGTCTGCTCGAAATATCGCGTTCAATCGGTTATACATATGAGTGGACGCGCCACCTCCACCTCAAAGCAAAGCGCGAGTTTGAAAAGTCAATAAAAACTTGCGCAAAAAACACAACAAAACACACAAAAACACATTGAGGTGTGCTATTATGATATTGACGAAAAATGACAGTCGCCGGGAAACCGACGGCTGTTTTTATTTACAGGGGTGAATTTATGAAAGAAAAAAGCGAAAGAATCACAGCCAAGCAAGAAATATTTATCCGTGAATTGCTTAAGGGCAAATCACAGCGTAAGGCTTATCGTGCTGCATTTCCGTCCTCTGTCAATTGGAAGGACTCGACGGTCGACTCCAAAGCCTCGACTTTGTTCAATTCAGGTAAGATTCAGGAAAGGTATCAACTTATAAAAAAAGAATTAGATAATAAAGCAATAATGCACAGGACAGACAGGATGATTACGCTGTCAAAAATAGCCGAACGGGAGGCAGAGGACACAGGTTGCCGCATCAGGGCGATTGATGTTCTAAACAAAATGGACGGCGATTATATCCAAAGGGTTGAGGTATCAACCCCGGATGACAGCTCATTAAAAGAAATGGAAGAGTATTTTGCAAGTCGAAAAAAAGAAAATACTTGATTTGCTTTACTACGAGCCGTATAAGGTAGGGCATTGGGTAGGATTTCACGATTTAACGCAGCTGCACAATAAGTGGTTGCGCGATTTTTTATATCGTGATGACGACCAAACGCTCCTTGCGCACCGCGGCTCATACAAAACAACAGTGCTGTCATTGTTTTTAGCGCTTTTTATTGTCTTATTTCCGAATAAGTTCGTTATTTTTTTCCGAAAGACAGATGAGGACTCCAAAGAGGTTATCAAGCAAGTCCAAAAAATACTTGCAGCAGGCTGTATGCAAAAAATCGTTTACACTCTGTACGGTAAAAAACTCATTTTAACCAAAAGTACCGACAGCGAAATTCATACAAATTTGTGCACTTCGATTAAAGGTCAAAGTCAGCTTATAGGCCTTGGTATCGGCACATCAATCACCGGTAAGCACGCCGATGTTGTTGTGACTGACGATATAGTCAATCTTAAGGACCGCATCAGCGCCGCAGAACGCAAGCTTACGCGTCTGCAGTATATGGAATTGCAGAATATTAAAAACCGTGACGGTCGTTTCATTAATACCGGCACACCGTGGCACAAAGAGGACGCTATATCAATAATGCCGAATGTCACAAGGTACGATTGCTACAGCACCGGGCTTATTACAAGAGAAAAATTAGAGGCTATCCGCAACGCAATGACGGATAGCCTTTTTGCTGCCAACTATGAGCTTAAGCATATAGCAGACAGCGACGCGGTTTTCACAAGCCCACAGTTTACATCGGATGTCGAAAGTCTTTATAACGGCGTTGCCCACATCGACGCGCGATACAGCGGTCAGGACTACACCGCGTTTACAATTCTTAAGCAAATTAAGGATGAAAACGGTATTCATTATATTGGCTTCGGCAAGCTGTTTGACCGCCATGTAAGCGACTGCCTAAACGAGATAGAGGCTTACCTCGACCAATACCTTGCCGGCACAATATTTGTCGAAACAAACGCGGACAAAGGTTATTTAAAAAGGGAAATCACCGAGCGCGGAAGACCTTGCAAATCGTATCACGAGTCAACAAATAAATTCATCAAAATTACAACATATCTCAAAGACGCTTGGAGCAATATCAAGTGGATTGAGTCGACTGACCCCGAGTATATCAACCAAATACTTGATTACAGCGAAACGGCGGCACACGATGACGCTCCCGACTCCGCCGCAAGCCTCATAAGGCAGTTGACATCAAGCGCCAAACTCAACCGTATATCAGGAGGATTTTAATCAATGAGTGATTCAAGCTATTATGACTACACAAAAACATACAATTTAACAAAGATATTCAGAATGCCGGAGGATGCCGAGCTGACTCCCGCAATTTTAAAAAAGTTTATTGATAAAAACAAGCAAATCACGCTCTCAAAATACAGCAAATTGCAGCGGGCATACGAAAATGATTACGATATTTTTCATATGCCGAAAAAGAAGGATAACAAGCCGGACAACCGCCTTGCCGCAAACTTTGCCAAATACATAACCGACACAATGAACGGCTTTTTCCTCGGCGTGCCGATTAAGTATGATTGCGCGGATGACGCCCTTAAGGAAAAACTCGATTTCATTAACGCTTATAACAATATCGACGACCTGAACGCTGAACTGTCCAAATTAATGGATATGTTCGGCAGGGGCAACGAGCTTTATTTCATTGATGAAAAGAATCAGCTCGGTATTTGCTACTTAAGCCCGACCAATTCGTTTATGATATATGACGATTCTGTCAGAGAAAAGCCGCTTTATTTTGTCCGCTATTATCTCGACGCCAAAAATATTGAGCACGGCAGTGTGTCGGACAATTCAGTGGTCCGTTGGTTTACCGTCAAAGGCGGCAACCTTGTTTTCAGCCCCGAGGAAAAGGCGCACGGATTTGCCGATGTGCCTGCAACGGAATATGTAGAGAACGCCGAGCGCATCGGATTATATGAGGGCATAATGAGCCTTATTGATTCATTCAACCTTGGTTTAAGCGAAAAGGCAAATGAAATCGATTATTTCGGCGACGCGTATATGAAAATACTCGGCACGAAGCTTGATAACGGCGATGCGCAGTTTATCAAGAATAACCGAATTATCAATTTCGAGGGGGACAGCGACAAAATAAAGGTTGATTTTATGAACAAACCCTCCGCAGATGAAACGCAGGAGCACCATTTGGAACGGCTCGAACGCCTCATTTTTTCCATGTCAATGGTTGCAAACATCAGCGACGAGAATTTCGGCACATCAAGCGGAATTGCACTCAAATACAAACTGCTTGCTATGGATAACCTCGCTCAAGCAAAACAAAGGAAGTTTACAGCAGGCTTGAACAGGCGCTACAAGGTGTTATTTTCAAATCTCATATCGGGAATAGCCGAAAACGATTGGATGAAAATAAACTATAAATTTACGAGAAATTACCCGGCAAATCTCTCCGACGAAGCAGATACAGCAGGCAAGCTCGCCGGCATTACATCAAACAAAACGCGCTTGTCGGTGCTTTCTGTTGTCAACGATGTCGATTCCGAGCTTGAACAGATTGAGAGGGAAAAGGATGAGGAGGCATACAACACCGATTATCCGACAGAGCGCTCAATTGGCTTTTCAACGGGTGACGATTAATGTATTGGAGTGAAAGGCAAAAACAGCTCTATGCAGGGCTTGAAAAGGATGAGGCGGCGTTAAAGCGTCGCCTTATTACATATTACAGTGAGGAGTCGGCAAGCCTCGATAAGGACATCGCCGCTTATTATCAAAAATACGGCGAAAACGGTGTTATAAAATACCGAACGCTGAAAGAATCCTTATCAAACGAGGAGCGTCAGCTCCTGATGCGCAATTGTGATGAATATGCAAAGAAATATCCGCAGTATGCCGATTTATTGCCCATACGAAAAAGTATATACAAGCTTGACCGATTAGAGGGATTGCAGTATTCGATAATGCTTCATCAATACAACATCGGAGCAATTACGCAAGCGGAGTTAGATGAGCACCTGCGCCGCCAAGCGTTAAAGGGTGTCAATGCCGCGCAGGAGGCACTCGGCTTCGGCAAGAATTTTTATGCCGAAAATGCCGATGTTATAAATTTATTTGTTGGTGTTCCGTGGGCAAACGGAAAAGATTTTTCGCAAACTATATGGGACAATGCCGACAAGCTGATTAATTATCTCAAATATGATTTTGCTTCCGGCATAGCACGCGGCGACTCTTATCAAAAACTGACAGCCGCCCTGCAAAACAGATTTTTGACGGTCAACAAAAACGATGCCTACCGCCTTGTTTATACCGAGGGCACATATGTTATGGCAGAATCAACGATGCAACCGTTTAAAGAGGACTTTGAACAGTACAAAGTATCGACAGCCGCCGACGGCAAAGTGTGCTCCAAATGCGCCGATATATCGCATCAGGTGTTTTATATCAAGGACCGCACACCCGGTGTCAATTTCCCGCCTCTGCATCCTTGGTGCCGTTGCACCTTCGAGATTTATGTCGAGGATTGGGACAAATGGCAGGACGATTATGTAAAAAGACACAGCAAAAATCCCGATAAGATATTGAAGTCACTCAAATCTAATGATATAATTAATGCAGATGTTGATGAATTAGTACCTTGTTTAAAAAATGCAAAAACCGGTGAAATTGTTGAAACTTATGTTCGCGAAATGTCACGAAATGAACTCGCCGAATACACTTTGAAAAACGGTTGGAGTGACAATTGGAAAGATAGACCCCAAAACGAAAATGTTTATGGATTGTATATTGAAAATTCCAAAAAATTACAGGGACTGATTGCATTAAGACCTGAAAAAGGCTGTATTTACATAGCAAGCGCAGCTGCTTCACCGAACAATAATCCTTTAGTAAATAACGGGCAAAAAGACTATTTAGGCGTTGGAGGACATTTGTTCGCAATTGCCGCAGAAGAGTGCTTAAAAATTGATGATTACGGTGCGATATATGGATATGCCGTAAATGACAAAGTATTAAAGCATTATATCAAAGAATTTAATGCAGTGCATATACCCACCCGAACGCACGAATATCAATTTTTTATCGACACCGAGGATGCAATAAACTTGTTAAGGAAGTATAACTATGAAAGAAAATGAAATTAAATTACCAAAAGACCCGACTGTCGCTGACGGCTTCAAGGGACTGTATTGTGGTGGCCCTAATATTGTTCATAATGAGCCGCCTAAATATTATTTGGGAAAGTTAGGCAAATATATGAAAGAAAATAGAAAAAAATTCGAAGAGTTAGACGATGATGAGTTAAAACAATTTGAAATTTAGCACCATGCGAAAAGCACGGTGCTTTTATTATGCCTTAAAGGAGGTGATTAATGGTGTGATAACAGTAAAAAAAGGGCGCAGGCAAATAACGGTGTCGGGGCACGCAGGCTATGCCGAAAAAGGGCACGATATAGTTTGCGCCGCCGTTTCAATATTGATATACAACCTGCAAAACAGCATAGAAAGGCTCACGGATGACACTGTGGGCTTTTCTTTTTGCCCGGATGTAACAATAATCGAATACGGCACATTAAGCGCCCAAGGGCGTTTGCTTGTCAATTCATTCATTAACGGATTGGAACTGCTTTCAGCCAACTATCCGCAAAATGTTTGTTTTGCATAGCGTTATATTTTATTTACGGAGGTAAAAACAATGAACAAAGCAATTGTTCAAAAAATCAATTTACAGCTTCATTCTGATGACGGCGACAACCAAGGCAACCAACAAAACCAAGCCAACCAAAACCAAGGCAAGGCAGATAACGGCGGTGAGTCGGGTACCGACAGCAAAAGCAAATCTGATGACGGCAATGGCAAAGATGATAAATCAAAGCCTAAATACACCGAGGAGGATTTGAATCGCCTGATTGATGAAAAACTCAAATCGTTTGAGGAAAAGCAAAAAGGAAAAAGCGACGAGGCGGCAAGGCTCGCACAGATGAATGCGCAGGAGCGCGCCGAGTATGAGCGCGACAAACTCCAAAAGCAGGTTGACGAGCTCCTTAAGGAAAAATCAATGGGCGAAATGCAGTCAACTGCAAGGGAAATGCTTTCTGCTGAGAGCATTAACGCCCCCGATGAAATCGTAAAACTGCTTGTTACGGACGATGCAGAGGGCACAAAGAAAGCCGTCAACGCTTTTGTTTCACTTTTCAAAAACAGCGTTAAAAACGCCGTTGCCGATGCATTAAAAGGCAAATCGCCGAAAGTCGGCTCGGACGGAACAATCACCAAAGATGACATAATGAAAATCAAAGACACAAAAGCCCGTCAAAAGGCAATCAAAGACAATATCGAATTATTTCAATAAGAAAGGACTTTATAACATGAACAAGGAAATTAAAAAAATCAATCTTCAGCTTTGTGCTGCCGAAACAAATTCCACAGTTTCGAGCGACATTGCACCTGCAATTTCAATCGACCATGTGAGCAAAATCAATAAGAACATTACCGAGCTTACAGACCTTCTCGGCATTGCCGAATTGACACCGGTTGCAGCAGGCACCGAGATTCGCATTTATAAGACCGATGTTGAAAACACACCGGAGCAGGTAGGCGAGGGCGAAATTATTCCGCTTACCAAGGTTACTCGTAAATTAGCAAGAACAGTGACACTCGGAATCAAAAAATACCGCAAGCTCACATCAATTGAATCTATTCTTTCAAGAGGATATGACAACGCTGTCAATAAAACCGACAGTAAGCTCATTTCAAATGTTCAAAAGAGTATTAAGGGTGAGTTTTTCGACATGCTTGCCGCCGGCACAACCAAGACAAGCGGTGTAGGATTGCAGGCATCAATGGCGAACGCTTGGGCTGTGCTCAACGGCTTATTTAAGGATGAGGATGTTGACGGCGTTTATTTCGTTAATCCGCTTGATGTTGCCGGCTATCTCGGTCAGGCAAAGGTTACAATGCAAACCACATTCGGCTTGTCATACATTGCAAATTTTATTGGGCTTGGCACTGTTATTGTAAGTAACAGCGTTCCGCAAGGTAAGGTTATCGCAACAGCAAAGCAAAACCTCAACGGTGTTTATATTGATGTCACCGCAAGCGAAGTTAAAAACCATTTCGCATTTACAACCGACGAAAGCGGCGTAATCGGTATGATTCATACCGGTAAGACAGACAACGCATCTTGTGAAACATTGCTTATTTCAGCTGTTACTCTTTATCCCGAACGCCTCGACGGCATTGTTCTTTCAGATATTCAAGCCGCCGTAAGCGAAGCAGCAGACAAAAATTAACGGCAGGAGGTGCGGTAATGAACACGCAGGAATTGATTCTTGATAAGGTAAAAAATATCCTTGATGACGAAGAAGTAATCGAAAGCCGCCTTAAGGAATATATTGCTACCGTGTCCGACCGCCTTTGTATTCGATCAGCTGTTGACACTTTGCCTGATAATTTCATATCAATTGCCGCCGACGCCGTCATCAAAATGCACCGGCGGTTTTATTATGAGGGCGTTGCAAGCGAGGGTGACGGCACGGTTAGCACCTCGTTCGTTAATGACATTCTGTCGGAATACTCCGACGAGATTAATGCCTATATCGAAAAGCAAAAAGGGGCGGTGCATTTCTTATGATTTGGAAAAAATGCGAGCTGATTTCAAACTTGCCTGACAGTACACCGCTTTCGGACAGCGACGGCGCGGCAGTTCTCGATAACAGCGGAAAGCAGGTACTTGTCAACGCGCTTGACAGACTCGGCAATGTTATTTGTCTGCCTCAAACGCAAAAAAGCGTATTTGCCCGCTTTACGCCCTCTGACGAAAGTAAGGCACAGCTTGACGGCAGAACGGTTACAGCCGATACACGGCGGTTGTTACTGCGTTGTACGAGCCTTAATGCCCCGAAATGCGATTTTGTCAAGTTCGAGGGCGTAACTTACCGCGTTGAGGAAAGAATTGACCTGCGGCGTTTTGTGCTGCTTATAGTGAGGCGGTGAGGTAATGGCATTCAAATTAACACTGCACGGCGTTGACGAACTCGAGGCAAAGCTCATTGCAATGAACTCAATTCGCTTTGACGCCGTTGTACTCAAATCAATGACACAAATGCTTAACCGAGCGAAAGCCGAGGGTGGCACTCCCGTGGCTTCGGGTGAACTGCGTAAACATTCATCATCTGACGGTAAGGAAATGGGATATACCGAGGAGTACGCGCCGTATGTCGAATACGGTCACAGGACCGTCAACGGCGGCTATGTTCCGGGGCAATATTTTTTGAAGCGAAATGTTGCCACGCAACAGCCCATATATCGCAACGATTTGCTTAAGGCTATAAAGAAGGAGTTAGGCTAATGTTTTCACAACTCGGATTAGTCGATTTAATATCGGCGCTAAAAACAACAGTGCAGAAAAAAACGGGTTTGCGGTGCTATGACGCCGTGCCGAAGGATGCGCAAAGTCCGTTTTATTTTGCTGAGGTCGTTTCAAAACGACCCGAAAAAAACAAATTGATGTTCAAGGATGTGTTCACCGTGTTCATTCACGCGATAGCAACTCCGGGAGCATCATCGGTCGAGATTTACGACCTTATTCAAAAGTTAGAGGAGGCATTGACAACAGAAATCAGCCTCCCTCGCGGTTTTGAGTTGCTTTTGCAGTCAAATGCAGGACTGCAAAATATTCAAACTGATGAAACAAATGAAAAACACGCTATTGTAGCTTACGAGTTTACTGTATGCTACGGCTACAAAATTAAGTAAGGAGATAAAGAATGAACAAACTCAATTTACAACTTCACGCCGAGCCGTTCGACAACAAGGCTTATTATGACGATTCATCCGTAAAAGCAACAGCAGGCAAGGACATTTTGCTTGCCGTGTGGAATGCCGACGGCACAAAGCTGCTTGCAATCGGCGGTCAGCAGTCATTAACAATTAACAGGAGCGCAGATTCAATCGAAATCAACTCGAAAGATTCCGAAGGCGGCTGGAAAGATAAGCTTGCAGGCCTTAAAGAGTGGTCTATCGACACGGACGGCCTTTGGGTCGCTTCCGATGAGTCACACAAGATTCTTTCGACAGCTTTTGAAAACAGCGACGCTGTTGTTATCAAGGTTATTAACCGTAAAACGAAAAAAGGAATGTTCGGCGGCTTGGCTTGTATTACTGATTACCCGATTGAGGCTCCGTATGATGACGCAATGACTTACTCATTGACACTTGAAGGTAAAGGTAAGCTCGTTGACCTTGCAAGTATCACCATGACGGATGACGCTATGCCCGAGGGCACAACAGCAGGCAGTAACGAATAAGGAGGCAAAACAAAATGATTAAATTCGGCGAAAAAAATTACGAACTCAAATACAACCTTAAGCGCATTGAGATGATTGAGGCTCAAACCTCTTTGCCGACAATGGCTCAAATCAAAACCACAAGCGGCTATTTCGGAATAACCGACCTAAAATCATATCTTACATACGGACTTAAGGAAGAGGGAGCCGATGTGTTCCTTATGCCGGTTAAGGCGCAGGAGCTTGCGGATGAGATGATTATTGAGGTCGGCTACACACAACTGTGCTCGGAGGTATTAACTGCACTTGAACGCGACTGTCCTTTTTTCTTCCAAGGCGTTTAATCGATTTTGAATATTTTAAGTCCGACGGAAATACCGATTCGGACTATATAAGAGAAGCGGAGCAATTTCAAAGCGAAATTGACTTCGCTTTTTTTGCCGTAAATTTCGGATACTCAAAGGCTGACTATGAATCACTCACACCAAAGGAGCGTGCTTTTATTTATAAGGCTTGGGAAAACAAAACGATAACCGACTCCTACAACATTTACAACGCTGTGTTTAAAGCCGTTTATAACGCCAACCGCAGTAAAAAGCAAAGAGCCTTATCGCTGTTTCGCAAGGTTAATCAGCCGCTTGACAGAGAAAAATTGCGCAATGATAAAGAAATCATCGCGCAGGCAAATAAAAATGACGGCAATTGGATTAAAAAAATCTATGAAGCAAATCACATTCCATACAAGAAAAAGGAGGTTACATAATGTCAGATTATAAGCTGTCTGTTTCAATTGACGGCGACGCGTCGGGAATGAAAAAAGCATTTCAAGTTGCTAATGCCGCAATCGCGGATTTCGATGCAAAAACCTCGGGAATAACAAGCCGAATGGGCTCACTTGGTAAAGGCGTTACGAGCTTGGGGCAGAGTATTAATAAGCACATTTCAAAGCCGGCAATCGCCGCAACATCAGCCCTTGCAGGAATTACTCTTGTCAAGGGATTTAATCGTTTAGCCGGCATTGATGACGCGCGTGCTAAACTTTTAGGATTGGGACACGATGCAAAAAGCGTTGACAAAATAATGTCATCTGCGCTCGCGTCGGTAAAAGGCACATCGTTTGGAATGGACGAAGCCGCCACAACTGCCGCAGGAGCGTGTGCAGCAGGAATCAAGCAGGGAAAAGAACTTACACGATATTTGTCGCTGACCGCCGATGCCGCGGCTATTGCAGGCACATCCATGAGCGATATGGGCGCAATAATTAATAAGGTGCAGACATCAAACCGTGCATATACCGAAAATCTCAATCAGCTTGCAGACAGAGGCTTGCCAATATATCAATGGCTTGCCGATGAATGCCACACAACGCAAGATGCCGTAAGAGATATGGCATCGAGCGGTGCAATTTCATCAAAAATGTTTTTGTCGGCTATTGAAAAGAATATCGGCGGTGCGGCAAAAACAATCGGTGACAACTCATTCAAGGCATCGATTAACAACCTCAATGCCGCATTGAGCAGAATCGGCGCAAATTTTCTTGACGCAGGCAGTACCGGCGGCGGTTTGTTTTCACAGCTAAAACCGCTTATTAAGGATGTGACCGGTTTGCTTGATGTTGTTGAAAAACAGGCGGCGGATTGGGGTGTTGCACTCGGTAAATCCTTTTCGCCTATTGCAGAAAAGGCACAAAGCCTTATAAGCAAATTTGAAGGGCTTTCGTCTGCTCAACAACTCAATATTGTTAAATCTGCAGGGCTCGGCACAGCACTTGTCGCAGGGCTCGGACCTGCTACCGAAAAGGTCGGCAAATTTATAACTGCCGCAAGCAAAATCTCGGAGGTCGGTGACAAAATCGGCAAGAGTATGACAACAAGCTTTACCAACATTCCAAAATCATTAATGAGTGTGAAAAACGGATTGACGGGCGTTGCCGGGGATATAAACAAAGTCGTTACGGGCATTGCAAAGCCTGCCGGTATGGCATTCGGCAAAATGGCGACAACAACAGCATCAGCCTGCACCCGAATTGGCGGACTTATAAAAACAGAGATGTCAAATGCAGCAGGTAATGTCGCTTTTGCTTTCACATCGAAATATCCCGAGTTAGCCACTAAAATTGCCCTTTACGAAACAAAAATAAATAATACCTTTTCAAAAATCTCAACAAATGTGTCGGGAATTGTTTCAAAGGTTTCTACTAAAGTTTCAGGTGTGGTTTCAAAGGTCGGTCCGGTTGTGTCGGGCGCATTTTCAAAAGTAGCACCGGTTATGAAAAAAGTCGGCTCAACCTGCGGAACTATGGCGCAACAGGTCGGCTCGGGAATGACAAGCCTTATTACTAAATCGGCAGGCTTCGGCAACACGATTATAAAATCGTTTATGAAATTGACCGGAATCGGTGCAATCGTAGGTGTTGCGGTAGCAGGCTTGGGTCTGCTTGAAAAAGGCTTTGGTACACAAATCAATGCAATGCTTAAAAATGTCACTGAAAAAGGTCCGGCCATTGTCGAAAAACTCAGTTCCTCGATTATAAGCAATCTTCCTACTCTTATGGCAGACGGTGCAATGCTCATCAGGCAGATTGTGGGTGCAATAACACAATTTGCCCCTCAACTGATGTTATGCGGCGCAAATATTCTTAATTCTTTATCGGCAGGTATCAGTCTTGAATTTCCGTCAATAATAACAAGTATTTTGGAAATGTTGCAAAGTTTTGCCGGTGAGTTTGCTATGATTATGTCTGTCTATTTTCCGACATTCATTCAAAATATGGGAGACTTTTTCTCGTCTGTTCTTGACCGTATTGGCACCGATGCGCCGAAAATAATCGAATCACTCTGCAACGGTATTGTTGCCGCAATTCCGACATTGATTGCGAGTGCAATCGGGATTATAAACTCACTCTTGGGTGCGATTAATTCCTGCGCCCCGGCTATCATAACAGGCGGCGCCGATATTATAGTTGCCCTTGTCCAAGGGCTTGCGGACAACCTGCCTACGCTGATACCTACGGCTATTTCGCTTATAAGTACAATCGCAACAAAGCTCATTGAGAATCTGCCTAAAATCATAACAGCGGGTTTGAACTTAATTGTCGCACTCGCAACAGGTCTTGTTAAGGCTTTGCCTCAATTGATAAAAAAGGTGCCTCAAATCATACAGTCGCTTGTGACTGCTATTGTTAAGCTCCTCCCGGTTATTATTCAAACGGGAATTACGCTTATTACTACACTCGCAGTCGGCTTAATTCAGGCTATCCCGGACCTTGTAGCGGCGATTCCCGACATTATTAAGGCGGTCAAAGACTCGTTCGCCGAAGTCGATTGGGGCGAAGTCGGCAAGAACATTCTCAACGGCATTGCAAAAGGCTTGTCAAGCGTTGCAAGCAACCTTATTGATGCCGCCAAGAAAGCAGGCAGTGAAGCACTTGCAGGCATAAAGAAATCACTCGGTATTCATTCTCCGTCGCGTGTATTCCGTGATGAAGTCGGTCAAATGATGGGCTTAGGTCTCGGTATAGGCTTTGAAAAGTCAATTCCCGTAAAGTCAATGAGAAAAAGCGTTTCACAGGCAGTCGCCGATGTTTCGGCAGTTTCGTTGTCGCTTACATCCGGTGCGGATATGAGCAGAATGATTACTCCGGTGCAGTCAAGCGTTCAAAATACGGCGATGAATTATGCGATTACCACAGCAGCAGGCACGAAAAGTGCCGAGCCGGTATATGTCAATGTGTTTAATGATGATGTTATAACGATGATGTCATCGACAAACGCAAAACTTGTAAATGCAATGCTTGAAGGTATGAGCAACTTGAAAATCGTTGCCGACAACCGCGAGGTTACAAGGTATATGTCAAACCTCGGATTTCAAAAGGCGGGTGTTTAAATGAAATTCTATTATATAAATTCCCGCGGTGAAAAGCTCGATTTTTCGGATTATCCGTATCTTTTCCAAGAGGGCGATTTGCTCGACTCCTCTTGGAGTAAGGACACCGACAACGACCGCTATAAAAATATCCGCAAAACAGCAGGCGAAAAAACATTTAAGATTGCAGTTATTCCGGATTATACCAAACCGCTTGCAGAGCGCAAGCGGGAATATGTCAACGCAATTAATCATATAGCGGATGTTTTTGAATACGATGTTTGCAACAACGCATACGGCAAGCTGTTCACCGATTCGGGGTATTATTTATCTTGCCAAATTCTCGACAGCAATAAGTCCGATTGGGAAAGCGATTTACCGTATATGTTCAACGAGTTTAAGGCTATCACCGAGGTGAACTATTGGTTTAAGGAAAAAACGCTGACCTTTTATCCTGTAGTTGAGTCATCGGATAAAGGATTTGAGTTTGCGTTTGATTTTCCGTTTGATTATAAGCCGAGTTTTTCGCTCGAAAAGTATTTTACAAACGATTCGCTTTTGCCTGCCGAGTTCAATCTGCTGATTTACGGTCCGTGTGAAAATCCGAGTATAACCGTTGGTACGCACAGATACAGTTTTCACTGTACATTGAAATCAACAGAACGCCTCGAGGTGACGGCGCGTCAAAATGCCAAAAAGGTAACACTTATTACGGCAGGCGGCGAAAGAGTGCGATATTTCAATTGCCGCTCAAAATCTCAATCGGTGTTTGAACCGATACCGGTCGGCACAAGCCGAATAAGTTGGAAGGGCGATTTTGCTTTCAGTCTTACTCTTATCGACAAGCGCTCCGAGCCTCGTTGGTTACTTCCGCAGGAAATCACGCCAACACACGACCAAAAGCCTGATGAGAATATTTACTATTTGCTCGACAGCGACGGCAAGAATGTTGTTGACAGCGACGGCGAATATATAGTAACCGAAACGGGGTGATTGAATGGAGTTTATAATCGCAAATCAAAAAGAGGAGTTGGGATTCCTTACTCCGTTTTCGAGCATTGATATTGACTTGGGCAAGGACATGGATTTTCAGATTGAGCTGAATCTCGAGGATTACGATGCCGAGCTGTTCGCGGCAAAGAATATCGTTTTTTGCCCCGGTACGGAATACGGCGGTTTTATCGACAACCCCGAGGTTGACACGGCACAGAACACTATAAAGTTTACAGGTGATACATTTCGCGGCCTGCTTAATCAAAAAATTATTGAGCCGCCCAAAAATCAATCACACCGAGTCATATCGGGAGAGCTGAACGAATGTATTTCATCACTCTTGAAAATGCATTTTTCGTCGCTTTTTACGGCAAGTACAAATAAGACGGCTGTCAGCGTAAGCCAATATCAATTCAACCGTTATTGCACTTTATATGAGGGCATTGTAGGAATGCTTGCGTCGGTCAATTACAGGTTGAAAATTGAAACAGAAAGCACAGATGACGGCGTTCAAATCGTATTGTCGGCTGTGCCGATTTTCGACTATTCACAGAGTGTTGAATTTTCGCAAGACGGCAATATTAATTTTAAAATCAAAAATCAAACTGCAAAATATGAGTATATGATTGCCCTCGGCGGCGGTGAACTTGAAAATCGCCAAGTTAAATACCTTAAGTATAATGATGATTCAAGTGTTGAGGAAGTTTCGTCCGTTCCGCCGGGCAATCTTACCCGTATATATTTATACGATTATTCAAGTGTTGAAAGCGATGACGAATTGCTCGAGTCGGGCATCGAAAAGCTAAAGGAAATCAACTCGGGCGATTTGCAGAGTATCACGCTTAATGACGATACGGACGGGCTTGAACTCGGCGATATAGTCGGCGGCAGGGATTATATAACCGGGTTGACAGTCAAACAACCGATTAAAAACAAAATAATAACTGTTAAAAATCGAATTACTTCGATTTCTTATACCTTAGGAGATGATAATTAATGCCAAAAATTATAACAGGCTACACCGGCACGCCGCATGTGACATCCGATGATGCCGCCGCTTTTCAGCAAGGCATTGTGGGATATGATGATTATGCGCTTGCCTCTGAAAACCAATTGACTGCCGTAACGGTCGAATCATCACGCTTGCGCTTAAGCAAGGCGGAAATAGTGATTCAAGGCGTTCATGTAAGGCTTGACGGAACGGAGGAAGTCACCTGCGCCGCTCAAACAGTCGGCACAACGCGCCTCGACAGAATTGCACTGCGATACACCAAAGACGCCTCTACAAATGTTGAAAGCGTCGAGCTCGCTGTTATTCAAGGGCAGGAAGCGGCATCGAATGCTGTTGAGCCCAACCTTGTGCAGGATGATTTGCGAAACGGCGGCTTGACGCGTGAAGTATCGTTGTTCCTCGTGACGCTTAAGGATTCGGTTATAACCTCGGTTACTCGCGAAATTCCCGTTCTCTATAATATGAATGAGCTTAAGGATTATGCCAACAAGCACACAAGCCAAATATCAGCGGCAGAAAACAAACTGACGCAACAGGCTTCATCAATCAATCAGAACAGCACGGAGATTAAAACCTTGCAAGGTAAGCACGATTTTGCCGACCAAGTGCGTTCGGTTTCCAAATATGCCAAGGCACAGATTACTTCGTGGGTGTCAAGTTGGAAGCAGAGCAATGCCCAACCTGATATTTTGGGCGCACAGCTCGGTGTGCAGGACGCATCGGGAACCACTAAAGCGTCATTAAGAATTTACTCGAATGGTTGGATTAAATTTTTCAAGGGCAATTCCGGACACGATATTCCGATTATAAAGCGTGGCACAGTGACTATTAATGTAAAAAAGGCAAACGAAACAATAAGCAAAAATGTCAACTACGGTTGCACCTTTTCCAAAGTGCCTACAATAATTCTCACGCCGCATACGGGTGCTCCTCAAAATGTTTCGGTCGGTACCGGCAATATCGGCACTGATAAATTTACTATTTATTTAAACCGTTCATCTTTAGTCGAAACATCGATTGATTGGGTCGCAATCGGCATTTTATAAGTAAAGGAGGTTATAAAGAATGCCAAAAATTAAAGATTATCCACAGTTACCCGAATTTTCGGGCAATGAAATATTTCTCGTAGAGTCGCCGGACGGAACGAGAAACTACACATTTGAGCAGCTTAAAAAATTAATACTTGATTCCGCGAATGAGGTAAGTGAGCTGTCACATTTCACAGAACTGACCGGCACCGTCACATTGGAACAAATTGAGCCTAAAAAGATTTATCTTGTCGGAACAGGAGGCGCTGAATTTACAGACGGCGAACAAGTGTTTGTTTTATCCGAAAACGATATACTTTTAGGCTCACCTGACAGCGGCGTCATTATGGTAACTGCCACCGGTGCGCACTATATTGCCGCCGACGGTACAAACGATTTCAACAAAAGCAATTATGTTACGCAGGATTATCTCGAAAAGCTCTTTGCCGCCAAAGAGCAGCCCCAATGGCGCAAAATCTGCACAGATATACTTTCTGATGATGCCGTGGAGTATCAGCGAACAGAGGATGAAAACGGCAATCCGCTCAATTTGAGCGCGGCAAAGGTTGTTATTACAACACCGACAGTCGCTACATTAACAAGTGGTTATGTTGTATTGCATACAAACATTGATGTTGACAGTGATTACGAGCAATCATTTGAAGTAGATATTGCACCTGCAAAATTTGCCTCAACAGCATTAAACACATACAAGATAAATGTAATGGATGTCGAAACAAATCCCTTTTTAAAAGGATTTTTGCAATATGCGGTTGACTACTGCTATTTAGATGACGGTAATATTGCAATATCATCAACAAAAAATAGTTTGAATCAAAGCTACTGCACATTCAATTTCGGTAGTGTAAATAACATTGATATTTTGAAAATTTACACAGACGAAGGCAGAAAACTGCCAAAGGGAATGAAAGTTGAGTTATGGGGGGTGGATACAGTTGAAAGCTAAAATTTATAAAAACGGAAAGCTGATTGAGGTTGACGATTATCAGTTTCCACAAAAGAAAAAGCCTCATCACAAAGTCAATAAGGACGAAGCAGAGGAGGTAACAGATGATGAATGAAATAATTGTCGGTTTGTTGTCGCTTGTCGGAACGCTTGTCGGAACCTTCGGCGGTATTGTTGCTTCATCGAAGCTGACCGCGTATCGAATTGGGCAGCTCGAAAAGAAGGTTGACAAGCATAACAATTTCGCGGAACGCATTCCGGTTATTGAGGACCGAATCAAGGTTGCAAACCACCGCATTGACGACCTCGAAAAAATCGTAGAAAGGATTGATTGAAAATGAAATATTTATGTATCACTCTTGTTATTATTGCCGTTCTTATTTTATCGGTGCAAATCGTCACCGAAATTATAAAATCGCTTTTCAAAAACAGCGTTACAAACGCTGTATATAACGCTATTGTTGTCGGTGTTTCACTTGTTTTGCCGCTTGTTACGGTGATTGCGGCATCTCAACTTATGCCGTTCGCGCTAAAGTGGTATATCGTTATAGCCGCCGTTGTAGGCTCGTTTTTCATAGCCTACGGAGCAATGTTCGGCTATGATAAGTTGTTTAAACGCATATTTGATGCGGTAAAAAATGCAATAAACACATATTCTAAATTTGAAAATATCGGAGGTAATAAAAATGAAAAGAAATAAGGTTATACATATCCTATTGTGTGCTGTTATGATTTTTTCAATGCTTGCGGCGTGTTCACAGTCGGTGCCGACTGAAACACAAACAACGGCGAAACGGACAACACAGGTCAATGAGGTAACAATTTCACCCGAGGTTGAGAAAACCGCTGAGAAAACAAAAGAAATTGTTGCAGCAGGCGAGGACATCGGCACAGACAACACAATTTCAGCTTCGCCCAAGGAGGAAACAAGCGTAATTGATGAGGGTGCACTTGAAAGCGACGGTTCGGTCGAGCAGGAAAATATTCCATATGACGGAACCAACATGGGAAAAGGTAAATCATTGCTCGGAAAATGCACAGGATTGACATATTACAGTCAGGCAGACAGCCGTTGGGCTTCTGTTGTATATACAAGCTCAAATAACAAGTCACAGACCATTAAAAGCTCCGGATGCGGACCCACTTGCGCCGCAATGGTTGTGTCAAGCTCGAAAGGCGCTATCACACCAAACACAATGGCAAAGCTTTTTGTTGATAACGGCTATCGCACTAAATCAAACGGAACGGCGTGGAGTGCTTGGAGCTTTGTTGCGGATTATTTCAATTTTAAGAAATATAAGACAACCTCGAATATTAATACAGCGTTGTCATATCTTAAGACAGATAAAAACAAAGACGGTGCGTCAGATTATTTCGTGGTTGCCTCCTGCGGCAGTGGCTTATTTACGACAAGCGGGCATTATGTTTTATTTGTTGCCGATAAAAACGGCACTGTAACCGTTTATGACCCGTATTATTATAAGGGCAAATTTGGCACTCCAAGTCGTCGTGCCGCTAAGGTAAAGACATCAGGCAATATAGCCTATGTTACCGAGGCTAAATTGAAAAAGTACGGAAACACCAAAAGCTTTTGGATATTCAGCAATGACTATACAAAACCGAAAAAGCAAACAACCACCAAAAAACCGACTACAACGAAAAAGGTCACATACAAAACAACCGTCGGCAAGACTTATACCCTTAAGAACAAAACAATGCTCTATTCAAAGTCAAATCTTACCGGCACAAAATACAGCTACCTGCCCAAAACAAAGGTTAAGGTACTATCGCACGCATCGGCAAGTGTCGATAAAATCAAAGTAATTAAAACCGGCAGAATAGCCTATATAAAATCAGCAAAGCTCAAATAACAAAATCCCCCTGCTTTCATTACGAAAGTGGGGGGATTTTTTCTGTTTTACTAATTATGGTCTGTCAGATAAATTTAATTCTTTTTTTAGAGCACTTTGCAATACGGCAGAAACATTAACACCGCTTTTATCAGCTGCATAATTAATCCAAGAAGGCAATGTAACATTTCTGCGCACTGTTTTCATTGAATGTTGTTTTTTATACTCATCATAATTAACATCGACTAATGTTTTAATTTGATTATTTTTGCAAGTAACAGAATCAAAATCAGATTGTTTTGGAAAAGGCTTTTTTAAATTTTCTTCTAATGTTAAACAATTAATACCTATAGCATCTCGTGCCATTTCTATACAATCGGCAAGGTCTTTCCCCTCGGTATATATATCTAAATCGGGAATATATACAGAATAATATTCATCTGACTTTTCTTTGCTTGTATTAATTACTACAGGATAAACTAATTTCATAAATTTAACTCCTTTCAAATCTATTCTATACAATATATATTTTATCAAGGGATAGGGGATTTATTTCAATCCCCTACGCTTGATGATTGCTTTTGCGAGTTGCTCGTTTATTTCTCGGTGCCGTGGCAATTGCTCAATCTCTTTACCGTTGGTAAATACATCATGATTTGCACCCGACCTCAAAAAACGCCAACCGTTTTGTTTTAAAAGCTTTTCTAAATCTCGCTTTTTCATATCAACCTCCTTTATGTATATTATAATACACATTAAGTGTGTACTTGTCAATGCTTTTTGAAAAAAATATTTGCCTTTATAAAAATATATTTCTATTGCAGTCATATTGCAGTCAATTGCAATTCTCTTTGAAAGAAACTCCGCAATATATAGCGTTCTGCGATAGTTCGCATCTTGCCCCCGCAACCACAAAATGAAACCACCCAATTTGGGTGGTTTTCTTTTTGTGCTGTGAGCTATGCTCACGGTTGCGACCGACGGGTTCCCGGAGCACAACTGCCAAGCGCTCCCGGTGGGAGATACAGCGCAGGCTGTTGTGGCGCAGCGGTCAAAATTTATCGGCGCTCCAAGCCGCAATAAATTTTGTGCACCGCAAGAGTGCAAACAATGGCTCTGCCATTGTGCGAAAAGGCAAATACGATGCCCCCGCAACCACGATAGGACACTAAAAATGATACAATTTTTAGTGTCCTACTTTTTGTCTCTTCAGTACAGAAATAAATCCTAGGTTCAACCGAGGAATAGAAATAATTGAATCAGAAAGAATTGACTTGGTTATATATATTTGATAAAATAAAATAAAAAGGGTGAATTTTATGGAACAGTTTTTACTTGAAAAAATTAAGAAACTTGGGATAAAAGAATTTGAGAATTTTAATTCTTTAAATCTTATGGACGGAAATTACTTGAATATAGAATGTATACTTCCTAATGGGGATAAAGCTAAAATTCTTGATAACGATACACAATACTATGCAAAACAGATAGATATTGAAGGAAGCGATAAATGTTATGGTGTAGCTGCTAATGAAAAGTTTATCGCTGTATATAAATATGGTTGTAATGGCGAAAATGCAGAACTTGTACTATGGAAAAAAATATAATTTCGATATTGATAAATATATAATTGTGTCAGTGTATTAAAAACACACTGACTTTTTTATATTTTTAGTCAAGAGCGAAATCGTAGTTTTTATCAAAAAGTTTTATAAAAAACATATAAATATAATATCAGTGTAATATGAGTTATATGATATATCAAGATGTTTTTTATTTTCATACTAAAAATATTGTTAGTTGTTTTAATAATAGTTAAGTAATAGCAATCAATTGGTAAATGCAACGTTAAAAAAGGCAGTCGAATCCAGAAATATTGGTAAAAGTACGATTTTGCATAGTGACAGAGGTTCAAATTATGTTTCAACTTCTTTTAGTAATATTTTGAAAAAATATGGAATAGAACAATCTTTTACAAAAGCCGGTTGTCCTTATGATAATTCACCAATGGAATCATTCTTCCAGTTATTTAAAAAAGAGCGCTTTTATCGTCATATTTTCACTTCAAAACCAATGCTGACAAAAATTATTGATGAGTACATCGATTTTTATATTAAAAAGCGTTCGCATAGATATTTAAATTATGTTTCTCCAATAGAATTTGAAAATAAATATTATCAAAAATCATAATTATTTAAGATTTCGATTAAATAGCATTTTACAATTCTTACAATAATAATTAGTATACAAAATAACAATTCGACATATTTCTTCTTGACTATTATAAAAAAATATTTAATATAGATATTGTTACCTCTTGAATTCTAAATATTTATGTGTTAATATATAAAAAAGTTAGCAACTAAAAATTGGTTGCAAAGAGGTGATCCGAAAATTTGAGTAAAAATAGAGAAGATTTAATAAAGAAACTCTTCTCAACTCCCAAACCAAAGAATTTTACAAAAAAAGAACTTGATCAATTAATGAAAAAGTGCAATTGTGAAAAATACAACGGTGGGCGTGGTTCAGGATTGAAGTACTTTCATACACCTACAAAGAGAGTATTGGCATTTGATGGACCACATCCAGGAAACGAATTATATTATTATCAAATAGATAAAGTTAGAGCGTTTCTTATTGAGGTTGAAGAGTACTGCGAATGAAAAAACGATTGGAGAAGAATAATCAATGAAAAATATACTAGAATATAAAGGTTATCATGCAAAAATTGAATTTTCTAGTGATGATAATATATTTATTGGTTCTGTAATTGGCATAAATGATTCCTTGAATTTCCATGGAACTACAGTAGATGAATTAAAAGAACAATTTAAAATTTGCATTGACGATTATTTAGAAATGTGTGAATTTTTCAAAAAGAAACCTGAAAAAGCATATAGAGGTTCATTTAATATTCGTATTCCTAGTGAACTACACAAAAAACTAGATTTATTAGCAGTATCCCAGGAAACGAGTATAAATAATTTGGTGGTTCAAGCAATTAATGAATTTTTTAATGAAGAATCTAGAAAAGAAATTATTAAAGAAACAGTATATGTAATGCCTTTGCCAGTCAGCAAACCACAAAAAATATTAACTGATGATAAATTTAGTGTTGATAATACATATATTCAAAACGAATCAACAGTTAAAAGTTTTAGTTTGAATTATAATTAAAAGGAAATTATTACGATGATAAAAGCAAATGTTTTAAATGTGAAATACAATAATGTTGAAGTTAAAATTAATTTAACTGATGAAGATGCTATCCAGTTAAATATACAAACGGAAAGTCAACTTTTACCTCCATCTAATAAAGATGATAATACAGGCTTATTTAAAATCAGAGCAACCATTCATGATCAGGATAGCAAAAAACTGTATATTTGCGCAGAAGCAAATATAATATTTGAATTTGACCAAATTCCCACTGATTATAATGAAACTGGTCAGTCTGTATGTTTAAAACAATCTCAAAAATTAATTTTTGAAAAAATTGGTGATATTATGGAAACTATGGGATATAATAGATTAAATATTGAAATACCTGAATAATACTCCAAGTATTTTACAAATTGTTATAGTTTATAATTTAGCCAAAAAAGTTTTTAGCACCTACTAATATTTTTTATTAGCAGGTGCTATTGTTAGCTTATACCATCAATTATGGTATTATAAAAATATTGTTTCATTTATAAAATTAAAAAACAAGCAAAAATATTTGAAACATTTGTGGTGGTCACATTGTATCAAATATGATGTACAAAGACACAAAAAGAAAACCACCCAATTTGGGTGGTTTTCTTTTTGTGCTGTGAGCTATGCTCACGGTTGCGACCGACGGGTTCCCGGAGCACAACTGCCAAGCGCTCCCGGTGGGAGATACAGCGCAGGCTGTTGTGGCGCAGCGGTCAAAATTTATCGGCGCTCCAAGCCGCAATAAATTTTGGACACCGCAAGAGTGCAAGCAGGGGCGTAGCCTCTGTGCGACATTATAAAAGTTTTTGTCTAAAACCTTATAAATACAGGCTTTTCAGCATTTGTTGATGTTTTTACTTCGTCAACAGACGCTGTTTTTGTATTCGTTTTTCTATCCAAAAATGCCTAATTGTTTGAACAGTACAAAGTATCAACAGCCGCTGACGGCAAAGTGTGCTCCAAATGCGCCGATATATCGCATCAGGTGTTTTATATCAAAGACCGCACACCCGGTGTCAATTTTCCGCCTATGCATCCTTGGTGCCGTTGCACCTTTGAGATTTATGTCGAGGATTGGGACAAATGGCAGGACGATTATGTCAAAAGGCACAGCAAAAATCCCGATAAGATATTGCAATCTTTCCGTCAAAATGCTAATATGATAAATAACGGCAGTAAGCCGTTTAATCACCCCGATTGCGGCATGTTGAGTCCGGCTGATTTAAAAATATTTTGCGATGAACAATCCATGAATGTGTTAGAAGCATTAGCGAATAATGCCCATAATACCTCAATTATCATTAAAACGGCTGATTCTGATGTCGACGGTTACAGAGAATTTGTTGTAAAAGAAACAAACAAGTACAAAAATTCACTTGACGAAAAATATATCGATAGTCATGTGGATGAATTATTTAAATTTGCGGAGAAACTGTTAAATGCAGGAAATAGATATGGATTTAAAATCATTAAGAAATAAAGTTCCGGCTTCATTAAGGGGAATAATTGATGTGAATCCGGATAAACCAATACCAATGGAAGAACTTGAAGTGTGGAAAAGTAAATACGACGAATTTGTTGAAAAGGATAAGAAAAACAAAGATTAAGCACCATGCGAAAGCACGGTGCTTTTATTATGCCTTAAAGGAGGTGATTAATGGTGTGATAACAGTAAAAAAAGGGCGCAGGCAAATAACGGTGTCGGGGCACGCAGGCTATGCCGAAAAAGGGCACGATATAGTTTGCGCCGCCGTTTCAATATTGATATACAACCTGCAAAACAGCATAGAAAGGCTCACGGATGACACTGTGGGTTTTTCTTTTTGGCCCGGATGTAACAATAATCGAATACGGCACATTAAGCGCCAAAGGGCGTTTGCTTGTCAATTCATTGTATTCTTGTCATTTACATAATGTCACTGCCAAGTGTACTTGTAAGGATTTATTTTGAATTAATTGTGCAAACGAATTTTTTTGCGATTTTTGCAATTTCGATTTTTGCAATCTTGTTGAAATTATGAAATAAATAATCTATAATTAGAAAATGATTATATGAACAATTTTTGATTTATAAACGGAGAAAACAATTATGCAATTTTTCAAAGATTTTTACAAATATGATGATATAATTGAGGCACCTGAATACGGCTCGACTGAATATGAACAAGAGAACAAGCGAGTTGAAATTCTTGGCAAACAGTATGACGATTATTTAAAAGGAATCAAAAAACATCTTCCTCGAAACTTTTTTGATGTGTATTATAAATACAGTCAATTTCAAGATTGGGATTTAACCGTGTTGAATTTTGACCATACCGTTTACAATCATCCGACTGTTACAATGCTCCTTACACATCCTAATTATAAAGAGCAAATTAAATTGGAATACATTAATATTAAGTCATTTTATGTTGATTTGCAATCGAGATATTTTCACGATTATTTGTCTGGTAAGCCCGGGTTAGTAGGCGTGAATGAGTTTATGTACGAAAACGATTGCTTAACACACGAAATATATTTTTGCTCGACCGAAAGTCTAAAAATTACTTACAAAAAGCTCAAAATCACTGTCAGCAAATAAAAAAATAAGCCGAGATAAGAAGTTTTATCTCGGCTTGCTTTTTTATATTAACGGTTTTATGCTTTCAATAACGCTGATTATGTGGTATTTGACTATGAAAGCAACATTGCTGTATTGTATGCTTTTGTTTTTGATGATTGAAATGAGGGGGATAATGTATTTTTCCGTTTCGTCTATATATTCAACGATTTTTTGCTTGGTAAAGCAAGCCGCCATCGTCGAAAGATTGTTGCACCTGTCTATGATTTTTACAATAATCGCCTTGTCATTTTCGGCAATGCGCTTGTAGTATTCCTCTTTTGCTTCTTCCTTTGCAATTCCGTCGGGTTTGTTAAATGTAACAAGCGAAACAATTTCTTTTATGCTGTCGGTTACGGGGAGGTCGTCAAGCGATGCGTCGGTGTCTTCGACAACATCGTGAAGCAAAATTGCTGCAATAATTTCATCGTCCTTGATTCCCATTGCGTATGCATGACAAGCCATCATAAGCGGATGATTAATGTATTTCACCTTGTCGCCGTCGCTGACAAATTTTGATATTTTCCTGAATTGACCGCTGTGCTTTTTTCGCATAAATTCAAGTGCTTTCAGCGTGTTTTCAAAGCCGTCGACAAGTGCAAGAGTCTTGATTTTGGTGAACATATTGTCCTCGTTGAAAAGCCTCGAGCGATAAACAAGCTCAAATTTTTCATCATCGCTCATCAACGCCGTTTGAGAAATGTTCAGTGCCCTTGCGATTTCCGTCAGGTTGTCATAATCGGGCAAATTCCAACCGTTTTCCCATTTGCTGACAGCCTGCGCGCTTACACCTACCTGCTCGGCAAGTGCCTCCTGTGTGATGCCTTGTTTCTTGCGAAGTGCGGCGATTTTTGCGCCGATTTCCTTTGTGTTCATATTCCTTACCTCGTTACCATGTCGCACACGGCTCATCATGTGCCTATTATATCATCTTTAATCAAAAATGTATATAAAAAGGCGATTTTAAATTTCGGCAAACGGCATTTGTTCATATTTCATTGCCGCCTGTCATATATATTATAGGTCAAGTGCATCGAAAATGACATATATTGTCGGTTAAGTCAACTAAAGCGAAAGTTGAGTATTAGGCAATTGTTCAAAATTTGTTTATTGACCTTTAATTTGACATTGACTATAATTAAATCATAAAATATTTCGGTGGTGATTCTATGGGAATAGAAAATTTGATTGAAAGGCATAAATACAGCATGCTCCGCGCAGGCTTTATTTCCGATGAATTTCTCGATTTCATCAAGAAAAATAAGGAGCCTTACGATACCCTCATTTCGTATTACAAATGCGCAATGATGGAGGTTGAAACAAAATTTCGCGTTTTAAACGAGCAATTTTCGCTCGAGTATGACCGCAACCCGATTGAGTCTATTAAAACGCGTATCAAATCAACCGACAGCCTCATCAGAAAAATCCGCGACAAAAATATTCCCCTGACAATGACAGCGATTGAAAACAATATCAACGATATTGCCGGAGTCAGAATTATTTGCTCGTTTTTGGACGATATTTATACCCTTGCAGATTGCCTTATAAATCAAGACGATATTACACTTATCAAAATTAAGGATTATGTTAAAAATCCTAAGGACAACGGCTATCGCAGTCTGCACCTTATCGTCAGCGTGCCGATTTTTTTGCAAAACGAAAAGCGCGATGTTAAGGTCGAAGTTCAGCTCAGGACAATTTCAATGGATTCGTGGGCAAGTTTGGAACACAAAATATTGTATAAAAAGCATTTGAGTCAAGCCGAAATTGATTCGATTTCAAAGGAGCTTGCATATTGCGCAAGCCTCAGCGAGGAGCTTGACAACCGCATGCAGTCGATACATAAACGGATTAAGAAATAATATACTGAAAAACAAATATCAAAAATATAACCCCGAAGTTAAGGCTTCGGGGTTTGTTGTTTTTTGTTGTTAATTTTTCGATGAGAACATTCTTTTGTCAAGATTTCTTTTCTTCATTGTGTAGTAAAGTATTGTTCCGAGCACAAGCATTACACCAAGTTCTCCGAGTGCAACCAATCCGCCCTGAACGAGAAAATCGGCAAATTTAAACGGTCCGTCGATGAAAAATGTTTCAATCTCCCATCCGACGATTACGCCGTTGAATATAGCCGGCATAAGCATTGAAAGCAGGGGATATGTCTTGATTTTGACATTCCTCAAAAGATAGATGCAAAGTGTTGCACCGAGCGTTGCAAGCGAGCCGAAAATCATATCGAGCGGCAGACCTGCACCGATGTTTGCAATGTTTGAAAGCACACATCCGATTGTAAGCCCGGGTATTGCAGCGGGTGTGAACAGCGCAAGCACATTCAGCGCCTCTGAAACTCTGAATTGTACGGCAGCAGATGTTGTGCCCGGCAAAAGCAGGTTTTGTGCGTAGGTCAAAGCGGCATACATTGCTGCAATTAACGCGGTTTGTACGATGAATAATACCTTTTTGTTTTTCATGATTCAATTGTCTCCTTAGTTTTGTTTTTAGAAGGCAGACGGTTTCTGCCTGGTCAGGATTTTGCGAACTGACGATGCTATTATATATCACCCTTGTCAAAATTGCAAGAAGATATTTGCATTTATTCAATTTGTGTATATTTTTATATGTGAACATTATGTTAATATTGACACTGTTATTTATATATATTATAATATTTTTAATTATTGACTGTATGCAGGGAAGTGAATTTTATGCTCGACTTAATGTATATCACAAACAAGCCGGATGTCGCACAAACAGTGCAATCGTGCGGTGTCGGCAGAATATTTGTCGATATGGAATATATAGGCAAGGAAAAGCGCCAAAAAGGGCTTGATTGCGTAAAAAATCATCACACTGTCGAGGATGTAAAAAAAATTCGCCGTGTGCTTGATAAAAGTAAACTTCTCGTTCGCCTCAACCCGATTCATCAAAATTCCGAGTCGGAGATTGAGTCTGTCATTGCCGCAGGGGCGGATATTGTTATGCTCCCAATGTGGAAAAACGCCGCCGATGTCAAACGCTTTTTGCAATGCGTTGATTCAAGGGCAAAAAGCTGCCTTCTGCTCGAAAATTCCGACGCCGTTTCAAATCTTGACGATGTGCTCGCTCTTGACGGTATTGATGAAATTTATATCGGCTTAAACGATTTGCATTTGAGTATGAAACGCAATTTTATGTTTGAACTTCTTGCCGACGGAACGGTTGATAATATAGTTAAAAAAATATCCGCCAAGGGCATACCGTACGGATTCGGCGGAATAGGCAGAATAGGCTCGGGTCTTTTGCCTGCCGATTTGATTTTGGCAGAGCATTACCGCCTCGGCTCATCGTCCGTCATTTTGTCGCGCACCTTTTGCAACAGCGATAAAATTGACGATATAGATACAATTCGCTCGATTTTTACAAGCGGCTTGGAGGATATGCGCCTGCGCGAGAAATTTTTGGAAAATTGCGACAGCGGTTATTTTGAAAAAGAACATTCACGGCTTGTAAGCAAGGTTGACGAAATTAAGAGGAGTTTGACCGATGTATAAATATATTAAACGATTTTTTGATATTTTTGCCTCTTTGATTGGCATAGTTTTTCTTTCGCCGATTATGCTCATAACCGCAGTTGCGATAAAACTTGACTCAAAGGGTCCCGTTATATTTAAGCAGGAGCGCTTGGGCAAGGGCGGCAAGGTGTTTTTGATTTATAAATTCCGCTCAATGTGCCCCGGTGCTGAGGGTATGGGTACGGGACAGTATTCCTTTGCCGACGACCCCCGTGTAACAAAGGTCGGCAAGTTTATCCGTGCAACCTCGATTGACGAGTTGCCGCAGCTTTTCAATATTCTTAAGGGCGAAATGAGCTTTATCGGTCCTCGCCCTCCGCTTACATACCATCCGTGGAGCGTAGACGAATACACTCCCGAGCAGTTTCATATGTTTGATGTCCGCCCGGGCATTACAGGCTGGGCGCAAATCAACGGCAGAAAAGATGTCGAATGGCACGAAAGAATAAGGCTGAATAATTATTATGTTCAAAACTATTCACTTTTTCTCGATATTAAAATTTTGTTTATTACTGCCTTTAAGGTTTTGAAAAATGAGGACAATGTAAATGTCGGCGTAACCGTCGATAAAGATTATTCGGAGATTTCATAACGGTGAATTTATGAGAATTGATTATAACAAATTGACAGCAGATGTCACAGATGCGCTCACCGTTCACGGCTTGGACGATGAGCAGGCAAAAATTCTTGCCTCGTCATTTGTTTCGGCAACCGCAGCAGGCGTTGCAACTCACGGTGTTTCAATGCTCGGTGCATATTTGAAAAAGCTTACGCTCGGGCAGTTCAATACTGCTCCCGATTTTAAATTTATTAAAAAAACAGGCTCGTTTGCAGTTATTGATTCGGATAACGCAATCGGTGCCGTTTCCGCAAAATATTGTATGGATTTTGCCGTTTCATCCGCAAAAGAGCAAGGAATTTATACCATCTTTTCACGAAATTGCAATACATACGGACCTGCGTTTTATTATTCAAAAATCGCAAGCGACAGCGGCTTGATAGGCATTACATTTTGCAACACGCCGTCGGCTATGGCTCCGTGGAATTCAAAAACAAAGGTGCTCGGCACAAATCCGTTTGCCGTTGCGATTCCGGGTGCAAAAAACGGTCCGATTATGTTTGATATGGCTACAAGCAAGGTCGCAAAGTCAAAAATCAATAAGGCGCGCCTTGCCGGCGAGTCCATTCCGTCCGATTGGGCGCTCGATACCGACGGAAATCCGACAACAGACCCACTCGAGGCTATCAAGGGCACTGTTCTCCCTATGGCGGAGTATAAGGGCTACGGCATAGCCATGGCAATTGATATTATCGCCGGCGTTCTTTCGGGCGCAGGGTATTTAAACGGCGTCAACAGATTTTACAGCGACGGCGAGGACGGTATGAATGTCGGTCAGGTATTTGTCGCAATCGACCCACGTATAGTTATGTCGGACAGTTTTTATTCCGATATTGACGGTTATATTAACCAAATTCATGCCTGTGAGCCGCTCGGCGACGATGCCGTTCTTTATCCGGGCGAGAGAAAAAACAAAAACCTTGCCGACTCACTCAAAAACGGCGTAGAGATTACGGCTGAGGAATACGAAACAATTATGCGCTTTAAGGATGAAAAGTGATTGTATGAAAGCATTATTTACAGCAACGGTTAAAAGCCATATCGGTCAGTTTCATATGCCGTTTATAAAAGAACTTCAGGCTCGCGGATACGAAGTACACGCTGCGTATAAGGATAATTCCAATCAAAAGCAGGGGCTTGACACATCGGCGATTGACAAAATATACGAGGTTCCGTTCAGTCGCAGTCCGTACAGTCCGTCAAATATCAAGGCGTATTTTGCGCTGAAAAAAATCATTGACGAAAATAGCTATGATGTCATTCATTGCAACACTCCGATGGGCGCCGTTATAACGCGCCTTGCCGCCCTCGGCGCACGAAAACGCGGCACAAAAGTTGTCTACACTGCGCATGGCTTTCATTTTTACAAGGGCGCACCGCGAATTAATAAAATCCTTTTTTATCCTGTCGAAAAAATTTTGAGCCGCTGTACCGATGCGCTTATCACAATCAACAGTGAGGATTACAATGCGGCGCTCGACCACAATTTCAAGGCGAAAAAAATATATCATGTAAACGGCGTCGGTGTCGATTTGAGCCGCTTTCACAGCGTTTCGCCGGATAAAAAATCGGCACTCCGCGAGCAGTACGGTTATTCTGATGATGATTTTATAATGATTTACCCGGCGGATTTTTGTGAAAGAAAAAATCAAAATATGCTTTTTGATATGCTCAAAATTCTGCTCGAACACAATAAAAATTTCAAACTTCTTCTCCCCGGTGCAACGGATAAATCACAGCCGTATGTTGAATATGCAAAAAGCATCGGCGTGTTTGACAATGTCGAGATTTTGGGCTACCGCAACGATATATCCAATCTTGTCGCTTTGAGTGACATTTCGCTTTCATCAAGCAGGCAGGAGGGCTTGCCGATAAATCTTATCGAGGCTATGGCTATCGGCAACCCGATAGTAGCAACAGATGTCCGCGGAAACAATGATTTGGTCAAAAACGGCATAAACGGTTTTACCGTTCCGCTCAACGACAGCGCCGCCATGGCGGATGCCGTGATGAAAATATACAATTCGCCTCAGCTTGCGCTTGATTTTAAAAATCAAAACGCAAAAGAGGTCAAAAAATATTCCGTCGAAAGCGTCATTGACGATATGGTCGGCATTTATAAGGATTTGTTACTTTTATGAGAGTTTTACATATGATTCCCGATATTTCGGTTTCAAACGGCGTTATGAGTTTTATTTGCAATTATGCAAAAGCAATGCCGAGCGATATTGTCTTTGACGTAGTTTATTTTTGCGAAAAACAGCCAAGCCGCCAAAGCGATGTCGAATCTTGGGGCGGCAGGGTTTATAAAATTGACCCTCCCTCACCGAAAGATATTTTCGGCGGCAAAATGAACGCCTTTTTTTCAAAGCATAAGGGCGAGTGGAGCGCACTTCATATCCATTGCCCCCATTTTGCGCCGTTCATCGCGCCGAGTGCGAAAAGGGCAGGGATAAAAAACATTTTCGTACATTGTCACACCACCGAGTATTCGCTCGTCGGCAATTCAAGGCGAAATCAAATTTTAAGTCTCTATGCAAAATATTTTATCGACAACAAATTTGCCTGCTCAAAAAAATCAGGCGATTTTTGGTACGGCAACAAGGCGTACCGTATCCTTTCAAATTCCGTCGATTGCAAGGCGTATGAGTTCAACCCCGATGTTCGCAGCAGCATTCGCTCACAATTCGGTTTCTGTGACTCGCTTGTGATTGCCCATATTGGCAAAACCGATGTCACACAGAAAAATCATCCGTTTATACTTCGCATTTTTGAGCATGTAAAAGCTTCGCACCCGACTGCAAGGCTTATGCTCATAGGCGCAGAACCTACGAACGAGCTGACTGCCCTTTGCAATTCGCTCAATATACAAGACAATGTTATGTTCTTGGGCGCTCGCAATGATGTTAAAAATCTTCTTCAGGCGGCGGATGTATTTCTCTTTCCGTCAATAAGCGAGGGCTTACCCGTTTCCGTTGTTGAGGCACAGGCAGCAGGTTTGCCGGTCGTTATGTCCGACGCAATAACGCGCGAGGTTGCCGTTTGCGGCGATGTTGTGATAAAGTCGCTTGATGACGGCGCCGCCTCATGGGCTGACGATTGTATTGCCGCGTCAAAGGTTGTTCGCAAAAGCACATATTCTCAACTTGTCGATTCCGGCTGGGATATAACAAAAAATGCGGCTCGCTTAGCAAATATTTATAAAAGTAGGGTGTAGATATGCCGAAATTCAGTATTATTGTTCCCGTTTACAATGTCGAAAAATATTTGGACGAATGTGTCCAAAGTATAGTCAATCAGGACTTTTCCGATTGGGAGCTTATCCTTGTTGATGACGGCTCAACCGATTCAAGCCCTGCACTGTGCGACGGCTATTCCGCTATTGATTCGAGAATTATAACGGTTCATCAAAAAAACGGCGGTGCGTCCTCCGCACGCAACAACGGAATTGATAGCGCACATGGCAGTTATATTATGTTTCTCGACAGCGACGATTACTATAACGACACCTCCGCGCTCTCTCTTGTGAATGAAAAAATCACTCAAAAAAATCCCGATGTGATAATGTTCGGCTGTACCGATTATAATATGCAAACGGGCGAGGTCCGTGTTTCACGCAATGGTTATGACATTGATTATATAGAAAATTCGGATTATAATACTGCTCTGTCTTATTTGCTTTCAAACAAAATCATTCCCGGCGGACCGACTATTTTCGCCGCCTCAAAATCGGTTGTAAGCAAAAACAATATCCGTTTTAAGAGCGGAATACAGGACGAGGATTACGATTATGTCCTCTCCGTATTTACAAGTTCCTCGTCAATCGCGGTTATTAACAATCCGTTTTATATGTATCGCAAGGGCAGAGCGGACTCTGTCACCGGCTCGTCAAACATAAAAATGATTGAGGGTATTGCTTATACTATTGAAAAATGGTTTCCGATATGCCAATCACTCGATGATGAGCAGTTGAAAAAAGATTTGCTCAACTACATTGCATTCATCTACACAACCGGTTTTGTAGTTTCCGGCAGAATGGATACCGACACAAGAAAAAAAGCTCTTTTGATAATGCGCAAATATCGCTTTCTCCTCAAATACGGATATTGGAAAAAAACACGCCTCACAAGGCTTGCTGTTTCCGTCGTGGGCGATAATTTATTTTCCCGTGCGGCGGCGGTTTATTTTGACAAAACTCATCTTTAAGAGGTTTAAATGAAAAAAATAAAGGTTTTAACAGTTATTCAATTAATACGAAAAGGCGGCGTTGAGCTTGCGGCAATCAATTTTGCGCGCGGACTTGACAAATCGCTTTATGATGTGACATTTCTGCTTGTTGACCGCCTCGAGAATCAGGACGAGGCACTTGCAGACGAACTGCGTTTTGAAGGATTCGGCATTGTCAGTCTGCCAGACAATTGCCGCGGATATTATGCAAGATACAAATTTATTTTGTCATTTTTAAATGAAAATCATTTTGATGTTGTTCACTCCCATGTCCTCTTTTTCAGCGGCGCCGTTCTTGCCGCCGCAAAAAAGGCAGGTGTCGCGGTGAGAGCCGCTCATTCCCACGCAGTCAGATGGAACAGGGAAGAAAACATTAAGTTTAAAATATATAAATTCGTGATGCGCACTCTGCTCAAATTCAATTGCAATTTGGAGCTTGCGTGCTCGCAAAAGGCAGGCGAGTTTTTGTTCGGCAAAAAAGAGTATGACAAACACGGCATTTTTGTTCCGAACGGAATTGATACAAAAAAATTTGCCTTTAATTCAGCTTATCGCGCCGAAATCCGCCGAGAATTTTCCGTTGCGGAAAATGAAATTTTGGTCGGCCATATCGGCTCAATATATAAAATTAAAAATCAAATATTTCTCGTTGATGTGTTCGCGAAAATGCTTGAGAAAAACAAAAATATGGAACTTGTTCTTGTCGGCGAAAAATGCGATTCAAAGCCCGTTGAGGATAAAATCAATGTCCTCGGCTTAACCGATAAGGTCATTTTGACAGAGCAGCGCAGCGATGTTTTCAAATTCTATTCCGCAATGGATATAATGATTTTTCCGTCGTTGTTTGAAGCGTTCCCTGTGTCGCTTATCGAGGCGCAGGCGTCTTCACTGCCGTGCCTTGTGTCCTCGGCTGTTACAAGCGAAATAAAACAAAACGAAAATGTCCGTTTTTTGAGTCTTGACGAGTCGCGCTCTGCTTGGGCTGATGCCGCATTTGATTTAATCAGTATCGACAGGTTTTCGCTTTCAAACAAAAAGCTTATTGAAAATTTTGACATAAAAAAAGTTTCTAAATCGTTGCAAAAATATTATTCGGAAAGGTTGTGAGTCGGTGTTCGGTTTAACTGCAATTGAATTTTTTCTTATTATAATCGCCGGCTTCTCCGTTATCTATTGGATTTTGCCGAAAAAGGCAAGCTGGCTTTCGTTTTTGCTCCTTGTCCTTGCGCTTTCTTATCTTGCTTTTTATGTTGAACCAAACGAAACAGACGATGTTCGGCGATACTTTAAACAGCTTATTTATTTACAAGACTATGGCTACGATTATTTGAGCCGTTGTTTTAACGAGGGTATCAACGGCTGGGATGTTTATCGCGTTTGCGGTTATTATTTCTATTTTATAAGCAAACTGCCCGATGTGCATTATCTCCCTGCTGTGACGATTTTTATTGTTTATTTCCTCAATTTGCTTATTATATACAGGCTTTCGGTGAAATTTGAGGTTAATAAATTATATACTTATTTCGGCGCAATGTTTTTTATATCGACATATTGGTATTACGATACATACAGCGGTATAAGAAACGGTTTGGTATTTGCCGTCATTATTGCCTGCGCGTATTATCAATTTGTTGAGAAAAAGAATGTTCCGCTCTGCATTGCAGGCTATGTCCTTGCGTGCCTCACCCACTCGGCAGGCATAATTATTGTTCTTATGATTATCGTTGCCGCTGTCACTCTTAACAACAGCGGAAAGTTTATGAATTTCCTTTTGATATTCGGTGTTGCGGGCGGAAGTGCACTGTTTGAGTATCTTTCAACAAAAACAGACAACAGCTTTATTCAGTCAATTGCCGGTAAGGTTGAAAGAAACGCCTCCGGCGGCTCTATCGATTTGAGTACAAACTATATTGTAAATATTGTTGTTTGGGTTGTTGTTGCACTGCTCTTGTTCTATTATTCTCAATATATTTTAAACGAGGAATACGGCGATAATCTTAAAATGTTTTATAAATTTTCGTCAATTGTTATTTTCTTTATGCTTGGCTCCGTTTATACAGGACTCGTGTTCCTCCGCATTGCAAGGTGGATACTGCCGCTCATCGGTGCGTTTGCGTTTATGATAGGTGCTCAACAGCAAAGTCAGTATGTTGCGGCTTTGCCGATGGGCTATGTTTATAATGCTAAGATAAACGAGCGAATAAAAATACGGCTTCAATATTTTGTTATTGCGCTTTTTGTTATGTTCATTTGCGTGCATTTTTGGTATTTGCTTAGAGCAAGCTCCCTTTGTTGGATGCATTTTTAAGGGTGATTATATGGTTAGTGTTATTGTTCCGATATTCGGCGTAGAAAACTATTTAAAACGGTGCGTTGACAGCATTATTGCCCAAACCTATAAAGAACTCGAGATTATTCTTGTTGATGACGGTTCACCCGACAATTGCCCGAAAATTTGCGATGAATACGCAATTTCCGATTCACGCGTCAAGGTTGTTCACAAGCAAAACGGCGGCTTGATGTCTGCCCGTCAGGCAGGTTTGCGTGTAGCAAACGGCGAATATGTCACATTTGTTGACGGCGACGATTGGATTGAGACCGATATGTATCAAAAAATACATGATTCGGCAAAACAATATCATCCCGATATTGTTTATTGCGAGTTCCTTTACGATTACGGCGATAGGCAGGAAAAAAGCAAGCAATCCTACGGCACAGAGTTTTTGGATAAAAAAATGCTTGAAAATAAGGTTTATCCCACAATGATTTTTAAGCCGCCGTATTATTCTTTCGGCATAAATCCGTGCTGTTGGTCAAAGATGTTTAAAAAATCGCTTCTTGAAAAATGCCTTTATCCCGTGCCGCAATCGGTTAAAATCGGCGAGGATGCGGCGTTTACATATCCTGCCTTGATTGAGGCACAAAGCGTTTCATATGTCGGCGATTATCTTTATCATTATCGCATCAACCCCGATTCAATGACAAAAAAGTATGATGCGAATATGGAAAACTATATCAAAATTCCCTTTGATATTCTCTCAAAATTAAACGATAATTGCCCTTATGACCTTTCAAATCAGCTCAGCTTTTATTTGCTGTTTTTGATTAACGGCATTATCAGAAACGAGGCAAGCCCCTCTTGCAAAAAAACGAGATCGGATATTATCAAAACTCTCAAAAAATTCACTCGCGACAGCGATGTGACAAATGCGGCAAAGAGCGTTGACGTCTCGGTTTTACCGCTTCATACAAGGCTTGTCGCAAAGTTTTTGGCAATGAAAAATGCCGATTTGCTCTATCTGTATACAAAACTTCTCAGGAGATATATTTAATTGAAAAACGAACTTATCAGCGTTATAGTCCCGGTTTATAATGTTGAAAAATATCTTAACAAATGCATTCAAAGCATTGTCAGCCAAACATACAAAAATCTTGAAATTATCCTTGTTGATGACGGCTCACCCGACAATTGCCCCAAAATGTGCGATGATTGGGCGGCGGCAGACAGCAGGATTAAGGTTATCCACAAGCAAAACGGCGGGCTTTCATCAGCAAGAAATGCCGCTCTCGATATTGCTGTCGGCGATTATCTGTTTTTTATCGACAGTGACGATTATGCCGAACCCGATATGGTTGAATTTTTGCATTCTCTCATTATTTCAGGCGAATATGATGTTGCTCGGTGCGGTGCATTTATTGATGATTTGATTAACAATAAGTCCTTGCAAATCGGCGACGGCAAAAGATCTGTTCCGTCATTCGACGATTCAATAAACAATTTGATGAACGGCGGCAATTTGAGCGGCGTTGTTTGGAATAAGATGTATAAAACAAATGCGGTCAAAAGCATTCGTTTTGACCCTGCGGACGGATGCAGTGAGGATATTATGTATAACTTCCGCGTCCTGACGCAAACCGACCGCGTAATATGCTGTGACGAGCCGAAATATCACTATGTTTTGAGAAATGACTCAATAACAAACAGCCATTTTACCGAGGGAGCCTTTTGCATTCTTCGCGCAAAAAGGATAATTACCGATTCACAGCGTGACAATCTCATTACATTTCCTTATTGCGTAAAGGGATATATTCAATCGTCATTTATAGTTTTGAGCGGTATTATTTCTAATCAACAATTTTTGGACAGGTTTGATTCAATTCGCGTCGACATTTTACGCCATAAGCGCGAAATTTTCTTTTCGGGCAAATATTCGCGCCTCGACAAAATCAAAACGCTTTTGCTTTGGCTTGCACCGAAGCTTTATTGCAGGTGTATCATAAAAAGGAAAAAATGATGTTTAATAAAATTATTTATCCGAAGCGGCGCTGTCATTCAAAGCCGATGTTTGATTCCTATGACGAGTTTATTAACAACTGTATGAATAATAATTAAAGGTGATTTTTTGAATAAGCATGCATATTTGATTATTGCACACAATCAGTTTGACCTCCTAAAAAAAATATTGACTATGCTCGATGACGAGCGAAACGATTTTTATATTCATATCGACAAAAAGGTGAAAGACTTTGATTCGTCGGCGTTTGACGGCGTTTTAAAGCATTCAAATCTTACTTTTTGCGACAGAGTGAATATTACATGGGGCGATTTTTCGCAAATTCAAAGCGAGATGACGCTGTTTAAAGCCGCCGCCTCGGCAAACGAGAATTATTCGTATTATCATTTGATTTCCGGCGTCGATTTGCCGATTAAATCAAAAGATGAAATTTATTCGTTTTTTGAAAAAAATTATCCTGCCGAGTTCGTTCATTTTTCGCTTGATGAGCCGACTTACGAATTTGACGGCAGAATTAAGTATTACCATTTTTTCAGAAAAAAGAGAAATTTGGTTAATAAAGCGCTTGCTCAATGCGCGCTCGGCTGTCAAAAGCTGTGCCGCGTTGACAGACTCAAAAATCAAAATATAACCGTTGCAAAGGGCACCAACTGGGTTTCCGTTACCGCTGCGTTTGTAAAATATCTTGTTGAAAATGAGGAGTATATTACAAAAACATTTTCGCATTCATATTGCGGCGACGAGGTTTTCCTCCAAACAATGCTTTTTAATTCGCCTTTTGCAAAAAATCTGTATATGCCGCATTGCGGCAATAATCAGCTTGCCTGCGCTCGCCTGATTGATTGGAACAGGGGAAATCCCTATGTTTTCACATCGTCTGATTTTGACGAAATAATTTCGTCCGACGCAATGTTTGCGCGCAAGTTCGATTTGAATACCGACAGGGATATTGTTGACAAAATATTTAATTATGTAATGGAGAAAAATAATGACACCTCAGCCGCTTATATCAGTAATAGTTCCGATATATAATGTTGAAAAATATCTCGACAATTGCGTTAAAAGCATTGCCAATCAAACATATAAAAATCTCGAAATCATCCTTGTTGATGACGGCTCGCCCGATAATTGCCCCGCAATTTGCGACAATTGGGCAAAAATCGACAGCCGCATTAATGTCATTCACCAACAAAATTCAGGTGTTTCCGCCGCACGAAATATCGGCATAAAATCCTCGTCGGGCGATTTTATCACATTTGTTGACGGCGATGATTTTATCGACTCCGATATGTACGAAACGCTTGTGTCGGCATATCTCAAAAACGGCGCAGATATTGTCGGATGTTCGTTCAAAACGATTGACGAAAATAACGATGATGCCGTTTATGAAAAGTCTTGCGCCGATGATATTGTCGGCGTTTCGCCGAGCAAAAAAATAATTGCCGCCTTCTTTTCCGAAAATGACGGCAACCTTGTTTCGTTTTGTAATAAAATCATCAAAAAAAGCGCTTTCGACGGCATCGAGTTTCCCGTCGGCAGAATTTTTGAGGATTGGACGCTCGCTCCGATTGTGTATGACAAGTGCAATACAGTCGAGTTTATTAATTGTATAAAATATAATTATATTATTCGTAAGGGCAGCGCAATGCGCACATATACTCTTTCTCGCTATTATGATTGCGTGTGCGCCGATTATGACCATTTCAATTATTTTTCAGCCAAAACCGACGCTTATAATAAAAATATCGAGGCGTTCATTTGGTCTGATTTTGCCAAGTGCGTCAAATCTTATAAACCGACAGCGCAGAATAAAAAAATGCTCAAATCTGCATACAAAAAGGCAAAAGCCGTCTGCAAATCAAACGGCGGCACAATTTTTTCAAACCGCGCTTATTTAAGAGGCTCGGGGCTTTATCATCTGCGTGCCGCAGTGCCGCTTGTATATAAAATCGTCAGAGGTGAAAAATGAACAGCACACCGCTTGTTTCCGTAATCGTTCCGATTTATAATACCGAAAAATATCTTGACAGATGCATTAAAAGCATCGTCAATCAAACATATAAAAATCTCGAAATTATCCTTGTTGATGACGGCTCGCCCGATAATTGCCCCTCAATTTGCGACAATTGGGCAAATATCGACAGCCGCATTAATGTCATTCACCAAAAAAATTCAGGCGTTTCCGCCGCGCGCAATGCCGCTCTCGACCTCGCAACCGGTGAATATATCGGTTTTGTAGATTCCGACGATTTTATTGAGCCTGATATGTATAGCCTCCTTGTTCAAAAGTCGCTTGATACTGATGCCGGCTGCGTATCTTGCGGCTTCGTTTTCGATTATATCGACGGCAGAGATTCCGTTTTAATTAAAGCCGAGGATTTTGTTTTAAACGGTGACGATATTTTAAAAAACTATATCGCCGACAAACTTATTCGTCCCGAAACGGCAAATAAAATATATAAAAAATCCCTCTTTGATAATGTAAGATTTAATCCCGATATTCACTATGCAGAGGATTTATTGATTAATTACGAATTGCTCAAAAACGCTAAAACAGCCGTCGGCATTTCAGATTGCCTTTATCATTATGTTCAGGAAAGCGGCAATTCCTCAACAACCGCGCTGATTACACCTTACCGTGCGCAAAGCTACCGTGTTTTAAAGCAGATTGTCGATGAACAAAGCGGCACACCGCTTTTTGAAATTGCCGTTTGCCGCTATGTCAAGGGTATTTTCGCCTTGCTTACAAGGCTTTGCAAGTGTAAAGATAAGGCACTTTTTGATAAATATTTTCCGATTTACAGGTCGGAAATCAAAAGATACAAGCACCTTATCAAGGGTGCCGATTATTCAAAAAAACATAAGCTCGCGGCGTTTTTGCTCGTTCATTTTCCGCATTTGTTTGCTTTTGTTACAGAAAGGATATTGTGATGTCGAATAATCCTTTAATAACCGTGATTGTTCCGGTCTATAATGTCGAAAAATATCTCACCCGATGTGTTGACAGCATTATAAACCAAACATACAAAAATCTTGAAATAATACTCGTTGACGACGGCTCAACCGATTCTTCGCCTGCAATTTGCGACAATTATGCAAAAAAAGACAGCCGCATTAATGTTATCCATAAGCAAAACAATGGTGCCTCATCTGCGCGCAATGCGGCACTTGATATTGCAAGCGGCGATTATATCGGCTTTGTTGACAGCGACGATTATATCAATCGCGATATGTACGCCTCTCTGTTCGACTCAATTGTTGATTCAGGCTCCGATATGGCAATTTGCGAGTCGGAATATGTTGTAAACGGCGTTTCGGATTTTACCGCATGCAATGTCGGCCTTGATTGCGATGAAATTTCCGCAAGAGATTTTATGAGAGAGATAATTAAAGTCAGTCCCACAATGTCGGTTTTGTGGAATAAATTATACAAAAAATCCGTTTGGTCAGATATTCGTTTTCCGGATTACAAGGTGTATGAGGACGAGGCAATTTGGCTTTTAGTTTATAAAAAAATCGCAAAAATATCTGTTATCCACAAATGTCTTTATACTCACTTTAAAACTGACGGAAGTATTATGAACAACAGCTTCGGTCAAAAAAATCTTGTCCTTTTTGATGTCTGCGATGAAAGACTTGAATATTTCAAATCAAAAAAAGACTCCGAGTTTGAACAACTTACAAAATACAGCATGTTCAAATTGATTAAGTTCAACTATATTCATCTCCCCAAAAGCAATAAAACTATGCGCACTGCTTTGCTAAATATTTTAAGGAATTACAGGAAAAAATATCTTTCAATTTCATTCTTAAAATCAATTCAAAGCAAAAAAACGGCGTTTAATATCTGTATGTTCGCTTGTTTTCCGAATATTTATTCAAACATTTTTCTGCACAAATATAAGCTGTAAGGTTAAATTAATATGAAAGTTAAAGTAATCACCATCACCGGCGAATCAAATTACGGCAACAGCCTGCAAAATTACGCCGTCATTCAAACTTTAAACAGCCTTGGCTGTGAGGCGCAAACCGTCAAAACGGAATATGAGCCGAATTTCACAAAGCTGTGTAAAAAAAATCTCAAAATTTATACAAAGGTCGCCTTGAAAATCAAAAACTATCATTGGTTTAAGCGCCAAATGCGGTTTAAAAAATTCAGCAACCGTTACCTCTGCAAAACCGAAAAAGTCTATTCCGAAACCGCTCCGACAGCTGTCGACGATTGCGATGCAATTATTTTCGGCTCAGACCAAATTTGGAATTTCACTTTGGGCGAGCGTATGAAAAACGGCATTTCGTTTTACACCGGCGGTTTTGATTTCAACGGCTTAAAAATCGCTTATTCCGCAAGTGTAGGCGCCGATTATATCCCCGACGATTGCCGCGATATTATGTCAAAAAATCTTTCGTCATTCGCCGCAATTTCCGTCAGGGAACAGCAGGCAAGGGACATTGTGGGCAGTGTTACCGATGTTCCCGTCGATGTCACCGTTGACCCCACTCTTATGCTTGATAAGTCGCAGTGGCTCAAAATTGCCAAAAAGCCAAAATATGTCCATAACGGCGAGCATTTTGTTTTTACATATTTTTTGGGCACTCAATCCGACAGCGTAAAGGACTATATTTCAGCAGTTGGAAAAAAATATAATTTGCGTGTTATTTCGCTTCAGTCCGAATGGACAGAGCAAAGCGATATTTTCAATGTCGATATTTATTCAACCTCACCCGATGAGTTTTTGTGGCTTGTTGCAAATTGCGATATTGTCTTCACCGATTCGTTTCACGGCAGTGTTTTTTCGATTATTAACGAAAAGCCTTTTCGCTTTTTCGACCGCAATACCGATTTCGTCGGCAATATGTCATCACGACTCAATACGCTTTTTGATAAATTCCAAATCGGCTCGTGGTGCCGAGGTAATACTGCTGAAAATATCGATGATGTTTTTTTCAAAGATTATTCAAATGTTTCTCAAACACTTTCAAACGAGCGTACGCATGCATTGTCATACTTGAAAAATGCACTCGGCATATAGTGACATTTGAACTCAAAAATTGTTAAAAAATAAATACAAAAACGCAAAGTTTATACTGTTAAAATCGGCATATCCCTTTGCGTGTTTTTGTGCATTTCGAGAGGAGAAAATATGTCAGTTACATCATTGGCGTTTTTTGGATTTTTGGCGGCAACGCTGATTATCTATTATATCGTTCCCAAATCGTGGCAGTGGTGCGTTTTGCTTGGTGGATCGCTTTTTTTCTTTGCATATACGAGCAAATGGCTCACATTGTATATGCTCGCCGTCACCGCAGTCGTTTATATTGCGGCTGTGGTTATACAAAATTTCGGCGACGGCTTTTCAAAGCAAAAATCATCGCTCTCAAAATCGGAACGAAAAGCTCTCAAAAAATCAATAAAGCGCAAGCAAAAGGCAATATTGACTGTTGCCGTTGTTGTTTGCGTTGCTTTGCTCGCAGGGCTTAAATATTTTAATATGCTCGGCGGTATTGTCAATTCAGTTTCGGGCTTGGTTTGCTCAAAATCATTGGTGCCCATTATCAATATCGCACTTCCGCTCGGCATTTCGTATTATACGCTAATGGCTGTAAGCTATGTTGTTGATGTCAGCCGCAAGGCAGTAAAGGCTGAGAAAAATCCTTTGCGCGTTTTGCTTTTTATCTGCTATTTTCCTCATATTGTCGAAGGTCCGTTTGATACATATTCAAACCTTGCACCTCAGTTTAAAGAACATCACAAATTCAATTATGACGCTTTTATGGATGCACTGTCATTGCTCCTTTTCGGTCTTGTAAAAAAGATGATTTTGGCTGATCGTCTTGCTTATATCTCAAACGAGGTGTTCGATAATTATTCCTCATATTCCGGCTTTTCGATTCTTTTCGGTTTCGTTGCATACACATTTTGCCTTTATGCCGATTTTTCAGGCTTTATTGATATTGTCAGCGGTGTGTCACGGCTTTTCGGTATTAAAATTGCCGAAAATTTCAGGCGACCGTTTTTTTCTCACACCGTTCAGGAATTTTGGCGCAGATGGCATATCACCCTCGGCGAATGGCTTAAAAACTATGTTTTCTATCCTATTTCGCTTTCAAAGTTTCAGAAAAAGTTCACCGCAGGAGCAAATAAAAATATTAAAAACAAGCATTTCGCAACTGCGATAACAACATTTTTTCCGCTCCTTGCCGTATGGCTCGTTATGGGCATTTGGCACGGCGCAAGCGCAAAATATGTTGTTTACGGCTTGTATTATTTCGTAATAATCTTCCTCGGTCAACTGTTTGAGCCTCTGTTCGTCAAGTTATGCTCCGCTGTCAAAATCAACAGAGAGTCAAAGCCGTTTGCCGTTTTCCAAATTATCAGAACGGATATAATCGTTTTGCTCGGTCTTGCACTTTTCAGGGCAGACACCGTTTCACAACTTGGCTCCATGCTCAAATCAATGCTTCATATCGGTCTTGGCGGATTTTCACAAATCAACACGGCTTGCACTCAGCTCCATTTTCTTGATTATGCCTTGATTGTTTTGCTTATCGCTGCATTTTTTGTTAAGGAAATTCTTGAAGAAAAAGGCAAAAATGTCAATGCCTTTGTCACATCAAACAAAAAGATTCGTTGGTGCTGGATAACAATTGCAATAATTGCCGTGGTGCTTTTGGGTATATACGGAACAGGCTATACCCAACCTGCCTCGGTTTATGCCGAGTTTTAAGGGGGATTATCGTGAAAAACAAGATTCATTTCAAAAGATTTTTGCGAATTATATCGTGCGTTTTAATTGTAGTTTTGGTTGTTTCTGGCGCAGGCTTATTTTGCAATCATCCCGATCTGCTTATTGAGGGCACAATAAATTCGTTTTATAATGAGGATAACGATTCTCTTGATTATGTATTAATCGGTGCAAGCGCCGCTCTTAATGATGCTTCACCGACTGTTATTTGGCAAAAGAGTAAACTTGCAGGAAATAATTTTTCCGTCAACGGTTGCCATTCCGATATATATGTTTCTGTGCTTAAAGAATCACTGTCAAAGCAGAAAAACGCTCTCTTAGTCATAGATGTAGACCCGTTTTATTATGACATAAGTCAAGGCGACAAATACGGCGCAACCTCAAGTTGGATTGATTTGATGCCGAAAAACAAAAATTGGCTCGAAACAATTAAAAAATGCGACAGTCAAAATACAATTGAGCATTTTTTTCCGATTTTAAAATATCATTGCTATTCGACAAAGGCATATACCTTTTTATCCCAAACAAAAAAATCGTTGACATATAAACAACCCGATTCTTTAAAAGGGTGGAACATACTTAATGATTTTCAAATAGAGCGAAGCCAAATCAATTCGCTTAAACTGTTCGATTCAAACGCTCTTTCACCCACTGCTCTTGAAAAGGAACTTGAAACAAACCTTTACGAAACGTTGGATTATTGCAAAGATAACAATTTGAATGTTGTCTTTGTCGACTATCCAAAATCATATTTCAACGATGAAAAAAAGCAGATAATTTCAAAGACAGAGAGCAAGCTGATTACTTGTGAAAATGTTATTCGCCAATATGGCTATGATGTCTTAAACTACAATAAACTTGACAATCCTGCCGCGCTGACGAAGAGCGATTTTGCAGATTGCTACCATCTTAACAAGAAGGGTGCCGTCAAGTTTTCAACATTTTTGGCAGATTATCTTGCCGAAAACTATACTTTCAAATCTCACACCGCACAGTTTACGGACAGCTGGGATAAGACCGCGCGCGAGGTTTGTAAGGCTTACAATTTATAATATTTGTATTTAATATAATCGGTTTGTGATTTTTTTGTTGTAATCAAAGTTTTCTTTTGTTATAATACATTTGAATTTTAAGAGAGGGCGGGGAAACCCGATTTTTAAACTATGGGTGGATTTTTCGGTGCAGCCTCTAAAGAGGATTGCGTATTCGACTTATTTTTCGGCGTTGACTATCATTCGCATTTAGGCACTCGCCGCGCAGGCTTGTGCGTTTATGACGACAAAAACGGTTTTGACAAGGCAATTCATAATATTGAAAATGCTCCGTTCAGAACAAAGTTTAATAAGGATTTCAACACAATGCACGGCACGCTCGGCATCGGTTGTATCAGCGACTATGAGGCACAGCCGATTTTGGTGCGTTCTCATCACGGCACATTTGCGGTTACAACAGTCGGTAAAATCAATAACAGTGACGAGCTTGTTGAAAAAATCATCAAAAACAATGCGCATTTCTTTGAAATGCAGGGCGGCGATATTAACCAAACAGAACTTGTTGCCGCTATTATCGACCAAAAAGATAATTTTATCGACGGCATCCGCTATGCACAGGAGGTTATCGACGGCTCAATCAGCATCCTTGCGCTAACACCTATGGGTATCTATGCTGCGCGTGATAAGCTCGGCAGAACTCCTATTGTTATCGGACAAAAGAGTGATGGCTATTGTGCGTCGTTTGAAAGTTTTGCTTATGTCAATCTCGGATATACGGATTACAAGGAACTCGGTCCCGGTGAAATCGTTGTTATTACACCCGACGAGGTAAAAACGCTTGTTCAACCGGGCGACAAAATGCGAATTTGTACTTTCCTTTGGATTTACTACGGCTATCCGTCTGCCTCATACGAGGGCATCAGCGTTGAAAAAATGCGCTACAATTGCGGCAAGGCGCTCGCAAAGCGCGATAATGTCAAGCCAGACATCGTTGCCGGCGTTCCCGACAGCGGCGTTGCCCACGCAATCGGCTATTCAAACGAGGCGGGAATACCTTATTCAAGACCGTTTATCAAATATACGCCCACTTGGCCGCGTTCGTTTATGCCCACAACGCAAACAAAGCGCAATCTTATCGCAAAAATGAAACTCATCCCAATTCATGATTTAATCGACGGAAAGAGCCTTCTTCTTATCGACGATTCAATCGTTCGCGGCACTCAGCTTCGCGAAACTACCGAATATCTTTTTGCAAGCGGCGCAAAAGAGGTGCATATTCGTCCTGCTTGTCCTCCGCTTGTTTACGGCTGTAAATATCTCAATTTCTCGCGCTCAACCTCAGAAATGGAACTTATCACAAGGCGTGTTATCAAAAAGCTTGAGGGCTGTGAGCCTACGGAGGAGATTCTTCACGAATATACCGACCCCGACAGTGAAAAATATCAAAATATGGTCGATGAAATTTGCAAGGAACTTCACTTTACCTCTCTTCGCTATCATCGTCTTGACGATATGATTGATTCTGTCGGCATCGACCCCGACAAACTTTGCACTTATTGCTGGAACGGTAAGGAATAATTTAAAAAGTCGTCTGCTTATGATGCGTCGCAAAAAATCGTGCGGATTGCTCATATGCGGCGACTTTTTTCTGTTGTATTCTCGTATTTTTGATGTTATAATATATATAATTAATTTTTGTTCATAAAGGTGCTTGTATGAATATAGGTATAGTTACTATTTTCGGCGAGTGGAATTACGGCAACCGCCTGCAAAATTATGCTTTGCAAACTGTTATCGAGTTTTTGGGCAACACCTGCTCAACAATAGTTGTTGACCAAAACGGTGAGAGCGACATTCACCGCAGGCTTGCAATGGCTGTCTGCCACGCTGTCAAAAAGAACAGCTACCTCCGCAGGAAAAGATGCTACAATTTTTACAAATTTAACGAAAAATATATCAACCAAAATCATTACACCGCCTCTTCTTTGCCACTTGTCGCAAACGATACATTTGATTATGTTGTCTGCGGCTCCGACCAAGTGTGGAATTTAAAGCTCGGAGATATAAAATCAAATCCCGATTTGTATTTTCTTTCGTTTATTGAGCGAAAAAGGCGTGTTTCCTATGCCGCAAGCATCGGAACGGACTTTGTGCCGCCTGAGCATCGCGATTATTTTGTCAGCAAAATAAAAGGTATTCCGTCAATATCCGTGCGTGAAAATTCAGCTCGCGATATAATTAAGGAGCTTACCTCGCGCGATGTCGATGTTGTAATCGACCCAACGCTTCTTCTAAGCCAAAAGCAGTGGTCAGACTTGGCGCAAAAGCCAAAGAATTTTACCGATAAAAAATATTTGGCAACATATTTCCTCGGTGATACCGACGGTAAAACAAACGATTATATCCGCAAAATCGCCGAAAATCACAACTTGCAAATTGTGCCGCTTTTGCCCGATTATACCGACCTCGGCGGTGATATTTCAACATATACATATTCTCCGAGTGAGTTTTTGTATGTTCTTCAAAATGCCGAGTTCGTCGCAACGGATTCCTTTCACGGCAGTGTCTTTTCAATAATTTTTGAAAAGCCGTTTCGCTGGTTTGCACGCAAAAGCAAAACGGTGAAATCCGAGGAAAAAATGAGCGACAGAACAAACACTCTCTTTTCAACGCTCGGCATTGATTCATGGTGTGTTGCCGACTTTAACGAAAGCGTTGACGGTGTAATGACTGCGGATTATTCGCAAACCCCGGCTCTGCTTTCAAAGGAACGTGCAAAGGCAATCCGCTTTTTGAATAACGCATTGTCACAGGATAAATAATAACGAAAGGCTTACTTAATTTATGAATATAGTAGCAATTTTAGCTAACGGCGTCGGCGCGCGCTTCGGCAGTAATATACCAAAACAGTTTCATAAAATAAACGGCAAAATGATTATCGAATATGTTGTCGAGGCTATCTCAACCGCAAAAAGCGTTGACAAAATCGTTGTCGTAACAAATGTTGAGGCAAACAAGGGCTTTTTGTCGGGACTTTTGCAAAACGAAAAGGTTGTATTGACAGACGGCGGCTCAACGCGTAATCTTTCACTCAAAAATGCGCTCGAATTTGTCAATTCAACATTCGATTGCCAAAAACTCATTGTTTGCGATGCCGTTCGTCCGATGATTACGGGCGAGCTTATCGACAAATATTTTACCCTGCTTGATAACAGCACCGCTGTTGTCACCGCTCAAAAAATCACCGACTCGCTCGGTTGCTATGATATTAAGCAGGTTTATCGAGACAGATACTATCTTATGCAGTCGCCCGAGGGTTTCGATTTCAAAACACTTTATGCAAGTTTTGACGAAAACAGCAAGCTCACCGAGGTTACTCAACAACTTCCGGAAAACAGCAAAATAGAGCTTTATTTTGATTTTAACAATAATTTCAAACTTACATATCCTGCCGACTTGAAATACCTTGAGGCACTTATCAACGCAAGAGATAATAAGGTTGACCAAAGCGCAATTTTCGACGGCGTAACACGACTTAACCGCTATCTTTTTGAAAACTATCCGTCACAAACAAAGCAGTGGCGCAGGGTGCTTGAGCGCGAAATTCCGAATGTGTTGAAAAAGTGGCAAATCACCGATTATCATATCATCAAAACCTCACATTTCGGCATCATTTTCCTTGCAAAAAGCGTGAAATACGGCGATTGCGTTTTAAAAATCATTCCGCCGTTTATCAACCGCTATCTGCCGGAGAAAAATTGTTATCGCAGTTTGCCGTCATCCCTAATGTGCGAAATGTATGATTACGACGACAATTGCTCCGCATTATTACTTAAACAGCTTTCGTCTGATATTGACGAAAAGGATATTGAGTCCTCAAATGTTTTTTGCTTTTTCAAAAACGCATTTGCCGCATATTCAAAATTCGACAATTCGTCGCTCACATTCCATGATTATTCGTCAGAGCTTAAGGCAAAACTCAATGAAACTGATTTTGAATACCGCAAAGGTGAAATTATGGCGTATGTTCAAAAGGCGGTCGATTTATTTGAAAAACAATTTTCACAGGATGATTTTGTCCTGATTCACGGCGACTTGCACAGATATAATATTATGAAGGACGACAGCTTTATTTTCGCCATTGACCCTATCGGCTATGTTGCTCCGCCGGAAATTGATATTGCGCGTTTCATCGGCACTGAGCTTACCGACAGAGCAGGGGATAAGGCTCAAATCCTTGATGATTTTCTTGATTATTTTGCTCCGCTCTCGACAAAAGAAAGGCTTTTTGCCGCACTGTTTGTTGATATTGTCTTCAGAATGCACAACAGTATTTTTGAAAACGATTCGTTCGAGCTTACAGACAAATGGCTTAATATTTTGGATAATCTTTTCAGCGAGTAGTTTTATGAGTGATTTAATCAGCATAGTTGTACCTGTTTACAACTGCGAAAAATATTTGAATAAATGTGTTCAAAGCCTCCTTACCCAAACATATCAAAATATCGAGGTCATACTCGTTGATGACGGCTCAACCGATTCATCACCTGAAATGTGCGACTCCTATGCCGCAAGCGACGGCAGGGTTAAAGTCATGCATATCCGCAATGACGGCGTTGCCGTTGCAAGAAAAAAAGGATACTCGGCGGCAAACGGCGACTATATCGCTTTTTTGGACGGCGACGACTGGGCAGAGTCCGACATGTACGAACATCTTTTGTCGCTTCTTAAATCCGGTGATTATCAAATTTCTGCCTGCGACTATCAGCTTGCTTACGATGATGCACCCGGCAGCCGTGATGATTCTGATGAAAAATTGACAACGCTTGACACCAACGGTATGATAAAAAATATTTATTCCTTACAGCTTTGGCCGCTTTGGAACAAATTGTTCTCAAAACACCTTTTCAACAATCTTACCCTTGATAACACGGGGCTGATTGTCAGCGAGGACCTTGTGCTTAATTGTGAACTTATGCTCGGCGCAGAAAATATGATTGTGTCAAATCTTAAAAAGTATTATTACTATCGCCACAAAGGCTCCGTTATGGCGTCATCGCTCACACCTGAATTTATAAATGATTCCTTTGCCGCTTACAAAATGCTTTGCGAGCGTATGCCGAGCGGCACTGCGGCACAAACCTATTTTTATGCTCACCGCGTAAAAAACAATTTTGCGCTGATTTATAAAATAATTCGCGAAAATGCCTGTAACGAGTGTTTTGATATGCTTAGGGACGATATTCTCTTGCTAAAAAAATATGCTTTTTCCGAGCAAAACGCTTTTCAATTTAAGACAAAAAATAAAATCGCTTATTATATTCTGCGATTTTTTCCGCATCTTTACAGATTACTTGTCAAATTAAAATAATTTCCAAAAATAAAAATCCTTGCAAAAGCAATTGCTTGCCTGCAAGGATTTTTGTTGTTTTATTCGTTTTGTTTTATTTTACAACAAAAACAACTTTGTCTTCTGTCCAAACATTGTTTTCAAATTCAAGTTCAATATCTTTTGCGTTTTTCGGTACTTCAAAATAAACCGTGCCCGAAATCGAACGACCCGATGATATAACATCGATAAACGGATTAGTGTAATTTTCAATTCCCATAAATTCGTCGCATTTTTTATCGTCGGCGTAGCATTCAATAGAATCAATGTATTGGTCTGTACTTGAAACATTTTCGATCTTAAAGTCGGCACTTACTACTTTGTTACCTTTTGCCGGCGCTTCATAATCGCTGTATTTTGTAAAGTTGGTATTGCAACTTGAAAATGTGATTTTTAGTTCATCATCAATTGTGACAGCTTTTCCTGCTTCGATTTTTGTTACAGCCGGTTGAGTAGTAGTTTGACTTTGTGCTGCATCGCTGCTTGCGTCTTCTACTTTATTATCCGACGAACCGCCGCTTGATGCTATGATGATAACAACAATAACCGCTGCGATAACGCCGAAGATAATCAGGCGTTTTTTCTTTTTCTTCTTTTTTTGTTCCGCCATTGCGTTGTCAACTGCCATCTGCACCTGCATATCGTTGTTTGCGCTTTGTGCATAGTTTTGATTGTTTCCATTGTTTTGATTATTAAATTCGTCTGCCATAAAAACAAACCTCCTTTTCATAGTGATTAAATTATACACTACAAAAATAAGCAAATGGTGTGCTGACAGCACACCATTTGCTTTGATATTAAGGTATAATATTCTCTGTATTTATAAGCAATGCTCCTGCGATAAATGCCGCAATTGCAAGCAAAACACTCACTGTTATTCGCTTCGATTTTGTTGCGTTTTTTGTGAATGGCATTTTGTCAATCCAGTTATTGGCGTTAAATGCAATTAATATCGGTGCTAACAGCGTAAGCGGCATTATAAGGCTGTCAACAATGGTGTATAAAACGGATTTTTGTTCTTCAATGCATTGCGAAATGTTGCTTATTATCAATGCAAACAATGTTGTATAATAAATTGCTGCAGGAAGTTGAAAATACCATTTGCCGCTTTTAAACCCGGGCATTTTCCTTAAAAACGCTTTGAATTTGTTCGATTTTATTTTGTTAATCGCGTTGTATAGCTCTTCAATATCGGGGTATCTGTTAATTGCATCTATTTCTGTGCATCGTTTTACAATCGGCTCAAAATATCCGCCGCACATTTTTTCATTCGGCAAAAATCCGGTTTTCATATAATTTATAACAACGCCGAGAGAATATATATCACTCCTGCCGCTTGTTTGCTCAAAGCCGAATTGTTCCGGCGCGGCATATCCTTGCGTGCCTAAAATCTGTGTATCCCTGTTTTGAAGTATCTTTTTAAAACGGCTTATTCCGTAATCAATTATAACTGCTGTCTTGCTGTCGGTTATAATTATGTTGTTTGGGTTAATATCTCGGTGGATGATGCCTCTTTCGTGCAGTGCTCTTAATCCGTCGCAAAGCTGTGACGCAATATCAATCACTTCGTTGTCGCTCATACCGCCGTTTCTTGTAACATATGATTTCAGCGTTTCACCCTGAATGTATAATGACACGGCGTACAAATCATTTTCGATGCTTGCAAAATCAACAATTTTTGCAAGGTGCGCGTTTGATATTGATTTTATTTCCTTGTAAAGCTGAATCTCCTGCGGATACATTTTTTTGAGCGTGTATATCCGTTCCCCCTGTATTGCCAGCTTAGTTGTTTCGTTTAAATCTTTAATTATCTCATACATTTTTTATTCTCCGCTTGCAATCAAATTGCTTTTATTATATCATAAATTTATGGCTTTGTGTTATTTTTTTGGCACGAGGTACGAAAAGAGGTACTATATGGAAAAATCAACAGATGAATTGATGAAAATTTTAAACTCAAAAAAGTCTTATAACGAGTTTTTCGAGGAAGAGGTTGGGGAACTATGCTTTTCTTCTGTTGCCGATTATCTTGAAGTTTTGTTAAATGAAAAGCATCTCAAAAAAAGCGATGTCATACGAAAAAGCAATCTCGATAAAAACTATGCCTACCAAATTTTTAACGGTAACAAACTCAACCCATCTCGCAATAAAATGCTTATGCTCGCTTTCGGTATGGGTTTGAGCCTAAACGAAACACGCAAGCTTTTAAAGGTTTGTTGCCTGCCCGATTTGTATGTTCGCAGTCCGCGCGACAGCATAATTATTTTTGGGCTGAATAAGAAAATGTCACTCATAGATGTCAACGAATCGCTCAGCGATTTTTCTTTTGAAATATTAGAATAAAAACTTTATTCTCTTACAACATTCGGGTTTTTGCAAATTTAGACAAAAACCCGATTTTTTATTGCAAAATCAATTGAAAAATGTCTTGTGTTTTGATAAAATATTTCTATACGGCCGTGCGGCAAAAGCACGCAACAGGCAACCATAAGAGAGGACAAAAAAATGTATAAAATCGGATTTGATAATGACAAATATCTTTCAATGCAATCCGGCAGGATTAAGGAACGAATCGACGAGTTCGGAGGCAAGCTTTATCTTGAATTCGGCGGCAAGCTTTTTGACGATTATCATGCGTCAAGGGTTTTGCCCGGATTTCACCCCGACAGCAAGCTTCAAATGCTTCTCCAGCTTAAAGATGAGGCGGAGGTTGTAATAGTTATTTCCGCTCAGGATATTGAAAAACGCAAGGTTAGAGGTGACCTTGGCATTACATACGATAACGAGGTTATCCGCCTTATTAAGGAATTTACGGGTGTTGGCTTAATGGTCGGCAGTGTTGTAATCACAAAATATGCCCCGGGCGCAAAGGTTGAGGCATTTGAGGAGCGTCTGAAAAAAGCAGGCTATCCCGTATATCGTCACTATTTGATAGAGGGCTATCCGTCAAATATTGCAAATATCGTCAGCGATAACGGCTACGGCAAAAATGATTATATCAAAACAACACGCAAGCTTGTTGTCATCACCGCACCCGGTCCGGGCAGCGGAAAAATGGCAACCTGCCTTTCACAGCTTTATCACGAGAATAAACGCGGAATCAAAGCCGGCTATGCAAAGTTTGAAACATTCCCGATTTGGAATTTGCCGCTTAAACACCCCGTCAATGTTGCCTATGAGGCGGCAACCGCAGATTTAAACGATGTCAATATGATTGATCCGTGGCATCTCGACGCATACAATATAACAACTGTCAATTATAACCGCGATGTTGAAATCTTTCCCGTGCTCAAAGCCACATTTGAAAAAATTTACGGCACCTGCCCCTATAAATCACCAACCGATATGGGCGTTAATATGGCAGGCAATTGCATCAGCGATGATGAGGCTTGCTGTGAGGCGTCAAAGCAGGAGATTATCAGAAGATATTTTAACGCTCTATGCGCAGGCGCAAGGGGTGAAAACAATTCGCAGGAGATATTTAAGCTCGAACTTTTGATGAATCAGTCCGGCATCGACAGCGATTACAGAAAATGCACCGCCGTAGCTCGCAAACTCGAGAGCAAAACAGAGCAGCCTTGCGCCGCAATAGAACTTAACAACGGTGAAATTATCACCGGCAAAACGACCGATTTGCTCGGTTGTTCGTCTGCAATGCTTTTAAATGCTCTTAAAAAACTTGCCGGCATTAAGGACGATGTTCTCCTTATTTCGCCCGATGTTATCAAGCCTATTCAGGCGCTCAAGGTTAATCACCTTAAAAGTAAAAATCCGCGTCTTCATACCGACGAGGTGCTGATTGCACTTTCAATGTCGGCTATTAACGATAAAAACGCTGCACTTGCGCTTGACCAAATTCCAAAGCTTGAAAACACCGAAATGCATTCAACCGTTATGCTTTCGGAAGTTGATAAAAACATAATCGGCAAGCTCGGAATCAGGCTCAGCTGCGACCCGAAAAGAAGATAAAACACGATTAATTAACATTAAAGGGGACATAAGCAATGTTAAAAATCACTCCGAATACAAATCTTAAGGACGCCTGCCAAAATCCTATGGCAAAGGATATGCTCGAAAAACTTATGCTTGCATTCAGACTGCCCGTGTCAACACTCGACAAGGCAATTATGAGCAAGCTAAAATTCAAGTCGCTTACCACATTCACCTGCGGTCTGCTTGACAAAAAAACAGTGCAGATGATTTGTGATATGCTCAATCTCGAAAAGGGTGAAATCATCGCCGACAACGGCACCTTAACCGAAAAATGGTGGAAAGAGGCTGTTGTTTACCAAATTTATCCTCGCTCGTTTTATGACAGCAACGGCGACGGAATCGGCGATTTGCTCGGCATTTATGAAAAACTTGACTATTTGCAGGAACTTGGCGTAAATGCAATTTGGTGCTCGCCTTTTTACGATTCGCCGAATGACGATAACGGCTATGATATTCGCGATTATAAAAAAATTATGGCTGAATTCGGCACTATGGAGGATTTTGACCTTCTGCTTGACGAAATCCACGCAAGGGGTATGAAACTTATCGTTGATCTTGTTGTTAATCATACGAGCGACGAGCACGAGTGGTTTGAGCAGGCTAAAAAGTCAAAGGACAATCCTTATCACGATTACTATATTTGGCGTGATGCGACCGACGGCGGAAACACCCCTCCGAACAATTGGATTTCTCTGTTTGAAGGCCCTGCTTGGAATTATTATGAAAATCTCGACCAATGGGCTATGCACCTTTTCTCCAAAAAACAAATGGATTTGAATTGGGAAAATGAAAAGGTTAGACAAGAAGTTTACGATATGATGAATTGGTGGCTTGATAAGGGCATCGACGGTTTCAGAATGGATGTCATCAATTTCATCAGCAAAACTCCCGGATTGCCCGAGGCAAACTCGTTTCTCGGTATGCTCACCGGTTTCAAGGGCGCAGAGTATTATTTCTACGGTCCTAAATTGCATGACTATTTGCACGAAATGCGCGAAAAAACATTCGGCAATTATGATGTCTATACTGTCGGCGAGTGCGGCGGCGCAGGTATCGAGATGGATAAAATGCTCACCGCCGATTTCCGCGGCGAGCTTGATACAGTTTTCAATTTCGACTTTCTTATGAATCAGGGTCATACAAATTACGATTATTATAATTATGATTTATATAAGGTTATGCTCGAGTTTGAAAAATTCCAAACACGATATACAAATCACTGTTGGCCGACTGTTTTCTTTGAAAATCACGATAATCCGCGTATTGTTTCACGCGTTGATAAAACAGGCGCATACCGTGAGGATATTTCAAAGGTCTGTGCCTTGATTGAAATGACTCTGCGCGGCACGCCATATGTTTATCAGGGTCAGGAAATTTCAATGGGCAACTGCGATTTCACCTCGATTGACGAAATCAACGATGTTCAGGCTATCGGTTATTATAACAATTATCTCAAAAAGCATCACAACAAGGAAAAAGCGTTTTTCAGAGCAAAAACAGGCACACGCGACAATGCGCGAACTCCGTTTCAGTGGAGCGACAAGCCAAATGCAGGCTTCACAACCGGCACTCCGTGGATGAAAATTACATCCGATTACAGACGCTACAATGCCGAGGACGAAATGAAACGCTATGACAGTGTTTTCAATTTCTACAAGGCTGCAATTGCATTGCGCAAGCAGTACAAGGGTCTTGTTTACGGCGAGTTTGAAAGGGAAGAGGGCAACAATCCTCCGCTTTATTGCTACTATCGTACATATGCCGGTGAAAAGTATTATATCGAGCTTAATCTCGGAACAAAACCTCAAAAGCGCAATACCGACACCGAAACAATGCAGCTTTTGCTCTCTACAAAGGACAGCCCGACTGATTTCCTTCGTCCTTTTGAAGGCAATGTTTACAAAATATTCTGACCTTTTAATTGCGATATACTTTGTATGAATAATACCGAAATAAACGCATTCTGCAAGAAATCTCGCAAAATAAAAGTTAAGAAAAACTTCAAATTCTGCGACGGTGACGGCAGAAGATTTGTTACTAAATAAATTAAGCGGTTGCAATTATGCTTAAATAATTGCAACCGCTTAATTATTATATCTTATAATTTTTTTATCATTGCTATGTGTGGGCAAAACTCGTCAAAATATTCTTCGCCGACCTTTTTATATCCGCATTTCTCATAAAATCCGCTGACTCTTGTTTGCGCCGAAAGTGAAATTCTTTCGGCGTTTGTTTTTTTCAGCTCGTTTTCAATCGCAAAAATTATTTCCTTGCCGTAGCCGTATTTTCTGTAAGGTTTAAGCACGGCGACTCGCCCGATATGATATTCTTTGCCGTCTTTGCTGAAAAATCTTGCTACGCCGACCGCTTTGCCGTCATGATAAATCAAAATGTGCTTTGCGGTGTCATCAATTTCGTCAAATTCGTTTTTAAAGCCCTGCTCGTCAATAAAAACGGCAGTTCTTATGTACTTTGCCTCCTGCGGTAAATTGTCAAATATTTTATATTCCATCAGTTTGCGGCTTCTTCTCTTTCTTTCATTTTCTTGCACATCATTCTTGCAACCTTGTAGACATCGCCGCATCCGAGTGTGATAACAAGGTCACCGTTCTCAACATTGTTGCAAACATAGTCGCAAATTTCATCAAATGTGTCAAGCTGAACGGAACCCGGCACTTTGCTTGAAAGGTCCGTCGCTTTGATTCCGATTGTGTTCACCTCGCGCGAGCCCATAATTGCGCTGATAACGCACTTGTCGGCAATTTTCAAAACCTCTGCAAAATCATCAAGCAAAAGCGATGTTCTTGTGTATGTGAACGGCTGATGCACTGCCCAAACTCTGTTGTAGCCCATCTTTTTTGCTGCCTCAAGAGTAACCTTGATTTCAGCCGGGTGGTGCGCGTAATCATCCGCAAATGTAACGCCGCAGTATTTTCCGAGAAGCTCAAAGCGCCTTGCCGCACCGCCGAAATCCTTAAGACCCCTTACAATGTCCTCAATGCCGGCGCCGCTCTCGTATGCGGCAACAAATGCGCAAAGCGAGTTCAAAATGTTATGTTCACCGGGAACTGAAAGAACAACATGAGCAACAATCTCGCCGTTGTGATATGCGTCATATTCGCTGTGAAATCCGCCCGGTACGCTGGTGTTTTTTGCCACCCATTCGTTACCGTCGTTTCTGCCTATTGAAATCAGCTTTTTGCCCTCAATTCCCTTGAGAGTGTCAACGGTGTTTTTATCGTCGCCGTTGTAAATTATCGTACGAGTAGTCTTTTCGGCAAATTCTCTGAAACTCTTTTTGATGTTGTCAAGGTTTTTGAAAAAGTCCAAATGGTCCTCGTCAATGTTCAAAATAACGGCAATGTCTGGGTTCATATGCAAAAAAGTGTTGTTAAACTCACAGCTTTCGCAAACAAAATTTTGCGAATGGCCGTATCTGCCGTATGCATTAATAAGCGGCAGCTTTCCGCCGATAACAGCCGACGGATCAAGCCCTGCCTCCATGAGAATTTGTGTTGTCATTGATGTTGTGGTCGTTTTGCCGTGTGTGCCGCAAATGCCTATGCAGTTTGAAAAAACGCGGCTCAATGCGCCGAGCGCCTCTGCTCTCTCAAAGCAGGGGAAGTTTGCCTTTGCATATTCAAGCTCTTCGTTGCCTGCCAAAATTGCGTTTGTGTATATTACAAGTTCGGTGTCAGGCGCAATGTTTTCCTTTACCTGACCCAAATATACCTTTGCGCCCTCTTTTTCAACGCGTCGAAATGTTTCTGTGTCATTGTTGTCCGAACCTGATACTCTGTATCCGAGCGACAGCAAAATTTCGGCAATTGGGCACATTCCTGCGCCGCCGATGCCGATAAAATGTATTTTTTTCGAGTTTTTCAAAAGTTCATCTATATTTTTCAAGAGTGTGTCCTCCAAATTACTTCATTCCAAATTATTATACTACTTTTCGACCAAAAAATAAACACCCTTTTTGACTTTGATTCATAAAATATAAAAGGTGATTGCTAATGATTAAATTTTATGCTCCGGATTTGTCCGATAAGCGTATTTCCTATGCCGGCGACAGCCTTGAAAAACACGGCTATCGCAGGGTGTTTGACGAAAAAAACGCCGATTTTCTGCTTTTGGGTGTCAATTCTGATTACAAGTCGGATATTCCGTTTGCCGATTATAAAAATAACGAGCTTTTTGCCCTGAAAAATGCCTATTTGACTGCCGAGGCGGCTCTCTGCGTTGCAATTGAGAAAAGTAATAAAAGCCTTGTTTCGTCAAATGTACTTATTACCGGCTATGGCAGAATTGCAAAGGCTCTTCATAAATACATTTCTCCGTTTACCGGCAATGTTACCGTTTGTGCGCGCAATCCCAATGACCGGGTACTTGCGGCGTGCAATAATGCAAAAGCGATTGATTTCGCGGATTTAAAAAATAAAAACAGTTTCGATTTCGTCTTTAATACAGTTCCTCATCCCGTGTTTAACGGCGTCGAGCTTTCGGCGTTGCCGCGCGATTGCGTTTTGATTGACCTTGCCTCATTCCCCGGTGGTGTCGATAAGCATTACGCGCTTTCGCGAAAAATTAATCTTATTGAGGCAAGAGGATTGCCCGGCAAATTTTCACCCGAAACGGCGGGACATATCGTCGCCGAGGCAGTTGATCAGGTTATAAGGGAGGGAAAAATATGAAAATAGGATATTGCTTAACCGGCTCGTTTTGCACATTTTCAAAAAGCATCAAAGCGCTTGAATCCATCGTGTCGGCTGGACATATGGTTGTTCCGATTATGAGCGAAAACGCTTATTCAACCGATACCCGTTTCGGCAAGGCGGTCGATTTTCAAAACAAGCTTGTCGAAATAACAGGCAACAGCATTATTCATACAATTGATAAGGCGGAGCCGATAGGTCCCCAAAAAATGTTTGATGTGCTTTGTATCGCTCCGTGCACAGGCAACACGCTTGCAAAGCTTGCGCTCGGAATAACGGATACAACCGTGACAATGGCAGCAAAATCGCATTTGCGAAATTCACGCCCCGTCGTTATCGGCGTTTCCACCAACGATGCTCTTGGCAATTCCGCAAAAAATATAGGCTCGCTTTTAAATTACAAAAACTACTATTTTGTTCCGTTCGGTATGGATGACTGCGATTCAAAGCCAAAATCAATGGTCTGTGATTTCTCGCAGATTTTGTTTACAATCGAAACGGCGGCGCAGGGAATTGAGGTCAATCAAAAAATACTGTGATTATTATGTCGAAATTAGTTAAAATTTATATTGACTTTGTTCACTAAAAATTATATATTAATCCTAATGCGGTAAAATATAATATATCGTAAATCGTGAGGGAATTTTTATTTCTGCAATAAAGAGGAAGTGCATAATTGAAGAAGATTATTGATTTGAGGAACATAACCGTCAGCTACGGTGATAACACTATACTTGAAAATTTGAATTTGTATATAAATGAAAAAGAGTTTATAACGCTGCTTGGTCCTTCGGGTTGCGGAAAAACAACCACATTGCGTGCTATAGCCGGTTTTGTCAAGGTTGACAGCGGCGATGTTATTTTTGAAGGTAAGCGAATTAATGATGTCCCTCCTCATAAAAGAAGAGTCAACACCATTTTTCAGCGTTATGCTCTTTTTTCTCATTTGAATGTTTATGATAATATTGCGTTCGGTCCTAAACTCCAAAAAATGCCAAAGCAGGAAATCCGCAAAACTGTTGCTTCGATGCTTGAGCTTGTAAATCTCAAGGGCTTTGAAACAAGGAGCATCGACTCGCTCTCCGGCGGTCAGCAACAGCGTGTAGCCATTGCAAGAGCGCTTGCAAACAAGCCTCATGTTTTGCTTCTTGACGAGCCGCTCGGTGCACTTGATTTGAAACTTCGCAAAGATATGCAGCGCGAGCTTAAAAATATCCAACAGGAACTTGGCATAACATTTATTTATGTCACCCACGATCAGGAGGAGGCTTTGTCAATGTCCGATACCGTTGTTGTAATGGACAAGGGCAAAATTCAGCAAATCGGCACTCCCGAGGATATTTATAACGAGCCGGTCAACGCTTTTGTTGCCGACTTTATCGGCGAGTCAAATATCGTTGATGCCATTATGCTTGACGATTATCTCGTAACATTCGGCGGCGTTAAGTTTAAATGCCTTGACAGTGGTTTCGAAAAGAATGAATTTGTCGAGGCTGTTGTTCGCCCCGAGGATATTGTTATAACCGAGGTCGGCGCGCAGGCGTCGCTTACGGGCACAATCACAAGTGTTACATTTAAGGGTGTTCATTTTGAAATTCTTGTCGATGTCGGCGGCTTTATTTGGATGATTCAAACAACGCAGGAGCATCACAAGGTCGGTGAAACAATCGGTATGTATATCGAGCCTGACGCTATCCATATTATGAAACGCAGTGAATATTCGGGCGAGTTCGGTGATTATTCCTCATTCTCCGACGAAATGGACCATATCTCCGATGCGTCTTATAATTGGGAGGAGGAAGAAAATGAGGACTAAGTTTTTAGACAAGCCTTATCTTGTTTGGTCTGTTCTTTTCATTGTCGCTCCGCTTATTATGGTCGTTTATTATGCGTTTACCGATAAAACAGGTGCATTTACGATAAGCAATATGGCACAGATTCCGAATTATCTTTCAACTATTCTTTTGTCCGTGCTTTACGGCATTGCCGCAACGGCGATTTGTCTTCTGCTCGGCTATCCGTTTGCATATTTCCTTTCAAAACATACGGTGCGCACACAGCAAACAATTGTTTTGCTTGTCATGCTCCCTATGTGGATGAATTTTTTAATCAGAACATACAGCCTTATGACCATTTTGGGCGGCAGCGGCGTTATAAACACATTGCTTAACAAAATGCATCTCGGCAGTCTTAACCTTATCAACAACGGCGGTGCTGTTATTTTGGGTATGGTGTATAATTTTCTGCCATATATGATTTTGCCGATTTATTCCGTGCTTTCAAAACTTGATAATTCACTCGTTGAGGCGGCGCAGGATTTAGGCTCAAACAGAACAACCGTTTTCAGACGCGTCATTATTCCCATGTCACTACCGGGAATCCTCAGCGGCGTTACTATGGTGTTTGTACCGTGTGTTTCAACATTCTATATCACGCAAAAACTCGGCGGCGGTCAAATCGTTTTAATCGGCGATGTTATCGAGTCGCAGTTCCAAAGTGCAAATAACTATAATCTCGGTGCGGCGCTCAGTTTTGTGTTGATGATACTGATTTTTATATGCCTCGGCGTTATGAATCATTTTGACAGCGGGACAGAGGACGGAGGTGTCATCATATGAGCAAAAAATCCTCCGCAATTTCAAAGGTGTATATGGCGATAATTTTTGCCTTTTTATACGCTCCGATTGTTGTTATGACGGTGTTTTCCTTTAACTCAACAACAAGCACCTATCAAATGGAAGGACTTTCTCTTCATTGGTGGGAGGAAATGTTTAAAAACAGCGAGGCTATGACCGCGCTGAAAAACACCGTTGTGCTTGCAGTTATAACTGCTGCCGTGTCAACGGTGCTCGGCCTTGCCGCCGCAGTCGGTCTGTTCAATTCAAAGCGCAAACTTTATAAGCGCTCAATGATGACTGTTACAAATATACCTATGATGAATCCCGAAATAGTAACAGGTATTTCAATGATGCTTTTGTTCGTTTTCGGCGCATCATTAATCAAAATTTCCGATGTTCTCGGTTTTTGGACTCTTTTAATTGCGCACATAACTTTTTGTCTGCCCTATGTAATACTCAATGTGTTGCCAAAACTCCGTCAGCTTGATATCAATGTTTACGAAGCGGCGCTCGATTTGGGCTGCAAGCCGTTTAAAGCGTTTATGAAAGTTATTATGCCCGAAATTATGAGCGGAATTATCACGGGTTGCGTTATGTCGTTTACTCTTTCGCTTGATGATTTCATCATTTCGTATTTCACAAACGGTCCGTCATTCCAAACACTTCCTATTTATATTTTCTCGCTGACAAAAAAGCGTGTCAAGCCCGATATGTTTGCTCTTTCAACGCTTATGTTTGTCACAATTCTTGTACTTCTCGTTTTGATGAACGTTGCACAGTCGCGTGCAGAGAAAAAGGAGGCAAAGCATTGAAAAAAATAATTTCGCTTTTACTCTCATTTTGTATTGCCGCGTCGTGCTGTGCCGGCTTTACTGTGAATGCGTTTGCCGCCGATAAATATTTCGATAAGGAAACGATAGATTATTACAAAAACCTCGGCCTTCAGGGCATAACGCTCAATGTCTATAACTGGGGCGAATATATTTCGGCAGGCGACGAAGACTCAATGGATGTTATCGGTGAGTTTGAACGCCTTACCGGCGCAAAAGTCAATTACACACAGTTTGATTCAAACGAGGATATGTATTCTAAGTTGAGCGGCGGCGGTGTTTCGTATGATGTAATCGTTCCGTCGGACTATATGGTTGACAGACTTGTTGACGAGGATATGCTCTGCGAGCTTGATTATTCAAATATCCCGAATTTTAAAAATGTCAGGTCGGATTGTAAAAATCTTTATTTCGACCCACAGCAAAAATATTCCGTATGCTACAATACAGGCACAACCGTTTTGATTTATAACAAAAAGCTTGTTAAAGAAACGCCGGATTCTTGGAGCGTTTTATGGGATGAGCAGTATCGCGGCAAGGTGCTTATGTTTAATAATCCGCGCGATGCGTTTGCGATTGCACAGTTTATGCTCGGTCAAAACATCAATACAACCGATGAGCAGGACTGGGCTGACGCGGCAGAGCTTTTGGCTCAGCAAAAGGATAAGGTAAAACCCGTTTATGTTATGGACGAGGTTTTCAATCTTATGGAGTCGGGCGAATATGCCTTCGCAACCTATTATGCAGGCGATTTCGTCTTGATGAACGAAAACAATCCCAATCTTGGCTTTTGCTTTCCAAAAGAGGGCGTAAATGCGTTTTATGATGCGTTTTGCGTTCCTAAATGCACAAAAAATAAAAAGGGTGCAGAGGCTTTTATTAATTTTATGATGGAGCCGGAGGTCGCACTCCAAAATCAGGAGTTTATATACTACGCCTCCGCAAACGATAAGGTAAAAAATAATACCGATTCGTCGCTTTACGGAAATGAAGCAGTTTATCCCAAGAGGCAGCCTAAAAGCCAACCGTTTAAAAATCTCCCTCAAAACATTCTCGAGCTTGAAAACTCACTTTGGACCCAGATTAAAAGCGACAAGCTCAGCACCGAGAATAAGAGCAAGGAAAAACAAATTTATATCGAGTCGGCGGCAGTCGGCGGCGTTGTTGTGATATGCGTTGCAGTCAGCATTGTGAAAAAACGCAAAAAGAAAAAAGAACAGGATTTGAGTGATTTATATGAGTAATAAAATTAAATGCGCCGTTTTTGATTTAGACGGCACTCTTGTTAATACAATCGACGATTTGGCAGGAGCAACCGAGATACTTCTTAAAAATCATAATTTTGAGTCACACTGGACATTGGAGGATTATATCCGCTTTGTCGGCAACGGCGCAAAAAAACTTGTTGAGCGTGCGTTTGACGAAACGCTTGACGAAAAAACCCTTTGCGAAAGATATGAGGAGTTTAAGCCGATTTATGACAAAATCAAACTCGATCATGCCCATGCCTATGACGGAGTCAAGGAACAGCTCGATATTCTTAAAGAAAAGGGCATAAAGCTTTGCGTTGTTACAAATAAGCCCGATGTTGCCGCCCACGGAATGGTTGAGCATATTTTCGGCAAGGGATTTTTCGATGTGATTATCGGCTGTATCGACGGTGTGCCCACAAAGCCCGACCCGACTACAACATTTAAGGCTCTCGATGCTGTCGGCTGTATCCCGAAAGAGGCTATTTTCTTCGGCGACAGCGAGGTTGATATGCGAACCGCAAAGAATGCCGGAATCGAGGCAATTGGCTGTTCATGGGGATTCAGATCGTTCGAAGTTTTGTTTAAAGAAAACCCATCAGTCATCATTGACGAGCCAAAATACATATCAAAATTATTCTGATTAAAAAAATTTGAAAAAGTTTGAAAAAAGTGTTGACATTTGCAGTTCGTTTTGATATAATTCATATCGTTGACGCGAGAGTGGCGGAATCGGCAGACGCGCACGTTTGAGGGGCGTGTGGGGCGACTCGTACGGGTTCAAGTCCCGTCTCTCGCACCAAAGTAAGCAGTATCCATTTGGATGCTGCTTATTTTTTTGTTTTTATATATGTTTTTGTTCTCCGAAAATTCTTTGACATTTTGCGCTTTTATGCTATAATCAAACCAAAGGGAGGATTTTTATGCAAGATAACAATTATCAATACAATCAAACCGAGCCTAAGCAGTCCGGAGCTTATGATTGCTCAAACGGCACAAACTCTCAATATTATCAAAACGCTCAATACAACGCTTATTATCAAAACGGGCAGTATCAATCCCAATATCAGAACAATCAATATTATCAGCCGCAGTATCAGCAGTATCAAAATTCGCAATACGGCTATGCGACCCCGGCACAGCAGGAGTATGCAAATTTTGAAAATAAGCTGTCAAACGCAAAAATACTCGGAATAATTTCAATTGTTATGGCGTTTGTAACTCCGTTTATCGGTATTATTTTAGGTATAATCGGACTTGTCAATGTTTCCGATGTTCCTATTAGTTATGTTCCGCTTGAGGAAAAAAGAAAAAGCTGTAAAATGCTCAACACCCTCGGTATTGTTCTTCCGTTTGTTTGGGTTGCGGCTATATTAATTATTTCTGCTTTGTTCTTTACAACGGCGTTTTCAACCATCGGCTCGATGATATAGGCTTGTTTTGCTTTAATTTTATACAAATTTTATTATGAAAAAACGGCATTTGTTCTATAAAACATAGAATGTATGCCGTTTTTCTTGATTTTAAAGCCTGATAGGCTTATATTAATAATAAGTTAAACAATATCTTGATTTTGTTTGACCCAGTGATGAATGATACATAATTTTTATAGCATAATTTTAAGAAAGGATTTTTACTATGGCTACTAAAAAAACACAAACTGCAAAAACAACAGTAAAGGAAGAAGCAAAAAAAGCAACACAAACCGTTAAAGAAACTGCTGAGAAGGTAGAAAAATCAGCAAAGCAGGTTGCAAAAAAAGCAGAAACAGCTACAAAAAAAGCGGTAGACAAAGCTGAAAAGGCAACAAAGGAAACAGCTAAAAAGGTTGAAAAAGCAACGAAGGACGCCGCAAAGAAAACAGAGTCTGCAGTTAAAGAGGCAGCCAAAAAGGCAGAGCCTGCAAAGAAAGCTCCGAAAAAAACAAAGAAAGCTGCTGTTGAAGAAGTATTCTTTGAGTTTGCAGGCAAAAAAATCAAACCTGCCGATATGGCAGAAGCCGCAAAGCAGGATTATATCGCCGCAGGTCACAAGGCTTCGTCAATCAAAGCACTTCGTGTTTATGTAAAAGCAGAGGATAACGCCGCTTATTATGTAATCAACGATGAGGTTACAGGCAAGGTTTCTCTCTAATCGTTTAATCTTTATTAACCGCTGAAATAAAAGCATCTTGCGATGCTTTTATTTTTTTGTCTTTTGTGCTAAAATGCTTTTGAGGTATTTTATAATGAATAAACATAAATTTTTAACCAAAACAATCTTTGTCTGGCTGATTGCGGCTGTCTGCTGTTTTTTGTGGGGGTCTGCGTTTCCGTCAATCAAAATCGGCTACCGCCTTTTTAACATTCCATCGTCAGATACTGCGTCGATAATTTTGTTTGCAGGCGTTCGCTTTTTTCTTGCCGGTATTTTAACGGTGATTATATTCTCATTCGTAAATAAAAAATTGCTGTTGCCGACCAAAAAATCATTGCCTAAAATCGGCGTGTTGTCGCTTTTTCAAACAATTTTTCAATATATATTGTTTTATATTGCGCTTGCACGCACAACAGGGGAAAAGGCGTCGGTTATTCAGGGCACAAGCGTCTTTGTCGCTCTGTTGATATCGTGCCTTATATTTAAAATGGAAAAGCTCACCTTGTCGAAAATTCTCGGCAGCGTTGTAGGCTTTGTCGGAGTAATCCTCGTCAGCCTTGATATTTTTACACAGCATCAATCGGGTGTCAGCGGCGAATTCCTTGCATTTTTGAGCACCGTCAGCTACGCTTTTTCGTCTGTGTTTATGAAACGCTACTCAAAGGAGGACAATCCTGCGATGCTTTCAGGCTGGCAGTTTATCTTAGGCGGCGCTGTTATGATGATATTCGGCGCGGCGTTCGGCGGAAAAATTTCAGGCTTTACGGTCAAATCAACATTGCTGTTAATTTATCTTGCGTTGATTTCGGCTGTCGCTTATTCACTTTGGAGCATTCTCCTCAAATACAATCCTGTTTCAAAGGTTGCCGTGTGCGGATTTATGACTCCGGTTTTCGGCTATGCGCTTTCTTCGCTCTTCGCAAGTGAAGGTCAAAAAATGGGCGCAATCGGCGTCGTCGCATTGCTGCTTGTGGTTTTGGGTATGATAATCGTCAACCGCTCTCCGTCAGCCGCACGCTCCGACAAAAATTTATTGCAATAATAATGATTATATTATATAATTTATTTACAGAATATCTACAATAGGAGGCAGTTATGCCCGATTCTCTTTCAATTAAGGAAATTATTGATAAATACGGAACATATACCGGTTTGACTATGGGCACCTCGATGCGACCGCTTTTGCATCAGCAAAAGGACAATATCATTGTTGTTAAGCCAAAGGGCAGACTGAAAAAATACGATGTTGCGCTCTATGTCACCGACTACGGCAAGTATATTATGCACCGTGTTGTCGAGGTCCACCCCGACCATTACATTATCACAGGCGATAATTTGCTTGCAAAAGAGTATGTCACAGATGATATGATTTGCGGCAAACTTGCCGGTTTTTACAAAAACGGCAAAAAATATGTTGATTGCGAAAACGGCAAATTGTATAAAATCTATTCAAGGGTTTGGGTTGCGCTCAAGCCGCTCCGCCCGATTTCTATTTTTGCCCAAAGGGGCTTTTCATTCATAAAACGAAAGGTATTCAAAAAATAACCGATGGAACAAAACAACAAAAAAAAATTCAATAAATCCGATATTGAAATTTGGCGTTGGATATACTCGATTTGCAAATCCGAACGGCTCAAGGTTGTTGTGATTATAGCGGCAAATGTTGTTTCTGCCGTTTTGACCATCGCATTTGCAAATTTTTCTAAAAATCTTATTAATGCCGCTACTGAAGAACATTCAATGAAGCGCGTTATTTATTTTGCGTTGTGCTATTTTGCTGTTGTCGCTGTGCAAATGTTTATAACTCTGCTCGGCAAATCAATGTCGGAGCGGTGCAAGGGCAAGCTTGAATGGGAACTTAAACAGCATATGCTCAAGGTCATAATGAAAAAAGACTATTCAAGCATCACAAAATACCATACGGGCGAGTTGCAAAACAGAATGTTTAACGATGTCGTTGTCATTTCAGACGGATTTACAACAATTTTGCCGAATGTGCTCTATTTGCTTGTAAAACTGTTTTGTGCCTTTGGTTATCTTATCGTTATTGACAAAATTTTTGCATTTCTCTTTCTTGTCGGCGGTTGTGCGGTGTTCCTTTGCATGCAACTGTTTCGCAAAACGCTCAAACGCCTGCATAAACAGGTGCAGGAAACCGAGGGCAAAACACGCTCGTTTATTCAAGAGGCTGTCACAAGTCTGCTTGTGGTAAAAGCGTTTGCCGTAGAGGAAAAAATCGCAGATGATGCCGATAAATACCAAGCCGATAACTATAAGGCAAAAATGCGCCGTCGATTTTTCGGAATTACAGCTAACGCAGGCGTAACATTTGTGTTTAATCTCGGCTATGTTTTCGCACTTGCGTTCGGTGCATACCGCCTTATTCACGGCCTTGATTACGGTACAGTTACCGCAATGCTTCAGCTTGTCAATCAAATTCAGTCGCCGTTTGCTTCACTTTCCGGTGTTATGCCGAAATATTTCGAGCTTTTGGCGTCTGCCGAAAGACTTATGGAAATTGAAAATCTCCCCGACGAAGAAATCGGCAAAGCTCCGCTTGAAAATGTTGAGGATACATATAAAAAACTCAAATCAATCGAGTTTAAAAATATTTCGTTTAAATATGACAGAGATATTATTCTCGATAATACCTCACTCACTGTCAACAAGGGCGATTTTGTCGCTATAATGGGCATTTCCGGTATCGGCAAAAGCACACTTTTAAAACTTTTGCTCGGCGTGTTTAAGGTTGAAAACGGCGAAATCAACCTCAATACAACCGACGGTACAATCCCTGCCGATTACAGCACAAGGCATCTGTTTTCGTATGTGCCGCAGGGCAATTTTCTGCTTTCGGGCACAATCAAGGAAAATCTCACCTTCATCAATTCCGATGTCACCGAGGACGAAATCAACCGCGCCGTTCAAATTGCGTGCGCCGATTCGTTCATCAACGATTTGCCCGATGGGCTTAATACCGTCATCGGCGAAAGAGGAGTCGGACTTTCCGAGGGTCAGCTCCAGCGCCTTGCGATTGCGCGCTCGTTGCTTTCTAAATCGCCTATTATGTTGCTCGACGAGGCGACCTCCGCTCTTGACGAGGCTACCGAAAAACAGTTTTTAACAAATTTAAAGGATTTAAAAAACAAAACCTGCATCATCGTGTCGCACAAAAAAGCGGCGCTTGATATATGTAATAAATGCGTTCAAATTATCGACTCTAAAATTGTAACGGAGGAAAAGTGATGCTTTTAACAAAATGGGGGCAGGACTTAAACAAATATCATCCTTTGTCAGAATATCCGCGCCCACAGTTCGTTCGCGACAGCTATTTGAATTTAAATGGTGTTTGGCAGTTGTCTTTTTCAAAAAGCAGTGTCATACCAAACGATTTTGAGTATGAAATAACCGTTCCTTTTTCACCCGAATGTCCGCTTTCGGGCGTAAACAGAGTGCTTAATGCGGATGAATATTTGATTTATCAACGCTCGTTTGACATTTCGCCGGATTTTAACAAGGGCAGGGTGTTTATTCGGTTCGGCGCAGTTGACCAAATCGCCTGCGTTTATATTAATAAGCACAAGGTCGGCGTTCATCACGGCGGCTACACTCCGTTTTCGTTTGAAATAACGGACTATATTAAGGTCGGCGAAAACACAATCAATGTTTCAGTTCGCGATTTCTGCGAATCAAATCAATATTCGCGCGGCAAGCAAAAAACAAAGCGCGGCGGTATTTGGTATTCACCCCAAAGCGGAATTTGGCAAACCGTTTGGCTTGAGTCAACGCCGACGGACTATATTCCGTCTGTAAAAATTACCCCCGATTTTGATAAACAAACCGTTACATTTGAGTATCCCGATGATATTTCGCCCGAGGCTTTGATTTATGACGGCGATGAGCTTATCGCCGATACAACGGACAAAACCGTTTATATCGAAAATATGAAGACGTGGTCGCCCGAATCTCCGTTTTTGTATAATGTCGTGCTGAAATATAAAAATGATAAGGTAAAAACATATTTCGGTATGCGAAAATTCAGCATTTCAAATGACGAAAACGGTATTCCTCGCCTTTGCCTGAATAATAAACCCTATTTTCAAAACGGTTTGCTCGATCAGGGTTATTATCCCGACGGATTTTTAACTCCTCCTTCAAACGCCGCTATGGAGTTTGATGTCAAAACAGTTAAAGAGTGCGGCTTTAATATGCTTAGAAAACATATTAAAATTGAGCCTCTTTTGTGGTATCATTATTGTGATGTCAACGGCATCATCGTTTGGCAGGATATGATTAACGGCGGTGGCAATTACGGCCTTGAAATCAGCGTTTTGCCGTTTGTCAATATTAATCTCGACGATACAAATTACAAAATTTTCAAACGCACTAACAAAGCTGCACGCGACCTTTATTATGAAGAGCTCCGTGAAATGGTTGACACTCTTTATAACTGCCCTTGCATTGCAATGTGGGTGCCGTTTAACGAGGGCTGGGGGCAGTTCGACAGTGCAAAAGCATATAATCTTTTGAAATCGTGGGATAAGACAAGAATTGTCGATTCTGCATCGGGCTGGCATGACAGAGGCGTTACCGATGTCATTTCAAAGCACATTTATTTCACGCCGATTGTTGTTAAGGCAGGTGACAGACCGTGGCTCCTCACCGAGTTCGGCGGATTGAGCACAAGGGTTAAAGGACACACCTTTAACAACAAAATGTTCGGCTATAAGATTTACAATTCAAAGCAAAGCCTCACAGCAGGATATTCAAGCTTGTTTAACAAAACAATCATTCCGCAAATTCCTAAAGGACTTTCGGCTACCGTCTACACGCAGGTAACCGATGTTGAGGACGAACTTAACGGACTTCTCACCTATGACAGACAGGTGCTTAAAATAGATAAAGAGGTTTTAAAAGAAATTAACGAAAGGGTTAAATTATAATGAAAAAAGCAATTATCAAAACCAATAAGGGCGATATGAAATTCGATTTGTTCGAGGATGTTGCCCCCAAAGCAGTTGAAAACTTCACAACACACGCCAAAGAGGGCTACTACAACGGTCTTATTTTCCATCGCGTAATTAAGGACTTTATGATTCAGGGCGGCGACCCGACAGGCACAGGCTGCGGCGGCGAATCAATCTGGGGCAAAAGTTTTGAGGACGAGTTCGATTTGAGTGCAAGAAACTATTACGGCGCGCTTTCAATGGCAAATTCAGGTCCGAATACAAACGGCTCACAGTTTTTCATCGTTCAGGCAAGCACCGTTCCCGAAAATTTGCTTTCGCAAATGGAACAGCTTAAGGACAACGGCTTCCCGCAGGAGGTTATTGATACCTATAAGGAAAAGGGTGGCACACCGTGGCTCGATTTTCACCACACCGTTTTCGGTATGATTACCGATGGCACGGATGTACTCGAGGATATTGCCGCAACAAAAACAGGCATGAATGACAAGCCGGTTTACGATGTCGTTATTGATACAATAGAAATTGAAGAATAATCTTTTGTTTGACAAAAAATACACCTTTTGCGATTTATAATGATTGCAAGAGGTGTTTTTTATTGTTATTTATTTAGATGTCTTGTTTATTATCAATTTTTTCATCACATTTTTATTGCTCGAAATAACGGCGCGCCTTTGCAAAAAAGAGCCGCGGCTTTTTCGCCTTGTCTTGTCTGCGGCTTTCGGCGGACTGTATTCAATGATAATTCTTGTTGACAATCTGCCGTGGTACATATCACTGATTTCAAAAATTGCCGCGTGCGTTCTCATTATTTTGATTGCATTCAAATTCTACCGTGTCAAAAGTTTTGCTGTCGCGCTCGGTATTTTTCTTTTTTCAAACTTTCTTTTTCTCGGCATAATCGTCGGCATTTATCTGTTGAGCGGAAATCATATGATAGCCGTCAATAATTCGACCGTCTATCTTAATATCGGTGCAAAGGCTTTGCTGTTTTCAGCCGCCGCGGCGTATGTCGTTGCTTCGCTCGTTGTCAGGATTTACAACAAAAGCGTTTCAAAAGGCGATATTTATTCACTTGTTATCGAAAACGGCGGACGGAGTGTTTCTCTTTTTGCACTCGCCGATACGGGCAATAAACTCCGCGAGCCGTTTTCCGATTCTCCCGTAATCGTTGTCGAAAAAGAAAAAGCGTCTTGCCTTTTTGAAAACGAAAAAGCTCGAATCGTGCCGGTGACCTCGGTCAACAAAAACTCGTATCTTCAGGCATACAAGCCAGATAAAATAACGATAAAAACCGCAAAAGGGGAAGAGGTGATCGAAAAAGCATACATAGCTTTGTCCGATAAAATGAAATCAAGCGGCTTTTCTGCCGTTATAAACCCCGAAATACTGTCATTATGAGGCGATTTATATTGTTTACCGAAATTATCAATGCAATTATCATCAAACTGTTCAATTCAAACTTTTGTCACTACATAAACGGACCTGAAACCCTGCCTCCTCCGCTTACAAAAGAGGAGGAACAGCGTGTTTTACAGGCAATTACCGACGGTGACGAATCGGCGCGCGACGAGCTGATTACCCACAATCTGCGACTTGTTGTATATATCGCAAAAAAATTCGACTCGCCTTCTGCATCGACCGAAGACCTTGTTTCAATCGGAACAATCGGGCTGATGAAAGCTGTCAAAACCTTTGCGCCTGAAAAGAATATTAAGCTTGCCACCTATGCTTCGCGCTGTATAGAAAATGAGATTTTGATGTATTTGCGAAAAACCTCAAATTCAAAAACCGAAATGTCATTTGATGAGCCGCTTTCCGTCGATTGGGACGGTAACGAGCTTACCCTGCGTGATGTCCTCGGCTCCGAGCCTGACGAAATTTGCCAAAGCGTTGAATATGACGACGAAAAAAGGCTCCTTCGCAGTGTGGTTTCACGCCTCACCCCGAAGGAGCGCAATATAATGGAGCTTCGCTTTGGACTGAATAATAATCCCATTTATACTCAAAAGCAACTTGCCGACAAAATGGGAATTTCTCAATCCTACATTTCGCGCCTTGAAAAACGAATTTTGAAAAAAATCCGCGACGAAATGCAACGCCAGGTTGCCTGTATGTGATTATTCGACAGCGGTGTTTCTGAACAAAAGGCTGATGCACCAAATTGCACTTATGCAAACGAGAGTATAAACTATTCTTGCAAATACAGCGTCCTGACCGCCGAAAATCCATGCAACTATGTCAAATTTAAAAATTCCGATTGCGCCCCAGTTAATACCGCCTATGATTGTTAAAATAAGCGCAATTCTGTCCATAATATTCAAAAAAATCACTCCTTTTAGCATATTGTGTGCCAAACGGAGTGATTTTATTCATTTTATGCATTCGCTTAAAATTTGATTGTTAAATTTTTTAAACTCTTGTAACGATGATTTCAATGTTACCTTTGACTGTGTAATCGCCGTATCCTGCCGGCACAAAATACGAGTCGCCCTTTTTAGCGGGCTTGCCGTCAATTTCACCGTTGCCGTCCGTTACGAGAATATGGTTAAAGCTGTCCTCATCGGCGGTAAGAGTGATGCCGCTTGTGATTTGGTATCTGTCAACGGTGAATAAATCGCATTTTGTGAGCAATTGCGAAATGTTGCCGTTGCTTTCAATTTCGTCGCCCATAGGCTTAATATCGTATTTCGGCGGAATTGTGTTAGACACATCAACTGCTTTGTCTATGTGGAGTTCTCTCGGCTTGCCGTCTTTGCCGACTCTGCCGTAGTCATATACTCTGTATGTGCAGTTTGAGTTTTGCTGAATTTCGGCAATCAAAGCACCCTTGCCGATTGCATGAACGGTGCCTGCCTCGATAAAGAACAAATCGCCCTTTTTAACATTCACAACATTCAGCTTGTCAAGCAATGTGTTGTCCTCAATTGATTTTCTGAATTCGTCTTTTGTGATTTTGTTTTTAAATCCGTAAATAAGTTTTGCGTCATCGGTTGCGTCAAGAACATACCAAATCTCCGTCTTACCGAATTCGTTTTCCACACGCCTTGCGTATTCATCGTCGGGGTGTACCTGAATTGAAAGGTTGTCGTAAGCGTCGATAATTTTAATCAAAACAGGGAAGTATGGGAACTTAAGGCAGTTCTTGCCGCCGATTTTTTCAAGTCCCTCTTTGTCGATTACCTCCTGCAAGGTCATCTTGTCAAACACGCCGCCTTCAATTGTGTTCATGCCGTCTTTGTGGCACGCAAGCATCCATCCCTCGGCTGTTTTGTCAAATCCCGTTTCAAAGCCGTAATCCGTGTGCAGTCTTGTGCCGCCCCAAATATAATCCTTAAATACGGGTTTAAGTTTCAATATTTCCATAGCTATGTCCACCATTCATACTTTTTTATATATATTATCAAATTTATTCTTCACATTCAAGTTGATTTGTTGTAAAATAGGGAATATTGTTAATAATTTATATTTTACGGAGTAATTATGGCTGTTCTTGATGTTCAAAATTTAACATTATCCTTTGGAGCGGATATGCTGTTTAAAGATGTTTCGTTCAGCATTAAGGATAAGGAAAAGGTCGGCCTCATAGGCTGTAACGGCGCAGGCAAAACCTCGCTTTTCAAATTGATAATAGGTAAATATACCGCCGATTCCGGTAATTGTTTTGTCGGCAAAAATGTCAAACTCGGCTATATGCAACAGCATACCTGTTCCGAAAACAATACCGTTTATAACGAACTTGTTTCCGTGTTTTCTGACTTGATTGATGTTGAAAAACAGCTTGACGATGTAAATAAAAGGCTCACCGACAATGTCGGCAGTCTTGACGAAAATATTGCCCTTCAGGACAGGCTCAACGATTATTACACAAACAACGGCGGCTTGACATACAAAAGCCTCACACGCTCCGCGCTTATCGGACTCGGCTTTACCGAAAACGATTTTGATATGCCGACCTCAAAACTTTCGGGCGGTCAGCGTTCAAAACTTATTCTCGCAAAACTTCTTTTGTCAAAGGCAGATTTTCTTTTGCTCGACGAGCCTACAAATCACCTCGATATTAACGCCGTCGAATGGCTTGAGGGATTTTTAAAGGATTTTTCGGGCGCGTGCCTCATCATCAGCCACGACAGATATTTTCTTGATAAAATCACAACAAAAACTATAGAGATTGAAAATAAAAAATCGCGTTGCTACGAGGGCAACTATTCCGCATTTCTTGTTAAAAAAGAGGCGGAACAAAAAGCTGTTGAGGAAAAGTATGAAAACGATATGAAAGAAATCGCCAGACTTGAGGGTATTATCGAGCAACAGCGCCAATGGAACAGAGAAAAGAATATCAAAACCGCCGAAAGCAAGGAAAAGGTGATTGAACGCATAAAGGCGCAACTTGTCATTCCCGACAGCAGGGTTGCAAAAATTCGCTTTGACTTTTCGCCCAATTGCGTCAGCGGCGAGGAAGTTTTGAATGTCGAAAATCTCTCAAAATCCTTCGGTGACAAGGTTGTTTTTTCAAACGCGTCATTTGATGTCCGCAGAAAAGAAAAAGTTTTTCTCCTCGGTGATAACGGATGCGGTAAAACAACTCTTCTTAAAATTTTGATGAAAGATTATATGCCCGATTCGGGCAGATTTAAATTCGGCTCAATGGTGCAAACGGGTTATTTTGACCAGGTGCAGGAAAAGCTCGACCTTAATAAAACCGCACTTGATGAGGTTTGGTCGCACTTCCCGGCAATGACCGAAACTGCAGTAAGAAACGCACTTGCCGCATTTTTGTTCAAGGGCGACGATGTGTATAAGGTGCTTAAAGACTGCTCCGGCGGCGAAAGAGCAAGGGTCGCTTTGCTTAAGCTTATGCTCGGCAAATTTAACTTTCTTTTGCTTGACGAGCCGACAAACCATCTCGACGCTTTTTCGCGCGAGGAGCTTGAAAATACACTCCTTGATTATGACGGAACGCTTTTGATTGTTTCGCACGACAGATATTTTATAAATAAAATCGCCACCCGTATCCTTGAACTTAAAAAGGACGGCGTTGACGAATATATCGGCAATTATGATGAATATATCGAGCGTAAAGCGGCAATTGCCAAGGAACAGCCGGTTGAAAAAACAGCCGCAAAGCCTAAAAAACAAAACGATTATAAGCTGAAAAAGGAAAGGCAGTCACAGCTGCGCAAGGCAAAAACGCGTCTTACCAAATGTGAGGCAGAAATCGAGGACGCCGAAAACGAGATTGAAGAAATCAATGAAAAAATGACTTCCTCCGATTATGAGGAACTTATGAAACTCACCGATAGGCTCCACACAGTCACAAATCTTCGCGACGGTTTGTATGATGAGTGGGAAAAACTCTTGGAGCTTTTGCAGGAATTGACAGACGAAGAATAATAAATTATAATACTCTTTATGAATAATACTATAAGACAAACGGTTATTATCGGCGGCGGTGCGGCAGGACTTATTGCGGCGGCTGAAAGTGCAAAACGAGGTAACCGTGCAATAATAATTGAAAAAATGGCGCGTCCCGCCCGAAAGGTTATGATTACGGGCAAGGGCAGATGCAATGTCACAAATGCGTGCTTTGATATTGACGACCTTATTTCAAATGTGCCGACGAATCCGCGTTTTTTGTATTCGGCATTTTCCGCTTTTATGCCGTATGATACAATTGCTCTTATGGAGGAACTCGGTGTTCCCACAAAAATCGAACGCGGCAACAGAGTTTTTCCCGTTTCGGATAAAGCGGTCGATGTTGTTGATGCGCTCGTAAAAAATGCCGTAGACAACGGCGTTCAAATAATTCACGGCAGAGCACTCGGCTTTGAAACCGAGAATAAGACAATCACCGCCGTTGTGCTTGAAAACGGCGAAAAAATAAAATGCGATTCTGTTGCAATTTGCACAGGCGGCAAAAGTTATCATCTCACCGGCTCCGACGGCGACGGTTATGCTCTCGCAAAAAGCCTCGGTCATACGGTTACAGAGCTTAAGCCATCGCTTGTTCCGCTTGTTTGCAACAATAATTTTGTGCCGCAGCTTCAGGGATTGTCGCTCAAAAATGTTGCAATCACCGTTTTCGATAACGATAAAAAGGTTTATGACGATTTCGGCGAAATGCTTTTTACACACTACGGCATCAGCGGACCGATTATTCTTTCCGCTTCGTCAAGAATGGATTATCCCGACAGGCATAATTATCGCATTGTCATAGACTTAAAACCTGCTCTCGACGAAAAAACACTTGATAAAAGAATACTTCGCGATTTTGATGAAAACAATAATAAAGATTTCATTAATTCTCTCTCAAAACTTTTGCCAAACAAGATAATACCTGTTATAGTAAAGCTGTCGGGCATTGAGCCATCGCTCAAATGCAATCAGATTACAAAAGAACAGCGCAGACAGCTCGTCACACTGCTTAAAAACTTTACTCTGAATGTCAGCGGTTTCAGACCGCTTGATGAGGCAATAGTTACCTCGGGCGGAGTTTCGGTTCGTGAAATCGAGCCGAAAACCATGCGCTCAAAACTTATTGACAATCTTTTCTTCGCAGGCGAGGTGATTGATGTCGACGCATACACGGGCGGCTTCAATCTTCAAATTGCGTTCTCGACAGGATATGTCTGCGGTCAAAATATGTAAATTATCATTGTACTATATAATACAGAAAGGCTATGGATTTTTTATGATTAATGTTGCAATTGACGGACCTGCCGGCGCAGGAAAAAGCACAGTCGCAAAGGCAGCCGCTAAAGAACTTGGCTATATTTATGTTGACACCGGCGCTCTTTACAGAACTGTTGCTTTAAACGCTGTCAGAAACTCAATTATTGACGATAGTGAAAAAATTGTTGATATGCTTTCATCAACACAAGTTGAGCTTAAATATGTTGACGGCGTTCAGGCTGTTTATCTCAACGGCGAGGATGTTTCTTCGCTCATTCGCACACCCGAAATTTCGATGGGCGCAAGCAAGGTGTCTGCAATTCCCGAGGTGCGCGCGTTCTTGCTTGATTTACAGCGTGATATCGCCAAAAACAACAATGTTATTATGGACGGCAGAGATATTGCAACTGTTGTTTTGCCCGATGCTCAGGTCAAAATCTTTTTGTTTGCATCTCCCGAGTGCCGCGCAATGCGCAGATATAAGGAACTTATTGAAAAGGGTCAAAATGTAAAATACGAGGATGTCCTTGCCGATGTCAATCAGCGCGACTATCAGGACTCTCACAGAGAAATTGCTCCGCTTAAGCCGAGTGAGCAGTCTGTTTTGGCAGACACATCGGATTGCACTCTTGACGAGTCAATCGCACTTATTGTTAAAATTATTAAGGAGAATATAGCTTAATGAAAGAATTTGATTACTCGCAGGTAAAGCACTATAAATTGTATAATTTCATCAAGACGATTTTCAGACCGCTTGTAAAGTTTGTGTTTAAAATGCAATTTAAGGGGCTTGAAAATATTCCGTCCGAAGGCACACGATACATAGTTGCCATCAATCATACATGTGCGCTTGACCCTGTTTTTGCGGCTTGCCCCAAGCAGCTGCCGCCTCTTCACTTTATGGCAAAAGTCGAGCTTTTCAAAAATCCGATTGTCGGTTGGTTTATGACCCATATGTACGGTTTCCCGGTCAAAAGGGGAAAGGGTGACAATTCCGCTATCGAATACGGCGAAAAAATCATTAATGAAGGTCATGTAATGGCTATCTGCCCCGAGGGCAAAAGAATTAAGGATAAAAACGGTGTTCCCCAAAGGGCTAAGTCAGGTGTTGCCGTTATCGCTAAAGCAACAAACGCATCTGTATTGCCGGTTGCCATTTGCTGTGACGGTCCGATTAAAGCAGGCAAGCATGTCACAATTTCCTACGGCAAGCTTATTACCCCCGAGGATATGCGATTTGATAAAGAGAATTTCGGTCCGCACGATATAAGAAATGCGGCTAATCTCGTTATGGATAATATTACAGCGCTTTGGGAGGCTGAAATTAATTGAGCAAAAAAATAATTCTCGCCGAAACGGCAGGTTTTTGTTTCGGCGTTGACAGAGCGGTTAATCTTGTTTACAGCCTTGTCAATGACGGCAAAAAGGTTTGCACTCTCGGTCCGATTATTCACAATGCCCAGCTTGTCGGCGATTTGGAACAGCGCGGTGTTAAAATTATCGACAGCATTGACGAGTGTCCCGACGGCTATATGGTTGTTGTCAGAACTCACGGAGTTGAAAAAAGCGTTATCGACGATATTGAAAATAAAAATATTGATTATGTTGACGCAACATGTCCGTTTGTTAAAAAAATTCACCGCATTGTTAAAAAATTCGATTCATCTGTGCCCGTTCTCGTCGCCGGTGATGTCAATCATCCCGAGGTTATAGGCATCCGTTCGTATTGCAACGGAAAATCGTTCGTGTTTAAAAACGATGAAGAATTGCAAAAAATATTACAGAATGACTATATTGACAAAAATGAAAAAATAATTTGCGTATCTCAAACAACTTTTTCGCTGGAAGAATGGAAAAAATGTGAGAAAATCATAAAAAAGGTATGTACAAATTGTGAAATTTTTGATACAATATGTAATGCGACAGCCGATCGCCAAAATGAGGCATATGAAATTTCAAAAAAATCAGATGCCATGATTGTTATCGGCGGCCGCCATTCATCAAATACTTGTAAGTTGAGAGATGTCAGCTCCGCTCATTGCAGGTCGTTTTTGATAGAAACGGCAGATGAGCTAAAGAGCATTGACCTTTCACCGTATAATGTAATTGGTGTTACAGCCGGGGCCTCGACACCCTCGGTAATTATCAAGGAGGTACTCAAATCCATGTCCGAAGAAATTAAAGAAAAGGAAGTTGAAACAACTTCAGCCGTAACTGAAGAAGTTGTGGAGACAGCAGAAACCGCTGATAAGGCTGTTAAAGAGCCTGCTGTCAAAGCATCTGCTGATGGTGAGGCATCCTTTGAAGAATTACTTAACGAGTCTTTTAAGGAAAACGAAAACAGCAAAGTTGTCACAGGAACAGTTGTAAGCATCACACCTACAGAGGTATATGTTGATGTTCCGGGCAGAAAGCAAACCGGCGTTGTAGCATTCAATGATTTAAGCGCAGAGCCTATCGACAAGTGCGAGGATGTCGTTTCAGTAGGCGACGAAATCGACCTTGTTATTATGAAAACAGACGATCAGGACGGCGTGCTTAAGCTTTCAAAGAAACTTGTTGACGCACAAAAAGGCTGGGATGACATCGTAGCAGCTAAAGAGAATGATGAAATTCTCGAGGGCACTGTTACTCAGATTATCCGCGGAGGCGTTCTCGTAACAACAAAGGGTACAAGAGTATTTGTTCCCGCATCACTTTCAGGTGTTCCGAGAAATCAAGAGCTTGACTCTATCAAAGGTCAAACAGTCAGATTTAAAATTATCGACATCAATCCTGCAAGAAGAAGAGCAGTCGGCTCAATCAAGGTTGTTGCCGATGCAGAGCGTAAGAAAAAGCAAGATGCAGTATGGGCAACTCTCGAGGTTGGCAAGAAGATGACAGGTACTGTTAAATCTCTTACATCATACGGCGCATTTGTTGACCTTGGCGGCATTGACGGAATGATTCACATTTCAGAACTTTCATGGTCAAGAATCAAGCATCCTTCAGAGGTTGTTAAGGTTGGCGATACCGTAGAGGTTACAATCAAGGCACTCGACGAGGAAACAAGAAAGATTAGCTTGGGCTTCAAGAATATTGAGGACAGCCCTTGGGAAATCATGAAGAGAGATTATCCTGTAGGCTCTGTTGTTGATGCAAGAATCGTAAGTTTTGCTACATTCGGTGCATTCGCTAACATTCTTCCTACAGTTGACGGCCTTATCCACATCAGCCAAATCTCTTGGGACAGAATCCAAACTCCTCAAGATGTTCTTAAAATCGGTGATGTTGTTAAAGCAAAGATTATCGACATTGATTATGACAAAAAGAGAGTTTCTCTTTCAATCAAAGAGCTTCTCGACAAGCCGGAGGAAACAATTCCGGAGCTTGCAGATGACGAGTCTGAAGACGCTGAATAATTAATACATAAAAGCAATCCTTATACACTGTGTGAGGATTGCTTTTTTAATAGGTGATTTATGGCAATTGAACTTGTTGCTTTTGATTTGGGTTCAACATTGTTTGAATACAAAAATATGCCGCTTTCATGGGCGGATTATTATAAAACCGCATTTGAATATGTAAATAATGCGCTTTCGCTCGGCGTGTCTGATGAAAAAATCAATCATGCCGAATATGTGATGAAAATGTTTAATCCGCGCATCAATCCGCGTGAAATTGACTATCCGCCCGAGTTTATTTTTGCAAGCGCGCTCGACGGTTGGAATGTTCCCGATTTAAACAGTGCGATAAATTTGTTTTTTGAGTCATTTAATCTAAAAACCGAAATTTATCCCGATAGCATACCTGTTTTGACTGAGCTTAAGCAAAAGGGCGTCACGCTTGCGGCGCTCACCGATGTTCCTTCCGGTATGCCCGACAGTCTGTATAAAAAGGGGATAAAGTGTTTATTGCCATGCTTTGACGATTATCTTTCGTCATGCTCGCTTGGTGTGCGTAAGCCAAATCCTCACGGATTGACTTTGCTTATGCAAAAATACAAATTGCTCCCGAACGAGGTGCTTTTTGTCGGCGACGAAGATAAGGATTTTGAAACCGCAAAAAATGCAAATTGCTGGTTTATACGCGTCGATAAAAATAAAAAGCACGAAAAGTCAATTCAAACTGTTGAAAAATTACTCGAATTGTTTTAAAATAGTCTTGTAAATAAGAGAGGGACTCGGTGCTGCCTTGTGCAGTGCCTGAGTCCCTTTTGCTGTTATTTTAATATTAATTATTGAATATCGAATCAATCAGTGTGTTGTAAACTTTTATTGGATCGGCAACAAAGTTGTTCTTAATAAGTTCTGCCTGCTCCTTCGTTGCGGCGAAAAGCTCAAGCGACAAAAAGTCGGTGTCCTTATCGCTGATTTTCAGTTTAACGGTGTATCCTTTGCCGTTTTCTGCAATTTCAACCTTGTTTTCGCGCTGATATGCCTCGCGAGCAATGATTGTCTGACAAATTTTGATGCTTTTTTCTCTGACGGTCAGCGGCAAATCGCGCTCAATTAGCTCAATTGCGTTTGTGTTTGAGTCAAGAAGTTTAAGCGTTCCGTCGCCGTTTTCCTTGATAACACCGTTTTTTTTGAGCCTCGATATTGCGTCAGCCGTTTCAAAGTGATTTGCAATCATTCCTTCATCGACTGTGTCGATTATATTTTGTGCCGTCACCTTGTCGCCGATTGTTGCCACAATGTAACAAACAAGCATATTTATTGATGTCACCGAGCGCAAACCGCCGTTTTTAACACCGGCAGTAAATGCGTCAAACCTGAGCCTTGGGTCAGCCTCGTTTTCGTGTAAATTTTGTGTCTTATCGTTGTTCATTTATGTCACCTTGTTGATTTATTATTGAATATATTAACATATAATTACTAAACTTGCAAACCTTTAATAAATATTATATAATAATTATAATTTATTATATTAGGGAAATTATATGGAATTTTTATCAAAAAGACTTCAGGCTGTCGCAGATTTTGTGCGGCAGGGCGCAAGAGTTGCCGATGTCGGCACAGATCACGGATATCTGCCTGTTTATTTGATTGAAAACGGCATTTCACCGTCTGCCGTCGCAAGCGATATTAATGAAGGTCCGCTCAATTCGTGCAAACTGCTTGTTTCGCAAAGATGCTTGCAGGACAAAATTAAATGTGTGATTTCAAACGGACTTCAAAATATTAATGCCGATGATATCGATGATGTCATAATTGCCGGTATGGGCGGCGAGCTTATTGCCGCTATTCTTTCCGATTGCTCGGCGGTTAGGGATAAGCACTTGATTTTAAACCCGATGACTCACAGCGAAATTACACGCTCTTGGCTTTATCTTAACGGCTTTTTAATCAAAAACGATATAATTGTTAAAGACGGAAAGCATTTTTACAATATCATTGATGCCGAATACGGCGGCGAGCCGTTTGAGCCGACTCAAACGCAGTGCTTCCTCGGAAACATTTACGATTTTTCGCAGAAAGAATATTTCAATCATCTTTTGAATTATCTGCGCAACAAAGAAAAAGGCGGCGCCGATTATTCAAAGGTTATCAAAGCAATAGAGGATAAAATATGACAACAGTTAAAAATATTTACGATTATATAAATTCAATCGCTCCTTACGATACACAGGAGGAGTGGGATAATTCGGGTCACCTTGTCGGCGATTTCAGAAAAGAAGTTAAAAAAGCGGTCCTTGCGCTCGATGCCACAAAGGCTGTTTGCGCTTTTTCCGCTGACATAGGCGCCGATTTGGTTATTACTCATCATCCGATTATTTTCGGCGGAATAAAAAGCGTTAAGTCCGACACGGCGGTTTATTCTCTTGCAAGTTCGGGCATTGCGCACCTTTGCGCGCATACAAATTTTGATTTGGCAAACGGCGGTATTAACGATAATCTTGCCGAAATACTCGACTTGCAGAATACAAGGCATATCGACAGTTCGTTTCTCGTTGTAGGCGACCTTGAAAGCCCGATGAGCATTGATGATTTTGCTGCTCTCGTTGCCGAAAAACTCAATTGCGCAGGTATTCGATATATCGATACCGACAAAATTATTTCATCCGTTGCAGTCGGCGGCGGAGCTTGCGGTGAATATATCGACCTTGCTCTTCAAAATGCCGATTGCTTTGTCACCGGCGATTTGAAATATCACGAAATGCTTGACGCCTCCGAAAACGGCGACTGCGTAATCAGCGCAGGTCATTTTGAAACCGAAAGCGCAGCGTTTCTTATGCTCAAAAATAAATTAAGCGGGATTTTTACCGATGTTGAATTTGTTGTCGCACCGCAGGAAAATCCCGTAAAATCAATTTAGGTGAACTATGGCACTCGACGGAATATATTTACATTTATTAAAGAAAGAAATAACACAAAAACTCCTCGGCTTTAGGGTCGACAAAATATATCAACCCTCACGCGAGGAAATACTTTTTACATTCAGGACATTTGACGGCGTTCAAAAACTGCTTTTGTCGGCAAAGGCGGATTGCCCCGTTATTCAGCTTACACAACAGCATATCGAAAATCCGGCGAAGCCGCCCATGCTCACAATGCTCCTGCGCAAGCACCTTTGCGGCGCAAAACTTGTCGATATTAAGCAGGACGGATTTGAAAGAATATTAACTCTCGTTTTTGATGCAAAAAACGACCTCGGCGATCCTGTTTCGTTCAGCGTTATTATCGAAATTATGGGCAGATACAGCAATATCGTTCTTGTTGACGGGTCAAATAAAATTATAGAATGCGTTAAGCGAATTGATGCGCTCAAATCATCTGTTCGTGAAATATTGCCGGGGCTTGAATATAAATTGCCGCCCGCACAGCACAAAATGAATTTGTTGAGTGATAATTTGGACGATATTAACGATGCAATCAATCACCTCGATATGAAAAAATCAAAAGCGGCTGGGCAGGTTATCCAAGGCATTTCACCGATAGTCGCACGCGAGATTGAAAACGGTATGACATTGCAGGAACTTAAAGACGCAATTTCAAATCCGCGTTTCACCGTTGTGTTTACAGATAAGCCAAAGGATTTCACATTCTTTATGCCAAAACAGTACGGCTCACTTTGCGAATATAAGGAGTTTGACAGCCCGAGCGAGCTAGTTGATTATTTTTATTACGAGCAGGTGCGCATTTCGCGTATCAAACAGCGTTCAAACGATTTGTTTAAGCACCTCACAACAATGCAGGAAAGGGCGGTGCGCAAATCGCTCAACCGCCAAAACGAGCTTGAGGATTGCAAAGATAAGGATAAATACCGTATCTACGGCGAGCTTATTAACGCAAACCTGCATCGCTTGCAAAAGGGTGCACTGTTTTATGATTTGGAGGATTTTTATAATAACAATGCTCCTATCAGAATTCCTGCCGACCCGACATTGTCACCGGTGCAAAATGCTCAAAAATATTATAAAGAGTACAGAAAAAAGCAGGTTGCAGAATCAAAACTGCACGATTTTATCAGGCAGGCTGACGATGAGGCAAAGTATATCGAGTCCGTTATCGACTCACTTTCCCGTGCCGAAACCGACAACGAGATAACAGCCATTAAAACCGAGCTTTATGAAACCGGCTTTCTTTCAAAGCGCGGCAATAAAAATAATAAGCAAAAAAAGTTGCCGCCGAAGAAATTTGTTACCGACGAGGGTTACACTCTTTATGTCGGCAGAAATAATGTTCAAAACGACCAATTGACTCTTAAAACCGCAAAAAATTATGATATGTGGTTTCATGTAAAGGATGCGGCAGGCAGTCATGTTATCGCCGTTGCCGAAAAGGGCAAACCGTTTACCGACAAACTTATCCGTCAGGCGGCAATGCTTGCGGCGCATAATTCAAAGGCAGGCGCATCATCAAATGTTGCGGTTGATTATACAATAGTAAAAAATGTTCATAAGCCAAACGGCGCAAAACCCGGTATGGTTATTTATGACGATTATAATACAGAATATGTCACTCCGAATGAGGAGGAACTCAGCGAGGTAAAGGAAATTGAGTAATACGGCAATTATTCTCGGCGCAGGAAAATCCACCCGAATGAAAAGCGAAAAAAGCAAGCTTTTGCTTGAAATCAACGGCAAAACAGTTATTGAACGCAGTGTAAATGCTTTTCTTTCAATTTCGGATATAGACGAAATTATTGTGGTTGTGCGCGAATGCGATGTAGAGGCTTTTTCAAATCTTCTGCCCGACAGCAGAGTCAGCTTTGTTATCGGAGGCGATACCCGTCAGCAAAGCGTTAAAAACGCAGTCGATACAGTTGATGACGGTGAGTACATCATTATTCATGACGGCGCTCGTCCGCTTGTTAATCCCGATGATATTGAGCGCACACTTATAGCTGCCGAAGAATATGGTGCTGCGGCGGTCGGTGTTCCCGTTAAAGATACGATAAAACAGGTCGATTCGCACGGCATAGTTGTCAGCACTCCCGACAGGTCAAGCCTTGTCGCAATTCAAACACCGCAGATTTTTAAAATTGATTTATATAAATCTGCTCTTGAAAAAGCTCAAAAGGAAGGTATGGATTTTACGGACGATTGCCAACTTATTGAATATTTCGGCAAAAAGGTTAAAACCGTTGTCGGCAGCTATGACAATATCAAAATTACCACACCGGATGATATTCCGCTTGCGGAAAGCCTGCTTAATAAACAGTTGAATAAATAAAAAATATTACATATATTGCCGCAAACGATAATGCTTGTTTATCTGCGGCGGAAAGGCTGAAAATATGCGAATAGGTCACGGCTACGATGTCCACAAATTAATCGAGGGCAGACGGCTTATAGTCGGCGGTGTTGAAATTCCGCACACTATGGGCTTGCTCGGTCACAGCGATGCCGATGTTTTGCTCCACGCAATCTCCGATGCTTTGCTCGGCGCGTGCGCCATGGGTGATATAGGCAAGCTTTTTCCCGATACCGACGATAGGTGGGAAGGTGCTGATTCACTTGTTCTTCTTCGGGAGGTTGTTAAAAAAATTAACGAAAACGGTTTTTATATCGAAAATATCGACTCAACATTAATTGCTCAAAAGCCTAAAATGAGTCCTTATATTGAGCAAATGCGTGCCAATATTGCCGATGCGTGCGGTGTTGACATTTCGGCTGTAAGCGTTAAAGCCACAACAGAGGAAAAACTCGGCTTTACAGGCAGAGAAGAGGGTATTTCGGCTCACGCGGTCGCTTTGATTAAATGAGGTGTTATTATGAGATTTAATAAAGACAAAACCTTTAGAATTATGCAAATCACCGATATGCAGGAAATTCCTGCCATATCGCCCGATACAATGAAACTGCTTGATGCGGCTGTCGAGGCTGAAAAGCCCGATTTGGTTGTTTATACCGGCGACCAAATCAAGGGCTACGGAGTTACATATAAAGGTAAGGGTAAGGAACTTGAAAATGCTGTTAAATCGACTGTTCAAAAACTCCTTGAGCCGGTTACAAAAAGGGGAATCCCTTATGCCGTCACTTTCGGCAATCACGACAGACAGGTCGGCATTTCAAATAAGGACCAATTTGAGCATATCTATAAAACACTCGGTATTTGCGTCGGTGAGCAGGCAGAGGGTATAGACGGCGGCGGTACATACAATATCCCGATTAAATCGTCCGACGGATGCGACAGAGATGTTGCAAACCTCTATCTTTTTGACAGCGGAACAGACGCAAAGGGCGGCGGATATGAGCCGTTCGACCCTGCCATTATCAAATGGTACCAAAAAACGCGTGACGAACTTAAAGACAAAAACGGCGACTATGTTCCGTCAATTGTTTTTCAGCATATTCCGATGGATGAATATTATCATGTTTTAAAACGCGTATCAAAGCATGAAAAAGGCGCAATCCGCGCATTCAGAACACATAAAAACGAATATTACAAGGTCGGCGACACCTGCGGCAAAAACGATATTTTGCTTGAACCCCCATCGGTTCCGAATGCCAATACCGGCGAGTTCGACGCTATTTCCGAATGCGGCGATGTCAAGGCTGTTTTTGTCGGCCACGATCATAAAAACAGTTTTGTCGGAACATATAAGGGTGTTGATTTGGGCTTTACGCAGTCCTCGGGTTTTAATGTCTACGGCAACAGAACAAAGCGCGGTGTGCGTGTAATCGTTCTCAACGAGGATACACCCGATAAATATAAAACATACACAAGAACATTTGATGAACTTGTCGGCAAAAAGGTTTCAAAACCGCTTTATGATTTCTTTTCATCAAAAGCACCCGAAACTGTTGACGCCGCAATACCGATGATAACAAAGACTGTCGGAGTTTTGGCTGTCATCGTCGCAATAATCGTTTTGCTGATTAAATTTTTATGATAAAGGAGTAAGCTATGAATGATAAAGTGAATAAAAAAGACAACGCGTTTGTTCGTTGGACTGAAAAACACGCCGAATTTTGGAAATTTATCAAATTCAATTGCGCAGGAGCACTTTCAAATATTCCCGAATTTGCAACACAGTTGGTTTTGCTTTATCTCGTGTTCAAATGTGCCGATGATCCGAATGCACGCGGTACGCAAATTTCATACTATTGCTCAACATTCGTTGGCTATGCCGTTGCGTTTATCTTAAACAGAAAAATCACTTTCCATGCAGATGCAAATCCGTTCGTTTCAACAGTTTTGTATGTTTTGATGGTAATTTTCACGATATGGGCAAAAGGTATTATCGGTCCTTGGGTCTCAAATCTCACAAATGATTTTCTGCCGGGTACAGTCGCGCCTACCGTTGCAACGCTTATCGGTATGGGTATTCCCGTAATATGGACCTACCCTTGTAACCGCTTTATTATCCACAGAAAGAAAAAGCCGGTGCAGAATGAGCAATCATCGCAAGAAACAGAAAATACAGAAGAAAATTAATTTATGGAAAACGAAACATTACTTTCCGTCGGTATTGATATAGGCACAACCACAACTCACCTCATAATCAGCAAAATTGCCATTGAAGTTGAGGGCGGTTTCGGTACAGTGCCGCATGCAAAAATCAGCGATAAAAAAATTGTATATAAAAGCCCTGTTTATTTTACCCCTTTGGACAAAAGGGGTAATATTGATATTGATGCCGTTGCAGGTATCATAAATTCAGAATATCAAATCGCAGGCGTTTCAAAATCCGATTTACAAAGCGGTGCTGTCATCATAACCGGCGAAAGTTCGAAAAAAGATAATGCAAGAGCGGTGCTTCAAAAAATCGCCGATGCGTCGGGTGATTTTGTCGCCGCGCAGGCAGGTGCACAGCTTGAATCGTTCCTCGCCGGTAAGGGCGTCGGTGCAGATGAGTTCAGCTCGCAGAGCGGCAAGGTGACAGCAAATATTGATATAGGCGGCGGAACTACAAATATTTCCGTATTTTCAAACGGCGAAATTATCGACGATTGTTGTCTTAATATCGGTGGCAGGCTTATAAAATATGAAAACGGTGTTGAAATTGTGTCCGAAACAATTTCAAATTTTTACTCAAATTGTAAAGATGCACGCGATTTTTGTGAAAAAAGTGCCGATATAATTTATAACGCCCTGATTGAAAATAATGATTTGATAGATTCGACACTTGTTACAAATCATTTGCTCTCCTGCGGCGTTGTTCCCGATACGGTAATGTTTTCCGGCGGCGTCGGCGAATGTATATACAATATGCCGACCGACAATACATTCGGTGATATAGGTTGTATGCTCGCCGAATGTATAAAAAACAAATTTGAAAGCACATCACTCGAAATACTGACTGTCGATAACCCAATCAGAGCAACCGTTATCGGTTCGGGCAATTTCAGTATGGAAATTTCAGGCAGTACGATTCAGTATTCAGAGTCAATGACTTTTCCGCTCAAAAATCTTGAGTGCCTGCATAATTTAAACGATTTGTCAAACAAGCCTTGCGCATTTTGCCCCTCGTCGGACAAAACACCGTCGTTTGATTTCGTCAATAGCCTTGCGCGCGATATATCCGTCGCCGCTTACGGCATGATTGAAAATAATATCCCGCTTGTTGTTGTCACAAAGCACGATTGTTCAAAGGCGCTCGGGCTTTGTCTCAGACAGTATTTACCGCATGATTATCCGTTCATCTGTTTTGACGGTATATTGTGCAGAAAGGGCGATTTTATAGACATCGGCTCGCCGATTGCAAACGGCAGAGCAGTGCCTGTTGTCGTAAAAACTCTTGTCTTTGGAGGATAGGTATGAAGCTTAATACAAACCTTTTCGGAATTAACTATGATTTTAAATCCGTCAAAGAGGTTATGGCTAAAGCGAACGAACAAAAAAGCGGCGACACCCTTGCAGGTATCGGCGCAAAGGATGCGAAAGAACGCGTTGCGGCAAAATATGTTCTTTCCGACTTAACCGTTGAGGATATAACCTCTTCACCCGCTGTTGACTATAATAAAGACAGCGTAACTAAAATAATTATCGACGATTTGAATAAATCGGAATACGAAAAAATCAAGTCACTCACAATCGGCGAACTGCGTGAGGTTATTTTGGATAACCGAATCACCGGCGACGAAATATTGCAAAAGGCAACGGGTATGACTTCCGAGGTTATTGCCGCACTCGCAAAGCTGATGAGCAATCTCGATTTGATGTATGTTGCACGAAAACTACATATTACAGCTGCTTGCAACACTACTATCGGTGAGGTCGGCACATTTGCGTCGCGCCTTCAGCCCAATCATCCAACCGATGATATAAAGGGCATCACTGCGTCTTTGCTTGAGGGCCTTTCCTACGGCGCAGGCGATGCGGTAATAGGACTTAATCCTGCTATTGATACCGTCAAAAGCACCTCCGATGTTTTGAATCTTTTTAACGATGTCAAAACACGCCTTGAAATCCCAACGCAAATATGCGTTCTTTCTCACATTTCAACTCAAATCGAGGCACTTAAGCAGGGTGTTCCGATGGATTTGTGCTTTCAGTCAATAGCAGGCAGTGAAATGGCTCTTGATTCATTCGGCACAAATGTTGAACAACTCGAGTATGCAAACGGTTTGATGAAAAAATATTCGACCGCAAAAGGTCCTAATTATATGTATTTTGAAACGGGTCAGGGCAGTGAACTTTCGTCAAATTCTCATAACGGCGCAGATCAGCTTGTAATGGAATCGCGTTGCTACGGCTTGGCAAGGCATTATCATCCGTTTCTTGTCAACACCGTTGTCGGCTTTATCGGACCGGAGTATATTTATGATACAAAGGAGCTTATCCGAGCTGCACTCGAGGATAATTTCTGCGGTCATATGCACGGCTTGCCTATGGGTTGTGATATTTGCTATACAAATCACATGAAAGCAGATCAAAACGATGCCGATAGCTTGCTTGTTATGCTTGTCAATTCAGGATGCCATTATATTATGTCAATTCCGCAAAGTGACGATGTTATGTTGATGTATCAGTCAACCTCATATCATGATATTGCCGCAATTCGCGAAATGATGTCGCTTTCACCGATTAAGCCGTTTGAAAAATGGCTTGAAAAATACGGCATTTGGGAAAACGGAAAGCTTGGTAAAAATGCCGGCAATCCGCGCGTGTTTTTATAGGAGGTCGCAATTATGAACGATTATTTTGATTCTCTTTGTGCCGCAACTCCGGCGCGTCTTCAAATCGGCAGAACCGGCAGTCGCTATAAAACAAAAAGCTATCTCGACTTTCGTGCCGCTCATGCCGCCGCAACGGATGCCGTAATGACAGAGGTTTCTCAAAAAACGCTCGACAAACTCGGACTTTTCGAGGTTAAAACAAAGTGCTCGGATAAATACGAAATGCTCACCCGACCCGATTGGGGAAGATATTTTGATGACGATACAAAATCGTTTCTTCTTCAAAATGCAACAGTCGGCGCCGATGTTCAGATTTATTGCGGCGACGGCTTATCCTCTCCGTCAATCGCGGCAAACATTCCCGATTTGTTACCGATGGTGACAATGGCACTTAAGCAAAATAATGTTTCCGTCGGAAAGCCGTTTTTTGTCCGCTATTGCCGTGTTAATACAGCTCGCGAAATCGGACCGCTTTTAAAAGCTAAAGTTGTCTGTGTTCTCATCGGCGAACGCCCGGGGCTTCTTACCGATGAAAGTATGTCGGCATACATTGTCTACAATCCGCGGCCTGAAATGAGTGAATCGGATTATACGGTTGTTTCCAATATCAGCCGTCACGGTATGCCGCCGGTTGAGGCAGGTGCTTATATCGCAGATATTATCATGCAAATGCTCAAACAAAAAGCAAGCGGACTCGCTTTGAAACTGTAATAACGAAAAACGCCCCTTGCAGATTTCTCTGTAAGGGGGGTTATTAATATATATACTATATTGTATTTATAATGTGTTGAGGTCATACGGCGTTTTTTGATATACAAAATAGTTCAGCCAATTATTAAATAAAAGATTCGCTGTGCTCTTCCATGTCATTTTCGGCACGGCATTTGTATCGTCATTTGGAAAATAGTTGTAAGGTATGTCAATTTTGAGTCCCTTTTCAACATCTCTGAAATATTCTTTAGCTAATGTGTCACGGTCATATTCACAATGACCCATTATAAAGAAATTCCTGCACTCCATATCCGCAACGATATTGACACCCGATATATCGCTGTAAGACAAAATCTGCAAATCCTTTACCTTTGCTATATCTTGTCTGTCAACTGCAGTATGTCGTGAATGCGGAAAATAGTATATATCGTCAAATCCGCGCATCAGCGGATGTGTGTCATCAAGTGAACGATGGGGGAACACGCCAAACATTTTGCTCTTAAGCGTATATTTTGGTATCCCGTAGTGATAATAAAGCCCTGCCTGTGCTCCCCAACATATATGGAAAGTTGAGTAAACATTCTTTTTGCTCCATTCCATAATTTTGCAAAGCTCATCCCAATAGTCAACCTCTTCGTACGACATAAGCTCAACAGGTGCGCCGGTAATTATCATTCCGTCATATCTGTTGTTCTTGATTTCGTCAAAGGTGTAATAGAACTTGTCCAAATGGCTCTTTGAAACATTCTTTGCAATGTGTGTTGCAACCTGCAAAAACTCAATGTCAACCTGCAATGGGGAGTTGCTTAAAAGGCGAAGCAATTGAGTTTCCGTCACTTCTTTTGTAGGCATCAGGTTTAATATAATGATTTTTAGCGGTCTGATATTTTGCGTGTCGGCACGCATATTGCTCATCACGAATATGTTTTCAATTTCCAAACGCTGTTTAGCCGGCAACTCATTGTCGATTCTGATAGGCAAATTATCAACCCCTCTCAAATTGTTTACTGTTGAAAACTAATTATATCAAATATAGTTTATTAATTCAAGATATCTTTTAATTTATTATATATATTATAACATTATATATGTATTTTATCTCAGCTTTGCATAATTAATAGAAATAACACCTTTTTTTGACTATTTATGTACTAATTGTCAAAATACTGTATTTTTTGAAATTTATTGAAAAAAGTGCTTGACTTTTGCTTGCAAAATGATATAATACAAAAGCTGTTTGAAACGACGGCACGTCACAGAACTTCATGTTCAAGTCTTTCAAAAAAAGTTGAAAAAACTTGAAAAAAGTTCTTGACAAACGAAAGTACATATGGTATTATGTATGAGTCGCCGATACAGAGCGAAAAACGAAATAGAGATATTTCGACAAGGACCTTGAAAATTAAACAACGATGAAAAGGAACCCGATTAATAAAGAG